>Ga0247777_1000004_pt1 | contig 522655 bp, 426 predicted proteins | sample UWRJL154409C5_FD_179937 | JGI IMG/M metagenome (GOLD analysis project Ga0247777, IMG submission 179937) | Plant litter microbial communities from Arlington Agricultural Research Station in Wisconsin, United States - UWRJ-L154-409C-5 | ecosystem: Environmental > Terrestrial > Plant litter >... | reverse complement strand
GGCTCTCCTCACTTGATGGTGGGGAGGGATGAAAAGTTCTTCAGGCGCAGGAGCTTAGGAGCCGCAGTCTGTAATTGCGGAAGCTCTTATACCCGTAAGCTCGCCGAATCACGAGCTTTGCCTTGCCGTTGAAGCCCTCGGTGCGGGCGTTGGTGAGGCGACAAAGGAAATAGGCCAGGACCTCCTTCCTCCAGCGCATGAGGGTGTTTCGGAAGGTCGCCAGCTCGGGAAGCTTCGAGAGCGCCAGGGTGTCGGTGAGGCAGACACGCAGGTTCCAGCGCCACTTCGCGGTCAGCGTGCGCGGGTTCTTATGCAGCACGCGATACATCGGCAGTGCTTCCTTCGGCAGGTTCAGAGCACGCAACGCTCGGTGGATGGCGGGCGTGAGAAGTCGCAAGACATGGAACTTGTCGGCGACGAGCTGCGCGTTCGGGAAGAAGCTTCGAGCAAAGCTGCGGTACGAGTCAGACATGTCGAGCGTGACCCAACGCACGTTCTCGCGGCCTGGGATGTGTTGGAGCGCAACGGTGAGCTCCGCGCCGCTCTTGCCCTCGACCAGCTCCATCAGCCGCTTGTTCTCGTGGTCGACGACCATCGTTGCCAAGCGGCGTTGTCCAAGCACGAGCCCTGAAGAGCAGCGGTACGTCTCGCGCACCGACTTCAAATCGACGAAATGCTCGCAAGCCCAGAGCACCCGTCGTCGGTAGCGCTCCGTGGTCCGATAGCCTTTGCGCACGCCCGGTAGCGGTTCGGTGAACGGCTTCTTGCGTGCACGGCACCAGAAGCGCCGCTTGTGGACCGAGAGAATCGTCTGTCCAAGCCGCAGCGGCTCGTCCTTCAAGCGTACCCAACGTCAGTCGTACACGCTCGTGCTCGGCGTCGCGCAGCGCAGCACACCTCCAGAGCGTGCGCACTCCGCCCGAGTGCTCGGGCCCTTGAATCAGTCGAGACCGCTCACGTTCAAGCTGAGCCGGCAGCCTCAAAAGCGCCGAGCAACTTGCAAGTGCTTGCATTCCGAGCTTGGGCAGGAGTAGCTCGTCGGCAACGTTCGAGGGAGTGTGACATGGCAGGGAATGAGCGTTTACAGGGTGTGTGTCGAGTGCTGAATCTGGGCCTGATTTCCGGCGCGTTTGCCGGGGTTTTCGCGCTCGCGTGTAGCGCGCCGTCGCCCGCTTTCGACCAAGTGGCCGCGATCTCGAGTCCTCTCTCGACGGTTTCGGTGCTGCAGAATCGCTACGACAAGAAAGCTACCGGCGCGAACCTGCAGGAAACGATTCTCACCACCAGCAACGTGACGAGCGCCAAATTCGGTCGGCTATTCAGCTATCCGGTGCAAGGGAACATCGTCGCGCAACCGCTCTATCTGCCGCAAAAAACGATAGCCGGGCAAGGCGTACACAATCTGCTGTTCGTGGCCACCTCGCGGGATTGGCTCTACTGCTTCGACGGCGACAGCAATCAGGGTTCCGCTGGCGGTCGGCTCTGGCAGAAAAACTTCGCGCCCAGTTCGAGCATTACGACCTTTCCGCCGTTCGATGCGACTGGAGTGGCGTCCGAGCACCTCGATAACCACCTCGGGATTCTGAGCACGCCGATCATCGATCCTGCGACGAACACACTGTACGTGGTCGTCAACACCAAGGAGGCCACCCAAAAGAAGACCCGGCTGCACGCGCTCGACGCGCTCAGCGGCAACGAGCGGAGCGGTAGCCCGGTCGAGATTGCCGCCACGTACACCGCGAGCGATGGGCGGGTTCTCAGCTTCGACACGCAAGTGCAAATGCAGCGCCCCGGGCTGGCAATGTCAGGCAACAACGTCATTCTGGCTTTCTCGTCGCATGACGACGTGCTGCCTGACTATCAGGGCTGGGTTATCGAATACGACAAGACGTCCCTGCAGCGTACCGGGGCCTTCGCCACCATCACTACGGGTGGAGCGTATGGCGGTGGTATTTGGATGGCTGGGCGCCCCCCCGTGGTCGACGATCAGGGTTTCGTCTATGTCTTCACCGGCAATGGCTTCGGCCCCACCGCGTTCAATGGGTCCAGCAATTTTTCCGAGAGCGCGCTCAAACTCAATCCTCAGCAAGGGCTGAGCTTGGTGGACTATTTTACGCCCTACAATTGGGCGGAGCTCGATGGAGCCGATGAGGATCTCGCGAGCTCCGGCCCGATGCTGATCCCCGGCACTAGCCTGCTCGCGGGAGGGGGAAAAGAGGGCGTTCTTTACATCCTGGACACCGCCCATCTCGGCCACAACTCAGCCGCATCACTTGGCGCGAACCCACAGATCGTGCAGGAGCAGCGGATCGTGCCGGAGGAACACATCATGAGTGGCCCGGTATTTTGGCCACGCACTGCTGCTGCCGGTGGTTCCTTGCTGTTCAATTCGGGTGAGAGTGACTCGCTCAAGGCATGGCCGTTCGATGGCACGCGCATTTCTAGTTCACCGGTCGCTGCCAGCGAGATAAACCAGGGACACCCTGGTGCGATCACCGCGCTTTCCGCCAATGGCCAGCAGGCGGGTAGCGGCATCGTTTGGACCTACGCGCGGGCGCCGGCCAACGGCGCGGTCTACGGCGTCGCCGAGATCATGCCAGGCATTTTGCGCGCGTACGACGCAGGCAACGTCAGCCACCTGCTTTGGACTAGTCAGCAGAACTTCGCCCGCGACGACTCTGGCCTGTTTGGTAAATTTTCGGTGCCGACCGTCGTCAACGGCATGGTCTACCTGGGTACCAATTCGAACCAGGTGGTCGCGTACGGGCTCTTACCAACGAGCCCTTCGTTCACGCTCAAAGCTTATCCTCCTCGCGCGCTGGCGCTGGGCGGCAAAGCGAACTACACGATTTCGCCCTTCAAACTGAATGGTTATGGTGAAGCGCTCTCCTACACCCTTTCGGCCGGGCTGCCCACGGGCGCCACGGCGAGCTTCTCGTCGGCCGCCGCGGATGGGTCGGTGACGCTGAGTATCACTACGAGTGCCTCGACTCCGAAGGGCTTGTTCGCGCTGACCGTGCGCGCAGCGGGCAGCACGCAGAACAAACTTCAAGACGTGCTGCTGGAGGTGGACGGTAGCGTCTCGGTTCCTTTCGCCCAGCGCAGCATTCGTGCCGTTGACAGTGAGGAGCCACTCGCCAACAATCAGGCCGCCAACGTCATCGATCGGAACAACGCTACGGCTTGGGTCACCCAATGGGTCAACGCAAGTCCCGCACAGGGGCACTGGGTCGATCTCGATCTCGGCGCGGTCTACAACCTGACGGGCCTGTCGTATTTGCCGCGCCAAGATGCCTGCGCAAATGGGAACGTGCGACGATTCCAAGGCTACGTCAGCCTGGACGCGATCACTTGGGGACCGGTGGTCGCCGATGGTTCGTTCGACTACGGCACGAGTCCGCTCGACTGCTCGGGGACCGGGCCGAATCGCTACCGTCAGCAAAATGTGGGGTTTCGTGAGCCGAAGCCCGGCCGTTTCGTGCGCTTCCTTTCCACCCTGGAGGTCAACTTCGGGCCCTGGACTTCAGCGGCGGAAATAGACGTTTTCACGAATGGCGTCGCCGCGGGCGCCATTCCCAGTAGCGCCACGCAGGTCTCGACGATCCGCGGCTCCGATGGCACGTGCTGGGTGAAGAGCTATCAAGGTGGCTGGTCGCATTGGGATACCCTGCAGGGTGGGCTGGCGGCTGACCCCGTTAGTGTTGGCAGCGCCAGCAGCACCGACATCCTGATTCAAGGCACCAACGGTGAGCTTTGGACATCGGCCTTGAACTCGGGAACGTTCAGTGGCTGGTCATCGCTCGGCAGCCCGCCGAGTGGTGTCATCACGTCGCGACCCGCAGCCGTGAAGAACTCCGCCGGCCGGCTCGACGTGATCGTCCGTGGCAGTGACACCCAGGTCTGGAATCGCACTCGGACGAACGGGAATTGGGGCGCGTGGACGTCTGCTGGTGGCAACATCTTGGGCGATCCCAGCTTGCTGCTCCTAGCGGACGGCTCCGAGATCGCACTAGCGCGCGGCACCAACGCGGGCATTTGGTACAACGTGAAGGCGAGCACGGCTTGGGCGGGCTGGGTGCCCCTTGCCGCGCGGGACTTCAGCTCGCAGCCATCGGCGGTGTTGCTATCGAGCGGTCGCATCGATGTATTTGCGATTGGCACCGATCGCGCCGTCTACACACTTTCCCGAGTAAACTCGAGCTGGGGTAGCACTTGGCTTTCCCTCGGACCGGACGTGATCGGGGGCTACGTGACACCAGTCGTCGAAAGTAGTTCCGACGTGAGCGTGTTCGCGCTCGGAGCCAACGACTCGACCCTCTGGACGCAGCGTCGAACGGCGTCGAATTGGAGCGGCTGGAGCCAAGTCGGAACTTATTGGTCCTACACGGCGGGCCCGCCACCAGCATTCGGCAGCGCGCCTCGAGCAGTGCTCGACGCTGACGGACAACTTCAACTCACCGTGCCCGCCGGCGGGCAGATCTATCAAAATCGCCGGATCAAGAACCGTTGGGGGATTTGGGTGCCGGCAAACTGAGGGCGGTGCTCGTTTCGCGGCGCCAGTTGCCAGCGCTTCACGTCCGCCCTACAGCACTCAGAGAAAGTGGCGCGAGGGTATTGAATCCAGCTTGCCTTCAATGGCCGGATCTCACGGATGGCTTTTGCTTCGCATACTATGCAGAGCGGCTGCTCGCGCGTTGGTTGTCACCTGACCACTTTGCTCGCGGTTCAGGCGGTCCGGGCTTCGGTATCCCTAGGCAGCTAGCCGGTACAGGCGGAAGGGCGACGCCGATGCAGCAGGCGCTGGCGGTGCACTCGCCGCTACGCCATAACATCTGGGAATGCCACGGACCCTTGTTCCCGAAGCGCTCGGGCTCGGACTCCGGACCCGCCACTACCGCGAGCTGGGTGAGCCATGGCCCGAGCTCGATTACTTCGAGATCATCAGCGAAAACTTCCTGAGTGAAGCCGAGGGTCCGCGCTACCACCTCGATCGCGTTCGCGAGCGCTACCCAATTGTTCTGCACGGCGTAGGCCTGAACCTGCTCGGCCCCGAGCCGCCATCTACGGACTATTTGGACCGGGTGGCGGCGTTAGCGGAACTGGTCGACGCGCCGTTCGTCACGGATCACCTATGCTGGACCGGTTCGCACGGACTGTCGCACCATGATCTATTGCCCGTCCCGTATGTCCCCGAGCTCGTGGAGCTGGCGGCAGCGCGCGCTCGCCACGTACAGCAGCACCTGGGCAGGCCGTTCGGGCTCGAGAACCTGTCGAGCTACGTCGAGTTTGCTGCTTCCACCATGACCGAGTGGGATTTCTACGCGCAGGTCGTCGAACGCGCTGGGTGCGGGTTCCTGCTCGACATCAACAACATTTACGTGTCGAGTCAGAATCATCGTTTTTCGCCGGCTGACTATTTGGCACGTATCGATCGGTCGCGCGTGCTGCAAGCGCACATCGCTGGGCACACTCGCGAGCCCAACGGCACCATCATCGACACACACGATCAGCCAGTGGCCGAAGCAGTATGGCAGCTCTACGCGAGCGCATTTCGTGAGCAACCTTTTCCCACTGTCTTAGAGTGGGATGATCACATTCCGCCGCTCACCGACGCGGTCGCGGAGCTCCGGCGCGCCGAGTTGGTGAGAGCGTGAGTTGGCCCCTCTCACCGGGCTGGTTGCTAGACTTTCAAGCACGCTTTGGTGGCTTGTTGCGCACACCGCTCGACCGTTCGACGAGCAGCCTGCGTGCAGACATGGCAGCGTATGACCCGGTGTTGGTCGACGCCGCGCAGCCGAGCCCGACGCTCAGCAGCGCTGAACGCCTGGCAATTTATCATCGCCAATATTGGTTTCGCCTGTTCACGGTGCTTCAAGGACTGTACCCGCTTACGGCGCGCCTCCTTGGATACTGGCGGTTGAATAGTTTTGCTGCACATCACCTCGCCGAGCGACCACCTCGCGGGTTCGATATCGAAGCTATCGGTGACGATTTCGCTATGAGCCTTGCCGAACAGCTGCCTGAGGACGGCACGATCGTCACGGATTCGGGCCTTCGAATTGAAGCTGCGGCGGTGCTCGATGCGGCTCGCATCGACGCAGCCTTTCATCGCGTCAGCCGCGCACCACGCAGCGAGCCGCTGCGTCCGGGCCCCGCGGATGCAGCGCGCTTTGGCGACAGCTGCCTGCGCCTCTCCGCGAGTGTCGCGCTAGTGGAAGAACGTTGGCCCTTGGCTGAGCTGCGCATGGGCTTCGCCGAGCGGCACGGTGACGAGCGAGTCTCACTGCTAGGACGATGGCCGACACCACGGCACTGGCTGCTGGTGTGCTATGTCTCGAGGCTTGGGCTGCTCGCCCTGGACCCGCTCGAAGCGGAGCTGCTCGGCTTGTTGCAGCGGCTTCCGCTCGAACAGGCGCTCGGCCAGTTGGAATCGGCGGCCAGCCCTGCAGACCTCGAGTCGCTCCCTGAACGAGCGCAGGCCTGGCTAGCCCGCAGCGTACGGCTCGGAATTTGGGCGGGCTTCGTCGATGCTCGATAGCAAAAGCCCGTATTCGAGCTAGCACTGAAGTCGTGATTGGTCCTCTCGCCACGCTTCTGGTGTGCCGGGCGGGCTCGCGCTACCCTTGCGGCTGATGGTATCCGATCTTCGCGAGTTTGCCCCCGTTTCCGCACCTGCGCCGAGCTCCAAGCTGCTATGTGCCGCGCTTGCTGGGTTCCTCGCGATGTCCGTGACGGCGTGTGCTGACGACAGCAGTTCACCCGAGATCACCTCGAGCCGCGACATGGCCAACCTGGACGCTGACGGCTTCAAAGCATTGTGTGATGCCCGGGACGGCACGGTCGAGGTCATGGCTCACTGTGGTGGATTGGCTTCGGGGCGAGGCTTTTCGTATGACACCACCAACGGGCAACTGTCAGAGCATACGTGCAAAGGCGCAAACACGTGCGCCGGTTGGAACTGCCTGACCGATCGGTAGAGCGCTCCTGTTGCATGTCGCTGCTCGACGAGCCCTGACGTGGCCCGCGTGTGCGACCATGAGGGCGTGGAACTTTCGGATCAGGCGCAGACAACGGAATCCCCGACGTGATCGCGGCGGGGGGGGAGCACGCGGAAGATTCGAGCCGCGTGCACGGCTAGGTCATCACGACGGCGCGCTGGTCGACTCCGCGTCTCCAGATGTCCGAAGGCACGGCGGCGACATGCTCTCAGAGACCGTGCGACAAGATGACTATCTGGCTGCCGTTGACGCACGGGGGAGCGCGGGAGAGCGTTCGCGGATCTACTCTTTTGGAGATCTTAGCTTTGATGTTTCATGCGGTATGCGGGGGACGAGCGTCGAGTGGTGCCACGGTTGTCAGGTTGGTGGGGTTGCTATCGATCGGCCTAGCGAGCTGTGCGGGTGCGGCCGCGTCGATGGTCGTCAAGCCGCCCTTACAGAGCGAATGTCAGCGCCTTCCGATCAAGGGCTGCGGGGAGCTGGTGGACGGCGTGCTGCTCTACGTCGGCGGCGACAAAGCCGGTGCGCTCACCAAGATTCAACAGGCAAAGAACGAGAACGAGCCAGCGCAGCTTAGGGTTTTTGCGAAAGCTCTGCGTGACACAGCGTCTCTTCCGGGCGCTGGAGATTTTGCCTCGCCGATGAAGGAGATCGCCGAGCTGCTCGATTCTCCCACAGCCGCGCCAACCACGGCCGCTGCGGCAACCGCCAGCACCACCGGTGAAGGCGCGACCGCGGCCTCCGCGAGCGTCGCAGCCGCGAGTGATATCAAGCCCGCCGCAGTTCAACAGGACCCGGCGACTCGCGCCCTCAGCGCGACCGCCGACTTTGGACGACTGACGACGGAGACGGTCGACCTTTCCGTCGCCAACACCCGGACCCCGTGTACGGTCGCAGGACAGGCTGCGCTCTGCGTCCGATCTCGCGAAGGCGTCATCATCATCACTGATGTGATTTCAGGCCGTTCTTGCCCGGACCGGGTTTTTGTTGGGGCGACGCTGAGCGACTCCGTCGCGTTTGGCTTTCGATGGCAGTTCGAGGCCAGCACGAATGCGCTCACCGGTGCGCGTCTCTCTATCGGCTCAGGAGAGAGGCTGCAGGTCGCAGTAATCCCTGGCCCGAAAGGCCCGTCTAACAGCCCCGATTGCTTCGTCACCTGGTCAGGGTTTCGTCCCTGGATATTTGCTGGCGGATCTCGCTGAGGCGAGTTTGCCCGCTGCCTATCTGGAGGTAGAGCTGGCAGGCGCGTCGGCTTGCTTCGGTGGAATCGCGGGTGCTAGTAGCTTGAATCAGGGGCCGGAGTGAGGCGGTTTGATTCGGCTCCTGAGTCTCCCAACGGGAGGCGGAAGGGAAACAGTGGGATGAAAAAAACAACGTTGAGGTGGGTTGTGTTGGGCGCGAGCTTGCTCGCGACGGGGGTCGCCTTGGCTGGTTCATCGTCGAACCAGCAGGTCGTCGTCGGCACGACCGGCGGCTTGCTGTACGCGAAGGGCACGTTTCGGCCGGTCCGCAATTCTGCAGATTCGACTCAGTATATCGGCTGCAGCATTTACGCGTACGACAGCGGTAGCCGTTCGATCGCCTGTTACGCGACTGACGCCGTCGGCAACTATCGCAACTGCAGCACGTCCGATCCGGGGATGGTTCAGGTGGCCGCGAGCCTGAATCCAGCGAGCTACCTGTATTTCGTCGTCAATGCGGATGGCTCGTGTAACCGCGTGATTTCGGTCAACGCTTCTTACAACCTGTGATCCGGAGGTAAGCGTGAAAACCGCGTTGGCGTGTGCACTCTGTGCGTTGGTTGGCGCCGGTGGCGCGTGGTGGTTCGCTTCGTCCACGGGGGCGCCGAAGGTCGACCCGCCCGTGGCCGTGCGCGACGCGCCCGCTCCTGCTCGCACCGTACCGACGCCCACGGAGGTTGCTGTGCTACGCGGCATCATGCGCGAGGAGCTGGCGGCGGCGCTCAAAGAGCAAGCGCCGTCGCCGATGTCGGCGGCCAGTGCAAGCGCTGCACTCGCGGCAGCCGCAGCGTCGGCGCAGGCACCCGATCCCGATGAAGAGCGCAATCTGGAGCCATCTCCCGTGTTCGTCCAGGCCCAGGCGCAGGTGCAGGCCAGCATCGCCAAGGGGAAGTGGACCGAGCAAGATCGCGAGCAAGTGTCGGGCGAACTCGGGCGCATGACCCAGAAGGAACGCGATGAGGTCATGCGATCGGTGAGCCGGGCGCTCAATGCCGGGATGCGTGTCGACTTCGCTGGTCCACCGTTTCTCTGAACGCGTTCTCTGGGCACAAAAAGGAAACGCCCCCGACGACGCGCGGGAGGGGAGACCGCGGCACCGGGGGCGTTTGGGTCGTCTCAGACCAACAACACACCAAAGCGGGCTCACTGGAGTTACGAGCTCCAGTGACAAGCGTTAAAGTAATCACCCGTTCCTGCTGCGCAAGGCCAGTGGTGGCGAGCTCTCGAACCAGCTGCTTTCTGCGCGGAGCCGCTGCGAGTACCATGGGCGCGGAGGATGAATTCGATGCGCCGAGGTTTCGTCGTTGTGCTGGGGTTGGTTTTTGCGCAGGGGTGTTCTTCGAGCTATGAGCCCGCCAGGAGCCCGCGCATTGCGACGGTGATTGATGGCGGGCAGCCGGCGTTCGTGAAGAACGGTGAGCACTTTGGCAGCGCGGCCTTTGGAACCGGGCTCGTCCATGCGACGGAGGGCAATCCCGAGGCGCAGCGGCAGGCGCGCATCGGGCGCAACTTGGTCATCGGCGGGTTCGTGTTGGATCTGGTCGGCCTGGGCGCGGAAGTGGGCGGAATCGTGGTTCTGGCTCATGATCAAAACCAGCACCCTGACGGTCAAGCTTCCCCCGCGGGCGTGGCCCTATTGGTCGGCGGTTTAGCGGCGGTGGTCGCGGGTACGGTGATGATCGTCGCCGGGCAGCCGCACATTTACGACGCGATCAACCGCTACAACGATGGTGTCGATGCGGATCCGATCCCCGCGCCCGCTGTGCCGCCTCAGCCGGCGACGTCCTCGTCGACGGCAAGCGTGCGGCTCGGGCCTCGTGTGCAGTAGACCGCAGGGGTGATTAACGCACGCCGTGCGGCCCACGTGTGCGCACCGTGCGCACCGTGCGCGGAGCGTGGTTTTGCTGGAAACATCCGATTGCGCTTTAGCGCACGCTCGGATACGCCGTTCGCGATCTCATCACCGGCGCGACCGGCTTAGTTCGGCTAGAATTGTGACATTCGCGACGAGGCGCGTGGGATGTGGCTGATCGGCTTTCGAGCGTCGCGACATTTCATGAGCCAAACCTGAGTTTTTTCCGGAGACCCTAGATCCTATGTCTGAATCGAACCCTTCGAAGCCGCGCATGCATTCTGGCCGCACGGTGCTTTCCGCCCTGCGGGTCAGCTGCCTCGCGCTTCCGGTGTTGCTTTCGGCGCTGCCTGGTTGCAGTGGCGACCCCAACGCCTCGCAAGTCGGCACGTCGACCGCTGGGAACAATTCAACAGGCGCGTCCACGGGGCTCGCGGGCGGCCCGGACATCTTCGTTCCGGTCGGCAATGCCGGATCCGGCAACGGCACCGGCGGCGCGGGGACTGGCACGGGGAGCGGCGGCGCGGGGCCGTACATGTTGCCGGCGGATTACACGAAGGCCACCATGGGTGGCTTCAAGCTCGGTCCCGAGGTCGACGTGGGTTCGGGCGGCGCCGCCGGCGCGGCCGGTGCGGCGGGTACGGCGGGAGCACCGAGTTCGGGCTGCGGTACGGCGATCTTGGGCGTGGTGCGCGATTTCAAAGGGAAGAACGAGGCCGGCGGCCATCCCGACTTCGAGGCGTTCGCGGGTCGCGGCGCGTCCAAGGGCATCGTGAAGGACACTTTGGGTGATGATCAGAAGCCGGTCTACAACGGCACCGGACCGATCTCCGACCCCACGAACGGCCAGCAAACGACGAGCAAGATGGACTTCGACCAGTGGTATCGCGGCACGGCGGACGTCAACAAGCCCTACGTCGTTTACTTTTACTTCGAGCCCAACGCTGGCGTGCTGACCTTTCAGAGCTCTGCGTTCTTTCCGCTCGACGGTAAAGGCTGGGGCAACACCAAGGGGCAGAGCCACAACTTCGGCTTCACCACCGAGGTTCACACCCAGTTCAGCTACAAGGGCGGGGAGACGTTCTCATTCACGGGTGACGACGATTTGTGGGTATTCATCAACCACAAGCTGGCGATCGACCTGGGTGGTCTGCACCCGCAGACCAACGACAAGATCTCTTTGGATGCGGAAGCCAAAAAGCTTGGCATCACCGTCGGTCAGACCTACGACCTCGACCTGTTCCACGCCGAGCGTCACACCGCCGAGTCGAACTTCCGCGTCGATACCAACCTCGCGTTCACCAACTGCGGCACGATTATCGAAGAACCGCCGGTCAAGTAGCGCGCCGCGATCGGGAGGGGGGCGCTCGCGATCCCGCCGCGCACCTCGCGTCCGCGCCGAGTTCCCGGCCTGTGACGCCGAAGGCAGCGCCGCGTTGCGACGCGGCTCGTGACCATAAAAACACCTGAACCCGGAAGCGCGAGGACGGCGAGTGTCGTCCGATGAGAGGACACTCGCCCGGCGCTGCCGCTTCTTGTCTCGGTCTAGTTGTTCCCGAACAGGTCCTGGATCTTCGAGTCGAGGGCGATCGCGATCTTGTACAAGCTCGAGATCGAGGGGCTCGATTCAGCGCGTTCGATCTGGGACAAGAGCGAGATGCTGAGCCCGGTGCGGCGGCTCATCTGCTTGAGCGTGAGCTCTTTGTCCTTGCGCATGGTGCGGATCGTATCGCCGATGATCTTGTGGAGCTGCTCTTCGGGCGTGCGGGCCAAGCCCTTCTTCTTCATCACGCGCGCGAGCACTTCGCGGAACTCGTCCACGTTGAACGGCTTCTTGATGTAGTCGACCGCGTCGAGCTTCATCGAGGCCACCGCCGAGTCGAGGTTCGGATGCGCGGTGAAGATCACCACCGCGATGTCGCTATCGATGGTGCGGATCTTCTTCAGCACCTCGATGCCGTCCATCTTGGGCATCATCAGGTCGAGAATCAGCACATGGTAATCACCCTGCCGAACCTCGTCTTCGACGAGTGTCGGGTCGCTCAGGGTTTTGACGATGAAACCGTCCTTCTCGAGGAGCGACTGCATGAAGTCGCAGATCGCTTTGTCATCATCCACTATCAGGATTCGGACGCTCGGTACTTCGATGGGCAAGGCTCGCTCCTCTGTCTGTTCTCGGGGGGTTGCAGTGACACTACAATAGCAAGCTGTTTACCACGTTACTAGATTTTTGTTTTGCTCAGATTCGGCTGGAAAACCGCGATTTGCGTACGAATATTCAACGGTTGTCGGGACGCGCGGGACGCCTCGCACCCAAAAAAAAGACGCCCGGGGCCTGCCGCACCGCCTGCCGCACGCCGCTCTCGCTAGAACCCAATGCGCGCGAACGCGCTGCCGAGTGCGTTGCGAGCGTGACGCTGAGTAGGAGCGCGTTACTCGATTGTGAACGTCAGCGATTGCCCGATGAAGGGACCGCCATCGTCCGGCACGTCGGCACCGACGAAGGTGCCCGTGGTGAGGCTGACCGTGATCGGAGCATGAGCGTCGATCAGCTTTTGCCAAGCCACCGCGTCCGGCGTGTACTCGGACAACGAGGTGAACACCTGCAGCAAGTCGTCATTGCTGGCTGTGCTGAACGAGAGCAGGTGTGTCATCAGCACAGCGCTCGGTGCGCCACCCGCCGCGAAGTCCGCCGGATCGGCGTGCCAGGCGAACGTCTGCGGCGTGTCGGCAGTCAGGGTAGCGTTCGGCTCCGGGGTGTCGAATTGCCCGCCGGCCCAAGCCCAATCGCGCGCGTCGTGCTGCAAATAAGTCGTGAGCTGTGCAGCGCTGGCATCGCCTTCGCGCACGATGCCGTTGGTCGCGCCAATGGCCGGCTGCGGGTGATCGTCACCGGACGACGAGGAGCAGGCGATCAGGCTCGGCGTGGCGACCAACGCCATTGAGAGCAGCGTTCGGAACGGGCGAGTTCGAGACATGGCGTGCTCGCAAAAGGTAGCGCACTCCGAGCCCTTGACGAGTTTCAGGGCTCACTGCCGAAGAAGCTATCGAACTTTAACGCGAGGGAGAATCGGAGATCGGGCCTCCCCCGCGCTCATTCGTCGCGAACGATTAGCCGCCGATTACGCCGCAGCCGATGCGATCGCCGGCGTTGCCCACGGGCTGGCCGCCGTCGTCTTTCTTGGCGTGTACGATGATTGCTTTGCCGGCAAAGGAGTTCGGGTCGCCGGCCTTGAGGTTCGCGCCCGGGATGGTGATCTCGAGCGAACCCTTGCCGTCTTTGCCGATGGTCAGGTTGCCGAGATCGCCGAGGTGGCGCTTCTCCGTCGTGGGCAGTGCGTGATCGTTGCTCGCGGGATTGAAGTGGCCACCCGCGCTCTTGCCGTCCGGCGAGCTGCAGTCGCCCTTCTCGTGCACGTGTGCGCCGTGATCTCCTGCGGGCTTCACGCCTTCGACCGACAGCGTCACCTTCACGCCGCCTTCGACTTCCATCAGCATGGCGCTGCCGGTGAGCTTGGAGCCGCTCTTGGCTTCCAGCTTCACTTGGAGCATGCGCGGCTCGGCCTTGGGCGCCTCCGCTTCCGGCTTGGGCTCGGGCTTCTCGGCCGCGGCGGGTTCAACGGCAGGGGCTGGCGGCGGCTCGGGCGGTGCGGCGGGCGGTTCCGTCGAGCCCCCGCAGGCAACCAGCAAGCCAAAGGTTCCGAACGCCAGAATCGTAGCGATTGACGAAGTCTTCACGGGTCCTCCTAAATTGGTGGCAGCGTTCATAAAGGCGAACGCGCGGCGTGTCGATGGCTTGTGCGCCGTCCCGCAAAAATGCCACTCAGTCGACACTGACCCAGGCCATGGTCGGGATGTCCCAACGTTCGCGAGCGCCGTGGTTGTCGCGCAAAAGATCGGCGGAACCCGCGCTGACCTCGAAGGCCTGTTCGCCGAACAGATTGGCCAAATCTACGCCTAGATCCGCGGGCGCGGTGGCTACGGCAGTGGTGGACAGGCTGAGTAATTTTGCGCTCAAGCGTTCGCCGTTCGCTTCGAACACCGCGAAGCCGTTGTCGGCGAGATTTTGCCACGCCAGGTGCGGGTTGGGGCGCGTGTCGCGGGCGACCAGTAAGCTGGGGATGGAAGCGGCGATGAACTTGGTCTCCGGTGGCAACGCGGGGTTGCTCTCGGCGAGCGTGCTCAAGCCATCCAGCCAAGTGGTCGAGGTCAAGCTGCCGGTGACGAACTCTACGACGCGCTGGCTCGGATCGTCTCCTGAGTAGGGCGTGCCGGCGAAGAAGCAATGCAGATCGCCGGAGACGATCACCACGTTGTCTAGCTGAGCGAGCTCACTCAAAAGTGCCGCGCGTTCGTTGGGGAAGCCGTCCCAGTCCTCGGCCGAAATACTGACCTTCTGGCGCAGCGCGGCGGGCGCGATGCTGACCTTGGTCAAATCGATGTGTCGCGGCATCAGGCACACTTCACTGCCCCAGATCTTGAACGTGCGCGTGGAGGCTTTCATGGTCTCCAAGAACCAAGCCCGTTGCTCCGCGCCCATGAGCTGCTCGCTCGCACCCTTGCTGGCGCGAAAACGAGCCTTTGCCAGCGCCAAGAAGGGTGATAGCGCGATCACGTAGCGGGAGCCGATGCGCGAGAACTCCTCACTCTTCAGGAGCTGATGGTATGCGTAGCCGCGCGACAGTTCGCTCGCTTCCGGATCGATCGCCGCGGGGCGATCGAGGGCGAGCGTGATCAGCGCTTCATTGATGAACGGCACGCTGATCGAGCCCGTCATGCTGCTCGCCCGGAAGCCCAGGCGCTCCGCGCCCTCGACCAGCGCGCGTCGATAGCTGCCGTCGTCGTAGCTCTCGAGGTCGACATAAGCCAGCGCGTCGTCCGGCAGTTGTCCGTCGGAAATCTCGAGCAGCTCGCCCTGCTCCAAGAACACCGCACCCGGGAAGGCATCTTCGGGCACCAAATGGTCGGGCCGATAGCGCCGCAGATCGGTCATCACCAGCTCGAGGTGCTGACCGAACACGAAGTTGCGATAGTACCTGAGCTCGTCCGGGAACGCTTGCTTCGCGTCCCAATCTTGCGCCGGTGCTTGCGACAGATCGACCGGCATGTACTCGAACCAGGCTTGATCGGCCGCGAGGCGACGCGGGGTGTTCGTTTCGTCTACGCGACCATCCTGGTAGGTCGAGACCGCACCGTGACAGTCGTCGGAAAACTCGTGATCGTCTTGGATCGCGATCATCGGGAAGCGCTCGTGCACGGCTTGCAGGTCGGGATCGGCGCGGTACAGGCGGTACAGATCGCGGTAATTGTCCAAAGACTGCGCCGCTTGATAGCGCGCGTTGCCGCTGCCCAAGCTGAGCGCTTGCTCGGGCTTGCCAAAGCTCACCTGCCGCGCCGCATCCACCACCTGAAAAGAAGGATCGCCCGTGGTCTCGTACACATAATCCCCCAAGTGCACGATCACGTCCAAATCGAGCGTGGCCAGCTTGCGATAGGCGTGAAAATACTTTCCCGCGTAGTCTTGGCACGACACGACCGCAAAGCGCACGCTCGCGTCCGAGTCTTCGGCAGGGGCCGTCTTCGTGCGCCCGATGCGCGTCGTGGCACGCGCACCGTCGCGCGCGTAGCTGAAGCGATAAAAGTACTGCGTGCCCGGCTCGAGGCCGTCGACGCGCGTCTTCACGCAGTGATCGAACGCCGCGAGCGCGCGCAACTTGCGGTTGGCCGCTCCATCCAGGCTCACGAGCTCGGTAAACGCTTCATCCGTCGAGAGTTCGAGGCTCAGCTCCAAATCCAAATCCGGGCGCTCGCCATCCACGACCCGCGTCCAAAGCACGACGCTCGTGGGCCGCGGATCGCCCGACGCCAATGACTGCGGGAAGACTCGCGCGGCGTCTAGACTGCCCGCGCTGGCGTCCGACCCGCACGCGATCGGGCCGAGCAATGCGCCAGCCGAAATCAGCGTCAGCTCCAGAAATCGTCGTCTCGGAAGGTCTGGCATTTCGCGCCCTTTATAGCGCAATCCAAAACGCGCTATCGTGACGACGATGCTGCTCAAGTGCGAGCGTTGCGGCGCGCCCCTCGAAGTCCCTGCCGGCGGGTCCGTACGCTGCGGTTACTGTGGAACCACTGCCACCGCGCCTGCCCCCGTTCACGCGCCACCCCCGGCCCAGGGCTATGGCCACGGCCACGGCCACGGCTATCAGTCGCCTCGCGCGCACGTCCCTGCCACGCCGCAGAAACGCAGCCATCTCGGTAGTCTGCTGATCGTCGTCACCACCACGGTGGCGGTGCTCGGCGGCATTGCCGCGAGCGTGATTCCTCGACTCGTGGCCAACAGCGCGTCACCTGCCATCCAGAAAGCGTTGAGCGACGTGGGCGGGGGAACCTTACCCACGCGACCGACCGCCTTGTCCGCACTCAGCACGAGCAGCTGGAGCGCGTCCGATCCCGGCTGCTTGATCGACGCCAACGGGGACGGCGTATCCGACATCGCCGGCTTGACCGGCGAGAACGAGCGCGACCAACCGACGGTGGTGGATGGCAATAGCGGCAAGGTGCTGTTCATTGCACCTGCGGTGCGCAAAGCGGTGCAACTCGGCTGCCTCGGTGAGCAGGGCTTCTTCGTCGTCGAAGGCAATTTTCAAGTCGATTTCTTCACCGCGCGTAGCCCCTGGGGCAAGACCTCAGTGATGGCGCGCGACCGCGTGAGCGCGTACGGCGTGGGCGAGGGGTGCGTGCAAATACGCACGGACGACGGCACGACGCAGGGCCTGCAATTGCCGAGCGGCGTCGCGACCACCTGCCCAGTGACCAACCTGCGCCGCTATCGCAACGATGAGCCCGGCATGATGGGCCTGACCGATAAGCGCACCGAGCTTACGGCGGGCGCGCGCAAGTACACCTTGACCGTGCGCCCCTCGGGCACCGAGATCCTGACCGTGCGCGTAACCGAAGGCGCAAAGCAAATCTGGACCAAAGAGCTGCCCTACGCGACCTGCACCTTCGGCGCGGCGATCGCGGTCGGCGCGGGCAAGATCATGCTCTGGGTCGCCCAACCCTCGGAGCGCAACAAAGGGCTGCTCGTGGGCCTAGACGAAGCCACGGGCAACCAGCTGTATGAAATTGCCGTTCCCGACACCTCGAGCAACAGCCCTGATCTGTTCAAATTCAACGGCAAATACGTGCTGGCCGTGAACTGGGGCGCGCTCCGCGCGTACGAGCCGGCCACGGGCGCAGAGGCCTGGCGCGTCGGGCGCTAAGCGTACGCGGGCGACGCGCCATGTTCCGAGGACCGAAGATCGACGACCCGAAGGGCCGCTGACGGTTCTCTTGTCTAACTTTGGCGCGATGCTGGCTGCGCTGGCCGTCACTGTTCACTGACGCAACGCGCCTCAACTATGACGAAAGGGATGGCACGCGGGCACTTGTCGAGGGTCGTGCTCAATGGGTGCCGGTGGATTTGACGAGCTTGTTGTACACGCCCATCAACAGTAAGGGCGCTGCCCAAGAGCCGATGAACCGCGCCGCGCGTTCGCTGCCTCGCAGCTCGAGCGCTGCGGACACTGCCATCGACAAAAGTGACCCGCTCAAGAAGAAATGGGACGGGATTTTGGCGGTTTGTTGCTCAATCACCCGGGTGAAGGAGTCCTCGTCGTGCTCGGGGCGATGCACGGGAGCTGAGGAGGTAAGTGGAGCGTGTTCAGCTGGGTTCAGATTGCTTTTCACGACCCGAGGCTCAGCAAGCGCGATGCCAATGAATCGGCCGAAAGCGCGCGCAGCAACGCTTCGGGCGTTCTGGCTCGCAGATTGCTAGGGGATCGCTGGTCATGCCCGTCCAAGCGAATGCCGAAGCCGAGCAGCTGGGAGATGGGATCCAGCTCGTCGCTCAAGGAGCGGGAGATCTGCTGGAGCGCGACTATTGGGGCGCGATCGCCGACTGTCGCCTGCCACCTCGAGCGTTGATCGCCGATCTGCTCAGTCGATTTTGTGAATTTCCACCGGAGGATTTGGTCTCCTTCACTCGGGTGGGCGATTGCAGCGTGCCTCTGAAGGAGGGGGACGAGCTCGATATCGTGATCCGCATGGCCGGCACGTGCCGTGCGCGCGTGACGTGCTGCGAGCAGCTCAGCCTCACTCTGGCCACTCTCGACGGGCACCCAGAGGCGGGTCGAATTACTTTCGGCTCTTATCGACACGAAACGGGCGCGGTCATCTTCCACATTCGGAGCCGGAGTCGGTCGGGCGATTTGAAGTTCTCAGCGGGCTTCTTGGCGTTCGGCGAAGCGATGCAAACCAACACTTGGACCGACTTCGTGCGCACGGTGGCCAACACCTACGGCAACGGTATCATCGGTGAGGTGCACGCTGAGACCGCGCAGGTCGAGCCAATCGCGGATGATGAGTTCGCTTGCCGGCCCACATTTCGAGCTCGGAGCGACGATTGACGCCACAAAAGCCGCCGTGCGCGCCGATCTTTCGCTGGTGGCGCGGGTTTGGCGTTGATGACGTGCAGCGGCAGCTCGCGCATCTGCCTCACTGTCCCAGCAGCGGCCCGGCTTCTGACGAAGCCGCGGCAACCGACCCCGCGTGGCACCACTACTATTCCGAGGCCGTGATCGCGCGCGAAGCGCCCGGTCCTCCCGTGGTCGGAGCCGCCTTCGAGCGAGCGCGCGTAGCCATCACCAACTATGAGTTCTCCGATCCGAACGCGGTTCGAGCCTACTTCGAGCGCAACCTGCCGCTCGAAGGCCGACCGATGTTGCTCGAGATTCAGGTGCTAGGGCTACACGTCCTATGTGGCGTAGTCGTGCGCGCGGTCCGTGAAGAGCACACACCAGAAGGAACGATCTGGGGCTTTCGTTACGATACTTTGGTGGGCCACGTTGAGTCGGGCGCGGAGTGGTTCTTGCTCAGTAAAGACCACGCAACGGGTGAAGTACGGTTCCGCATCCAAGCAACGTGGAAGAAAGGCACTTTGCCCACGTGGTGGGCCCGCCTGGGGTTCGAGGCAGTGGCCAGTACGTACCAGCGCGCCTGGCATCGCAGCGCGTATGTCCGCTTGCGCGCCCTGCTCGACTCGCACGATCTGCCGGATTTACCGCGCGGACGCGCGATCCTGAAGCCATGGCAGCCGGCGCTCACCGCAGTGCACGAGTTCGAGAGCTAGCGGGAGATCCACGCGCCACCGCACCGTTGGCATAGAACTCGCTTGGTACGGAGCCATGTCGCCAATTCAGAGCCGCAGCGCGCGTGACGAGGAGGTCATCGACCTAAGCAGTGTTCAGGACGTCAGCTTTTGGCTAAGCGAACTCGAGGTGAGCAAGCAAGAGCTGACCGAAGCGGTTCAAGCCGCAGGTCCGGTCGCCGGCGATGTGCGGCTGTTTCTCGGCACGCGCTTTACTCGCTCTTGAGCGCCCGCAATTCGCAGCCGATCACCCGGCGCCGCCCGACGCGCTACCGCTCGATGCACCCTGGTCTAGAAAAAGGGAGCTAGGCTGACTCGTCGAGGCGAAAGAGCACGCGCTCGAGCTTTCGGACCAGCAGCTTGGCATCGCCTTTTTCAACGTAGTCCTCGGCTCCCAAATCGAGCGAGATCCGGCTGTCGGAATCACTCATTTTGCGAGCCGACCAGACCAGCACCGGAATGTGCCTGGTGCGCGCGTCCGCCTTCAGCCGGGCCAATACGTCGCGGCCATCCGCGTCTGGAAACTGGATGTCGAGTACGATGATGTCCGGCTGCGCGGCAACTGCCAACGCGAACGTTTGCGCGCCCGTTGTCGCGCTCATGACCCGCAGCCCAGCCCCGGCCGCAACGTGCTTGACCGCCTCTTGAACGATCAGGTCATCGTCCGCGAGCAGCACGTCCCAGCCGCGGTTAAACAACTCGAACTCCCGTGAGCTGAGTCCGCACCGCGTCAGCGCCGGGCCCGACCGCGTTGATCGCAGCACGGAGCTGAGGTTCGGTACAGCGCAGGGTGGCTGCCCAGTATCGAACCTCCAACGCAATGTTCACTTTGATCAGCGTTCGATCCCGTTGCCTGCTTTGCATCCTGTAAACGTCGTCCATTCGCGCGCCTCTCGGTATTGCGCGGAACTGTTCGGCGCTCATTCAAAGGTGAGGCTTAATTTCAGCATTACAATGCGGCATTGCGCCTCGTTGCCTGAGAATCCCACTGATCACCGCAGAGAAGCGATGATTTGGGCTGGATCACTAATTTTGCCGCCGAGCAAAGTGCGCGTGAAACAACGTCTGCGCAACTCGAAGTCCGAATGTAATATCTCGCTCACATGCGGCGGCGAGGCTTCCGCCGTTCAGCGCTTCTGTAGCGCGCGGCCGGTTTGATCGATGAACACGTCGCGCACCGAGGTCAGATCATCACCTGACAAGAAGCCGCTGCGCCCGAGTAGCCGCCCGGTCTCCCAATTGGTCAGGCCGAGTTCGGGACGTTGCCAGGCCCATTGACCATCCACCCAGCGCGTAAAGCCGTTGCTCACGTAGGGGGCTTCGACTGCGGCGTAAAACGCATCGAAGGCGCCGGGGCGCTCGGACAATATCGAGGCCACGAACTTCGGGCTGTATTGATTGATGAGCGAGACGGCGTGCGCCAAATCTTCGGCGACCACGAAGGACAGCTCCGGTACGCGATCCCACTCCCACTCCTGACCGAGGGCGCTCTCGGCGATGCTGCGTTCGGCGCTGACGACGCCTTCGGAGCCGGGCACTACGGCTACGGTTGCGTTGACCTCACGCAGGGCGCGCTCGACGACTGGGCCCAGTGTTTCGACCGCAGCGCGCTGGAGAACGAGCACGTTGAGCGTGTTGCACACTTTGCGATCGAGGCTGTTGCGCACGGCGTTGTACACGAGCTCGGGGTTGGCGCTCGCTTCGATGAACATCCACGCGCCGCCCGTGCCATGCAAAGAAGCCGGGATCCCGTGCTGTTTGGCGATCGCGCCGAGCAAGGCTACCGTGCGGCCCGAGCCGCGGGCAACCGCTAGGCGCAACGCGCGCTCGGAAAATAGCGCGTGCGCGGCGGCGTGCTCTTTGCTTCGCACCAAACCGAGCGCGCCCTCGGGCAGGCCCGCGGCGAGCAGCGCCGGGCGCAGGGCATGTTCCTCGATCGCGATCGCGGTGCCTAGCGCGTCACCTCCGATGCGAAACACGGCGGCGTTGCGATTGCGCAGCACGCCGGCCGCATCGGCGAACACGTTGGGGCGCCCTTCGAACACGAAGGCCACTACGCCGAGCGGTGCCCGGCGGCGCTCGATCAGATAGCCGTCGGCTTGACGGCGCTCGATCACTTCGCCGACGCGCGCGGGCGCGCTCTGCCACACGCGCAGGCCGGCGATCATGTCTTTGCGCATGCGCTCGCTGAGTTCCAAGCGGCCCGTGGCGCGGCCGCGCGCTCGAGCGCTCTCGACATCCAGCGCGTTGGCGCGTTGGATCTCCGCGAATACGCGCGGGTCTTCCAGGCGCGCTGCGAACCCTTCGAAGAAATTCAAAATCGCCGCGTCACTGGCCTCAGCCAGATGAGTCAGCGCGGCCGTAGCGCGCGCAACGGCCGCCCGCGCGGCCTCTGCGGCGGCTTTGGAGATCACCACCAATTCACCGAACTCCGCTAGTGGCACGAGCCGGTCACCGTTGTCTAACTTCGGCAAAGGCACGAGCTTTTCGCCCACGAGCAGGTGGATTTCGGCGGTCGCGGGGACGGGAACGTGGCTGCTGGATGCCGAGAAAGTCACGGGCGATCTTGTACGCTTTCTTGGCGTGTCAGACCAGGGGGTGACGGCGCCTGCCGCATACGCTGTAATACGTTGGCTGAGTAGTGATGGACGACCCGCCCCGCCCGAACAGCGTGCCCGATGCCGAGCAATTGCGGGTCACGCTGGCGCGTCTGGAGAGCCTGACGGAGCTGTCACTTGCGCTTTCCGGCGCGGTCAGCAGGAGCGACGTCGCCAATTTGGTGGTCGAGCAGGGAATGCGCCAGGCGGGCGCGGACATTGCGACGCTGTACGCGCTCGATGAGAGCGGTGAAGCGCTGGATCTACTCGCGCAGCGCGGAGTGGCGCCGGAGGTGCTGCAAAAGATCATGCGCATCACCAAGTCCGAGGGCAACCCGCGCGTACTGGAGACCCTCGCCTCGGGCGTCTCGGTTTGGGCCGAGACTGAACAGGAGTACGCGGCGATCTTTCCGGAGGTCGCTCGGCTGCCGGCGACGGGGCGACGAGCGAAAGCGCTGTGGTCGGTACCGCTGGTGGTCGAGGGCCGCCCTGTCGGGCTTTTGGGCATGGGGTTCTTCGAGGAGCAGCGGTTCTCGGTCGCCGATCGACGCTTCGTCGAGACTTTTGCCAAGCTGTGCGGACAGGCATTGCTCCGCGCCGTACGCCGCGATCGCGAGCTCGTGGCTCGGCGCTGGCTAGCCACGACACTGCAGAGCATCGGGGACGCCGTGATTGCCACGGACAACGCGGGCTGCGTGACATTCATGAACGGCATCGCCGAGCGCCTCACGGGCTGGAACGAAGGAGAAGCGCGCGGCCGGCCATTGCCGGAAGTATTTCAGATTTTCTCGGAGCTGACCGGCGAGATCGTGGAGAGCCCCGTGAGCAAGGTGCTGCGCGAAGGAACCGTCGTGGGGCTCGCCAATCACACGGTGCTGCGCACTCGCGGGGGAACCCAGATCCCGATCGACGACAGCGGCGCACCGATCCGCGACGAGAGCGGAGTGATCTACGGCGTGGTGCTGGTCTTTCGCGACGTTACCGTCGAGAAACGCGCAGAAAAGCGGCGCGCATTCTTGGCCCGCGCGATGGAAACCTTGGCCTCTTCGCTCGACTACCGTACCACGCTGCAGCGTGTGGCGGAGCTGGCCGTGCCCGAGCTTGCCGACTGGTGCACGATCGACATCTTGGAGCCGGGCGCGCGCGTGTCTCAGCAGCTCGCGGTGGCGCACGTCGACCCCGCAAAGGTCGCTTACGCGCGCGCGATTGGCCAACGCTATCCGTCGGATCGCGACGCGCCGACCGGCTCGCCGCAGGTCATCCGCAGCGGCAAATCGGAGCTGTATCCCGAGATTCCGACGGCGCTCGTCGAGGCGAGGGCGAGGGATGCCGAGCACGCGCGCATGTTGCGCGAGCTGAAGCTAGAATCCGGCATGATCGTGGCTTTGCGCAGCGAAGCCGGTCGTACCGTGGGCGCGATGACGTTCATCTACGCCGATTCCGGGCGACGCTACAACGACGACGACCTGCGCTTCGCGGAAGATTTCGCGCGCCGCGCGGCGCTTGCCATCGAGAATGCGCGCGCGGTGTCGGAGGTCGAAGCGGCCCGAGCCCGCGAGCAGGCCATGCGTGAACGCGCCGAGCAGGCCAGCATGACCAAGGATCATTTCTTGGCCACGGTTTCGCACGAGCTGCGCACGCCGTTGAACGTGATCCTGGGCTGGGCCGTGGTCTTGCGCGAACGCGAGCTCGCGCCCGAGGTTCAGCGCGCGCTCACGGTGATCGAGCGCAACGCGCGAGCGCAGGCGCGTTTGATCGAGGATGTGCTCGATCTGTCGCGGATCAGCAGCGGTAAGCTGTCGTTGTCGTTGGCGACCGTCAATGTCGGTGAGGCGGTGCGCGCGGCGGCGCTCGCGCTCCGTCCGGCCGTGGAGGCCAAGGGCATTGCTCTGACCGTCGATAGCCCAGACGAGGACGCGCTCTTGACGATCAGCGCGGACCCCGACCGGCTGCAGCAGATCTTGTGGAACCTACTGACGAACGCGCTCAAATTTACGCCCAAGGCGGGCTCGGTCATGGCCTCGGCGAGCCGCGTGGGTTCGGAAGTGCAAATCCAAATCAGCGACAGCGGCGAGGGCATCGCCGAAGCCGTGCTGCCCCACGTATTCGAGCCATTTCGTCAAGCGGACAGCTCGACTACGCGCCGCCATGGTGGTTTGGGCTTGGGGCTCTCGCTCGTGCGCCAAATTGCGGCCGCGCATGGTGGCACGGTCGAAGCGACCAGCGCAGGCCCAGGGCGCGGTGCTACGTTCGTGGTCCGTCTGCCGGCACGCGCCACCACCGAGGCGGTCAAGGCATCGCGTCCCGCGCGCAAACTCGCGGCATTCGGCGCCGGCGCGGTGGGCCTGCTGGCGGGAGTGAGCATCTTGGTCGTGGATGACGAGCTCGATGCGCGCGAGCTCGTGGCGGAGGCATTCAAGAGCGCGGGGGCCATCGTGTACATGGCGGCTTCGGCTCGCGATGCGCTGGGCGTGCTCACTACGGCTCGCCCCGACGTGCTGGTGAGCGACATTGGCATGCCGCACGAAGACGGCTACGCGCTGATGCGTGAAATCCGTTTGCTGTCAGCGGAACAGGGAGGGGAAATTCCGGCACTGGCGCTCACCGCTTACGCGCGCTCCGCGGACGCGGATCGCGCGTTCGACGCGGGTTATCAACGGCATGTCGCCAAACCCGTCGATCCGCTGCTGCTCGTGCAATTGGTGGCGGGTTTGGCCGGGCGCTCGACCCCGGTTCCGCGCTCGTAAGCCGCAGTTTTTCTGGGTTTCTTGCGCCGATCGTGACGGTAGCACCGTTCTCAGGATCGTGGCATTCTCCGCCGAGGCCCGCGGGGGCCGGCCTCGCCATGCATATTCCCGACGGTTTTTTGAGCGCTCGCGTTGCCCTGGGCTACGCCGCTTTGTCGTCACTCGGGCTCGGCGTGGCTTGCTACCGTCTGCGCGCACAGCGAGACCGCGGGGCGAGTGTTTTGCTCGGCGTGTCGGCTGCGTTCGTGTTCGCCGCGCAGATGGTGAACTTTCCGGTGGCGGCGGGAACCTCCGGGCACTTGGTCGGTAGCGCATTGGCCGGCGCCTTGCTCGGGCTACCGGGCGCGCTGATCGTGATGAGTGCGGTCATCATCATGCAATGCTTCGTGTTCGCGGATGGCGGGGTGTTCGCGCTCGGGGCCAACGTGTTCAACATGGGGCTGGTCGGTTGTGTGGTTGGCTTCTGTTGCTACCGGCTCTTGTGCGGCGCAGCGCCGAGCCCGACGCGGCGGGTGGCAGCGGTGGCCTTCGCGGGCTGGTGTGCGACCCTTGCGGGAGCGTTGAGCTGCGCTGGGCAGCTGTCGCTCTCGGGCGCCGCGCGGCTCACGGTGGTGCTTCCGGCGATGCTCGGGGTACACGCCCTGATCGGCGTGGGTGAGGCAATCATCAGCGCATTGGTCGTGGCCAGCGTGCTGCGTTTTCGACCAGAATTGCTGGAAATTGGCGGACAGGGTGGACTCGCAATCCGCCCTCGCACCAGAGCGGTGTGGGCCGGACTCGGCTTGTCGGTGGCCGTTGCCGCCCTGCTCGCGCCGCTCGCGTATGTCGCGCCCGATGGCTTCTCGCGCGTCACGCAAGCGCTCGGGCTCGCCGCAGGCGGCAAGCCGCACTCGCTAGCGCCGCTTTCGGAGTACGGCGTTCCGGGAATCGCTTCGGGCGTATTGGCCACCGTGCTCGCGGGATGCGTGGGCACGCTGCTCTTGTTCGGCTCGTGTTGGCTCTTGGCGCTCGCGCTGGTGCCGCGTCCGCCGCGCCCGTCTGACACAGAGCCTTCGGGCGTCCCCGTCGAATCGTCGGGATGAGCTGCGTTCATCGCGCCCCGGCCGGGCTCAAGCTCGGTGTTAGTCTGGCTTTGATTTTAGGGTTAGCCGCGCTGCCCGCGCAGGACTCCTGGTGGGCGCTGGTCGTGCTCCCAGCGTTGTTCGCGGTCGCAATGTTGGCGCGCTTGGAGCTCAAAGCGCTGCTCGTTCGTTTGGCGCTGGGCGCGCCGTTCCTGCTCGGCGTGGCGAGCCTCTCGCTGTTTCAAGCGCACGGTCTCCGTGAAAGTCTCGGTTCGTTCACGAAATCCGCGATTTGCCTGCTCACTCTGCAGCTGCTCGGTAGCACCACGCCGATGCCCGAGCTCTTGCACACGCTGCGCAGACTGCACGTCCCGGAACTGTTGTGCGAGGTGATCGCGCTCCTATCGCGCTATTTCTCGCTCTTGACGGACGAAGCTCGCCGCATGCGCCGCGCACGCGCCGGGCGCACCTTGCGCGCGTCGCGGGTTCGGCTCTGGCTTGCGCTCGGCAATTCGCTCGGCCTTTTGTTCATCCGCACGGTGTCGCGTGCGGAGCGCGTGCAGACTGCGATGCGTTCACGCGGTGGCGCATGACGCTTGCGCTGTCCGTCGAAGATCTGAGTTTTCAATTTGCGGCTGGGTTGCCAGTGCTCCGCTCGGTGACGTTCTCGGTCGAAGCGGGCGAATCTGTGGCCGTGATCGGGCCCAATGGTGCTGGCAAGTCCACGCTGCTCCTGCACCTGAATGGGATCTTGCCGGAGGGTTCGGGTGTCCGCGCGGGCGGCAGCGTGCGCGTGCATGGGCGCTTGGTCAGCCCGAAAGAAGTCTCCTGGGTACGCCGTCAGGTCGGTGTTTTGTTTCAAGACGCCGATGATCAGCTGTTTTGTCCGACCGTCGGCGAAGACGTCGGCTACGGCCCCGAGCAGCTCGGTTGTCCGCGCGCTGAAATCGAGCAGCGGGTTACCCGCGCCCTCGCCCAGGTTGGCCTTGCCGGCTTCCAGCAGCGGGTGCCGCAGCGGCTCAGTGGCGGCGAGAAGAAGCGCGTGTGCTTGGCTGGCTTGTTGGCCTACGAGCCCAGCATCTTGGTGCTCGATGAGCCCAGCGCGGGTTTGGATCCGCGCGGCCGCCGTGAGCTGATCGAGATCTTGGCCGGCCTGCCGATCACGCGCGTGATCGCAACCCACGATCTGGCCTTGGTCGCCGAACTGTGTTCGCGCACGCTGCTACTCGATGGGGGCGTGCTGGTCGCGTCTGGGCCGAGCAAGCAGCTGCTGCGCGACGACGCGCTGATGAGCGCCCACGGTTTGGAGTGTCCGACGCGCGATCTGCCGGCTCATCTGCTCGTGCCCTAGCGGCGCGTCTTGCTCGGCTTGGCGCGGGCGGTTTTTACGGCGGGCCGTTTGATATTGACCTTGATCATGGGTGCGGCGGGGGCATGCGCGTGCGCGTGGGAATGCCCATGCGAGTGCGGATACGGGTGTGAATGCGGTTCGAGCCCCTCGTGCTGATGCATGCGGCGCCCGGTGTTGCTCAAGCTCAGCGTGTCTTCGGCCACGTATTCGGCGCCGCCTTGAATCACCCCGCGCGTGCCGAGCATTCGACCCGTGACGTCCTTCAGTTGGTCTGAGCGACCGCGCATGACGATCACCTCCAAGCAGTGTTCGTGGTCGAGGTGCACGTGCATGGAGGACCGCACCTGCTCGCCGAGGTCGTGCTGCAGGCTGGTCAGCCGCTCCGACAGCTCCCGCACGTGGTGGTTGTAGACCAGGGTCACGGCGGCAAACGCGGGCACGCCCTTGTCGAGTGCGGTGCGGCTGATCTCGGCGCGGGTCAGGTCGCGGAGCAGCTCCGAGCGGTTGCAGCCCCGGAGCTCGGCCATCGCGTCGAGCTGCTCGATCAGGCTCGACTCCATGGCGACACCAAAACGTACCAGGTTGTCCTTCATCCGACCCACAGTGTACCACTTGGTGCGTGCAGCTCCGGCCCCGTTAATCACTGCGTTTAACGATTGCGCACACTGCGCACGCACCCGGGGGAGACGCGGGCCCGCGCCGGTGGCGGGAGCCGGGAAACAATTCTGAGCGTGCGGCCACGAAGCCAAGTATCTTGGAGGCTGAATGGTCGAGGTGCGCTTGAGTCGCCTGTGCGCTGCACTGGCGTTCGTTTTGGTTTGTACGAGCTTGCTGCTTTCGTCCTGCGCCACGCCCGAGTTCAAATTCGTGGATAGTGACGCCGGTCTGCCGACCCATTGCGGCAATGGGCAGCAGGACGAAGGCGAATCGGACAAAGATTGCGGCGGCGCGTGCATGCCGTGCTCGCTCACTCAGCGCTGCAATAGCAGCGCCGATTGCCGCGAGGGTGACTGCACCGACGGCACCTGTCAGGCCGCCGGCTGCAATGACGGCACCCAGAACAACAACGAGACGGACGCAGATTGTGGCGGAGGCTCCTGCAAGACCTGCCCCGTGACCGGGGGCTGCAACATGGATTCGGATTGCCAATCGGGGAAGTGCGGCGAAGCGGGCTGCGCTGCGCCGACCTGCGGCGATCGGGTGACGAACGGCAGCGAGAGCGACAGGGACTGTGGCGGCCCGGATTGCTCGAAATGCGTAGCGGGCCAGGCTTGCCTGGTCCCGTCGGATTGCGTCGGCAACGAGTGCAACGCGGGCATATGCGGCCTTTCTTGCGCTGCCGGCGAGGGCAACTGCGACGGTGATTCGAGCACTGGCTGTGAAACGAACCTGCGCACGAACGCGGATCATTGCGGGGACTGCAACACTGCCTGTTCGCTGCCCAACGCGGTCTCGAACTGCGCGGGCGGTATTTGCCGCGTCGAGAGCTGCATCGCCCCGTTCGACGATTGCAACGGCGATCCCGCCGACGGTTGCGAGGTGAACACGAAGAAGGACGTCGACAATTGCGGTGCGTGCGCCGCCAAGCCGTGCCCTACCCTCAACGGCGTGGCGTACTGCTCCGATGGCCAATGCGGCCTGACCTGCGCGGAAAATTTCGCGGATTGCGACGAGAAGCCCGGCAACGGCTGCGAAAAGGACGTGAGCCGCGACATCAGCAACTGCGGCGGTTGCGGCAAAGCCTGCAGCGCCAGCGCAGGCAAGACCGCCTGGTGCCGCAAGGGCCAGTGCGGCGAGACGGTCTGCGCAGCGGGCCGCGGCGACTGCAACGGCGATCCCGACGACGACCCAGACCACAACGGCTGCGAAACCGATCTGAAGACCGACATCGATAGCTGCGGAGCCTGTGGCACGACCTGCGGCATCTCCGGCGGCGAAGCACAGTGCACGGCCGGCGTGTGCTCGATCAAGTCCTGCAGCGCGGGCATGGATGATTGCACGGGCGGCTACGCCGACGGCTGCGAAACGAAAACCACCACCGATCTGAGCAATTGCGGCGCGTGCGGTCGGACCTGCAGCACGGCGAACGGCACGCCCGCCTGCGTGAGCGGAGCTTGCCAGGTGAAGACCTGTACCGGCACCTTTGCAGACTGCAACGGGACGGTGAGCGACGGCTGCGAGACCAACACCGCGACCAGCCAGACTCACTGCGGTGCTTGCACCGGCGCCAGCGTCAATTGCGACACGCTGTTCGCCCACGGCACCGGGCAATGCACGAACAGCGCCTGTGTGCTGAAGACGTGCGCGACGGACTATTCCAATTGCGACACGGTTCCGAGCAACGGCTGTGAGGTTTCCCTCAAGACCGATGCGAACCACTGCGGCAACTGCACCACCGCTTGTTCGGGGGCAGGATCGCAGGGCCCCAACTGCTCTTCCGGGGTCTGCTCACCCAAGTGTACGGGGACGCTGATCACCTGTTCCAACCCGCAGAACGGCTGTGTGATCGACAGCGCAACCGATGAGAACAACTGCGGCGGCTGCGGCAAGATTTGCAGCAACACTTCAGCCGCTCACGTCGATTCCGGGGGCAATCAATGCCTGAGCGGTGTCTGCAACCCGAGCTGCGCGAGCTTGTACGACGACTGCAACGGCAATCCTGGTGACGGCTGCGAGAAGGCGGTTGGAGGCGACGCCGCGAATTGCGGCGCGTGCAATGTCACCTGCGGTACGACCAACGTGGTCGGCTCGCCGACTTGCAGTGGTGGCAAGTGTACCTCGCAGTGCCAAGCGGGTTGGGGAAGTTGCGGGGCGCCTGCCGCCGGCTGCAACACGCCACTCGGCACGCTGACCAATTGCACGGCTTGCGGCGACGCCTGCCCGGCGAGCGGGTTCTGCACGTCGAGCGGCTGCGTCGCTCACTTCGACATCGGGGTCGTGGGCACGCCGGTTACGGCGAAATCGGGCTTCGAATCGGGGGCGATGCCCACGGTTTTGTCGACCAATCATACGCTCACCAATTCCAAGGCCAGTGGCCGCTATCGCATGGTGCTGGTCGGCGTGACCGCTACGGAACCGTATAAGCTGAATACCCCCGCCACCTTGTTTGCTCTGTACAACAACACCATCGCCATGCACCCGGCGATTGAGGTGAACACGACCGAGCAGGGTTCGTACGCAGGCATCTTCTATCTATTGGACAGTGAGTTGCCGCCGAACGCAGGCTCCTATCCGGTCAAGGTGCAGTTCAGTCCAGGCGCGCAGAATGGCGCCGGTGCCTTCACGGTGAGCGAGTTCCAAAACGTCCAACAGACTGGTTCCCCGCCGTTCGTCACTACCGTTGCAAGTCCAACGGATGCCAATTGCGGCAGTCCATCCACGCGCGGCGTGCTGCTGAACTTCAACCAGCCGGGCAGCTTCGGCTACGCGGTGATAGCGGCGCGCTCCGGTACGGGCGCTATGGCGACCCCGGGCACTGTGGTCGAAACCATGAATCTGATCCAAGCTCAGCCGTTCCCGCTGGCGGGCCTGGCCGGTTACGTGGGCCCGATCAACGGCACCAGCACGCCGTCCTGGACTATCTCGAATTGCGCGAATAGTGCGGGCGTCGGCGTGGTCCTGAAACGCGTGGGAGACTGACCGACCGTTGCAAATTCGTCGGATTTCGCCGGTTTGGCTCGCGCACAAAATCTGACCGGAACTGAGCACATCGCACTCGGTGCGGTATAGTGGCTGGATGGCGAGCTGCCGCATTCTTCTCGCTGACGACGACCCTGCCATCCACCGCATGGTGCAGCGCGTCGCCACGGACTTCGGGCACGAGCTCGTGCAGGTCAGAAAAGGCGTGGCCGTGCTGTCCATGGCGCTCGAGGCCAAACCGGATCTGATCGTCCTCGACATCGGCTTTCCGGATGCGGATGGTCGAGACGTGCTCGCTCAGTTGAAGGCAGAGCCGCGCACCGCTGCCATCCCGGTGCTGGTGTGGTCCGGGCGCCACGACCTAGACAGCGAACGGCGCATCGCCATCTCGCTCGGCGCGGAAGACTACGTAGAGAAGGTGGACGCGCAGCTGTTGATGCGCAAGATCGAGCGCCTGCTGCTGCGCATCCAGGGCGACGGTTCTTGAGTCGACCGCTTGCGGGTTCGAGCGTTCAGGCGTCGGGCTGACGCTTGCGCCAAAAGGTCGGACGCCAATAGTAGAGCGTCGTCGCGTCTTCGGGCCAGGGCGCGCTGTCGTCCGGCGCCTCGAACGGATCGGAGTCTTGGATCGGTCGCCACGACGGATCGAGCGGTTCCTCCGCAGTCGGCGGACGCACATCACCCGCAAAGCGCTCTTCGATGGCGCCGATATTTTTTACGTTCTTTTGAGCCTCGCTGAGCGAGACCTCGTTCTTGCCGCCCGCCAGTGCCGGCCAGCGCAGCTGCGTGAGATCATCCTCCCACAGGCAGACCAGGCAAATATCGTCGGATCCCGGCCCTTCGTCGAAGACCAGGTGGCCGCAGGCAGGACAGGGGAAGCGTGTTTCGGTCATGAGCGCGCGCGAGCATAGCGCGATCTGGCCCTGCGCTACGGGGCGTGCGCGCTTGGGCGAGATTCAGGCCTGTGCAAGACTCGGCCACCGTGCAAGAGCAGCTCGAACCCATCCTCTTCGTCATCGCGGTGGGCTCGGCGGTAGCCATCGCCGCCAAGCGCGTGGGGATACCGTACAACGTAGCTTTGGTGTTGGTGGGGGCCGCGCTGGTCTTCATGCATGCCTTGCCGATCACGCCCATGGATCCGCAAGTGATCCTAATCGTGTTCCTGCCCATCCTCGTGTTCGAGGCCGCGTTGTTCACCGATGCCACTGGGCTCCGTCAGGCGCAGCGCCCGATTTTGGCCTTGGCGGCGCCGGGCGTGCTCGTGTCTCTGCTCGCCACGGCGGCGGTTGCGACCTGGGTCTTGGATTTGCCATTCGGTGCGGCGTTGCTGCTCGGCGCGCTTTTATCCATCACCGACACGGTGAGCGTGCTCTTGGCCTTTCGCAGCGTGCGCGTGCCGCATCGCTTGGCCGCGATCATGGAAGGTGAGAGTTTGTTCAACGACGGCACCGCGCTGGTGCTCGTCAGTGTGACCACGGCGATCTTGGCGCAGGGTCATCTGGATCTCGCGCACGCGGCGCGCGCGTTGTTGCTGGCGATCGTCGGTGGCGTGGCTTTGGGAGCGGGTTTCGGCGCGGTGGGCGCGATCGTGCTGCGCAAAACGCCCGACAATCTCACGGCGATCTTGGCCTCGTTGGTGATGGTCTTCGGCACCTCTTTGGCGGCGGAGCGGGTGCACGCTTCACCGGTAATCGCGGTCGTCGTGGTGGGCGTCTTCGTGAGCCGCGCTGCGCGCGATCTGCTCGGTCCGTCGCGGGTGCTTGCCCTGCACGGCTTCTGGGAGACCGCGGGCTTCGTGCTCAACGTCTGGATCTTTTTGCTCGTGGGCATGCAAGTTCGCACCGAGCTCCTGCTGCAAGAAGTCGGGACGATCATGCTCGCGCTGGTCGCTATGCACGCGGGCCGGGCGGTCGCGGTGTACGGCTGCTTTGCCGTGTTACGCGCGATCCGGGCCGAGAACGTGCCGACTCGCTGGCAACACGTGATGGTCTTCGGCAACATCAAAGGCGCGCTATCGATGGCCGCCGTGCTCGCTCTGCCCGCGTCACTGGTCTATCGCGAGCGGCTGATCGCGGTGGTGTTCGGCGTGACCTTTTTCACCCTGGTGATGCAGGGCCTGCCGTTCCGACGCGTTCTGGTTTGGCTCGGGGTTCAGATCCAGACGCAAAATGTCGGCGTCGAGCTAGCACGGGCCACCTTGATCAGCGCGCGCCGCGGCCAAACCGAGCTCGACACCTTGCTCACGGAAGGCCTGTTGTCGCGCAAGCAGCACGCCGAACGTTGGGCCGCATTTCAGCGCCAAATCATCGCCGCCGAGCAAATCTTGCGCGTCCCCAACGCAGACGCGGAGCCCGATCACGTGTCCGATTTGGCGGTGCTGACCGGGCAAAAGACCGCGCTCATGGATGCTGCACGGCGCGGCATCATCAGTAGTGAAACCGCCGAAGCGCGAGCCGCCGAGCTCGACACGGAAATCGTGGCAGCCGCACTGCCGGACAAAGGAGCAAGCTGAATGCGCATTTTGATCGCAGGCGCGGGCCGAGCAGGGCTCAGCGTCGCGGGCTACCTAACTACGGCCGGGCATTTGGTTACGGTCATCGATCGAGATCCTTTGGTGTGCGCGCGCGTCAAAGATCAGCTCGGGATCGTCGCGCTCGTGGGCGACGCGGCCGACTCGGCGATTCTGACCGAGGCCGAGGTTCGGCACGCGGAGGCGGTGGTGGCGATGTTGCACCGCGACGCGGATAACCTGGCCGTCGCCTCGCTGGCCAAGCTCGCACAGGTGCCGCGCGTGATGGTCCGCATGCGCGATCCGGAGTATCGCCCGGTATACCTAGCCGCAGGGGTGACCCGCATCCTGTCCGAGACCGAAATCTTCATCGGTTCGCTGGCAGCTGCCATCGAGCACGAAGCCGTGCTCCACGCGATGTTACTCGGCAACGGTGAGTCGGTCGCATTCGAGATCTTGATCCCAGATACGAGCCGCGTGGTTGGTCGCAGTATCAGCGAGATCGCGGCGATGCCAGAGTTCCCCAAGTCATGCGTGTTTGCGGGACTCTACAAGCCCGATGGCGCGGTCGAAGGTCCGCGCGGCGCAAGTGTGATCGTGGGCGGCATGACCGTGCTCATCGTCGCTCTGAGGAACGAAGTGAAGCAGGCCTTGGCCTTGCTAATCGAAAAGTAACCGTCGCAAGCCGCGACCCCACGGAGTGCGGCGAACTGCCCCTGAGGGGGCAGGCGCCACAGCGCGCTCTGGGAAACAAGCGAGAAACGCGGGCAAATGCGCGCGGCACGCGCCTTGCTCTACTCCGGTGGTCAATGACGGAACTAGCCGTCCGAGATCATCAAGGAGTTAGGTCATGAGCAACGATAGCAAGCGTGCAGAAGGTGCTGCTGAAGAGATCGGTGGCAAGATCAAAGGCGGCGTCGGCAAGCTGATCGGCAACGAACGCATGGAAGCCGAAGGCAAAGCGCGCGAGCTCGAAGGCAAGGCCAAGCAAGAAGCGGCCAAGGCTGCTGAGCGCGCCAAGGGCGGCGTCGAGAAAGCCGTTGGCGCCGTGAAGAACCGCGTCGGCGCCGCTATCGACAACGAGCGGCTCGAGGCCGAAGGCCGTGCGCAAGAGCTGCGCGGCGAAGATCGCCAGAACGCCAATCGTAAGAGCGCGAGCCGCTGAGCGGAACGGCTCGGTCGCGGATAAGCTCGCGATCAAATGAGAAAGGCGCGCCGAGCGAAATTCGCTGGCGCGCCTTTTTTTTGAGCTCGGAGCGCAGCTCAGCCGAGCTGCTTGGCCGCGGCGACCACGTGCTCGGCGGTCATGCCGAGCGCTTTCATGATCTCGCCGCCGGGGGCAGACATCCCAAAGCGATCGATACCGAGGGTGATGCCGTCCAGTCCGACGTAGCCGTGCCAAGTGGAAGTGACCGTCGCCTCGATCGAGATGCGCTTGCGGCACGCCTTGGGCAGCACGTCTTCACGGTACTCCGCCGATTGCCGGTCGAAGCGTGAGAAGCACGGAATGCTGACCACCCGCGTGCCGCTGCCGAGCGTGTCGGCCGCCTTCAAAGCGTGCTGCAGCTCACTGCCTGCGGAGAGCAAGATCAGCTGCAATTCCGAGGTCTCTTTGCGCGCGATGTAGCCGCCCTTGATGGCGCCTTCGCGGCGGGTAGCGACTGGGATCTCGCTCAAGAGCGGCACTGCTTGGCGCGAGAGCGCGAGTAGCGTGGGGCCATCGGTGCGATCCAGCGCCGCCGCGTACGCGCCCGCGGTCTCTTCCGGATCTGCGGGACGAATGACGTCCAAATTCGGGATCACGCGCAGGCCGGGGATGGTCTCGACCGGTTCGTGCGTGGGGCCATCTTCACCCACACCCACGCTGTCGTGAGTGAAGATGTAGACCACGGGTAGGTGGCTGAGCGCGGCCAGGCGGATCGAACCACGGCAGTAGTCTGCGAAGACCAGGAACGTGGCGCCGCTGGGTCGGAAGATGCCGTGACAAGCGATGCCGTTCAGGATGCCGCACATGCCGTGTTCGCGAATGCCGAAGCGGATATTGCGACCGGTGCGGTGGCCCGGGGCGAAGTCGTCATCGCCCGCCTTCAGATCGCCGATGTAGTTGAGCGTGGAGCCATACAGATCCGCGCTGCCACCGATCAAGAGCGGTAGCTTGGCCGCTAACGGCTGAAGCACGTCCTGACCGGCTTTGCGCGTCGCGACCTTGGTCGACTCAGGGAATACGGGGATCGCAGCCAAGAGCTCGGCGACGGGCGGGGTCTTGTTGGCGGTGTCCTTGGCCAGCGTGTGCAGTGATGCGCTCGAGGTGCCGAGTGTTTCCGCGAGCGCCGGGTTCTTGGCCTGCCAGGCCTTGAAAGTGGTGAGCCAGGCTTCGTAGCTGGCGTTTTGCGTCTTTCGATGCTCGGCAAAGTAAGCCTCTACCTCGGGTGCCACGTAGTACGGCGCTTCCGGTAGGCCGAGGCCCTTGCGCGCTTCGGCTGCAAACTTGGCGCCGCCTTCGCCGTGCGCTTTCTGGGTGCCCGCGACCTCCGGAATCCCTTTGCCGATCAGCGTCTTGGCGATGATCAATTGCGGTTTGCCGCTGCCCGCCGCCTTGGCGCGCTCGTACGCCGCGTAGAACGCATCCAGCTCGTGGCCATCGACGGTCTGCACGTCGAAGCCGATCGCCTCGAAGCGCTTGGCGGGGTCTTCGTTTTGGGAAGCACTGGCCATCGCGTCGAGCGTGACCGCGTTGGAATCGTAGATCAGGATCAGATTGTCGAGCTTCTGATGACCGGCCACCGCGACCGCCTCCATCGCCACGCCCTCTTGCATGCAGCCGTCACCGGCTAGGCACACGATGTGGTGATCGAAGATGGTGTGCTCTTTGGTGTTGAAGCGCGCCTCGGCCATCTTGGCCGAGATGGCCATGCCGACGGCGTTGGAGATGCCTTGTCCGAGCGGGCCGGTGGTGGTCTCGATGCCACTCGGTGCGTGCGTCAACTCGGGGTGACCGGGCGTCTTCGAGCCCATTTGGCGGAAGCGCTTGACCTCTGAAAGTGGCACCTCGGCGTAGCCGGCCAGGCACAGCCAAGAGTACAGGAACATCGAGCCGTGGCCCGCGGAGAGCACGAAGCGATCGCGGTTCAGCCACTCGGGATGATCCGGACACTGCACGAGCGCTTGGCCAAACAGCACAGCGCCGAGCTCGGCGCAGCCGAGCGGCAAGCCCAAATGCCCACTTTGACTGGCATGCACCGCGTCGATGGCGAGGCCTCGAGCAATAGTGGCAGCCTGGGCGAGTACGTCTTTTCGAAGCGTCATGGGCCCGAGACCTAACCCGAAGCGGCGGCGGCTTCACGCACTTTTGACGAATCGGCAGTCCTATAGTGGTTTCCGCGCGAATGTCACTGTTACGGAGCGCACATTTCACGATCGTAAGTGCGGAGTAGCGCGAGGGCGACGGCCGCAATTACAGGCCCAATGATCAAGCCCAGCAAGCCGAAGACCTCGACGCCGCCGAACAAGGAAATGAAGGTGAGCAGGGTGGGGACGTGACCGTGGCCACCGACGAGCAATGGCCGAATCACGTAGTCCGACAGGCCGACCACGACCAGCCCTCCCCAAAGCAACTCGAAAATGCCTGCGCCCGCGTGGCCAGTGACGATCAAGCTGATGCCGATCGGGACCCAGACCAAGAGCGTGCCGACGGCCGGTACCACGGAGCAGATCGTGGTCAGCGTCGCCAACAGAACGGCCTCGGAAACGCCGGCAATCCCGTAGCCGATCCCGGCCAATAGGCCTTGCGCGAGCCCGGTGAGCATGGTGCCCATGAACACTTCTTTGCCGACCTTTTGAAATTCCCACATCACGACCCGGGTGTGTTTCGGGTGGAGCGGTAACATGCGTTCGGCGCGGGATAGGATTTCGGGCCAATGCCGCAGCACGAAAAACGCGGTCATGACCGTGAAGAACAGCGTCAGCGCGCCGCCCAGCGTGGCGCCAGCCACCGCCCCGATGTACTGCGCCAAGCGAGTGGCTGCCTCTTCGGCATAAGCTTGCACCCGCTCGGTCAGATTGAGCGGACCAAATGGCAGCGCAGGGGCGTGCTGTTCGACCCACTGCGTGAGATTCAGGAAGCCGCCCTTGGGCTGCACCCCGACTGCAAGCTGTCGCGCCAAGCTCGCGCTGCGCATGACGATGAAGTAAGCGATCCCGAAGAGGCTGCCCAGCATCACCAAGCCAGACGCTGAAGCCAGCGCTACTGCCACCAAAGTTGGGCGGGGCCAACGGCGCGACAGCCGCTCGTAGGTACCGAGCAAGGTAAAAGCGAGCAACGTGCCCAAGAACAAACCCGAAGACACCGGAGCGGCCAGCGCTACCAATGCGGCGACCGCTACGAACGCCGAAATACCGAGCGCCCGTCGCTGCCCCGGTGACGACGGCGAACTCCGCGGCGGATCGGGCATGATGCTCATTGGCAGCGCCTGTCCTTCAATGTTGCGATTGGCAGGTGAAGCATTCGCTGCCCGTACCCGTACAGCCATCGCGCATGACGCAGCTGCCGAGCTTGCCCGGCGAGAACTCGCAGCTGTCGCCGAACTTGCTGCACGCAGGCAAACTCGAACGACTCTTGTCGTGTGTTCCACCGGGGCAGCCAGTGACGGTCGCCAGCAGGGCCAGCGAGGCGAGAGTCGAAAGCAAGCGCATGCCAGCGCTAGCCTATCACTTCGTGCGCCGTCTCGCGCCGTCCCTTTCCGGTCGGACGCGAGGCGATTTGACACATTCAGCTGAACAATTCGGAGACCGAGCGGCCGTCGTGAATGTGCGTGATGGCGGTCGCGATCTGCGGTGCTAGCGACAACACCTCGATCTTGGCCGAGCGCTTCGCGGCCGGGATTGGGATCGTGTTGGTCACCAAAAGCCGAGTCAGGCGCGACGCGGCCAGGCGCTCGACGGCCTTGCCGGAGAGCACGGGGTGAATGATCGCGGCGGAAACCGAGCGAGCACCGCGCTCGAGTAGAAACTCCGTCGCGCTGAAGATCGTGCCACCGGTCGCGATTTCGTCGTCGACGAGCAGGCAATCTTTGCCCACGATGTCGCCGATGATGTGCGCGGCGCGCGCGTTCTCGTCGTCGCCAGTGCGGCGCTTGTCGATGAAGGCGAGCGGCAAATGCAGGCGCTGCGCGAAGCGGCCCGCGTCTTTGGCCTCGCCCACGTCTGCCGCAACCACGACCGTGTTCGAGATGTCGTCTTGCGCCAGCCGATCACAAATCGCCGGCACGGCCGTGAGCTGATCGGCAGGGTTCGAAAAGAACCCTTGGATCTGCGGCGAATGCAGATCGATGGTGAGCACGCGGTTCGCGCCCGAGGTGAGCAGAAGATCGGCCATCAAGCGAGCCGTGATCGAAATACGCGGCTCGTCCTTTTTGTCACTGCGTGCGTAGGGGAAATACGGGATGACCGCGGTGACGCGTTGCGCAGATGCGTGACGCAAGGCATCGAGCATGATCAGCAGCTCGATGATGTGCTCGGACAGCGGAGAGCACGCCGTTTGCACCACGAAGACGTCCTGCTCGCGGACGTTCTCGTCGATTTTGATCTTCAGGTTCTCGTTGGAAAACCGGACCGTATGCGCGCGGCCGAGTGGGATCCCGAGATGCTGGCAAATCTCCGCCGCTAGCTCGGGGTGCGAGGCACCAGCAAATACTTTGAGATTGCTCGGGGTTCCGCTCATGTGGCTTTTCTACCGTAGGCGACCCAAAGTTCGGGAACAAATCGCCAAAATGCCCGGGACTGGGCGTTTTCCGGGCCGTGCGCTAAGGTTCGGAGAGAAGGAGACAGCCCGATGAGCCGCTCGTCAATGCTGCCGCTGGTTTGCGCGCTCGCGATCGTCCTAGTGCCGCACTCCGCGCTGGCTCAGCATACTTTCAGCGGCGGGCGCGGCGGCTCGTTCTCCGGCGGACACGGCGGCGGCGCGTACCACGGTGGCGGCGGGTACTACGGCGGCGGCTCGCACTACTACGGCGGCGGTCGCGTCGGCGTCGGTGTCGGTGTCGGTGTCGGCGTGGGCCACGGTTTCTACGGCTACGGCGGTCGCGGCTACTATGGCGGGCGCGGTTACTACGGAGGCTACTCTGGTGGGCGCTACTACCATGGTGGGCCCGCCTACGTCAGTCGCGTCCATGTGTACTATCCCGCAGGCGCCTACTCTGCAGCGCCGTATTGGGGCCGCGGCTTTTGGGGTTGGTATGGTAGCTCTTGGGTTTGGTACGGCGGTCCGTGGTGGAGCACGCCGGCCTATCCGGGTTGGATTTGGATCCCCGCGCAATGGGTTTGGAACGGCTCGCAATGGGTCTGGAAGGGGGGCTATTGGACAGCCGCAGGTTGATCTTGCTGTGCGCTGCGTGGGCGTCTTTTGCGGGCACCGCCGCTGCTGATTCTCCGCAGCAAGTGGGGGACTGCGCGTCGGTCACGGCGAGCGCGCGCTTCAAAGGCTACGGCTACACGCACGTCGTCACGCTGACCAACTCCTGCCAGCGCGCCGTATCTTGCGAAGTGTGGACGGATGCGGATCCCACCCCGCACGTCACCTTGCAAGCAAAGCCTGGTAAGAGCGCGGAAGTGATCACGCGCAACGGTTCGCCCGCAAGCGAAGTACGCGCGGAAAAGGTGTGTCACTTCACGCTCTGAGTGGTGCGGATTGCTGGGGGTCGCGGGAGCGGTTCGTCGCCCTTCGATGCGCTTTCGTCGCTACGAGCGAATCGACACTCACCGCCAGCATGTTCGCTCCCCTGACGGATTCCGCCTGTCCCCGACGCGCGATGAGCGCGAGTCGTTAAATTAGTTCACGCCATACGCTCAATGGCTGGACTTTCAGGTTGCAATTGGGGGCGTGCTCGCTCGCCGGATATTGACGTCGTTTTATCGTCGAACGTCAGTGTTTCCAGCGACGCACCAAGATATCAAATCTAGATATCAAATCGAGAATTCAAACTCGATGCCGAGTGATCCCTCCAGCGTGCGAAATGATTGTTCGCGTTGGCTTTCCTTGACACGATACTCGAATACAGACCACACTCCGCTGGCTCGTGGGTGAGCCCTAGGGGCTGGAGGCGGAGTTCGTTTTACGGTGGGAGTGACAGTCGTCACTTTTGGGAGGCAACTTTGACAATCAAGCAAAGCGCGCTTGGGCGCACACGAAGGCGTTCGGTTTCGATGGGTTCTTGGGGAAGCGGCCTGTTGCTCATCCTGATGAGTGCAGCGGCACCGGGCTGCGGAACCGCGGAGAAGGACAGCACGGACGACAAAGCCGCGCTCGACGCCTTGGCGTCGATGGTCACCTGTCCAGACAGCGCAGTGACGCTCACCGCAACACGTGGGCAAGGGACGACGGCCATGGCCGCTCGACCCGCCGTGCTGACGATTCCCTCGTCGATCCGAACGATTGGAGGGCAACCAGGCCCCGCGACGCTCACCTACCAGCTGGCGGCGGAACGCGGCGAGTTGAGTTGTCGTTACGTGCCCGGAGTCGGCAACGATTTGAAACTCCAGGGCTGCGATCGGGAGCTGGAGGCAGAGAGTTGGGTGGAAGCGCGCTCCGTTCAGCTCAATCTCTCGGATAAGGCTGGCAAAGCCGTTGTTGCCATGTGCCGAGTGAGTAACGCCGCCATCGATCCGGAGCTACTGAAGCGAGCGGGGACCGCGCAGCAAGGAGTAAAGACCGAAACGATTGCGGCCAAGCCGTTCGCGTACACCCGCATACCGGACGCGCTGACCATGACCGACGTGGAGCAGTCTTTGGAGGTCGCACGCAAGGCTCCCAAGGTGCGTGAGCTCTTGGGTGAGCGCTCGGCGTTCGTTGGCCACCTGGTCCCCGACGAAAAGGGCGAAAAGGCCGCCGATCCTCATCGGCTGCTGCTGACTTTCTTCAGCCACTCTCACCACCGTGCGGTCGAAGTAGCGATAACGGGAGATCGCATCGAGCGCGCGGGCTTCGTGGATATTTGGCCACAAGAGGGGCCGGAGGAGATCGCCGAGGCGATTGCGCTCGCCCTCAAAGATGCGCGTATCGCCGGCAAAGTTGCGGACCTCGAGGCAGGCGGGATGATCTGGCAGCCGACATCGGAGGTCAGCTACCTTCATGATCGCGTGATGGACATTCGTTTCATCGGTCCCGAGGACCGCATCGCGCGCTACTTCGCGATCGTCGACCTCACGACTCAAAGCGTCCAAGAAGCGGGTGCAGTGAAATGAGCGCGCTCAGTCGCGCCGCCTGCTCCCGTCGTCAAATTTCGGAGAGAATCATGAAGACTTGTTTGCTCGTGCTCGCGCTGTGCATGATCGCTTGTTGGCCTGCGAAAGCCTCGGCGCAAGCCCTCTCGGGTAACGTCACTTGGGGCGGCTGGAACTTCACTTGGGCGGTGGAGAACAACGCCGCGGTGTCGATCAAGTACGCCAGCTTCAACGGCGTCACCTACATTCACAGCGCCAGTATGCCGGTGATTCGCGTCCAGTACGACAGCACCTGCGGTCCGTACATGGATCGCATCACGACCAGCAACATCAACAAGACCGCGGCCAACGAGTACGTGCGGGTCGACACCATCAGCTCGACCGAGCTCAGGGTGTGGGTCGATGCCACGATTTCCTCGTATCGCCTGATTCAATATTGGATCTTCAATACTGCCGGGTATATCGATACCCGGCTCTACAGCTCCGGCTTGCAGTGCCAGATCAACCACCGCCATCATCCGTACTGGCGAATCGATGCCGACGTTGCGGGCGCTGGGGACGATCAAATCAGGGTGCGCCGAAAGGACGGCACGTTCCTGTACTACGGCTCAGAATTCAATCGGAACAAACTGGTCAGTCCCGAAATTGACTATTGGATCATCACCGATAAGACGAACCAGAGGCATTTGGTCATTCAGCCCGGCGTGGCCGATGGTGCAGCGGACACCTTTGCCTCATACGATTTTTATGGGCGCAAGTGGGGCTGGGAACACATCCCCTGGGCGTCGAACGTGTCGGGATACGCCGATCAGGGTGATTTGGTGCTCGGTTCCAACAACGGCGAGGCGATTGATGGCGTTGACGTCGTCGGCTGGTATGTCGCCCATTTGGCGCACGCTGCATCATCGGGCCCGACCCAATGGTTCTATGTAGGCCCGCGGCTCTGGGCTTTGTGAGTGAAGGCCGGCACAATCGGCACTAGTTGAGCTCCCAGCGCTAGACGCTTTCGAGAAGACCGCTAAACTAAGCGTGCGGCGTTGCGTTTCAACGTGTGGTGGCTCTGGACGGTCAGAGTCGGGTTCGGGAGGTAGAACGATGCAACATCAATGGACTGCTCTGGCCAAGGTCGTCTGTGTCGCTGCTGCGAGTGGGCTCGGGCTCGCCTGCAGCGGGCAGACCGAAGCCACCACGCCGCATGACCACGCGCACGCGGGGAGTCCCGGCGCTGCGGGCAGTCCCAGCAGCGCGGGGAGTCCCGGCACGGCGGGCAGTTCCGGCAGCGCGGGCAGTCCCAGCACTGCGGGCAGTCCCAGCAGTGCGGGCAGTCCTAGCAGCGCGGGCACGCTCGGCAGTGGGGGTAGCTCCGCGGGAGCGCCCTCGGCCACTGACGAGATGGCGGACCCGGGTGCGCCGGACACGGAGTTCGGCACGAAGGGAGAGGCCCACTTGTTCGTGGGCAGCAAGGAGGTGGGCTACATCTTCTTTTCCGCGCTTGCGCCCGCACAAGCCGATCTGGCGCACGTTTTCTTCGTCCCTGAGCCCAACGCAAGCGTGGATGTGACGGACTACTACGTATCCTTGGTGCTCGAGCGCGCCGCCTGGCGGACCGGCACCTATTCGGGCGCGCTCGGGGGCAGGGCAACGATCAAGCTGTCGAGCGGGGTCGAGTATCAAAGCGAAGCCACGAAAGCGTCGGTGAGTGCGAACGTTGCCAAGGCCCCGGTCATCGAAGGGGATGTGTATTTGGATGGCAACCTCACGATGAGCTTGCCCTCGAAGTCAGGTGGTGAACCCCTGCGTGTCGAGGTCAAGTTCAACTAGCGCCTCGCCCGCGCGTTTCGGACCAGATGACGCGCGCGGCTCGATTTGCGGGATCTGCACTATTTCTGTTGGTCAATGCCTGCGGGGCAGGGCGCGAGCACACCTCCAATGAATCGGCTCCGCTAGCGGAGTTGATGGATCCAACGACGTGCGCGACTTGCCACGTGGATCACTATCGCGAGTGGTCGGGCAGCATGCATGCCTATGCAGCCGACGATCCCGTGTTCCGCGCCATGAATCAACGCGGTCAGCGCGAGACCAAGGGAGACCTCGGCGCGTTTTGCGTGAATTGCCACGCGCCGCTCGCGGTCCGCGACGGAGCTACGACTGACGGACTCAACCTCGATTCTGTGGAAAGTCGGCTGAAGGGGGTAACCTGCTTTTTCTGTCACTCGGTCCGCGATGTCGATGGGACACACAACAACCCTCTGCGGCTCGCTGACGACGGAGTCATGCGCGGCGCCTACGCAGATCCAGAATCGAATGGCGTGCATCGCTCGGCCTATTCGCCGTTGCATGACCGGGGCCGTGCAAGCTCGGCTGAACTGTGCGGCGCGTGCCACGATGTAGTGGTCCAGGGGCCAACCGCCATCGAGCGAACCTTCGCCGAATGGAGAGAGACGGTGTTCTCCGGCTCTCGCGGCGCGACGTGTGGTCAGTGCCACATGGAACAGAGCCGAGAGCTGCGGCCAATTGCCGTCGACGGGCCGCTCCGGCGCAGCCATGCGCACAGCATGCCGGGCATCGATCGTGCGCTCGGCGCGTTCCCAGAGCTCGAAGAACAGGTTGCGGCCGTCCAGAGTCAGCTCAATCGAACTTTGCAAAGCGCACTCTGCGTCTCGGACATTGGCGGGGCATCTACAATTAGCCTGATCGTCGACAACGTGGGCGCCGGCCATGGTTTCCCCTCGGGCGCGACCCACGACCGCCGAGTTTGGTTCGAGGTCATCGCGTACCAGGGCGACCGAGTGATTTACGAAAGCGGTGTCGTCCCGGACGGTGAGGCCGCCGTGGCGGTTCCGGATCCCGATCTCTGGTTGCTCAGAGACTGCCTTTATGGCGGTGACGGCAATGAGGTGCACATGTTCTGGGAAGCAAAGTCGTACCGCTCGAACCAGCTCCCCGCACCAGGGACGACCAACCCGTTGGAGCCTGGGTTCTCTCGGAGCCACGCGATCCAGAGCTACCCGCGCGCGCGTTCCTTGCTCCCGGGAACTCCGGATCGTGTGACGTTGCGCGTTCTGGTCGAGCCGATCGGTCTCGATGTGCTCGACGATCTGATTGCAAGCGGAGATCTCGCCCTCGAAGCGCGCACAGCCATGCCCAGAATGGCGATCGATCTGGGCGCAGGAACGCAGCTCGAGTGGACGCGCGAGACCGCGAACCGAAGCTACATCGACGCATCCGGAGTTCGCGCGAGCTGCATTTCCCGCAGCAATCTGGATCCTGCCTCCGACAAGGTGCAGGCTCCCCGATCGAGCCGCTGCGCGCCGCCATAGGGGCAGCGAGGGGCGAATTGCGCCGGAACTAATTTCGCGATGGCCACTGCCGCCTGCGCGTTCGCCGACGCGACAGCCCCGTGAGTGCGAGCCCAATGCAAAGCAGCAGGCTACTGCTGACACTGGTCCGTGCTCCGCTCGAGTTGCAGCTGGCGCGCTTTCCCGCGGACGAATCTCGGTCAGGTCTTGGCTCGGGCTCGGCCGGGCCGGCGTCGTCCCGGGGCGCATTTCCGAAGCGGGCGCAAGACGCCGCAGAGATCAGCCCGAAATCGGAAAGAATAGTACAGCTCTGCGCGCAGGCGGAGCCACCACAGGGATCGATCGAAGCATCGAAGCCGACGTACTGTTGCTCTTCCCAGCTCTCGCCACCGTCCTCCGAGGTCACGAGGTCGATGCCGAACTCGGTGCTTTCGAGGAGACCGTAAAAGTGGTCGCCTTTTGCCGCCAGGTCGCGGAGTGCGAAAGGGACGGAGCGATGCTCGAATGGACCCGACCAGGGACCGATATACAGGCCGCGCTCATGGTCGCGTCGAACCAAGATGATGAGCCGCCCATCTTCGAGGTGTACGACTTTCATGACCTGCTCGGGGATATCTAGAACCGGCTCGAGGGTCTCCCCACCGTCGAATGAGCGCATGAGCCGATCCCCCGTGGCGTCTGCCGCGCGCAAGAACAGGCGCAGTGGATCCTGCGGCTCCAAGTCGACGAGAATGAAGGCACCGGCACCGATCTCGATTTTCGGGCTGAGTGTTTGCCAATTTCTTCCGTGATCGACCGAGCGGAGCAGTATTGGCTCGTACGTTTCGGCACTCCCTCCCGCGAGGTAGTGGATCCCAGTTGCACTCGACGACAGCACAGTTCCCAGATCGAACTCTCGCGCCGACCAGCGCCATACCACGGAGGCGCTAGCAGCCTCCTCGGTTGGGGCTAGCAGGAGCGCGTCTGTGTCCGGGTCATCCACCCCCCTTGCGAGCAGGTAGACGAGTTGCCCTTCGGCATCCGTGCGTGCAAAGCGAACGTATTCGCCGGGGATCGTGGCGGCGGCCCAGTGACACGTGTCCGCTTGGGTCGAAGCGTGCACCGTGTTTCCCAAGCCGTGCACACGCAACGCTGGATTCACCGACAGCAGATAGCGATCCACGTTGGCCGCGGCCTCGGGCTCGCAGTAAAAGCGTGCCGCTTCACCCGGCGAGACGCGAAAGTAGCCGAAATTGGTGGTGATGATCAGGTCGCCGTAGCCCTTCGGGCCCACGTGCACGCCGAGCGGGATCGGAAAGGCGCCGTGTGCCTGCGCTGCGGGGGCAGCCCAGACCAAGCAACAAACGGTAAACGCCGCAGCTGCTACTTTCACGGCGAATTGCTCCCCGTCATCCCTACTGGGCAGGCACAGTAGTCTCACATCGCCGAGGGTGCCAGCTCTACATCGCCCTCAGCGGGCATCGAATGTCGGGGGTACGGTGGGCGACGGGCTCGATGCCAACGCCGCGAGCCGGTCGCCTGCGACCCGGCAAATGCGCCAATCCGGCAGCACACTCGCGCCGACGCTTTGATAGAAGCTGATCGCGCTCGCGTTCCAGTCCAGCACGCTCCACTCCAGGCGCCCACAGTCGCGATCTTTTGCGACCTGAGCGACAGCACTCAGTAGCGCTTTGCCGAGCCCGCGCCGCCGATACTCGGCCAGCACGAAGAGATCTTCGAGGTACAGCCCGGGCTGCGTAAGGAACGTCGAGTAGTTGGGAAAATAGAGCGCGAATGCGACAGGGCGACCGCCTGCCTCGGCCAGCAACGCCTCGGCGGCGGGGCGGGGGCCAAACAAATGCGAGGCTAGTTTTTCAGGGCTGCCACTGACGGCTTGGCTGAGTTGTTCGTAGTCTGCCAACGTCCGGATCAAGCCGAACAACGCCCGCTCATCACCGGGCCGCGCGGGACGAATCGAAAACGACTGCGGCGCAGCTGCGTTTGCCATGCGTGGTGCTCAAAGCGCGCTGGGCGTAGGCGGTTGCGACGCAAGACCTGGCGTGTCGCGCAGGAAGTGGCGGATCACGTGCAGGATGCGCGCGTCCACCGCGGTTTGGTCTTCGCCGGCTTGCTTGAGCTGAGTTTTGCTGACTTGCAGCGAATGATCGCCGGCATCGACCACGAACAGCTTGCTCCGCGCGCGCATTTTTTTGCGTACGTCACTCAGGCGCTCCAGGGGGCAGAGCGGATCGCGCGTGCCTTGCACGAACAAGATCGGCGTCTCGAGCTCGAGCAGCACTTGATCGCGCACCTTGCCCGAGTTGCCCGCGGCCACCAGCGGGTACCCGAGACAGACGAGTTTGGACACGGGGCGTTCGAGTGCCACATGGCAACCGATGCGCGAGCCCATGCTCTTGCCGATCAAGATCAGTTCATGATCCGGGTGACGTCCTTGGGCGTCGGTGATTGCGGCCAAATGCGCGCGGATCAACAGCGGCTGCGGATCGGGCGCGCGCTTCTTGCCCTGCATGTACGGGTAGTCAAAGCTTTCGACGACGCCCAGGGTCCCGAGCAAAGCGGACCAAGCTTGCATCCAAGGATGCGAGGAGGGCGCTCCCGCGCCGTGCGCAAACACGAATAACAGCGGCGCCACGGGGGCATTGTCGCTACCCTGGGTGGCGTGGTCAAGCGAGTCGGCAGTTTGGACGATGGGCGCCGCTCGGCGCGCGTCGGCCTCGTGGCGGACCTCGAACATCACGACAAGGTCATGCTGCACGCGTTGTCCGAGGCACGTGTGTCAGTTTGGATCGGTACGGCCAACGTCAAAGACATCCACCTCGAGGCCCCCATCGGCACGCGTGCTCGAGCGCGCGGTCAGTACGTGTCGATCACCGAGCGGCTAACCGAACTCGTGCGCCGCAAGGTCGAAGTGCGCATCTTGCACGGCGCGCTGCCGTCGCGACCCTTTCGCGATTCATTGGCCAAGAGCCCCGAGCTCTGCGCGCCGCGCTTTCAGATGCGCCATTGCCCGCGCGTGCACTTGAAGATGATCGCCGTCGATGGTTCCTACCTGTACCTCGGTAGTGCCAATTTCACCGGCGCCGGGTTGGGCGCCAAAGGGGAGGGGCGGCGCAATTTCGAACTCGGCATCAGCACCGACGACGACGTGTTGCTGGATGCGGCGCAAGCGCGCTTCGATCGCATTTGGCGCGGCAAGGAGTGCGGGAACTGTCGCTTGCGCTCGGAATGCCCGGCTCCGCTCGACATGCCGCGCTGACCCGCTCGATACCGTGCGCGGAGGGGGTAGCTTCTGCTAAGACTGCGCCCCATGTCGTTCAGCCGTTCGCTCCCCAGCTTTGCTCTGATTTTGGCTTTATGCCTCGGGGGTTGTCACAAGAAGCCCGATCCGAAGCTGGTCTACGTCAGCGCAGAAGGCAGCGGCGAAGTGATCGTGGTCGATCCGGAGTTCGCCTCGGTGCTGGCTCGCATTCCGGTGGGCAAACGCCCACGCGGGCTGAAAGTCTCGCGTGACGGCCGCTACCTGTACGTCGCGCTGTCCGGCTCGCCGCGCGGCGGCCCAAACATCGACGAGTCCACGTTGCCTCCCGCGGATCGCTCCGCCGACGGCATCGGCGTCGTCGACCTCGTGGAGCGCAAGCTCGTGCGCACCCTGCCCAGCGGACAAGATCCAGAATCGTTCGACCTCTCGAAAGACGGCAAGACCCTATACGTCTCGAACGAAGAGACGGCCGAGCTCAGCGTGCTCGATCTGGAGAGCGGCAAGATCGTGCATCGCGTGAAGGTGGGTGAAGAGCCCGAAGGCGTCACCGTGCGTCCGGACGGCAAAGCCGTGTACGTGACCTCGGAACGCGACAGCAAGGTCACCGCCATCGACACCACGACGTTCGCGGTGATCGCGGATATCCCCGCCGGCATGCGCCCACGCGCGATCGCCTTTAGCAAGGATGGCAGCGTTGCCTTCGTGAGCAACGAGTTCGGCGGCACGCTGACGGCCTTCGATCCGCGCACGAACAAGGTGCTCGGCACGGTCCCGATCGAAGCCAAATCACCGACCGGGCAACGTCCCATGGGCCTCGCGCTCTCGCCGGACGACAAGCAGCTGTTCGTCTCCACTGGCCGCGGTGGCGGCGTGGCCGTGGTGGATGTCGGAAAGCGTGACTTCGCTCACATGATCGACGCCGTAGGCGCTCGCCCCTGGGGCATCGCCATCGCCGCCGACGGCAAACATGTCTTCACCGCCAACGGTCCGTCGGATGATCTTTCGATCGTGGACGTTGCGAGCTCCAAGCTCGACAAGAAAGTGCCACTCGGCGGCCAGCCCTGGGGTGTAGTTACCGGCGGTAGTTGAGCGTTGGGATCGGGTGCCCCGGGACGTGCGGCGTCGAAGCGGGATTTGGCCGCTCGCTTGTTCGCAATCGAATCATCGATGGTGAGCACGGGGATGATCAGCTCATCGAACTACAGCTGCTCGGCCCGGGAAATTGCGCTCTCCGCGTCGATCCCATCGCCAGAGCGCAACAGATCGACGCGAACTGGCGGCACACCGAAATGCGCGACTTCGTTGGTGGACAGCGTTCGCACTATTCGATGCCGTGTGTCGGCGCGCCAAAGGCAGAGAAACAGCCCAATATCGGTCAGCGCCGCATGGCGCGGCGCGACGCCGAAGGCTTTGACGGTCACGCGAACCGCGTGACCATCAACACCAAATTCAACGCGCGATCACTGCGGGCAGGTCTTGATGCTCGTGATCCAATCGCCGACCAGTTTCACGGCGGCGGTGTGGACCTGATACGTGCCGATTTGTGGCATGCGGCCCATGTCTTCGATCGCGTTCATGCGCAGCCACATGATCGATTGGGCAGGGTTGTTCGGCGTGAGCAGCTTCGCGGTTGGCACGCCTTGATCGCCTTTGACGTTGTCGGCGTTGCACAGGTTGGTTTGCTTCAACGTCCGATCGAGGCGCAGATCGATGTTCACGGCTCCCAGATCGAGGTCGTCGGGGCGATGGCAGAACGCGCAGTTGGCGTGCATGTACGAGCGGGCTTGCTTGTCGAGCGCCGCGTCGTCCGCCGGTGCAGCGGTGAGCGGCGTGACCAGCGCGGCTTGGTAGGGGGCCGTGGGCGGCGTGTCGAACAAGTTCTTGGCCTTGAACGCATCAATTTGGTTTGACGTACCGACCATGCGGTTCATCTGTCGCGTCTCTGGCCCGAGCGTGAAGCCGCCCGCAGAGTTGTGGCACTTCATGCAATCCACGCGGTTTGGGTAAGTCCAAGAGACCATGCCCGAGCCGCTGTCGACCATGATCCGGCGGCGCTCGTCGGGGATGACCGTCGCCTCGGTCTGCGCGACATCCCACTGGTAGGAGTAACCAACCCAGGTTTGTTCATCGTGGCGGACGAACAAGCGTGTCTCGACCAACTTATTGTTGAACAAGAAATTTTTGAGCATAACGGTGCCGACTGGGAAAACCCATTTACCAGTGTCGGCTGAGTCCAAGCACTCTGCGGGCATTGCCGCGCAATCCTTGACGTGAATGGTCTTGCCCGCGGGGATCACGAAGCCGCGTTGCTTGTCGGCTGAGTCCGACCAGAGTGGACTGTTCACCTCGTACGGGATCACGCGGTCGGCAAACTTGGTGACGTCAGTCGGGTTCATGCAGCCAGTGAGGCTCAGCTTCTCGATTGGGGCATCGACCGGTGGCGGGGTGCACTCGCCCGGTCCGGCTTGCCCGCCACTGCCGGCGCCGCTACCCGAGCTGCCGCCCGCACCCGCGGTGCTGTTGCCACTGCTGCCACCGCTGCCGGCCGCGCTCGCCCCGGAAATACCGGCACTTCCGGCAGGGCCGGCACCGGCCGCGGACGTGCCCGCGGAGCCCGCACCTGCGCCCACATTCGGTGCGTCCGTGCTGCTACATGACGAGACCGAAATGATCAAACCTAGACAGAGTGCAGCGCACGCGAAGGCAAGCGAACACTCGCTTTGCAAGTGTTGGTTCATGGACCCAAACTAGCCATCGCTGAAGCTCGCCTTCAACGTCTATTTTGGCTGATGGGTTGAAGTTTTGTGACCCACTTTCGCGCGACGCAGACGGAAACGCAGCAACCGCCACGCATTGAGACTGTCAAGACGTGATCAATCTCAGGTTGGGGGTGCTGCGTTAAAACCTCGCTGGATGCATGGATATGCGAAAAACACCGTCCGACAATTGTCGGATGACGAGTTGACCGGTGCGCTCTTCGAAGGCAGTGTTTGGCTACGATTTTCGGCGCGCTTCGCGCTGGTTGCTTAAGTCTGGCGCAACATCTCAGCGCCACTCCAGAAAGAAAGTGGGTCTGCCGTGACTGAACGTCTCCATCGCACCAAGCCGGCGCGCACCGCGCGCTTCAACCGCCTGAACCACGGGCTCGGTCTGATTGCGTGTGCGGCCGGGCTGCTCGGTGTCACTCAAGCGTGCGGTTCCAGCAGTGACGGCGGGGGGACAACGGCTGGCTCCGGAAACGTCGCTGGTGGCAACAACAGCAGCGCAGGCGGCGCGGGGACACCCGTGGGAACCGCCGGCAATCCCGGCACCGCAGGCTCCGGCTCGAGCACCGCGGGCTCTGGCTCGAGCACCGCAGGCTCTTCCTCTACGGGTGGCTCGCCTTCCGGTGGTGGTTCGACTGGCAGCGCCGGCTCGTCCACCGCGGGTGGCGCGGGCAGCCCGCCTGTCGGTGGCTCCGGCGGCGCTCCCCCGGTGAACACGACTGACAACGTGCTCGAGCGCAACAACAACCCCTCGCGCGACGGTCTCTTCGTGCAACCCAAGTTGACCAAGGCCGCCATCCCAATGATGGCCGCCGATACCACGTTCAACACTGGTGCCAAGTTCACCGGCAACATGTGGGCGTCGCCGTTGTACTTGGCGCCCGCGAGTGCCGGCGGCAAAGGTCTCTTCTTCGCCGTCACCACCGGCAACGACGTATTTGCGATCGATGAGACCACCGGCGCAACCGTGTGGACCAAGAACATCGGTACGCCCGCGCAAGCAAACGGCGTTTCGTGCGGCAACATTCACCCGCTCGGCATTCTGAGCACGCCGGTGATCGACGCGGCCACGCGCACCATTTACGTCGCTGGTGCAGTGGGCAACGCGTCCACCATCCAGAAGCACGTGATCACCGCCTTCAACGCGGACGACGGTACGGAGAAGCCGGGCTGGCCCGTGGATACGACCGGCCTCACGTCAGGCAGCGTCACCTTCACGGCTCCGCCGCAGAATCAGCGCAGCGCGCTGTCACTCGTCGGCGGCAAGCTATACGTCGGCTACGGCGGTCACATCGGTGATTGCGGCGCCTACCACGGTTGGATCGTCGCGGTGGACACGACAGACCCGACCAAAAAGGCGGGCTGGGCCACGCTCGGTCAAGGCGAAGCGATCTGGGCGGCGGGCGGCTTTGCCTCTGACGGCACGTCCATCTTTCCGGTCACGGGCAATCACACCGGCAGCGTCGGTGGTGATGCTCGCAGCACGGCTGACAGTGAAGCCGTGGTGCGCTTGACCGGCATGGCGGCGTTCACGCGCAACGACCAGAATCTGTACTTCCCGACCACGTGGAAAACGATGGACACCGCGGACGCCGACTTGGGCGGAAGCAACTCCACGTATCTTTCGATCGCGGGCGCCACGCCCTCCAACTACATCGCGGCAGTCGCCAAAGACGGCAACATGTACCTGCTCAACCCGACCAACTTGGGCGGTATGGGTGGGCACGTCTTGACCTTCAAGGTCTCGAGCGGCGGCGCGATGGCGGTCAAGACGTCACCGACGGCGTACAAGACGGCCAAGGGCACGCACTACGTGTTCTCGGTCGATTCTGGCGCGGTGTGCCCGGGCGGCGCCGGTGGCAAGTCGATCGTCTCGGTGTTGCTCAAGGCCGGCACCGATGGCAAGCCAACCGCAGCCGCCGAATGGTGCGCGCCGCTGGGCAGCACGGTGACCGCCCCGATCTCGACCACGACGGACGGCACGGCCAACGCCACTGTCTGGTACGTGAATGGCGGCAAGCTCACCGCGGTGGATGGCGACGACGGCACGATGAAGTTGTTCGAGAGCACCGACACCTGCGCGGGCGTCCGTCAGTGGACGTCGCCGATTGCAACCAAGGGCCGTGTCGTCGTCGGTGGCGACGGCAAGCTGTGCTCCTGGTCCGCCAAGTGAGCTGCTGAGCGCGCTCGCTCCTTCGACGCAAAGACGCCAGCCGCCCGCGCGGCTGGCGTTTTTTTTAGCGTCGGATTTCGCGATAGCGCAAGCCGAGCGGGATCAGCTGCGGCTCTTGGGCGGCAGCGCGGGCGTCGCTGATCAGCGCGTGCTGGGGCGACAAGCCGCACGCCGGATCGGTGTTGGCCGCGTTGCCCGTGAGGTGAAAAGCCTGACAGCGACAGCCGCCGAAATCGATCTCACGGCGCTCACAGCTCTTGCAGGGCTCGGGCATCCAAGCTTCGCCGCGGAAAGCGGCGAAGGCCGCGGAGTGATGCCAGATCTCGTCGAGCGAGCGCTCTTGCACGTTGTCGAACTGGAGCCCGGGTAGCGTGTGCGCGAGGTGGCAGGGCAAAGCCAAGCCGTCGGGAGTGACCAGCAAGTAGCGCTTACCCCAGCCGCTCATGCACGCCTTGGGTCGGTCCGAGTAGTAGTCAGGCAGCACGAACAGGACTTCGATTTTGCCCTTGAGGCGTTCCTTCGCGGCTTTAGCGACTACGCGGGCGCTGTCGAGTTCGGCTTGGCTCGGTAAGAGCGCGCCGCGGTTCTCCAAGGCCCAAGCCAAGTATTGAGTATTGGCGAGCTCCAAGCGGTCGACGTTCAGGCTCTCCGCGAGCGCGATGATTTCCGCGATTCGCCCCAGGTTTTGCCGGTGCAAGACCACGTTCAGAGTCAGCGGCAAGTCGAGCTCTTTGACCCACCGCGCGACTTCTAGCTTTTGCTCGAAAGAGGTGCGCCCCGCGATGCGATCGGATTCGCTGGCGATGCTGTCCTGTAGTGAAACCTGGACGCTGCTGAGCCCGGCGTCTTTCAGACGCACCAAGCGCTCTCGCGTCAGGGGCAGCCCGCTCGTGATCAGATTGCTGTAGAAATCGAGCGCGTGCGCGCCCGCCACGAGTTCTTCGAGGTCGCGGCGCAAGAGCGGCTCACCGCCGCTCAAGTTCAGCTGCAGAGCACCGAGCTCCGCCGCCTGCGCGAAGACGCGCAGCCAATCAGCGGTGCTCAGGCGATCGGGGTGCGCGGCGAGGTTCGTGGGGTTCGAGCAGTACACGCAGCGCAGCGGACACAGGTAGGTCAGCTCGGCGATCAGCGTGTACAGCCGATCTTCGGTGGTCACGGCGCGGCCTGCAGCAAGCCTCGGTCGAGCAGGCCTTGCACGAAGCCGAGCACCTCTACGCGCAGCAGCTCTGGATCGCTTTGGAATTCAGCGGCCAGCGCGCTGATGATCGCGGAGAGAGGTTGCTGCCCGTCGCACAGCTTCAAAATCGCCGCGCCGGTCGGGTTCAAGAGCAGCCCTTTCTCCGGGTACAGCAGGATGTATTTGCCGGATTTCGGGTCCAAGCGGAGCTTGGTTTTGGGCGCGAGCTTCGGCTTCAGCTCGAGGCTCGGCGCCGCCGCACTCACGCGACCCCCGCTCCCGAATGACCCGGAATGTAGGCGGCTTGCACGCAATCGAGCAGGTGCCACAAGATTTCGGTCTTGCGAATCAGGGCCGCGACGCAGCGCTCTTGCAACTCGAACGTGGTCGCCTGCGAGACGACGAAGCCAATCGCCTCTTCGGAGTCGCGCTTGGCTCGCGGCACGCGCGCGCGAAAATAGGCCAGCATCTCCGCGTCTACCCAGGGGTAGTGCTCTTGCCAGGCTTGAATGCGACGGCTCATCAAATCCGGCGCAAAGAACTCCGTCAGCGAGGAGGCGACGGCTTCGAGCAAGCTGCGCTCGCGCACCAAGCTGACGTAACCGTCGCAGGCGAACTTCACGCCCGGTAGCACCGAACCCAAACCCTCCACCTCAGCGCGCGAGAGGCCAACGCCTTCCGCCAATCGCAACCAGAGCGCGAGCCCGCCCTCACCGGGCGCGTCGCCATCGTGATCGTGAATGCGTCGAATCCATGCGCGCCGGAACGCGGGATCTTCCGATTTCGACAGGATCAGCGCGTCTTTGATCGGAATTCGGGTTTGGTAGTAGTAGCGATTGAGCACCCACTGCTGAAGCTGGGCCTTGGTCAGCTTGCCCTGGTGCATCAGCACATGGACGAGGTGCTGGTCGTGATAGCGGCTAGCGCCCTCACGCCGCAGCCAATCCACGAACTCCGCGGGTGGGAGCGGCGGGCGCTCACTCACAGCTCGAGCTCCATGCCGTCGAAGGCGACCTCGACGCCGGCCGCGTGCACCTGCGCGCGCTCGGCCGAGTCCTCACGCAGCATCGGGTTGGTGTTATTGATGTGGATCAATATCCGGCGCCTCGCAGACAAGCCGCCCAGAAACTGGAGGCTGCCTTCCGGGCCCCCGATCGGCCAGTGAGCCATGTCTTCCGCGCGGCGCGTCGACGCGCCCAGGACGATCAGCTCATCGCTCGACCAAAATGTGCCGTCGAAAAACACCGCGTCCGCCGACGAGGCAGCGGCCACCACCTCTGCCGAGCTCGCGCCCACGGCCGGGATGTACGCCAAGCGTCCGCCCGTGCGTTCATCGCGAATCAGTACGCCGATGTTGTCCGCAGGGCCCGGGTTCGACTGATCGAGGTGCAGAGCGGCTTTCCCGGGGGCGGCAAACGCACTCATGCTGAGGCCGCTCGGGCTGCCATTCAGCAGGCGGAGTGGCTGCTCGGGCGCGCCGAGCTCGAGCGGGTGCAGCGTGACCTGCCCATCGAAACGCTGCAGCGTCCGATACAGCACGTTGCCCTCGCTGAAGCCGCTGTGCACGCGCTGAGTGGCGTACAGCGCAAGCGGTTGCGACTCACGCAGCGACAACAGGCCAAGCGCGTGGTCCAAGTCCCCATTGGTGAGGACGATGCCTTGGATTGGCGTATCGCGCTGCGCGCGCGGGTGCAGCTTGTCGAAGCCCTCGATCTGCTGCCGAATTTCCGGCGAGGCATTGAGCAAAAACCACGAAGCACCGTCCGCGCTCACCGCCACCGACTCTTGCGTTCGGGCCACCGCGCGGATGGTGCCGCGCCGTACGCCAACGCAATTCGGGCAACCGCAGTTCCACTGCGGAAAGCCACCTCCCGCCGCGGAGCCCAAAACACGAACTAACACGATCCTCCTCCCAACCGCCGCTCAGGCTCACGCTCACAGCGCGCGTAACGAGATGCGGCGGTGCAACGAACGGCGCTGCTCACAGGCCGTTGTCGTCTTCTCCCTGATAGGAACCAATCTCTGCGCTCATGTCGATCTCTTCGAAGCTCGGCGTTTCCCAGTTCATGATCGTGCCTTTCAGGTGGAGAGCGGTATGGCTCCCCGTAGTTCAGAAATAGCTCGCGTGGGCACCCCGGTCAAGACCGATAACTTTTCGAAACCCTTGTTGAAACCGCATTTTCGGGTGAGGCAAAACGTCAAAAATAGACGGTCACCGAACCGAGCACGCTGGTCGGCGGGGCCGCGACCGAGTGAATCGCCAACGAAGCGGGTTGTTGCCCCGGCTGCAGGCTCCAATTGGAAACAAAAACGTCCGAGCTGTCCGCGATCTGCAGGCCAAGCGCGTTGTAGACATCCACTCCCACGGCAATGAAGCGCGACCGCAGTTCCCCGCCGAGGTTCAGAGCGTTCGTCTTGGGGCCACGCACGGTATCGCTCAGGTGCTGCGCCGAGGCAAAGGTATAGCCGACCCCCAGCCGACCGCTGAGCGGCAATCGCCAGAGCTTGCCCAGTGGGCCGCGCACGCTGACGTCCGTGCGGAACAGGATCGGCGGCACGCTAGGCACGTGGTGCGAAACCCCCGCCACGCGCGTGTTGAACCGAGCGTCATTCACCGAGAGCGACGCAGAGGCGAGCAGCCAGTGCACGGGCCTGGTCACCATCGAGGCCACCACGCCGCGTCGCACGCTGGCATTCTCCGACTCGAGCCCGCCGTTGTTGGCGACGAACACGAGCTCGTTTCCGACGTGCGTTTCGAACACCGCCACGGTCGAGGTGAAGCGCTCATTGGGCAGCTGGGCGCGCACGCCCACCTCCGCCGAGCGCACTTTGGAAAAAGGCTTGGCTCCTTGCTGTAGGTGCGCGGCGTCGAGCGTGCGAAAACCTTCACCATAAGAGGCAACGAAAGAGAGCGACTTGGCCAGTGCGTATTGAGCGCTGATCCGCGGCCCGACCGAAACTCCGGTCGCGGTGCGCTGTGCGCCATCCGTGTTGGTGGCCGCCGAAGTCCCGTTGGCCAAGCGATCGTCAATCGCGACCGACAGCAAATCCACACGCGGGCCGCCGGAAATGCGCAGCTTCTTCCAGAGCAGCAGATCGAAGTCGAGGTACGCGCCCGCGTCGAGGGTGCCCAAGCCCGCATTCAGGCGCGGATCCCAGACTTGCAGGCTCTCCGGCTCGAGCAGGCTCTTGCTCTGGTTGGTGTGGCCGACGCGCAAATACACGCCCGGTTCGAGCCCCAGTTCTGCGCTCGACCCCCACCGCTGCAGCGCGCTGCGCGCATACGCGGTCAGCCCGGCCGCCGTTTCACGATTCTTTGTTTCGAAGAGATCGCCCAAGCCGTACTTCGTTGGATCCGAGCGCGAGCCTTGCAGCGTGCCAGTGTAGTTTTGGCGCGCGCGAAAATCGGTCCACATCAGCCAGGGGGCAACGCTATAGACCGCGCCACTCGAGCTCAGGTGCCGCAGCTCGGCGCCGAGGATCACCGCATCCGAACGCACCGACTGATTCTCGGCGTAGTACGGATACGAATCGTAAAATCCGATACGCTTCGCGGCTACGTCATCATTGCGAACCACGCCCGGCAAAGCCCCGCCCGCGGCGCGGCCAATCGCCAACACTCGCAGGTGATCGTGCGCGCTCAGATCGACGCCGTATTGCGCGTTCAGCGTGCCCGCACTCGACGCGCGATTCTGACCGTAGCCGTCCGTGTCACGCAAGCTGACTGCGACGAAGCTCTCCGGGCCCGCGGACTTGGGCGCGAAGATCCCGACCAGCCGCTTTTGATTGAACGAACCGTAGCTCGCGCGCACCAGGCCTCCGCGCTCGGGCACGCCCAAATCGAAGTAGGCGCTGCCCACGATCGCCGCGTCGCCTTGGCGCGGATCGTATGGCCCTTCGAGCACCCGGATCTGCGACACCACTTCGGGAATGATCAGGTTGGCATCGGCGTAGCCCTGACCCTGGATGTGGGTCGGAATGTTGAGCGGCACGGAGCCCGCGCGCATCTCGATGCCCGAGCCATGCTCCAAGTCGAAACCGCGCAGATAAACGTCGTTGCCGAAACCCTCGCCGTCCTCGTGATCGACGAAGAAGCCGGGCGCGGCGGACAGTAGCTCGCTGGTCTGCTGACGCGGGGAGGCCGTGAGCAGCTCTCGACGCAGCCGGAAATCGCCCACGCCGCGCGGCGATTCGGGACGCACTCCGCGCACCTCGACCTCCTGCGGGGCGGGAGCCTGCGCGGTACGCTCCGTGGACACCGGCTCAGGTGCCGGATCGGCGCGCGCGGTTACGGACGAGAGCCCGCATGCGAGCAATGCGCACGAACTCCAAAGACGCGAAGGGCAGCGGCTCACTGAATGACGAACTGACCCGACTCGAGATCGGTGTCCTCCGCAACGTCGGAGTGGAACGTGTAGATCCCCTCTACCAGCGGCGTCTCGAACAGGATCGTCGCTTCTGCACCCGGCTCGACCGGGTCCACTTTGGCCTCGCTGGGGAAGCAGGATTGAAGCGGACAACCGTCGTGGTTGGGCGTGGGCAAGCAATCGACGACGAAGCTGTGCGGCGTCGTGCCTTTGTTTTTCAGCGTGAGCGTGATGGCGGAGGTGTTCTGCGTGGTCAAAACCTTGGGTGCGAACTCGGTGTCCGTAACGGTCACGAGCAACGTGGCCGGCTCGGAGATGATGCCGTCCGCGTCATCGGGCGTACAAGCGTCGTTCTTCTCCGAGCAGGAGCAGGCGAAGCTCAGGGCAAGGGCCGCGAGCAGCAGGCAGCGGCCGAAAAGCGAGGCTTTGAAGAGCCGTTCCATGGCGACCGACGCTACGCTGGGGCGGGGCGGTCACGCATCCGGCATTTGTCGGATGGCAGCGCCATTTGTGCGAATGGAAGCGGTTTTGCCGCTGAATCCGCGTGCTGCAGCCCAGCTTGCTGGCTCACTCACGCAAATATGCCAGCCGGAAGAATTGAGCCCGGCTGGTGACGCCGCACTTGGCGTAAATTTGCGTGACGTGCTGGCGAATCGTCTTCGGGCTGTTGTTCTCGCGAACTGCAATTTCAGCGCTCGATAGGCCCTCGAGCAAGAGCCGCGCGACCGCGAGCTCTTTGTCCGTCAATTGCGCCCGAGTCAATATCTCTTCGACCGCATGATTGAACGGGGTAGTATTTTTCAGCACGCGCTCGAGCACTTCCAGCAGCTTGGGGCCGCGAAACGGCTTTTCCAGAAAGTGCGCTGCGCCTTCGTTGAGCGCGAACTTCAGCTTTTCGACATCGGCGTAGGCAGTAATGATGACGAATGGCGCGCGCACGCCTTCATCGCGAAGCGCCGTCATCAGTTGCAGTCCGCCCAAACTATCATTGCCGAGCACGACGTCGGTGACGACCGCGTCGATCGAGCTCGCGCTCTTCGCCGCCTGGCGCGCAGCGGGCGCATCTTGTGCCAAAAGCGCCGTGTAACCGGCGCGCTCCAAGGCACGACCCAAGAGCTCCAGGGTGTCGAACTCGTCTTCGACCAGCAAGATCGTCTTGCCTGCGTTCATGGGTTGCCGGAAAGCGGGAGCTCGAGACGAAATGATTTGGTGGTCCCTGAATCGAGGGTGAGATCGCCATGCATGGCGCGGGCCAACGCTCGCGCGATCGGCAAGCCGAGGCCGAGACCATGACTTTTTGTCGTGCGCAGCGGATCGAACAGAGTGGAGCGCACACCGGGGTCGAGGGCAGCCCCGTCATCGACGACGTGCACGATGGCGCGCCCGGCCTCTGTGCTGAGCGTCATGGTCACGACGCCGCCCTGCGCGTCGCGTAGTGAGTGCAAGCTGTTGTCGAGCAAGTTCTCCAAGATAGCCCGCAAATAGCCGGGATCGCCGTCGATCGTTACGGGATTCGGGCACTCCGCCCTGACCAGCACTGCGGTTTCGCCGAGGGCGCTCACATCAGCCGCGAGTGAACCGAGCAGCTGATCGAGGGCAATGGGTTGCGCCTCCGGTTCGCCACTGCCTTGCATCGATCGCAGTGTTTCCAAGTGTGCGAGCGCGCGGCGAACCTGACCGTGCGCGCGCTCCACGAGTTCGGCGCGTTGGACGCTGTCTTCGGCGCAGGCCTGATACTCATCCAGCAGCAGGCCGAGCGCATGGAGCGGATTGTTCAACTCATGCAGGACGGCGGCGGCGAGAACCCAAACCGCCTGGTCGCGCTCGACCTTCAGCAGGCGAGCGCGAAGCGCATCCGCACGACTGGCGGCCTCTTCGGCTGCGGCAAGCCGCACGCGTAGGCGCAGTTGGTAAATGGCTTGGCCGGTCAAGCCGCCCGCCAAAATGGGGATGAGGTGATCGAACAGGTAGTGTGTGCTCGCCAAAAGTCCGGTCAGCGTTCCGGCTCGGAGCTTGGCTTCCGAGATCAGATCGAAGCCGACATACATCGCCCCGGCAAGCACACCGAGGAGCACGTAACTAGCGAGCGGCCATTCCTTGCGTGAAGACACGAAGATTCCCAAAATTCATAGCACCACCGAGACCTTGCCGGCGAGTCACATGAAACGGCAGCAGGCTCGGCGCTCGGGCAATTTTTCCGAGACAATGCGCTACAGGTCCGCCGAAGCGGGTCCGTGCACGGAATTTGCACCCGTTGGGCTCCGATGAAGCCGCTCAAGGACAACACGATCTGGCAGGTACTGAAGGAAACGGGAACGGCCTGGGACGACGACAATGTGACCCGTTTGGCCGCTTCGCTCGCGTACTACACGCTGCTTTCGATCGCGCCGTTGATCATCTTGGCGGTGGCAGTGACGGGCTTGGCTTTCGGAGAAGAGGCTGCCCGGCAGCACATTGCCGGTGAAATCTCGGGCGTCGTAGGGGCTGGAGCCGCCGAAGCCATTGAGTCGATCGCGAAGAACGCCCGCACTCCGGGGACAGGGGCAGTGAGCATTGCGGTCGGCATGGTGGTCTTGCTGTTCGGTGCGTCAGGGGTGTTCGGCGAACTGCAGTCGGCGCTGAACACGGTTTGGGATGTGGCGCCAAAGCCCGGGCGTGGCATTTGGGGCATCGTGAAAGACCGCTTCTTTTCCTTTACCTTGGTGCTGGGCGTAGCGTTCTTGCTGCTGGTTTCGCTAGTGGTTAGTGCTGCCCTCACCTGGGTGGGGCAAGTGTTCGCGCAGTCGTTGCCCGGTGGGGCAATGGTTTGGCAGGTGCTGAACTTTTGCATCTCGCTCGGCGTGGTCACCGCGTTGTTCGCGCTGATGTTCAAGAAATTGCCGGATGTTCAAATCCGATGGCGTGATGTTTGGGTGGGCGCGGCGGTGACCGCGGGCCTCTTTACGCTCGGCAAGTTCGGGCTCGGCATTTACCTCGGCAGTGCCGGCGTGGGCTCAGCTTACGGCGCTGCGGGTTCGATCATTGCGCTGGTGATCTGGGTCTACTACTCGGCGCAAGTGATGCTGATCGGCGCTGAATTCACCGAGGTCTATGCACGGCGCTTTGGATCGCGGATCGAGCCGGATGAGCACGCGGTGTCGGTGGAACGGGCGCGCGCGATTGCTGCTTCGACGCAGAGTGAGTCGAATAAGCTAACCCCGCAGCGCGAACACTGAGCGCTCGAATTGCGCGAGCAGATCGGCGACGTCGTCGTAGATGGCCAGCGCGCCGCTGAGGGCAGAATCAGGGTGTCCGCCGCATCGCAATGCGATAGTACGCACACCCGCCTCGCTGGCTGCTTGTACGTCATAGGGGGTGTCGCCCAGCATCACTGCTTCGCCCGGCGAGCAGCCGGCTTTGCGCAGCGCCACCTGGATGATGTCCGGATCGGGCTTGGAGTGTTTGGCGTCGTCCGAGGACGTTCGAGCCTGCAGGAAGGGTAGGGCACCACACACCTCGAGCAACGGTCTGAGCTCGTCTTCGTTCGCCGAGCTGGCCACGACTAGCTCCAGACTCAACCCTCGCAGTCGGCGTAGGAGCGCCTCGACCTTCGGAAAGGGCTGCAGTTGCGGCAAATATTCGTGTGCAAAGAGCACGCTTCGCTCCTTGCCCAGTCGCCGTGCCTCGTGCGAGCCGTCTGCCAAGCCCGTGACTTCTGGGATCAGCTTGTCTCCACCCTTGCCGATCAGCTCGCGGACCCACTCGAACGTCGCTGGGTAGCCGTTTCGTTGAAATACTTCGAGCCACGCTTGCGCGTGGGCGTCGTTGCTGTCGACGAGTGTCCCGTCGACATCGAGCAGTACCGCTTTGAGCGACTTCATGGAGAAAGTTTCCGTTCGGCTTGGACCGTGTCGACGTCGAATTCGCCATCCGGCCATGACAGCCGCGTGACGGGGCGGCCGTCGTTCAGCAAATGGCTCGCACCGCGGTCACCGCTGAGCGCGGCCAAAGCGCCGAATAGCGAGCGTGGAAATAGCGCCGGGACGGCGCATTTGTGTGCATAATAAGAGGCTACTGGTAGTCCAGTGCGCTCGAACTCGCCGATCAGACGATTGAGATGAGCGGTGCTGAGCAACGGTTGATCGCAGAGCGTGAGCAGTAATGCCGCGCTCCCTCGTTGCTCGGCCCATTCTACCGCACTGCGGATGGATGCTGCCATGCCTTGGTCCCAGTCTGGACTCGGTACGACCTCGACTGGTGAAATACCTAGAGCGGCGCGCACCGAGCTCGCATACGCTCCCAGGAACACTGCCGTCGCCGACGCGCGTGATTGGCGCGCGCATTCTGCGGCCAAACGCACCAACGGTTGACCAAAATGTAACGTGAGTTGCTTGGGGTGCCCGAGGCGACGAGACGCGCCCGCGGCCAGCACGGCGCACACTACGCCGGTGTTCATGCGGTGCCCGTTTTCGCGAGCATCCGTGGCGTATCCGTGCTGCACACGGACGTTGGATGATGGATGGGTCGGATCGTGCGTTGGGATAGCGGCAATCCGCTCGCGTGGGCGAGCACCGCTTGAATCTCGGCGATGGCAGAAAGCGCGATTTGTGCCGGATTCTCCCCGCCTAGATCGAGGCCAAGCGGCGCACGGACACGCGCTCGGTCGCGCTTTGCCAGCTCGCTCGCGTCCGGGAATAGCTCGTGCAGCATGCGCTCGGTCCGCCGCAGTGGCCCGAGCATGCCGATGTACGGAGCGTGCGACTCGAGCAACATCGCGAGAGCTCGCTGGTCGGTGGGGTAGTGGTGCGACATGACGACCGCAACCGGAGTCCGGCGAGCGGCGACCTTCCTTGCCACCGACTCGATACTGCCCACGTGGAGTTCAGCGCGCCCAACGAAGCGTTCACGCAATACGGTGCGGGCGCTCGTCTCGCACACCGTCACTCCGAAACCGAGCGCAGTTGCGAATTCGACGAGTGGCAGCGCATCCGGACCTGCGCCGAAGACGAACAGGTGTGGCGGTGGCTCGATCACCTCCAGCAATGCTTGAAACTGGTCCGCTTGGATGAGCCGGGTCTGCGCGCGTGGCTCGGCCATGGCATTTTCTGCAGCTTGCGCCAGCGTGGCCCACGCCGGCCCGCTGAGCGTGCAGGTACTGAACTTTCCTGCCTCGTCGAGTGTCAAGCGCGCACCGACCGGAGCAAGCGCATCCCGCGACTCGAATACGGTGGCGAGCGCGGCGCGCCGCTCACCACGTAGACAATCTTCAATCACGGCCAATGGCGCAGAAGCGGAATCGAAGCTCGCGCGCTCGAGTAAGATATCGACGATCCCATCGCAGCCGGTACCGCGCGGTGCGTCGTCGTCGTCGTCGTCGTCGCCGTCGTCGCGGCTGCCATCGAAACGAATGCAGGTGGGGTGCTCACGCGCGAGCCAGGGCCCTTTGCGTGCGATACCCGCTTCCAGGCAGCCTCCGCTGACCGATCCGGCCAGCACTTCTCCGTTCGAGAACAGCATGCGCGCGCCGGGATGGCGATAAGCCGAGCCTTTCACTCGCATCACCGTCGCTAGCCAAAGCGGTTCTTGCGCTCGTTCGTTTTTGCGTGCCGCACGACAGATCAGCGAGAGCTCAGCCATGCCCCGTATCCCTTCAGATCAGCTTGTCCAGGGTGATCGGTAGATCCCGCACCCGCTTGCCCGTGGCGTTGAAGACGGCGTTGGCGATCGCGGCAGTGATTCCCGTGATTCCGATCTCACCGATCCCTTTGGCGCCAATCTCGTTCACGTACGGGTCTTCTTCGTCGATGGTGAGCACTTCGAGCGCAGGAATGTCGGCGTGGACCGGCACGTGATAGTCGGCCAGATCGCGGGTCACGATGCGGCCCGAGCGTGGGTCTCGAACGGTATGCTCTTGCAGCGCGAAGCCGATCCCCCACACCATTCCGCCCAAGAATTGGCTGCGCGCAGTTTTCGGATTCAAGATCTTTCCCGCGGCAAAGGCCCCGAGTGCGCGCGCCACGCGGACCTCGCCCGTGTCTTCATCGACTCGCACCTCCACGAACTGCGCACCGAACGAATGCAGTGAGAACTTCTTTCGTTCTTCTTTCTCTTGGGTCGACGCTTGGGCGCTGATCTCCGGCTGTCCGGAGCGCTCGACGAGCGCACCGAGCGCGTCTTTCTTGAGGCCATCCTGGGTCGAAAGCTCTCCCGCCTGCGCGCTCACGCCGTCTGCTTTCAATCCGTACAAGGGTGACTTGGAATCGGCGATCGCCAGGCCGATCAGCTTGTCGCGCAGGGCGAGGGCGGCGAGCTTCACGGCGGAGCCCGTGCTGGAAGCCGTTTGCGAGCCGCCCGAGACCGGTGTTTCGGGCAGTGCCGTATCGCCGAGCTCGAAGCTCACGCGCTCGACGGGCAGCCCCAGAGCATCGGCCGCGATTTGCGCCATGATCGTGTACGTGCCGGTGCCGATGTCTTGAGAGCCCGCTTGTACGAGAACGCTGCCGTCTTTGCGCAAGCGTGCAATCGCCGATGAACCACTTTGACGGGCCGGGTAGGTCGCGCTGGCCATGCCGTAGCCGATCAAATACTGCCCGTCGCGTTGGCGGCGCGGTTCGGAGTGGCGCTTGGCCCACCCGAATCGTGCCGCGCCTTGCCGGTAGCATTCGCGCAGCGATTTGCTGGACCAGGGCTTGTTTTCGCCTTCGTCGCGCTCCGCGTAGTTGCGTAAGCGGAGCTCGAGCGGGTCGAGTTTCAACAGTACCGCCAGCTCATCCATGGCGGACTCCAACGCGAACGTGCCGGGAGCTTCACCGGGAGCGCGCATGAATGTCGGGGTGGGTACGTCGAGGGGCACCAAGCGATGCGAGGTCGTCACGTTCGGGCACGAATAGAGCATGCGTGTCTGCACTGCCGCGGGTTCGACGAACTCGTCGAAACGCGATGTCTCGGACCACGACTCGTGCAGGATGCCGGTCAGCTTGCCACGGCGATCCGCCGCCAAAATCAGGTGTTGGATGGTGGGCGGCCGATGACCGACGAGCGAAAACATCTGCTGGCGCGTCAAGGCCAGCTTCACAGGGCGCTTGACCACGCGTGCGGCCATCGCGGCGAGTGCGAGGTGAGACCACGGTGTGCCTTTGCAGCCAAAGCCGCCGCCCACGTAGCGTGAAATCACGCGCACGTTGTCGGGAGGGATGCCGAACAGGGCGGAAATCTTCTTTTTGACGCCGAAGATGCCTTGCGAAGTATCGTACAGCGTCACGTGATCCTCGCCTTGCCAAACCACCGTGAGCGCGTGCGGTTCCATCGGGTTGTGGTTTTGAACGGGCGTCGTGTACGTCTGGTCGATGCGCACGGCGGCGTCTTTGGCTGCGCCCTCGAAGTTGCCTCGGTTCGACTCCGCAGACCCGACGGGACCGGCCTTCTTGGGAGTGTAAATGTCCGCTGCGACGCGCGAGAACGCGACGCTCGGTTGCGTCGCTGCGTAGCGTGGGCTGATCAGATGGGCCGCTTCTTGCGCGCTCTCCAACGTATCGGCGACGACGAGCGCGATCGGCTGATCCGAATAATGAATTTCGTCGTCTTGCAGCACCTGCAACAGCCGATCGTTGGGGTCGCCCTTGGTTTTGGCCCCGGGCAGCTTGGGCGCGTTTTCGACGGTAATGATGCGCAGTACCCCGGCGACCTTCTCTGCGCGGCCGATGTCGATGCTACTCAGCTTGCCCCGAGCCACCCCGCTCGTCACGATCAGCGCATGGGTGAGATTCGCGACGGGGATTTCAGCCGCATACTGCGCTTTGCCCGTGACCTTGAGCGGCGCGTCGACGCGGTCGATCGCGCGGCCCACGCTGCCGCCCTTCATGCTCCTGCTCCTGCCACGGCGAGCGCGCGAACGATCACGCGCCGCGCCAGTTCTACCTTGAACGCGTTGTCAGTGGTGGTCTTCGCGCCGCCCATGGCCAACGCTGCCGCAGCGCTGAACGACTCTGCCTCCACAGGCTTACCGATCAGCGCTTGCTCGACCTCCGGACAGCGCCAAGGCTTGCTGCCCACGCCGCCCAACGCGACGCGCGCCTGACGGATCAGCTTCCCCTCGATCTCCAAACCAACAGCCGCAGAAGCCAGCGCAAAGGCGAACGAGGCGCGGTCACGCACCTTCACGTACGCCGAACGTTTGGCAAGTGCAGTCTTTGGGATGGTGATGTGAGTGACGATTTCACCCGCCTCGAGCACGCTTTCGCGCTCGGGCCGCGTGCCGGGCAACGTGTGAAAGTCCGCGAGGGGAAGGGCTCGGTCACCGTTTGGGCCGCGGGTGTGAACCAGCGCATCGAGCGCAAGCAACGCGACGCACATATCCGAAGGGTTAGCGGCGATACACTGATCACTCACCCCCAGCACGGCGTGCATCCGGGAATAGCCGCTCAGGGCGGCGCAACCGGAGCCGGGTTTGCGCTTGTTGCAGGCCTCGACGGCAATGTCGCGAAAGTACGAACAGCGAGTACGCTGCAGCAAATTGCCACCTACCGTGGCCATGTTGCGAATTTGTGGCGAAGCTCCGGAGAGCAACGCCTGGGACAACGCTGGGAAAGATGCCAGCACTTCGGCGTGCTCCGCCAGGTCGCTGTTTCGAACCAACGCGCCGATGCGCAGGGTGTCAGCGCTGAGTTCCAGATCGGCGTGCGGTAGGCCATTCAGGTCAACGACGAGATCCGGTCGCTCGACGTCGAGCCGCAGCAAATCGACGAGTAAGGTGCCGCCGGCGATGAAGCGCGCACCCGCCCGTTTTCCGGCGCGGATCGCTTCGTCATCCGCGCTCGGTTTGGCATAGTCGAAGGCTTTCATGGGTCGCTCACCCCGCGGTCAAGCGGGCCTTCTGAATGGCCGCAACGATGTTGCCGTAGGCGCCACAGCGACAGACGTTGCCGCTCATCTGTTCGCGCACTTCAGCGTCCGTGTGAGCCCGGTTTTCTCGCACCAGACCGAGCGCACTCATGATTTGCCCCGGCGTGCAGTAGCCGCATTGGAGCGCGTCTTCGCTCACGAAGGCGGCCTGCATCGGGTGCAGGGTGTCGCCATGCGCCACGCCTTCGATGGTCGTGATCGGCGCGTCTCCGACCATCACGGCCAGGGTCAGACAGGCGTTCACTCGCCGGCCACTCACCAGCACCGTGCAGGCGCCGCATTGTCCGTGATCACAGCCCTTCTTGCTGCCAGTGAGCCCCAACCGTTCGCGCAGCGCGTCGAGCAGCGAAACGCGCGGTTCGATCTCCAAAGCATGCTGCTGCCCGTTTATGTTTAGGTATATTTTGTTGGTTTTCGGGGCAGGAGGCGCTGACCCTACAGCGGGCGCCACCGGCGCCGGTTCACGGCAACCCTGCGTAGCGAGCAACGCGAAGGCGCCGACCAAGCTCGCCAACACGACGTCGCGTCGCGACAGCGTCAATGGGTGCTGGGGCGCGATTGCTTCCCGGCCGGCGGCTCGTAGGCCGAGGGCGAGCGCGGAGAGACCGTTTTCGGCCGTCACCACCTGGCGAGCAACGATCAGCCCGTCGCTACTCAGGATCGCCAGCGCGAGTTCATCGGGCCTGGAGGGAAGAGCGGGCAGGCCGCATGCCCGCCGCAGGTTGCTGCGAGCGTCGGGACCGTAGTCATCACTGCGGCCGTCCAGATCGAGCTCGTCATCGGGCCGAAATGAAAAGCTCCGCCCTTCGCCCACGAGCAACAATGCTGCGCCGAGGCCGCGCAATTCCGCGCGAATACGCTCTAAAGTGGGAGATTGCTGCCACGACACGCCGTCCGCGAAGGCAATCACTAGGGGCTGATCGCCACCGCCAGCGATGCCGAATTCGAACAGCGATTGGGCGAGCAACGAGCGGTGATCGTGCATTGGGGCTCAGCGTGAGGGCGCGACGCCCGCTCAATAGCAAGCGTCATACCGAGAAGAAAATGTCGCCTCACGTGCGGGTGTCTAACGTCGCGACGAAGGGTTCGGGACGCGAGTGCGTCAACCCAAATGCCCCGTAGGTGCAAACTCGACACGATGCACGTTGCCTCCCCGCTCAGCTCGGGGAGGACGCGCTGCTTTGGCACGGGCGATGCACAGGTGCGAGCATGGCGAGAGCAATTTGGAGTGGCAGTTTGGGCTTTGGCTTGGTGCAGATCCCTGTCTCGTTGCATGCTGCGGAGGAGACCGACGAGCTGTCCCTCACCTTGCTGGACAAGCGCGACTTTTCACCGGTCGGCTACGAGCGGATCAACAAAAAGACCGGAAAAGAAGTGAAATGGGAGGACACCGTCAAGGGCTACGAGTCCGCGGCAGGCAAATACGTCGTGCTCACGGAGCGCGATTTCGCCGAGGCGAATCCGAAGTCTACTCACCAGATTGATATCTTGGACTTCGTCGAGATGGCGGATATCGACCCGCACTACATCGACAAGCCGTACGTGGTGGTGCCGGGCAAAGTGGGCAAGAAGCCGTATGCGCTGCTGCGTGAGGTGCTGAAGCGTTCGGGAAAGGCAGGTATCGCCAAGCTGGTGCTGCGTACCCGCCAACATTTGTGTGCCGTGATCCCGCATGGCAAGGCGCTGTCGCTGTTGATCCTGCGTTTCGCGGACGAGCTGCGCAGCACGAAGGGGCTCGAGTTACCTGAAGAGAACTTGAAGAAGCTTGGCATCACTAGCAAAGAGCTGGATATGGCGGAAAAGCTCGTGTCGGGCATGGTCGACAAATGGCAGCCGGAGCGCTATCGCGATGACTACCGCAAGGATCTGCTGTCCTTAATCCACGCACGAGCCAAGGCAGGCGACGTGAACAACGTTTCTAAGGAGAAGGCGAAGGTCCCGCGCCCGACGAAATCGGCCAAAGTCGTGGACCTGGTGGCGCTCTTGGCCAAGAGCGTGGAATCTGGGCATCACAAGCCCAAGTCCGGGGCACATGCTGGACGCCAACCTGCCGCTGGCAAGCGCACGACGAGCAAGCGCCGCGGCTCGCACCCAAGCCCGCAGCGCAAGTCCGCCTGATTTGCTGATTCGAAAGAGCATCGGAGCCCGCCATGAGCCTCGCGAAGTATCGGCAGAAGAGGGATTTTGCGAAGACCAAGGAGCCTTCGGGCTCGGCTCGCCGCAAAGCGGGCAACAGTTACGTGATCCAGAAACACGACGCGAGCCACTTACACTACGATTTCCGGCTGGAGCTTGGCGGTGTCTTGCTCAGTTGGGCAGTGCCCAAAGGGCCGACGCTCGACCCGAGCGTGAAACGCTTGGCCGTCCAAACCGAGGACCACCCGCTCGAGTACGGAGGCTTCGAGGGCAGCATCCCGGAGGGCGAATACGGCGGTGGCACGGTGATGGTTTGGGACCGCGGAACCTGGGAACCAGACGGAGACGCCAAGCAGGCGTATGAGAAGGGGCATCTATCCTTCCAGCTTCACGGACAGAAGCTGACCGGCGGCTGGCACTTGGTGAAGACTCAGCGAGCCGGACAAAAGCAAAACACCTGGCTGTTGTTCAAGGCCAAGGATGATGCTGCCAAGCGGGGGGAGATGAGTCTGCTGGAGACAAAAAGCGCGCTCACCGGTCGCGATTTGAAAGCCATCGCCGCGGATGCACCGGACACCGCTGCAAAGCGCGGAAAAGTCACGAAAGCACCCAAGGCAACGGGGGCGCCCAAAGTCACCAAGGTAGCCCAATCCGCGGCGAAACAGGCCGCCCTACCGCAGCGGATCGAGCCAGAGCTGGCCACGCTGGTGAGCACTACTCCTGACGGTAATGATTTCGTCCACGAGGTGAAATTCGACGGCTATCGGGTGGTCGCTCGCGTCGTTGCCGGGCGCGTCACCCTGTTCACGCGCAGTGGGGAAGACTGGACGGCACGCATGCCGACGTTGCAGGCCGCGCTCGCCAAGTTAAAAGTCAAGAGCGCGATCCTCGACGGAGAGTTCGTAGCCCTAAACGAACACGGGGTGACTGATTTTCAGCTGCTCCAGAACGCTTTCAGTGGCAAGCGCGAGGCCCCGCTCGTCTATTACGCATTCGATTTGCTGTATCTGGATGGTGCGGATCTGCGAGCGCTACCGTTGGTCGAGCGCAAGGAAAAGCTCGCGAAACTCATCGCGCGCATGCCGAAGGGCGAAACCACGCTTCGCTACAGTGATCACACGCGAGGCAATGGCGCGCGCTTTTTTGCGGAGGCTGCCAAGCTGGGGTTGGAGGGCGTGGTCTCCAAGCGAGCGGACTCGCCGTATCGCTCCGGACGCGGAAAAGATTGGCAAAAGAGCAAGAGCCTGGCGCGCCAAGAATTCGTGATTGTCGGCTTTACCGATCCGGCGGGGGGCCGCTCACACTTGGGCGCGCTGTTGCTTGGCGTAAGCCGTGATGGGCAGGTAGTGTACTCGGGGCGAGTCGGCACCGGCTTCAGTGAACGCTCGCTGAAGGACTTGCATGCGCGCCTAGCACCGCTCGAAATCGCAAAGCCGAATTTGAAAAACGCGCCGCGTGGCACAGAAATCCGCGGCGTGCACTGGGTCGAGCCAAAATTGGTAGCGGAAGTGGAGTACACGGAGCTCACCGATGATGGTCTGCTGCGTCACCCCACGTTCAAGGGCATGCGCGAGGACAAGGCCGCACGCGAGGTGGTTTTGGAGCAGCCACGCGCCGTGGCTTCGCGCACCCGCACGAGGACGAAGACCAAGACCAAGACCAAGCCGACTGCGGCTGATCACGCGACCGCTTCCAAGTCGCCCGTGCTCAGCCACCCCGACAAGATACTCTATCCGGAACTTGGGCTGACGAAGCGCGAGCTTGCGGACTACTACGAGCTCGTCAGCGACGTGATGCTGCCGCACGTGATCAACCGGCCGCTCACATTGCTGCGCTGTCCGGAGGGGCGAAGTAAGCAATGCTTTTTCCAAAAACACCCTGGCGATTCACTCGCAGAGGGGTTGGTTCGCGTTCAAGTTCCCGCATCTGATGGAAAAAGTGAGTATGCGGCGATAGCGGATGAGCGTGGGCTGCTGGCTCTAGCGCAGATGGGCGTGCTCGAGGTGCACCTTTGGGGCGCGCTGGCGAGCGACGCCGAGCACCCCGATCGCCTGGTATTCGACTTGGATCCGGCACCTGATTTGGACTTCAAGGCGACGATTGCCGGGGCTCGAGCGCTACGGGCGCTGCTGGAAGAGCTGGGCTTGAAGAGTTGGGTCAAGACGACGGGCGGCAAGGGCTTGCATGTCACCGTTCCGATCGTCCCCCAAGCCGGGTGGGACGAGATCAAAGACTTCTGCCGCGCGATCGCGGAAGAGCTCACACGCCGCGATCCGGCGCGATACCTAGCTACGATGTCGAAGGCCAAGCGCACCGGCAAGATTTTCATCGACTACTTGCGCAACGGCCGTGGCGCGACCTTCATCGCACCGTATTCGACGCGCGCCCGAGATGGTGCAACCATCGCCATGCCCGTCGAATGGGACGATCTTTCGGCCAGATTCAAGCCGGATGCCTTCAACGTGCGGAGCGCCGCAAAGTACTTGGCCAAGCGCGGCACCGATCCATTCGCTTCGCTCCTGAAGGCGCGTCAAAGGCTGCCGAGCGCGGCAAAGGCCGGCAAGATCATCAAAGAATGATCTCAGGGGCCCAGCGCGGCCAACACTTGCTTTGCAGCACGCGCACCGCTTGCGATTGCGCCGGCTACCGTACCTGGGTAGTCGTGGTCTGTGGCTTCGCCGGCCAAAAATAGCGCGCCACCGACAGGGGCGCTCAATGCGCGCGCGGCCAGGGCGCCGCCGGGCCGGCAAAAGCTATACGCGCCCCGCGTGTAGGCATCGTTCGAAAAGTCGTGGTGCTGAATGGGACAAATGAGTGCCTCGACGAGCGTGGCTTGGGGGATGTCGAGGACACGGCCCAAACTCGCCAGAGCCAGGTGCTTGCGATGCTCGGTCGATTCCCGCGCGAGCTCCTCGGCCTTGCGGCCACCAGACCAGGCGGTCCATTGCACGAAGCTCTCGTTTTGCTCCGCCCAAAAGGTTTCAAAGAGCGCACTCGGGTCGTGTATGAAGGCGTTTGTAGGGGCGGCGTGTTCGGCGAAATCACGCCGGAATTGCAGCATCACGCGCGCGGCTTGGCCCATGCCGAGCTGTGCCAGCGGGCGACTCCAAGCGCGAACAGCGGGCTCGAAGCGGAGGCTCTCTGTGTCTTGCAAGACCGGTAGCGGTGCGGTCACCACGCAGGTTCGTGCGTGGATATTGCCGGTCGTGCCGGCAACGCTCACCTCGACAGGTCCGTCGATTTGCCATTTCACCTGAGTGACTCGGGACTGGACGCGGACTTCCACCCGCGCCGCGAGCAGTGCATTCAGACAGAAATCGACGAGCCGACCGTACCCGCCTCGAACGCGAAATTGGCTGTCGTCTTTGGCGAGCGATTGCGCGTCAGTGGCCAAGCTGCGGATGCCGACTTCTGCGAGCGGAGCGGCCTCGAAGCCTTCGACGAGCTGTCGGAATCGCTCCCGAGCCCCAGGTTCGATGCCGTTTTTCTCGAGAAATGCGAGAGCGTTGGCGTCTTCCTCTCCCGGTGAAAGGTGCGCGAGCACCTTGGCAAACTCCTGCCACGGATCGGGCAGCTCTCGGAAGTGCGTGCCGTCTTTGGTCACGTGGCGGTCGGCCACTGGCATCAGCTCGACGCCGGCCTCGCGCGCCAGTGTCAGGGTGGGCTCCGGATTGCCGTGCACGAACTCGGCGCCCAGTTCGCTCGACAACGCGCCGATGATGCCGGGTACGGTCCAAACCCGCCCGCCGACGCGGCTGCCGGCTTCGAGCACCAGGACGCTCTTGTGCGCCTCCGACAGCGCGCGTGCCGCAGTCAAGCCGGCCATCCCGGCCCCCAGCACGATCACTTCATACTGGGTGCTCACGTGCCGCCCTTTGGGTGTGCTTGCACGAAGCCCCAAATTGCGTCCAGCGCGGGCGGCTGAAGCGCGACGTAGTGGCCGCCGCCCTTTACCGTCCACAGTTCGACCGTGCCATGGCAGTCGTCGTAACGTTGGACGGCGGTTTCGCGCTCGGGCACGTACGGTTCGAGATCGATGTTGGTTCCGGCCCTCGGCGTGCCTTTGCACGATAGGCGATCGGCCCAATACTTCGCTGTATCGAGCGCAGAGGCGTGCGGCTCGACGTCCGTGCGATCGAACACCGTGCCTCCCGAATAGTGCACGACAGGGTCGGCGTCACCGTGGATCTCGAGTACGGCGAGTGCGCTACTCTGCGAGCAAGGGAGCTCTGGGCTCGGGGAGGCGCCGGCGACGCTGACCACGCCCGCAATTCGATCGCCGACGTCACAAGCCAGGCGCTGTGCCATGAAACCGCCGTTGGAATAGCCGACTACAAACACGCGCGTGCCATCGATCGCGGGATTGCTCAGATTGGCATCGAGCAACTCGCGCAGTCGTTTCACGTCGTCGATTGCGCGATGATCGAGATCGCAGCAACTCTTTCCTGCATTCCAGAAGGGGCGGCCGAGCGAATCGCGGGTGCCTTCGGGCGCGAGGTAAGCGAACTTCTTCTGGTCGGCCACCTGGTTCAGCCCCGCCTTGGCGATCAGTAAGCCGCTCGAGACGCCGAAGCCGTGCAACACCAGGAGTAGCGGGACGCGCTCGCCCGGCGGAAGGCCTTGGGGCAAGCGTAGGAGGGCCGGGGGATCGAAGGCGTGTGCGGGATCGCTTACGATCTTCGCGCTCGCCGCGGGGGGCGCCCCAGCCGGTGCAGCACTCGCAACCGGGGCGTGGCGCGTTGCCACGGCGGGCAGCCGCGCCGCACGATCAGGCTCGGATACGCATCCGAGCAACGCGGCGTGCGCAACCGCAGCGATCGACGATAGGGCGCGAAGCCGCGGGCGGGACAGCGCTGGTGATGGCGGCATGAGTTCGACGGACAGTAGCAATGCAAGCGCTGAACCAGCGCCATCATTTGCGTCGTCGGGCACGACCATTGCAAACCACTCCACCAACGCGCACCCATCCGGAGAAACGCCATGATTTCGAGCCAATCGAGCGATACCAACCGGCCTTATTACGACACGAGCATGCCCGAGCCGGAGATCCCGACGCGCAAGATGCCGGTTTTCATGAAGGCCCTGTGGGCGCTCGCGCTGCTACTCGTCGTAGGGCTCGCCTACTCCTTTTGGCGCATCTCCACCGTGCCCACGCCCAGCCTCGAGTTGCCCCCCAGCCAATCGACCGACAACGCTGGTCAGCGTTGAGCAAGGCAAGCCAATGAGCATCACGACGACCGCCCTACGAACCACCGCCGTGCTAACGCTGTGCGCCTTGCCCTTCATTCAGTGTGGTGGTGAGCAAAAGATCGCCGAAGCGCCGACCATGCCCAGCGCTGAACCACCCACCGATCAATCACCCAGTGTGGACGCCGGCACTGCGCAAACGCCCGAGGGCTTGGACGTCGCGAACCCCAAGGAAGAGGCCAGCGCTGCGCCAGCGCCGAAGGCCGAGGCGCTGAACGACGCTCAGATTGCGGCGATCACCGAGGCCGCGAACTCGGCTGAGATCGCTCAAGCCAAAGTTGCGCAGCTCAAATCCAAGGATGCTGGGGTGAAGGCATTTGCAGCGATGATGGTTACCCATCACGGCGAGGCCAAGCAGAAGCAAGCCAAGCTCAAGTTGAAAGTCGAGGAGAGTGGCGTATCGACTGCCATGCATGCGGATGCGGACGCAACCCTCGAAGCGTTGAGGGCGGACTCAGGGAAGAACTTCGATCAGGCGTACATCAGCGCGCAGATCTCTGGCCATCAGAAGGTCTTGGACACCATCAACGATAAGCTTCTCCCGAACGTGAAGGACTCGCGCCTGAAGGCTTATTTGGAAGAGATCAAACCCACGGTCGAAGCGCACCTGAAGCAAGCCAAGCAACTGCAGCAGAATTTCGACAGCAAGAGCTCTGGCGCGCCAATCTCGAGCAAGCCTGCCGGTTGAGTAGGACAATGGCAGCCAAGAAGAAGGGCAAAAAGAAATTCGGGGCAGCGGCGAGCAAGACCGTAAAAAGGGTCATGCACGAAAAGAAGCACGGCACGCTCAGGTCAGGTCCCTCCAAGAAGAAGGTGACGAGCCGTAAGCAGGCGATCGCCATTGCGCTGTCGGAAGCACGCGCTTCAGGTGCAAAAGTCCCGAAAAAGAAGGCGGCTCGCACAAAGACGGCGCGCAAAAAGGCCTGAGCCTCACGCACTTAGACGTTCCGTCGTTGTCACTTGATTGCTCCTGCCTTGCCATGCGCGGCGCGCATGCTCGGTCATCGTGAAAAGCAAAGTCGTAGCTGCTACGGGACGGTCCCGTAGCGGCCGACAGTTGCAACGCTTCGTGCTGCAATGCGCGGCGTTCGCTGTCACCGGTTGCCTCCTTGCGTCTCCCAACCCGAGCGCGGGCGCGTCCAATGGCCAGGCCTCAGAGCGCAGCCAACCCGCGGCAACGCCAATCGCGATCGTGGTCGTGACCGTCGATGGCGTGCGTTGGCACGAGGTGTTCGAGGGCGTCGACCCGCAGTTGGCGGCAAGCCACGGTCTTTCGTCAAACGAGGTGCTGAGTGCCGCGGAATTGACGCCGAATCTGCATCGAATCATGGCAAGCCACGGGGCTGCACTGGGTGCCCCGGGGTACGGTGCTGAAATCAGCGCGTCCGGGCCGAATTTCGTGTCCTTGCCCGGCTACGCCGAATTGCTCAGTGGGCGCCGAGCCACGCGCTGTCTTGATAACCAATGTTCCGGCGGCGGCGCACGCACACTGCTCGATGACTTCAGTGCCGGCTCGGCGCGGGGCGCCTCGCAGGTCGCGCTGTTCACCTCTTGGCCGGACATCGCGCGGGTCGCCAGCGAGCGCGGCGTGGTCAGCGAACCGTTGCCTCGCGGCGCCAACTTCCGTTCCGATGCGCTGACTGCCGATCTCGCGATTGCCCATCTGAAGGCGCACGCTCCCAAGTTCATGTTCTTGGGTCTCGGCGAGCCTGACGAATTCGGACACCAAAACGACTATCGAGGCTACTTGAGCGCCGTCCGCCGCGCGGACGCGCGGATTGCCGAGGTCGACCGGGAGCTCGAGCGCCTCGCGGCACGAGGCACGCGCACCGCGCTGTTCGTCACTGCAGACCATGGCCGCGCCGATAGCTTCGTCGAGCACGGTTCCAAGTTCCCTGAATCTGCACGTGTATGGCTAATCGCAGCGGGCAGTGCCGTGCGCGCGAGTGGCTTCGTGGCAGCCCCGAGTCAACGCCGTTTGGCCGACCTTGCGCCCACGGTACGGCAGATCGCAGGTCTTCCCCCCGACCTGGATGCTGAGGCAGGAATGCCACTCCGCGAACTGTTGAACCCCGCGGATCCGTAGCGAACTTTGCTGGTGCGCGCGCTACGCTGGGCGCGGCACATGGCAGTCTCGAGTCGCTTGCGCGGCCTTCTCATGATCGGCGCGTTGACGCTGACCCACGTCGCAGTGGCCGCCGAACCGAGTTCGGAACCGAAGCCGTCGCCTGGTGGCACGCCGCCAGGCCCGACGACCGCGCCGAGTCACGAAGCCGAACTCGATCTGCTGACGTTCTACAAAGACAACTATTTCATTACCGGTTTCACCATGGAGACCGAAGCCAAATTTCAGTTCAGCGCCAAGTTCGACATTTGGCCGAACCGCGGCCAGCACGCGGTGTACTTCGCGTTCACGCAGAAGTCGCTCTGGGACATCTACCGAGCGTCTCAGCCGTTCGTCGAGAGCAACTACGCGCCGGAGCTATTTTACAGCTTTTTCCACGTCAAGGGGCGCTACGACCCAGACCCCGGTTGCGGCTTCTTCTTCGAGCGCCTCGGTGTGCTGCACGAGTCTACGGGTGAGAAGGGCGAAACCTCGCGGGGCTGGAATCGCGTGTACGGCGAGTCGCGCTACGCTTGTTACGATCCTGCACATCGCTACGTCGCGTTCACCCTCCAGCTGTGGGTGCCCCCGTTTGGAATCAAGGACAATCCCGATATCGCCGGCTACCAAGGCTACGGCGAGCTTTCGCTCAGTGTCGGCAGCGATCGGGGGCGAGGCTGGCTCGGCGATTGGGAGCTGGCCAGCCGTTTACGCAAAGGGACGAAGAGCTGGAGCGTGGGCAGCCTCGAGCTGGATGGGCGCTGGCGGCCTCGGTACGGCGATTTCTGGCGCTTTACACCCTATTTGTACGCGCAATTCTTCACTGGCTACGGCGAAACGTTGCTCAGCTACGATCGCACGACGACCTCTTTTCGGGTCGGCATCGGCTTCACGGATCTGAGCACTCGCTCGGAGTAGCCCGAGCTGCAACCGAACGCGATAAGCCGAGTGCCACGAGCCAAGCGAAAAGCACGGCAAGCGCGGCGCTACCCAGCGCGCGCGGGGTGAGCTCGGCCACGCTCGTCTCGCTGATCGAGGCGCTGCCGAGCAGGGTGCTCAATACCGCGACGCCGAGCACGCCGCCGAACTCGAAGGCAGACTCACTGACTGCGGCTGCGGTCCCCGCCCGCTGCTGACTCACCGAACCCAAGACCAGTTCTGTCGCCGTCGCGAAGGCGCTGCCGCAGCCTGCTCCGAACGGGGCCAGGGACAGACACAGGAGCAAATCACTCTGAACGTAGCTGGCCGCAGAAACTAGCGCTGCGCCGAGGAATGCCACGCTCAAGCTGATTCCGAGCGCGCGCTCCGCTCGCCAGTGCAGCGTCAGGCGCGGTGCGATGAGCGTGCCGAGGAGCAGGGAACTCGCCAACGGCAAGCTCAATAGCCCGGCGTGTAGGGTCGCCTTGCCGCGCGCCAACTGCAGGTATTGCGCGAGCACGAACGAAACGCCGGAAAAGGCGAAATAGGCGAGGAAGATGACGAGCAGAGCTTTGGCGAAGCGCTCCTGCGCGAACAGCGTCAGGTCGATCAGCGGATGGCGTGCGCGACGTAGCCAATTCAGAGCGAGCGCCAGGCAGCCGGCGCCGACAATCGCGCTCGAGACCACCTCGAACGAGAACCAACCGTGAGTGGGGCCGCTCAGAATGGCGAACAAACCGCACGCGGCTGCAGCCAGACACAAGCTGGCGCCGCGAAAGTCCAAGGGCCGATCGTGGCGGGGCAAATCGGCCGGGACCAGTCGCAGGCTACCCCAGACGCACAGCGCGATCGGCGGCAAGTTGGCCAGCAGCACCGCGCTGATGCCATGGTCGACGAGCAAGCCGGCCAGCACGGGGCCAAGTGCGGCGCCCACGCCGAAGCTGGCGGTCCAAACTGCGATCGCAGTCGGCCGTTCTCGATCGTCGAACGAGTGCTTGAGCGTGGCCAAGGTGGCCGGCGTCATGCATGCCGTCGCCGCCCCTGACGCAGCGCGCGCGGCGATCAGCCAGTAGCCCGAACCTGCGCAGGCACCGGCGACGGACGCGCCCGCGAATCCACACAGCCCGAGCAGTAGCACCGACCGTGCGCCGAAGCGCTCGCTGAGTGAGCCACCGAGTAAGAGCAAGCTGGCATACACCAACAAGCTCGCTTCGATGGTCCAGCGTTGCAGTATCGGGCTGGCACCACTGACGCGAGCGAGGGCGGGCAGGGCGGCCACGAGCTTCGTGTTGTCGAGCGCGATGCAGGCGAAGCAGGCGCTCATCAGGAGGAGTAGTCGGTAGCGGCTCACAGCCCCGTTCTTGGGCTTGCGCGAACGGCGCGACTAGTCCCTCGCCCGTGACCTGATTGTTCATGTGGTATGAACAATCATGCAGCTCGCATTCGAGGACTTACCGACAATCGCCTTATTTGGTCGTATCGTCGAGCTTCGCTCGTTCACGCGTGCGGCGGCAGAGCTGGGCCTGGGCAAGGCAGCGGTCAGCCAACGCATCGCGCGCTTCGAAGCGAGGCTCGGGGTCCAATTGCTGCGTCGCTCCACGCGCAAGCTGTCCTTGACCGAAGCAGGCATGCAACTGTTCGAACACGCAGCGGGCCTCGTCGAGTTGACTCGCGCGGCGGAAGGGGCGCTGTCGCAGGCCCAGGCTCCGCGTGGCCGCGTAAAGTTGAATGCACCGGCGACCATTCACCGTGGACTCTTGGCGCGCGCCTTACAGAGCTTTCTCGAGCGAGAACCCGCGGTCTCGCTCAGCGTCACCCTCGACGACCGCCTGGTCGACCTCGTCGAAGGTGACTACGACGTTGCGCTGCGCGTGGTGCCTGCCAGCGGCCGCAGCGCCATCTCTCGCAAGATCGGCACGGATCGCGTCGTCGTGGTCGGCTCTCCCGAGTACTTGGCGCGCGCGCCGGCCATCGCGACACCCTTCGATCTGATTCAGCACTCCTGCTTGAGGAACTCCGCGCTGCCACTGCGCGTCGATTGGCGACTCGACACGCGCCGGCAAAGCTTCAGCGTGCCCGTGCGATCTCGCTTCGAATCAGCGGATTTCGGGCTGCTACACGAAGCCGCGCTCGCCGGGGTTGGGCTCTTGGTTACCCTGCGTATGACGGTCGACAGTGATCTCGCAGCGGGCCGCCTGGTCCAGGTGCTCGAGGCGTACAGTGCGAGCCCGCTCGGGATCTATGCCATTTTCGCGGAACGTGGCCGGCCGACCAGCGCTGCACGCGCGCTCGTCGAGCACGTGGCGCGTGCGTTGCGTGAGGCGGGGGTCGCGCGCTGAGACAGCGGTTGATTGTGCGCGGCGTGCTAGCAGAATGCCTAGCGCTGCGAGTATCCTGTCGGGGATGAAGCAGCGGCCCGGGCCGACCCCGGAAGTTCTAATCGCCGTCGGCGAAGTCGGTCGCGAACTTGCCGCCGCGGGGCCGCTCGAGGCCCGCCTGGGCGGCGCATTGCGCGTACTGGAGCGCCGCTTGAGCGCAGGGCGGTCCGTCGTCTATTGGGCCAATGGCGACAGCCGGTCGCTCACCGTCGCGGCGTCTCACGGCCTCGATCCGGACGCCTTTCGCCCGCGCTATTCGGCTGGCGCGGCGGGCCGAGTAGCCGCAACGAATCAGCCGGTGGTCGTCCCGGTATTGCGCCACGACCCAATGGCGCTCTCCGAAATTGCAGACTTATCGCGCTGGGCGGACATCGGCTGGAATCTGGTCGCGGTTCCGGTGAGTGCCCGTGGGCGCTGCGTCGGAGTGCTCTCCACCTACTTCCGTCATCGCGACCCGAGTGGCTTCGGCGAGCGCTTGGGCGTGTTGGACGTAGTCGCCGGCCTGATCGGCAAGACGCTCAAGGAAGAAGAAGCCCGTCCGGGCAGCGATCCCGCGCTGATCGATGCGCCGGCCCTCGGCGCTGCCGCCACGCAGTTCGAATACGCCAACATGATTGGCGAGAGCGGCGTGATGCGCCAGATCTACGAGCAAGTGAGCCAAGTCGCGCGCACCAATGCGACCGCGCTGCTGCGCGGCGAGTCGGGTACGGGTAAGGAGCTCGTGGCCCGCGCGATTCACCAAAACTCACCGCGAGCTGCTCAGCCGTTCATCAAGGTGAACTGCGCCGCGTTGCCTGAATCTTTGTTCGAATCCGAGCTGTTCGGGCATGAACGCGGTGCCTTTACCGGCGCGCACGCTCGAAAAAAGGGCCGTTTCGAGCTGGCGCAAGGCGGCACGCTGTTCCTAGACGAGATTGGCGAGCTGCCGATGACCACGCAGGCGAAGCTCCTCCGTGTATTGCAGTTTCGGGAGTTCGAGCGGCTCGGTGGCACCGAGACTTTGCGGCCGGACGTACGCATCGTGGCCGCCACCAATGTGGACATCGAACGCGCCGTGGCCAGCGGGACGTTTCGCGAGGATCTCTACTACCGCATCAATATCTTCACTATCACGCTCCCCCCGCTGCGCGACCGCCCGCAAGACATCCCTGCGTTGGCTGAATACTTCATGCGCAAGTTCACGGCCGAGCATCAGCGCAAGATCGGCCGCATCTCGACCGCCGCCATGGATCTGCTGAGCCGCCAGCCTTTTCCAGGCAACGTGCGCGAACTGGAGAACGTAATCGAGCGCGCGGTCGTAGTCTGCAAAGGCTCCGTGATCCAAGAGTCGGACTTGCCGGAAGCGTTTCGCGTGGCCGCGGCCGGCAAGGAGAAGCTGACCTTGATCGAGGCCGTCGAACGCCTCGAGAGGCAACTGATCGAGGAGGCGTTGGAAGCAGAGGCGGGCAGCCTCGTGGGCGCGGCCCGCGCGCTGGGAACCACCGAGCGCGTGGTGCGTTACAAGGTCGGCAAACTGGGCATCGCCATCAAGCGGTTTCGGCGTTGAGACCTCCCGCGCCGGCCGACAATTTTGTCGGTTTCGGGTCGGTTAACAAGCTGCGCTTCGTTTCAGGTTGTCGAACCGCAGCCAAAATCTAGGCGTGGACTGAACTGCTCGAAACAATCCGAAAACCTGCCAGGCGTCCGACAATTCTGTAAGACCACTCACCGGGGTTACGACAATTTTGTTGGATGTTTTGGGCGCTTCGGATTTCTTCCGTGTTTCGAGACCACGAAATTAGCCCACTTACGAGGCTGAAGAGGGTGGTGGCATGGAGGTTGCTGTAGGAGCCGATCACGATGGAGTTGTCGGTCCCAGTAAAGAGCAGCACGCGCCCAGTCGTGGCGTTGCTCGAAGCGCGCATGAAGAGCGAACTCGCGCGCCTGGTGGAGAAGCACGGGGGAGCCCCGCTGTGTGTGCCAGCCGTTCGCGAAGCGCCGCGCATCGAGCCGGATGCGGTGCGTGAACTGCTAGACGAGCTGAGCGCAGGTCGACACGAGGTCGTGATTTTCATGACCGGTGTCGCGGTCTCGCTGTTGTTCGAGCTCTCGCAAGAGCTCGGTCGTCATGCAGAGCTGGTCGCGGCCCTCCGCAAGATGACGACCGTCTGTCGCGGTCCAAAGCCGACCGCTGCATTGCGTGGCTTCGGCGTGCCGCCGACCCTCAGCGCGCGCGAGCCATTCACCGCCGCCGAGCTGATCGATGCGCTCAGTGAGCTGGAGATTGCCGGCCGCGGTGTGCTGCTCTTCAACTATGGCGAGCGCAGCGAGACGCTGTCCGAAACGCTGCTCGCTCGTCGCGCTGATCTCAGGGAATTCTGGCTGTATCAATGGCAATTCCCGGCCGACTTGGCGCCGCTCGAGCAGCTCGTGCGGCGGATCGTCGAGCGTTCGGTCGATGCCTTGGCGATCACCTGCCAAATCCAATTCCGGCACCTGTTCCAGGTCGCCGAGCGCCTCGACTTGGGCCGTGAATTGCTGCACGCGCTGCGTAAGGACGTGGTGGTTGCGGCAGTCGGTCCAACTTGTCGCGCGATCATCGAGGTTCATGGCGTGACGCCGCACGTCATGCCCGAACATCCCAAGATGGGGCCGCTGGTGATGGCGCTGATGCGCTACCTCGACGCCAAGCAAGGCAATGAGCGCCGCGCGTCAGTCGTGCCTCGTCCTTGATTCGAATCTGAATACACCTTCCTAGAAAATCATTCACTCACTCGGCTCTGAGCGCACGACGTCTGTTCGGCGTTGCTGGGGATCGATCCGCCAATTTTCTCGATCAGGAGTAGTTCTCAAATGGAAAAATCATCGAAGACCTGGATTGAAGAGTGGAACCCCGATGACCCCACTTTCTGGGCGAAGACCGGCAAAAAGGTGGCTTGGCGCAACCTCGGCTGGTCGATTCTGGCCGAGAACATCGGGTTTTCGATTTGGCTCATTTGGAGCGTGGTCGCCGCGCGTCTGAAGGCGGTTGGCTTCAACTACACGACCGATCAGCTGTTCCAGCTAGTCGCCATCCCGGGCCTCGTTGGCGCGTTGATGCGCTTTCCTTATACCTTCGCGGTGCCCAAGTTCGGCGGGCGCAATTGGACCATTGTCAGCGCGCTACTGCTGTTCATTCCGACCCTGTCCCTGATCTACTTGGTCAACAAGCCAGACACGCCGTTCTGGTTGATGGCCCTGGCCGCGGCGACTGCGGGCCTCGGCGGCGGCAACTTCTCGTCCAGCATGGCCAACATCTCCTTCTTCTTTCCGGACAAAGAGAAGGGCTTTGCGTTGGGCCTGAATGCAGCTGGCGGAAACATCGGCGTGAGCACGGTGCAGCTCTTGGTTCCGATCGTCGTGGGCTACGGGCTTTTGCCGGGCAGCGCGGGCAAGAAGTTGCACCTCGAAAACGCCGGGCTGCTCTGGCTGCCGTTGATCGTGATCGCCGCGGTGGGCGCGTTCGTCTACATGAACAACCTGACCTCGGCGCGCTCCAACTTCAGCGAGCAGCTGGTGGTTGCCCAGCGCCGTCACACCTGGATCATGGCCTGGTTGTACATCGGTACTTTCGGCTCATTCGTCGGGTTTTCGGCGGCCTTCCCGCTGCTCTTGAAGACGCAATTTCCGGAAGTGACTTCCAACTTGGCGTTCCTCGGCGCGCTCGTCGGCTCCGTGTCGCGGCCAATCGGCGGCAAGCTCGCCGATCGTATCGGAGGCGCGAAGGTGACGTTTTGGAACTTCGTGGCGATGACGTTGGCCACCTTCGGCCTGCTCTACTCGCTGCAGATCAAAGACTTTGCGTTGTTCATGACCGCGTTCCTCGGATTGTTCATCACGACCGGTATCGGAAACGGCTCGACCTTCCGCATGATCCCCGTCATCTTCCGCAGCTTCCACGCCAAGCGCGTGCAAGGTCAGGGCGAAACGGCTCTTGCCGAAGCGATGATCGTCGCGCGTCGCGAGACGGCGGCCGTGATCGGCGTCGTGGCGGGCATTGGCGCGCTCGGTGGCTACTTCATCCCGCGTGCCTTCGGCGCTTCGATCAAAGCGACCGGCGGCGCCACTTTGGCCGTGTCTTGGTTCATCGCGTTTTATCTGACGTGCGTGGGCACGACTTGGTGGTGCTACCTGCGCCGCTCGTTCCTGACCCGTCGTATGCCGAGCCTCGCGAACGCTCAAGCCTGAGACCATCTGCCTGCTTTTTGAGGAAAAATCCCGTGTCCAAGAACTACTTCGAGAATCCCAAGCCGCGCCTGATTGTGGTTGGCAATGGCATGGTCGGTCACCGCTTCGTGGAGGCCGCGGGTGAGCGCGGTCTGCTCAGCAAATTCGAGACCGTGGTGCTCTCCGAGGAATCGCGGCTCGCCTACGACCGCGTGAACCTCTCGAAGTGGTTCGAGGGCAAATCCGACTCGGATCTGTCGCTCGTCTCCGAAGGACAATACGAAGGGCTCGGGGTCGAGGTCGTGCGTGGTGACGCTGCGGTCGAGCTCGACCGCGATGCGCGCACGGTCCGGCTCGCCTCGGGTCGCCTGCTCCCTTACGACGAGCTCGTGCTCGCCACTGGTTCGTACCCGTTCGTGCCGCCGATCAAGGGCTGCAACGAGCCTGGCTGTTTCGTGTATCGGACGATCGACGATCTGGTCGCGATCCGCGAGGCGGCGCAGACGGCGACCACCGCGGTGGTGATTGGTGGCGGGCTGCTCGGCTTGGAGGCAGCCAAGGCCCTGCTCACGCTCGGTCTGGAGACCCACGTGATCGAGTTCGCGTCGCGCCTGATGCCCTTGCAGGTCGATGACGTGGGCGCGGGCGTGCTGCGCGCGCGCATCGAGGAGCTCGGGGTGCAGGTGCGCTGCAACACCACCACGCGCGAAATCTTGCTCGACGAGACCGGGCACGTGAACGCGCTGCTGTTGGCCGACGGCACGCGGTTGCCCGTGGATATGGTGGTGTTTTCCGCGGGAATTCGGCCGCGCGACAAGTTGGCGCGCGACTCCGGGCTGCGCCTGGGTGAGCGCGGGGGCGTGGTGATCGACGGCTCTTGTCGCACCAGCGACGAGCGCATCTTCGCAATCGGCGAGTGCGCTGCGTTCGACGGCAAGACCTACGGCTTGGTGGCGCCTGGCTATCGCATGGCCGAAGTCGCGGCAGCAACGATTGCCGGCGAGGCGCTGGCCTTCGACGGCTTCGACATGAGCACCAAGCTCAAGCTGATGGGGGTGGACGTGGGCAGCTTCGGCGATGCCTTCGGCGTGACGCCCGGCTCGCGCGTGTTCACCGTCTTCGACGGTCACTCCGCCGTATACAAAAAATTGGTAGTTTCTGCCGATAAGACCAAGCTCTTGGGCGGCGTTTTGGTCGGTGATGCATCGGCATACAGCCAACTCCTGATTCACGTCCAAGCCGAGATGAAGCTGCCCGAGCACCCGGAGGATCTGCTCTTCCCGCCGCGTGAAGGCGGCGCGAAGAGCGGCTTCGGCGTCGATGCCTTGCCGGATGCGGCGATGATTTGCTCCTGCAACAACGTCGACAAGGGGGCCATCTGCGGCGCGATTCGCGACCAAAAGTTGACCACCTTGGGCGCGGTGAAGACTTGCACCAAGGCTGGCACGAGCTGTGGTTCTTGTGTCTCGCTGGTCGATCAATTGCTGAAGCTGGAGCTGAAAAAGGCTGGCGTCACCGTCACCAACCACATCTGTGAGCATTTCCCATTCAGCCGGCAAGAGCTCGCGCACGTAATGCGCGTTCAGGGCATTCGCTCGTTCGACGCGATGATCGAACGACATGGCAAAGGCCAGGGGTGCGAGATTTGCAAGCCGGCCATCGCCTCGATCTTGGCGTCCACCTGGAACGACTACGTGCTCACGCCTGCCCACACCGGCCTGCAAGACACCAACGATCGTTACCTAGCCAACATCCAACGCGACGGCACGTACTCCGTCGTGCCGCGCTTGGCGGGTGGCGAGGTGACCCCCGATCAATTGATCACGCTTGGCATGGTGGCCAAAAAGTACAACCTGTACACCAAGGTGACGGGCGGACAGCGTGTCGACATGTTCGGCGCGCGGCTCGATCAGTTGCCGGCGATTTGGCAGGAGTTGGTCGCGGCCGGTTTCGAGTCGGGCCACGCTTACGGTAAGGCGCTGCGCACCGTCAAATCTTGCGTAGGCAGCACGTGGTGCCGCTACGGCGTGCAGGATTCAGTGGGCGCGGCGGTGCGCATCGAGAACCGCTACAAGGGCTTGCGCGCGCCGCACAAGCTCAAGGGCGCGGTGTCCGGCTGTGCGCGAGAATGTGCCGAAGCGCAGAGCAAAGACTTCGGCATCATCGCCACCGAGAAGGGTTACAACCTGTACGTGGCCGGCAACGGCGGAATGAAACCGCAGCACGCGGCTTTGTTCGCCACCGATCTAGACGAAGAGACGTTGGTCCGCTACCTGGACCGCTACTTGATGTTCTACGTGCGCACCGCGGATCGCTTGCAACGGACCGCCTCTTGGCTCAACAACTTGGAGGGCGGGCTGGAATACCTGAAGAGCGTGATCATCGACGATTCGCTCGGGATTGCCGCCGAACTGGAAGCCGAAATGGCGCATATCGTTGGTACCTATCAGTGCGAATGGAAAACGACGATCGAGAGCCCCGAAAAGCTGCGCTCGTTCCGTTCATTCCTGAATTCCGACGAGCCGGACCCGAGCGTGGCGTTCGTGCGCGAGCGGGAACAGCACCGGCCGGCGTCTTGGAGTGAAAAGCGAAGCCTGGTTGAAACACGCAAGATCCGCCTCCCTGTGTTGTCTGTTTGAGGGTCATCGAGTCATGTCCATGCAAGCCCTGGTTGAATTCCCACGAGTTGCCGCCGAAGCCACTGAATGGCGCGATGTGTGCGCGATCGATGACGTGCTCCCCGGCACAGGCGCGGCGGCGTTGATCGATGGCGAACAGATCGCCATCGTGCGCACGCGGGATGGCCGGTTCGCCGCTCTGTCGAACTTCGATCCGTTCAGCAATGCGTTCGTGATCGCGCGCGGCATTGTCGGCGACCGCGCGGGCGTACCCAAGATCGCGTCTCCGATCTACAAGCAGAACTTCAGCTTGGAGACCGGAGAGTGTTTGGACGATCCGAGCGTGCGCTTGGCGGTGTTCCCGATCCGGGTCGTGGCGGGTCGGATTCAAGTATCGGTGGCGAGAGATTTGGCATGAGTGCGCGTACGGATGCCCCCGCGCTATCCGACGCATTGCCGCGAATGCTGACCTTGTCTGCGCCGTCGGGTCCGGTCAAAACGCATTGTCCGTACTGTGCGTTTCAATGCGGGATGACCGTGACACCCAGCGCTGCCAAGGGTGAAGACCCCAAAGTGCAAGCCGACGCGGACTTCCCGGTAAACCGCGGTCAGATGTGCATCAAAGGCTTCACCTCGGCAGCACTGCTCGATCACCCGAAGCGCGTGCTCGGCCCGCTGCTACGCGGTGCCGACGGCAAACTTTCGGAGGTCAGCTGGGACACCGCGCTCGACTTCATCGCTACGCGCATCAAAGCCCTGCAGAAGGCGCATGGCGCCTCCACGGTCGGCTGCTTCGGTAGCGGTGCGCTGACCAACGAGAAAGCCTATCTGCTCGGCAAGTTTGCGCGTGTCGCCCTCAAATCTTCGAATATCGACTACAACGGGCGCTATTGCATGTCCTCCGCGGCCGCCGGGCAGAACCGCGCGTTCGGCATCGATCGCGGGCTACCCTTTCCAGTTTCGGACATCGCCGAGACCCGCACCCTCATGCTCTGGGGCTCGAACTGTGCCGAGACCATGCCGCCCATCATGCAGTGGGTGTACGAGCAGCAGCAGCGCGGCGGCAGCCTGATCGTAGTCGATCCGCGCTTTACGGATACCGCGCGCACCGCCACACTGCACCTACAGCTCACGCCAGGCACGGATCTCGCTCTTGCCAATGGCCTGCTTTACTTGGCGTTCGAAGAAAATCTGATCGACCGCGCTTACGTTGCCGCGCGCACCGAGGGCTTCGAAGAGCTGGAACGTAGCGTGCGCACCAGTCACCCTGCGTTCATCGAGCGCTTGACGGGCGTGTCGATTGCCCAGCAACTGCGCGCGGTGCGGTTGTTGGCAGAGGCCGAATCCAGCATGGTGCTTTCAGGGCGCGGTGCCGAGCAGCAGTCCAAGGGTTCGGACACGGTGATGTCCTTGATCAACTTGATGCTTGCGCTCGGCAAAGTGGGCAAGCCCGCGAGTGGCTACGGTTGCCTGACGGGGCAAGGCAACGGCCAAGGCGGGCGTGAGCACGGTCAGAAGGCGGACCAGTTGCCGGGCTACCGCTTGATCGAGGAGCCCGAGCACCGCAAAGCGATAGCCGCGGTCTGGGGGATCGACCCGAGTGAGCTGCCGCGGAAGGGCAAGAGCGCGTATGAGCTCTTGGACTCTCTGGGGCCGGAAGGGGGGATCCGCGGATTGCTCGTTTTTGGCTCGAATGTCAGCGTGGCTTCGCCGAACGCGGGAAATATCATTGGCAAGCTGGCTCAGCTGGAGCTGCTCGTGGTGTGCGATGCGTTCCTGAACGAGACCTGTGACACCGCGCACGTCGTGCTGCCAATCGCGCAGTTCGGCGAGGAAGAGGGCACCATGACCAATCTCGAAGGGCGGGTGATCTTGCGCCAGAAATTGCGACCGGCTCCCGCCGGGGTGAAAACGGACATCGAGATTCTGTGTGCGCTCGCGGAGCGGTTGGGTATCGAACGGGGTTTTTCCTTCGCATCGTCGGAAGCCGTATTCGACGAATTGCGCGTGGCGACGCGAGGCGCGAAGGCCGACTACAGTGGTATCGACTACGACAAGATCCGCACCTCACAGGGCGTGTTCTGGCCGTGCCCTGCTCCCGAACATCCGGGCACACCTCGGCTGTTCGCGGAGCGCTTTGCGTTCCCGTCGGGGCGTGCGCGTTTCAACGTTGTCCAATACCGGCCCGCAGCCGAGGTACCGGACGAGAGCTACCCGCTCTATTTCACCACTGGGCGCTACAAGGAGCACTACAACAGCGGGGCGCAAACCCGGCTGGTCGAGCCGCTGCGCGACGCCAAACCAGAACCGCTGCTGCAGATCCACCCGCGGCTCGCCGCGAGTCTCGGCGTGCTGCAGGGCGAGCAGCTACTGGTCGAGAGCCGGCGCGGCAGCGTCTCCTTCAAGGTGCGTATTTCCGCGGATATTCGGCCGGATACCCTGTTTGCTCCGTTCCATTGGGGCGGTCGGCAAGCCGCCAACCTGCTCACCATTCCCGCGCTCGATCCGTTGAGCCGTATGCCCGAATTCAAGGTTTGTGCCGTGCGCGCGCGCGTCGCAAACGCTACATCGAAGGGATCGTCGTGAACACCCGCAAGAAGAAGCTAGCCATCGTCGGTAACGGCATGGGCACGTGTCGTCTGCTGGACGAACTCGTGCGCCGCGACGCCACTCGGCAGTACGAGATTACCGTGTTCGGAGAAGAGCGCGGCGGTGCCTACAACCGAATCCAACTCGGCAAAGTGCTCAGCGGTGCATCACCCGATGCGATCGTCACCAAGACTCCAGAGTGGTACGACGCCCATGGCATCCGCCTGATCCAGAGCACGCGTGTCACTCGATTGGATACGCTGCGCAAGGTGGTCGAAACCGCGGACGGGCAAAATCGCCGCTATGACGTGTCCATTCTAGCCACCGGTAGCCAACCTCTGGTCCCGCCGCTCGAGGGCATGCGCGGTGAAGACGGCGAGCTGCGTTCGGGCGTGTTCGTCTATCGCTCCATCGCCGATTGCATTCGGATGCGCGAGTACGCGCGCTCGGGCGACGGCGCGGTGATCGTGGGGGGCGGCCTGCTCGGTCTGGAAGCGGCCAAGGTGCTCAGCGACATGGGGCTACATGTGACCGTGGTGCAGAGCTCCAAGATCCTGATGAATGCCCAACTCGACGAAATTGCTGGAGAAATGCTGTCGCGCCAGATCGATCGCACCGGCATTTTCGCGCGCCTGGGGCGCACCGTGGAGTCCATCTATGGCGATGAGCGCGTGACCGGCGTGGTGCTGGACGACGGCACCACGCTCTCGACTGACTTGGTGGTGCTCGCCTGCGGGGTGCGACCGCGCGTCGACACCGCACGCGCTTCGGGCTTGCCCGTGAACAAGGGCATCCTCGTCAACGATACGCTCGCGACCGAGGTGCCCGGGGTCTACGCGTTCGGCGAATGCGCCGAGCATCGCGGAAAAACCTACGGCATCGTCACGCCAGTCTGGGAACAGGCGGCGGTGCTGGCCGATGTGCTCACGGGTCAATCGAAGGACCGCTACCGCGGTTCGAAGCTGTACACTCGACTCAAGGTCGCCGGGGTCGACGTCGCCTCGATGGGGGTGCTCGAACCGGAACTCGAGCGGGACGAGGTGCTTCAGATCGTGGAGGAGCGCCGCGACTGCTATCGAAAATTAATCGTGCGCGACGGAAAGCTCGTGGGCGCAATGCTGGTCGGAAATACCGAAGCGACCGCGGCGCTGGTGCAGCTGTTCGATCGCGGCGACGACGTTCCGGCAGATCCACTGGAGCTGCTGTGCTTGGGGCGTTCAGCGCCGCCCGCGGGGGAGCGCGTGGTCTGCAACTGCAACAAGGTGACCGAGCAAGTCTTGTGTGATGCCATCGCAGCCGGCGCAGAGTCGGTGGAGGCGCTCGGTGAGTGTACGCGTGCCGGCACGGGTTGCGGTTCATGTAAGGGGGAGCTGACCCAGCTACTGTCCAAGCTCGGAAAACCTGCCCATTCGCTGCCGTTACTGCCGCTTTTAGCCTCGGCGTAGCCTCCAAACGTGGCGTTTCGGGCCTTGCGCCCGACGGGGCGGGCGGCCATTGTCGTACCACCCGAAGCAAGCATGTGGACTTGGCGAAAGCAGTGGCTCGGCTACGCGGCAGCCCTCTGCGCGACGGCGATTGCCACCGCGTTGTCCGTGTTTGGGGTGCGCTTCCTGTCGTTGGCCGACGCGGTCATCTTGTACCTGGTCGGTGTGGTGATCGTGGCTTGGCGCTTCGGCCTGGGCCCATCGATCATCGCGGGACTCGGCGGGGTCTTGGCGTTCGATTTCTTGATCCTGCCGCCGAACTTTACGTTTTCGTTGGAGTTCGGTCATGCGGTGACGCTGGTTGGCATGGTCTTCGTATCGGCGCTCGTCAGCGGTCTGACGGAGAGCCTACGTCGCGAGCAAGCCCGCGTGCTGCGCAGTGAGCGGCGCACCCAGAAGGCGCGCTTGGAAGCCGAGGTCGAACGCGTGCACGCGGCCCTGCTGAGCTCTGTTTCGCACGATCTGCGTACGCCGCTCGCCACTATATCGGCATCGGCGCAGATGTTGGTGCGCAATCACGTTGCGATGGATGCAGCGCTGCGCGGTGAGGTGTTGACCGGCATCGCCGATGAAGCGGAGCGCTTGGACGGTCTATTGCGCAACTTGCTGGCGATCACTCGAGTGGAGACCGGTGAACTACGCTTGCAAGTGCTGCCTGCTTCACTCGACGAAGTATTGGCGGACGTGCTGCGCCGCCTTCATCATCGGCTCGTGGGCAGAAGCGTAGCGATGAACGCGCAGCGCGGGCTCCCGTTGGTCGATCTCGACGTGCGCTTGTTCGAGCAAGCGCTGCTCAACGTGCTCGACAATGCGCTCCGCTATTCGCCGTCGGGATCACCAATCACCATCGATACCCAACAGTTCGACGGGCGAGTGCAGATTCGCGTCGCCGATGCCGGTGTGGGTGTTGCGGAAAGTGACCGAGAACTCGTGTTCGAAAAATTTCGGCGTGGCAGCAATGCCCCGCGCAGCGACGGCGGAGTTGGCCTGGGGCTGACCATTTGCCGTGCCATTTTGCGCGCTCATGGCGGTGAAATCTCGATGGCTGCGGCCGTCAGCGGTGGAGCCCTCGTGACGCTGAGTCTGCCAACCAGTAAAGTAGCAATCTCAGAGGCCGCTCTGCGGCTTCCCAATATCGAATGACCAGAGCAGCCGCCGCCGTCGAAGCCCGCTTCAGCATCCTAATCGTCGAGGACGAGGCGCCCATGCGCAAAGTCCTGCGCCTCGTCTTGGAGGAGCAGGGCTACGAAGTCTTCGAGTGTGGGACAGGTGCCGAAGCACTGTCTTTCATTTCACGTAGCCCTCCGTGCTTGGTCTTGCTGGACCTGGGTCTGCCCGATATCGATGGGATCGATCTCGCCAAGCAGATCCGTGGCCATTGTCCGGTGCCGATCGTGGTGCTGTCGATGCGTGCGGACGAGCATTCGATCGTGGAAGCGCTCGACAACGGCGCCGACGATTACGTGACCAAGCCGTTTCGAGAAAACGAGCTGTTCGCTCGTGTGCGAGCCTGCCTTCGCAATATGTCGCCGGGCGGCGCACGTGAGATCGACGGTGTGCGTGTCGATCCCGTGCGGCGCGTGGCCTTCGTGCGCAACCGCGAGATCAAGCTGTCTGCTACCGAGCACCGCTTGCTGTGGGTCCTGCTACGCGCCAAAGGCAACGTCATGACGCACCAACAACTGTTGCGCGAGGTCTGGGGTGCGGCTTACGTTCGCGACGCGGGCTACCTGCGTGTGTACATGCATCACCTGCGCGAGAAGCTCGAAGCCGACCCGTCGAACCCGCGCTGGTTACTGACCGAACCGGGCGTCGGCTATCGCTTGGGCGGCGAATAACCGCGCACTTCTCGGTTCACGGCCCGGTCCGAGCGCGCTGACGTCGCGCTCGCGAGCGCTCCAATGCTAAAGGTCTCGGTCCGCCTCGAGCTTTGGAGCTTGCGTGACCGTCGTTCATACCTTCCACGCCCTGGCCTTCGTCGAGAATTTCTCATTGAAGGAATTGGCACTGCACTTCCCCGAGGCCAAACGGCTTCACTACCAGCTGTCCTACCCGGCGGCGGCGGGGGGCATTGTCTATCTGTTCAGCTTTGGTGTGGTGCTCTTCTTCGACGTCGGGCAGGCGGGGAGGGAGGGCGAGCTGCTTCGCTTGCGCCGCGCGCCGAGTCCGATGCGTGACGCGCAGGTGATCAGTGAAGAGTTCACCGTGCGCGAGCAGAGTGGTGCGCGGCCAGACGTCGAAGACGGCGTCTTGGTGGTCGATACGCTGACGCCCGAGCGCGCGAGCATGGTCGCGCTGACCGTCGCGCAAAGCGCGTCCATGGAATACTACGAGCGAATCGTGGACCAGATGTTCGCCGACACCGAGCGCTTCGTGCAACGCTTGGAGAAGCGCGGTAACATCTCGGTCTTCACGGCCGAGTTGCATCGCTTCATCGGCGCTGCCATCAGCACGCGCAGCGAGGTCATTTCCGTTTTGCATTTGCTCGACAAGCCCGACGTGGTCTGGGACGACCCGGGCGCTGAGCGAATTTACCGGGAATTGCAGGCGCAGTTCGACTTGGTCGATCGCTATCAGGCGCTCGAGCTGAAGCTGCGCAGCGTTCAAGAGTCCCTCAGCCTCCTGACCGACATCGCCCGGGACCGGCGCCTGGTGTTCTTGGAGGCGTCGGTCATCTTCCTGATTTTGGTGGAGATCGTGGTCAGCCTCACCCGGCACTGAGCGGGTGAAATCACGTGGTCTTGATTAGACCGCCGTCGATCACGAACTCGCTGCCGGTGACATTGGCGATCCGGCCAGATGCGAGCATCACCACCAACGCCGCGACCTCTTCCGGTGTCGTGAAACGGCCGGTAGCAAATCCGCCGATGCTTGCGACGACCTTGTCGCGCGCGCTGTCCGCGTCACTGCCAGTGGCTTTGGCGACCGTATCAGCCACGCCGCCTGCGCCGAACCAAAGGTCTGTCACCACCGGACCCGGAGAGACGCAATTGACGCGGATGCCGCGCGGGCCAAACTCCTGCGACAGGGATTTGCTCAGGTTGACCAGCGCCGCTTTGGCCGCGCCGTAGTCGATGGTGCCCGCATCCGGCTGAAAAAAAGCATTCACAGAGGCCACGCTGACGATCGAACCGCCCGCTTGCGTGAGCATTTGCTTGATGGCCGCGCGCATGGCGCGGAGCGCTGAATAAAAATTCATGTTCATGCCCCAAGCAAACTCTTCGTCGCTGGTGCCCATGAAACCCTCGAGCCGCAGGCGCACCGCGCCCACGTTGTTGACCAGCACGTCGACCTTGCCGTGAAGCTGGACCGCGCGTTCGATCAATAGCGCGGGTCCCTCTGCAGTGCTGAGGTCGACCGCGACCGGCGTCACACCAGCAAGGCCTTCCAAGCTCTTGGTACTGCGTGCACCCGCGACGATGATTGCGCCCTCACTCTGCAGCGCCCGTACGATCGAAAGGCCAATCCCTTTGCTGGCACCTGTAACGACTGCGACTTTGCCGGCGAGCTCGAGATCCATGGTGTTCCTTTGGTTGAGGCAGCGAACTGCGGCTCACCCTGCCCCATTTCTCACCCCGGATGCACGACCTTGCTTTCGCGGCGCGATTGGTTCTAAGCGGACGAATCAGGGTGTCAGCGCGAAACAATAGAAGCCGCCATAGCCACCACCGTCGCCAACGGTGGTACCGCTCTGACTCGGGGGCCCGTCGTCATTGGTCGTAATGTGGTAACCGGCACCGCAGCCGGATTCGTCGAGCGCCGAGATCCAGCTGTCGCCAGACGACATCCCGCCGCCCATGCCGCCGGGACCGCCGCTACGCGGCCAGGAATGGCCCACGCGGGGGCTACCCCAGGTCGTCGCCTCGTTGGTCGTCCAATCATTGCAGGTGAACTTCAGGTCCTTGTTGTACAGCTTGCCGGTGGCGTCCGAGCCAGTGAGGGTGTCGTGGTTGTCGACCACGGGTTGAGTCGGATCGGGCTGGTGGTTGGTCACACCATCTTCGTTCGGTAGATCTTTGGCGATTGCCGCGTCCGCGCCGACTGGGCGCGTGTTCGCGAGATCGGCTTTGGTGTTGGCCACCAGGCGCCCGAGGCGGTCGTACCAAGGGCCCGCGCCGACGCGGTCGATGGCGTCCACTTGCTTGCCGTCACCGCCGTCCGTCGCGCTGAGGAACGCGCGCCAAACCTTGGCGTTGCCCTTCAGGCTGCGCTCGGCGATCGTCGAGCAGATCTTGTCCGCGCCGCGCAGTCCCGAGCCCGGTCCGGTTTCGCCGAAACGTAGATCGCCGCCGAAGCCGTTTTGATTGCCTGACACGGCTTGGAGTGCGGCCATGCTCGTGACGAAGAAGCTGAATTTGACGGTAGACGGAGTGCCCGCGCCGGCGGATCCTGCGCTGCCCATACTGCCCGCTGCGCCTCCCGGTGTGCCGCCACCGCCCGCTGTTCCCGTACTGTCGGGGCTGCCCGCAGTGCCAGCGCCGGCCGTACCAGTCGCGGCACCACTCGAGCCCGCGGCTGCGTTGGTGCTACCCGCGGCGCTATTCGCCCCCGCGCTACCGGTTCCCGGCGCGCCCGCAGCGCTGGCTCCTGCGGCGCTCGATCCGGCCACGCCGGTGTTGCCCGAAGGGAGGTCGGAACTGCCGCCGCAACCCGGCGCGCCCAAGGAAAACAGCAGGCCAAGCGGAAAAATCGCGAATTTATAGGCGTTTTGCATGCTTCAAACGCAACTGTGTCCATGGCGTGACGAAATCGATCAACGCATCTCGAAATATTTTCAAGGATTGGGCTGGTCTGGGGTTCCATGCCGGCGGCATGCGTCAAATCTGGATCACGAAGGCAGGAGCTCCCAAGGTGTTGCAGGTTCGGGAGGCGCCCGACCCAACTCCGAAGCCCGGGGAGCTACGCATTCGCGTGCGCGCCAGTGGCATCAACTTTGCTGATCTGATGGCGCGCGTCGGGCTCTACCCCGATGCACCGAAGCTGCCGTGCGTCGTCGGCTATGAAGTGTCCGGCGTGGTCGATGCGCTCGGTGAGCAGACGAAGGGCTTCGAGATCGGCGATCGGGTGATCGCCATGTGCTACTTCGGCGGCTACAGCGATGTCGTCACGGTTCCGAGCTCTCAAGCCCTGAAAATGCCAGCGCGCATGAGCTTCGAGACCGGCGCGGCATTTCCGGTCGTGTACGTCACAGCCTACAACATGATGCTCTTTACGGGGCATCTCCGGCCCAAGTCGAGCGTGTTGATCTTGTCGGCGGCGGGCGGCGTCGGGCTCGCGGCAATGCAGATCGCCAAGACCCGAGAGTGCACGATTTTCGGCAGCGCCTCTGTCTCCAAGCATGCATTTTTGCAGGAACACGGCTGCCATCACGCGCTCGATTCGAGTCGAGATTTTGCAGAGCAGGCGCGCGCCATCGTCGGTGAGCGCGGCATCGACTTGATCTTGGATCCGGTCGGGGGAAAGTCGTGGACGCGGGCCTACGACTTACTCGCCCCTTGCGGTCGGTTGGTGGCGTTCGGGCTGTCAGCCGCGACCGGTGGCAATACGCGCAGTTGGCTGACCGCAGCCGCTTCCGTGCTTTCGGTCAAGAGCTGGAGCCCGATGCAGCTGATGGGGGACAACAAGACCGTCAGCGGCACGAACATGGCCCATCTGTTCGCGCGACCGGATCTGGTCGAACCGCAGCTGGCAGAGCTCTTGAAAATGTACGAACGAGGCGAGCTCGAACCGCACGTCGATCGCACGTTTTCGTTCGACGACGCGGCGGCGGCGCACCAGTACATTCACGACCGCAAAGCACGGGGAAAGGTCTTGTTGGTGCCCTGACGCGCAGCGCGAAGCGCAGGCGCGCGAATTCACGATTCTTCGGAGGCGATATAGACGCGCAGCTGCTCGACCAAGTGGTCGAACATCAGCCGCATCCGACGACTGGACTTCAAGTCTTCGTGCATCACCACCCAGGTCTCTAGCGCGAAGTTGAACGAGCCGGGTAAAACGGGTAGCAGCTTGTCGCGCCGCGCTAGCCCCCGCTGGCACACGCCGATGCCGAAGCCGGCTCGCAGCGCGGCATACTGGCCGACGTCACTGTCGCAGCGGAAAGCGAACAAGTCGCGGCTGATTGGGAAATTCAGGCCATCCAAACGCCTCACCGAAGGCGTCTTGTCGAAGCCGATCAGCGGGTGTTCGCGCAGCTCGGCCATTGTCTTCGGGGTCCCGTGTGCCTTCAGGTAACGGGGATGCGCGTGGAAGCCGAGATGGATGACGCCGACCTTTCGCGCGAAGAGCGCGCTTTGGCTAGGGCGCACCATGCGCACGGCAATATCCGCCTCGCGGCGCAGCAGATCTTCTGCACGATTGGAGAGCACCAGCTCGACGACCACGCGCGGATGGGCTTCGCGAAACGCGGTCAACACCGAAGGCAATACTTCGCCTCCAATCATCTCACTCGCGGTGACGCGTACGGCGCCGCGATCGTCTTCCGCCTCGCCGGACGCGGCGCGCTGCAGCGCATCAGCGGCGCTAGCCATGGCTTCTGCGTAGGGGACGAGGCTGCGTGCTCCTTCGCTCGCGATCAGGCCAGCTTGCGAGCGGGTAAATAGGGACACGCCGAGCGCCGCCTCGAGCGCATCGATGTGACGGCCGATGGTGGGCTGAGTGAGCGAGAGCGCGCGGGCGGCGCCGGAAAGACTGCCCTCGCGAATGACCGCCAGAAACGAGCGGTAGAGCTCCCAGCCGGGCTGCGCGCGCTTCATACAAATATGTATATCAGGTAGCCGCTTATCCGCAATTTTCTAATAGCGCGATCGAACCGATGGTCAGCCCATGACGAAAACGGCATTGATCATCGGCGCGACGGGCGGCGTGGGCAGTGAGATCGCACGCGCCCTCTCGAGGCGCGGCTTCCAGGTGCGTGCCTTGCACCGGGATCCAGAGCAGGCGAAAGTGCGCATGGCGTCGGTCGGGGCGATCGATTGGGTGAAGGGCGACGCAATGAATGCGGCGGATGTGCTGGCCGCAGCGGTTGGCGTGAGCTTGGTCGTTCACGCGGCCAATCCGCCGGGATACCGAAACTGGAAGGGGCTAGCCCTGCCGATGCTCGAGAACAGTATCGCTGCGGCTCGGGCGGCTGGCGCGCGTCTGGTCTTTCCGGGCACCGTCTACAACTTCGGCCCGGAAACGTTCCCACGTGTGGCGGAATCGGCTCCGCAGCGGCCAAAAACGCGCAAGGGTGCGATCCGTGTCGCGATGGAGCAGCGGCTTTCGCAGGCGGCGCGCGAAGGCGTCCCGGTGCTGATTGTGCGCGCCGGGGACTTCTTCGGCGCGGCAGGGCAAAACAATTGGTTTAGCCAGGCCTTGGTCACGCCTGGCAAGCCGCTGCGCTGGGTGAGCTATCCAGGCAAGCGGGAGGTCGGCCATGCTTGGGCGTATTTGCCCGACTTGGCCGAGACTATCGCGCAGCTCGTGGCACGCGAGGCCGAGCTTTCGTCATTCGAGGTCTTCCATTTCGCCGGACACTGGTTCGAACGCGGCGTGGAAATCGCCGAAGCGACCCGCCGCGCGGCGGGCGTCCCGCGCGCGCGGATCTGGGGGTTTCCGTGGTTCGCCGTGTATCTTCTCGCGCCGTTCATCGAGACGTTCCGCGAGATGATCGAGATGAGGTACTTGTGGAACTCTGCGCTAGAGCTCGACAATTCGAAGTTGCGGCGTTTCCTGGGCCAAGAGCCGCACACCCCGCTCGATGAGGCGCTCCACACTACGCTGCGCGAGCTCGGTTGTGTGGCGGCGCCGCCGAAAGTTGCGCAAGTCCGAGACCTCGCCGGTCACGGCTCCTAGACTCGACTGCTGATCTCCTCCGCCATTTTTCCGATCGGGGCTTCCAAGACAGATAGCCCCGCTTCCTTGACCACGCGCGGCATGCCGTACACGACGCACGAGGCTTCAGTCTCCGTCAGCACTTGTCCGCCGGCCTCGGTGATCGCGCGCGCGCCCGCCAGACCATCGTCGCCCATGCCGGTGAGGACGACGGCCAGAGCTCGTGCGCCCAACAACAGCGCGGCGCTCCGAAATAGGACGTCGACCGAGGGGCGATGCGCCGAGGTAGTCGGTTCCCAGTCGAGATGCGCGGTGAGCTTGTCGCCGCTTCCGGCGAGACGAAGATGTTTGCCGGCGCGGGCCAGGATCGCTCGACCGGGGCGCAGTGCTAGACCTTCTTCGGCCTCCAGCACCTCGATCGCGCAGTCGGCATTCAGCCGCTCGGCGAGTGGACCGGTGTAGCCCACCGGAATGTGCAGCACGATCACGATCGGAGCCGGAAAATCAGCGGGCAGTGCTTTCAGCAGCTTTGTCAGCGCTTGTGGGCCTCCGGTGGAGGTACCGATCAGCACCACCCGATCCGAGTGCCGGTGGAGCAACGGGTGCGCGGAGATCGCCGGCTCGGTCTCGGTCTCGGCGTCGCGATCGCGGGGCTGCGCGGCCGCGAGCAAGACTTTGCTCACTAGCTCTTCGGCGATGTCGTGCAAGCTGGCCACGGCCAGAGCGGTGGGCTTGTGCACCAAGTCGAAAACTCCGAAACCCAGCGCGGCGATCCCGATATCGCTCTCGCCGTCCGCCATACTGACGACGACGACGCGTGAGCGCTGCGAAGGCGTGAGCGCGGCCAAGACGCCCAAGCCATCCAGGTTCGGCATCACCAAATCGAGGGTGATTACATCGGGATCGAGCTCTGCGATTTTCTCGAGCGCGTCGATGCCGTCCCGAGCGATGCCCGCGATCTCGATCTGCGCGCTAGTCATCAAGCTTTCGCGCACGACTTTCCGCGCGAATGCGGAGTCGTCCACGATCAATACGCGGATAGCGCTCATTTCGGCAGCTTTCGATAGAAGAAGGTTCCCCGCTGCTCCTCGCACACGAACGACACCTTGAAACGAAGTAGGGATTCCGATGCGCCCAACAACAACAGCCCCTCGGGCGTGAGCTGCCGCCACAGGCGGTCGACGACTTTTTCGATCGTCTGATCGCGAAAATAGATCAGCACGTTGCGACAGATGATGACGTCGAACGTCCCGAGCGCAGGCGGCTCCCGGTCATCGGCCAAGTTGACGCGCTGCCAAGTCACGGCGCGGGCGATGTGCGCTGCGACGCTCGCGCAATTGTCGTCACCTTCCAGCCAACGACCCAGGACGCCGGGCGGGAGCGAGCGCATCGAGCGGCGCCGATAGACTCCGGCGCGCGCGTGAGCCAAAACGCGCGTGCTGATGTCGCTGGCCACGAGCGTTACCTGATCCAAGATTCCCGCCTCATCCAATAGCATGGCCAAGGTCAGGGGTTCTTCGCCTGTCGAACAAGCTGCGCACCAAATGCGCGGTTTGAGTCCGAGCGCGAGCAAACGTGGCACTATGTCCGTGACCACGACCTTGAGCGGTGCCAACTCCCGAAAGAAGTAGGTTTCGTTGACCACCAGCGCTTCCACGAGCAGCGCGAACTCGCCTTCGGCGTCGGCGTCGTAGCGCAGGAAGTAGTAGTAATCGAGCAAAGACTCGAAACCGCGCTCGGTTGCGCGAGCAGACACTCGTTCGCCGAAGAGTTGTAGCTCCGAGACGTCGTAGTGCAGGCCGGTTCGATCTTCGACCAATGAGCTCAGGATGGCGAAGACCTGTGGCGATAGCGGAAGACTGACGCTCATCGGACCAGCGCTGCCGCACAAATCCGCCGCACCTCAGCGTCGGGGTCCGAAATGGCCGCTCGCTTCAGAGCCGCGCCGCTCCTCGAGTCCTGCAGCGCCAGCAATGCGCAGGCTGCGGCGCGGCGGGCGGCATCGTTGGCCAAATTCAGCGCGGCGCGGATGGTCGCCAGCGACTCTTCGGTTTGCATGCGCGCAAGGGCGGCAACCAGCGCGCCCGCCGACGCATCGTCTGCGTGAGCGAGTGCGGTCGCGATTGCTTGGCAACGGTGGGGAGCTGGCTTGGCCAGAGCACGGAGCAACGGTTCGCGAGTGGGCGTTTCGAGCAAGAGCGCAATCAGCTCGGTCGTGGCCGCGAGGTCCGAACGCGCGGCGAGAAAGCCGGTCGCGGCGACACGCACGCCCTCGTCCGCATCGCGTGTGGCTCGTGCAATGGCCGGCAGTACTTCGGGCACACCGAGCTCGGCCAACGCCGAGAGAGCGACGAGCCGCGTTGCGCTGTCGCTCGAGGCCATCGCTGCGAGCAGCGGGGGCAATGCTTCCACCTTCTTGGACATGCCTAGCGCGAGCAAAGCAGCGCGATTGAGATCAGCATCCGCTGCGCCAATGACCGCGCTCAGGATTTCGAAGGCGCGCGCACCGCGCAGGTGAGCCAAGGCTTCGACCGCCGCAACGCGCACCTGTCCATAGGGATCCTCGAGCAGGAGCGCAATCGTTTGGGTCGCAGAATCGTCGCGCAAGCGGCCGAGCGCTTGGCAGGCGTAGTAGCGCACCCAAGCGTCGGCATCACCGAGAGCCGCACGGAGCTGTGCGAGTACGACCGGATCGCCCGCAGTGTGTCCCAGCGCGCGCACGGCGAAGGTGCGCGTGCGCGGCGAGACGTGACGAGCCGCGTGCAGCAGCTCGTTCTGTGCACGCGGTTCGTCGATGAATGGCAAGCCGGCGATGGCGGCCTCGCGCAGCTTCTCGTCGTCGCTCTTCGATGCCTCGAGTAATGCGGGCAAGCCTGCGGGATAACCGAAGTAGCCGATGATACGCAGCGCCGCGCGGCGTAGGCGTGTGTCGCTCGAGCTGGCGGCGGCGAGGGCCAAGCGGCGCGTGTCGTCACTGCCCAAGGTTTGGATAGCGGCCAGCGCAGCCTGAGCCACGCGCCCATCGGCGTCGGCGAGGAGTGGGAAAATAGCGGGTACGGCCGCCGGATCGGAGGTGCGAGCCAGCGCGTCGCAGCTGACAGCGCGCACGATGGGATCTTCGTCTTGCAGACAGGCAACCAGCTGATCGCGCGCGGAGAGCTTGCCGCCGACGAGCGGCACCAACAGCCGCCGTTCCTCGCTGGTCGCGCTGTGCAAGGCTTCGATCAGTTGCGGTTCCGCAAGCGTGCCCAGGCGTTTGAGTGATGCGGCCGCACTCTGCGCGACGGCAGGGGCTCCGCGCAGCAAACCGATCAGGGTTTCAACGGTGCTTTGTTCGCCTACCCAAGACAAAACTTGGCTGAGCGCGAGCTGCTCGGCCAGATCGGCGCGTTTGAGACCGAGCGAGAGGCGTTGCCTGAGCTCGCTGAGCTTGGCCGAGTCGGTGAGCAAACGTTCCACGGATGAACCCGTGCCGAAGCGTTGCTCTGCCGCCTCATGGATGGCCACCAAGGACAGCGCGATCGCACCCACCAGCCCCCCCGTCGCGCGCGTCAATTGATCCAAGAGCGCAGGCACGGCGCTCGGATCGCCGAGGCGACCCAGGGCGCGCACGGCTTCGGCGCCGTACAGCGGTTCCTGCGAAAGCCCGAGCAGGGTCGGCAGTACGCGCGAATCGCCGCTGCGGCCCAGGATATCGATGGCGGGAAAAGTCCGGAAGAAATTGCGGCTTTCGGTCAGATGCAGCAAGGATTCGAGCGCTTCCTTGCCACCGATGCGGCCCAGCGCTTCGACCGCCGCGAGGGCTACGTTGTCGTCGGGGTGCTCGGTCAGCTGCTTCAGTTTGGGCACCGCCCTGGCGCTCTCGCGGCGACCCAAGATTTGCGCGGCATCACACACCACGGCGACGTCGCCGTCGTTGGCGAGGTTCAGCAAGAGTTCGTCGATGGCGTTGGGCGTCGTCGATAGCGCATCGACCAAACCGGCAATCTTGGCTTCGTTGTCCCGCGAACTGCGCAAGGTCTCGATCAAGATCGGCATGGCCGCAGAGTCTGCCCCGGCCAGCGCGGCGACCACCGCGCGCCGCACCGCCCAGTTGCCGTCGACCAGCTCGGAAACCAACTCCGGCAAGGCAGGAACGCCAGCCTGAGCCAGGGCCTTCACACGTTCCAAGCGCTCGCCTTCACCGAGCAGGGGGCTGGTCGAGGCCGAGGTCATGCTTTGCTCGGAGCGTCGAGGGCGCTCGCCGCGAGGGCCAATACGGCCTCTACCTGACTGCTATTTGCCGCGCGGATCTTGGCGATCTGCGCGGTAAGCGCCTCCATCTCACGGCCGAACGTGCCCACTTCTCTGGCCTGCTGCGCAGAGGCCGCCACCGTCTCTCGGATTCGACCACGCATGTCGTTGACGGCGGTCGCGATTTGCTCGCTGGCAGTGCTCTGCTCACCGTGAGCATGGCGGATCGCGCCGATCGACTTGGTCTGTTTGCTGGTGGTGTCGGCGAGTGAGCTCACGGCATCGCTTTGTTCTTCGAGCGCGCGCGCGGTCTGCCGGGCGATGCGCCGCACGTCGTCCGCGCTCTTCGCCAAGGAGACGACCACTTTGCTTTGTTCGGAGCTGGCGCGGGTGACCTCGGCGGCCGAAGTCGCTACTTGCTTGGCGGCCCCCTCCAGCTCTTTGCCCGCTTTGGCTTGCTCGAGCAGGCCATTGGAGTTCTGAGCGGCGTCCTTACGCGCCATATCGATGGCCCGGGCGATCTCGCCCGCGCCCTTGGCTTGCTCGCTCAAGCCGAGCACACTGCGTTCGGTCGCCGCGCGAAGTTCACCCGCTTGGACCGCAATGCTTTGCACCAAGGTGTTTTGCTCGCTCAGGCTGGCGAGGGTGGCATCGGTTTGGCTGCGCATGTTCAGGGCAGTTTTCGACAATTCGGCCGCCGCCGCCGCTTGTTCGGCAGCCCCCAAAGCCACCTGTTTGGCGTTGCTCGCCAATTGGGTGTTGGCCCGCACCACATCACGGAGAGCGCGCGCCTGGTCACTCGAAGCGAGCGTGGTCTGCTTGGCCATTTGCCGCATTTCACCGGCACTCTGCGCGAGGTCTTGGGTCGCTTTGGCCTGTTCTCCGGTGGCAGTGGCGATGATTCGCGATTGCTCGCGAACTTTGGTGGAGGCGTCCGTGAGCGATTTCACGACCACGACCTGCTCGTTTGCGCTTTCTGCCGCCTCGCGCACGGACTGACCGAGCTCCTGCACACCGCCCAGGATCGCGGCCAGGGCGCGTTCCGCTTCCGTGGCGAGTGACGCGCCGTCGGTTGCCACTCGCTCGCCCTCGTGCGTAGCGGCGAGCGCCTCGCGCGCCGTATTCTGCAATGCCCGGATGATTTTGGCGATGTCGGAGCTGGCGGTGGCCGCGCGGTCCGCGAGCGCGCGGATCTCTTCGGCCACGACCGCAAAGCCGCGCCCATGCTCACCGGCGCGGGCGGCCTCGATGCTCGCATTCAGCGAGAGCAAGTTCGTACGATCGGCGATGAGGTTGATGGTTTGCACGAAATCTCCAATTTCGTCGACCTTTTGCCCCATCTCTTTCATCACTCCTGCGGAAGAAGTGATTGAGCTTCTGATCTTCGCCAGACCATCGATCGAGCGCCCGACGGTCGTGCCGCCCTCGCGAGCCAGTGAGGTGACGCGTTCGCCCACCGCGCGTGCTTCATCGCATACTCGCGCAATGCGTCGAGTCGAGGCTTCCACCTGCTGGCTCGCGGCAGCGCTGGTTTCGGCCAGGCGCGCGATGTCCTCCGCAGATCGCGACACCGCTTGTGCGGATTTCGCGAGCTCTTCGATGGTCGACGCGTTGGCTTCGACGACGCGCGAGTTTTTCTCCGAAGTTGCGGCCACCTCTTCGACGGACGCCGCCAGCTCCGTCACCGTCGCAGCATTTTCTGCGCCGGCGGCCTCCAGCGCCTTGGAGCTCGAGGCCGCCGTTGCAGCCGAACGTGAGACTTGCTCGGTGGTGGTGGCCGTTTCCATGACCGACGCCGCCAAGTTCTCGCCGCGCTCGGCCACGCTGGCGATGCCTTTGGCGATCGCGGCGGCATTGCTCGCCACCGAGGCGATGCGGCTCGTGACGTCACGCGCGTCGGTTGCCAGGCGCTCGATGCCTTTGGCCATTTCTTCCGCGGTTGCGCCGACCTCGGTAATCATCGAGGCGTTGCTCTCGGCGCGCATCGAGATCGCGGCTAGGCCGGCGGCCATCTCGGTCGAAGTGGCCAGCAGTTGCTCGCTGGCAGCCGCTAGATCTTGCGCGTTGCCGCTCACGCCGCGGATCGAACGGGCCGCTTCCTCGGTTGCGGCAGCCGTGCTCTCCGAGGATTCCGCCAGGACTTGGGTGTCCTTTTTCGTCGCGTTGATCGAATTTGCCACTTCGCGAAGGGCGGCACTCGACGCTTCCACGTCTGCCGATAGCGACTGCGCGAGCTCGGTCAGGCCCTGTTGCGTCCGCGCCGTTTTCGCGGTCATGGCGCTGGTTTCCTCGACCGAGGCCGCGATCGCCTCGGTGGCGACGGTGACTTGCTCACCGAGCGCTGCGCGCTCGTTGCCAGCGGTGGCAAGCCGCAGGGTCGCGGCTTCGATTCCGCCGATCTCGCTTGCCGTGTTGCGCAGCGATTGCGCTACCGATTCAACTTGGGAGCTGAAAGTTTGAGCCATCTTGGGGGAGGGCGGGGGGCTGGAGGTCATGGCTATTTTCACCTAGGAGTTTCGGTAGATCGATCAAAAGCAAGAGGCGTTTGCCCAAGGGGTGCACCGCGTGCACCAAGCCCGACGAGCGCTCGCTGACGATGCTGGGCGCTGGCTGGTGCTTTTCCAGATCCAGCTTCAGCACCTCTCGCGCGCTATCGACGCGCAGGGCGACGACGCGCCCGTGAGACTCAGTGACGATGATCCGAGTGTCCAAAGTCAGCTCGATGCGGGGCAGTCCGAAGCGCGTTCGCAGATCGAGCACAGGCACGACCAAGCCGCGCACCGTCACGATGCCGTCGACGTATGCGGGCGCGCCGGGCACGAGCGTTGCTCCGGTGTAGCTTTCCATTTGCAGCACAGCGTCGAATGGTAGCGCATATTCGGCGCCCGCCAGGGTGAACACCACGTGCAGCTTCATCGCGTCCTCGTCGGCAGTTGGGTGGTATTGAGGCTCGCGCTGAGCGCGACGAGATCGAGAACCAGCGTCGGCCGACCATCGCCCAGATCGGTCGCGCCGGAGACGCCCGGCGCGCGCACCAGCACATCGTTGATCGGGCGAATCACCACCTCTTGTTGGCCCAGCATGCGATCGACGGCGAATGCTACGGGCGCGCCGGCGCGGCGCACCACGATCGCCTTTCTGCCACTATTTTTTTCGGTTTTCAGGCGGAAGACCTGGGCCAGTTGAATCATCGGCACGGCCATGCCGCGCCGCGAAATGATGTCTACCGTCGGACTGCCGTCGTCGTTGGCGGGGACCTGAACCAGCCCATCGGGGTCTACCTCGATGATCTCGTCGACCATGGTCACGGGCACGACGAAGCGCTGTTCGCCGCATTCGAATGAAAAAGCGTCGACGATCGAGATCGTGAGTGGGACGCGCAACGTGAAGGTCGTCCCTTGCCCCAATTGGCTGTGAACCTCGAGCTCTCCGCCCAATTCATCCACGATCGTGCGCTTCACGATTTCCATACCCATGCCGCGCCCGCTGGTCGTGGTCACGATGTCCCGCGTAGAGAGTCCGGGGATGCACAGCAAATCCAAGAGCCCTGCGTCGTCACTCGGGGCGGCCCGGCCGGCTTTTCTCGCCACCGCCGCCCGGTCGATACCGCGCCCGTCGTCGCTGACCGTGATCTCGAGACGGGTATTGGAGCGCGCGCCGCAGGTGATGCGCAGCAGCCCCTCTTCGGGCTTGCTGCGTCGTAGCCGCTCGTCCGGAGTTTCGATCGCGTGGTCGACGGCGTTGCGCACCAAGTGAACGAGCACCGGAAATAAGCGCTCCGAGACCGCTTTATCGAGCTCGGCGTTACCCGCCTCCAGCTCCAGCCGCACCGAGCGGTTGGTTGCTCGGCGCAGACCGCGGACCAGCAAAGGAAGGCGCTCCAAAAGTTCGCTCACCGGGACCATCCGCACCCGCACGATCGCGGCCCGCAGATCGCGCAGTTGGCGCGCGTTGTCAGTCATGATCTCGGACAGCTCGCGAGTGTTCACCCCACGTTGGCTCAACGCAGCGATCGAGCGCGCCAGGCGAAAACGAGTTACGATCAGCGCGGACAGACCCTCCATCGCGTCGTCCAGGCGACTCACGTCGACGCGCACCACGCCGCGCCGTGAGTGGCTGTCGAACTTGCCGTCGTCTGCGCCATCCAAGGCGACTTCCAGGGCTGGCACGAGTTTGGGGTCATCGGCGGCGTTCCCGCCCGCGCGGCTGATGTCGTGCAAGCTATCGCGACTCAGGCCGACCGCCTCCGCGATCACTTCGTCGCTCGATTTCGTAAGCAGGATCAATACGAAGCACAGACCTCCGGGAGCTTCGGCGCTCGCGGGCACCGCGCGCGGCAACACGCGCACGATGTCCGCAACTTTGGCCATGCGTTCGCGGATCGAATTGATGGTCGAGCCTCGCGCGGCGCGCTCCGGGGATGGGCTGAATTCCGCGCGTAGCGCGCGCTGTCCACCGGCAATGCCGCGCAACAGTTGATCGACCTCGAACGGCGCAAGCTTGGCGAGCATGCCAGGGTCGAGGTCGAGTATCGCCGTGGGCGAAGAGGCGATCGGCGCTGCGAGCCCCAGCGAATCGAGCGCCGTTAGCAGCTCCTCCGAGGGCGGGGCGGCAGAGTCACCGCGACTGAGCGCGGCAACCCGCTGCTCGATTGCGTGCACGCCGCGCAGCAAGGCATCGATCGCCGGCTGGGGCAGCGCGCCGCCCGAGCGATCGGAGTCGCGCAGAAAGTTTTCCATGCGATGGGCGATCGCCACTACCGGTTCTACTCCCACCATCGCCGACAAGCCCTTGATCGTGTGCAGGGAGCGGAAGGTCTCGCGGACCGCGCGTGGATTCGTCTCGCCGGCGCGCTGCGCGCTCTCGATCGCGAGCAGCTGGGTGTTGGCGAGCGTCAGGTGCTCTTCGGCCTCGACGAGGTAGGCGGCGATGAACTCCTTGAGATCCGCGGTCCCTGTCACGCGACGTGCTCCGCGCCATCGGCGAGGATGGCGCGGACTTCGGCGATGATTGCCTCAGGCGTGAACGGCTTGGCCAGAAATCCGGTTGCCCCCGCTTGCAGTACGCGTTCCCGTGATTGGTCGTCACCGCGAGTGGTGACGATCAAGACCGGCAGCGCGCGCAGAGTGTCTTGCGCGCGCACGAACTCCAAGACCTCGACGCCGCCGATGTCCGGCATGTTGAGATCGAGCACCAAAATGTCGAAGCGAGCGAGCGACAATCGTTCGATGGCTTCGAGCCCACTCGAGGCGTGCGTGAAGGTCGTATCCGCAATCGCTCGCAGACAGGCCACGATCATGTCGCGCATGACCTTGCTGTCGTCAACCACCAAGATTTCGGTCATTTTCGCGGCCTGACGCGAAGCTATGGCGCGGTCCTCGCCCCGTCAAGGTAGGCTCGGTCAGCCGCCCCTCGCCGGAATCGGGGCGACGCGAGCTGCCCAAAAACTAGCCATTGAGGCGCAATGCCACAGAATACGCCCGAGAATATACCGCGTACCTCGCTGGCTTTGGATTATCGTCTTGTAGCGAGCCAAGGCCCCAGGGCTTGCTCCGATCTTCCATGAGTCCACTAGAAGCCCGCCCGTCGTCTGCCAGTCCCGAGCGCGCTCGGATCTGGTTGGTCGATGACAGCCCGTTGGAGCGGGAAATCGCCAGTCGCCTGTTGGCCGAGGAGTACGAGGTCGAGGTATTCGTCGACGGCCCAGCGGTGCTCGAGCGCCTTGCCAACGGCGATCCACCGGATGTGCTCGTACTCGACTGGCATATGCCCCAAATGTCGGGCCTAGAGATATGCCGCTTCCTGCGCGAACGCTTCGACGAAGCAACTCTACCGATCTTGGTCCTCACGGCCACCGGTGGACAAGATGATTTGCTCGAAGGCCTGGCCGCGGGCGCGAACGATTTCGTGACGAAGGCCTTCGATCCGGCGGAGCTGCGTGCACGCGTGGGCACCCTGGCCCGCGCCCGGCTCCTCCACGAGAGCCTCAAAAGGACCGAGCTTGCGACGCGCCGAGCGCGTGAAGCCGCCGATGAGGCCAATCGCGCGAAGGACGTGTTCTTGGCGACCGTCTCGCACGAATTGCGCACGCCCTTGAATTCGATCTTGGGTTGGGCGCGCCTGCTCAGCGAAGGCACCCTGGACCGCGAGACGCTCGCGCGCGGCCTGACTACGATTCAGCGCAACGCGCAGATTCAAGTGCAATTGATCGAGGATATCCTCGATACGACGCGCGCTATCTCCGGCAAGCTGCATCTGGAGCTGTCCACGTTGGATTTGGCTCAAATCACCCGCGCGGCGTTCGACGCGATCAAGCCGTCGGCGGATGCGAAACAGCTGGGGCTCGAGTTGAGCGTCCCGGAGGAAAATCTGCGGGTGCGCGGCGACATGGATCGCCTCCAGCAAGCAGTCGGCAATTTGCTGGCAAATGCCGTCAAGTTCACCCCGGCCGGCGGCAATATCCGGGTCGAGCTGAAGCGCTCCGAGCAGTCGGTCATCGTGTCGGTTCATGACACGGGCAAAGGCATCGCGAAGCAATTCTTGCCGCATGCGTTCGATCGCTTTCGACAAGAGGACGATGCGGCCACGCGCCGGCATTCTGGGCTCGGGCTCGGCCTCGCGTTGGTGCGTCACATCGTCTCCGCGCACGGCGGGTCGGTGAGCGCGCACAGTGAGGGTGAAGGGCTCGGTGCGTCTTTTTCGATCTCACTGCCCGCCGACGACCGGCGCGGTTCTCGTGGCGGTGAGAGCGATCGCCCCAGCCCGCCCCCCAGCGTGATCGATCACGGGCTGCCCATTGGTCGTCTATCCAACATCAAGATCCTAGTCGTCGAAGACGACGAAGACGCGCGCGACCTGCTCGTGACCGTGCTCGCGCAACAGGGAGCCAAGGTAAGTGACGCGGGCAACGCAAGCGAGGCGCTCTCCAAAATCGCAGGGTCCGTCCCAGACGTGCTGATCAGCGATATTGGTTTACCTGGCGAAGACGGCTACGAGCTGATCCGCACCGTCCGCGCCCGAGGGTTCAGCGCCGCTGCATTGCCGGCGATCGCCCTGACCGCTTACTCGCGCCGTGAGGATCAACGGCTGGCTTTGCAGGCAGGCTTCCAGGCGCACGTTGCGAAACCCGTAGAGCCCGCGATCTTGGTTGCCGCGGTGGCCGATGCAGCGCTGATGGCCAGTCGCAAGTAGGCTAATCGCGGCGGGCAGTGCCATCGTGGCCGAACTTCTCAATCGATTCGGACGGCGCATTGGGGTGCTCACCGCACTCGAGATTGACTACCCCGTAGGGCGTGCTGGTACTCGCTTTCAGGCTCGACTGCCCAGTGATGCTCTGGAAGGGCTGGACACGAGTCGTCTGCGTTTCTTCTTGGTGCAAGACGAGAGCGGTCAGCGCTTTCCAGCGATGATCGACCACGTGGCCCGTCTGCCCGAGGATGCCCGCGTCACTTCGATCGCTGGCGTAGTCGTTGCAGGAGGCTGAGCAATTGCCTATGCCGAACAAACCGAATGCGCCGAAGCCGAGCACAGTGAGACAGGGGTTCGTGCGCGTCCGCGGCGCGCGCGAACACAATCTGAAGCAGGTCGATGTCGACCTCCCGCGCGATAGCTTAGTGGTCTTCACGGGCGTTTCAGGCTCCGGCAAGTCGTCTTTGGCCTTTGGTACGCTGTACGCCGAGGCGCAACGGCGCTACCTCGAGTCGGTTTCGCCGTACGCGCGCAGGCTCTTTCATCAAATGGAAGTGCCGGCGGTGGACGAGATCGAAGGCTTGCCCCCGGCCGTTGCCCTACAACAGCAGCGCGGGACTCCGACCACTCGTTCGTCCGTCGGTAGCGTGACCACGCTCTCCAACTTGTTGCGCATGCTCTATTCGCGAGCGGGGGACTATCCGAGTAACCAGCCGCTCTTGTACGCGGAGTCCTTCTCGACCAACACACCGGAGGGCGCGTGCCCCACTTGCCACGGGCTTGGTCGTATCTACGAAGTGACCGAGGCATCGATGGTGCCGGACCCGTCGCTGACCATTCGCGAACGTGCGGTGGCGGCCTGGCCGACGGCCTGGCAAGGCCAAAATTTGCGCGATATTTTGACTACTCTCGGTCACGACGTGGACCAGCCTTGGCGTGATCTACCGAAAAAAGTCCGGGATTGGATCTTGTTCACCGAAGAGCAACCCACGGTGCCGGTGTACGCCGGGTTCAACCTCGCCGAAGTGAAGCGAGCACTGAAGCGTAAAGAAGAACCGAGCTATCAGGGCACGTTCTCGAGCGCGCGGCGCCACGTACTCTCTACTTTTGCGACCACGCAAAGCGCGCTGATGAAGCGGCGCGTGGCGCAGTACATGTTGAGCACCGAGTGCAATGAGTGTGGTGGCAAGCGGCTACGCCGTGAGGCGCTGAGCGTCACCTTTGCGGGTCTGGACATTGCCGAGATCTCGCGCTTGCCCCTCAAGCAACTGGCCGTGACCCTGAATCCTTTTGCCGACGGCTCAGCCAAATCACTGCCGCAGCTGGAGCGTGCGCACCCTGAAAAAGCGCTCGTGACGCGACGCATCGCCGAAGATCTGTGCGCGCGGCTGAGCGTTCTGCTCGACCTCGGTTTGGGCTATCTGAGTTTGGAGCGGAGTACCCCCACGCTGTCACCGGGCGAACTGCAACGCCTCCGCTTGGCGACCCAGGTGCGCTCGAATTTGTTCGGGGTCGTTTACGTTCTGGACGAGCCGTCGGCAGGTCTGCACCCCGCCGACACCGAGGCGCTCTTGCGGGCGCTGGATCGGCTGAAAGCGTCTGGGAATTCGCTGTTCGTCGTCGAACACGAGATCGACGTGATTCGGCACGCGGACTGGCTGGTCGATGTCGGGCCGGGCGCGGGCTCGCTTGGCGGAGAGGTGCTGTACAGCGGGCCGCTTCTGGGGTTGAAGGGCTGCGAGCGATCGGTGACTCGTCGCTATCTGTTTCAAGACCGCCCGGCTCGTGCCCGTCAGCCACGTGCGGTCAGTGGCTGGTTGAAGCTGAGCGGTGTGACTCGCAACAACCTGCAGGGCTTGAGCGCAGAATTTCCGCTGGGCGTGCTGACCAGCGTGACCGGTGTTTCGGGCTCTGGGAAGTCGACCCTCGTGAGCCAGGTGCTGGTTGGCCTGCTCGCGCGCGAGCTCGGCGAGCAGCTGCCAGAAGTCGAGGCGGAGGCCGAGGGTGAGGACTTGGAACGCGGCGCCGCGCCGGAACTCGAGGGACGGATCACGAGCGGCATGGCGCACGTCAAGCGTCTGGTTCAGGTGGATCAACGTCCGATTGGCCGCACACCGCGTTCGAATCTTGCCACTTACACTGGCCTCTTCGATCAAGTGCGGAAGCTCTTTGCCAGCACGAAGTTGGCCAAATCGCGGCGCTATGACGCGGGGCGCTTCTCCTTCAACGTGGCCAAGGGCCGCTGCGAGACCTGCCAGGGTGAAGGCTCGGTGATGGTCGAGCTGCTCTTCCTGCCCAGCGTGTATGCACCGTGCTCTGCCTGTCATGGCGCGCGCTACAACCCGAAGACGCTCGAGGTCAGCTATCAGGGCAAGAACATCGCCGATGTGCTCAGCCTCACGGTCGACGGCGCGTGGGAGTTCTTCGCCCATGACGCGACCCTCCGCCGTATGCTCGATGTGCTGCGCGAAGTCGGCCTCGGCTATTTACGGCTCGGGCAACCGGCGACCGAGCTGTCTGGCGGCGAAGCGCAGCGCATCAAACTTGCGACCGAGCTGCAGCGCGCACAACGCGCCGGCACCGTGTACGTTCTCGACGAGCCGACGACTGGGCTTCACCCCGAAGACGTCGAACGCCTGCTCGCGCAGCTCGAACGGCTGGTCGAGTCAGGGGCCACCGTGATCGTCGTCGAACACGACATGCGCGTGATCGCCAGTAGCGATTGGGTGATCGACATCGGCCCCGGCGCAGGCGACGAAGGCGGAAGGATCGTGATCGCCGGCCCTCCCGCGGAAGTGGCGCACAGCGCCGACAGCCGCACTGCGACCTACCTCAGGCGTTTTGTCGGCGAACTCAATGCGAGTGCACCCATTGCCAAGGATGCGGCAAGCACGGCGTAGGTCCCAAACAGCCCCTGACGCGATAGCCGCTGTTCGAAGCCAGGGGTGAGGCGACGCGGTACCAGGTGATAATCCGTGAGGTAGGCGAGGGTGGACACTAAGCTGGCATTCCGCGCAGCGGCGAAGACGGAGCGCGGTTTCGGGAGCAACGACTGCACTCCCGACCAAAGCGCCACCGCGCCGACGTTCAGCGCTGCGCCAGCCAGCGTGTGCCGCACATCCCAATCGTCGTACGCGAATGCTTTGTCGCCCCACAAGATGTGGCTGGTGGCGTTCAAGGCGGCGGCGGGGTGTCCCGTCTCTCGGGATGAAAGCAGGAACAACGCCGCGGTGGTCGCGGTGCTGGTGACCGCGGAGGTGACCAAGGTGCGGGAGAGCCAATTGGAGGTTGTCACCTCTCGAAACCATGCACCCGCCGTGCCGGGTCGAGCAGACTCAGGGAGTGAGCGATTGTAAACGCTTCAGTAGACTCTTGAACTCTAGTTCTTCGAACAGCTGTGCGAGCGCGTGAAACGCTGCGGGAGTCGGCACCGCCCAGCCCAGCGATTGCGCCCCAATTGGGGCATCTTCGCGCAATCGCGCGAGGGCCTCGGTTCGCAAAATTTGCGCCTGATGCTGCAAGAGCGCATCGCGCACGCGCGCGCTCTTCACGCTCTCGATGTCATCCAGCAGCTCTCGGCAGCTGCGCCTACCGACCAAGAGCTTCTGCGCGGTGGCCGCGCCGATCCCCGGAACCCCCGGCAAATTGTCGGACGGATCTCCGACCAGGGCCACGTACGTGGGCAAAAACTCGGGCGCGACGCCAAAGCGAGCGAACACGGCTGCTTCGTCGTAGATCAGTGCGTCTTTGGCGCGGCGCCCTACGAAATAGACTCGCACCGAGCCGCGCGCCAGCTGCAGCAAATCACGATCCCCGCTCACGACCAACGCAGGCGTATCGGCTTCTCGGGCGCGCTTGGCGAGGGTGGCCAGTACATCGTCGGCTTCGAAACCCGGGCAGCGAAATGCGGGCACCGCGAGCGCATCGAGCATTTGTTGCAAGCGGGCAAACTGTGCAGAGAGCGCCGACGGTGTCGCGGGGCGGCCTGCCTTGTATTCGTCGAAGGCCTCATGCCGAAAAGTGGCTTGCGGTGCGTCGAGCGCGAACGAAAGGGCCGCTCCTCGCTGCTCGCGCAGCAACTTGAGCAGTAATGACGACAGCCCGTAGAGCGCGGAGGTCGGTTCGCCGGCGCGAGTCGACATCGCTGGCAGCGCGTGAAATGCGCGGAAAAATAGCGAGAAGGTGTCGATTAGGTAGGCCGGAGCACTCACCGAGAGGGTAGCGATCGTTATTTCGCTTCCAGCTTCGGCAGGAGCTCGGCGCGAGCACCATCACCGAGGACACTTCGCGCGAGCAGCTCGAGGTCGACCGGCTTCACCAGGTGCAGGTCGAACCCCGCGATCTTACTGCGTGCGAGCGCCGAATCCCCCGAATAGCCAGTGACGGCGATCAGCTTGCATTCCGCCATCCCTTCGCAATTTCGCAACACCTGAGCCAGCTCATAGCCGGACATGTCGGGTAAGCCGACGTCCAGGATTGCTACTTCGGGCACGAATACTGCTACTTCCGCCACGGCTTGGCTGGCGCTGCCCGCGCTGCGGACTTCGTGACCACGCATTTCCAGCAGCTGTACCAAAAGCTCCGCCGAGTCAGCGTCGTCGTCCACGATCAGTACGCGACGCTTGAGGGACGCTTCTCTCGCGCCGGATGCCGGACCCTGGGAACGCATGGCCGTAAGATGCGCGCGGAGTCGGGGGGCGTAAAGTAGCAAAGTGGTGGCGCGACGCCGGAGCGGGGTCGAGCGGTCAGCAAATCGTGGCGGTAATGCGTGGTCTTGGGCGCCTTTACGGAGACCAACGTGCGCGACGAGGTGCGTGGAGTGTTCGGACCGAAAGGCGTCGCACCGCGCACTTGCCCGGGGCGCCGGCGCTCAATTCAGCGGGCGGGAAGCGCGAATCGCACCGCAGCCTGGAATGCGAGCGAAATGTCGCATCTGAAATGCAGAGTTTATGTCTGCCTAGTTACCGAATGTTCCGAGGTAGGACATTTCAATTTTGTCATTGACGCTCCGATTGCGTTTGCCGTACGCAGTTTTTGAAATTGAATATCGTTTTCATTTTCATGATGGTGGTGGGGCAAACCTCCGGAAGCTGACATGACTAAAATAATCTCACGCAATCATTCGAGAATCGTCAATCGGACCGCGCTGCTCTTGGCGTTTGCGGGCACGGCTGCCGTGACCTCACTGTCGGCTTGTTCCGACGACGCCGCGAGCGACCCGGGTCAGGCGGGCAGCGCGAGCGCGGGGAAATCTGGCTCCGGCACAGCGGGCAAGGCAAACGGCGGCTCTGGCAGTGAAGAGCTCGACGAAGCCGGCGCAGGCGGCGTTGGCGCCTCACCCGAGCCGGAAGAAGGCGGAGCAGCGGGATCGGGCGGAGAGGCAGGCCAAGCTTGGGATCTGCACCTGAGCCCCGCCGCCACACCGAAGACGTTCGACATCACCGCTGGCGGAAACGACCGCTTCTACGGCGTTACGTTCGATGCCGACGACAACATTTACGCCGTAGGCGTGACCTCGACGGGCTTCGACGCTACCGCCGACTACGCCACGGTCGTCGCCAAATTCACGCCCGAAGGCGCGCTCGACCAATCCTTCGGCGACAACGGCTACGCGATCCGCAATGTGGCGGTGGGCCTCGCGGGTGAGCTGGCGCGCGGCATCGCGCTGCAGTCGGACGGCAAGATCATCGTCTCCGAAACGGTCGAGCACCCCGGTTCTGCGGACGCACGCGATCGCGATATCGCGGTATTGCGCTTCAACGCCGACGGCACGAAAGACAGTGACTTCGGCGTCGACGGCGTGAAGATCATCGATCTCAGCGATGGCGTCTTGGTCGGCAGCTCGTACCTTGCCGATAGCGCGTGGGGCATGGCGGTGTACCCGGATGATCGCATCGTGGTCGAGGGCGGCCTGGTGGCGGCCTCCAAGACCGACACGGACTTTGCGTTGGTGCGCCTGAGCAAGGACGGCGAATACGACAACACGTTCGGTTCGAAGGGTGTGTTCACGCTCGACACGCAGATCGGCGAGCCGCAGGTCAGCAACAACGCGAGCCCACGCAATCTGACGCTGCTGGCCGGAACTCGAGGCATCATTGGCGCGGGCTATCAACCCGTCCCGGGCGCCGACACCAAGCCGTGCGTTTTCCACGTGACCAACGCGGGTAAGCTCGACACCTCGTTCGGCGTCGACGGCGTATTCAGCGAATCGGTTCTGCCCGAGCAGACGGAGACTTATGCGGCGGTTCCTCAGAGCGACGGTAGCCTCGTGACCACCGGCTATGGTCGTGAGTTGGAGAGCCAAACCACGGACATCGTTTCCTTGCGCTTGAAGCCAGACGGAACGCGCGACATGAGTTACGGAAACGGCGGCTTGGTGCGCATCGACGTGGCTGGCTTCGCCGACAACTCACGCAAGCTCGTCGTGCTGCCGAACGATCACATCGTACTCGTGGGTGGCGGTCGTGCCACATCGGCCGATGTCGATGGTGTCGTGATTGCCTTGACCCCGGACGGCAAACCCGAGACTTCATTCAGCGACAGCGGCTTCAAGACCTTCGATTTGGGCGGCCCCGCGGACTTCCTCTGGGGTGTTGCTGTTTCGCCGTCGCAGACTCGCGTGGTCGCGGTGGGCATCAAAGGTGCGACTACCAACACTTCGAACGATGACGCCGCGTTGCTCGTCATGAAGCTCGTCCCGTAAGGCGAGTCGCCCAATGCGTTCACTTCGAACCTTGTGCCTCGCCGTGGTCTGCTGTGCAGGTTGCGGCGGGGCGGGCGACAACGCTACCTCTGATCCGTTCGCCGGCCCTTCGGTGTGTTCGAGCGGCCTAATTCGAAGCATCAACGAATCGGAGAGTCCGGAGATGGGTCCGGGCCGTGCCTGCGTCGCGTGCCATGCGGACTCGAACGCCGCGACCGGTGAAAACGACGCACCGATCTTCGCCTTTGCCGGCACTATTTATCCGACCGCGCACGAACCGCTCGATTGCGTCGGCTCGGGCTCGGAGGGCGCAGAAATCGAGATCACCGACGCCACGGGCCGCGTGTTCGAACAAGTCGCCAATCACTCCGGCAACTTCTACGGCGACCCACGGCAGTTCAGCTATCCGTACCGCGCCAAGATCCGCTTTCAAGGCCGCGAACGGGTGATGGTCTCGTCCCAGGTGCTCGGCGATTGCAACTCGTGTCACACCGATGTGGGGACCGAGGCCGCTCCTGGCCGCATTCTCTTGCCTTGAGTTTTGGGTAGCGGGCGCGCGGCGGCGCATGCCGTCGCGTAGCCCGCTTCACGACCCCGGGAGCTACCGACACTCGCCGTGGACGATCGCCACCGCATCCAGATCGAACACGCCCGCAGCGCCGTCGAGATCGACTCGATCGGTGATGCGCACATAACGCGCGTGGCTGACGCCAATATCGGCCAAATCGTAGCGGTCGCCGCCGGAAACGGCGGGATCGAGCGGATCGAGGCCATTTTTGGCGCTCGAAAACACCACGCTCACCCCCGCACAGAAGCCGAAGTCAGTCGCGTCTTGGGCGGCGGTGCAGGGAAACTCGGTCCAATGCTCGGCGTCGTCGCTGACCGCGACGCTGGCGAGCTCTTTGAAGGTGGGCAGCGGATTCTCGAACACCGTGAAATCCACGCCCGGACCATCGACGATCGCGTTGCCCCCGAAGCTCAAAACTACCCAGCCTCCGTTGCCCAGCGAAACGACCGAACTCGGATCGTTGGCGGCGGGGGGCCCCAGGATGGACTGCGGAAAACCGGATGCTTGATTGAAGTCTTGACCGCCACCAAACGAATGGCTGAGCGCGTCCGTCGCGAAGGGACTTGCGCTGCTCGCGCACGAGCCACCAACCCCGCCCCCCGCCACATTCCCGCCGCCAGCCACGTTTCTCGCGCCCCCCACGGCTCCGGAGCCAGCTTCGTTCTCGTTCGGAGCACCGCTGTCAGCCGGTTCGCCGCCCGCACCGGCCAGAAAATCAGCGACACCCGCGGCTTCGCTGTTCGCATCGGGCGAGGCACCCGAACCTCTGCCTCCCGCGCCGCCGCGCGCTGCCGAGCCAGCGTTGGATGGGCGCTCGACGCAATCGGGCGCACAGCCGCCGGAACCCTCGTCACTGCCCTGAACCAGCGAACGTCCGCCGCACGCTCCGAGTGCAGCGGCGACGCTCACCGCAATCGTGAAGGTGCGCACGCTCACTCGCAAACGGCGTATTTGCCCCAGCGCGTCTCGAGCACGGCGAAGTCTGCGAAGTCGATGTGTCCGTCGTGATTGAAATCGTAGCCGCCCGCGTAGTTTGCATCGCCGGTGCTGCTGCCGAACGCGGACATCAGTGCCGATAGGTCGCCGCGGTTGACCAGGCCGTCGTTGTTGGCGTCGCAGTCGGCCGCGTCACCCCAGCCATCGCCATCGGTGTCTTTTTGATCGGGATTCGGCGTCAAAAAAGCGTTGTCAGCGCCATCGGGGATGCCATCGCCGTCGCTGTCCGGCGCATTCGGCGAGAAGAACTGCTGCCCATCGGGACCGGAATGAGTCACATCGAACTGGGCGCAGTCGGGCGGCTTCGAGCTGAGATCGGCGGTGACTACCAGCATGCCGAGTGAGGGCGCGTACCAGACGTTGGTCGCGTCGTCGTTGTGGCAAGGATCGGGCTGCACTTTGACGAAGTCGGCGGGCGAGCCCAAATCTGCCGGAGCACCGCCCGAAAGCACGCGTTGCACCGTCGCTGCGCTGACGAGCCCGGCGTAGCCGTAGTGGCCGGTATTGCCGAATGCGTCACCACCGCCGACGAACAGGTTCCCGCTCGCGTCGAAGCCCAAAGAAGCAGCGCTGAGCGCGCCATCGATCAACACCTTGCCCGTCGTGAGGTAACTGAGCGCGGCGCCCGCGAGTGCGCCATCGATCGAGGACGACGGCCAGATCTTGAGCTGTCCCGTGGCGGTAGTCCCGTAACCGAAGCCGATTCCGGTGACCAGGTTGCCTGCGGTATCGAAGGTCAGCCCCCCTGATGCGCCGGGTATGTCCGGCAGGATCGGGATCGGTGCGCCCGTCGTGCCGTCGGTGTCGATGGCGTAGATCTGACTGCCGAACTCAGCGCCCGCGTTGATGAACAGGTAGCGATTGCCGCGCCAGGCGCCGTCATACATGTTCTCCTCCCAAATTTTCACGCCCGCCGTGGTGCGCAGATTCGGAGGCGAGCTGACGCTCAAGAGCGACGTGTCGAACACGATCAGTGGCTTGTAAAAGCCGACACCGAGCGCGATCTTTTCGCCGTTGGGCGAAATCACGATGAAACATGGATCCATCGTGTCATCCGGGCCGAGTGTCGCGACCGGCAGCCACAGATCAGCGCCGAAGTTTTTCTGCAGATAGATGGTTCGTCCGGTGGCAGCCAAGAAGCGACCGGCGAGCGGGAAGCCATCGACACGAGTCGTGATTCGGCCGTCGAACACGTCGGCGGAGGTCCCGTAACTCAGATCGGAGCCGGGCAACGTCAGCGAATAGGGCGGCTTCGTCGCATATCCGTCCGCGGCGCGGGCGCTGCTGGCGAAGGAAAGCAGGAGCAAGATAGCAGCGCCGAGGCGGAGCATGAGCTGATAGATCATCAGAGCGCCTCAGCGCTGTAGATCGTGAAGGGGTGGCCCGCGCAGCCGGTGTCTGCGCTGTGGGCAGGATTCGCAGCAGGCAGCGCCAAGGCCGCCTCGAGTGTCGGCACCGCCGCGGACACGCAAATCGCAAACTGGCTACCGGCTTGCAGGAAATCGACCCGGTAGTTGGCGCTTTGGTCCCTTGCGATCAGCGCGCCGCCTGGCGCGCACACCCGCTCGACCAAGAACAATTGGGGCGGCCGCGTAGGATCCGCCGAACCCGCGGGGAGCAACGCAAAAGTGGCTGCTTTCGACGCCGTTCGTAAGATCAGCTGGGCTCCCGACGGATCGACGTAGTTGCCCACGACGAATGGGGGGCCGCCCGCTTCGCAGTTCGTGACTGCTCCAGCGCCCGCGCCGCCGCTGTTGCCTGCGACGCCGATAGCGCCTGCGCTTCCGCTGTTGCCCGCGACCCCACCCGCACCCACGCCAGCGTTGCCTCCGTTCTCGCCGCCGAAGCCCGCCTCGCCCGCGCTGTTGACTCCACCCGCGCCTGCCACCTCGCTCATTTCTGTACTGCCCGCGCCGCCGCCGATTCCGGCACTGCTGACAGCGCCGATTCCGGCACTACCCACATTGCTAGCACCTGCGCTGCTGGCGCCCGCACTGCCCGTATGGTTCGTTCCCGCGCTGCCTGCCGCGCTTGCTTCGGCACCGCCCGTGCCCGTGTTCAGCCGATCGTTGTCGTTGCAGCCGAGAGCGAAAATGATTGCGGCCAGCGCGGCCGCGGTAGACGAGATCGAGCGGCACGCGGGGACGATTTCCCGCGCCGGGTGCGACTGAGGCATGAAGTGCTCCGCAAAATGGCAGCGCCAGAGCGCCGCGAATCGAGGCGTTTTTGGCTGAATCCGTCAGCTCCCGCGAGCTTTCGGGTCGGCACCGCGGCGGAGTGCTGCGGCGGCGCTGGCAGGTCTTCGGGCTCACGAGCACTGCGGCTGATGCCGCCTTCCTCAGCTCACGCTTCCCAGCCTAGGCCAGTGCTCCGTGAGCTTCGTTCTCGCTTACCGCTGCGGGGCAGCCCCGGAATTTCACCAGGTTCCCTTGTAAGCCTCACCGGAGGGTGAAGCACCAACGCAGGCCCCGGGTAACGTAGACGCCCCGCGCTGTCAACTCTTGGCGCACTTCAGATGTACTGCGACAAGCCGTGCTTGTGCGCCGCCTTGTAACGTCGGTACGCGCGACAGGCAGGATACAGCACGAACACCACGCAGCCAGCTCCCAGGAACGCGGCACGGAGGCCGAGCTTGCCCTCGACGCCAAGCAATTGCGCGCCACGCACCAGCAGCGGGAAGTGTAGCAGGTAGAAGAACATCGGGGTTTGCCCCAGCACCAAGAGAAGATTCGAAGACTTGGGCGGGAAGCGCTGGGAAATCGCGAACAACGCTGCGAGGCAGCAAAAACAGATCCCGAGCTCGAGCGTAACGTACGACAAGCTCGGTGGATATTTGCTGACGTGGAGCCATTGCACGAGCGAACCGTCTGCGCGATGGAGCGCCATGTTGCCGTACCCGTCCAAGCCGCGGACCAAAGCAAAACCGAGTAAAAATAGGCCGCCGGCCGCGAGCAGCCAGCGGCTCAGCTGGGCGGGTGAGGGCTTCCGCAACAGCAGGTATCGACCGAAGCTCCAGCCGAGCAGCATGAGCGCCAGCCAGTGCAGCGTCGGGTAGGCGACGACGAGCGGCTTGGGATCGCCCGGCAGGACCAGTAGCGTGGCCCACAGCGGAGGGGTTGCGCCGAACGTCGCACGCAACAGATCGCCAACGAGTTCGAGCAGGACCAGCAACGCGAGCGAGATCCCGAGTGCGACGGTGGTCGGGACACGGCGCAGCGGAATCATCAGCACGTAGCTCGTGCCAATCGCGTACAGCACCTGGAACAAGAACGTGCCCTTGGGCATCACGAAGTACGAAATCCAGAGTTCGAAGCCGGCGATGATCAGCCCGCGGGTGAACAAGTGGCGGTCGATCGCCAATTCGGGCTTATCCTGATCGCGCAGCTTTTTGACGGTGAATGCCAGGCCGATGGCGGCCAAGAATAGAAACGTGGGCGCGCACAGATGAGTGATCCAGCGCACCAAGAATTGCGCGGTGGGTAGCTGCGTGCCCGGACGATAGAAGGCCACGCTATCCGTGAAGACGCGGCCTGCGTTGAAGGCGTCGGAGCTGTGATCGATGGCCATCAGCACCATCACCACGCCGCGCATCAGGTCGAGGGCGGCGAGGCGCTGCGTGGTTACGGGCAGCGCGGGAACAGCGCTGGGCGCGAGGTGCGCTGCTGGTGCGCGATCGCCCCCTGAATCAGGATTCACGGCGGCGCGCTCGACGGCGGCAGCGCGCGCCAGGTGCTCGCTCGATCGGCGACGACGAAAGAAAACGTGGCCAGCGCGGCCACGGCCTTCTGCAAATTGGCGGGGTCCACTTTGTCGAGCGTGTCCGCCGCGGAGTGGTGCACGTCGAAGTAGTGTTCGAGATCGAGCATCACGCCGAACAGCGGCACGCCTGCTGATTTGAGCGCTTGCACGTCTTCTCCGGAGTAGCCTGCGATCATCGTGCCGGCGCCAATCGGCGCAAGCAGCGCGGCGTATGCGCGTGCTTCGCCCAGGTACGGCTGCTCGCCTTCGGTCATGAAACCGAGCGGAGTACCGGAGCCCGCGTCCATTTCGAATGCGGCCACGTGCTTCGGGAGCTCGCTTTGGTGAGCTTTGGCGTACTGCGCGGCGCCGCGCTTGCCATTTTCCTCGTTGCTGAACAGCACCCCGCGTAGGGTCCGGCGGGGGACGAGGCCCAGCGTGCGCAATGTGGTCAGCGCTTGCATCACGGTGACCACGCCCGCGCCGTCGTCTTGCGCGCCTTGACCGACGTCCCAAGAGTCCAAGTGTGCGCCGATCAGCACGATTTCATCGGGTAGCTCACGCCCGCGGATTTCAGCGATCACGTTGGCAGACTGAGCATCCGGCAAGGTTTGCGGCAGCAGCGTGAGGTGCAGCTTGGGTTTGTCACCGGCCGCGGCCAAGCGGTGCAGGAGCTCGGCGTCTTCGACCGAGACGCAGGCGGCGGGGATGTTCTTGGCTTTGCCTTCGAGCAAGCGCATCGAGCCGGTGTGCGGCGCGCCCAGGCTGCGAGTCGTGAGTGAACGCACCAGCACGGCCACCGCGCCCAACGGCGCCGCGCGCGCTGCCCCGGTGACGCGGTAAGCGATCGCTTCGCCGTATGCGACTCCCGGACTGCCCTTGGGCGACATGGGATGATCGAAGAGCACGATTTTTCCCTTCGCCTCGGCTTTGCGCGCTTCGAGTTCATCGAAGGAGCTGACCACGAGCAGTTCCGCGGTCACGCCCCCGGGTGGTGTCGCCACGCTGCCGCCCAAAGTCAGTACCGCGATCTCCCGTGCGACTGGCGAAAGTAGGGTCGCTGATTGCGTGCCTCGAACCCAGTGCGGAACGAGCACGGGCTCCGCGGCCACTCGCTCGTGACCATCGGCAATCAGCGTATCCTTGGCCCAGATGACCGCTTTCTCCAGCGCGGGCGAGCCGCTCAAGCGCGCGCCAATTCGGTCGCTGAGGTAGCTCAGCTTTTGAAACGCAGCGTCGCTGGCCAAGCTTGCCTCTCGGATCCGGCGCGCGGTTTCTGCGTATTGGGCAACCGCGGGCCCGAGCGTGGGCGGGCTCGGAGCAACCAGCGTGCGAGCGCTGGGAACTGCGCTCGCGGCGGGCAGTGCGGACAGCGCGCTACGGGGCGCCTCGGGTAGGGGGGCCGGCGCTTTCTGGCTGGCCATGCACTGGATGAACAGCAGGCCGGCTAGGGGCGCGATTCGACAGGCGTTTCTAAGTGCCAGCACCGCAGCAAGCTAGCGGTCCGGCAGGGTCGGTACAAGCGGGCGGCTCCAACAATTTGAAAATGATAATCATATCCATTTTCATTTGCGTGAAACCGGTCTAGAGGAGAGAGGTGTTCAGAGGCAGTTCAATCTCTTTCCACGGCGTTTACTTCGGTCCCGTTGCGGCGTTTCTCGCGGTTGTCTGGCTCAGCGGCTGCGCGGCTGCCCCTGCGCCAGCGTCCGCTCCGGCAAACTCTGCGCCGCTGACCTGCGATTCGGACAAAGACCGAAAAGCGATCCTGGCAATGGCTGGTTCCTACCACGTCACCTTCGACTTCGAAGAGACGGACGTGCTGACGCCCGGGTACGAGAAGCACAAGGCGCTGCACACGGGCGCCAAGGAGCTCGTGATCGTGCTCGAGGACGCGCCGGGTCGCGTATCGCTGCAGCACTTGCTCGTGATTGGCGACGACGTGACCAAGCATTGGCGCCAAGATTGGGCCTTCGAGGATCGCGAATTGCTCGAGTTCAAGGGCAAAAATCACTGGCAAAAGCGCGCCCTGCCGGCCTCCGAAGCGCACTGCACTTGGACGCAGGCGGTGTTCGAAGTCGATGATGGTCCGCGCTACGAGGGCGTTGGGCGCTGGGACCACGACGCTCAATCGTCGGTCTGGCAATCGAACAAGACCTGGCGCCCATTGCCGCGCCGCGAATACACGAAGCGAAGCGACTACGACGTGCTCCTCGGCGTCAATCGCCATCGTATCACCAGCGCTGGTTGGCAGCACGAGCAGGACAACGAAAAGCTAGTGCTCGATCCGCAACATCTGCTCGTTCGCGAGCGTGGGGTCAATCACTACACTCACATCGAGCCGAGCGAGACTCGGGTTGCCGCCAGCTATTGGCAAGCGACGGGCGCGTTTTGGCAGATTGTGCGCGGCGAATGGGCGAGCTTGCTCGCGCCGCGCAGCGAGCTCCGCACCACCACCGAGGTGGCTGGAGAACGGCTGTATGAGCCACTTTTCCGGCGCTTGGAGGACAAGTCGGCTGCGAACACGCCCGAGGCCACACGGGCATTCATTCACGAGAGTATCGAGCGCTACATGCTCGCCCCCAACGCTCGGCCGTGAGGGGTTGGTGCGGGCTGATGTTGCTCCTCGCTCTGTCGGGTCTCGGCCGTCGCGCCCGTGCGCAGAATGACGCCCGAGCGCCGGCGCCGGCCGTGGTGAACGAGGTCGTGGTGACTGGCACGCGCACCCCCGAGCAAGCGCAGCGCGCGGTGGTCAAGACCGACGTCGTGACGCGCGCCGAGGCCGAACGGCGCGGGGCCACCAATGTTGCCGAAGCCCTCTCGACTCAGCCCGGAGTGCAGGTCAATCCGGGCGCGTATGGCTACCTCGGCACGGTCAGCCCGATTCAAATCCAGGGCTTCGATTTGGGTCGAGTGTTGATCTTGGAAGACGGCGAGCCCGTGATCGGCGATGTCGGCGGTGCCATCGATCTGGCCGGCATTCCCATCGGCGATCTGTCGCGAATCGAGATCGTAACTGGTCCGTCCAGCGCGCTGTATGGCTCGAGTGCCATTGGCGGCGTGGTCAACGTGGTCAGCGCCGCGCCGGCAGTCGAAGGCCCGAGCGGGCAAGCTCGGACGGAATACCGCAGCCACCAGGGAGTCGTGCTCCAGGGAAACGCGGCGTATCGCAAGCCGGGCGCGTGGGCCAAGCTCGATCTCTCGCGGACCAGCCAGGCTGCGATTGCCGAAATTCGGGGGCTGCCCGACACCCAGATCCCGCAGACTTTGCGATCGCTCGTCGGCATGCGCGTCTTCGCGCAACCGAATCCCAAGATCGATGTCAGTCTGCGCGCGCGTTGGCTGCACCAGCGTTTCGATGGCGTCGAGTCCACGGAGTATCCCGGACTCGGTCGCTACGTCACGGATTTGCCGCAGGAGAGCGATCGCTTCGCGCTGCATTTCTTGGAAAATATTCGACTCACCCGCCAGCTCGGCTTGCGCCTATCGCTCGCGCGACAATGGGTCGACACGAGCTCCGGCAATTTTCGGCGCGACTCCCCGATTGGCCAAGCGCATCTCAGTACTCAGTCCATTCAGAGCTTCGAAGCCACGGTGACCGCCGCCGATGGCCCGCGCACCTGGGTGATCGGGACGCGCTTCGAAAGTCAGCGTTTGACGCAAGAGTTGCAGAGCCGAGAGCGAATCGACGGTGAGCTGCTGACGCGCACCACGGCCGAGGTCTCGCCACGAGGTTTGAACAGTGCGGCGTCGTACGCGCAGTTGGCCTGGAAGCTGCGACCTTGGCTGACCGTGCTGCCCGGCGCGCGCGGCGAATATCACGGCCGCTACGGCAGCGTGATCGCACCGCGCCTCGCCGTCGCCGCGCGCCCGAACGACGCCTGGACGGCGCGCATTGGAGCGGGGCGAGGCTTTAGAACCCCGAGCGCGGAAGAGCTCGGCTTCAATTTCGATCACTCCATTTACGGCTACCGAGTCCGGGGAAACCCCGCCTTGGAGGCGGAGCGCTCGTGGGGGGTGAACGCGGACGTGGCCTTCACCCCGGCGGCGTTCAGCACGTTCCGTGCGGGCGGCTTTGCCAATTGGGTCAACAACCTGATCGACATCGACCTCGCCTCCGGCATGCGCAGCGGAACGGTCGTGACCTACTCGTACAAGAACTTCCAGCGCGTGCGCACGATGGGCGCAAACCTGGGGCTCAGCTTGCAAGATGGTGCGCGCCTGCGAGCCGATCTGTCCTACGACTACCTGTGGACCCACGATGTCCTGGCCGATCAACCGCTCAGCGGGCGTCCGGCGCACACGTTGACGGCCGCTGCGCGACTGAGCATGGTTTGGCAGCTCGAACTCTATCTGCGCGCGCGCTTCGTCAGCGGCGCGTTCGTGGACAGTATGACTCGCTCGCCGGGCTATGAAACCGTGGACGCACGGCTGTCGCGTCGGCTGTGGTCGGCGTTGCAAGCCTGCGTGGGGGTGCTCAACCTGTTCGATATTCAGCAAAATCCCGGGCAGATCGGTGATTTGCGGCCGCCGCTGGGTCGGGTGCTGTACATCGGGTTGAGCCTTCTACTACCGGGTGAGGAGACGCCATGAGTGGCCTCGGGCAATGCTTGCTCGTGCTTGGTGTCGCCTGCTTGGCGCTGGGCTGCTCGAGCACCGCCGGGCCGGTCCACGACGGAACGCGCGAGCTCGAAGTGGCGGTCCCCGACACGGGCCGAGTGTACGTGCAGCTGGCGGAGCCCGCGCTCGTAACGCCCAGCGCGCCCCGTGAATCGAACGACTGGGATCTCGCGTTCGAGAACTACGACGTCTTCACGAACAGCGGGCCCTCGGGCGCGGGCCGCGGCGCCGCGTTCGGGCAGCTCGACCTCTCGACATTGCAGGACGATACGACGCCGGAGGTGCCATTTTTGGCGCCCGACAAAGCGGGCGGCGCATTCCTCGATTGGTACGCCTACGATGGCAAGAACCACGCCCTTTTCAGCCGCTTTCACGTGTACGGCGTGCAACGCGGCGATCGGCTGTGGAAGATACAAATCTCGAGTTATTACGCGGAGCAAGACAATGCACCGCTGAGTGGGCGGTATCGGATCCGCTACGCAGCGCTCGGTGATTCGGTCGGAGCGACGCAGATCTTGCAAATCGATGGGACCGCGGGCGGCATCTCGGGCGCGGTCGGCGCGCCCAGCGGCTGCCTCGATCTCGAGAGCGGTACGGTTTCCATGCTCGCGCCCGCGGTGGCTCGTGAGTCGCAAGACTGGGACGTGTGCTTCCGCCGCGATTCGATCAGCGTCAATGGCGAGGTTGGCGGCCCAGGCGGGGTAGGGGCGGTCGACCTGCAAGCCAGCGAGAGGGCCGCTGAGACGCTCGCGGGGATCCAGGCCGAGGCCGAAGACGAGGCACTCGTGCGCTTCGACAGCGTGACGCAGGCCTCGTTCGACGGCAAGCAATTCCGCGGCGATCACGTGGTCAGCGCCTTCGAGACCGGCGCCTGGGTCGTTGCGGGAAGCAATCCAGAAGAGCCCGCCCAGGCCACGTGGCTCGTGCAAGACGCGGCGGGCACGCAAAATTTCTTGATCGCGTTCAGTGCGTTCCGAGAACCTTCGACGTCGTCTCCCGGCACGATCGTCATGCATGCCAAGCCGGTGAAGCAGTGATTGAAATCGTGAAACAAATAATCTTGAGTGCGTTGGTTTTGTGTCTCACCGGTTGTGGCTCCGATGCGAGCGACAGTCCTGCTGCGGGGGGTGCCACGGGCGAGGCCGGCGCTCAGGGAGCCGGTGAGCCCAGCGCTTGTTCGGCGGCCCGCGAGCAGCTCTTGGGTGCGGTCGATAGTGTGTCGACGGGTGACGTCTCGGTCGTCACGAAAGAAGCGGGCGTGACGACGCTGTACGTGGGCGCGACCGCGGGCGGCGCGGCTGCGGCGGCGATGAACCCCTGGATTTTCGTGTCCATCGAGCACTCATCGAGGGCCGAGGTGAGCGACGTTTCGGCCACGAGCTCGTCCGCGTGGGATCTGGCCCTCAAGCGCCCGCTCTTGTACACCAACAGCGGGGACGGCGGCCCGGGGCATGGAGGCGCGGTTCTGATCGACAAGGATTTCGCCGATGTCACCGCCGAAGACGCGACGGACGCCGAGTTCGTCACCGAGAAATTCTTCGACGCGGATTGCAACCCGATCGTGGACGTCACGGGGGCTGCCGCAACCAGCTTCTCGAACTGGTACGACTACGACGCGGAGGCGCACACGCTCAGCCCCCATGCGGGCACCTGGCTGGTTCACGGCGCGACCGGCAAGCTTTTCAAACTGCGCATCGATAGCTACTACGGCACGCCCGAAGGCGGCACTGGCATGGCCGGTGGTGCATACCTGATCGACGTCGCGCCGCTTTGAGGTCAGTACCTGATGGTGTTGCGCCCGGCCTGTTTGGCCGCATACATCAGCTGATCGGCGCGTTCGAACAGGCGGACTTCGTTTTCGTCGTCGTGGCTGTACTCGGCGCAGCCGATGCTGACCGTGACCCGTAGGTGCGCTTCGCGATAGCTGACCACTAGGTCGGCGATGGCTTGGCGGATGCGCTCGGCGATCACCACGGCATCTTCGAGCTTGGTTTCCAGCAGAAGCACTACGAGCTCTTCGCCGCCATAGCGTGCGGCGAGGTCGTCAGAATGCAGGCAGGACAGCACGTTGCTCGCGACCGCGCGCAGCGTGATGTCACCGACTTGGTGGCCATAGCGGTCGTTGACCGCTTTGAAATGATCGATGTCGATCATCAACAGCGAAAATTTGCGATTGTAGCGTCGGGCGCGGGAGAACTCGCGCCCGAGTTCGTCCGTCAGATGACGCTTGCTGCGCAGGCCGGTGAGGGCGTCGGTGGTGGCGTTCGAGAAAATTTGCTCGTGCAGCGCGGCTTCTAGATCCGACGCGCTCAGGTACTTGAAGATCGTGGAGCCGACTTGGATGCGATCGCCCGTGTTGAGTTCGACGATGCCGCTCAGCTCTACGTCGTTGAGCAAGGTGCCGTTGGTGGAGCCCACGTCCATCAACACCACCCGGCCCGAGCGCCTCTCGATGCGGGCGTGCCGGCGTGAAACGCCGTCATCCTCCAATACGAGCTCGTTGTCCGGATCGCGGCCTAGGCGTAGCGGCAGACGATCGAGCTTGATGCAGCGGCCCGCTCCACCTTCGCGCTGGTAGACGACGACGAGGCAATCATCACTGGCAGGCGCAACAGGGATGGCTTGCGCGACGTCGCTCACCGCGGTGTCCTCATCCCGACTGGACATGCCGAATTCTGGCCCCGAACATCCGTGCAGGCAAGAATTCTAGATCAATGAAACACCAGCGAAATAGGCCGGCATGATCGCGCAGAGCGGAGGTGTCAGGAGGGGCGCGGCAGCCCTACATCGGCTTCGCTCACAGCGGCGAGATCGCGGTGTAGTCCAGGAAATTACCGGACATCATCAGCAGCGAAAGCACGGTCCACGACTCGTCGTAGTAGGTGCCGCCAACCAAGAGGTTCATCCCCTTCACGCCGTCGTAGCCGTCTTGGACGAAGGCCGAGTAGCTCGCGTTGCTCATGGCGCCGACCGCCGCGGGGCCGACGAAGGCAGCGGACTGTCCGCCTTGGAATTCCGGGCGGGGAGTGCCATCCAGGTTGTAGCCATCGACGATTTGCTTGGCGCCGATGCCCGCAAAAAACTGACTCGTCTTCGCGACGTAGCTCTGTGCCCGCGGCTCACCCGTTTGGCAGTAGTCCAGCCCGATCCGGAACGGCGTGCGACAAGAGTCGTATTGGTAGTGAGTGGGAGATGCCGGGCCGTTCTGGAAGACGCCCGCGTTCGGGGCCCCATCGCTCGTGCACCACGCAGGCACGAGCCCGTTGTCTACGTTCTTGTTTGCTGCATTCAGCGACTTGGCCAGCACGTCGTACGACGTCTGCAAAACATCGTTCCACTTGTTGTTGCCGCTGACTTTGGCAAAGACTCGATAGTACGAAGGCGCGAAATAGGAAGGGTTGGCCGTGCTCCAACCGCCCCAAGAATCGCCTGGCTTGAGCAGCTTGTCGTCCTGGATCTCGGTGTTGTACACCTGTTCGATCTGGTGCTTGGCGATGTTCAAGTACGTGTCACCGAGACTGCCTTTGCCGCCCCACTGGCGATCGGCCATGACGAGTGCCCAGGCCATGTCTTCATCGGCATCACTGGCAGCTCCAACACCGTTTTCGCCGCGGTCCGAGCCGTCGGCGCGGATGTACCAATCCATGAGCCCGTTCTTGCCCAGAAATGACTGCTCGTATTTCCACAGCGAGTCGAACAGCGACTGGTCGTTCATGTACACGGACAAGATCATTCCGTAGGCGATGCCTTCCGAGACCGTGGAGCCCGGCTCCAGGCCTGGTTCCTTGGTGCGTTTGACGCGCAAGAAGCCCTTTGCGCCGTCGGAGGTGACGGTGTCGGCCTTCCACTTGTCGTACGCTGCCTTCACGTCCGAATTGCGGTAGTTCGGGTAGCTGCAATTGGGGCTGTGTCGATTCTGAGGGAACGGGAAATTCGCGCCATTCATGGCCGGCGTCGGGCCGCGCGGTTCCATGCCCGCGCTCCCGCCGGAGCCGGCGGCAACGCCGCTCCCCCCGGAGCCTGCGCTCGGGGCGCCGCCCGCTGCGACGTTGGAGGGCGAGCCACCGCTTCCCGCGCTCGGCTGAGCCACGGGGGCGACGCCGGCGCTAGAACCGCCGCTCGAGGTGCCGCACGAGGGCTCCGCTTGCTGGCAGTGAAGGCTCACCAAGGCGAGCAAGGCAAGAGAGAGCAGTGGCAAGCAAGACAAAGCACGCGAGTAGCGAGGAGACGACACCTGCCCAGCGTAACTCCGTCGGGTGGCGGCGCAGCTCGTTTTTGCCTCGCGCATGTCGTTCTGGAAAGCATCTGATTAAAAATTTCCCGATACCTGGAAACGGTTCCAGAAATAGGCTTTCCCAGCCCCGTCAAAGCCATTCGAACGCCGCGACTCAGGTCGAGACAGTAATCCCGCGGCTTGGTGATGGACTCGACGCTGCAGCGCCGGTGGTGCTGACGTTCAGCGAATCGGTCGGTGTATTCCCACCGATCCCCGACGAGGTGAGCGATGCACGGCAAGCCAAAGCCGCCGAGCCAGACGTTCAAGGGGGTGGACGAGCCGAGCCTGCAATGTTTGTTCGCCGTCGTGGCGCCCACGCAATCGGCCCGCCCGCGAGTGGCCGCGCGACGCTACAGGTTCCGGTCGTGTTCGAGAATACATTTCGTTAGCGAGCTGCGACGGCTCGTGCGAGTTCCGCGATACTGGTAGGCGCGCAGCCTTCGGCGGTGTTGTTGACCAGAACGAATGCCGGAACGGCGTGGGCGAGCGCCTTGCTGACCAGCGTGGCAATGTCCGAGCGCGTCGCCAAATCGGGCTCGGTCAAGCGATTGAAGGGTTGAAAGCGCGCTTGCGCGGCCTGGTACTCGTCTCCGCGTCGCATCAGCCAGCGTACGATCAACGGCTTGCGTGCTGGCGGTGCGATCAGGCGTGCTTGCGCGAGCACCGATGGCATCGCTCCCCACGCGTTGTGTGCGTGTAGCGCGCCGCTGGCGACGAGTGCATCGGCATACGCCTTGGTCAAAAGTTCCGGGTTGCGCAGCTCGACTGCGTACGGCACCCCACGTGGGAGCCGCTCGAGGAACGCCTGCAGGCGATCGGCGAATGCGCCGGGATCTCCCGCGTCTTGCGGCGAGAACTGGAACAAGAGCGCAGCCAGCTTGCTGCCCAGACCGGAGGCGCACTGCGAGACTACGGCGCTCTCGGCATACGCCGCGTCGAGGAACCTTGGATTCGATTCGCCTTGGCGCTTGCCGTAGCGAGCGTGCTTCGGAAAGCGGGCCAGCGTGCACTCCTCGTGGGCTTTGACCAAGAAGCGAAAATCCTCCGGTACTTGCGCGGCGATGTCCTGAAAATAGCGCTCCGGCAGCGGATCATAAAATGAGCGGTCCACCTCCACCGTACGCAGCAGCGGGTGCTGGCCGTACGCGGTCAGGCCCGCGTCTGCGAGCGACTTCGGGTCCGCGTCGTTTGCGTAGACCAAGCCGCGCCAGCCCGCGAACGACCAAGACATGGTGCCCATCCGCAGATCGGGCGAGAGCTTTGCCGAGAGCTCGTGGTGTGCGGGATCCGCCAGCGCGGGCTCGAGCGCGCGTGGCGGAAGGGTGAACAGGGTCGGTTGAACATCGATTACTGGCACGTCCATAGGGAGAGTCACCCAGATCGCATTTCTGCCGCAAGGCTATGGCTCCGGTTGTGTACGCGATGTCTAGATTTGGCCGGAGACATATCCGCAACGAGGCGTTTCGAAGCAGCCAAGAAAATTCGTGGCTGTGTCCGATCCGAGCGAGCAACGGCTTCGTACTTGGTGTTAAGTGAACACGCGCCTTTGAGCGCATAGGCGCCTTCGAGCGCGTGAATGCGGGTTGCCTTTGGGAGAGCAACTCGTGCTGCGACCAGCTGCGCATCGCCAACGCTGCGCGCCAATCGCAATTGGAGAGGAAAGTGAACAACATGCTTGATCATGATTTGAGTCGACGGCAGATGATCGTGCGCGCGGCGGCAGCAGCGACCGCGCTGAGCCTCGCGGTATCCATCAATGTCGCGAGCCGCAAGGCGGAGGCAAAGGTCAACCCTGCCCCGGACCCGGTGAAGGACAACACGGTGTTGAATGCGCTGCTCACTGCCGAGTACGACGCGATCGCCACGTACACCGCCGGGGCGGGCGTCATTGCTGCCGATGTCGGAACTGCGCAAGCGACTCGCGACATCGTGACTAGCGTTGCCGTTCACTTTCAGGATCAACACAAGCAGCACGCCGCCGCGCTCAAGAAGCTGATCCTGGACAACGGCGGTACGCCGGTTGCCGATGCCATGACCGCCAAGATCCCGACTTCGTTCCCCTCTGCTGCCACCACGACGGACGTGATGAAGCTCGCGGCTGACAAGGAAAAGCACGCCGCCATTGCCTACGTGCAAGTGATGAAGAGCATCAGCACGGCTGCCGCCGCCAAGCTGGTGGCCTCGATCGGTGGCGTGGAGACGCAGCACTTCGTCGTCTTGTACTTGCTCGTCGAAGGTCTGATCAGCGCCAACGACGGCACCAAAATGAACCCGACGCTCGTGGTCCCCGCTGCGTTCGTGCTCGATGTCGGCGGCAGCGGCACCACCAACCTAGAGACGTTCCCCGCGCTCGATACCCTGCTCACCCTGGATCCACCATGACCGAGAAGAACGAAAACAAAAATTCTTCCCCACTACTCCAGGAGCAGGCGATGAAAGACGTGATCAAAAAGAACGAACAGAACGAAGCCAGTGAGACGAGTCAAACGCGAGCGAGCGATAGCACGACTTCGGTCGCGACTCGTCGCAAACTGATCAACGCCGGAGCCGCCGGAGCCGCGGCGGCGCTATTCGGACTGGTAGCTTCGGCGTGCGGTAGCGACGACGATCCTGGATCGCCGGCAACTGGCGGTAAGGGCGGCTCGGGCGGCTCGAGCGGCAAAGCCGGCTCTGGCGGCAAAGCTGGCTCCAGTGCGACGGGCGGCTCCGCGGGAACGGCGGGCGAAGGCGGCGCATCGGCGGGTAGCGCAGGAGAAGCCGCGGGCGCGGGCGGCGCACCGGACGTGGCGGATGCCGATATCGTGCCACTCAACGCGTTGCTCAGCGCCGAATACAATGCCATCACGGCGTACTCGGCAGGTGCTGGCCTGATCGGCGGAGCCACCACGACGGACCCGCTGTTCGCGCTGCGGGCTGTGATCACCGACATCGCGGTTTCGATCCAGAGTCAGCACAGGCTTCACGCTGCGGCGCTCGTCGATGCGATCGAGGAGCTGAACGGAACTCCGGTGAAGGAGGCCGACGTTGCTGCCAAATTCAAGGCTCCTGCGGCACTCATCGCGAACCCCAGCATCTCCAACGTGTTGAAGTTCGCGGCCGGCGCCGAACGTGGCGCGGGCGTGGCGTACAATCAAGTCTTGGCGGGAATGGAAGACGCGCAGCTTCGGTTCCTAGCCAGCTCGATAGAAGGCGACGAGACGCAGCATTTCATCGTGCTCGCGGCGCTCGTGCTCGGTTTGGCGTCGCCCGGCGCGAACTTGAGCGAGGCCACGGCGGTGAAGGTCTTCCCCGAGGCCTTCGTGTCCACGGTGGGTACGCACGCGGGGCTCGACGCCATGCCCGCTGACTATTTCGCCTGATTCGAGAGGAGATCGAGCGCCGTGCAAGCGAGTCGTTTCGCGTCGAATACAGGCAAACTCGTCGCGCTTCTGGCGCTTTCGCTCGGTTGTATTCGGTGCAGCAGTGACGCGGCTGACACGGGAGCAAGCGCCGGCGCTGGAGCATCCTCTAGCGCTGGCGCACACGCTGGCTCCGCCGCGTACACCAGTGCTGGTGCGCCCGACCAGGGCGGTTCCGGCATCGGCGGTGGTGATTCGTCCGACGCGGGCGCGCCCCAGGCCGGTACCGACAGCGCTGGCCAGGCGGGTGTGGACGAAGTGCCCGCAGATGTGATTTTCGACTTCAACGGTTGCACGGCCGCAGACTACGAGGACCGCAGCGATGCCGATGCCGAGCGCATCATCGGCATCGCCAGCCAAGGGCTCAGCTTCACGCCGCCGTGCCTGACCGTCGCGGTCGGGCAGAGCGTCCGTTGGCAGGGCAGCCTGGGCTCGCATCCACTGGCTCCCGGTAATCCCGATGACCCGGATGCGGGCAGCCCTGGCAGCCCAATCATCGCGACCGACAGCGGCCAGAGCGTGGAGTTTATGTTCAACGATGCGGGCACTTTCCCGTACTATTGCGTGCTGCACTCGTTCGGTGATGGCCAAGGCATGGCGGGCGTCGTGCACGTGAAGCGGTAGCTCCAATCGCGCGCAAGCGGGGCTACTTCGCAGGCATGCGACATGTCGCCGCGGGCCTTCGATCGGGATGGACGCACGGCGGAGAAGGGTTAGTCTCGACCGCGGTGGTGGGTTTTTGGAGCCCATCGATGATACAGCGTCCGATCGTTTCCTTGTTGCTACTGAACGTGATTTTGCTCGCGGCGGGCTGCTCATCCGATGGCGCTCCAACCGCAAGCACGGGCACGCCCGGTACCCAAGTGATGGGTGCTCTGGACGACCACTGTGAAGGCCATCCCACGGGTGTCTCCGATCCCGCGGCGTGCTCGACACTCATGTCCTCGGATCAGGAGGCTGCAGGTGCAGGTCCAGGTCCAGGTGGAGCCGACGACGACGAAGGTGAGGGGGGAGCCTCGGCGACTGCCGATTGCAACTCGGTGCACGACGCGGACTACGGCGCGACGCTATACAACGCCGAGGGGGACGACGACGATTGCAAGTACCACGTGTCTTGGAAGTCGACGCCCATCCACTTGAATCAGGACGTGACCTTTACGGTTACGACGCGCTCGAAAGCCGACGACACGCCGCTCCAGGGCATCGAGGCGGGTCAGAAGGCGCTCTCGCGCATCGAGCTCTACGTCCCCTGTTCGCCGACACACTTCCCACCCTCGATCGACTCGAAGCCGACGATCACCGAGGTTTCGCCTGGCGTCTACACGGTAGGACCTGTCCGCTTCGACACGCCGGGACGTTGGGTCGTGCGCTTCCACTTCTATGAGTCGTGCCTCGATCAGGAGTCTTCGCCGCACGGTCACATCGCGTTCTTCGTCGACGTGCCGTAGCCCGTCAGTCGATCGACGAAGTGGCTACTTCAAGCCACCACAGCGCACCCAGGTCAGAATCGCGGTGCGTTCCTGATTGCTGATCGACACGCCCTGGCCTGGCGGCGGCATCGAGCAGTCGAGCACGTCGGCGCGAATCGTGTCCTTCCAGTCAGCCACGTCTTGGTAACTGTCCAACGGCCAGGGACCGCCTGGGAATCCGTAGTGGCAAGTGACACATTTGCTCTCGAATAGCCCGGTGACGTCCCGGTAAGTGACGGGAGGGTCGGGGCACTCCGTTGGCGCTTGAACGGTACATTCGGCGATGGGCTCCGTGCCAACCGCGTCACCTTTGCCGTCACTGCTGCATGCGCTCAACAGCGCAATCAAGCTCAATCCGCAGCGCAAGCGCAGTGAAGAGAAGATGTTCTCGGGACGGCGAGAGTCCGACGCGCGGAAGCCTCGCCGCCTACCAATGTCGTGCGCTGTCAGCGCGTCGGCGGAAATAACTCGCAAGGCAAACTTCCATTGGGAGGGCGCGGGAGCTCGTTGGGGGTATCGAGACACGCGCCTGCCGGCGGCTTGGCCGCAGCCTTTTCATCCGAGCTTCCGCCGCACGCAACCGGGCCAGCTGCAAGCAATAGGGCTCCGATTGCTATTAGGCGCGCCATCTCAGTACTTCACCCAAATCGAATCGCCCGTCGTGAGCGAACTCAATAGCGTGACTCCGCTCGTGCCCTTGATCAACGTGACGGTGGTCGGGTTGATGCTGTAAGCCGCAGAATCCTTCCAGACGATCTGCGCATCCTTGAAAAATACGCTGAGATCGCTGATATCCTGGGCGACGCTGAATTGGTTCCAACCCGGGAACCGAGCCGGGACCACATACACTGCCGGCGCCGGCTCCACCGAGCCGCTCTCGGTTGCTTCGAGACCGACCCAATCTACGACGCTGATCGTGCCGTCCGCGGCGCGGCAGGTTTGATGGGCGGGAAAGAATAGCGTGCTGAACGGCGCATCCGGGATCTTCAGGCGGACCGCGAGCTTGTAATATTGGGTGTCGGACGGGAGCGCGGCAGCCTCCGATTTCTGCCAGGAAACCAGCACCACCGAGCCGGCTTCATCCGTTTCGACATCGACTTGACCGAAGTCACTCGTTTCCGGGCGAACGGAGGTCACGCCGGCCGGGATCTCGATGCTGACGGCATTCGTGTCGGCGCCTTCGCAGCCGTGCCCAACCGAGAACACGACTTCCTGGGTGGTATTCGCAAAGCCGACGCCCGATGCCACGGAAACGTGCGCCTGCGCGAGGCTCGGCAGAAGATAGGAGAAAGCAGCGATGGCCAGCGAAGCATTGAGTCGGGTCATGTCTATCCTTCCACGCGATGGAAGAGCGTCCTCGCACAGCAAGTGGAGCTCGACAATGCGGCATTTGAGCGCATCCCCCCGCTCTTTGGCGCACTTATTCCGGCAAATTGTTCAATCGCCTCCCGCCATGATCGCCAGATCCAGCTCGGGATAGAGCACGTGGTGGCGCAGCAGCTCCGCCACTCGTTGACGCGCTTCGGCAACGACCGTCGCTTCCAAAGTGAACTTGGCGCGGCTGGGCTCACCGTCGGGTTGCATCGTCGGCCGCACGCGATCGAGTACTGTGCGGATGATTCGCGCCACCTCACGATGCTCGGCTTCACCCATGCCGAGCGTGGTCAGGGCCGCCGTGCCCAGACGGAGCCCGCTCGTGTACCAGGGGCCGTTGCCATCGAATGGCAGCGAATTGCGATTCAGCGTGATCCGGCAATCGCGTAGGGCCGATTCTGCTTGTCGTCCGGTGAGCCCGTAGCGCGTCGCCACGTCGATCAGCACGATGTGGTTGTCGGTGCCGCCGGTCATCACGGGTAGACCAAGCTTCAGGCACTCATCGGCCAGCGCGCGCGCGTTATGCACGATTCGTTCGGCGTAGTCGGCGAAGGTGGGCTGCGAAGCTTCCGCAAAAGCGATCGATTTCGCCGCCATGGCGTGCGGGAGTGGCCCGCCGATGACGAGCGGGCAGCCCTTATCGACGAACTCCGCGAGTTCCTTCTTGCACAGCACGAGGCCGCCGCGTGGACCGCGCAGCGTCTTGTGCGTGGTCGACGTGACCAAGTGCGCATACGGCACGGGGTCGTAGTCGCCGCGGAACACCTTGCCCGCGACCAAGCCTGCGAAGTGCGCCATGTCGACCATGAACAGTGCGCCCACTTCATCGGCCATCTCCCGCATCTTGGCGAAGTTGATCTTGCGCGGATAGGCGCTGTAGCCGGCCAAGAGCACGAGCGGTTTGACCTCGTGCAATTGCGCTCGCAGTTTATCCAGATCGATCAACCGAGTCTCGCGATCGACTCCATAGGAATGGCACTCGAATAGGCGGCTCGAAAGGTTGTGGCGATAGCCGTGGGTGAGGTGACCACCGCTGTAGTAGTCGAGCCCCAGCAGGCGCTGACCCCAGAAGGCGGCTCGAAGCTTGGCAAAGGCCCCCTCGCTGAGCTTCCCGGGGTCCTTTTCGCCCAGCTCTTGCAGAACGGGGCGCTCGCTGCCGTAACCGAGCAAGGCGCAGAACGCGATCAGGTTGGCGTCGGCGCCGGAATGGGGCTGCACGTATGCGTGCTCGGCGCGGAAAAGCCGACAAGCCAGCGCCGATGCGCGCGCTTCGATGCGGTCGACGTTCTCGCAGCCCGCGTAGAAGCGGTGCCCCGCATAGCCCTCCGCGTACTTGTCGGTGAGCCAGTTACCCTGCGCCAGTTGCACCGCGAGTGAACTGTAATTCTCACTGGCGATTAGCTTCAAACTGCCGCGTTGATCGCGGAATTCTCGCACGATGTCCGCAGCGACTTCGGGTGCAGTCAGAGTGAGATGATCGAGCGAAGCGTACACCGCGGCGGCGGCGGTGTCGGGCTCTGCTCCGTGTAGAGTACTCAGGTATTTCTTTAGCAGGCGCATGTGAGCTCCTCAGCCGAGCTGAACGCGCAGCTGTTTGGCCGCGCTGACCATGTTCGTTAGGGCGGGCAGGACTTCCGCCCAGCTTCGGGTTTTTAGGCCGCAATCCGGATTCACCCACAGCCTAGCGGCCGGGATCTTCTCCGCGGCCTTCTTCATCAGTTGCACGATCTGGGCTTCGCTCGGCACGTTCGGAGAATGGATGTCGTACACACCCGGTCCGATCTGGTTGGGGTAGTCGAAACGGTCGAACACATCCAGTAGCTCCATGTCCGAGCGCGAAGTCTCGATCGTGATCACGTCCGCATCCATCGCGGCGATGGCCTCGATGATGTCGTTGAACTCCGAGTAACACATGTGGGTGTGGATTTGTGTCTCGTCCGCCACACCGTTGGCCGAAATGCGGAAGGCATCTACGGCCCAGTTCAGATACTGTCGCCACTCGGATCTACGCAGCGGCAAACCCTCGCGCAGCGCGGCTTCGTCGATTTGAATGATGCGCACGGAAGCGCGCTCCAAATCCCGAACTTCTTGGCGGATGGCCAATGCCAGCTGATAGCAGGAGAGCGAGCGCGGCTGATCATCTCGCACGAACGACCAATTGAGTATCGTGACCGGGCCCGTCAGCATACCTTTCATCGGCTTTTGGGTCAGCGACTGTGCATAGCGCGTCCACTCCACGGTCATGGCCTTGGGTCGGCTGATGTCCCCGAACAGGATCGGCGGCTTCACGCAGCGGGAGCCATAAGACTGCACCCAGCCGAGCTCACTGAAAGCGTAGCCATCCAGCTGCTCGCCGAAATACTCCACCATGTCGTTGCGTTCGGCTTCGCCGTGGACGAGCACATCCAGCCCGAGCTTTTCCTGCTCGCGCACCGCGCGTTCGATCTCTTTGTGCATTTGCGCGGTGTAGACAGCCCTATCGAGCTTTCCGGCGCGGAACTCGCTGCGCGCCTTGCGGATCTCCACGGTCTGCGGGAAGGAGCCGATGGTGGTCGTTGGAAACTTCGGTAGCTTGAAGACCTGTGCCTGAACGCTGGCGCGCTTCGCGTAAGAGGATTTGCGTTGTCCGAGGCTCGACGAGAGTGCGGCCACGGCCGCCTGCACCTGCGGATCGTGCACCCGTTTCGAACTGCGACGACTCTCGAGCGCGCGAGCATTTTCGGCCAGGGCCTCTTTGACCGCGGAACGACCCTGGTTCAGCGCAACACCCAGTACCTGCACCTCCTCCAGCTTCTGCTGAGCGAATGCCAACCAAGAGAGCAGCTCTGGATCGAGCTTTTTCTCGTTCGCCAAGTCCACGGGAACGTGGAGGAGCGAGCAAGAAGGGGCGATCCACAGGCGATCGCCGAGCTTCTGCTGAATCGGCTCCAGGTAATCGAGCGCCTTGTCGAGATCCGATTTCCAGATGTTCCTGCCGCTCACCACGCCGAGTGACAGCACGCGACCTTCGGGTAGTCGGGAAAGAAGTGGCTCGACTTCGGCGCGTGCGCACACCGCGTCTAGGTGGATGCCATCGACCGGCAAGCTAGCCGCTAGCTCCAGGTTGTCCGCGAGGCGACCGAAATAGGTCGTCAAGAGCAGCTTGCCGCCGGCGCCTTTCAGGTCCTCATAGGCGGTGCGGTAGGCCTGCTGCCACTCGAGGCCGAGCTCGGTTACGAGGGCGGGTTCGTCGATTTGCACCCAATCCACACCCTCGCGAGCCAGGGCCGTGAGCAGCTCGCGATACACGGCGAGCAGCTTGGGCAAGAGTGACAAGCGGTCCGAGCCATCCTTGGCTTTTCCGAGCCAGAGATACGTCACGGGGCCGACCAGCACTGGTTTCGCGGAGACGCCGGCCTTTCGTGCTTCTGCGAGGTGAGCCATGAGTGAACTGGCGTCGAGCCGAAACGTCGTCTGTGCCGAGAACTCGGGCACGATGTAGTGGTAGTTGGTGTCGAACCACTTCGTCATCTCGCCGGCCGCGACCCCGCCGTCCGTGTCGCCCGCGACTCGACCGCGCGCGACGCGGAAGTATGCATCGAGCGGCTGTCCCTGCCCGAGGCGAGCGCGCGCGGGGACATTGCCGAGCAGGAAGCTGGCGTCGAGGACCTGATCGTAGAACGCGAAGTCACCGACCGGAGCCCAATCCAGCTTTGCCTGGCGCAGCCAACCTTGGCGGCGCAAGTCCGCGCCCAGGGCTTCGAGTTCGGCGTGGGTGAGCACGCCCTTCCAGTGCTTCTCTTGTGCGAACTTGAGCTCGCGATGGGCGCCGATGCGGGGGAGACCGAGGTTGTGCGTACGAGCCATGGTGGTGCTTCCTTTTTGCTGACCCGCGAAACCTACGCTTCGCCATCCATGAAGAATAATGGTAGTTTCTCATGCATCCATGAGTAGGTATGCTCGATGAGCAGCTTGGAACGCGTCCATCTCAGCTTGTTGCGCGAGGTCCAACGCCAAGGTTCGCTCACCGCCGCGGCGCGCAGCCTGGGTCTCACCCAGTCCGCTTTGAGCCACACGGTGAGGAAGCTAGAGCAACAGCTCGGCACGCCGCTCTGGGTGCGCGAGGGCAGGGGCCTCAAGCTGACCGCGGCGGGCAACCACCTGACGGCGTTGGCTCAGCGGCTGCTCCCTCAATTCGAGCATGCCGAGCACCTGCTCTCTCAGTTTGCTCGCGGCGAACGCGGTACCCTGCGCATCGGCATGGAGTGTCACCCTTGCTACCAATGGCTGCTCACGGTCGTCGAACCGTTCCTCAGCAGATTTCCGGATGTCGATTTGGATGTGAAACAGAAGTTTCAATTCGGCGGCATCGGCGCTCTCTTCGGTCACGAGATCGACATGCTCGTCACCCCCGATCCATTGCGCCGCAAAGGCCTGCATTTCGAGCCAGTATTCGACTACGAACAAGTGTTGGTCGTTGGCAAAGCCCACCCACTGGCGAGTCGCACTCACGTCGTTCCCGCCGACTTGGAGCAGGAAACCTTGATCACTTACCCCGTCCCGCTCGAAAGGCTCGACATTTACAGCCAGTTCTTGCTGCCTAGTGGCTCGGTACCGAAGCGCCACCAAGTGATCGAAACGACGGACATCATGCTGCAAATGGTGGCAAGTGGGCGCGGAGTGGCCGCCTTACCTCGCTGGCTGGTGTCCGAGTACCAAGGCAAAATGAGCGTTGTGCCGGTTCGGCTCGGTCGCCACGGGGTCGCCAAGCAGATCTTTTTGGGCTTGCGTGCGACCGACGTCGAGATCGGATACATCGCTTCGTTCATCGAGTTGGCGAAGAGCCGGCAAAAGCCGCGTCGTGCGCGCTTGCGCCGAGTCAAGGCGCGGCGGACGGCGGGCGGCCTGCATCGAGGCGCGGCTAGCGCTTAGCTTTGCGGGGAGCGGCCAGCCCGTGCTCGAGCTTGCGGGCCGTGCCCACGAAGCCCACGTGATTGGCACCGATGCCCAGCGGCGCAACCTCTACGAGCGCCAGATAGGGCTCGCCGGATTTGTGATAATTGAGGATTGGGACGGAACACGGGCGATGACTGACGATCGCGGCGCGCAGCTGTTCCACGGCCTGGCGATCGGTGCCAGGACCTTGCAACATGCTCCCGGGTCTCGAACCGTGAAGTTCGGCCAGCTCGTAGCCGCAGAGCACGGCGACACCGTGGTTGGCCCAGCGCACTCGCCCGCGCTTGTCGGTAACGAGTACTGCGCAGGGGAGAGCTTCCAGTATCGACCACGCAATCGCCGGGTGCCGGCCGTCGAGGTAGTCGTCCTCGACCGCGGAAGCGAGCTCGGCGTCGATGATTCGTGGGCTTGGCGCGCTTGCGTCACTGCGAACGAGTTCTTCGCGTCCCATGCGCGCGATGTCGCCAATGCGCAAGCCTTGCTCGAGAAGGGCCCGAATATTCATCAGCACCGACAGGTCTTCCACCGCGTAGCGGCGATGCCCGTTGTCGAGGCGCTCTGGCTGGAGGAACCCGAAACGGCGTTCCCAAACGCGGATCAGCGTCGTGGTGAATCCCGTGAGCTGCGCGAGTTTGCCGATAGTGAAAGACATTTCTCCATGCCATCCTAGCGGAGGAGTGCCCGCGCTTCTGCCACCGTGTACACGCCGCCTACGACAAAAACGACGCCATCGGGGCCGACCAGGGCGCTAGCCGCCGCGAGCGCGGATTCGATGCTCGTGGCCGTGGAGATGCGCGCGCCATGCGCTGCGAAGACCTTCGCCATTGCCTCCGGCTCGGCAGTGCGGTCGGTCTTGACGGGGGCGACGTAGATCGGTGCGTCGAGTGCGGCCAATTCGTACACCAATTCCGGGAGCCGCTTGTCTGCGAGCGCGGCAAACACGATCGCGCGACGGGTCGAGGTGCCGGACCGCTCGACGGTCTGGCGAAACCTCTGCGCTGCCTGGACGGTGTGCATGGCGTCCAACACCACCGTTGGCGAGCCCGCGAACACCTCGAATCGTCCAGGGTTCCTGGCCGTCTGCAGCCCTACTCGCACGAGCGCTTCCCCGAGGTGTTCGCCGAGGGTCAGTTCTGCGGCGCGGACCGCCGCTGCCGCATTCTCCGCCTGATGCGCGCCGAGCATCGGCAAGGCAACCGCGTACGTCCTAACCGGTGTTCTGAGTTCGAAGGTTTGCTCGTAGGTAGACTGAGAGAGCAAGCGGATCTCGCACTCCTTGGCGACGGAGTGCACGCGCGCTCCAACCGAGGCGGCTTGGAGCTCCACTCGTTCGACTGCATCGGGATGCAGTGAAGCGCCGGTCACGACGTCGCAAGCGTGTGTGATGATGCCCGCCTTTTCCGCGGCGATCTTCGCGATCGTGTCGCCCAGGAACGCGGTGTGCTCCAGATCGATCGACGTGATCAGTGCCACGTCTTTGCGGGCGACCACGTTGGTCGTGTCCAGCCGTCCACCGAGCCCGACCTCGAGCACCTGCCAATCGCAGCGATGCTCCGCTGCTACGAGCCAACCGAGCACCGTGACCAGGTCGAAGAAGGACCAGTTGGCACAGCGTGGGTCGTCGAGAAGTACGCGCGCCAATCGGGAAAACTGCTCCTGAGCGATCGGCACACCAGCGATGCGAATTCGTTCGGTCAATTGCTCGAGGTGCGGCGAGGTCTCGAGCAACGTGTGCGCCCCCGCGGCGCGAAGGATCGATTCGAGCATGATCGCCGTCGAGCCCTTGCCATCGGTTCCCGCAATGTGAGCCGTTCGTCGCGCGTCTGGCTGACCGCGGTCGCTCAGGTAGCGCTTGATGTCAGCGAGGGCCTCGCGTCGCGCATCCGCCGTGCGCGCGACGCGATCGAGACCTTGGCGGGCAAGAAATTCCCGGACCACCGCCAGGTAAGTGGCCTCGCTTGCTGCGTCTGGCTTCATCGGCTACCGCCTAATACGACAGGTAGCCGGCGATTCCGCCAGAATTTCACGTGCCGCGGGCTTGTGGGCCTTCTGGGCGTCTGATCTCCGGGGGGCGCCCCACCCTGAACGCCCCCTCTACGCGGCGTTATTCATACTCGTCGCACGGATTGACGATACCGGTGGGCAATGGGTCGATGCGTTTGATCGTGCATTCACCTTCGCCGCGGAAGTGCCCGATGGTGCGCGCGAGGGAGATGACGAAGTCGCCGATCGTGGCGCCAGGTAGGCCGGAAGGATTGTACACGTCGGTATCGATGTCTTGTCGGCACAACTCTGCGAGCGAGACTTCGCCGTCGCTATTGCCATTCGGGCCGTCATCGGCGGCAGCCTTCTCTTCGAAGCGAATCGCGGTCGGTTTGGCGTTGTCGCCGGATTGCAGGCTGTCGTAGTACAGATGATCGCCGTGCGTCGTTAGCTGGCTCACGTCGGTCTTGTTGGTCGTGACGACCACGCCCTCGGTCCCGATGCCGTTTTCCTCGGTGTGGCAGTCTATGTAGCTGGTCTGGGTCTTGAAGCCCCAGTGAAAGGACTTGGTGAGGGGCTTCTTGGCGTCGTCCGGGTCGGGCTTGGTGGCCACGCCCTCGACGTACACGGACAAGCCCTGCTGAACCATCATCGCGAGATCCGCCGGATCGGCGTCACCGACGACCACTTCGTCCGCGACCGCGGTTTTGATCTCGTAGCTGACCTGCGAGTACGCCTTGGCGTCGAGGGCGGGGAACGTGATGAGCTCCTTGTCGCCGCTTCGGGTGTTGTCCACGAAGCGGGGCTCGTCGAGCTTGCCCGCGACATGGCCGGCGGCGTCGGCAACCACGATGTTGTGAAAATTCACCAGGAATTTGTGGTATTTCAGCGACCAGCCGTCGATGAAGCCCGTCGTGCCGTCGCCTGATGGAATGCCTTCTTCGATGAACTCTTCACCCCAGGTGGTAAACCGCTCGGTTCCTTGGCCCTGGCTGGTCGGATCGCTGCAGCCGACCGAGGTCAAGAGCCCCGCGCCCACGAATAGGCAAGCCATTTTGGAGATCATGAGCGTTTCCTTCGATCAAGAAATAGTAGTTAGTTGCTGTAGCTGAAGTGATAGGCGCTCAGCTGCGTTAGACCTTGCGAGAAGCCCGAGTTCCGGGCCTCGGTAGGGCGGTCTGCGCTGCCCGGAGCGAGCTTGGAAAAGTCGACGAGGTTCAGCCAGATCGTTGGTTTGATTTCGGCGGTGATCGTGCCATCGCCCGTCACCGTGGTCTCGTCCAAGACGCAGCCGTCGACTGCGCCTTCGTTTACGTTCATCGCGATATCGTCGTAGTCGGCGATCAGGCGAAAGTAGATAGGCTCCGCGGAGTCTTCGCCGTGTTTGAGCGCTTGCCCCTCTGCGATCGCTAGGTGTCCATCGAGCACGGCGTCCGCGGGCGCGCTCTTGGGCAATACGAAGCGCGCCGAGCGGTAGATCCCGGTCACGCCATCGCCGTCGCCGAGTTGCTCGGGGGTCGATGAAAAGAGGTCGTAAACGATTGTGGGCGAGAAGATTGCCTCGCCCAACGCCGTGCCTGCTTGGTAATGGCCGGGATGAGCCCAGGCCGTACCGATGAAGTAGTTCGCGATTCGCTCGCCGAGGTTGTGTCGCGGCGCATGGTAAAACGCGGTCGGCGGTGGTCCGTCGAAGTAATAGAACGCGCTGATCGCGACCTTGGCTTGGGTGAGCTTCACGTCCCAGCCGAAGCCCGTCGTGAACGTCGTCTGCAGCACGGAGTCCGTAGACACCCTCGTATGCAGCGCGATCCGCTTACCGGTGGTGCTGCTCGTCGCGGAGCTGCAGCCCGAGATGGCGAGAGCGCACGCCACGCCCACGGCGTTCAGACGAGAAATAGCTCGCGATGACATGATGAGCCTCATAGAAATAGAGTTAGGGTGGCCAAGACCGTACGTGGGGCGCCAGAGGTCACGTGTCGTTGCGGAACCAGCGAAGGCGCCGCGCCGCGCTCGAAGTTAGACGCGAACGTGTATTCGCCGTCGTACCAGTTCAAATCGAGCAGGTTGAACGCGCTCAGTCCGAGCTCGACTTCGCGCAAGCGCACGCTGGCGACGGCGTCGACCAGCGTGTAGGGGTGCCCCATTTCGGCATACGGCAACGGGCGGCGTGCGATGCTCGTCTGACCGAATCCGAAATGCGACGTGATCGGCCGATTGAGCGCGCGCCCGAGCGTCGGCGTGAACGCGACATCGCTACGAATCACCACTTGCGGCGCGTAGGGCAGGAGATCGCCGGCATTGTAGCCGCCGTCCGTGTTGGTGAATTCGGAACGCGTGTAGGTGATGCTCGTGGCCGCCGTAAACCAGGAAGTGGGCTGCGCCGCCATCTCCGCGCTCACGCCGGTGCGGCGCGTCGGCGGGGTGCGCTCGTTGCGCGCGGTGACCTGATTGAAGGCGAGATCGTCCGAGAGCGAGGTGCGAAACACGGCGGCCGTCGCGCGCATCGACCGAGTTTGATAGCGGAGGCCCACTTCGTAACTCTGCACCGTCGTAAAAGGCGCTGTTTCGCCGGCCTGGAGGCTACGAGCTTGTGGTGAGCGGAAGCCGTCGCCATAGCTGGCGAGTGCGTGCAACTCGCGGCTGAGGCGGAAGTCGACCGTCGCCTTCTTTCCGAAGTGTGCGCCCTGCGCAGCGCGGCGCTGCCCTTGACCTTGCCCGCCGTCGTCTTGACAAACGTAAGCGAGGCCGTCCATGCGCAAGCCGCCACGGAGCGTGAGGCGGCGGAGCGGGTGGAGCGCGACGTCCAAGTAACCCGCGATGTCGGTGGCATTGATCTTGGCGTCGAGCTCGTCGAGCGTGACCTGAGACGTGTCGATCGAGAGCTTCTTCTGCGCTTGCTCGATGCGATCGTAGCGCGCGAAAATGCCAGCCTCGAAGCTGTCCGCCGGAGAAAATAGCGTCAGCGTGCGACGATACGAGCCGGTCATGCCCAGCGTCGAGGCGTCGTTGACTTGTTGCTCGGAGTTGCCTTGTTCGGAAGCTTTGTCGGCGGCCGCCACCTGGCTCGCGCTGCCGTTCGTGGGGGTGATCAAATAACCCGTAAAATCCTGCCTGAGGCGCATCGAACGCAGGATCGCGTAGGGGGTCAGCGACCAGTGGGAATCGTCGTTGCCCTGGCTGATCTCGACCGCGACTTGCGAGCGGGCAGAATCCCCGCCCTGATTTTGATCGTATGAGCCAAATCGGTCGATGGCGCCGCTCTCGATATCCGACAAACGCAGTACGCCGGCAGAATCGAAGCTCGCTGCGTAGGAAGACGCGAACACGCGCGCCTGCGCGGCGCCGATCGCAAACTCCATTTGCCCGATCGCCGAGGCACGCTGAGTTGCGCGCGCGGGGCCGAAGCCGTCGGTGGAGTACAACTCGAACGCGGCAAACGTGCCGTCTGACCACCCCTTGGGGTGGTAGCCCATGAAGTAGCGTCGGGTGCCGAATTGACCGAGAGAAGCGCGAGCGGTAACTCCTGGCTCGGCGTAGCCGAGATCGAGCCAGAGCGTGCCAGCGACGGCGAAGTCGCCCTGACGTGGATCATAGCTGCCCGGCGCAGAGCGGATCTGCTTCACCACCTCGGCGGGCAAGAAGTTCAGATCGGCGTAGCCCTGGCTATGAATATTGGAGACGTCATTCACCGGCACGCCGCCCGCCCAAATCTCCAGATCTTGGCCGTGAATCGCGTCGAATCCGCGGAAGAAGATCTGATGGGCGGCGCCTTCACCGCTGTGTTGCGTGAGCGCGATGCCCGGCACCGTGAGCAGCAAATCACTGGCGGTGCGGTGCGGCGCGGAAGTGAGGACGCGCTGGCCCTGAACGATCTCGGATGCGCTGCGCGGTGGCGGCACGTTACGCACGCCGAGCACGGTGATTGTCGCCGGCTCACTTGCGGCCGCGGCCGCCGTGGTTTCTGCGCCCGGCGGAGTGAGAGGTTCGATGGCCGCGGCGGTGTTGACCTCCTTCGGCCGCGCCACGAATCGCACCAAGGCTCGGACCTTTGCGGACACCGGGCTCCCATCTTTCAGCGCCGGACTAAACGCCCAGCGACGGGCGGCCGCGATCGCGGCTGCGTCGAAGTCAGAACCGAAACTGGTCTCGACCTCGGCGCTCTGAACGTGACCACTGGCGTCGATCACGAGCACGACCGGAACCAGAATGTCTTGTGCTGCCGGCCGGTCGTGAGGCCACGTTGCTACGGGCTGTTCAGCTGGTACGGGCGCGCTGACTTGCGCGTACGCGACAGCTGGCACGCCGAGGAACGCCACCAGCGCCGTAAGGAACGAGCGGACGCTCGGCTTGGCCGCGACTAGGCGCAAGCTGGCCTCGCCGAGCGAATAGTCGCAGAAAGTCTGGCCCGAAGCGGCACGTGCGCCTCATAGCACGCAATTTAATAATCGTGTCACCCGTTCTTCTGTCGCGTTTGCCAGCGGCGCAGACGGCTAGGGGCACTTTTTGCGGCAGTGCCACCGAAGCGAAACGTGAAGGCCATACGCTTCGCTGTAACGTCACGGTATCGCGAGCGCGCTTCGTGACATCACAGCGAAAGAGTCAACGAACCCGCGTCGAGCGCCACTTCGTAGTAGCCGAGCGAATCCCGGGGAACGGCGCTCCCGCCTTGCTCGAGCCTGCCGCCGTCGACTTTCACGCGCAGGTATCGCCCGGGAGGGAAGTGCGCGGGGAGCGTCCACGTCCAAGTTTTGTCGTTGCCAGCCGTTGTTGGAGTGGTCGTCGAGATGAGCTTTTGCGCTCGCCAATAGGCCGCGATGTTGACGACCGAATCGACCCAAACGGTTCCGAGCCCCTTTGCGTAGGTCATGCTGGCGGCAACCTCTTTCGCGTCAACCGGGTGGTAGCCATCGTTGTTGCCTACCGAGTGGATCGAAATGATGCGCCAGATCCCCTTTGCAGCCGTCGAATCCACGACTGGGTTGAAGCCCCCTTCGGCTTTCTCGGCCTCCGCCGCGACGTGGGATGGCAGCTCGTACGGGTTGGTTGCATCGTTCGGTGCAATGCCGTCGGGGTGGTCGGTGATGCCACGATTTACCAGGAACCGCGTGCTCCCGTGCGTATCCCAACCTGGGTCGCCCATAGGCGAGGCCATCGTGTAGACGTCCAGGACGCCGAATGCGGATTTGAGCTGCGAGGTGCAGGCATCGAGCTCCTGACCCGGGTTCGTGAACGTGCCCCACGCGCAGCCCGAGCCGTTGGCGTAGCAATGGTGCTGGGTGTGATTTCCGAGCTCCTGCCCGTCCATTGCGAGCTGCTTCCAACCGGCTCTGCTGGCGCCGGCTCGGCAGACCAGGTAGAACGTCATACGCACGCCGGTTGCCTTGAAGGTGGGGTAATGGTCCAGCTGCGACGGCAGCGCGTCATCGAACGTGAACGAAACGGCGCCCTTGAAGCCGGCCCAGTTCAGCACGTTGAGGTTGCCCGGTGTTCCCGACGGCTTCGGCAGATTGGCCCTAGGAGGGGTTGGCAAATCAGACCAACTGGACGCGGTGCCCGCACCATCGCCAGCGAAATTCGAACGGCTCGAGCTAAACCAATAGCCCGCGAGGCCCAGCACCAGCCCACCTGCCCAGACCAAACTCTTGGAGCTGACTCTCATGTTCGAATGCGGAGGAGGGGAGCTTGGCACCACGAGCTTGGGTTGCCGACGAAAGCGTAGCCCTGGTCCGCACAAAAAAGAAAATGGCAGTACGTGCGTGGAGCCGCCCGGCCGCGAAGGGAAAGAGGGGGGCCCAGTTGGCGCCGGCTGGTTTGCCGCTCAGCGCAAGACGGCCCTCGGTAGGGACAGTGCATCGGCAACTGCCATCAAGCTGCCCGCCAAGGACGCCGCGTTGGCGTCGTCGGTCTCGCGCTGTACGATCAAGAACAGCTTTCCGAACGGTGTCGAGGCGTGCTCGGGGCGAGGCTCGAGGCTGCTCCAGCCCGCGGGCGGTCGTGGCAAAGCGTCGCCTGGCAAGGCATCGTAAGCGACACGGAGCCTCTCATAGCCGGCGATTACTTTGGCGTCGAGCGCTTGCTGATCGTGTGAGAGAAGCCAAGGCTGAAATAGTTTGTAGGCAGCGAGGCAGCCCTCGCGGTTGGCGCGCAGATCGCGCAGCGTGGTTTGGGCGTAACGGGATTCCTCGCGGCCAGTGGCGGCGCGATCGACCTTCTCCAGTTGCTCGCGAGTAAGATCGATCAAGCCGCGAAATACGAACGCAATGTCGAGCTCGATTGGGGCCAACTGGGCTTTGAGCGAAATGACGTCCAGAACCAGCTTGTGCGCCAATTGCTCTTTGAAGGCGCGGGCTTCGCTTTCGCCGCTGGGCTGCGCCGCCGGTCGGTAACCCGGGAGCGCCTTTTCGAAGGCGAGCACGTCATTCGGCACGCTGTCGGCCCACAAGATGCGCTCGATTGCATGCATGCCGGTGACGCCCTCGGCGTCGAACAAATTCGCATCGCCTGCGTTGCCGAGTGCGGCCAACGCATCATCGTAGCGCGCGTCGGTGGCCAAGTCGGACTGCGGAAACAGCGGCGCGAGCGCGCCTTCGACGAGCTCGTAGGCGACGCGTCCTCGCGTCCAGGCGGCCTTCATGGCGACCAGCGCTCGCGCATCTTCGTTGCGGTCCCAGCCGCGATTGGCCACGATCGGCGCGGCGCGCTCGAGCTCCTCGGCCGCGGTTTGTAAAGCCGAGATCTGTGCTTCGAGCTGCTGCTTCATCCCGCGCTCGACGCGCGCGCGTTGGGCGTCGTCCGCTTTGCCACACGCGGTGAGCCCACAGGAGAGTGCTATGAGTAGCGCGGTACGGTTCATGGTCGCTCTTGTTGCTGCGAATTTCTGGCTGTTTTCACAAGGCTTCGACGAATCGGACGAGCCCTGCCCGCTCGTCGGGAGAAAGCCCTTTGTAACGTTGCAGCGAGTCTCGCCCCTCGGAGCCAGATGCCCCGTGGGCCTCGATGGCTTCGACGACGTTGTGCGCGCTCCCGTCGTGCAACAGGGTGCTGAGGAAGCGCACACCGATCAAGGGCGCGGTGCGGAATTCGCTCGGCCGTGCGTCTTCTTCGTACTGTCCGTCCGAACGCGCTTCGCCCATGTCGTGCAGCAAGAGGTCGCTGAAAATGGGCGCGTCGATGTTGGCCAACGCTGCGACTCGAAAACGCGGTTCGGTATGCAACGAAGGCACGTGGCAAGCGGCGCAGCCTACTGCGTCGAACAGCGCGCGCGCGTCGCTGTCTTGCCGCTTGCGCGCGGGGATCTCGAGCAAGCGCACGTAGTCGCTGATGCGTGCCACGCGCTTGGCGTCGAAGTCGATGCCCGGTTTTCCGTCATCCTCCAAGCCTTCGGGACCGGAGGGCTCGCGCGGGCGCATCGGCGTGGTCACGCCCATGTCGCCGTTCAAGGCGTCGGCCGTGAAGTCGTCGAGCGTGGCCAGCCGAGCTTTGATGCCAAAACGACCGATTTTGCCGGTCTTCAAGCGATTCGGGCGCCCGCGCGCCGTGCCCGTGCGCGTGCCGGCCAAGTGTGCGACGCGCTCGATTTCGGACTCCGAGATGGCTTCGATGTAGCCGCGCCCAAACACCGCTGGGGGCAAGCGCCGAACGCTGCGCAGCTTCTCAGGGTCAGGCGTGAGCAGGGCCAGCTTGGCGTTCGCGGTCACGAACGGACGCTCCGTCGAGCCGAACGGCAACAAACTGTCCGACTCGACTCGGGACATCGCCGTCGTCGGCGCAAGCTTGTTGACGAAGCCAGGCCCACGACCGTCCCCCTGATGACATGCGGCGCAGGAGTCGCGAACGTACAACGGGCCCAAGCCGTCGCTCTCACGGACCGTCGCTTCGAACAGCGCGTCACCCTCACGGAAGAGTTGGAGCTCTTCCTCGCTCGCGGCCGTGAGAGGTAAACCCGCGCGATCGACTCGCGCGCGCGGCTTCACGTCGTCGCTCGACCCCGCGCATGCGGGGAACACGAACACGCTCGATGCGATCCAGGCAAGCGCTCGTAGGCGCTTCAAAACTGCCATCCGCGATGCATTGCCGCGCGTCGTGCGCCAGTCAAATGGAGCGATCGACCCAGCGTCAGAGTTTTCCTGTCCGTCACCGATTCGTTTCGCATTGCTCGGCGCGACGCCTGACCGAGGGGGAGCCTGGCCGAGGGCTACGCGCGTGACTGCGCTTTCCGCGCCCGCTAACCAACCAACCGCTCACGGAACCCCAGCCTGGCAAAAGCTCGGGTATAGCTGCGTGGTGTCGAAAATGAGTCTGGCGCGGGTGCAATGAATTCAGCCGATTGGTCTTTGCTCGGCACGATGCTGGCGGGGTTCTTCGCGATCATGAATCCGATCGCGAATATCCCCATCTTCTTGGGGCTCACCGATGGCTACGGCGCCAAGGCCCGGCGGCGCGTGGCGCTGCGCTCGACGCTGATCGCGTTCGGCACGGTGGCGGTGTTCACGGTGCTCGGTCAGCTGATTTTTTCGATGTTCGGTATCACCATCGCCGCCTTTCGGATCGCGGGAGGTGTGATCATTTTTCTGATCGGCTACCAGATGCTGCAAGGGGAGATTTCACCGGCGCACCGCACCGCGCGTATCCGCGAGGCGAGTGGTGGTGACCCCAGCGCGCCGCCCTCGAGCGCTTCGGTGATCGACGACGAGGGCATGCTGTCGGTGGCCATCTCGCCGCTGGGCGTGCCGCTATTGGCCGGGCCGGGCACGATCGTGACCGCGATCGGTTTCTCTGCTGGGCACTGGCGGCACGCGGCGTTGAGCTTGGTTGCCTTCGCGCTTTTGTGCGGCACGACTTGGTTCGGCTTCGTGGCGGGTGAGCGTTCGGTGCGCTACTTGGGTAACTCGTTTCTTACCGTGATTACGCGGCTAATGGGCTTGATCTTGGCGGTAGTCGGTACGGAAATGCTGCTGAACGGGTTGCGCGCGGCGTTTCCTGCGTTGCTGCACTGAGCGAGGGCCGGGCCTTGCGAGCGGCGACTCTGTAGCAGTCGCGTGACGATCGAGTAACGGTGGCTGATTGATGCACACGCCTGGCGAGGCTTTCGATAGACAGCCGCCATGGACCAGGTATTCGGCATCTTCCCCACGCCATTCATGCGTGCACCCGGCGCGCTGCCCGGGCCGCTGGTCGCGCGATTGGCCGAGCACTTCACTGCTCAGGCGACGCGTGACAATAGCTCTTCGGCGAATTTGTCTCATACGGCGATGCTTCAGCCGAGCGACAGCCCGCTGTTGGTGGAAGCGGCCAAGCTGATCACGCCGAAGCTGGTGGAGTTCGGGGTGCACCTGTTCGGCGAGCGACTGCAATGGTTGCTCAAGGAAATGTGGGTGAACGTGCTGGACACGGGAGGTCGACAGGCCATGCACAACCACGCCAACAGCTTCATCTCCGGCGTCGTGTACCTCACGCCCACGCATCCCGGTTCGCAGACCGTGTTCATGAAGTCGCCCGGCGGCAGCGAGTTCATGTTCCGGAATGACCATCAGGGCATGACACCGGGTGAGTTCAGCGCGGACAAGTGGATCAGCCCCGCGCCCGAGCCCGGCGATCTCGTGCTGTTTCCCAGCTATCTGATGCACGCCGTGCCGCCGAATCAGGGTGAGCGGCGGATCACGCTTTCGTTCAACGCCATACCGGCCGAGCTGAACTCCTGGGGCTATCTGATTAGGTTCAGCGGTTGAAACTCACTTTCGATACGAAGCGCCAGTGGGCGTCGCTCTCGATGATGATGGCCTCCGGCTTTGCGGGCTTGGGTTATCAGCTCGTCTGGACCGAGCAATGCTCACTCTGGCTCGGTCACGAGTCCACGGCGGTGCTAGCCGTGCTAGCCGCGTTCTTTGGCGGCCTCGCGATTGGTGGGTTAGCTCTCGGTGAGCGCATCGAGCGCAGCGCACATCCGAGACGTTGGTATGCGGGCTGTGAACTTTTGATCGCGGCTTGGAGCTTACTGCTGCTCGGGGTCGCGTCGCCGTTCAGCGGCTGGGTGCTGAGGGCGATTGGCGTACAGCCGTCCGCCGTGCGCCATTGGTTTCTGGTGTTTGGTGCCTGTTTTTGTCTGTTCTTGCCCGCCACGGCGGCGATGGGCGCGACCTTGCCCGCGATGGAGCGACTCGCGGCGTCCGTAGGCAAGTCAGGGCGGTCGATCGCGGCGCTGTACGCCATGAACACGTTCGGTGCCGTGCTGGGCGTGCTCGGAGCCGCTTTTGGGCTGATCCCCGCGGTCGGGCTCGCGCGCAGTGCGCTCGTTTGCGTCGCGCTCAACCTATCGTGCGCTGCGCTTTCGCTGGCCGTGTTCCCGAAGACGATCGTGCTGCCGAAGAGCTCATTGGCCGGCGAACGCGCGGGCGCGCGCGGCGTCTTGATGCGCCTTGCTGGCACGGGTTTCCTCGGCCTCGGGTACGAAGTTCTGGTGGTGCGGGTGCTGAGCCAGGTCACCGAAAACACCGTCTACACCTTCGCCCTGTTGCTCGCGGTGTATCTGGTGGGGAGCGCGGCGGGCGCTGCCGCGTACCAACGCTGGCTGGCAACGCGCACGGATCGAGAGTTACTCGGGGATCGACTGTACGCGGGATTGGCAGCGGCTTGTCTCATCAGCACGTCGGCTTTGTATGCGGCCGAAGGCTTGCGCGACTGGGCGAGTGAAGCCTTGGGCGGCGAGCTGGGCGCCGCTATCGCCGCCGAGGCGCTACTCGCGTTGTGCGCATTTGGGCCACCGACGATCGTGATGGGCGCACTCTTCAGTCACCTGAGCCGTTCCGCAAGCGCGCTCGGCGTCAGCTTCGGGCGTGTTTTGGGCATCAACACGCTCGCCGCGGCGGCTGCCCCTGCGCTGTTCGGCGTACTCGCGCTGCCGGCGCTCGGCGCGAAGGTCGGCTTGCTTTCGATTGTGGTTCTCTATTTGACCTTGGTGGCACGGCGCTCGTGGTCGGCGCCGAGCTTTTGGCTCACCGCCGCCGCAAGCCTCGGCGCCGCGCTGCTCGCGCCCGCGCTGACGTTCATCGAGGTCCCAGAGGGCGGGCACGTCGTCAGCTACCAGGAGGGCGTCATGGCTGCGGTGAGCGTGGTCGAGGACGCGGACGGCGTCGCGCGTCTGCGCATCAACAACCGGCAACAAGAAGGCAGCAGCAGTTCGCGCAGGGTCGATGGTCGGCAGGCATGGCTGCCCCTATTGCTTCATCCAGCGCCGCGCGACGCCTTGTTTTTAGGGCTGGGCACCGGCGTGACCTCTTCGGCCGCTGCCGAAGATCCGACGCTCTCGGTGGACGTGGTCGAGCTCTTGCCCGAGGTGATCGCGGCATCGAATCGCTTTGGGGCGCGCGCCCCTGGCACGGCCTCCCGCCTGCACGTCTTGGCCGCGGATGCGCGACGCTACGTGCGTGTCAGCGCACGCCAGTACGACGTGATCGTGTCGGACAATTTTCATCCCGCGCGAAGCGGCTCGGGCGCACTGTACACGGTGGAGCACTTCGCAGCCGTGCGTGATCGGCTACGCACGGATGGCTTGTTCTGCCAATGGTTGCCGCTACATCAGCTCGATCTCGCGACCTTGCGCAGTGTCGTGCATTCGTTCGTCAGCGTCTATCCTCGCGCCTGGCTGATTCTCGCCAGCAACAGCCTCGAGACTCCGGTCCTGGGCCTCGTCGCGCGCAGCGACGGCAATCGCTTGGACGTGGCCGCGCTGCGCGGGCGACTCGCCGAGGCGACTCGGCCGACGCTGCTAGCAGAGCTCGGCTTCGATGACGAGTTCAGCGTGCTGGGTGGAGTCATTGCGGGCCCCGCGGCCTTGGCCCGCTTCGCGGCGAATGCTCCTAAAAACACCGACGATCGTCCAGTCGTGATGTATGCCGCGCCGCGCATTACTTACGCGCCTGATTCGCTGCCGCGTGATCGCTTGAGCGCGTTGCTCCACGAGTTGTCCATCGATCCCACGGAGCTGCTCGTGCACTCGCCCGAGTCGGCCTTCTTCGCTCGTCTTGCCGCCTACTGGGCGGCGCGCGATCACTTCATCGAGTCGGGTCGCAACGTGCACGCTTCGTCGCACGTGGAAGAGATGTTGGCGCAAGTGCGCGAGCCGCTGCTTTCGGTGTTGCGCATCAGTCCGGATTTTCGGCCTGCGTATGATCCGTTGCTCGCGATGTCGCAAGCGCTTGCTCGCACGGACACCGCTGCTGCGAAGAGTTTACTTGGCGAGCTGAGCCGACTGCAGCCGGCGCGCGGTGAGGCCTCGCGCATGCTGTCTGGGCTCGGGACCTCGACCCCAGAATCCGTTCGACACTGAATCGTCATCATCGCGAGATTCGTGGGCGCTCTCCGGAATTCGGAGAGCAATTCCGATTTTCGCATGCGTGCTACGAATGCCGCGATCGTAGCACAAAAAGGCCAGAAAAAGCCGGAGAAACGGCGGTTTTCGTCGGGGTTGGGCTGGCCTGCATCTTGCTAATCACCCGTGCGGATTACTGGCGTCCCTGTCTTTTACGGCACCGCCGTCCGGAGAAAAGCAAACATGAGAACTGAAAAGCTATCGATCCTGGCCCTGGGTTTCTGCGGTATCACCGCTATCGTCGGTTGCGGCGACCAGAACAGCGGCACGAACGCTCCCGCGAGCGCGAGCGAAGAGTCGAGCGGTGAGGTCAACCTGGCCTTGCTGCTCGGCAATGGCAGCTCGCTCAACGCCGCGACGTACACCATCGTCGGGCCGAACGCCTATTCCAAGACGGGCAGCATCGACTTGTCGTCTGCGACCAAGCTGAGCGCCACCATCGGTGGCATCCCGGTGGGTACCGGTTACTCGATCACCATCAACGGCACCACCACCGACACCTCTACGACCTGCGGTGGCTCGGCGACGTTCAGCATCACGGCGCGCACCACCTCTACGGTGACCGTCCCGCTCACCTGCCACGAAGCGCCGCGCACCGGTAGCGTACTGGTCTCCGGTGTTATCAACGTGTGCCCGACGATCGACTCGCTGTCTGCGAATCCGAGCGACGTGGCGGTTGGGTCTACGATTGCTCTGTCGGCTGCTGCGCACGACAGCGACGCCGGCCCGAGCGCACTGGCTTACAATTGGACGGCCAGCGCAGGCACGCTCAGCAGCGCGTCCGCGCCGAATCCGACCTTTACTTGTACGACCGCTGGCACCGCGACGCTCACGCTCAGCGTGGGCGATGGCGACCCGGCGGCGTCCTGCGCGGACACGCAAACCGTGCAAGTTACCTGCTCGGTCGCACCGAAGGGCCCGGGAACGTACGTCGCTGGCGACTTCCACAACCACACCACTTGCTCGGACGGCGCGATCTCGATGCAGAAGTTGGTCAAGAAGGTGACCGACAAGATCGAGACGCCTTGGGGCCTGGATTGGTTCGTGCAAGCCGGCCACGGTGGCAATGGCAACCGCAACTGCACCCTCGTCGAGGACGCGACGCTGTCGACGCCCGCGTACCCGTTCGTCACTGGCAAGGGGCCGACCACGACCTGGGAAAACTCGGGCGTGACGCCCAAGGGCGACGCTTCCGGCTCCAGCCCGAACAAGAACATGTGGCGCTGGCAGTCGATTCAAGAGTTCCAGTATCCCCTGATCGAGTACCTGAACGCGTACAAGAACTTGCCTCTGTTCTTGGGTATCGAGTCGGTCGTCGCGGGTCACGAGCACAGCTCGATGTCCGTGATCACCGGCCAGATCCCGGCCGCGCTGGCCACGACGCCCCTGCCCACGACCCCCGGCTACACGGCGGTCGGTAGCGGCACGGCGCTCGCGCAATGGGAGTACTGCTTCGACCGCGGAGATACCGACACCAGCCGCGGCGTCGCCAACGGTTGGGATTGCTCGGTTCCGGGTAGCGCCAACTCGGCTGATCCGAGCTGGAACGCGACCGGACAGAAGCTGATCCCCGCGAGCGGCACGGGTCGCGGCACCAAGGGTCACCTGAAGACCCTCGAAGCCCTCAAGTGGATGGTCGCGAATCATCCGAACGGCTCGTACTACGTGCCTGCCCATCTCGAGCGCGCCGGGCAATTCAACCCCGACGGTGACAATGGCTTCAACGTCGAGAGCTTGCGCGATTTCAACAACACGGCGCCGCGCATTGCCATCGGTATGGAAACTCAGCCCGGTCACGGCGCTTCGTCGAACCGCGGTGAGTACCAAGTGTTGCGCAACAACATCAACGGTGTCCAGACGGACAGTGTGGGTGGCACGACTTACGGCGGTACCGGCGTTTACGGCGGTTTCGTGGGCGGCGTGTGGGACGCGCTGCTCGGTGAAGGTCGCAACTTCTGGTTCTTCGCCAGCTCTGATTGGCACAACCGTGGCAGCTTCGGCCCGGACGACCGCCGCTCGACGCAAGACTTTTACCCCGGCGAATACCAGCGAAACTACACGATGGTGCGCGCCGGTAGCGTCAAGCCGACGCCGCAGCAGATTGTCGATGGCCTGCGCACCGGCAACAACTTTGCCAGCAGCGGTCAGATCATCGACCGTTTGGGTTTCGTCGCCTGCTCGGGCAAGGCGGAGGCGCTCGTCGAGGAGATTGGCATCAACGCGGCGGTCGGTAACAGCTCACCCAGCGCGACCGGTTGCGCGACCATGGGTGAGAAGCTCGCGGTGGCTTCGGGCACGGATATCGTGATCAACGTCACGCTGCGGGACCCTGCGGGCACGAACTTCGCGCCCTACACGTTCGCCAATCCGTCGCTCAAGCAGGTCAGCATCACGCAGCCGATCAACATGCCGGTCCTCGATCACGTCGACGTGATCAGTGGCTTGGTCACCGGCTACAAGACGCCGGGCACGGCGGGTTACGCTGGTGAGTGGCCGCGCAACACCAACTGGCTCAAGGCAGACGGCACGACTGCGGATCTGTCCGTGGTGCCGGACGCGGCCAAGAACGTCTCGGCGGCCATTGCCAAGACCTTCAACGGCGCCGGCGCCTCCGCTTGGAAGGCGGTGACCTCGCCGGTCGATGGTTCGACGTTCCTCACGATGACGTTCCGCGTGCCTGCGGTGACTGCCTCGCAGTACTTCCGCTTGCGCGGCACGAACCTGCCGGCGGCCGTGCCCTTCGAGACCGACGCGAGCGGCAACCCGCTGGCCGACGTCTACACCAACGCCAACGACGCTTCGCGCCTGCGCATCCCGTGCACGACGGCGCACAGCGCGAATAGCCAGTTCGACGGTTGCCCGGATCACTTGGCGACCGCGAGCGGCGCCACGAACCCGATTGTCGGTCAGAAGGCGGTTTCTTACGACATCGCTGCTTGGTCCGACCTCTGGTTCTACGCGAACCCGGTGTACATCGAGGTCGCTGGCTCGACTCCCGTCGCGGGCGTCCAGTGAATAGACCGCCACTCCGTCACTCATGAGTGACATGACTGTCACTCACGAGTGACACCACCGTCACTGACGGATGGCACGACCCGAAACGGCGCCGCGCGGACACCACGCACGGCGCCGTTCCTCTTTTCTGAGCCCGTAAATCACATGTCGACGCCGCTCTTGAACCTCGATCTCTCCGAGCCTCTGCCGTCTCAACCCGTCGCCCCAGCGCGACCGCCCGCGCCGCGCCGCAACTGGCTGCGCGAACCGCTGCTGCACTTCATCGTGCTGGGCGGCTCGTTGTTTGTGGTCGATCACTTCGTGGCCAGCAAAACCGATGATTCGCACTCCATCGTCGTTACCGCCGACGTCGATCGCGAAGCGGTCGAGACGTTCGAGACGGCGCGGGGTCGCAAGCCGAATCCGGAAGAGCTCGAGGCGCTTCACCGCGTTTGGCTGGACAATGAAGTGCTATATCGGGAAGGGCTCGCCCTACAGGTCGACAAGGGCGATACGGCGATTCGAGAGCGGGTGATCTTCAAGGCGCTCAGCGTAGTCGACAGCAACGTGAAGCTGCCTCCCGCCGACGACACGCTGCTGCGCGCGTGGTTCGAGGCCCATCGCGACAAATACGACGAACCAGCTCGCTTCGACTTCGAAGAAGCCGCACTCTCGGGCAGCAATTCCGAGGCCACGGTGCGGGAGTTCGTGGATGCGTTGAACAAAGGCACGCCGGGAGACGCAAAAGCCGGTTTGCGCGTGTTCAAGGCGCGGCCACACTCGAATTTGGTCGATAGCTACGGCGCCGAGTTCGCCAAGAGCCTCGAGGCGAGTGCGCCCGGCACTTGGCAAGCGTTGCAAACCCGGGATGGCTGGCGTGCGATGCGCTTGAACGCGGCGACTCCGCCCAAACCGGGGGCCTACGAGGTCGTCCGAGGCATGGTGCTGCAGGACTGGAGCGACGCCACCGCATCGGAGCAGCGCACGGCCGCCGTGCGTGCTTTGGCCAAGAAGTACAAAATCAGCTACGAGGCAGCGGTCAAGGACCCGTTCGAATGAGGTCGCTATCCCTGCGTGCGGCGTGCCTGGTTCTGTTCACGCTCGCATTCGCGTTGCTCGTCACTCCAGCGCGTGCGCACGAGATGAGCATGGCGGAGATGGAGGTGCGCGAGACCGCACCCGGTGAGTTCCTCTGGCTCTGGTCGGCCGCCAGTGACAAGCGCCCGATGGGCGAAGATCTGAAGCCGCGCTGGCCGGATAGTTGCCGCGAAGCAGGCTCGAACGTCGTGCACTGCGACAGCAACGGGCTCAAAGGCACCTTCGCCATGGAAGGCGTTGGCAAGCGCTACTCGGCGGCGCTGGTCAAGATCATTTGGCTCGATGGTCAGAGTCACGTCTACACCCTTACTGGCTCGCAGCAATCCGTAGAGCTGTATGGATCCGCCGACGATCGGCGCGGTTTGGTCGAGATCTTTCGGACCTATACCGTGCTCGGCGTCCAGCATATCCTGAGCGGGATCGACCATCTGCTGTTCGTCGCCAGTTTGTTGTTCTTGGTCGGCTTCAAGCGTCGTCTGATTGGCACGATCACGGCGTTCACGTTGGCGCACAGCCTGACGCTCGCGTGTAGCGTGTTCGGCGTGCTCACGCTGCGCTCGGCGCCCGTGGAGGCCTGCATCGCGATCTCGATCGTGCTGGTGGCCAGCGAGGCGCTGCGTGACACCGAAACGCTGGCGCGGCGCATGCCGGCCTTGGTTGCGTTCTTGTTCGGGCTGGTGCACGGCCTCGGCTTCGCGGGCGCATTGAAGAGCGTTGGTCTTCCTCAGAGCCACTTGCCGATGGCGTTGCTCAGCTTCAACGTGGGGGTCGAGCTCGGACAGTTGGCGATGGTGCTACTGGCCTTCCTGCTGGTCAGCGTGCCACTGCCCAAGAGTTGGTTCTCGCGTGCTCGAAGGCCGGCGTTGTACGCGGTGGGCGTGGTGGCCGCGTTCTGGTGTTGGCAGCGGATCGCGGCGATCGTCGCCTGAGGTTCAGGTGCGCGCCCGTTCGCTTTCCTGATTTCGAACGCCGGTTTCCGACATCTGGAGAATCGTCGCAAGGAGAACCCGCAATTGAACGGCATTCACCGCAATCGAGCTCGGGCACGCTGCTTGCTTGGCCCGATGGTAGATGACGCGATCAATCGGTGCTTTGGCGGGTGCGCGGGTCGGGTGGGGGATCGTTCTGGCTTGCGTGGTCGGCTGCGGACAGTCGCCGAACGGTGCTAGCCCGACTCCGCCCGGCAGCATTGGCTTTGGATTGGAGCTCGCCCCTGGGGTCACCGTCACTCAGGCCATGTTCACGATCAGCGGCCCCAACGGCTTCTTCAGCGCGGGCAACGTGGCGGTCGGCGAAAGCGTCGACCTGCTCGTGCCGGTCGGAACGTTGCCGATCGGGGTGGGGTACGAGTTGAACCTGACTGCGCCAGCCTCGGACGGGCTGACGAGGTGCGACGCCAAGAGCGTGTTCGACGTCACGGATGGCAATCCCAAGTCGCTGACGGTTCATCTCGAGTGCGCGGTTCCGAGTGGCGAAGCGTCGGTAACTGCCACGATCAACGTCTGTCCGATGATTGATAGTCTCGGTGCGAGCCCGGCCGACGTGAAGATCGGTGGATTGGTCGCGCTCACCAGCTCTGCGCACGATTCCGACCTCGGTCCGTCGCCGCTCAGTTACAAATGGACCATCAACGGTGCGCCTCTCCCACCGCAGCCGACGGCGAACCTGAACTTTGCGTGCAGTCAGTCGGGCACTTTCAACTTCACGCTCTCCGTTTCTGACGGTGATATAACTCCGGGCTGTGCCGACAATCTCTCGGTCGTGGCGCGCTGCTCGGCTCCCTGAAGGCACGGATGATCATGGCTCACGAACTCACTCACGCCCTCGCATTGCTCGGCACCTGCATGCTGCTCGGCCTCTCCGCTTGTGGTAGCGAGGCGCCACCGGCCGCGTCCATTGGCGAAATGCCAGGCAGTGAAGCCGCACCCGGTCGCATCGCTGCGCCTGGCCAACGCTCGAGCGCTGGCGCACCGCAAGGCGCAGCCCAAGAAGAGAACGTTGGCTCCATCGCTCTCTCGCTGAAGATCGGCGACAAGCAATTGGACGCGATGGGCTACGCCATCGTTGGCTCCGGTTTTTCGACGAGTGGCAGCCTCGACGTCTCGCACAGCAGCAAGGTGTCAGGGATCGTCGGCGGAATTCCGTTCGGTACCAACTTCGCGTTGACCATGAGCGGCAAGGGTGTGGGCCCAGCCCCGCTCGACTGCGCAGGCTCGACTTCGTTCGACATGCAGGACGTAGGACCCTTGCCGGTGAGCATCCAGATCACCTGCAAGGAGCCAACGGTGGTGGAACCACCAGCGCCGACGCCAGCTCCGGTGCCGCCGCTTGCGGTCTTCACGTTGGCGTGCGCGCTTGCAGCGTTGGGCATCGCAGCCCAACGTCGCACTGCTCGGGGCTGACACGGTCGGCGCCGCGACGCGCGCGTGGTCGCCCGATTTTGCTGCTGAACGGAAGTGTTGCGTACGGCTGTTTCTCCCTGAATCGCGCGGCGCCCGCCGTCGTGCCGGCTCGCCGTTTCGGGCGCGCTCGCATCACGGAAAAACCGTGCTAAATGTGAGGATCGCAGCGGCGCGTCAGTCTTGGTTCGCGACTCGCGAGATTTTTCTCGTCCCCGAACAGGCGGCTGATTGCCGTAAGCTTAGCTTGCCCCTATGTTCGAGAGTCGCAGCGCGTGAACTCGCAAATTCTAATCGATGCCATCGTTCGCCAGACGATGGTCCTGATCGCCCAGCTGTCGACTGCCGACGGCGTGCGCTCCCCGCTTTCCCACATCGCGGACGAGGTGTTCGTCGGCCTGGTTAGGGAGCTCGAGCGTCAGAAGCTCGGCAAAAAAGTAATTGCCGACATGTTCGGCCTGGTGCTTCGCTCGTACCAGCAGAAAGTTCAAAGGCTGAGCGAATCGGCGACCGCCAGGGGCATCACCCTTTGGGGCGCCTTGCATGGCTTTCTCGTCGAGCGTGAGTCTGCCAGCCGCGGGGAGCTGCTGCAGCACTTCAAGCACGACGAGGAGGGGAAAGTCCGCAGCATCTTGAACGATCTCGTCGAGAGCGGGCTGGTCAGACGCACCGGGACGGGCAAGGAGACCCGCTATCGGGCCGCCAACGCGGAAGAGCTGGAAGAGCTCGGTGCCAGTGATGCGGGGGATCTCGAAGAGACCAACGCCGCGCTGGTCTGGGTCCACCTGTACCCCGCGAGCCCGATCAGCCGCGAACGGTTGGCTGCCGTCGTACCTCTGTCGGAGTCTTCGCTCGACGCCGCGATCGGCCGGCTGGTCGCCGACGAGCGCATTCGCATCGAGACTCGGCCCGAAGGCATATTCTACGTCACGGACCGCTGCTTGATTCCGATCGGACAAGCTGCGGGGTGGGAAGCCGCCGTCGTCGATCATCACCGCGCGGTGTTGAAGGCGCTCGCCGCCAAGGTCGTGGGTGGCAAGCATGTCTCGGCGGCGGCCGACGAGATCGGTGGCACCACGCTATCTTTCGATTTGTGGCCAGGCCATCCGCGGGAACGAGAAGTGCGTGCGCTGCTCGCTACGGTCAGGCGTCAAGTGGTGTCGCTTTGGGACGAAGTCGCCGAGTACAACCAGACGCATCGAGCGAAGTCCGCGTACCAAGTCAGCTTTTATTGCGGTCAGAATCTGATGGATGAGGAGGAGGTCGAATGACCGCGCGCCTTTTTTTGAACGGGGTGGGGGCCCTGCTCGTCGGAGCATTGCTGTTCGGCTGCTCTCCAAAAGCCAAAGAAGAGGGCGATAGCCAGACCAATTGGCTAGAGGCGTGCACGGCTGATTCCATGTGCAGCAAGGTGCCGGGCACCAAGTGTCTGTGCGGCGTGTGCACGCGCGCCTGCGCTTTGCCGAGCACGTGCAGCAACGTGCAGCAAGGCTCCTGTGTGCGGGCCGGCGACACGGGCGTGATCGCTCAGTGTGGCGGCAGCCCACCGCCGCTACCCGGTCTGTGTCTGATCCCCTGCGATGACGCGAGCGCTTGCAGCAAGGATCAAGCGTGTGTCGCCGGTATTTGCTCACCGCTGCCCGTCGCGCCGGTCGAGGTGACGGTCGATCTGGAAACGCGCCATCAGGACCTGGTGGGCTTCGGTGCGTCGGTCGCGTACGGTGAGGCGCAGATCACGGGTCACCCGCTGCAGGCCACGCTTTACCCGGCGATCTTCAACGAGCTCGGCTTGGATGTCTTGCGCTTTCGCAATCGCTTCCAGCACACCGGAGACGATGACCTGAAGTCCGCGGGGGACTTGGTTGCGGCGGGGAGCGCCACGTTGGGGCGCCCGCTGTCGGCCTTTCTCAGCACTTGGAGCCCCCCACCTTCGCTCAAAGCAAACCAAGCACTGGTCTGTAGCGGCAACGTGCAGACGTGCACGCTCTCCAAAACACCAGCGGGTGCCTTCGACTATGCGGGCTTGGCGGATTATTGGGCGGCCTCGCTCGGGGCGTACGCGAAGGTCGGCCTCGTTCCCGACTACATTGGCATCCAAAATAACCCGAACTACATCCCGAGCTCCGCGGAGTCTTTGGAAGCCTGTAAGTTCTTGCCCACGGAGGCCACCGTCTCGGTGCCGCTCGGTCTCAGCAGCGTCCGTGTGACGTATCCCGGCCTCGCCCAAGCCCAAGCGGCAATGCTCGATGCCCTGTCCGCTCTACCCAATCGGCCGAAGTTGCTAGCGCCGGAAACCAGCGACTTCGGTAGCGTGGCTGACTACCTACCCAGCCTGGATGCTTCGAAGACGGATGCGCTGGCTCACCAACTGTACGGTGTGAATCCCGCGGCCGTAGATCTAGATGCGCTGGCCGCGATGGGCACGTTGGTCAGCCAATACGGTCGCCCCGTGTTCGTCACCGAGATGCAGGCCGACGGCTTCGGGACGGCTGTCTTGATTCACTACGCCACTGTCGTCGAGGGGGCTTCGGCCTATCTGCAGGCAGCCCTGACCGGTCCGGTCTCGGGTCCGCTGACCAACACCCAAGCACTGTTTGGCATCGACTCCGCCATTTTCAAACGCCAAGACCCGTTCTACGCGATGCGGCACTTCGCCGAGCACACGGATCCCGGTTGGACGCGTGTCGAGGCGACGGCGGCCGGTTCGGGGCTCTTGGTGTCCGCGTGGCAATCGCCCTCTGGTCAAGATTTGACCATGATTCTAATCAACACCCGCAGTCTGGAGCTGAGCGCAAAGCTCGTGCGCCCGGGAGATTGGTCGACGTCGGCGGTAACGCGCAGCGTTTTCAGCGGCACCGAGCGCTCGGCTGCGCTCGGCGCGCTGTCTGCGGAGGGCGTGATCAGGATGCCGCCCGAATCGGTCGTCACCGTTGCGCTCTCGCGCTGACGGCAAAAGACGGATAAAACACCGGCTTCAGGGCGGCTTCAGCCGGTTCCGTGGCCGGTCTTTTCGGTTGACAAGGGCTGAGGGTGGTCGACACCATGCCCAGCGGCGTGGTCGATCATCAGCGTGTTTTGGCAATGGCTTCGGCGTCGCTCGCCATTGCCGGGCTGGCATTGGCTTGCGAGCCCACCGTGATCATCGGTTCGTGCACCGCGTCTTCGAGTGCAACGCTGGGCGACGCTGGTGCGGGTGGGGCGGCCGACGAAGGCGTCGTCGATGTGCCCTGGTCGACCGGCTTCGAAGACGGACTTTGCGGCTACCAGTCAGTAAACGGGTACTGCTACGCGCGCCACGACGCGAGCATCGAAATCGTGCGATCGCCCGTGCATTCGGGCAAGTTCGCAGCCGCGTTCACCGTCAATGGTAACGCAACCACTGCCGAGCGTAGCCAGGCGCGCTGCGTGCGCCAAGGGAGCATGCCCAAGTCCGCCTACTACGGCGCTTGGTACCTGATCCCCGCGCTCCAAACCAGCGACGGGAATTGGAATCTGTTCCATTTTCTGGGCGGCGTTTCCGAAACCGATTCACACGCTTTGTGGGACATCTCGCTCGCAAATGATGCCGACGGGAAGCTCGAGCTGTCGCTCTTCAACTTCTTGACCGGCACACATCCGCCTATTTCTGGCGTTCCGCCGATCCCGATTGGTGCGTGGTTCCACGTCGAGATTCAGCTGAAGCGCTCGGCGCAAGCGAATGGCGAGGTGACCGTGTACCAAGACGGCGTAGTCGCCGTGCACCTGACCAACTTGATTACGGACGATACGGATTGGGGTCAGTGGTACGTCGGGAACTACGCGAAGACGCTCGTGCCAACGCTCTCCACGGTCTACGTCGACGATGTCACGATCCGTGAGGAACCGTGAATCGTTGGGCAGCGTCTGGAGCGTTCGGCGTCGCTCTGCTGCTCTTCGCGGGGACCAGTAGCGCAGAGAGCGCCCTGCCCGTGCAGCTTCGCTGGCAGGCACCCGCTGGTTGTCCGCAGGAAGGCCAGGTTCGGCAAAAACTTCGCGATTTGCTGGGCGGCAATGCGGCCGATGCCGCGGCGAGCCGACTGCGCGCAGAAGGGCAGATCGAACCCGTCGGCGAGCGCTTCCGGCTGACCTTGAACATTCACTACGATCTCGTCAACGGCACGCGAGTAGTTCTCGGCAGTTCGTGCGAGGACTTGGGCGGAGTGGCTGCCGTCACACTCGCGCTCTTGTTCCGAGCCGAGCACAGCTCGAGCGCTCCGCTGACGGCGCGCGATCTCGGCGGAGGTTCGGCCGCCGTGGGCGGGGATGCTCGAAATTCAGGCCCGGACAATCGTGCTTCGGGTTCGGAGGACGCGGCCACCGACACCAGCAATCGAAAGACGGAATCCGAGAATCGCGCTGCCGACAATGGGGCGCTCCCTGCGGCTAGCGCGGCCAACGCCGACGAGAAATTCGAACTGGACGAGCAGCACCGTGCCTCCGAATCGCACTCGGATGCTTCGCGCTTGCGGTTCTTGCTACGCGCGCCGGAGCTCCGCGCCGACATCGGTGTGTTGCCCGAGCCGAGCTACGGCTTGGGGCTCGCCGCGGGGCTGCAATACGAAGCGTGGCGCTTCTTGCTTTCTGGAGCGCTCTGGCTCGGCCAGGACTACGAGCCCGGGCCGTTCGTGGGCTATGGTGCCCACTTTGGTCGTTTCAGCGGGGAGCTTTCCGCTTGCCGCAGCTGGGGGTTCACCGGCTTCGAGTTAGCCCCTTGCTTGCAACTCACGCTCGACGACGTTGCGGCGCGGGGCACCGGTGTCGGTATCGCCTCCACCAACCCGCGCACGGCTTGGCTCTCCGTGGGCGCGGGCCTGCAGGGGCTCTGGGCCCTCAATAGCCGCGCATCGCTCATTTTTGGTGTCAACGGCCGAATTGCGACCTCGAGACCCCGATTCGTGAGCGAGGGGATCGGAGAGATTTCTCAGGTGGGACCCGCTGCGCTGGGCGTAGTACTCGGCTGTGAATGGCGGCTTTGATGGAAAATGCCTTAACATTACCGACAATTCTCGGCCGCGAGCGGATTTCGTGACGGCATGAGCCGGCGCTTGGCACTGCCGTATTGAAGAACAAGATGAGCGGACACGACCTGGTTGCTTCGGCGCCATTGGCGGGGGCCAGCCCGGTCCCCCCTGACCGACCAGCCCTCGTGCAGAATTTTCCCGCTATCTATCGCGACTACTTCGATTTCGTTTGGTCGTGCACCCGGCGTCTCGGGGTCAGCGCGGCAGCAACAGACGACGTCGTGCAGGAAGTATTCATCGTGATCCACGCTCGCCTCCACACGCTAGAACGGCCAGAAGCGCTGCGCAGCTGGATCTACGGGGTGGTTCGGCGTGTCGTCAGTGCGCACCATCGGGCTCGCCGCTCGAAGCTCGATTCGGCGCTACCCTTCGAGATGGCGGAGCTGCCTGGCCTCCGACAGCCCACTCCGCTCGATCTCGCGGAGCAGAATGATCAAGTGAAGCTCCTCTGGAGCGTGCTCGATGAGTTGGACGACGACAAGCGAGAGGTCTTCGTGCTGGCAGAGCTAGAGGAGATGACGGCGCCCGAGATTTCGGAGGCGATCGATATTCCTATCAACACTGCCTATTCGCGGCTGCGCGCCGCCAGGCAGGCGTTCAACGAAGCGCTGGCGCGTCGTGAGGCGAGAGGAGACTTATGTCGGACTTGACTGAAGGTGGCAGAGCGCTGGTGCAGGCAGGCAGGGAAGCCGATCGCCCGAGTGACGCCGATCGCGAGCGTGTGCTCGCCGCGTTGTGCACGCGCCTGGGCGATGCGACGATGCTCGGGGCTGCCCTGACCCAAGCGCCAGTTGCAACCGGCGGGGCGGCGGCCAGTTCGAAATTGTTGAAGTGGGGCTGGGTCGGTCCGACGGTGCTGGTCGCCGCCGGTGCGCTTTGGTTCGCGCCGCGTGTCGGGCACGAGGGCCGCGAGAATGTAGCGCCGGTATCGAGCGCAAACGTGCTGAGCACGGTCAGCGAAGGGGCGCCTTCCGCGGCGGCCGTCAGCGCGCCGCCAGCGGTTGCGCCCAGTCCGAGCGCCGCCATCGCCGCACCAGATTCGGCGCCTGCCGCGCCGGAAGCGGTGAGCCGCCCGATCGAGGCGCAAAAGGCCGCGCCACGCTCGCGCGATGGCCTGGGCGAAGAAGTGGCGCTGCTCTCGCGCGCGGAGACCGAATTGCACGCGGGGCGGCCGGCGAAAGCGCTGCTTGCCCTCGCCGAACACCAGCGCAAATTTCCGCGTGGCGCGCTGGCAGAGGAGCGCACTGCGGCACGAATTCAGGCGCTCTGTGCGCTCGGCCGGAGCGAAGAAGCGAACGCTCAGCTCCGGCAGCTGCTGCACATTTCGCCGAACTCGGCGCTCGAAGAGCGCGCTCGGCAAGCCTGCCGCCCCTGAGGGCGCACGGGCCTGCCGTCCCGGGGCTACTCCGTCGCGCCTGTGCTAGCCAGCGCGAGCGTGCGTTTGCTGGCCCGCCGTGAGAACCAATACAAGACGGCGGGGAGCACGAGCATTGCGGAGAACTGCGTCGTCAGCTCACCGAGAGCCGCGGTAATGCCCATGCTGTGCACCGCGCCGTTGACGCTGAACATGAGCGCGGCATAGCCGCTGAGCGTGGTCATCGAGCAGGCCACGACCGCGCCGCCCGTCTCGGTGAAAGCCCGTTCGATGCCATCGTTGCCCTCGAGCTCACGGCGTTTCATGACGTTGATCGCGTAGTCGGAGCCCACGCCAATGGCGATTGGCAGCGCCACGAAGTTCAGGAAGTTCAGCTTCAGCGAGAGCAGGTACAGCCCGCCAATCAGCCATGTCAGCCCCAGGAACAACGTGCCCAACGCGACCCAGCCGCCAGAGCGCCCCCGAAACGCGAACAGCACCACGGCCGCGGTGCCCAGCACGCTCAAGAACGCTACCCGCGGCGCGTCGCGCGCGATGGTGTCGAGCATGTCCGCGAAGATCACCGGATCACCCGTGCCGCGGATCACCTCACCGGAAGGCAGTTGGATCTCGCGCATGCTGTCCGCCCAAAGCTCGAGGTAGTGCAGGTCATTCACACTTCGGCCCTTGGTCGGACCCACATACAAGATCGTGCCGATCGTGCCGTTTTTCTCGCGAAACGCACTGACCGCCAACTCCGGCAGGTCGCTCAGTTCGACCTTCTTCAAGTTGGTCGGCAGGTGCTTTTCGATCTCTCGGTAGTCTTCGTCGGTGACCAGCTTGCGCTTGCGTGCTCGGTCGATACGATCGCGGATCTCGCTCAAGAGCTGGATCTTTTCGTCCTGATCCTTCGGTAAGAGCGAATACACGCTCACTATTTGTCCGAAGGGCTTCGCGTTGTCGGGCGCGGTATCACGACGGCGCTCGAGCTCGGTGATCAACGGGGGGATCTGATCGAGCCGATCGACCAAGACGGCCCGCCCGCCCTGATTCACACCGCCCACGATCTTGGACATACGCGACGAGAGCTTTTGCGCCGAGCTGGGAGATTTTTCGTCGTTCCGGATCTTGCCCAAGTCGTATTCCATCGGGTCGTAGATGAAATACGCGGCGGTCGCCGCACCCATGCCCAAGGCCGAGACCACACCGAACACCGAGAGCAGCCCCGCATAGCGCTTGGCGAGCCAGATGAACGGCTTTGCATACAGCCCGCCGAGCTTCTCACTGACGCCGCCCTGCGAGCTTTTGAGCCGCTCGAACGAGGACAAGACGGCCGGTAATACCGTGTAGGTCGAGACCCAACACAGCAACATACCCGCCGCGCCAATCACGCCGAAATGGCGAAAGCCGCGAAACTGCGTGGTCATCAGCGCGCTGTACGACATGACCGCGACGCCCACGGCGGCCAGAGTGGCGCTCCAGGTATCGAGCGACGCGGTCTTCAGCGCTTCCGGCATGCTGAGCTGTTGATCTCGCCTCGCCTCGAGGAAGCGGGCCATGTAGATGACCATGGCGTTGATGCCGTTGCCGATGATCACGCTGATCAAAAAGCCCGTGGCCGTGTTCAAATGGCCGATCGTGACCACCGTGAACGCGAGGGTCCAAATCAGCCCGAGCCCGACGCTGAAGCCCAACGAAAGTATCGCTCGCACTCGAAAAAAGAACAGATAAACGACGAGCAACACCAGGACGCCACCCGCGATGCCGACCTCCGTCAGATCTCGCGTAATGTCCCGGTACTCCTCGGCGCTGGTGACTAGGTTCCCGGTAAACCCGTGCTTGAAATGCGGATCGACGCTTTGATAGTGCCCGTCCTCGATCAGTCGTTCGACCTGGGCCTCCAACTCGAACGCTCGCTGATCCATGGCGCGTAGCGGAGTGCGGATCAGGATCACCGCCAGGTGGCCATCTTCACCGATGTAGTAGCCGTCTGAACCCGGCGTGGCTTCCTTTGCTTGATCGAGGCTCTTTTGGAACGAGCCTCGCACCGATTGCACGGTGATCGGCTCTGGTTCCTCGTCGTCGAGCAGGGTGTCCGTGGCGCGGGCGACCTCCCAGTCGTAACGCGATATGATTTTGTCACGGAGCTGCTTGAGTTCGTCCAGCCCCGCGTACAGATGCTTATTTTGCTCGAAGAACTTTTCCGCCTCGCGCGGGCCGTCTTCGACGCTCGCGATCAGGTCGGGCGGCAATTTTCTGAGCTTCGGTGCCAGTTCGTCGACGAACCGCTTCAGCAGCGCGGTGTCCTTCGATTCGGCAGTGACGGCGAGCAGGGACATGCTCGAAAGCCGACCGCTGACCCGCCGCATCTCCACGACGCTCGGTGTGTCGTCCGGGAGCAGCTCGCTGAAGCCGGTCTTGATCTCGAGGCGTCGAACGAGAGCTCCCGCGGGGATAATGCTGAGTAGCGCGAGCGTCAAAATCAAATATGGCCGGGCGACTTGGATCGCGACCAGGCGCGTCAGCATTCGTTCGATAAACTTCACCATTATCAGCGCGCGGGAAGCTATCACGTGGTTTTTCCATGCTCAAGGACCTGCGACTGTCGCTTTCTGCGACAAAGTCCCAATTTTAAGTGACGAGTCGAGCGCCGCGCGCGTTGGTTTTCATGATGGGTCCGGCGCTTGCGCCCGTTATCCTGTTTTGCTGCGCTGGAAACCTCGGGGAATAGAGACACGCTCGTCATCGTCTCGATTCACCACCACCATCAATCGCGAGGCGAGCTCGAGATCACATGGATGCTCATTCCTTTCTCTTGGCACTGACGGTGGTCTTGGGCGCGGCTGCGCTCACTACCGTCATCTTTCAGCGTTTGCGGCAACCGGTCGTGCTCGGCTACATTTTGGCCGGTTTCATCATCGGCCCGAACGTCCCGATTCCAGTCGTGGCCGATCGGCAGATCGTTCAAACGCTGTCAGAGCTGGGGGTGATCCTGCTGATGTTCTCGCTGGGCTTGGAGTTCAGCCTGGGCAAGCTCGTAAAGCTCGGGGCGGGCGCGAGCCTCACCGCACTGTTGCAATCGAGTTTGATGATTTGGCTGGGCTTCGTCACGGGTCGACTCTTCGGCTGGAGCACGATCGAGAGCCTATTTACCGGCTCGATCATCGCCATCTCCAGCACCACCATCATCGCCAAAGCCTTCGACGAGCAACAGGTACGGGGACCGCTTCGGGAGTTGGTGGTCGGCATTCTGATCGTCGAAGATCTGATTGCCATCTTGCTCATGGCGACGCTTACCGCCGTAGCCGGTGGCACGGGGTTGTCCGCGGTGGACATGGCCAAGACCACCGGGAAACTGTTCGGCTTCCTCACAGTGCTAATCTCGATCGGCTTGCTGCTCGTGCCGCGTGCAGTGCGTGCCATCAACCGCCTGGACCGCCCCGAGACCACTTTGGTGGCCAGCATTGGCTTCTGTTTCGCGGTTTCCCTGCTTGCTCACGGGTTCGGCTATTCGGTCGCGCTCGGCGCGTTCATCGCAGGCTCGCTGATTGCCGAGTCTGGTGAGGCGAAGGCCATCGAACACTTGGTACACCCGGTGCGCGACATGTTTGCGGCCGTGTTCTTCGTCTCGGTCGGCATGTTGATCGAACCCGCGGTAATCATCGCGCATTGGCCGGCGATCACCGTGCTGACGCTGGTCGTCGTCAGCGGTAAGTTCATCGGCGTTACGCTGGGCGCGTTCTTGACCGGGCACGGTGTGCGGACCTCCGTGCAGTCCGGAATGAGTCTGGCGCAGATTGGAGAGTTCTCCTTCATCATCGCTGCGCTCGGCCTGTCACTGAAGGCCACCGGCCCATTTCTCTATCCGGTCGCGGTCGCAGTTTCGGCGCTCACCACGCTCACGACGCCTTGGTTCATTCGCGCATCCGGGCCCGTCGCCGATTTCGTCGATCGAAAAGCGCCGCGTCCGCTGCAGACGTTCGTTTCGCTCTATGGAAGTTGGCTACAGAGCTTCAACTCTAGCCCGCGCGAGCGGACCACCGGAGCGCAAGTTGGCCGGCTCGTGAGGCTGTTGATCTTCGATGCGTTGCTGATCGCGGCCTTGGCCATCGGGGCCGCGCTCGGCGTCGCCCGCCTGAGCCGGTATTTCGAGGCCAGATTCGCGATTGCTCCGACGATGGCAAAAATCTTGGTGATCGCCGCCGCCATCGCGTTGGCGGTTCCGTTACTGGCGGGCGTGGCTCGGCTCGCGCGCAAACTGGGGCAGGTGCTTGCCTTGAGTGCGCTGCCCGCGGCGGAAGGCGCTGCCCCCGATCTCGCGACGGCACCACGGCGTGCGCTGCTGGTCACGATTCAGTTTGGCATCGTGCTGCTGATCGGCATTCCGCTCTTGGCCGTCACCCAGCCATTCCTCGGCGGAGTATACGCACCGCTGTTGTTTGCTGCGTTGCTGCTTGCGCTCGGCGTATCGCTCTGGAGGGGAGCCTCGGAGCTGCACGGGCATGTGCAGGCCGGGGCGCACGCGATCTTGGAGGTGCTCGTCGAGCAAGCGCGCTTGGGCGGCAGCGCGCCATCGCGTGCTCGGCGCGACTCCGATCCCGATGCTTTGGCGCAAGTCCGCGGTTTGCTGCCCGGCATGGGCGAGCCCACCTCGTTCGAGCTCGATACCGAAAGCCCCGCCGTCGGAAAATCACTAGCGGAACTGAACCTGCGTGGCCAAACCGGCGCCACCGTGCTCGTCATTCAACGAGGCAGTGATGGGCTACTGGTCCCAACCGCATCCGAGATCCTCCTGGTTGGAGATCGTCTGGCACTGGCCGGGACTCGCGCCGCGATCGCGGCGGCGAAGGATTTGCTGCGTCCAAATCCTGCGGATTGAGTTTTGTCGGCGGGGCGGAGCTCGGCCGTGACCCGTCGACGACTTTCGATCTTCGAGCGGTTAGTGCGAGTTTTCACCCGGGTTGCCGTTGCCTTTCATGGCGGCCAGGACTTTTTCCGTCAGCGCGGCTGGTGAGAAGGGTTTCTCGAGGTACGCGGTGCCGAGCGCCAGCACCCCGGCACGCGCTGCGGCGCCACCCGGATAACCGGACATGTAGACGACCCGCATCCGTGGGTGGAGCGCGCTCAGCTCCCGCGCGAGCTCCATTCCCGTGCACTCGGGCATGATTACGTCCGTGAGCAGCAGATCGATTGCGGACCCGTGCTCGTTGCAAATGCGGCGCGCTTCCGAGGGACGGCGGGCTTCGAGAACCGTGTAGCCGCGTTCCTTCAGAACACGCGCTGCTACTTGTCGCACGGCCGCGTCGTCTTCGACGATCAGCAGCGTGCCGCTGCCTCCAAAGACGGCAGGGTCGTCCGACTGCTGCTCGCGCGCGGTCGGTGCTTCGTCCAAACGTGGAAAGTAGATCTTGAATACGGTTCCGTGGCCGAGCTCGCTGTGAACGCGAATCTGCCCGCCGCTCTGTTGAACGATGCCGTACACGGTGGCCAAGCCGAGGCCAGTTCCTTGCCCGACCTCCTTCGTGGTGAAAAACGGCTCGAAGATGCGGCGCTGGGTCTCGGAGTCCATGCCGGTGCCGGAGTCGGTGACCGCCAGCACGACGTATTCGCCCGGCGGTATGTCGTCGCCCGCTTCGTCGTGCTGGGCATCGATACTGACATTTTGCGTTGAAATCGTGAGCCTTCCCCCGCCGCGCATGGCATCACGCGCGTTGATCGACAAGTTCAAAATGACTTGATCGAGCTGCCCCGCGTCAGCGCGCACGACACCGACGGAAGGTGCGAGCTCCGTCGTCAACTCGATGTCTTCGCCGATGATCCGGCGCAGCATCTTCTCGATGCCGTTGACGACGTCACTGATACGAAGCTCGGTGGGCTGCACGGGTTCGCTGCGGCTGAACGCGAGCAATTGTTTGGTCAGCGCCGCCGCGCGCCGTGCCGCCGCCAAAATCTCATCGAGATCGCCTCGCTTCTCGTCTTGCCCGAGCAGTTCTTCGCGTAGGAGTTCCGCATAACTTTGGATCACGACGAGCAAGTTGTTGAAGTCGTGCGCGACACCGCCCGCGAGTCGCCCAATCGCCTCCATCTTCTGCGATTGACTGAGCTGGGTCTCTAGATCCCGCTGGCGAGTCACGTCTCGTAGCACGGCGACGCCGCCGGTGACGTCGTCGTGATCTCCGACCAAAGGCGTGCCCGTCATCGCCACCGTCGCGCCGCGGGCGGTGCCGTTCTTCACCCAAGTCTCGATTTCGACTGATTTCTCTCCGGCTATGGCGCGCAGCAATGGGTCGACCGCGGCGGGCAGGTTCTGCTTGCGGTCCGCGGTGAATACCCCGAAATCCCGGGCCCAGCTCTGCGGATTGAGCTTGGGCGCCGTCGCTCCGAGAATCTTGTGGGCTTGCGGGTTGAAGAGCAACGTATTGCCCCCGCGATCGGCTGCGACGATGCCCTCGTCGAGGCTGTTCAGAATCGAGGTGAGTAGCCGTCGCTCGCGCGCCAGCTCTTGTGTCAGCCGAAAGTGGTCCGCCGCCTTTTGAACCATCAAGACCAAGTCGTTGGGGTTCCACGGCTTGGTGACGTAAGCGAACAATTTCCCGTTGTTGACCGCGCGGATCACGGCCGACAGATCGGCAAACGCGGTCACCAAGATCCGTTCGGCGTCGGACGAGCCGTTGATTCGAGCGAGCAGCTCGTCGCCCGTCATGTGCGGCATGCGTTGGTCGCTGAGCACGACCGCGATTTCCTGGTCGTTTGCGACCATCTTCAGCGCCTCCTCGGGCGATGCGGTCTTCAGCACGGCGAAGTCCTCACCCAACAGGTCCTCTAGGGCGAGGAGCACTTGAGGTTCATCGTCGACGAGGAGAATTCTCTGCTTTTCAGCTGGCATGGGCCGTTGGACCTTGGTTGATGGGAAACCGGATGGCTATCGACGCACCGCCGCCCGGCGGTTCGGATAGCTCGATCGTTCCTTGGTGTTTGCGCACGATTGAGTAAGTGATCGAGAGGCCCAGGCCGGTGCCCTGTCCTACGGGTTTCGTCGTGAAGAAGGGTTCCAGCACGCGCTCGCGCAGCGCGGGCGGAATGCCGGGTCCGGAATCGGTGACGACGATCGAGTAGAGCGCGCCTTGCGACCCGGTGCTGATGCGTAGCACGCCGCTGCCTGCCATGGCGTCGATGGAATTGGACACCAAGTTCATGATGGCTTGATTCAGCAGGCTCGCGTAGCAATCCACCTGGTCGGGGGTGCCGAAGTCGGTTTCGACCTCGATGCCGGTCCTGAGCCGGTGACCCAGAATCGTGAGCACCGACTCGACACACTCCCGAATACTGACCCGCTTGCGCTCACCCTCGTCGAGGCGAGCGAACGTGCGCAGTTTGATCACGAGTTCGCGAATGCGTTCCAGGCCCGGGCCGATTTCGTTCAGCCGTTCGTTGGCAAGTTGCCATTTGTCGCGAGCGGAGGCCGAGAGCGGCGTCGGGAGTTCCGGTTCGAGCTGGGTCAGCTTGCGTCGCACCGTGTCGAGATGGCTGAGCACGAACGCCAATGGGTTGTTGATCTCGTGGGCCACGCCGGCGACCAATTCGCCCAGGGACGCCATTTTTGCGGTCTGCACCAGTTGGGCGTGCGTGCTCTGGAGATCGGTGTAGGCCGCTTGCAGCTCCACGTTCGCGGCTCGAAATTGTTCGGCGAGGCTCGCCTTCTCGCTGGCGAGCGCACGCAGCTCGATGTTGCTCCGCTCGAGAGCCGTCTTCGCAGACTCGACCTTTTGGTGTGCCGCGTGCAGCTCCAAGAACACGCGCACCTTGCTGCGCAACACCGATGCATTCAGCGGCTTGAACAGAAAATCGACGGCGCCCGAGCCGTACCCGCGAAGCACCATGCCCTCGCTGTTGTTGGCGGCGGTCAAGAAAATGATCGGTACGTCGCGCGTCGACGGATGGCGCCGGGCATGATGAGCGACCTCGTAACCGTCCATCTCTGGCATTTGCACGTCCAACAGGACCACCGCAAACTCGCGGCGCAGCAAGTGGCGCAGAGCGTCGTTGCCGGAACGCGCGAACACCACGTCGCAGTCCATGTCCTCCAGCGAGGCCTGGAGGGCCACCAAATTGGCTTCCACGTCGTCCACGGCCAACACCGCGGGGCGAGCTCGATCCGTTGTTTGGTCGATGGCATTGCCGAATTTCATCCCGACCGCCTCCGGAAAATTCGTTCTTTCTCGGCAAACTCGGCAAAATGGCCGCGGGCCTCGGGGGAGAGCGCTTCGTTCATGCCCAGGCAGAGGAACCCGGACCGTTGCAAGCACCCTGCGAAGGTCGCGAGTGCGCGCTCTCGCAGCTCGGTCCCGAAGTAGATCAGGACATTCCGACAAAATACCACGTGCATCTCGCCGAGGGCTTGATCGGAGGCGAGGTCGTGTTGGAAGAAGACGACGTTTCGCCGCAACGCTTCGCGTACGACGATACGCCCGTAGGCTTGCGAGAAATAGCTGCCCAGCCGGTCCTTCCCGCCGCTCTCGAGATAGTTACGCTCGAACTCGTGGCGACGCTCTTCCGGGTACACGCCCTCGCGAGCCATCTCGAGCGCCTTCGGGCTCATGTCCGTAGCGTAGATCTGGGCACGCTCGTACAGGTTCTCCTCCGCGAGCAGAATCGCGGTTGCATAGACTTCCTCGCCAGAAGCACAGCCGGCGTGCCAAACCTTGAGCGACGGATAGGTACGCAGGATGGGCACGACCCGCTCGCGAAACGCCTGAAAGAATGCGGGATCCCTGAAGCCCTCGCTCACTCGCACCGTGAGATCGTCGAGGACCGACGCAAAAAAACTCGGGTCGAGCAAGATCTGGTGTTGAAGCTCACCCAGGTGAGAAAGTCCCGAGCGCGTCAGCGCAGCGCGCACTCGGCGTCGCATCGAGGCCTGTGCGTAGTTCACGAAGTGATAGCCGTAGCGCGTCTGAATTGCCTGCAGCAGCAGGTGAATCTCCAGATCTTCGAGGGGGCTATCCGCCAACATGCGCACCTCCACCAGGCAGCCAGGCCTGCACGGTTTGCAGCAATTTCTCGCTGTCGATTGGCTTGGTCAAATAGTCGCTCGCGCCCGCTTCCAGGCAACGCTCGCGCTCGCCCTTCATGGCCTTTGCGGTGAGGGCGATTACCGGCAAGCTTCGGAAGCGCGGATCCTCGCGCAACCGCCGGGTTGCTTCGTAACCGTCCATCTCGGGCATCATAATGTCCATCAGCACGGCGTCGACTCGTGGATTCTGGGCGAGTAGCTCCAGTGCCTCGCGTCCCGTGTCGGCGACCAACACTGTGGCGCCCTTGCTGGTGAGCAACGCGGTGAGAGCGTACACGGTGCGCATGTCGTCCTCGGCGAGCAGTAACGTTACACCGGGCAACGACCGATCGATGATTGTGGGCGGCGGAGGGATTTGCGAACGAGCCCGCGGAGATAGTGAGTCTTTGACGTGGCTCACGAAGAGTCGAATCTCCTCCATCAGCCTACCTGCAGAATCGCCCTCTTTGAGCACGACGGCTTCGGCGTAGGCTTCGAGCTGTTTCGTTTCGCGCTTGTCTAGGGCGCGACCGGTGTGGACAATTACCCGGGGCGAATTTGCATGGCCGCGCGCGCGCAGGGTTTCGAGCACCGCCAGCCCGTCCATGTCCGGTAGGCCGAGGTCCAGGATCATGCAGCCAAACGCCGTCTTCTCGAGCGCGTCGAGGGCAGCCTGCGCGCTGCCCACGCGCAGCGCCTCGAATTGCTCCTGACGCAGCCGCTCGCACAACGAGTCCCCCTCCGCTGCGCTGTCCTCGACTACCAGGACTCGCCGCGTTGCGCCATGTGAGCCGGGTGCCAGGGCTCGCACGGCCAGAGCGAGTTCGGCGTGGGTTGCAGGTTTCATCAAGTAGCCGATCGCTCCCAGGGCGAGACCGCGGTCCGGTGATTCCACTCCTGACACGAAGTGCACTGGAATTTCGCGGGTGCGTGGGTTCGCACGCAGACGCTCCATGACGTTCCAACCGTCGACGTCTGGAAGTGTGACGTCGAGAACGATGCCTTGCGGCCGATACTTGCTCGCCAGCAATACGCCCTCTTCGCCGGTGTTCGCCACCAGTGCTTTTAGACGACGTGCGCGGATGATCTCGACTAGTTGCTCGGCCAACACCGGATCGTCTTCGATCACCAACAGGTGCGGCGAGTCGGGGTCGAGGTGGTCTCGGTCGTCCGGGACGATGCTCTTGTACTTGGCCACGGGCGCGAGCGAGTCGGACGCTTTTGCGCTGGCGATGGGCAGGTAGCAAGTGAAGTGGCTTCCCGATCCGGGCTCGCTCTCCAGCTGCAGCTCACCGCCGAGCAAGGTGATCGATTCTCGCGAGATCGCCAAGCCTAAGCCGGTTCCGGAATAGCGGCGGTTGGCATGCGACTCGAGCTGCTCGAACGGCGCGAAGACCCTCTCCTGCGCGTCCGCAGCAATGCCTATGCCCGTGTCAGACACGGTCAGCGCCAGGCACGATTGGGCATTGAGCCCCGGGCGGTTGAATTTGACGGAGGGTGACGGCCAGCCGATGTGCAGCGTCACCTGGCCACGATCGGTGAACTTGATTGCGTTGCCGAGTAGATTGGTGAGGATTCGTTCTACCCGCTGAGGATCGGTCAGGATCGTGGCCGGGCAGGCGGAGTCGACGGAGATCGCGAGCCGGAGCGACTTTTCCGCGGCGAGGGGCTCGAAGACGCGGCGCGCATGATCCGCGAAGCGGCTCAACTCCACGGGCTCGAGCTTCACGTCCTCACGGCCTGCTTCGATCTTGGCCAGATCGAGGACCTGATTGATCAGGTTCAGAAGGTCGCCACCGGCACTATGGATGGTCTTGCTGTATTCGACTTGCTTCTCTGTCAGATTGCCGAGTTCGTTTTGCCCCAGCAGGTGCGAAAGCAACAGCATGCTATTTAGAGGCGTGCGTAGCTCGTGCGACATGTTGGCGAGGAACTGCGACTTGTAGGTGCTCATTTTGCTGAGCTCCTCGGCCTTCGACTGAAGGCGAAGACGGGACTCTTCCAACTCCGAGTTCTGCTGACTCAAAATGCCGCGCTGTGTCTCCAACTCTGAATTGGCGACACGCAATTCTTCGTGTTGGCTCTGGAGCTCTTGGTTGTTGGCTCTGAGCTCCTCTTCCTGTGCCACCAGGCGTTCGGCCTGTCGCTGACTCCGTTCCAATGCGTCGCGTAGCGCTGCGCGCGAGCGGGCTGCTTGAAAGCCAATGACCAACATCTCCTGGACGGACTCCAGAAGCTCACGGATGTAAGTCGTGTCGGCTTTGAATAGGGCAACCTCGAGCACGCCGATGCTCTCGTCCGCTCGCGCCAAGGGTAGAAATAGAATCGAGCGAGGTGTTGCTTCCCCCAGCGCCGTCCGCACCCTCAGGTAATTTTCGGGGATCTCTTCGACGGCCAAGAGGGACTTCGAGCGCATTGCCTCGATCAACAGACCCTCGCCGCGGGTCTGTCCCTGAAGCGGGTCGAGCGGTGTGAACTCCGTGCCGTCCTCGATGCCGAAGCGGCCGCGTAACCACAGGCCGCCGTCTTCCAACAAATATAGGGCCGCCGCAACGGCTCCGGTGCGCTGCGCCAGACAATGCACCACTCCCTTGGCAAGCGCGGCCGGCTCGGAGCCCCCGCGCATCTCGTTGGACAAGAGGACCTGGCTCTCCTTCAGCCAATCCGCGCGATCGCGCTCCTCGGCCAGCTGACGCAGATTGCTGGCCATCTGATTCGCTTCGCGTGCCAGGTTCTCGAGCTCGAGCAAGCCCCCGCTCGGTAGCTGCTCGCTGAAGTCGCCGGTGGCGAAACGGGACAGGCCGCCGGACAGCACGGACAGGCCGCGAAATACGCTCTTCGTCACCGAGAGCGACAGGGCAAGCACGAGGGTCAATCCTGCCAGGCCAATCGCCAGTCGGAAGCGGTCCGCTCGTTGGCTGGCCGCCGCCACCGAACCGAAGCTCGCCGCCAGTTCGCCGCGACTGAGGCCGGTGGTTTGCTTGATCAGAGTGTCGACCTTGGCCTGCTGCGCTTGCATGCGCGCCATTCGCTCGAGCACCTCTTCGCCGGTATCACCGGCGATCAGGCGTCGCGAGACGTCCTGGGCCAGCTCGTAGTAGTCGTGGATCGTCCAGCGCAATAGCGCTGCGTCGCTCGGGTCGAGTGCGCCACGAGCTGCTGCGATCAGCTCGAAGATTCGATTGCGATTGGTGATCGTGGCATCCAAGGCGGGCCCATCCTGCGCCGCAACCGCATCTTGCATGGCTTGATGGAGGCGGTCGAACTCCGCTTGGAGCTTGGGGCCGAGCTCGAGCTTCGGTACGAGACGCTGTTCGACGTCCTGCAGGTCGCGCGTCTGTTGCGCCCCCATCAACGCGCTGCCGATCAGGGTGAGCAATATCGCCGTCGCCGCCGTGCCGACGATCAAGAGCAGCCGCGCACGCAGCGAACCAACTACGGCCCTTCGTGCCGCCATCATTGCACCGTCACCGTTTTCGTTCGATCGAGCTTGGCGCTGACCGATACGTAGCCGATCGCCCCGCGGTGCTTCAGCACGTATCCGACGACGGCCTCGTCGCTATCGAACTCCGGCGGCGGCAAATCACGGCCAGAGAAAATACGTTGCTGCCAGTAGCGCTTGACCGCGGCCACCGAACGCCGCAGCACGCTATCCGAGAACGATTTGCGGACCATGGAGTCGGCGCGTTGATCGACGGGATGTGCGGTCTCGCCATCGTGCCAGCGGGTCAAGCGCTTCAGAAACACGTCGGTCACGAAGTCCTTGCTCACGCTCGTGGCCGGATTTTCTGGATGAACGAGAATTCGAAATCCGGGCATCGACTGTGCGAGAGCGGATCGGCCACCAAGTGTGCACAAGCCAAGCAGTGACCAAAGCAACGCCCGTCGCGTATTCCGCGGGCTGCAAGACAGAGAGTGAGATCGACTTTTGATCATCGCCTTGTCACGCGACCGGTTCAAAAGTAGGCGGTCGTCTTGACCAGGAAGACGCCCCAATCTTCGGTCAAAGTCGAGAGAGGGCGATTGTCATTGAGCGCGGAGCTCAGGCCTGCCGTGCCGTGCATGTAGTGTCCCTCGAGCTTCAATAGCCAGTACGAGTTCAGATCGTACCTAGTGGTGAGGGCGAGATCGTGCTGATAGGCGGCGCGACCGGCGGGCGGGGTTCCGGCGACGGGCCCCGGGTACTGGCCCTTTCGATCATCGACGTCGGCGAACAGCACCGAGTAGTAGACGCCCGGCGTAAACCAGGAGGTCACGTGGTAAGCGGCCATCAGATAGAAGCGCTCGCTCGCCGTCTCCGGCACGGAGTACAACGCGACAGGGCTCTCGAGCGCGACGCGCCAACGACTATACTCCGAAGCCAACAGCAGATCGTGAGCGCTGTACTCGATCGACGCAACGGCCAGCAGCGCTGGCAGCTTCAGCTTGACGGGATTGCTATAGTCGTTTGGCAGTTGGCCGGCCATTTGCAGCTGCGCCACCTGCGCTTCGGGGATGCTTGCCTCCGCGTCGATGCGCAGCTGCTGAGCGCTAGCGCCCAGCTGCAGGCCTTCGAGAGGGGCCTGCCACATCAATCGGGCCCCCAAGATGTAAGGAACCCGTACGTTACTCAACGTGGAGCTCGCGTCGGCCGTATCGTAGAAAACGGTGCCGCCGTACAGCCGATACTCGAGGCTGCCCGCGGAGCCCAAGGGTACGATGCCGTAGGCCTCGCCGCCGGTTTGCGCGAGCAGGAAGTCTCGAAAGGACACCGGATACAGCGATTGCGGCAACAGCACGGGCACGCGCGCCGCGTCGATATCACTGCTCTCGTTGTACAAGCCAAAGGGCAACTTGGTGCGACCGGCACGTAGACCGAACCAGTCCCAGAAACGATAGTCCAAATAGAACCAATCGAACCGCGTGCGGTAGTTGCCGAGTGGGCCGAGGTCGTGGGTGAAGAGCTGCATGCCCACGCGCATGCGGTCGGTGAGCTGTTTGCTGAAGTTGATGCCGACTTCGCTGAACTCGAAACTGCCGTGCGTCGAGTCTTCGGCCAGGTAGTTGTTGCTGGTGGTCTTGATGAAGCCCTGGCTCACGAAGGCGTGAATCTCGATCGGCAGCGGGCCGATGCTGTCCTCCGCTCGAGCCAGGCTCGGTAGTGTCAGCAAGAGTACCGCGCATGACAGCGACCTTCGCCGCCGTCGAGCACGGTACGTCTGCGGCTCGCGTGCAGCCACTCTAGCGAATCTCGGTTTGCATTTGGCGCTCGTCCAGGCAGTAACCCACGTGGGTAGTTTGAGTCACATCGACTCTGAAAGTCGAGCGTCGGTTCTCGTCATGTGCAGCATCGCGCTCGGGTAGGATATTGTGGTTCACGGCCGGCGCGACTCGTTCGCGCTGACTCTTACAGTTTGTTACCGCGGGCAGGTGTTTCCGGGACTGGAGAATACGGAACGGCAACGATGGCGCCTCGAGCCGACGACCTCGAGCGCAATCTGCCGGAACGAGCCGGGCTCGTTCGTTCCCAGGCTTCGGGCGGCGAGCGGCATTTTGGACACAGTCGCATGCCCGTCGATATGAGTTCATAGTGAACTCGAGTGCTCGCGCATTGGTGGCGCCTGCGCACGTGTTTCGTCAATCTGGGGTTCGGAAAACGACATGCAAGTGCTTGCGGACAACGTAGCAAGCGTCCTTTTGGTGGACGACGATCCGACGATCTTGAGCATGCTGGCACGGGCGCTCGAGTCCGAAACGATTCACGTGACGAGCGTCAGCACGGGCGCAGCCGCACTTTCGTTGCTCGGGACGGAGCGCTTCGATTTAGTGGTGAGCGATATTCAGATGCCGGGCGTCAGTGGCTTGAAGCTCCTGCGTGCGGTTCGGGAGTATGATCTCGACCTGCCGATCGTGTTGATGACGGGCCAGCCGAATCTCAGCGGGGCTGCGATGGCGGTCGAATACGGTGCTTTGCAGTACCTGATCAAACCCGTTTCGATCGAGAAGCTGCGAGCGATCGTCGCGCGCGCGGTCAGCTTCGGCCGAATCGCGCGACTGAAGCGACAGTGTGCCAACGAGTTCGGCAGCGGTTCGTTCTATGTCGGCGATCGAGCGGGCATCGAGGCCAAGCTGGACCGCGCGTTGCGCTCGCTATGGATGGCCTATCAGCCGATCGTGCGCGCGGATGGCGCAGTATTTGCCTATGAAGCGTTCTTGCGCAGTGAAGAGGCGATGCTCCCGCACCCCGGTGCCGTGCTCAAAGCGGCCCAGCGCTTGCGCAGGATTCCAGACGTCGGACGCGCGGTGCGCGACCTGGTCGCGGCCGGGGTCGACGCAAGCGCCGACGATACTTCGGCGATTTTCGTGAACCTACACGCAGAAGACCTGCTTGACCCGCTCCTGTACTTACCGAGCGCACCGCTGTCTCGGATCGCCAGCAGGGTCGTCCTCGAACTCACCGATCGCGAACCAATCGATGACGTCAAGGACGTGGCGGTGCGGGTCAGGCGCTTGCGCGAACTCGGGTTTCGGATCGCGATCGATGATCTGGGCGCAGGTCAAGCGGGCCTTGCGAACTTGTCCCAACTCGAGCCAGAGTTCGTGAAGCTCGACATCTCCCTGGTTCGTGACATTCATCGCGATCCGACCAAGCAATCGATCGTGCTGTCGCTGATTCGGGTGTGCCACGCCATGGATAAGACCATCGTCGCCGAAGGCGTGGAGTGTGAAGAGGAACGCGCGGTTCTGGTCGCCGCTGGTTGTGACCTCTTGCAAGGGTTTCTTTTCGGGCGCCCTGGCCCGTTTCTGGGGGCCGAGGGAAGTGAGCTTACTACTCGGGGTGCGGCGTGAAGCGGAGCGCCGCGCTCGTGCATGTGCCCCGCATTCGGACACACAGAATACCAATCAGCTAACACTCGAGTGAAGTCGGGGTGGCGAAAACCGCCGTTGTAGTCTCGCAGTCACGTTCTGTCACATTTCGCTTGAGCTAACTCGCTTGCTGAGGAACGGCTTTTTCGATGTATAGGTTGCTGATCGCTCGAGACCCGACTTCCTCAAGTTTCGCGTGGCGGAAGGTCAGAATGCGAAGGACCAAACTACCTATGATGCAATTTGACCGGACTCTGCCCGATGCACTCGCCTCGAGTTCAGGGACGGCGGGCTGTGTGTTGCAGAATGGCCGCGCGCTGTATTTGCTTTGAACCAGGGAAACTAGCGTGCAAGTGGCGAAAGAACGAGTGCTACTGGTCGACGATGAGCCGCAGATCCTCACTGCGCTCGAGGACCTGCTGGGCGACGACTACACGATCTTGAAGAGCGAGAGCCCCGAGCGAGCGCTCAACCTCGTCGAGCAAAACCGAGACATTGCCGTCGTCATTACCGACCAGCGCATGCCGAGCATGAACGGCGACGAATTCTTGCGCAAAATGGGGGAAGATAGCCTCGCGCAGCGCATCATGGTCTCCGGATTTGCAGACTTGCCAGCGGTGTTGCGTGCGGTCAACGAGGGCAAGGTCTACGCCTACGTCACCAAGCCCTGGGATGAAGACGATCTACTGCGCAAGGTGCAAACCGCGGCGTCGCATTTTCGGTTGGCGCAGGAGCTGGAATACGAGCGTCGCTTGCTGCGAGATTTGATGGACAACAGTCCTGACGGGATCTACTTCAAGGACTCCGACCTTCGGTTCCTGCGCGCCAATTCGTCTTTCGTTCGCGGGCTAGGGGGCTCGGACCCACGCGCGCTCGTCGGCCGTCGCCTCTCGGAGTTCTTCGGCGAAGAGACTGATTCCGGTGAGGAAGAGGAGCGACGCATTCTGCAACAGCGGGAGCCGATGCTGGACGTGGTTCGGCGCCATGACTCGGGCGGCAAGACCTCCTTCACGTCGGAGACGAAGGCGCCGATCAAAGGCCGGTCCGGCCAAGCGCTCGGTCTCGTCGGCATCACTAGGGATGTTACCGAGCGGGTCAAGACGTCTGAAGCGCTGCGCGAGAGCGAGGCGCTACTCCAGCAACAGACCCGGATCTTGAATTCCATCTTGGATGGCATGGGGGATGGCGTCGTCGTCATTGGCCGCGACGGTCGGACGTTGCTGATCAACAAGGAGGCCGGTCGCGTACTGGGCATTCCCCTGAGAAACGTGCCGGTCGCGGACTGGGCCGAAGCGTACGGCTTGTACCTGGGGGACGGCAGCGCACTCTTGCCTGTCGAACTGAATCCGCTCCAGCGCGCGATCAACGGCGAGCCGCTCGTTCAGCTCGAGCTGCGCGTCAAGAACCCGGCGGTGCGAGGGGCGATCGTCGCCATCACGGCGACGCCGCTCAGAGATCCTTCCGCTGAAGTGATCGGCGTGATCGCGCTTCTGCGAGACGTCACTCAGCAACGAAATCTCGAGCAGCAACTCGCGCAATCGCAGAAAATGGAAGCCATCGGTCAGCTCGCCGGTGGCGTGGCGCACGACTTCAACAATTTGCTGACGGTGATCGTCGGTTGCAGTGAGCTGGCCTTGGAAGACTTCGAGTCCGAGGAGGCTCGGCGCTCCAATGTCGTGGAGGTGTTGGCGGCCGCGCGAAACGCGACCCTGCTGACGCAACAGCTGTTGGCCTTCAGCCGGCGGCAGGTGATTCAACCGAAGCTGCTTCAGCTGAACGATATCGTCTCCAATATGAATAGTGTGCTTCGGCGCTTGATCGGCGCCGAGATCGAATTGACGGCGGTGTTGGCGAACGACTTGAGTCAGGTACACGCCGACCAAAGTCAGCTCGAGCAGGTGGTGTTGAACCTCGTCGTCAATGCCCGGGACGCAATGCCCGAGGGCGGGATCCTTCGGCTCGAGACCGATCAGGAAGTGCTGAGCGAAGCTGCGGCGGCTGAGTTCGGAGTCAAGCCGGGACGCTTCGTGAGCTTGACCGTGGTCGATACCGGCACCGGCATGTCCGAGGAAACGCGGCTCCGTCTTTTCGAGCCATTTTTCACCACGAAGGAAGCCGGTAAGGGCACGGGTCTCGGGCTCTCTACCGTGTACGGGATCGTGCGTCAGAGCGGCGGGCACATCCAAGTAGACAGCGCGCCCGGGCAAGGCACGGAGTTTCGCGTCCTGCTGCCGCGCGCGGAAGTCAGCGGACGCAGTCTTGCGAGCGTGCCGCCGGAATCGGGCGGCAGGGTGATCGGAAACGTTCTGCTCATCGATGGCGACGACGCCGTTCGTCAAATCACCGCGCGCATGTTGCGTTCCAAGGGCCACCTGGTTCGTGAGGCTTCGAATCTCGTCGATGCCGCGAAGCTGTTGGCCGAAAGCAGCGAGGTCGACTTGGTGTTGACCGACATCGGCCTGGTGGGGGCAGGGCTGGAGAACGAGCTTTCGGCACTTGGAAAAGACGTTGGCGTTCTGCTCATGACCGGCGGCGGTCCGCTCGTCAAAGGCACCCAGCGAGCGCTGACCAACGGCAGCACCCTGTTGGCAAAGCCCTTTTCGCGTCAGCAGCTGTTCGAAAAGGTAGAAGAGGCGTTGCTCGGCACTCAAAAGGCCTCGCGTGTCGGCGAAGACTAGCCCGAGCATCGAAGGTGGGAGTTCCGGCCAACGGCAAGCAGTCCTGCTTTGCCAGGTGGGGTCGCTGGTCTGTGGGCTGCCTTTGCAGCACGTGTCCGAGACCATGCGGCCGCTGCCTGTGGAGGCGCTGGCCGGAACCGCCCCGTTCATCGACGGCATCTCGATCATCCGGGGTGGCCCCGTTCCGGTCGTGGACTTGGCGCGGCTGCTCGGTAACGGGACGACAGAACCGCGCACGCGTCTGGTGGTGGTGAGAATGGGAGAACGCAACGCGGCGCTCTCTGTCGGCGCAGTGATTGGTGTGAGGTCCCTAGAGTCCGCGACCGTCAGCGAGCTTCCTCCGCTCCTGGCTGGCGCGAGCTCGGAGATCATCACCGCCGTTGGCTCACTCGATGCGCGCCTGCTGCTGGTGCTCGAGACCTCCAAGGTGCTTCCCGAGCCTGGCTGGGCGACTCTGGAAGGCGCCCACGCATGATTGTCGCGGCCTCCGTCGAAGTCGACAGGTTCCGCACGGCAGTTGCGCTGCGCATGGGGCTTTGGTTCGACGACGGCAAGCTCGAATTCCTGGCCGGGGTCTTGGAGCGACGCTTGCAGGCACAGGGCGAGCTCGCCGCACGTTACCTGACGCGCCTCGAACGGCATCCCGATATTCAGCCGGAGCTGCGCGAGATCGCTCAAGAGTTGACGATCGGCGAGACCTATTTTTTTCGTCACAGCGATCAGTTCCGGGCCTTCTCGGAGGTTGCCTTGCCCGCACGCATCGAAGCCCGGTCTTCGTATCGGCAGCTCCGGCTGCTGTCCGCAGGTTGCTCGTCTGGCGAGGAGGCCTACACGCTATCGATCCTCACGCGCGAGCGCGTTTTGGATTGTCATCCGCCGTTCGAGGTCACGATTCGAGGTGTCGATATCAACCCGCGGGTGATCGAGCGAGCGCGCGCGGCAAAGTACTCCAACTGGGCTCTGCGCGAGACGCCGGACGCGATTCAACAACGGTACTTCACCGTGGTGGGCCGAGAGTACAGCTTGTCCCAGGAGATTCGTGAGTCCGTGCAGTTCGACGAAGAGAACCTCGTCGCCGATGACTCGTGGGCTCCCGAGAGCTACGACGTAATCTTCTGTCGCAACGTGCTCATGTACTTTACGCTCGAAAACGCGCAGCGCGTGGTGAATCGCTTTACTCGCGCGCTTGCGCCGGGCGGATATCTGTTCTTGGGGCACGCTGAGAATTTGCGCGGCCTCTCGCAGAGCTTCGAGCTCCGGCATACGCACTCGACCTTCTACTATCAACGAAAGCCGGTCTCGGGGGTGGCATCGCAGGTGGTCGAATCGCTCGAGTTCCCTGGCCATCCGCCACGCGCCGCACTCGCGCTCGACTGGGCCAGCACCTGGCTAGAGACGGTGCAGCGCTCGTCGGACCGCATCCTGGCGCTGACCGCGAAGAATGCAGAGCCGGTAGAGCCGGTTCTGAGCGTTGCGCAAGCGAGTCCCCGTCTCGATCTCGGGCGTGCGCTCGAGCTCCTCTCGCAGGAGCGGTTCGCGGAAGCGTTGGCGGCGCTGCCACACTCGAACTCTGCCTCGGATATCGACGCGGCGTTGCTGCGCGCAGCCCTGCTCACTCATTGCGGTCGGCTGGAGGAAGCAGAGGCGGCGAGTGCGGAGCTGCTCGCGATCGATGGCCTCAACGCAGGCGCGCACTACTTGCGCTCATTGTGTCGTGAACGCCAAGCAGACAGCCGAGCGGCCATCGAGTTCAGCCAAATCGCTGCCTATCTCGAGCCTTCTTTCGCCATGCCGCACTTGCACTGGGGGTTGATCGCTCGGCGAACGGGCGATCGCAGCACGGCGCTCCGTGAGTTGACGCAGGCCGTGCTGCTGCTGCAACGAGAAGACCCTGCGCGCTTGCTGCTATTCGGCGGCGGCTTCAGTCGGGAGGGGTTGATCAGCCTGTGTCAGTCCGAGTTGAGCCGCTTGGGAGGTCAAGCGTGACGACTTCGACCGATATCGACCGCAAACTATCTGCCCTGCGTCACGACTTCGATCGGTCTTTTGCACGGTCCGCGGGCGGGGCGCAGCCTTCGCAGGTCGATTTTCTCGCGATTCGAGTGGCGGGAGATCCGTACGCGATACGACTCTCCGAGGTCCAGAGCTTGCACGCCGATCGAAAGCTGGTCAGCGCGCCGAGCTTGCTTCCCGAGTTGCTCGGCGTGTGCGGTTTTCGCAGCGTGCTCACGCCGGTTTACGACCTCGCACAGCTGCTCGGCTATGGCACAGGGCTGGTCGCGCGTTGGCTGGTGATCGCCCAAGGTTCGTCGCCGATTTGCTTCGCATTTGCGGACTTCGACTCCCATCTGCGCGTCCCGCTCGAGAGCATATCCGCGCCGGAGGCGAGCGTTGGCACGTCTGCCGTCGGGGGCGCCGTTCAACACGCGGGGCTCACGCTACCGCTGCTTCATCTGCCCTCGCTGGTCGAGGCCATTGCACGACGAATCAAAGCCTTCGGGCCATCGCAGGAACGGTGAGGGATGCGAATCAATTGGACCTTCGGACGAAAGCTGGCGCTCGGATTCACGATTGCGGTGCTGACGCTGCTCTTGATCGGGATTTCTGGCTACAAGAGCACGGAGGATCTGATCGATAACGAGCATTGGGTTACTCACACTCATGAAGTGCGCACGAAGCTCGCCGATCTACTGTCCTTCATCAAAGATGCGGAAACGGGTCAACGCGGTTTCGTGATCACGGCGGACGAAACGTTTCTCGAAACGTATCGCGCCGCCCTGCCCGGGATCGTCGGGATCACTTCGGAGCTGCGCCGGCTCACCGCCGACAATGACGTGCAGCAACGTCGACTGGCCGCGCTGCAGCCGTTGATCGACGGCAAGCTCGTCTTGCTCAAGAACGCGATTGAATTGCGCCGAACGCAGGGATTGGAGCCGAGCGTGAAGCTGATCGCTGCGGGCGAGGGCAGGGTAGCGATGGAGCAGATCCGTCGCCTGGTCGCCGAAATGGACGACGAAGAATCCTCTTTGCTCAAGCTCCGCAACAGCAAGGCCGAGCTGAGCGCCGAATCCACCAAGGCGATGATTCTTTGGGGCAGTTTGCTGGGCATCGTCTTGGTTGCAGGCGCAGGAACCTGGATCTCGCGCTCCCTCGCGTCGCAGATCGGCGCTGCCGTGCATCACATTCAAACGTCGTCCGCGGAGCTCCAGTCGGCTGCCAACCAGCAAGCCACTGGCGCGAAAGAGCAGGCCTCGGCCATGAGCGAGATCTCGACGACGATCAGCGAATTGCTCGCGACTTCGCGGCAGATTGCGGAGAGCGCGCGACGCGTTTCGGAGATCGCCGATCAGACGGCGAGCGCGGCCAAGACCGGGGATCTCACGGTCGAGAAGGGGCGTGACTCGATCAACGGCATTCGCCGTCAGGTGGACGTGATCGTGCACCATATGCTCGATCTAGGTAAGAAATCGCAACAGATTGGCTCCGTGCTCGAGATCGTGTCAGAGCTTGCCGAGCAGACCAATATCCTCGCCATCAACGCAACCATCGAAGCCGCGGGGGCCGGTGAGGCGGGGCGCCGGTTTGGGGTCGTGGCGGACGAGATTCGAAAGCTGGCCGATCGTGTGGGCGGTTCTACCAAGGAGATCCGCGGCTTGATCGACGACGTTCGCAGCGCGGTCAACACGACGGTGATGACGACCGAAACCGGGTCGAAGGCCGTCGAAGCCGGCGCCGAGCAGTTCGGACGCGTGGCGGCCGCCTTCGGTCAGATCAGCGGTCAAGTGTCGACCACGACCGAGGCCGCCAAGGAGATCGAGCTTTCTACTAAGCAACAGGCCACTGCCGTCGAGCAAGTCAACGTGGCCATTACCAATGTCTCGCAGGCGACCAAAGAGACCGAAGTCAGCACCGGGCAGACATTGCGTACCGCCGCTGAATTGTCTCACCTGTCGCGAGAACTGCTGCGTCTGGTACAGCCGCAGATTGAATCGACGGCGCGTTCCAGCACGAGCAATTGAACGATGGCGGATCCGTACAGGTACTTCCGCGTCGAGGCCGCGGAGATCCTGGAGGGGCTGCAAAAGGGCCTGCTCGAGTTGGAGAGGGGTGCGCCCTCTGCCGAGATCGTGGCCAAGCTCCTGCGGCTCGCGCACACCCTCAAGGGCGCCGCGCGGGTGGTCAAGCAAAAGGGGATTGCGGAGCTCTCGCATTCGGTCGAGGATTTGATCGTTCCCATTCGGGACAGCGGCCAAGCGGTCGATTCGCGCGTCGTTGCGGCCTCGTTGCAGCATGTCGACGCGATGCGGGCGCAGCTCCAGGCGCTTTCCGAGCCTTCGTCCAATCCGCTGCCCGCCGCGAGCCCTGCTGCCGCAGGTTCGGACGAGCCGTTTTGGGCTGCCAAAGCGAACAGCGAAGAGCTGGATGTTCTGATGGACGGGATCGGTGAGCTCAACGTTCGACTCGGCGGTGTACGCGAAACCCGCGCTCGTCTCGAGCATGCTCGCAGCTTGGCCGAGCTACTGCGTGACCAGTTGGCCACGCGGCGCCGTCAGTCAGTGACGGAAGCCGAGCTCGCGCGCCTTCGTTCCGTGGCCGACGAGTTGGAAACGGTGCTCGTCGCGGCCGAGCGCCAAGTTTCCACCAACGTCGAGCAAGCGTCACGCGAGCTCGGGCAGGTGCGTGATGTTGCGGAGCGGCTGCGGCTCGTGCCCGCCGCAAACCTGTGGGGGGCGCTAGAACGGACGACGCGCGACGCGGCCCTCGGTCTGGGCAAGCGTGTGCGCTTCGAGGCTACGGGCGGCGATGTAAGGCTCGAAGCCGAACTTTTGGCACAGGTTCAGCGTGCGCTACTGCAGGCCGTGCGCAACGCAGTCGCGCACGGCATCGAGAGCCCGACCGAGCGCGCATCCGCGCGCAAATCCCCGGAAGGGCTGGTCACAATCGAAGTCTTTCGCCGTGACGAGCAGGTGATCTTTTCTTGCCGCGATGACGGTCGCGGGCTCGATCAAGAGGCGGTGCGTCGCAGCGCCGAACGGCGCGGTATCAATCCGGGTGCGCTAGCTGGCCTGGACAGTGAAGGGCTCGCGCAGTTGCTCTTGCGAGGTGGCATCAGCACATCGGCCAACGTGAGCGCTGTCTCGGGGCGCGGCATCGGCCTCGATCTGATCCGTGAGGTTGCCGAAAACGTCGGCGGGACGGTGGTGATGAAGAGCAGCGCGCCGAGCGGAACCGTGCTCGAGCTCGCGGTGCCCGTTTCCTTGTCTGCGCTGTCGGCGTTGTTGGTAGAAGTGACCGGTCGAATCGTGGCCCTGCCGCTCAGCGCGGTGCGTGGGACTTCGCGTCAACTGGCCGACGAAATCACACACACCGCCGAGGACGCTACGGTCGTCCTCGACGGTAAGGTCACCCAATACGTCGGCTTGGACCGACTATTGGCCCCCGATACCCAAGAGGGGCTCAGAGGTGCCAATCGCACGGCGGTGATGATTGCAGCGGACGGTGCCACACTCGCCCTGGGCGTGGAGCGCTTGCTCGGCATCGAGAGCATCGTGGTACGGGGCGTACCCGAGCTCGCTTTGATGTCCCCGATCGTTTCGGGTGCGTCTTTCGATGCCGACGGCAACCCCCGGCTCGTGCTCAGCCCAGAAGGGTTGGTGCGGGCCGCTCGGCAAAGCGCTGCGGCCCCGCGAGTTCAAGCCAAGCCGCGAGCCCCGATCCTGGTGATTGACGATTCGCTCACGACACGCATGCTCGAACAGAGTATCCTCGAATCCGCCGGCTACGAGGTCGATCTCGCCGTCTCCGGTGAAGAGGGTATGGATAAGGCGAGACTGCGAAAGTACGCGCTGTTTTTGGTCGATGTGGAGATGCCCGGGATGGACGGCTTCACCTTCATAGAGCGAACACGCGCGGATCCCGAGCTGCGCCAAGTCCCGGCGATCCTGGTCACCTCACGGGCTTCGGCTGAAGATTTGGAGCGCGGTCGCGCGGTGGGGGCGCTCGCGCACATCGAAAAGCGAGAGTTCAACCAAACTGAACTGCTCGAGCGGATCCGAAAGTTGGTCAACTAGGCATGCCGAAAATTCGCGTCCTGGTCGTCGAAGACTCGCTGACGGTGCGAAGGCGCTTGGTCGAGGTGATCGCATCCGATCCCGAACTCGAGGTCGTCGCCGAAGGCGAGAACGGGCAGCACGCAATCGAGCTGTGCCAGTCGCTGCGCCCCGACGTGATCACCTTGGACATGCATCTGCCGATCATGGATGGCGTCTCGGCTACCGAACACATCATGGGTCATTTCCCGACGCCGATCCTGATCGTGTCGTCGTCGACCAATCGGGGCGACCTGTTCAAGACCTACGATGCCCTGGCCGCGGGGGCGGTGGACGTGCTCGAGAAGCCGCGGGCCGAAGAGGTCGACGGCGTATGGGAACGAAAATTTTTGGCTGCGATCAAGCTCGTGTCGCGGATTCGCGTGATACCCACATCCGCGCGCGCTTGGGCAGTGTCGGCCGCGCCGCGCCACCGCGCCTGGATCTGCCTTTGCCGCCGGCGCGGAGCACCGATCAGGCCTATTCGGTGATTGCCTTGGGGGCTTCGACGGGCGGCCCCGGCGCGCTCGTCGACGTGCTGCGAGGAGTGCCGATCGGAATCGATGCGACGATGCTAATCGTATTGCACATCGATGAGCCGTTCAGCTCCGCGTTCGCGGATTGGTTGGCGAATCAAACCTCCCATCCCGTGAAGTATGCGCGCGGTGGCGAGACCCTCGGCGAAAGCCGAGGGCGCGTGCTGATGGCGCCGCCGGGTCGGCACCTCGCGGTGACGGCAGGCAAGCTCTGGCTTTCGTCGGCCCCCGAGCGGCATTCGTGTCGCCCATCGGTAGACGTGATGTTCGAAACCTTGGCCAAGGATTGCGCGCGTGACGTCGTTGCCTGCCTGCTCACGGGTATGGGAAGAGACGGAGCAGACGGCTTACTCGCGCTACGCCGCGCGGGCGCTCACACGATTGCGCAAGACGAAGCGAGCTCGGTCATCTATGGCATGCCCCGCGAAGCGGCGCTTCTGGGGGCGGCGGAGAGGATTTTGCCGCTTTCGGAGATTGGCGCAGCGGTGACGCGCGTCGCCGCCAAGGGAGGCAAGTAGCCGTGTCCGCGTCGGTCTTGGTCGTCGATGACAGCCTGACCGTGCGCATGGATCTGTCCGAGGCGTTCGAGGCCGCCGGGTTTTCGACGTTGCTCGCCAGTACCGTCGCAGAAGCGCGGAAGGTCCTGGCCGAGCAATCGGTGTCAGCGGTGATTCTCGACGTGATCTTGCCCGACGAAGACGGCATCGAGCTCCTGCGCGAGATTCGAGCCGCCCAGTCCGTCGAGCCTCCGTTCGTCCTCTTGCTCTCGACCGAAGCCGACGTTCGCGATCGGATACGCGGCATCAGCGTGGGCGCCGATGACTACGTCGGCAAGCCCTACGACACGAGCTACGTGATCGCGCGGGTGAGGGAATTGCTCCGCGGGCGACAACCGATAGACGCGCCAGCACGGCAGACGATTCTGATCATCGACGACAGTCCGACGTTTCGCGCGGAGCTCGGGGCCGCTCTGGAGGTCGCCAACTACGCGGTGGTGACGGCCGCCGACGGCGAAGAAGGGCTGAGAATTGCCGACAGCCTTCGACCCACGGCGATCCTCGTAGACAGCGTGATGCCCGGCATCGACGGCGGGACCGTGATTCGGCGCATCCGCTTGGATGCCGCGCTGCGGGCGACCCCGTGCGTGCTGCTCACCGCTTCCGAGGATCGCGGCGCCGAGCTGCGCGCGCTCGAGGCTGGCGCCGACGCATTCGTGCGCAAGGAGGATCTCGAGCTCGTTCTGGCGCGCATTTCCGCAGTCCTGCGCGCCACTTCGCTCGACCCGGTGCTGGCTGCCAGCCTGCTTGGACCGAAGAGAGTCTTGGCCGTCGATGACAGCGCGACTTACCTTCATGAGCTGCTGGCGGTGTTGCGGGGCGAAGGCTACGACGTCGTGCCGGCTCGCTCGGGTGAAGAAGGCATCGAGATGCTCGCGACCCAACCGTTCGACTGCATCTTGCTGGACTTGGTGATGCCGGGTATCGACGGCATCGAGACGTGTCGGCGGATCAAGGCGTCGCCTTTGCACCGCGACATTCCGCTGATCATGCTGACCGCTGCCGAGAACCGAAAGGCCATGATCGAGGCGTTGGTCAGTGGCGCCGACGACTTCATTTCCAAGTCGAGCGAGTTGGAGGTGCTGAAAGCGCGGGTGCGAGCTCAACTGCGTCGCAAGCAGTTCGAGGACGAGCACCGCAGCGTGCGAGAAAAGCTGCTCCGCTCTCAGATCGAGGCCAGCGAGGCACGCGCTGCGCGTGAACTCGCAGAGACGCGGGCCAAGCTCGTGGAAGAGCTCGAACAGAAGAACCAAGAGCTCACCCTCGCGTATCGCGACCTGCAGACCGCTCAATCACAGCTCGTTCAGTCCGCGAAGCTCGCCTCGCTCGGTGAGCTGGTGGCGGGCGTGGCGCACGAGATCAACAACCCTTTGGCGTTCGTCATCAGCCACCTCGGTACCGTGCGCCGCAGCACCGTCAAGGTGGACGAGTCGTTGCGCAGCTCGCTCGCCCCCGACCTGATTGCCGTGTGGCAGCGCGCCTTGGACCGGCTGGCAGAGATGGACATCGGCTTGCAGCGCATGCGTGACCTGGTGCTCAAATTGCGCACTTTTTCACGGCTCGACGAGGGTGAGCGAAAGGTCGTCAGCATCCGCGAGTGCGTCGAGTCTTTGCTGACCATCTTGGGGCATCGTTTCAAGGATCGGATCGAGATCGAGACTCGCTATGGCGAGCCTGATTCAATCGAGTGTTATCCGGGGCTTTTGACGCAAGCGATCATGAATCTGGTTGCGAACGCAATCGACGCGATCACGGAGCGCGGCAAAATCACGATTTCTGCCGGTATGCACGGCGATCTCTATCGGATCAGCGTCGCTGACACCGGAACCGGCATCCCCGAAGCAGTCCGGCACAAGATCCTCGATCCATTCTTCACGACCAAGCCGGTCGGGCAGGGCACCGGTCTCGGTCTTTCAATCAGCTACTCGATCGTGAGAAAGCACCTGGGCCGGCTGGAGTTTCACGAGGTCGAAGGAGGCGGCACGGAGGCCTGTATTCTGTTCCCGCTTGCGAGCGCTTCGGCTTGAACCCGCGTGGCTCCACGTTGGGCTGAGCGTCCTTCGATCGATCGGAGTGCCAGCGCTTCGTCTTTCTCCACTGCACCATTCTGACCATGCGGCCAAAGACCACCGCGAGTGTCGATTGACACGGTGCGAGGCCGGCGTGCAACGCGCGGCAGGTGTTTCCCTTTGCGCTAGCATATGCGTAACATCCACGCACCTTGGGACGCACCATGACTCTTGCTCGTAAATTACAAGAAAGACAACGCCTCCTTGCGAGTGCGGCGGCGACTCTGGCGTGCGTGGCATGCTTCGCATGCAGCAGCCAAAGCGCGTCGAATGCCGACAACGCGGCTGGCAATGGAGCGAGCGGCGGAGCGGGTGCAGGTGGCGCAGGGCCCGGCCCCGGGGGCGCGCCCAGCGCTGGCAACAGCGGGGCCTCGACGCTGGCAGGCAGTGGCGGTACGGGGTCGGGAACGGGCGGCGCCACGAGCAGTGCCGGCAGCGCGGGCGCGGGCGCGGGCAGCGCTGGTTCTGCTGGGACGATCGGCTTGGGCGGCGCGGCGGGCTCCGTGGGCGTGGGCGGCGCGGCAGCAGGGCCGGTGCTGCCCGTGCTCTCGGGGACCGACCACTACCGCTTCAGCTCCGGTGACTCGATTCTCGAGATCGACGCGAAGACCGGCGGGCGCGTCTCGAAGCTCTCGCTTGCGGGAGCAGACATGATCGTCACTACCGCAACCGATCCGACCACTTGGGGTTCGGTGTTCTGGACGAGTCCACGCACGGGTACCTGGGTGCCCGAATGGCCGCCACCTGCGGCTATCGATAACAGTCCATACAACGCCGCGATTTCGGGGGCGCACTTGCTGCTCACCGGTACCGCAGACACGACGCTCGGCGTCGCGATGGCCAAGGACTACGCGCTAGATTCGGCGTCCGGTTGGATCACCATCAATTACACGATCAACGCCAGTAAAGCCCAAAAGGCTGCCCCGTGGGAGGTGAGCCGAGTCCCGCGCGGCGGGATCGCTTTCTTTCCGCTTGGCACTGCGGCGTCGCTGAAGGCGGGCCCGCTCACGGTGACCCAGTCGGGCGGAATGGTTTGGTTCGATGACGCGTCGAAAACCGCGACCAGTCCCGACGGCGCCAAGCTGGTTGCCGATGGCGCGAACGGCTGGGAAGCGTATGTCTTTGGCGGCAACCTGTTCTTGAAGCGGTTCGCCGATCAGCCGGTCAGCGCACAAGTGCCGAACGGCGAGGGCGAGATCTGCCTTTACCCGGGCACGAGCTGGGTGGAGTTCGAAGTCCAGGGTCCCTATACGCAGATCGCCGCGAACGGCACGCTGCCTTGGAAGGTGCAGTGGAGACTGGTGAAGATCCCGAGCAGCGTGACGGTTGCCGTCGGTAGCGCCAGCCTCGTGACCTTCGCGCAGGAGCAAGCGGCGATCCCCTGAGGAAGTGGGCCGAGCGGGCCGAGCCGCTCATACCTTCCCCGCGCGGCGCCCGACGCGTTCGGGGCGTAGCGTTTTCTTCAGGCCTTTGCCGACCGTCGTGAGAATTTCGCGAGACAGCGCCGCGTCGTTCGTCGTGCGCGCGAGGCTCAGGGCGCCAACGAGCGTGCAATAGGCGAGGATAGCAGCTGCGCGTGCGGCCGGAGCGCGACGGTCGTCGAAGACCTCGCTCAACTTTGCCAGCATCGTCTGGAGCTTGCGGGTCGCCACCGAACGGGCCTCGTCCTCGGAGCGCCCGAGCTCGCTGGAGAGCGCGGCAAATAGGCAACCTCCTCCCGGATGGTCGCGGTGCTCGGTACTCAGGTAACTGTCCACGAGGGCGTCGAAGAGCGCTGGGCTCGCCTGTCCGCGTGCGGCCGCATCCGCGAATACGCTATCCCAACCGTTCCGCATCGCGTCGACCGCCTCGGCCACGAGCGCGCCCCGCGACGCAAAGTGCTTGTAGAACCCGCCGACGGTGAGCCCGACCTCCTTCATCAGGTCCGCGACGCCAATGCCCTCCAGGCCCGCTTCTCGAAAACGCTTTGCCGCGGCATCCAAGATCTTCGCGTGGGTTTCTATTTTGCTCTCTTGGGAGTGTCCCATGCTCGTCGGCCTTTCTGTATGTCGATCGTAATCCAGAAATCAGCGGCGCGCCAGCGGGGCTTGACGATCTGGATTATGAGCGTAATCCATACCTCGTCGGCGTCATCGGAGAAGGAGAGATCATGAGACTATTGAACAAGGTGCTGGTCGTGACGGGTGGCAACAGCGGGATTGGTCTGGCCGCAGCAAAGCTGTTCGTGGCGGAAGGGGCGCAGGTGGCGATCACCGGACGTAACGAGGGCACGCTGAGGCAAAGTGCGGAGGCGCTCGGGCACGGCACGCTCGCGCTGCGCGCGGACATCAACGACTATCAGGCGACGCAGCGCGCCTTCGCCCAGGTCGCGGAGCGCTTCGGTAACCTCGACGGCGTGTTCGTGAATGCTGGTATCGGCGGCGTCACCCCGCTGGGCAGCACAACGCCCGAGGCGTTCGAGGAGCTCGTTCGGACGAATTTCAGCGGCTCGTTCTTCACCACACAGGCGGCGTTGCCTTATCTGAAGGATGGCTCATCGCTCGTGTACAACGGCTCGGTTCTGGCCACCCTCGGCATGCCGGGTTGGTCGGCCTACGGCGGCGCGAAAGGAGCGGTCCGTTCGATGGTACGCGTGCTCGCCTCAGAGCTGGCTCCGCGAGGCATCCGCGTGAATCAGGTCACCCCCGGTGGTACACGGACTCCCATCTGGACGCCCCTGGCACCGACCGCGCAAGCCTTGGAAGGACTCGACGCGCGCATCAGCGCGGCCACGCCTCTCGGGCGCATGGGCGAGCCGGAAGACGTCGCGCGAGCAGTCCTGTTTCTGCTCTCGGACGACTCCGTGCACGTGACGGGCACCGAGCTAGTGGTGGATGGCGGTGCGACGCAGGCCCCCGCAGGCGCGCCCATCTTTCGCTCAGTGTGACTAGGCGCGCGCGCGCAAAGGCTTGCTCCGGGGGGAGACTCGCGCGCGTCGTCGAAGTAGGCTGATTGTCGTCAAAAGCAGCGCGGCCGCACTGCGGGGGGTCGAGCTTTGCGCTTCCGCGAGTCGGCAACCACAGCCGCTACTGTCGCTCGCTAGCTGCGAGTCGATCGAGTCATTCGGTAGGGACGTCGAAGCGCCGCCTGCGGACGCGCCTGCCGCCGTCGCGGCGCTGCCATTGCCCGAACCGCCAGTGCCCGCGCTCGAGCCCCCCGCGCTCGAGGCTGAGCCGCTCGAGCCTCCCGTGGCGCTGCCCCCCGCACCCGCTGCGCTGGACTGCTCGTTGGAGCCACTGACTCCCGCCGCGGCCGCGCCACCCGAAACGGCGGCGCCACCGGAACCAGGCGCGCCGCCCCCGCCACCCGCGCCAGCGCTACTCCCGCCCTCCTGATGCACGGAGTAGACGATGGCGTTGGCTAGGATCTGGAAGTTCGGGCCGCTGCGGTCGTCGAGCGCGTGCGGCTGATACTCCGCAGGTTGATAGAAGAGCACTCTGCCTTGCCAGCCGGGGCGTTCGAGAGCGTAGCCGAGCACGCGTGTCCCACCGCTGTTGCTCGCGAACAAGATCGTGCGTGTCTCGCCGGTTTGCGTCAGCAGCGCTGTATTCGGATAGCGTTCGTCGGGGATGTTGTCGAAGTAGTCGAACGTGCCCGCGGGCACTGCGCCCATGGCCGACAGCGCTGCACGCCCGCCGTACACCACGCTGTTCGTGGTCACGAAATGCCCGGGAGCCACGTTGAAGACCCGTTGACCTTCGCTAGTGCTCCAGGAAATGCTGCTAGCGCTGACGCCGAGGAGCGGCATCAATGCCTCTTTACCTGGCCAGGTGTAGCCGCCATGGTGAAAGACCACGATGCCACCACCGCGCTTCAAGTGTGCTTCGAACGCGGTCGTGAGCGCTGCCTGCTGATCGCTCTGATTGCAACCGAGCGCCGAGCGATGCGCGAAGTAGATCAAGACCTGGGGCGGCTGCGCGCTGGTCAACGCCGCGAGCGCGTCATCGACGCACTGACTGGACACTTCCGTCGCTTTGCCCTCGAGGTGGAGGCCACTATCGGTCGCGTTCAACGCGGTCGAGAGGTCACCGGGCTGGGTGAGCTGAGCGTCGCTCAGGTTGTTGGGATTCACCTCGTCGCTGATGACCATGACGCGTAGCGGGCCGTGCGCGGGCAGTGTGGCGGCTGCGACTGGCGCTGCTGCCACGCTACTCAGCAGCGCAGCTCGCAGCGCAGCGCTCACGCTCAAGCGCGGCATTCTCATCGGCGAACCGTATCACGCGGCCGCAACTTGGAGTGGCATGCAGGGCAGGGGCGTTGATGAGTCGATGCGCCGAGCACGCCTGTGACGCCGAAGGCTTTGCCGCGGCGCGACACGCTCTGTGACCATCAAAAATCAAACACTTCCGTGTGCCGTTCGTGCGCCGACCGCGACGTTTGTGTCGCGGTGCCGTGCAAACCCCTGATGGCGCAAATCGCCAATTTTCCCGGGGTGGTATCGATACTCGAAATTGCCGGGGACGGTGTATTCGTAGTTTGTTTTGCCTCTTGACTCTCCGGTATCTTCTGGCACACCGTCCTGCAATGCGAACAGCTAGCTTCTTGTGGGAACGTATGGGTCGTGTGTGCCAAATGTCGATTGGGCCCGTGGTCCTCACAATGGCTCTCGCAAACTGCTCCAGCGATAAAACGCAGCCGGGGGGCACCGCAGGAGCGGCTCCTGGAGCGGGTGGTTCGGTCGGAGCTGCAGGTGGCCCCACGAATCCCACGGCTGGCAACGGTACCGTCGGAACCGCGGGCAGCGGCGCGACGGCTGGCGTCGGTTCGCCGACCGCTGGTAGCGGCGGAGCGGGGCCAGTTGGCAGCGCTGGTGCTGCGGTCGGCGGAAGCAGCAACCCCGCCGGCGGCACCACTGGTAGCGCGGGCTCGGGCGCGGGCGGCGCTCCTCCCTCGACGGGCATCACCGTAAATCTCACCGCGACCAAACAGACCATCCAAGGGTTCGGCATCAACACGGCGCTGATGCCCAGCGGCAAGTCCTTCCCCGTGGACAAGCTGTTCAAGACCACTGGCGCCGACGCAATCGGCTTGTCCATCCTTCGCGTGGGCATGAATACGGACGGCAGCCTGACCGGACCGTTCATCTCCGAAGCGAAGGCCGCGAATTCGGCGCTCAAGGTCATCGGCTCGTGCTGGAGCGCACCGGCGAAGTGCAAGAGCAACATGAACGTTCAGCAGGGTGGGTACTTGCTCGACACGGGTACGTGCATGGCCGATTGGGCGACTGCGATCGCCAACTTCGCCAAAAACCAGAATCTGTACGCGATGTCGATCGCGAACGAGTCTGACTTTGCGTCCTGCAAGTCCAAGGGACCGCCATGCACCGATGACTACGAGACGATGACCTACACCGCCAAACAGATGGTGGCGTGGGTGAAGGTAGCGGGGGCGAAGATCAGAGCCGTTAGCCCCAACACCAAGGTCATCGCGCCCGAAGCATCGGAATGGATCCATGCCTGGAGCAACGCATCGGGCACCGGCTCCACCGTGTCCGGCCATCCGCAGAGCTCGGATCCGCTGAACTGCGGCTGTTTTTCGACCACTTTGGAAGCTACCGGTTGTGCGCAAACTTGCCTCGACGGCAATGGCTACGACTACGGTCACTGGCTGTGGAAGGACCAGGATGCCTGGAAATCCTTCGATATCTTCGGAGTGCACGAGTACGACTCGCAAAAAGCATTCGCGTGGCCGGCCGATGTCAACGGCGGCGTGCGCAACAAAGAGATCTGGCAGACCGAAATGTCCGGCGTGAAGTACTGGCCGGAAGAGGGGCCGTCGACTGACATCAACAACGGTGTCGTGGTCGCAGGCTGGATTCAATCGGCGCTCACCGTTGGCGAGGCTTCCGCCTGGCTTTGGTGGTGGTACGAAAGCTACTTCCAAAACGACAACGAAGGCTTGGCCGTCGTGCAAGGCAGCTCCACCATTGCCAAGCGCTACTTCACGCTCGGCAACTACAGCAAGTTCATCCGCCCTGACTACGTGATGGTGGATGTGACGGGCAATACCAATGCGGATGTCCTGCTCTCGGCCGCCAAGGGTCCAGACGGCACGGTCGTCGTCGTGGCCGTCAACAAGGGTGCGTCCGCGGTAACGGTACCAATCGGGATTTCTGGCGGAACTGCGCCGGCCATGATGACGCCCACCGTGACCTCCGCGACTGACAATCTCAAGGATGGCACCGCAGTACCGGTATCCGCCGGCAGCTTCATGGCTTCACTGCCCAGCAAAACCGTCACTACATTCGTCGGCAAGTAAGCCTGGACCTTCTGCATTCGGCTACTAAGGTTTTAAGACATGACTAGACTGCTTTCGATTTCGAACCTCGGAATACTCTCGCTCACCAGCTTGGGTCTCGTGCTCGCCGCGGGTGCCTGTAGCTCTGACAACACCACGCCCACCCCCGGTGGCGGCGCGGGGACGCCCGCGGTTGCGGGCGGTCCGAGTGGTACCGGTGGCTCTCCTGCGGGCACCGCGGGCGTCCCAGGTACGACGGCGGGCACTGGTCCGGGCACGGCCGGCAGTGGGAACACTGCGGGTACGTCTACGGGCGCGGGTGGCAGCACCCCTGGCGCGGGCGGTTCGTCGAGTGCGGGCAGCGCCGGTAGCGCGCCCACGGCCGGAACTGGCAGCGGCGGCGCTCCGCCGGTCGTGGTGGTGAATTTGCCTCCGCTCGTCACTTCCGCGCCCGGTGCGTACTGGAAGGCGGACGCGATGCCCACCGAGTCGACCGCCGCTGCGACCGTCACCGTCAACGACACCGCGCCTGCCCAGGCGTGGGAAGGCATGGGCGCGGCCTTCAACGAGATCGGTTGGAAGTTCCTGACCTCGGCCGACATGCAGACCAAGGCCATCAACTTGCTGTTCAGCGCAACTGACGGCGCGAACTTCGCCTGGGGTCGTATTCCAATTGGCGCGAGTGACTACGCGGAGAAGCGCTACACGCTCGAGGACATCGACGGCGCCGACCCCACGCCGGACAGCACGGAGTCCAATCGCCCCGCGGCGGACTTGCAGCTCACCAAGTTCTCGCTCGCGCGGGACGAGATGAAGCTCATCCCGTACATCAAAGCCGCTCAGGCCGTGAAGTCCAACCTGCGCTTCTGGGCCAGCCCGTGGACGCCCCCGGTTTGGATGAAGACCGGCTACAAGAAGAACAGCGGCGCCGACAGCAGCAAGAACGCGGTCAAGCCCTCGTACTACGACGGCGGCACGATGAAGAGCGACGCGGCCACGCTCACCGCGTACGCCCAGTACTACACGAAATTCGTGCAGGGCTACAAAGACAAGGGCATCAACATCGAGGTCGTCTCTCCGCAAAACGAGCCGGGTTACGACCAGAATTACCCGTCCTGTTTGTGGGAGAAGGCGAACTACGCAAATTTCATCGCCACCTACTTGGGCCCGGCGATGAAGACGCTCAACGTCAAGATCATGCTGGGTTCGCTGTCGAACGATGCCACCGACTTCGACATCGCTGCAGCCGCGCTCGCCAACGCCACAGCTAAGCCGTTCCTGTCCGTCGTCGGCGCGCAGTGGAACACGTTGAATGCGGCGAAGCTCACGGCGCTGAACTCGGGCCTGCCGGTTTGGGCCAGCGAGCACAAGTGCGGCAACTATCCGTGGGAATCCACCTACGTCAGCGCGCAGGCTCCGAATGACCAAGCTTACGGCGTAGAGAGCTGGGGCTACATCCGCGACGCAATCAAGACCGTCAAGGTGACCTCGTACAACGCTTGGAACATGGTGTTGGACAAGTCCGGTCTGGGCAATGATACGACCCGCGATTGGAAGCAGGACGCGCTCTTGGTGGCGGACGGCGGCACGGTAACCGCAACGCCGGCTTACTACGTGTTCCGCCACATCTCCCAGTACGTGTACCCGGGTGCGACCGTGGTCGGTACCACGGGTGGCGACGCAGTGGCGTTCAAGAACGCGGACGGCAGCTTGGTGGCCGTGATGTTCAACAGCGGTGCCGCCAACGCCAACTACGTGGTCGCCATCGGGGGCAAGAAGCTGCAGTTCGCCATGCCGGCCAACGGTTGGGCGACGCTGAAGGTCAAGCCGTAATCATCGTGGCATGAGCCGCGCAGGTTCGCTCTTCCCCGAGCCTGCGCGGGCCATTCCAGTCACGAGAAAGCTCAGCCCGAGTCCCTGCCACTCCGTAGCTCTCCGACGCCCAGTCGCGCCGGTGCTACGCCGTCGGTGGCAGTGAGTGGGCGGCGTGACTTGGACTCTATCGAGGTGGACGCAGCCCGAGCGCTAGAGCTCGGTATCGGAGTCGTCTTTGCTCTCGAACATGTTGAAGCGGTAAGAGATGCCCATGATCAGCTGAGTTCGGCCCAAAAAGCCGTACTCCATGCGCATCTGAACTCGCTTGTGCAGGTCGACTTCGGCCCCGATTAGTAGATTCCACGGATCCGACAAGGCCTTGTCGAGCTTGTAGTGGATGACTGGGTCTCGTTCCTGCAGGCCGTCCACCAAGCGGCTGACGGTGCCTTGTTGCACTGGCGGCAGGTTGCCGTACCAGTTGGCGACTTTGGACTCGAAGCTGCCCTCTGGCGCACCCACGGCATCTTTGAGGGCGATGGATCCCTCGGTATCCGCCTGAATTGCCTGGCGCATGGCACCCACCCAACCTGACAGCCAAACAGAGCGCCCGAGAGTGAAGCGCTTGCCGACCCGCGGAGTGAGCAGAAACGTGCGCACCGGCTTGTTCAGTTTTTCGACTTTGGTCCAGGCCAAATTCATGTCCAGGACTCCAAAGAACCCCCAAAAACTGAACGCCGCAGTGCCTCCGAAGCCGCCGCCGTAGCCGGATTGGGAGGCTCCCGAACGCAGGGGAAAGGGCTGCGAGAGCAGCACATCCGTATCGCTGTCGATGACTCGGGTCGCTAACCCGTAGACATTCAAAAACGGCAGCAGCCAGAGGTCGACACGACCGTTGATCACCTTCACGGTCGACGTGACGTGATCGAACTTCACGATCTTGCTCAGGTCGGTGTACGGGCCGTCGTTGACGGCAATGTTCACCCCCGTGATGTCGATGCCTTGCTTGGCGTACGCGTAGTTGACGCCGACACCGATGGGCAACGGAAAGGTGAGCCCCCGCGATGCGAGCTTCTTGCCCCAGAACGGAAACACGTAATTGTACTTGTAGGGTGGGTTCCCGATGTCTGGCGCTCCTTGTGCCCGCGCGCTCTGCGGCAGGGACAGCAGCGCGAGCCCGAAAATGGAAGCCGCGCCCGAGATCCTCGCCCATCGTCGAGCCTTCATCGACATATGCTCGACCACTATCGCACAGCTCTTTTGAAGTCAACGCGCGGGCCGCTCGCCTTTCGCCGGGACTTTGCTGCGGAGGCGTAACTTGACGACTGTCCGGCGCGCGGTTAGTCGAGCTACTCGATGAGGGTGGAGTGATTCGAATTCGAACGCATCGATACTCGTTCATTGCGCTGGTGTTCGCCTCTGTCGCGTTCGGCTCATTCGCTTGCGGCGGCGAAAAACCGCCCGCCCAGCTTCCCAGTACCGCCGCGCGCGATCGCGTGGCGACGCGCGTCGAACTCGTCGAGCTAGTGATCTCGGATCCCGCTCGGGCCGCCAAGGTTCGCTCGCTCTACATCGCCATGGATTCGCTGCTCCTCGATAGCAAGCGCGCCCAAGCGCGGCAGCTTGCGCTCTTGGGCGGCGAGCGGCCGAGCAGCGACGCGGAGACGCGCACACGCCTCGCTGCCGTGCGTCAGGCCGAATCGAACGCGCTCCAGAGCTACATCCAGTTGCAGCTACAACTTCGCCATTTCACCACCGCCGACGAGTTCGCGCGGCTCGACGCGATTCACTGAGCCATGTTCTGGATCGCACTCTCCGCGTTCATCATGACCCTCACGGGCGAGGGCGATGACACATACGTGATTCGCAGGTTCCTCGACCGCGCGCGCGATGCGGTCAGCGAACACGTTCACAATCCGGTCCGTCAACGGCAGGCACTCGAGACCCTCGAGCGCACGTCCCAGGCGTTCGCGCAGCATCGCGCCCGGACGGGCAAGGTGAGCGCGTGCATCGAGCAAGCGGATCGCAAGTACGTGGTATCGGCCGCGGACTATGAACGTTGTCTCACCGACGTAGCGCCCGCATGGGATGCGGCGACCGAAGAGCTGATCACGCTCAGCAATGATTTTCGTCGAGTACTGACTTCCGCCGAGCTCGCTGCCGTTCGGCACGATGCCGAGCAGTGATGAGCCCGCGTTGCGTTGGCGCGCTTGCGTTGAGCCTGCTGTTCGGACGCGCTCATCCGGCCCGGGCCGAGGAGTACCGTCGCCCGGGGCTGGAGGGGCAGTGGAGCCGGCGGCACCTGACCGCGCCGATGAACAGTCTCAATATCCTGGCAGGGCCGGGGCAGCCCATGCTGCTCGGTGCGCGCTTCGGCGAGCAGATGGTGGACGGCGGCGGCGCGTACCTTCACACCGGGGCGCTCGCCACGCAGAGCCCTGGGCAAGAGTGGTGGCTGCGAGGCGGTGTGGCATTCGGGTTAACCAAGGACTGGGAAGCGGGCGCGCTCTTTCTGCCCTTTCGCCTGGCGCCCGACTTCACATTTTCGAGCATAACCGTGTTCGTCACGCGTGGGTTTCGATTCAAAGACTGGGACATCGGCGTTCGGTTGCTGTTTCAAACTCCGTACAAGAATGACGAGGGAAACCGGGTCTGGCAGCTCAACCCGGCTATCCCTTTTTTGTACCGAGCGGGAAACCTGAGGTTCGACGCGGCGCTGATGGTTCCGTTTGCGACGCGCGACTGGTGGGTTGGGCTCAACGTTCCGCTCCGGGCCAGCGTGAACGTCAATCCGCACGTCTTCTTCGGTCTGGAGAGCGGCTTGATCGAGCCGCGCTTCGACGTCGCGCACGGCCTCACGCTGCCGCTCGGTGGGCTCGGGGGGTACACGGCCCTGTTCGGCGGCACCGTGGTCGATTTTACGGGGTTGTTCTCGTGGGACCATTTTCTCGCACCGACCGCGGCCTCCGGAAATGCCGCGGTCGACACAGCCACCTACCGCGTGGGCCTTGGTGTCGTGCTGCACTCTCTGGTGCAGTGATCCAGTGATGCGCTGAAGCGCTTTTGACAGTGAGCGGTGATCCAGAGCACGATGCCTCGAGGGAGCGCCAAAAATGGAAGATCTTCCGCCACTTTTGTTCGTCTCGCTGGCGGCGGTGCTGGCGCCGGTATTGTCCTCGTGGACAGGGCAACTTCGTATCCCGGTCGTGGTGTTCGAGATTGTGCTGGGTGTGCTGATCGGCCCGCAAGTTTTCGGACTGACGAAGTTCCAGGGCGGGCTGCCTTATCTCAGTATCTTGGGCGTGGCGTTCCTATTCTTCATGGCGGGGGCTGAAATCGACGTAGGGGCGATGCGCGGGCCCCCACTCAAACTTGCCTCTTTGAGCTGGCTGCTGTCGCTCGCTGTCGCGGTTGCAGTCGCGTTTGGGCTCGCTCACGTGGGGGGCTCGAAAGCGTGGATGCTCGTGGCCGTCGCGCTCTCGACGACCGCTCTCGGCGTGATCGTTCCGGTGCTGCGCGATGCGAATCTACTCGGCAGCGAACTCGGCAAATTCGCGGTGGCAGTGGGTGCGATTGGTGAGGTCGGACCGATCTTGCTGATGTCGGTCTTGCTCGCGACCCACTACGGACTTGGCGTGCAAATTGGCTTGGTGGGGCTCTTCATTCTGACCGTCCTCGCTGTTTTCTGGGCCTCGATGAGCGCTAGGCCACCCGACTCATCGGCCTTTTGGCGCGCACGATGACGCAGAGCGGTCAGCTGCCGATTCGCATGAGCCTACTGCTGATCGCAGGCCTCTCGGTGTTGGCAGAGCGATTCGACCTCGACTTGGCGCTCGGCGCTTTCGCGGCCGGCATGGCGGTGGGGCTTGCCATCCGCAAAGCGCACGTCGAGGTCTTGCACCACAAATTCGACGCGATCGGTTTCGGCTTCTTGATTCCGATCTTCTTCGTTTCGAGCGGCCTGCAGCTCGACGTGCGGGCGGTTCTCTCGAGCGCTCACAATATCGGCATGATGCTCGCGTACGCCGCGTTGCTTCTGCTCGTGCGTGGCGCGCCCTGCATGCTCTTCCGGAAATTGCTGGTGCAACGAGAGACCGTGGCACTCGGCTTTTATTCTGCGACGTCGCTCTCGCTGATCGTAGCGCTCACGGGCACCGCGGTTCATCGCGGCATGATGAGCTCTGACTCAGGTGCGGCACTGGTTGGCGGTGGGCTGATCTCGGTGATTCTGTTTCCGGTCCTCGGCACGCGATTCGCTGGAAAAACCGTCGAGCTGGACGCGACACCCGTGCAGGGCGAGGACGCTTATTGACCCGGTCGTTCCGCAGGGAAGCTGAATGAAGAGACAGTCTACGCTCACGCGCACGTTGCTGCTGACCGTGGTCACGCTGCTGAGCTTTGCCCGGAGCGCAGCAGCGGATACGCCGGCCGCGGCCGTCAGTGTCACGCCGGCGCTGGCCGAGGCACCCGTGGTCGTGCTCCACCGCAAGATTGCCGTGCTACGCGCCCCGCTGCTCGGTGTCGCACCGCCGGAGCGCGCGCGCCATTCCGAGGCCCGGCTGACCGAGATTTTCGCGCGTCCGGGCCCGATGAAAATCAGCGTGACGTCCACCCCGATGGCCAACGCCATCCTCGTGAACGGCGCGCTAGGCCTAGCGCTGACATCTGGCGACGTCGACGTGCTCGATGGCGAGACGCTCGAGCACGCCACGCAGGCGGCCCGCGCTGCGCTCGAGCGCGTCGCCGCCGAAACCCGCGAAGCCCGCGACCGCGAGCGACTAGGCCACGCCCTTGGCAGCAGCGGCATTGCCACGCTGCTCTTGTTTGCGTTTCTCGCGGTCGTGCTCAGAACCCGTACCTGGGTGGTGCGCCAACTCAGCAAGCTGCTGGAAGGCAGCACCCAGGGCCTGAAGGCGGCGGGTGTACCGGTGTTCCACCGCGCACGCCTATTCTCCGTTTCGCGCATGCTGATGCGCGGCGTGGCGACGTTCGTGTCGCTGCTCGCCATCTACCGCTGGGCGAGCTTCGTGTTGCGGCAGTTCCCCTATACCCGCGCCTGGGGCGAGGAGCTGGACAACTACCTGCTCGGCGTGCTGCTGCGCATCGGCGGCGGCGTGCTGCGGGCACTGCCGGACTTGCTGGTCGCGGTCGTGATTTTTCTGCTCGCTCGCGCATTGCTCGCCGCGGCCGACCCGGTGTTCGACAGTATCGAGAAGCGGAGCTTCGGCGGTGGTTGGCTGGACGCGGATACTGCCAAACCCACGCGGCGGATCTTTGCCATGGTGGTGTGGGCGTTCGCGGCAGTGATGGCGTACCCGTACTTGCCGGGTGCGAGCAGCGAAGCCTTCAAGGGCGTGAGTGTTTTGCTGGGCTTGATGGTGACGCTCGGCGGCTCGAGTTTGTTCGGCCAAGCCGCGAGCGGCTTCATCTTGCTTTATTCGCGCACGCTCCGCATCGGAGAGTTCGTGCGCATTGGCGAGGAGGAGGGGACGGTCACCGAGCTCGGCGTCTTCACCACGAAAATCTCGACCGGGCTCGGCGAGCAGCTCACGCTGCCCAATGCGTTGGTGCTCGGGACCGTCACGCGCAACTACTCTCGCCCGACGAAGGGGCAGGGATTCATGCTGCGCACCAAAGTGACGATTGGCTACGACGCCCCCTGGCGGCAGGTGCAGGCGATGCTGATTGAAGCTGCTCTTTGTACCCCGGGCGTGGCGTCCGAACCCGCGCCCACGGTATTTCAGACCGCGCTGTCCGACTTTTACATCGAGTACGAACTCGTTTGCCAAGCGAGCCAGACCACCGCCAAGAGCCGAGCTCAAGCGATTGCCACGCTGAACGCGAACGTGATCGACACGTTCAACGAGTACGGCGTTCAGATCATGTCGCCGCATTATCTCGGTGATCCGAGCGCGGCAAAAGTGGTTCCGCGCTCGGCTTGGCACGCCGCCCCGGCAACGCCGTCTTCGCCGCGCGAGAAGCCGGCCGAAGACGAGAACGGTTAGAGCGCAACCACGAGTTGCACTCGGCCCGAGATCTGCAGCCCGCTGGCGCTGAGCACGCCGAGCGCGGTGTTGGGCGGAACGATGCTCGTGGATTGCCCGTCGAACATGGTTTGCATATCCGCCTGGATCTTGAGCCGTTGCATGTCCGGCACGAGGTAGAAGTTCGAACCGTAGGTGAGGGTGCGAAAGAGTGTGGTACCCGGTTGGCCGCTGGCAAAACCAGCCGGAAATGGCGCTCGCTCGCCGAGCGGATAGATGGCGTCGAACTGGGCGAAGACTTCGACTCTGCGTGCGGGAAATATTGAGCCGAACAGCCAAAACCCGGCGCTCGCAACGACCGGTAGGCCCGTCTGGGCAAGCCTCAAGTACGCCGCGGACGCCGAGATCGAAAAGCCAGCACCGCGAATGCCTGCGTCAGCGCTGACGACCTCGATGTCGTTTGCGGGGTTGGCGTTGGTCCGGCGCCGATTTTGGAAATGACCGGTCAGGCCCAGCCGCGCGCTGACGTTCTGCCGTTTGCGAAAGCTCGCCATGGACAGATATTCGGTGTTGGCCTGATCGCCAATCGGCAGTTCGACGCGTCCGGTGGTGGCAATGTCGGCGACGAGCGGCGAGAGCAGCTCGCTGTACGCGGAGCGTGCGCCGTTGCCGACCGTGACGATGAAGCGAACTTTGCCGCGATAGCTAGCCCGGATCCCCTGTGTGGTGCCTCCCGCAAATGTATTCGAGTAAGCGGAGTAGTCCGCCGTCGAGAGACCCTCGGGCGAAGGCTCTTCGGGGCTGTTGATCACCAGTGGCATTTGTCCGACGAGCAGCTGGAAATTGCCCGATCGGGCATCGGCGTAAGCTTGCTGCATCGAGACCCCACCGCCCTGGCCCGAGCCAATTCGGAGCCGAATTTGGAAGCCCTCGAAGAACTTGGTGGTCGTGATCAAGCGAGCACGCGGGATGCTGAAGCCCTCCACCGTGCGGCGTTCGTCGCCGCCGGTCTCTGCGCCGGTCCAACGGGCTTGGAGCAGAGGCGCGACGGTCAGACTGCCTCCGCCCCCGAAGCGAAACGTCGGATCGAGGCGCGCGGCCTGATCGAGGGCGCTCTCTGCCCCGGCCGTCGCGCTGAAGAGAATCAGCGCGAGCAGAAGGCGAAGCTCGAGCATGGGTCGATGTTTATCCCAAGCGTCGCGCTTCGTACAGACCCGCGGACAGCGTCAGAAACTCATCACTGCGTCGTAGGCTTTCTTCGGCATGTGATTGGTATCGAAGAGCAGCGGAAAATCCTTCCGACCCGAGCTGAACTCGGACAGCCAAGTGTTGTCGTCGGCAATGCCCCACAGGGTGACGCCCGAAATGACGTTCCGGTGCCTACGAAACAGCTCGAAGAAGGCCTTGTAGCGATTGGCCTGCTGGATTTGAAGCGCCTCGGTGAAGGTCGCTGCCGTGTAAAACGTGCTTTGATCGTAGGTGACGCCGGGGATGTACAGGGATAGGTCGAGCTCGGTCACCTGCACTTCGAGGCCGAGTGAGGAATAAAGCTCGATGGCTTTCTCCAGGTTCTCGACCGATTGGTGGTACCCCTGATTGTCGGTCTTCGTGGATGGTTCGATATTGAGATGGCATTGCATGCCAACTCCGTGAACGGGAACGCCCTCCGCGAGTAGCCCCTTCAACATGTTGTAGATCCCTTGCTGCTTGGCTGGGATGTAGTCGTAGTAGTCGTTGTAGAAGAGCTTGGCGGTCGGATCGGCCGCGTGAGCCGCGCGGAATGCTTCGGCGATGTAACTCTGGCCGATGATCTCGTACCAGCGGCTCTTCTTGTCGTCGGCCAAGGTGCCGGTGCGATAGCTGCCGTCGTCCATCATGGCTTCGTTCACGACGTCCCAGGCGTACACTTTGCCTTGAAAGTGTTGCATCACCTTGGTGATGTGGTTTTTCATGCGGGCGAGTAGCGTTTCTTTAGAGACGGTGCCGCTCGCCCCATTGCTGAATACCCAAGCCGGATTTTGGCTGTACCAAACCAGCGTGTGGCCGCGGAGCTTCATGTTGTTGCTGCGCGCAAATTCGACGATCTTGTCGGCATTGGCATAGCTGAAGCTATTTTCGCTTGGCTCCAGCGCGTCGAACTTCATGTCGTTCTCGGCAACGATGCTGTTGAAGTGGGTCTTCAAGATCGGCGCGTGCGTCGTGTAAGACTGCGAGTCGACGGCGGCACCGATCGGGAAGCAGCCCGCGTACTTGTCCTTTAGATTGGTGGCCGAGCCATTCGTGCCGCCGCATGTCGCATCGAGCGCGACGGTTCCGCCAACGCCGGCGCTCCCTCCGCTGCCGGTCCCCCCAGCGTTGGGCGCGCCGCCAGGGCTCGTGCCCGCGAGCCCGCCCGCCCCGCTGAGCGCGTTGCCACCGGTTCCGCCAGTGCTTGAGCCGCCCGTTCCAGCCGCGGCGACCGGGGAGGCTCCGCCGAGCGCATTCGGCACGCTGCCCGCCGCGCCAGCAGCTGAAGCGCCGCCGGCGCTGTTGGCACCCGCGCTGCCTGCCGTGGCGACCGCGCCGGTACCGCTTCCGCCCCCGACCGCGCTGGGGCTGCCGCCGCAGGCGCAAGCCAATAGCAGGACACTCGATGCGACCAGTTTCTTAGCCATCATGCCTTACTAAGGGTTTTTGCACACCGAGTCCCTATCGTCCATCCGCGCGCGTCGATTGGGAGGGCTTTCTTGGTGCAATTTTCTGCTGAGGTCTGCTGCTCGCAGTTCGCGGACCGCCCGCTGACCTCACTGCTCTCGGGAGTCGCGCGGGCCCGCGTCGAGCACTTCACGCACCCGCCGGGCCAGCTGATCGACCGAGTAGGGCTTGGCCAGAAACTCGATGTCTTCTTTCAGCACTCCATGATGCACGATCACGTTCTCGGTGTAGCCGGAGACGAACAGCACTCTCATTGCGGGGATCAAGGACGTGACTCGTTCGGAGAGCGCTCGACCGTTCATGCCGGGCATCACCACATCCGTTACCAGCAAGACGGGCGGAGGGTTCAGCTCTGAGAGCGCAGCCAAAGCTTGGGCCGGCGCCGAAAAGGCGTGGACCGAGTACCCGAAGCGCTCGAGCACGGTTGCCGCAAAGGAGCGAACACGCTCGTCGTCCTCGACCAGCAGAATCGACTCTCCGCCGCTGCGCGGGCTCTCGTGCTCGGGCCCGTGAAGGTCGCGATCTGCGGAGGCGACTCGGGGCAAGTAGATTTTGAACGTCGTGCCATGCTCCGGCTCTGAGTAAACTTCGATCCGGCCGCCATTTTGCTGGACTGCGCCGTAAACCATCGCGAGGCCGAGGCCAGTCCCCTTGCCGGGCCCTTTAGTCGTGAAGAACGGCTCGAACAGGTGAGCACGGGCTTCTTCACTCATTCCGGTCCCGCTATCGGAGACCGCGAGCAACACATAGTCGCCTACGTGGACGCCAGCATGCGCGTCGACGTAAGCGTTATCGAGACGCACATTGCGGGTCTCGATCGTCAAACGACCCCCTTGTGGCATCGCATCCCGTGCATTGACGGCGAGGTTGACGATGATCTGCTCGACCTGACCCGGATCGAAGCGCACGAAGCCGAGATCCGGCGCACAGTTGGTCCGTAGCACCACGTCTTCACCCAAGAGCCGCTGCGCCATGCGTTCCACGCGAGCGAGCACGTCGTTCAGGTTCAGCACTTTGGGGGCGATGATCTGCTTTCGGGAAAAGGCGAGCAGCTGTTTCGTCAGCGTGCCCGCGGAATCAGCGGCATCCTCGGCATCGGCCAGGTATTCGTGCGCGGGGTGCCCGGCACCGAGCTCTTGCCGGGTGAGCTCGATGCCGCCCAGGATCACCGTCAACAGGTTGTTGAAATCGTGCGCGACACCGCCCGCCAAGCGCCCGACCGACTCCATCTTCTGCGCGTGCAGCAGCTGGCCTTCGAGGCGCTTTTGCTCGGTGACGTCGACGAAGGTCGCCACCACGTTGACGAGTTGCCCACTCGAGTCACTGATGGACTGCGCTGACAGCCGTAGCTGCATGGCCGTCCCGTCTTTGTGCTTGCCCGCCAAATCACCGACCCAGGAGCCGTGCGCGCGCACGCTGTCCAAGATTTTCGATGCTTGCTGCTGGTCTGCGAATTCGAGCGGTGACCGTCCGAGGACGTCATCATCGGAAGTATAGCCCCAGAGCTTCAGAAAAGCGGGGTTTGCGTAGACGATTCGTCCGACCGCGTCGCTCATGGCGATGGCCACGAGCGACGTGGCGATGGCTTGGTCCTTCAAGCGCAGCGCATGCTCGACACGCTTGCTTGCGGTGATGTCGTTGAACGTCGTCAGCAGCTGGGCGAGCTGGCCACGAGTGTCGCATACCGCTTCCGCGACCACGGCCACGTCGAATGCTTCACCGTTACGGCGGTGACCGACGGCTTGCGTGTGCCAAGTTCCTTTGCGAAAAATCTCGGCAATCGCCTCGCCTGGGCCTTCGCTCGGCTCCCAGAATTCGAACAGTGAGCGGTCGAGTACGTCTTCCCCGCGTTCGTGCCCCCAGAAGCGCACGAAGGCATCGTTGGCAAACGTGAGGCGACCGCTCGGATCGGCAATCGCTACGGCTCTGCCGCTCGAGCGGATGACCGTATCCAAGATACGCAGCTGGGCACTGGCGTGGTGTCGGTCGGTGACGTCCTGAACGGCACCGATGGTGCGAACCGGATGTCGTTCGGAGCCCTCGCCGGCGAACAAGGTCGTCGATCGAGTCAGTAGCCAGCGGAGACGGCCTGCTCGATCGGTGATCCGATGTTCGATGTCGAACGAGCCGTCGCCATCGGGGCTATGGGCGCGAATGGCGGCTTGCTGGACGCGCGCCAAGTCCTCCGGGAAGCATTGGGAGACGATCGAGCGCATCGTGACGACCTCGTCGAGCGAGAAACCGTAAAACGCGCGCAGTTCTGGCGACCAATAGATGATGTCCGTTGCGTGGTCGTGATCGAAAATGCCAATGCCGCCGGCTCTCACGGCTTGTAGTAGTCGTTCGTCATTCTCGCTCATTGGCTGTTTCCGTCCGGCAATCCCGATGATCCGCGCTTGGCGGGCCGCTCGGGCATGGTAGTCGGTCCTCCAACTAGGGGTCCAGGCTTTCGATGCGGCACGATCCGAGTGAGAATTGGGCCGGGGCTGATGGGCCCTCGAGCGCGGTATTCACTCGTCGATGACCACACCGTCAACCGCGGGTGGCAGGTCGAGCAAGCAGCAGCCCGCCGCTTCGAACAAGCGTACCTTGTGCGTGATGTCGTCGAAACCAAGCCAATCGACGAATCCGCCGTGTTCGCCGTCGCCTTGGTAAAGAATGCCACCGAGTTGCGGGGCGGAGGCAAACGTGTGCAATCCGGACGAACCGGAACGATGCCTGAGGTCGAATGTTCCAAGGGGGACGACGGCGCGCTCGCCAGCCAGATTCAATAGATACTGGTGGTTTCGCTGGAACGCGCTCAACGAGTCGCCTCCGGGCGCAATTTGCTCCGGTTCCACGGTCGTGAGCAGGCCCGCGTGGTCATCGTTCAAAAATCGAAATAGTACGCTACGGACTGGGTGCGCCTCCTGGAAGAGCGTGTCGATGTGGCCGACGCGTCCTGCCTCTAGCGTGATTTCGAGCAACGGATGTGCCGCGAAATAAAGCCGCCGCGAGTCGGAGCTCGCGACTGGCCAATCGCTTGCTGACTGGGCGGCTGCGAGCGGCACCAGCTGGAGTGTCGAATCGCTCGGTAGTTGAGTCGTGTCCAGCAAATATTTGCGGGCCGGCTGATCGGCGTCGCTCGGGTGACTGGCCATGAACAAGCCGTCTGTGACGAAGCTCGCATAGCTGATATTCGGAAGCTCTGCGACCGAAGCGAGCACTCTCGTCCTCACGTCTCCGACTGCCAAGCTCGTGATGAGTCGGTCCCGAGAGTCGCCCGTGACGCTGAACAACCCGAACAGGGGCGATCCCGGCGCCCATGACCAGGTTGCCGCGGGCGACGACGATTCCAATGCGGGGAAGGCCCAGCGTTCCAGGTGGCCGTCGACCCACTGGTAGATCTGACGCGCGGTGTCGGTCGTGACGACGAGGAAAGAGCCATCGCCCGACCAGGATGCGCGCGCGCTGCAGTCGCGAATCAGAGTTTGCTTTCGGGTGGGATCTGCCAGGTAGACGAGTGCGCAACTCGCGTCCAAATAGACCAGGCCGAGGCGCGAAGTCCACAGGTGCTCGGTGGAGGCATCGAGCGCTGGTAACACGCCAAACGCTTGCGAATCGACCAAACTGCGCGCGAGCGGTCCGAGATCCGTGACGCGCTCCTGCTGCGTATCGATCCAGAGGTAGTGACCGGACCAGCCGTAGTCGTCCAGGCCTTGGTGAAGGACGCCTGTTTGCACCGCGATCGCGCGATCGCCGACCCAGCGCACGAAATAGGCGCGCTCGCGCAAGCTTGGGTGCTCGATCGCATGCGGGGCGAAGCCCTGCCCGACATCCGCCAACATGAAGTGATAGGGCTCGATGCCGCTCTCTTCGGAGAATAGCTGGTACGCAAACGTACGCCCGTTCGGCGACCAGCCGGTAATCCCTGCGCGGTAGTGGCCCTCCGGGTGGGTGAGTGAAACGACATGCGGCGCGGCCGGAGCTTCGAACGTGATCATGCTCGGACCGGCGGCGTTGCCCGCATAAAAGTAACGAAGCAGACCCGGACGCTGGAGCTCGGATGGAACCCGGATTTGGTCTGGGGAGGCCGCGTCGTTCGAGTCGGAGCTGGCCTTGGCGCCACAGCTTGACACGAGCGCAAGGCAGGCAATGCCGAGACACGTCGTGAGACTGCGCGCCGCCCCTCTCGCGGTCACCCGATTCATGCGCCAAGTGTACATCCTGCGCGCAGCAGCCACAATGGACGCTCGGCTCGGAAATGGCTCAACTAGCCGGCATTCCTCGCTGAACCGGGCAAAGTCGAACATACTTTGGGATGGCACACAGCCCGACGGGCCAACTCTTCGCTCGAGCCGAGCAGCTGCTCGCACAGGTCGCTGGGCGAACCCTGACGCCGGTCGAGGTCGGCGAGCGCAGCGTCGAGCTCGCGCGGATCCTGCTCGGCCTCGTCGAACATTTCAAGACGCCTCGCGACATCGAGCAAGCCGAGGTGTTGGCCGGCATGATGCGGGACCCGCGCGGACAGGTGTTCACGACGCTGCTGGCTGATCGCGCCTACCGCTCGAGCTCGCGCAAACGCACGGTCGAACAAGCGCGTTACTTGCTCGAGCGACTCGGCTCGCCCGAATACCTGGGGGTCATGGATCGGCTGAGCTTGGCCGCGCTGCGACGGGTCGGTACGTGGCTGCCTTCGTTGAGCGGCACCGCCATGCTGAACCATATTCGGCAAGAGACCACCGCCTTCATCTTGCCAGCCGCCGATGCCGAGCTGAATGAGTACCTGGGTCAGCGGCGCGCAGGCGGGATCCGAGTGAACATCAATCATCTGGGCGAAGCGGTACTGGGGGAGGGCGAGGCGGCCCGGCGGGTTGCGGGATACGTCGAGCTCCTCGGATCGCCGCAGATCAACACAATCAGCGTCAAGATCTCGTCCATCTTCAGCCAGCTGCAGCCGCTGTCATTCGAGCAGTCGGTGGCTCGAATTGCCGAACGTCTACGCATTGTCTATCGAGCCGCGATGAGCCACCCGGGGCCCGACCGAAGAGCGAAGCTGGTTACGCTCGATATGGAGTCTTATCGCGATCTGCCGTTGACGGTGGCGGCGTTTCAACGCGTCTTGGATGAGCCTGAGTTCTTGCCGCTGTGCGCCGGGCTCGTGTTGCAAGCCTACTTGCCAGATTCCGACGGCTTTCAAATCCGGCTGTTGGAGTGGGCGAGACAGCGCGTCGCGCAGGGCGGTAGTCCGATCCGTATCCGGATCGTCAAAGGAGCCAACCTGGCGCTAGAACGCGTCGAGTCCGAGCTGCGCGGCTGGCCCTCACCCATTTACGGCAGCAAGGCCGAGGTAGACGCGAATTTCAAGCGCATGACGTTGCGGGCCTGCCAGCCGGAAAATGCGGCCAGCGCCGAGTTGGGCATCGCTAGCCACAACCTATTCGACATTTGTTTTGGCTTGGTCGCCAGCGCCTCGCAGCGAGTGACGTCCCACACGTGCTTCGAACTGCTGGAAGGCATGGCCAATCCGCTGCTGCGCGCGCTCGCCCAAATCGGAGCCAATGTATTGGTCTATGCACCGATCGTCGCCGAGCACGAATTGCCTAGCGCAATCGCCTACCTGACGCGCCGTTTGGACGAGAACACGTCCGCGCATAACTACCTAGCGCACAGCTTCACGATGCAATTGGACAGCGCGGAGTGGCAAAGCGAAAAAGCTCGGTTCTTGAAGGCGTGTTCTGACACGAACGCCGTGTCGAGCGTGCCGCGACGCAGCCAAGATCGTGGCCGCCCCGCGCTCGCTCTCGAGCCCCATGCGCCGTTCCAGAACGAGCCCGACACCGACTTTGGACTTGCCGCAAATAGAAGTCACGTGCAGCACTGGCTGGCGCGAGTCGCAGAGACGCATTTTTCCGTCGCGTCCAGCGTCGCGAGTTCAGCTCTCCCGAGTGCAGAGGTGCTGCCCGGCTTCGATCCCTCCCGTCCCGGTCACGTTCCGTATTCCATCCATCTGGCAAGCCCCGAGGCGATCGAACAGACCTTGGATCGCGCGTTGAAGGCCTATCGCCAAGGCGGCTATGACGACGAAGAGCGAGAACTTTGGCTCAGCCAAGCCGCCCGAGCGCTGCGCAATGCACGCGGAGAGCTGATTGCGCTCATGGTCCTGGATGCCGGCAAGCGGGCCGAGGAAGCGGACATCGAGGTGTCCGAGGCGATCGACTTTGCGGAATATTACCTGCGCTGTCATCGCGAACTCAGGGCTGACTCGCACATCAAAGCGACGCCTCGCGGGGTCGTGGTCATCACGCCGCCCTGGAATTTCCCGTTGGCGATCGGGCTCGGCGGCGCTTTTGCGGCGCTCGTGGCGGGCAACGCGGTCATCCTCAAGCCCGCGCTCGAAACTCCGCTCGTGGCTCAGCGCGCCTGCGAGTTGCTCTGGGACGCGGGGATCCCCGAGTCCCTGCTGCAATACGTAGTGTGCGACGATCGCGCGGGCTCGCGGTTGATCACCGATCCGCGAACCAGCAGTGTCGTACTGACGGGAGCAACGAGCACCGCGCGCTTGTTTCATCGCCTGCGTCCCGAACTCCATCTGCTCGCGGAAACCGGCGGAAAAAATGCGCTGATCGTGTCGGCGATGTCCGACCGAGAACAGGCGATCCAAGACATCTTGGCTTCGGCTTTCGGGCACGCGGGTCAGAAATGCAGCGCCTTGAGCCAGCTCATACTGGAGCAAGAAGTGTACGCTGATCCGGGTTTCCGTCGCTCTCTTGAAGACGCGGCCCAGAGTCTCAAGGTGGGTTCGGCGTGGGAACTCGACAGCTACGTCACGCCCTTGATCAACCCGCCTTCCGAGTCGCAGTTGCAGGCCTTGACCGAACTCGAGTCTGGACAATCCTGGCTACTGGAACCTCGCTTCGATGCCCAGAACCCACGACTCGTGAGCCCCGGCATCAAGCTCGGGGTGAAGCGAGGCAGTCGCAGCCACCAGACGGAGTTCTTTTGCCCGCTGCTCGCCGTCTTGCAGGCGAAGGACATCCGCGAAGCGGTCAGCTTAGCCAACGATACCGCGTATGGACTCACGGCGGGGATCTACAGCTTGGACGAACGCGAACAACAGTATTTCATCGAGCACATGCAAGCTGGCAATCTGTACGTGAATCGAAAGATCACTGGCGCGATCGTGCGCCGCCAACCCTTCGGCGGCTGGAAGGAATCGAGCTTCGGCCCCGGAGCAAAAGCGGGTGGCCCAAACTACGTGGCTCAGTTCGTCGAGCTGAGCCGAGCGTCCTCGGCTTCGCTGAATGCCACGCGCGCGCCATTGCCAATCCGCGTGGAAGACCTGCTGAGTGTCCTAGGTAGGCTTCCGGGCGCTGCCGATTTGCGGTCCGCGGCCGCACGGTTCGTGCAGGCCCACACCCAGTGGTTTGCCAGCGCATGCGACGAGAGTCAGTTGCGCGGGGAGGACAATCTCCTCAGGTACCAGCCGCTTTCGGAGCTGCTCGTGATTGTCGACGCGCACATGTCCGAGCCGGAGCTGGCGTTGATCGCGCTGGCGGCCGTTGTCACGGAGTGTCCGCTGTCGCTGGTCAGCGTCGAGGCAAGCCCTGCGCACGGCTTGGCGCTCGCGCTCGGCGCGCGCGTTCTCGGTCCCGACGCGCACGCCGCCGATCGGGCACTGTGCGCCGCGCTCGAGTCGACCACGGCCGAACGCGTTCGCTGCCGCGCGCCACTGTCTGCCCGCGCGCTGGGCATACTGCGTCAGCGCGGATTACAGGTATTTACGGAAAAGCCGAGCGTCGGGCGCTACGAGATGCTGCACTCGTTGCGCGAACAATCGATCAGCGTGAGCTATCACCGCTACGGTCACCTCGGCCTGCGTGGGATCCCCAAGTGAAACCCGTGCGGTGACTGGACAATTCCTTCCCGGCTAGATGGGTCGTCAGTCACGCAGTTTTTTTGAACCATTTGCGCACCCTGGGGGCACATACTAGCCGGCAACGTTCCGCTGGCACGGTCACCCCATGGCCCTTCGATCCAATGAAAGAGCTGCTGTCTCACTCCCCGCAGCCACAACCGACGAGGTCGGGTGCAGGTCCCAGCGACGCAGCTCTAGTGCTGGCGGCACGCGCGGGCGAAGAATGGGCGCGCGAGGCGCTCTTCCGTCGCTATGCGCGGCTGGCGCTGGGCCTCGCCTACCGGATTTTGCCGCGCGATGCCGACGTCGACGACTTGGTGCAGGACAGCTTCCTCGCCGCGTTCGAGCGCTTGGATCGTTTGAGCAATCCGCAAGCTTTTCAAGCGTGGCTGTCTTCGATCGTGGTCCGTACGGCTGGCAAACGTTTACGCCGGCGACGGCTGCAGATTCGCCTGGGCCTGCTCCGGAGCGAGCCGATCGATGTGGATCAAGTCGTGTCGCGGAGCGCCCCGCCCGACGTCGCAGTCGAGCTGCGCGCGGTCTACGGCTTGCTCGAAAAGTTGAGCGTCGAAGAGCGCATCGCGCTCGTGCTCCGGCGGGTGGAGCGGCTGGAGATCCCGGAAATTGCCGAGCAGATGGGGCTCAGCAGTTCCACCGTGAAGCGACGGCTGAACGCTGCGGAGGCGCGCCTGGAAAGGGCCGTTGAGCCATGAGCACGCCTCCTAACCGCTATGTCCAACCCGAGGTCGGTGAGGCACGCGTCGATCGCCTTTGGCAGAACGTCTCGCAACGTCTCGAACCGCGCCCGAGCCGAGTTTGGCGCGGGGTCATGCTGGGCACTGCGCTCTCCGCTGCCGCGGCGGGCGGGGCGTTCTGGCTGAAACTGCCGTCATTCACGGGGCCGTCCTCGGGCAGTGCCGAGCGCGCCGTGTTGGCGGACGCCAAGCTCGAAACCAAGAGCGACGAGCTTTCGGTCACGCTGGGCGACGGTTCGTCAGTGAAGCTCGCCTCGCAAAGCGAAGTTCAGGTGCAGAGCGGGCAAGCGTCGTCGATCTCGCTGCAACTCAGCCGTGGCGCGCTGTGGTGCGATGTCACACACCGCGAAGAGCGCAAGTTCAGGGTCGTGGCGGGGGACGTCGAAGTGCGGGTCGTGGGCACGCAGTTCAGCGTAAAGTCCAGCGCTGGTCCGAGCCCCCGCGTCGAGGTGAGCGTGACGCGCGGCGTGGTGGAGGTCGTGAGCGCGCGTCGCCCGGGGATCGTGGCGCGTGTCGCCGCAGGTCAAAGCTGGATTCAAGACGGCGAGAGCGCGGCTCCCAAGCCCGAAGTCGCACCGCAGAGCAGTGAATCCGCCAAGCCCGACGTACCGTTGCCATCGGCTCAGCCGGTCGTGCCAAGTGGGCGAGAGTTGTTCGAAAAAGCCGGCGAAAGTAGGCGCGCAGGCGACGCCGCGGGCGCGGCTCACGCGTATGAAGAGCTGCTCCGCCTCCATCCCGGCGACGGGCGCGCGAGCCTCGCTGCCTTCGAGCTGGGCCGCCTGCGGATGGATCGCTTGGGCGATCTGTCCGGTGCCATCTCTGCGCTCGAGCGCGCGGTTGCCATGAATATCGGGCCGAGCTTTCGCGAAGACGCCTTGGCTCGCCTGGTTTCGGTCTACGCGTCACAAGGCAATCTCGCGGCTTGTCGGCGCGCGCGCGATCGTTACGCCTCGAGCTATCCCGCTGGCGTGCACGCTGCCGCAGTCGCGACCCGCTGCGGCTCGCACTAAGCTACAATAGCGGTCTGCTCCGCGTCGCGACGTGCTTTGGAAGCGCGCTAGAACCTGTTAGGGTTTGGACACGTGAAGCAGTGTCTGACGTTCGTCACCTGCCTACTGTTTTTGGCCTCGCTGCCCGCGCGTAAGGCGCACGCTGAGGGCGAATGCTCGGGGGCAAAGCCGTGGGTCGCGGTTTCCGGGCAGCTGCCCGCGGCCTTTGCCGCCGCCGTGCGTTCCGATTTGCGCGCCGGTCTCGCGCCTAGCAACATCGACGTCTGCGAAGCACCTGCCGCTGGTATTGTCGAGCCGCTGGCTCGTGTGGTCGTGGTGCAGATCGGTGCGAGTGGAGCGCGCTACAGCTTGGATGTGACCGATTCGGTTACCCAGAAGCGCGTTGGGCGTGATCTCTCGCTCGATAAGCTGCCCGCTGACGGTCGAGCGTTCGCCTTGGCAGTGGCCACCGAGGAGCTCCTGCGCGCCACGTGGGCCGAGCTTGCGCTGCGCGGTACGGATAATCCGCGCTCGGCGACGCCGCCAGAAGTGCGTGCGATCGTCGAGCAGTCCGGGCAAGCACGGCCTGAGCCACGGCGCCCGATCGGGATCGGAGGTCGATTGGCCTTCGAACACTTCCTGGGTGGCCAGACCCACTACGGGGTGGATCTGTTCGGCGTGGTGCCGTTCGGCAGTGTCGCGGGTGGCTTCTTGGCGCTTGGCGCGCGCCGCGCGCTCTCCGAAGAAGCTGCCCATGGTTCGATCGGCGCGAGCGCGCTGTCAGGCGAACTCGGGCTCTCGCTGGCGTTCTTCCAGCGCGCTGGGCTCGAGCTGGGGGCCTTCGTATCTGCCCGACTGCTGCGCGTGAACTTCGAGCCCGAGGCCGACACGGGAGGCACGGCGACTGCGGAACATGGGCTGGCCGTCACTTCGCGCGCTGGGCTGGGCTTGGCTTTCGGCAAGCTGGGGGTCCTTCGTTCTTATTCGACCCTCGGTGCTGGCTTGCCGCTCAAGTCGTTCTCGGCGGCGGATGCTCAGGTCACGGTCACTGGCGTCTCGAAGCTGGAGTTGTTTGCCTCGACTGGCCTTGCGTTGGAGCTGCCATGAACCCGCGGCTCGTGCTTTGCGTGCTGCTGCTCGGGATCGAGCAGGGAGCTTGTCGCGAAGTGGTCGAGGTATTGAACAGTGCCGGCGGCGAATCATCTGTCGGAGCCGGCGCGGGTGGCGCGGACGTGAGCGCAGGTGGCTCGGGCGCCACGGCGGGCGAGGATTCCGAAGCCGGCGGCGAATCCGCGTCGGGGGGGGCGCGGCCCACCAATCCGGTGATTGGCGTCTCTGTCGACGCGGGCGATGCTCACGGCTGCGCGACTCGTGACGGAACGCTCTATTGTTGGGGCAGGGGCGCCGATGGGCGGCTGGGCCTCGGCGACACCGACGACCGCGATTCACCGACTCGCGTCGGCGGTGATACCAATTGGCTTGCGGTCGCGACGGGCGTTGCGCACACCTGTGCCTTGAAGAGTGACGGCGGGGTCTGGTGCTTCGGCTCGAACGCCGTTGGCCAGCTCGGGCAAGGCACGACCAAGAGTTCGAGCGTGCCGTTGCGGGTGCCGCTGCCGGGCAACGTCGTACAGCTGAGCTCGGAGGCCAACACGGTCTGCGTCGTGCTCGAGAACGGCGAACTCTATTGTTGGGGCCGCAACTGGGAAGGCAACATCGGCCTGAACGATACTCATCCGGGCGTCGATCAGCTCTCACCCGTGCGCTCCGGTGACTTCGACGACTGGAAGCTCACTGGTACGGGGGACGGTCATACCTGCGGGGTGCGCGGCGTGGGGCTACTGTATGGCTGGGGGCGCAACACAGCCGCCAACCTCGGCATCGGTCAGAACGACGACCCGCAGCGCCGCTCGGCGACTCGAATTGGCAGCGACGAAGACTGGCTGAGCGTCGTTTCTGGGCAAGATTCGAGCTGCGGCCTGCGCCGCGGCGGCAAGCTGTTCTGTTGGGGAGGAAACGATTCCGGGAACCTGGGCCTCGGCGACACCGAGCAACGCCTCGTTCCAGCTCAGGTCGTGGCGAACCGCGTTTGGGCCCAAGTCGCGATCGATACCTTCCACGCGTGCGGCATCGATACGGAAGACAATCTGTATTGCTGGGGCCGGGGAATCGAGGGGCAGCTCGGCACGTCCGACAACGACGCCCGCCTCGAGCCGGTGTTGATTGGACGTAGCTACGCGCAAGTGGCAGTCGGCCGCATGTTCAGCTGTGCTGTCACCCTAGAGGGTGATGTTTCGTGCACTGGTGAAAATGTGGCCGGTCAGCTGGGGCTGCCGGGCAACATGCGGCGGAACACATTCACGGAGCTGAGCTTCTAGCCCTGAAGACCAGGTAGGCCCTGGCCGATGCTCGAAAGGTCGTAGTCCGTGGGCCACGCGCCGGGGTCGCGGCCGTTCGTGCTGGTCGAACCATAGCCGGCTTGCCCGCCCCGCTCGTAGTCGGCGGGGGAAAGCCCCATGGCTTGGAGTGTGCTGACCAAAAAGCGATTGTGCGGAATGCCTTTGATCACGTTGCCGTCTTCCTGCGAGAAGTACGCGCGCCCGTCCCAATCGATGTAGTCGAGATAGCGACCGGTCTTGAGGTAGCCGCCCGCGCTGCCGGCCAACAGGCACGGAACGCTGTACGCGATGTGATTGAAGCCGAGCTCGTTTCCCCAATAGACCAGAGAATTGTCGAGCAGCGTTTTCCCACCCGCTTCGGCGACGTCGAGCTTCCCGACCAGCTTCGCGAACAGCTCTTGGGCTATCCAGTTGTTGATCCCGGCCAGCATGCGGCGCGAGTTCTCGTTGCCGAAATCGTGAGCCAGGCCGTGCCAAGTGCCGCCGCTGGCGTCCTCGGAGTGGTAGTGACCGACCAGCTTGGTGTCGCTCGGATCGGGCCCCGGGCCAAGCGCCTTGTGCACGCCGATTGTGACCAGGCGCGTACGATCACAGGCGATCCCGGCGACCACCAGGTCGAGAAACAGGTCCCACTTCTTTTGAATATCGGCGGGATCCGTGGCGTTGTTGTTGTCGAGCGACCCCGGATCGGCGGGTTTGACGCAGGAGAGCATGCTGGTCGTGCTGAGCTTTGCCTCCACCTCTGCGAGGAAGCCGATGTGTTGCTCGACTTTGGCTTTGTCGTCCGCCGACAGCCGCGGACTCTGCTTGAGCGATCGGTACTGTTCCACGACTTTGTCGACCAGCAAGGCGTCCGGATCCGGCATGGCGGGGCCCGTGCTCGGTCCAGTCATGACTCCTGCGAACAGGTCGTTGAAGACGTCGCGCGGGTTGGTACGCGTCTTGAGTTGCTCCACCGCCGCACCGGCCTTGCCGCCATCGGAGTAAGACATGGCGTCGACCACGCCCTGCGATACGTGGAGCGAACGCAGCCCGGGCGTGCCTTGATAGAACTTCGGCGAGTACGCCAACACCTGATCGATCGTCGGTACGTCCATCAACGAGTCGGCATCGCACGGCGTGGCTTTCGTGCAAGACGAGAAGTTGCCGAGCAAGCCACCGAAGTTGTGGTTGACCGAGGGCAAGAAATCCAAACCCCGGATCAGGGTCAGCTTGTCCAGATGAGGATTCAACTTGGGACCCAGGATGCCGGAAATTCCCTGATCGGTCTTGAAATCGGCGAGCGGTGCCCAGGTGTAGCCCGAGCCTGACACGAGCTTCTGGGTGAGCAAGGTCGTGCCATCGCCGCGGCTGTCCTTGTATTTCGAATTTTTCAGAGCGTAGCCGTTGCCGGTGAAGGCCGGGTACCACTGCTTGATCAACTGCGTGCTGAAGCTCTTGAACACGATCAGCCGCTTGGGCGCGGTTGCGGCCTGCGCTTCGGCCGCCTTGGGCATCAGCGATTGCAAGAACGGCAACGCGAGCAGCGCACCACCCGCGCCGCGCAGAAAGAGTCGCCGCGATACGCCATCTCGCACCAGGCCCTTCATTGGGGTCCTACCTTTCTCTGAAAGAAGTTCGAGTATTGGGCCAAGCGCCGGAACGTGCCGCCGAGACCCACGGCAGGATCTTTCAAACCCGCAGTGAGATCTTGCACCACGCACTCGTCCAACGTGTTCGCGCTGGCGGTTCGCCGCACCGCAAACTCGAAGTACCGCTCGGCCAGGCAAGCTTCCACCTTTTGGCTCGCGATCAGACGCTGATTCAGTTCGGCAGCGCTTGCCACCGGGGCCGCGTCGCTGGTTGTAATCCGGGGGACGGCGTTGGTATCGACGGGCAGCTCGGCTATCTTGTCACCGGTCTTCTCGTCGAACACCTGCTCGACGGTGCGGTAACGACCCAATGCATCGAACGACTCGAGCACGTAGCCGATGTCACTGAACCCGCCGTGACAACTCTGGCACAAGGACTTGCCCTCGACTTTGGCTTGAAAGCGCTGACGCGTGGTCTGCGCGCTGCTTGGCGGTGGCGGGTCGAGCGAGCCCGGTGGAAGCGAATTGGGGTCGGGCTGCGGCAGCGGATCGCACAATAAGGTTCGACGCACGAACGCGCCGCGGTGAAATGGGTTGGTCTGTTCCAGGTTCGAGACCAACAGCGCTGCGCGCTGGAGCAGCCCAACGCGGGTCGGCGGGAGCTTCGGGTAATCACCCTGGCCGCTCCAAGGTGACACCCCATACAGGTGAGCCAAATCGGCCGATTGCGTGACCGAAAGATCGGTGCTCAACAAATCCGACACCGTGGCACTCTTTTGGAACGTAAACAGCGCGGTCAGGTCACGCATTTCTTGCACCATATCGGCGTAGTGGTCGTGCCCTTTGACGCCCAAGGACTCGCCTTGGGCAAGCGCTTGCAAGGCGGGGCGTGTGCTCTCGAAGCCCGTGAACTTCTCGAAGCGGAACCACTCGTTCCAGAACCCCCACAATGTCTGCTGCGTGCGCGGATCGGCGAACACGCGCGCGAGCTGTGTGGCAAAGCCGTCGTCACTAGCCAGGGAGCCATCCTCGGCGGCGGCGAATAGCTCGGCGTCCGGCATGGTTTGCCAAAATGTGTAAGACAAACGCGACGCAATCTCATACGAGGTGAGCTGCAGCACGTTGTCCCCGGAAGGCAGTGCGCTGCCATCGACCTCGACGTGGTGCACGAAGCGTGGCGACGACAGGGCGACGATGGCGATCGCGCGGATTGCCTGGGCGGGCGACCGCGTACCGTCGTTCAACGAAGCGAAATCGTCGCGCTCCGCGGACGATAGCGGTCGACGATAGGCGAGTTGCACGAAGCGATCGAGAAAGCCATCGACGCAAGCCGCGCTCAGCGTCGCTTGGGCTGAGCACGACCCGGCCACCGTCGTGAGCAGCGCCGGATCGTTGGCTAGCGTGTCGCCCAGCGTGCGGCCCACGTTGAAGTAGCCTTGCACATGCTCGAGCGCGGTACGGTTGTCCTGGCCTCGAAAGCCGTCGGCCAAGCTGTCGTCGGGAATCGAGCCCAGCGGGCCGTCGAGAGCTGGCAGCGCTGCGCTCGCGCCTACCGCGCTCAGCAAGTCTTTGACCGTGTTTCGGTATTGCAGGGTCGATAGCCTCAGCAAGGGTGAGACCCCGGGTGCGGCAGTGGGATCGCAAGCAACGGTCACTCCGCCGGGATTGGTTCCGACCGGAACTTCGCCGGGCGACTCGCTGCCAGCACTGCCCCCGTTCGCGTGGCTGCCGGCGTCGCCTCCGTACGCGGCGCTCGGATCAGAGCTCGTTGAGTTGCAGCCCAGCACCAAGGCCAGCAAGGCCGCGGACAGCGGAAGAGATCGCGGGTGCTTTGATTCCATCGCCTTCGATACGGACGTACCCTCAGGCGACCCAAGCGGTTCAACGAATCGAACCGCGCGAACTATGTGAGGTAGGGTAGGAGATCGTTCAAGCCGCTCACGGCCGCGCTCGTGTACGCCTTGTACCCGGGGTACCAGCTGGCGTCGCCCATGTGCAGGCGGCCATAGCCGCCGTTCCCGTCGAGGTTGAACTCAGCTGGATCCAAGCCCATCGCTTGCAGCACGTTGCCCAGGTACTGGTTGTGCAACATGCCGGGCGAGGGCTTGCCGTTCTTGCTCGTGCCGGTTTTCTGCCGAAAATCGATGTAGTTGCCGGTTTTGAAAAAGCTGCCCGCGCTGCCCGCGGTGATGATCGGCATCTCGATTTGGGTGTGGGTCTCGGAGCCTGCCTCTTGGCTCCACTGCAGCAAGGAATGATCGAGCAGCGTGGTCCCATCACCGAGGTCGACCGCGTCGAGCTTGCTTGCCAGATCCAAGAAGACGCCTTCGAAGAACGTTTGCCCGGCCGCCACTAGCAATTTTTCCTTGTCGTCTCTATCGCCCTGGCTCGCGCTGGCGTCGAAAGCACCATGTGCGATGTCTCCGTGCCAATCACCGGTGTAGTCGCTGAAGGAGTACTCGGTGGTGGCATCGCCGCTCGATAGGGTAGCGATGCGCGAGGTGCCACAGGCGAATGCGGCTACGATGATGTCGTTGAACACGCGCACGTACGCGGCTTGCGCTGCGGCGTTGCCGCGGCGGCTGCCGGCAGGAGTGGGCTCACCTACATCTCCGCAAGTCACCGCCGGCACGACGTTGAGTTTGCGCTCGAGCTCTGCCAAGCGCGCCAAATGCTCTTCCAGTCGGACCTTGTCGGCCGCGGAGAGCCTGCGGTTGGAATCGCGCAAGCGCCGATAGTCCTCGATCACCAGATCCACGATCGGCTTCTTGGTCATGCTCGGCTGGCTCCCGCTGGAGGGCCGAAAGATCGCCTTGAACAGCGCTTTCTGATCGTTGCTTGGTGAAATCGTGGAAACGCCGCCCTTTTGCGCCTCCCATGACATGCCTTCGCGGCCGATCACCAGGCTGCGTTCCATGATGCCCGCCGTGTCGGCGTAAAACTTGTCGGATTGGGCGAGTACTTGATCGATGGTGGGCAGGAGCGGCAGCGCGTCACCCTGGTCCGACTTGCCGTAGTTACCGAGGTGTCCGCCCCCGTGGTGCCCCATGTAAAACGAAATGTCCAAGCCGCGCAGCACGTTCAGCTTGCCGGCAAGCTGTGCCGTCAACAGTGAGCTCTTGGCCGACAGCACGGGCGACAGCGCAGCCGTGTCGCCGCTGATCGTGGGCATGAGCGCGCCGCGGCGGACGGCATGCCCAGCGGGAGCTTGCCGCGACTCTTTCAGGCTGTTGTCAGCGGGGTACATGAATTCTTGCCACAAGCCGCCATCACAAGTACCGAAAGCGACGAATTGCTTCGGGTGCGAGAGCGTCTGAGCGTGCGCCTGCTCGCTGCGACCGAGCAGCGAGCCCAAGAACGGCATGCCCAGCGTGAAGCCGGCGGCACCACGTAGGACCATGCGGCGCGTGATCTTTTTGGACATCGCTTGGTTTGCTTTCTAAAAGGTGCGCTCTCGGAAGCTGCGATCGAGCGCGATCGTCTTTAAGACCTCGGCCAAATTGGCGTTCTTGTGCAGCTTTTCCTTGAGCGCGGCCAGCGCGCAGCCGTCTTGGCCCGGCTGCTCGACTCTCGAGAACGTGAACCGAAAGTACTGTCGAGCGAAGCATGCATAAGGTTTGTCGCTCGCCAAGATCAGCCGCGTGAGATCGGCCGCGCCTGCCGACGCGGTCGTGTCGCGAGCTTCCACCCGAGGTACCGACGTCGTGTCGACCGATGCCGTTCCCACCTTCGTGCCCCTTTCGTCGAACAGCGGTTGCTCGGTCCTCAGGCGACCGAGGGCGTCGAAATTCTCGGTGGCGAAGCCCAGGTCATTGATCAGCTGGGTGTGACAACTCGCGCAGGTCCCGGTCGAGGTCTTCGCCTGTACCGCTTGACGAGTCGAGGCCTCAGCATCGCTCGAGGGCGGCGGTGAGTTGGCGACTTCGGCCGGCGGCGGAGGCACGTCGTCGCACAAGATGGCCTTGCGAATCAGGACGCCCTTGATGATCGGTCGCGTGTCGCTCAGACCGGTCGCGAGCAGCGCCGCGCGGGTCAACAGGCCCGCGCGGCCGGGCAGGATTGGCGGCTCATCCCCCGTCCAAACCGGTGTGCCATAGAGCTCGGCCAAATCAGCCGTTTGCGCGAATGACCGGTTGCTGCCGAAAAAATCGGCGAACGATCCGCCGCGTCGCAAATAGTACAAGGATGAGTCGACGACTTCGCGCTGCATGCGCTGCTTGAGGTCGCTAGTGGGTTCGAAACCCGCCAAAAAGGCCTTGTAAATCGGCTCGGCAGCGCGCGTGTCCAGCGCTTCGAGCTTCGGGTTCTCCAACCATTGCCCGATGAATTCCCCGATGCCTCGCTCCGCTTTGGGATCGTCGAGGACGCGCGCGAGCGAGGCCGCAAAGCCGTCGTCCGTCAGGAGCTCGCCCGAGCGCGCGGCTTCGAGCAAGGCGCTGTCGGGCTCCGTCTGCCAGAACTGGTACGAGAGCCGAGCTGCGAGCTCGTAGGCCGACAGCTTGGAGCGTGTATCGCTGGTGCTCTGACCATGCTCGATCGCGTAATTCATGTACGGTGAAGTGAGTAGCAACGCGACCACGTCCGCGTAGCCGCTCGCAGGGTAGGGCGCTGAGCCGGCGGCGCGTCGGTAAAATGCCACGTCTTCCGGCCCCAGCGCGCGACGCTGCACGCGCTCGCCGAAGCGTTGAATGAAGCCGTCGAGACACGACTGATCGTTGGCTTTGGACACGCATGCCCCGACCAATTCGGCGAGCCGCTCGGACGAGCTGGTCAACGCCGCGCCGATTTCACCAGCGATCGTGTATTCGTCGTTCACCAAGCGCTGCTGGACCGTCTGATCCAAACGATCGAAGCGAGCGAAGGTGGGGTCCGGGCCTTGCCGAGAGTCGGCCGGTAGTTGGTCGATGTGCGGGCCGACCTCGCTCAACACCGCGCTCGCGGACTTAGGCAGCGCGAAGCCGATCAAATCCTCGAGTGTGTTCTTCAGCTGAACGGCGCTGAGCCGTCGCAAGGGCAACGAGGGGGGTGCGGCATCGGGTGAGCAGGTGAATGTCGTCGAGTGCAGGTCCGGTGCAGGTCCGGTGCCCGCCGTGTTAGTGGCTCCCGCGCTGGCCGCGCTGCCGCCGGAGTTGCTGACGCCACTCGTGCTGCTTGCGCCGCCGCCCGCGCTCGCCCCAGGGGGTGCCTGGCCGACCCCGGAAGCGTTGGAGCAGGCGAGCGACCAGGGGACGAGGGCGAGCAGCAATACGTGCCAGCTGCGATTGAGTCGTCGTGTCATCACGTCTGTCCTCCAGCGCAGCGGAGCGCAGGTTTGCGCGCTGCTCATGGCGTCACTCGCCCCACGCCGAACGAGTACTCGGTGAAGAGATTGTTCTCGAACTCGTCTTGATAAGTTTTCTCGAAGTTCGTGCCATTGCTGGAACGCCGGATCACGCCACCCCACTCGGTGCTGAGGAATACGCCCTGCACGTAGAAGCTCTTGCACTCGCTCTTCGGCTTGACTGCTCCCTGGCAAAGGTGAGCCTTTTCGATCGAGATTTGCGTCCAGCTGGCGCCGTCGTCGGAAACGAAGGAAGGGCCGTCGTCGCCGGAGCAAACGAAGCGCTGCTCGGTCTCGTCCCAAATCAGATACGGGTGACCACCGACCTTCGGTGTCGCCCCGACCTTGGTCCAAGCGAGGCCGTCGGTCGACGAAGCCAAATTCGAACCGCAGGCCACGAGAAATTTGCCGGCGCCGAAGGCCATGCCGTCCGTGACCGGACAGCGAATCGGCGTGATCACGGCCTCGGCCATGCCGTGATCGAGCCAGGTCACGCCGTCGTTCGACGTGACCAGCCGCCAGCCAGCGCTTATCCAGAGCGCATTGCCGTAGACGATCGTGCGCAGCAAGTCGTCGTCGTCGCCGCCGTCGGTGGACCAATGAGTTTCGTTCTGCCAGGTCCGGCCGAGATCGCGCGAGACGATGCGCAGGCCGCCGTAGCCCACCGCGATGATGCCGGTGACTCCTGGCTCTCGCGGAGGCTCGCTCTCACCAGCGCTTCCGCCATCCACCGCGGAAGGCCCGGCGTTCGAGGTCCCACCGGCATTTCCGCCGTGCGCAGCTCCGCCGGTCGGAATGGATCTGGCACCACCCGCTCCACCCACATCGGCGACCGCGCCCGCGCTGCCAAAGTCCGCTCTACCAGCAGAGCCAGTCGATCCGCCAGCGTTGCTCGCGCTCTGGCCCGCGCTCGCATCGGCGAGCGAGCCGCCTTGTCCAGAAAATTTGGCATCCTCGCTGCTGTTGCAGCCAAGCAGCGCTGCTCCCGTCAGCAATGCGAGAGCAGCTAGCCGACACGGTGGCGGGCTGTGAAGCGTCACTGAGGGTATGAACCCCCGCGCTTCTCAGGCGGTTCAAAAAAGATTCCGAGCTCGTGCGTGGGACGCGCGAGCGCTCGTCGTCACTCAGGGCGCGCCGCCGGAGCTTCCTGCGCTGCCCGCGCTGCCCGCTTTGCCGGCGCTACCGGTGCCAGCAGCGCCGCTCGCGCCATTGCCACCCTGGGCTGTGCCGCCACCTTGGGGCGCTCCGCCGCCCTGACCGAAGTTGAAGCCGCCCTGACCGAAGTTGAAGCCGCCCTGACCGAAGTTGAAGCCGCCTTGGCCAAAGTTGAAGCCGCCTTGGCCAAAGTTGAAGCCGCCGCCTTGACCGAAGGTGCTCGTGTCGATGCAGAAGTACTGACTGTTGAGACAAGAGCAAATCACGGTGCCCGAGCTGCAAGCGCCGAGCGCCCCGGGGTTGAAGCCGCCACCTGTGCCAGGGTCCGGTGCGGTGCATGCATCGCCCGTCATGGGCGTGCCCGCGCACGGATCCAAGGCCGGGAATCCGCCGCCCTGGCTCGCGCCGCCGCTCGGCGTTTGCGTCGAGCCGCCCGCGCCGGGTGCGCCGCTGATATTGCTCGAGCCGGCGGTGCCCGGCGGAGTCGTGCTCGAGCCGGCGGTTCCTGTTCCGGGCGCGCCAGCGCTAGCACGGGCTCCGCCCGCGCCAGATCCAGCACTGCCCGAGCCCGAATTGTCACTGGAGCTGCCGCCGCACGCCGTCACTGTCGTCAGCCCGAACAAGATGATTCCAAACCGATTCATTGATCCTCCGCGCCTCGGCGAATTTAGAACAGAAAATTAATGTAACTCGCGACATTGCGCGTCTCGCGTCTTCGACGACTCGACACTACGCCATGCAGCACAGGTACCCAATGGGTCGTTAGAGCAGGCGGATGCCGAAGCGGGCGGCGCACTTTCTCCGACCCGGGAAGTGGCCCCTTTTGTCCCTTGCGCAACCAGAAAAGAGTCAGGGCGCGGCAGCGCTGCGCTCGCCTTCCGGTAGCCAACCGTGGCTACGTAGAAAACGCCGCATCTGGCCGAACGATTCGTTGGTGTAGCTGCTCGACATGCGCTCTTCGCTCAGTGGCAACTCGAGCTTCGTGGTCACGAGGACGATGCGCGAGACATCCGTCGCGCTGCCGACTTGGCCGTGAAGCAACCGGAAATGTGGCAACACGCCGGCGCTCGCGTTGTCCTCAACGCGCTGGATGGTCTTCGTATCGAGCTCCACTTCGAGCAGCTCGTCGAGCGGCATGAACAGCAGCTCACGTGCATCGCGGTCCACGATTCGCAACCGTGAACCTGCGATCGAAAGCGTGGCCTGTGGGAGCGCAAGCTGGCGACGGCCGCGCCACCACAAGGCACCCAACGTCAGCTCAGCCGCCGGCAGCGCGTACGCGGTGAGGTCCAGGATCCCGAACAGCGCCGCGACTGCACACGATACGAGCAGCGGCAGGCAGCCGATCACGGGGCGAGTGCCCGTGGGTTGCGCGAAGTACTCGTACACTCCGGCGCGCGTCGAAGCCTTGCCCGCTCCAGTGAGCCCCTCCGCTGCAGGCGGCGCGTATCGATCATCCATCCGCCGCAGGCTAAACGATCATGACTCTCCCGAAGTCGAACGGGGCTGGGTCGGCCGCGAAATGCGGGTTTATTGGGCCGCGCAAGCCGCCGTCAAAGGGGTGCAATTTTCTGTCGAGGGTGTGACGTAGACCGTCTCATTGCGATGCAGATGCGGTTTCTGCGGCGTAGGCGCCTTCGGTATCACCCTTGAGGTTAATAAGGTCGGTTGCATCGTGAGCATCACGCGCGGCTGAAATATTCTTCGCGCTGCGCACCTGTGGGCACATTTGCGAACTGTTACCGCGCGCTCGTTTGTTGGACACATCACTCGCCAAGGTGCGTACACGTGGTAGCCTCCAAAAGTGACTATGGATCGACGTTCGAACTTGCGGGGTCGGTTGCGACCGCGCAGTGGTCCTTCCCCGCTCGACTTGTTGGCCGTGATAAGTGCGCTTTCGCTGACCAGCGCGTGCGTCTCTGGCGCGCTCACCGATAGCGCCAACCAGCACGGCAACGGCGCGCAGGGCGGAGGTAGCTCGCAGTCGCCGGGCCAAGGGCAAGGTGCGGGCTCTGACGGACAGCAACCCGGCGGCGCCGGCAGTGGGACGACCGTGCAGGCGCCAACCGCGCTGCCTTCGGAGAGTGCCTGCACTACTCCGGGCAGCCCAGGTCCGCGCGTGGTCCGGCGCCTGACCGCCGGTGAATTTGCCGCATCCATCGCCGATCTGTTCGGCGACAAGACCGCCCCCGTTTCGCAAGTATTCAACGACTCGCGGGTGCTCGGCTTCACGGTCGATTCGGGCACCCTGCTGGTGCAGGATTTGAATGCCGATCAGTTGATGACCAACGCCGAAGCGGTCGCACAATGGGCGGTCGGCACACCGGCGCAGCTCACGCAGCTCACGCAGCTTGCGACCTGCAGCACGCACGATGCCAATTGCGCGAAGCTGTTCGTCAAGAACTTCGGTCGCAAAGCGTTCCGTACCGCCATCGCGGACAACGACGCTCGCATCAAAGGCTACAGCGACTTGTTCATGGCCGAGGCAGATTTCGCGACCGGCGTGTCGACCGTCATCACCGCGATGCTGCAGTCGCCGTATTTCCTGTACCGGAGCGAGATCGGCGCGGTGGGCGCGTCGGGTGCATCCATCAAGCTCACCCCGTACGAGGTGGCGAGCAGCTTGTCTTACCTGCTCACTGGCAGCATGCCGGATGACACCCTACTCAAGGCGGCAGACGCGGTCCAAGCCAATGATGCCACGGCCCTGACCAAGATGGTCGACGATCAAGCGGGACGTCTGCTCGCGCCTTCCGGGGCAGATCCACTGCCCGCGACTGCGCAAGACGCGTTGATGAATTTCATGAGCGGCTGGCTCGGCCTCGATCGGCTGTACACGAACGTCAAGGAGGCGAACGCGCTGCCGGATGCTCAGCGTGCGGACATGGCCACCGAGACCAAGAAATTCATCTTGGATATCTGGGGCGCCTCCACCGGCAACACCGTGGGTGACCTATTCGGCGCCAACTACACGTTCCTGAATCAGAACCTCGCCAGCTACTACGGGCTCGACCAGACCGGCATGTCGAGCACGTTCAGCAAGGTCACGCTGCCCAGCGGCCGTGATCCGGGCATCCTGGGCCAAGCCAGTATTCTGATCGGCTACTCGCGTTCAGACTCGTCCTCCCCGACGCAGCGCGGTCATCTCGTGCGTTCGCGCATATTGTGTCAGGACGTCCCGCCGCCACCCGCGGGGCTGGATACCAAGTTCACCGCGAGCAGCGACCTGAAGACCACCCGCGATCAATACCTTCAGGGGCACGCGGCGCCCGATCACCAGCCCTGCTACGGCTGTCACAGGATCATGGACCCGATCGGCGTCGCATTCGAACACTACGACGCCTTCGGCAAGTATCGCACGACGGAAAATGGCGTAACCATCGACGCCACAGGCACCATTTATTCGGCGAGCAAGGACGCCGCGAGCAACGACGTCGACGTCGACATCGACGGCCTGTCGGGCCCGCAGGGTTTGCAAACCTACCTGGCGCAGAGCGATGACGTGAAGGCCTGCCTGGTGCGCTACTGGTCGTACTACGCGTTCGGAACCGCGAGCTGGGCACAAGACGGCTGCACGTACCAAGCCATCCGAGCCGAGGCCGCCAGCAAATCGTATTCGCTGAAGAGCGTGCTCTCGGCCATCCTTCACTCCCCGCGCTTCACTACGCGCGTCATGGACCAGTAAGGCGTTCAGGAGATCGCATGTACACACTGAGTCGCAGACAATTGACCCTCAGCGCCGGTGCCGGCCTTCTGCTCGCGCCGTTCGCCTCGATGCTGAGGGCGGGCACTACGCGCGCTGCTACGACCAAGCAAGCCAAGCGCTTGTTGGTGTTTTGCACGATGGGCACCAAGCCGGATTCATGGACGCCAACGGTGTCCGGGGAGACGATCAGCAACTGGAGCGCGATGACGCAGCCGCTCAGCGCCATCAAGGACAATGTGGTGCTGGTCGAAGGTTGTCCCGCCGGCAACCCGGGGGACGGGCATGGCTCGCCAGAAGGGCTGACTGGCATGGGCAACGGCTATTACGCCGTAAACAACGTGCAACAGCTGGCGATCTCGGTCGATCAGTTCCTCGCGGACGCGCTCAAGAAGAGCGGTGTCAATCGCCCGCTCGCGTCCCTCGTGCTCGGCGCGGACACCGCTGGCGGCGTGACGTTGCCCTATCGTGCGGGTAAGGCGGTCGCGCCCATCGCATCGCCGGCTTCGGCGTTCAGCACCGCGTTTGGGGCCGTCAGCACTGGCGGAACCAGCACCCCGCCGACCACCGGCGGTACCACGACGACCCCGGACGCGGCGCTCAAGCGACGTCAGAGCATTCTCAGCCTCGTATCGGGCGAGATCAAGGACATGCAGGGCCGCCTCGGCTCGATCGAGAAGGCCAAGCTCGAGGCGCACCTCGATTCGATCAGCGCCTTGGAGAACAAGCTGATGGCGAGCAGCGGCGGCACCACTGGCGGTGGCAGCAGCAACCCCAATGCTGCCAAAGCCTGCGCGGGACTGAAAAAACCGACGGACGCGGCCACGCCGATCGCCAATGCGCAATTGCACCTGGATATTTTGGTAAACGCTCTGGCCTGTGACATCACGCGCGTGGGCGTGATGCAGTTCGGAAGCGATCAGTCCATGCACGTCGACTTGCCGAGCATCCAGGGCGAGCAGCACAATGAATTCATTCATTCGGGAACGAATGACAACTTCAAGCGCCTGATCGACTTCGAAGCGTGGCAGGCGACGCAATTCGCAACCGTAGTGAACAACCTCAAGAGCAAGCCCGATCCTGACGGCGGCTCCGGCACCCTGTATGACTCGACTCTCGTGCTCTGGGCGCGGGACATGGGGGACGCCGTCAATCACGACATGAAGAACATGCGCTTCGTGCTCGCTGGCGGCGCCGGAGGCTACCTGAAGCAAGCCGCAGGCGGTCGCTACGTGAACGCTGGCGGCGGGGCCAGCAATCGTCACGAGCGCGTGCTCTTGAACGTGCTCGAAGCGTTTGGCATCACGGACTACAAAGGTTTCGGTGACCCGAGCTTCGCCGGCAAGTCTCCGTTGCCCGGCATTGCCGCGACCTGACGGCGGAGGGCAACGGCCGCGGCCCATTGCCGCGCGATAATTCGCGCTACTGTCGACATCTTGGCGCGCGCGCCGCGAAATCGTGCAAATCTCGCGGCTCTTCGCGCTCCCATGCTCCGCGGGCAAATTTCGTATTCGGGTTCTGGAAGGTTCGGGTTGGCAATGACCTTGGCCGCGGCGCTGCTGAGCGGCTGCGGTCGGGGAAGCTCGAAGCTTGCCCCGGAGCGGACCGCGGCGTTTCTGGTCACCTATGCGGATATCGCCGGTGCGGCGTACGGAGCTGCACTATCCGATGCGCGTGCTCTCTCGAAGTCGATAGATGGTTTCGTGCGAGAACCGTCGGCGGAGCACCTGCGCTCTGCCCGCGCGGCCTGGATCTCCGCCCGTCGGTCGTACATGCAAACCGAAGCGTATCGCTTCTATGGCGGCCCGATCGACGCGGTAGAGCTGTTGGTCAACACTTGGCCGGTGGACGAAAACTTTCTCGAATCCGAGGATGGCCGGAGCGGGATAGTCGTCGACGAACGGATTTTCCCGGAGATTTCGGCGCGCGCGCTAGCGTCATCGAATCTAAAAGAGGGCGAGACGAGTGTCAGCACGGGCTATCACGCGATCGAGTTCCTGCTCTGGGGGCGGGATCGCAGTGTCACGGGGCCCGGGGATCGCTCGTATCATGACTACGATTCGGCGCCGCACGCGCAGCGTCGCGGCGAATATCTGCGAGCGGCAGCAGCGCTGTTGGTCGAGAATTTGGCTACGGTCGATGCTCAGTGGAGAGGCGAGTATCGCGCGGCGTTCCTCGCGCGTCCTGCCGATCGAGCCTTGGCGCTGGTCGTCAAAGGCCTCGGCTCATTGAGCGGTGGCGAGCTGCTCGGAGAACGGCTGATCGTTGCCTATGAGACTCGCTCGCAAGAGAACGAGCACTCGTGCTTCAGCGACAACACGCACGAGGATCTCAGGCTCAATGCAATCGGGATCCAAAACGTGTGCCTCGGACGCTATGCGGATGTGGTGCGCGGGGTCGGTCTTTCGGAGCTGGTGCGCGGCGTGGATCCAGCGCTTGCCAGCGAACTCGAGCAGGACGTCGCGGGGGGCGTTGCGGCCATGGCTGCGATCCCCGCGCCCTTCGACCAAGCGATCCTCGGCGCGGATAGCTCGCCGGGGCGCCTGGCCATTCAGCGCGCGATTCAGGTGTTGCGTCAGGAAGCGGATGCTTTCGCGAAGGTCGCTGGTAAGTTGAATCTGAGGCTCGACCCGGCGACCGATCGGGCGCCATGAGCTGGGCTGCGTTCGTGCGAACGGCCGCGCCGTGGTTGCTCTTGAGCGCCTGCCGCGGCTCTTGCAATAGCGAGACGGCCGCCGCGGGCACGGCCACCGTGGTCGACGCGACGCGTGATGCATTCAGCTTGCCCGCGCCGAGCCTCACGTCCGAGCATCATGCCGCGTTTTTCGTCGGCAATTCACTGTTCAATAGAAGTTGGGTCGCAGCGCCCGCGTCCGTGGATTCGCGGGACGGACTTGGTCCGTTATTCAATGCGCGTTCTTGCTCGGGTTGTCACTTCAAGGACGGGCGCAGCCGTCCGCCCGAAGCAGGCGAGCCAATGCGTACGATGCTCTTGCGCGTGAGCATCCCAGGCAGCGGCCCTCATGGCGCGCCGCTTCCCGAGCCGACTTACGGCGATCAGATCCAAGGCAATGCCAACCCCGGCGTGCCCGCGGAAGGGGACGTGATCGTCCGCTACACGCCGATTGCCGGCGCGTTTGCGGATGGCCAACCTTACGAGCTAACGAAGCCCGAGTATCGCATCGAGCGGCCGGGCTATGGCGCGCTGCGCGCAACGCTGCTGATGTCAGCGCGAGTCGCTCCCGCGATCATTGGGCTCGGCTTGCTCGAGGCGGTACCTGAACAAGCATTGCGTGAACGCGAGGATCCAGACGACGCGAACCAAGACGGCGTGTCTGGGCGTGCGAACGTAGTATGGGACGTCAGGAGGGGCGCAGAGGCGCTTGGACGGTTCGGATGGAAGGCGGAGCAGCCCACGGTCGAGCAGCAGAGCGCGGTCGCGTTCCTCAACGATCTGGGCGTCACTTCCGCGCTATTTCCCGACGAAGGTTGCACGCTGGCCCAGCTACGCTGCCGAGAGCAACCGAATGGCGGTTCGCCCGAGCTGAGCGACGCACTCTTGGGAGATGTCGTGCTGTATGCACGCGTTCTCGGCGTTCCCGCGCGGCGTCGCGTCGCCGATGCGGCCGTGCGCGCTGGCCAAACGTCGTTCGAGCGGGCAGGGTGCAGTGCCTGCCATACGCCGACACTTCGCACGGGCGCATCCCCGGCTATCCCAGAGTTCGCGAATCAAGAAATTCACCCATATACGGATCTGCTGCTGCACGATCTCGGCGAGGGGCTTTCCGACGGTCGCCCGACCTTTCGCGCGGATGGCCGAGAGTGGCGCACGGCACCGCTCTGGGGCATGGGCCTGGTGCGAACCGTGAACGAGCACACGCGGCTGCTCCATGACGGGCGAGCGCGCGACGCTAGTGAGGCAATCCTTTGGCACGACGGAGAGGCGCGCAAGGCCCGTGATGCATTCGTGCATATGAGTCGTGCGGAGCGTCAGGCCCTGTTTGCCTTCCTCGACTCCTTGTGAAAAGAAGCTCGAGTCTCTACGGGCTCCGCGCGCTATCCGAAGCTAGATGCCGGAATTCCTATCGTCGGGCAACGCGAGGCTCGGCGCGGTCCGCGTCTGCAGCACGCGCGGGGCAGCGCGGCCGGCCTTGAACCTTGCGCCCACGATTGCACTGATAATCAGCGCGATCGCGATGACAATCGCCAGCGGCCACAGTCGACCCGGCGGGAGGCGACGCGGCACGGAAGGGGGCTGCACGGTTGTCGATGGCAACGCCGAGGGCGGCGCCGGTTCGGGCAAGAAAGGCCCCGTCGGCACAGGGGTGGCTCGAGCCAGGTCCTGCGCCGACGACAGCGCTGTCGTCGGTGGTTCTGAGCAAGGTTCCGGTTCGGGCTCCGGGGGCAGTAGCGGTGCCACCGGCATTGACGCTGGCAGCGGCAGGGGTGGAGGCCGAGACGAGCGCCGCGGCGGAGGTGTTGGGGCGAGAGGCAACAACGCAGGTGCGGCGGGTGCGTTGGCGGAAATCGGAAGCGGGACCTGCGCCATCTTCAGCGTGACGTTCATCTTCAAGGTCGCGTGACGTTGCGCGCCGGACGCCGCGGTGCCTGAATTGGGCGTGGGGGTCGCAAGCGACACCGCTGGCAACATTCTGAATGTCGCGCCCCGGTTCGCGTCCGCTCGTTCACTCGAAACCGGAACGGCGCGCGGCGCCACGGAGCTCCGCGCCGCAGAGCTCGGCTCGGGGCTCGGCGCGGTGCTGAACTTCGAGGCGAAAAACGCAGCGATCTCCGCCTGGCTGGCCACGCGATCTTGCGCAATGCGCAGGATGACCTCGGAGAATTCCGCGCAGTCGGCAAAGCGCCGTTTCTCGTTCACCGACAACGCCCGCTCGACCTCGACTTTGAGCGGCGTGGCCCAAGCGAGCTGCGGCGGCAAGGCCGGGACGCGCAGTCTTTGGCTCATCAACCGGTCGATCACCAGGTCGGCGCTCTCGAGTTCGGTCAGCCGTCGCCCGGCCAGTGCCTCCCACAGCAATATGCCTGCACTAAACACGTCGGCGCGCATGCCCACTTGCTCCCCGATCAGGCGCTCGGGCGACAAGAACCCGAGCGCCGCCCGCGGGGGCTGAACATCGTCGGAGAGGTAATGGCGTGCCGTGAGCGGCACGAGTCGGCATACGCCGAGTGGATCGACGCGAAGCTGCGAGGGCGTAAATTCGCCATGCACGAAGGCTGCTCCGCTCGCCGTGACCGTCTCGTTGAGCGCGCTGAGCCCACGCATCGCATCGAGCAAAAGGCCTAGTGCGCGTCCTAGTCCGTAGCCAGCAAAGCCGCGACTTGCTGGCAGTTCGAACCAGTCCAACGCGGCCGGGTCGATCGCGTAGCCCACTCCCTTGCGCTGCATGGGGACGAGTCGCGTGTGAACACGCGACAGTCGGATCTGTTCGGAAAAAGGATCACGCGTTTCCGAGCGCGACGCTCTTGTCGGTGTCTCCCGCTGAAAAGTGTGTGCCATCGGACTCGACCAACTGCGCGGGGCACGTTAAACCATTGGCCGTCCGTTGGTATTACTTGCGTGTGGCAAGTTCGTGATCGAATCGTCACCGCGCGCGCTGACGTTTCAGCCGCCAAATCGGATATTGTCGAACAGATACGGCGAGCTCGACGTCGGAGCGTTGACGGTGAGTTTCAATCGCAGGTCGCTGAAGCTGCCTTGCAGTTTGGAGACGACGCTGGCCGGAATCGCGAATGACAACGTGCGATAGCTATTGGCCGCGCTGCCAGCGAGGCTCGCTTGTCCCAGGTACTGCGAATACAGCTGGGCGGACGGAGCGTCCACGTAGAGTTGGACGGTTCCGTAGCTCAGGGCGACGGGTGGACGAATGTCGACGGAGAATGTGCTGCTCACGGCGCCTGCGCTGTTCAACGGCGTCGAGGTGAGCTCCGTATAATAGAAGCCCGAGACGCCCAGCGCGGCGCTGCCTTGTGTCACGATTGCGCTGCTCGAGACCGTGCCCGCCGATACCGTCCATTGGCTGGAATTTTCGAAGCCGAAAACGGAAGCAGTGGTCGAGCTCGTCACTGGCTGCGTGACGATGCTGACATTGGACACGGCGTGCAGATCATCGAAGCCACCATTGCCGCCGCTGAAACCGACGTACACGGAGTTCGGCAAGGTCACGCTTTGGCGAATGACTTCGATGCCATCCACTTCCACCACCAAGGTGCTCGGCGTGCCCCCCGGATTCGCGGTGTAGAGACGAATGTGACGGGTGACCGCGATGCCGTCGCGCAGTGGCGGCACGGTGCTCGATGTAGCGAGCCAGTTGAAGTCGTTGTTGGTCGTGCTGACGGGACCATTCGTCAAACCGACGAAATTGGCCGACGGATCAGTGCCGTTTTGGTAGGTGTCGAGCGCGAGCGCGATTCCGCTGATCCCGAGGAAGCCGAGGCCGCCCCCTGCGGCCCCGAGCGAATTCGGCGTCTGCAGCGCTGCATTCGCCAGCACCAGCGCCATGCCATCGGCGCCGCTGCCGTTGCCGATGATCGTATCGAAGCTGACGTCGAGCGCATTGGAAGGGAGGGGAGTCGTCCAGAACGCGGTGCCAGCGCCTTCGCCCGTATTCGCTTGCGTGAGCGTGAAAAGATTGGCGACGCCGCTGGCCGTACCGTTGAATTGCCAGCCGGCTACGCCGGACGAATTGACGCCGGGCAAAGCGGTACCGTGGAAGGCAACTTGCAGGAGGCCGTTGTCACCAGTCGCGTTCAGCGCCCAAGTGTCGTCGTGCGCGCCTTGGCCCGGCGGGGTATACGAGACCAGCTCGGTCAGGGTTTGATTGACGCCGAGCACGGTGCCCTCGCTAAGCTCGGTGATTGCAGTGAAGGGGCCGAGAACTGGCGGTTTGCTCTTGGTGATCTGAAGTGGTAATCCGCCGGTGTTGGTGAGCTGAAATGCTTCGTAGCGCTTCCCCCCGAGCGCGACGCGGCCGAAGTCGACCGCGAGCGGCGTGACCGTCAAACGACCGGGAGCGGCGCAGGTGCCCGTGAGTCCGACGTTCGCCGAGCCTCCGCTCGAAGTGACCCGAAATGTGTTGCCGTAGCTGCCGAGGGCGCTGGGCGCGAAGCGTAAGGTCAACGTGACCGATGCGTTCGGAGCGAGTTGGGTCCCCACTGCTGGCAGTTGCAGCACCGAGAAGGGTGCGCTCAGCGCGGTGAAGCTCTGCAGCACGAGCGGGGTCGCACCGACGTTACTGAGCGTCAGCGACTGCGTGACCGCCGTGTTCACGGGCGTGCCGCCGAAGCTCACCATCGATGCCGATACCGCGAGCATTGCGGACGGCGAGAGCGCCGTGCCACTGAGCGAGGTAGATCCGCTGCCGACGTTCGCGGTGACCACGAAACTCGCGCCCTTTAGCCCGGGTGAGCTGGGCTTGAAGGTGACGGGAACGGTGGTCGATGCGCCTTGCGCGAGGGTGGTTTGCGCCGGCGTACCGACCACGAACTCCGACGAGGAGCTGAGAACGCTTTGAATCGTCAGGGCCTGATTGGCGGTGATCGTCACGCTGCTGACGGCGGTACTTCCGACGACCAGATTCGGGAATTGTACCGCGCTCGCGCTCAGCACGGGCGCAGCGGGGGAGCCGAAGCCGAGCACATGGCCATCGCGCGTCCCGACGTAAATGCGACCGTCGCCCACACCGGGCGGGTTGAACTTCGCAGCCACGCCAATCGGTGCGCGAAATAGCTCATCCAGGCTCCCACTGGCATTGGGCACGGCTTTGTAGCCGCGCAGCTGGGCGCCCACGCCGGTGCCCCCCGGAGACCAGACGATCCAGACCACGGCCGTGCCCGAGGTGGTTCCGGTTGCAGTCACGATCGGCCGGCTCGAGGAGAAACCGAAGCCGTCAGTACTGCGCGCGGCGACGTCCAGCGTCGGCTTGCCGTCGACGCCGAGCCCGCGATGGTAAGCGTACAACAGGCCCACGCTGCCTGCCGAAGCGGGACCCGCAGATGCGGTGGGAACGTACACGTAGCCGCCGTCTCCCGGCCACACCGCGGGCTTCGACCACACGCCGCCATTGAGGCTGCTGCGAAACACGTAGGCGTCGGTGCCATTGGTGCCCGTGCCGATGCCCCCAAGATTGTCGCGATTGAGCAGGTACACGTAGCCCTGCTTGCCGACTGCGACCAGCAAATGCGGGAACGCGCTGGTGCCGAACGAATCCGGCAATCCTACTGGTGCGCCGGAGGCAAAGTCGGCATCGAAGCCGTCCAAGTCCTGGGCGTCGCTGGGCGCGAAGAAGTCGCTCGCGCGTAGATTGCCGTCTGCTTGAACGTCTACGCGCACGACCGCTTCGCCGAGATTGGCCATGCTGCTCGCTTCCGAGCCGAAGTGCGGAGGAGTGGGCGCGCCGCCATTGCCCGTAACGACGAACATTCGGCCCGCGCCGTCGGACATGATGCCAGCGCCGGACTGCCAAATGCCGGCGCCGCTAGTCGTGGTGTTCGCGACCCAGCGCGTTTGGCTCGTGCCGTCTTTGCTCACCCCGACGATCCAGCCTTGCCACGGACCGACGTCGCAATGGGCGCTAAATGCGGCATAAATCTTATTCCCCAGGAGCAGCAAGCCGGGCCGCTGCAGGTGATGCACGGCATCGAAGCTCAGGCCCGGGGCATTGCTGGCCGCTCCCGCGATGTTGACCGGGAAATTCGGCTTCTCCGCGCCGGTCGCCACGTCGACCGCGTGGGCGAGGATCTTTGTCGCGCCATTTTGCACGACCTTGGCGAAGAGATAAGCCGTGTTCGTCGAGCTGTCGATTACCGGCGTGCTGGTGATGCCGATCGCAGGCGTGAGATCATTGCAGCCGAGCGCGCCAGCGGGGTCGAAGGGCGCACCCAGGTCGCTGCGGTGCCAGCGCGTCGCCCCCGTTTCCGGATCGAGGCCGTAGATATCGTTCGTCTCCGTGACGATCAGCAGCGTGCCCTGCGAAACCAGCGGCTGGGCATAGACTTGACCGTTGACGGTAGCCGAAAACAACTGCCCGAACGTGCTGTTCGCCACCACCGAGGGCGAAAGCCGCGGCTGATTGCCGTAGAAACCGGTGCGCAGCTCGTCACCGGCCTCAGTGACGCTCGTGGTCGACAAGGCCTCCGAGCCTTGCTCCACCTCGCCATCGCCAACGAGGCCCGCTCCGCTGGAGCACGCAACTGGCGCGAAACAGGAGGAAATGGCGAGCACGATGATCGCGCCAGCCGCACTTACCTGGCGCCCTGAGCCGAATTCGAGGGACATCCCAGAGTTAGAGCTCGCGCCGGGCGCGACCTTCGGGCACTCACGAAAAAAAGTCAGTCGCTACCTGGCTGCCCGCCAACACACATTCCGTCGCTGCAACTTTCATTGGCGAGGCAGGCGGTGTCGCAGTGCCCGCAGTGCGTCCGGTCCACCAATACGTTGATGAGGCAGCCGATTTTCTCTTCGGGGCAATCGAAGCCCAAGAGACATGCGTTCACCACGCACGTTTGGCCGTCACAGCGAGGGATGGCGTTGGTCAGCCGGCAAGGGGCACAACCACTCTGCGTGCAGCCGTACGCGGGATCGCTCAGTTCCACGCATCGGTCGCCGCACAACTTGCGATTGGGGCCGCAGCCCTGGTCGACATCCGACGTATCGACGACCAAAGAACAACTAGCCGCGCACAGCCAGCCGACCGCGAGCAGCGCTGCTACGAGGGCACGTCGAAGCGTCAAAACTGACCACGCCAAGTGAGTGAAATCCCCTGACCGTTGCCGCTGACCGCGAGGCCGGAAGGTGGAGGCTCCGCGTAAACTACGGGCCGCCGCAGGTAGGTGTAGACCGCGAGCCCGCCGAGCACCAAACCCGCGCCGCCGGCGACATCCGCCAAAATCAGGCGTGCCTGGATCGAAGTGCGAATGCTCTGATCGCAAGTGGGGGCACAGATCGCTCGCGCATCCGCGTGCTGGTTCAAGCCGGACACGAGGAACCCGACAGAGCCGGCAAGCGCGACAAGGGCCCCGCCAGCGAGCCAATAAGTGGCGGCCGGTACCGGGCGAGTTGCAACTCGGTTCGCCGGCCGCGCGGGCGACTGGCTCGCCCGAGGCGCTGCGAAGCGCACACGTTCGATGTGATTCTTCTCGCCCTTCTTCAGCGCGAAGCTCAGCTCCACAGGCTGACGCCCGGGCAGCTCGAAGCGCAGGCGATGCGCGCCCGGTAAGAGGTCGATCGGGATCGGAGGATCCGTGAGCTCAATGCTCGTTCCGTCCAGCTCCACCCGCAACGCGGAGTGCAACGCGCCGAGTTGCTCACCCTCGAGGACCACGATCAGCGTTGGCATTTGTCGGGCGAGCTCATCGAGCCAAGCGTGGCAATCGGCTGCGATCGCCAATGGGCAGCGCTCAGCGGCACAGCTCAGCATGGCGGCTCGTGCGCCCTGCCACTGCTCGTCGAGCCGTAGCTGGCGCGCGCTGTCGTGCTCGGCGACGCACTGCTCGACCTCTTCGCGAGAGGTTTCTCTGCTGGTTTCACTCGCGGTTTGAGCCAAGCCAACGGAAGCAAGGAGCATGGTCAGGATCAGCGCGAGCGTCGAGGCGCTTCTTCGATTCATTGCGCGAGCTGCCCTTCGGCGATTCGGATTTGCCAACGTTGGAACAGCCGTTGTGTGTTGCGAAGCAGCGCCACTACCGCATCGATGTTCGTTTTTGATGCCCCCGGCGCGGTCATCTCCGAGAGTCGCGTGCTCAAGTCGTCTGGATAGTAGGGAGGAAATAGCCCGGAGGTGGCGATCGACTTGTGGATATCCGGCGAAGCGAAGGCACGTCGAGTTTGGGCGGCGCGCGGGCCAAGGGTCTCTTCTTCGCGGCCGGTCGGGATGTCGGCCCGTGCGGGGATCGAGCCTTTTTCTCGACTGAATGCCAACTGCGCTTCGACCGAGGCCAGCGTTTCCAGCAAGTCTTCGCTTTCTTCCGCGTAAGGGGCCGCGACGGGCAAAGGAAAGGTGTCGGAGGTGAATACGAATGTGCCCTCGGAACCTGGAAATGGTTGCACCTCGACCGTGCCCTCGGCGAGCGCCAGTTTGAGCTCTCCGTTGGCCCAATCACCCATCACGGTGAAGTCCGCGGCGCCGGTTGCGACTTGATTGAGCGCGTCGGCCCAGCTCACTTCGTTGTTGGGCAGGAACGAGCGAGACAGGTACTGCACGCATTGCAGCGCGCGAACTACCGGCCCATGCCAGCTTTCCTCCGGCAAATTGCCGAGAAACAGCTCATCGTACAGCGTGCCCCCCGTCGCCTGGTTGTACGGCATCGCCGAAGCCACGGCCGGGAGCATGTTTTCGAGGGTGAACAAGGTCAGTGCGAACGTGTCCTTGGTGCCGACGGCGATGCTGAGCTCCAGCTTCTCGTCGGGATCCTCCAGACGCTTCGCCACATCCTCCGGACAAAGCAGCGCGGCGTCCAAGAACGACCGGCCGTCATGAGCATCCTGATAGCGCCGGAGTGCGGCCGTATTGTAGTAGATCAGGTTGAGGCGATGAATGTTGAGCGGCACCGCGTAGGGCAGGCGCTGGGGGCCTGCCTGCAGCGCCTTGAAGAGATCGGGCGGAAGCGCTTCAGTCAGCCCCGTTCGTTGGAATAGACGGTCGAGCGGAGCGATACGACTAGCGCTGGGTAGGGCCGCCTCGGTGGTATCCATGGCTGTCCAACGCAGCAAATCGGCGCCCGCATTGGCTTGAAATGTCGACGGCGGCGCGCCGGCCAGAAGGCGCGCCGTAAGCGTAGCCCGCACTTCGTCCGCGTTGACGTCCTTGGTCACCTGATTGATCGCCTCGGAGTCTTTGTGCTCGCTGTTGTAGAGATCGAGCACGCGATCGAACGCCTCCTGCTCCGAGGTCCGCGTCCACCAGCTGTACGCTTCCAACCGAATCTTGTCGCGAGTCGGCGTCGCGCAGCTAAAGCTGCCGACAATGCACGGCAGCAACAGCCACAGCCACGACCGCTGCAAATGGCACCCTCGTCTGGGTTCTGGTGGCGTGGCCCGCTGGGACATCGTGCTCGACCGCTCCTCTCGTGTATTTAGCAATTTCGGCTGTCCTCGTAACCGGGCAAACTAGCCTCGGTTGGCGTGAGCGAAAATCGTCGGCCCATGATCGAGGACCGCGAAGATTCGGCGCGGCGATCACTCTAAGAAAAGTAGGAAGGGTGTAGCGAGCATGACTGGACCAAACGCCAATCCCGAGCCTCCTCGGTTGGCCAGCCGGGATGATCGAGCGGGGCGTTTGCTTCGCGAGGCAGACCGCGCGTTTCGGCTGCAGCGTTCACCGGAGCTCGATTGGAACCGGTTCCAGTCGCAACGGCAACGCCGCTGGGTGCCCCGTTTCGCGCTGATGGCGGCGGCGTTGGCCTTGGTTGTCGCTTTTGCTCGCCAGCGGCTCGCAAACGAGCGCGCTCAGTTCGAGACGACAACGCTGGTTGCCGAGCAGGTACCCCTGCTGCAACCAAGCGCGCTCCCCCCCAGTCGAGCCGCTGTACTGGAAAGGCGGGTTTCGCCACCTGCGTCAGTCGTGCATCGTTCGCGTGCCTCGCAAACGATGCCTTCGGCGCGGCCGACCTCGGGCGCGCCAGAGTCCGCCGAGCCGCTCACCGACGCCACGTGTCGCCGTTGGGCAAGTCAAGCCCGGCCCGAGCAAGCGATCGAGTGCTATCGAACGATTGCTCGGGAATCGGGGATTGGCGCCGAGGTCGCGCTGTATGAAGCGGCGCGCTTGTCGGCTGAATCTCTGGGCGACGCGCCCCGTGCGCTCGCACTACTCGAGGAACATGGCGAGCGTTTTCCGAGCAGTGCGCTGCGCGTCGAGGTCGAGTGGCTGGAGATCCGAAGTTGGGAACGTGCCGGCCGATTCGATGAAGCGTTGACCGCGAGCGAAGCGCTACTCGACTCGGCCGCGGGCCGTGCGCTGGCTCCGAAACTGCACCTACTGCGCGGCCGAATCTATGCCGAAAAGCGGCACGATTGCGGATTGGCCCTGCCCGAGTACGTGGCGCTCTTGGGCGAGCCAGGGCCGGCAGGCGATGAGGCAGAATTCAACCGAGCCCAATGCCTGGAGCAACTGCGCAAACCCGACGAAGCGCGCGCCGCTTACCAGCGCTATCTCGGGCGCGCCGATGCGCGCTTGGCCGTGCGCGCGCGCGCTCGCTTGGCCGCTCTCCAGAATCTGGCGCCAGCTCCGGAAGGGCAGCCCTGATGGCCGAGTTTCAGCGTCTACTCGCCACCGGCACGTGTTCCCCGTTCTCCGAGGTGGAGGTCTCGAATGAACCGAGGCTAGAAGCTCCGGACGCAGAGGACACGGCGGCGACCGCGCATTGGTCGGATCGCATCGACGCCCGCTTGCTCGATGAGTGCATCGAGGGCGACGAGGCCGCATGGCGGCACTTGCATCGCTTGTGCTATCCGCGAGCCGCTGCATTCTTGCGCAAACTCGGCGTGAACGAGCTCGATTTGGAGGACGCCGCGCAGGAGGTGTTCGTCCAGCTGTTTCGGTACTTGCCGAGCTTTCGGCGCGAGGCCGAACTCTCGACCTGGCTGTATCGGATTTGCATCAGCCAAGCCCGCAGCGTGCGGCGCCGCAAGCGGGTGACTCAGACCCTCGCGCGCATACTCTCCTTGGGGACCGCGCTCACGCTCGTGTCGACGCCCTCACTGCCCGATGAAATCGTGCGTCGTCGCGTCGAAGCCGCTCTGTCCAAGATGACCGAACGCGATCGCACCGTGTTCGTGCTGTACGAGATGGAAGGCGTACCCGGCAAACGAATCGCCGAGATCGTCGCTTGCCCGGAAGCCAGCGTCTGGCGGCAATTGCACGGCGCCCGCCAAGTCTTTCGACGGGCCTTGGAGGAATGAGCTCGCCTCCGTGAGCGAAAACGTCTGAGCCGCTCTGGAGGGGATTCTCCGGGAACGCGCCGTCGCCCCGGTTGCGCCCGGCCCGCCCGTGATGGGCCGATTGCGCTCCGCCTACGCTTCGCGCTTGCTCGGTTTTTCCGGTGGTCGCTTCAAGAACCGTCGTTGCACGGCGTCGCGCGAGAGCAGCACGGGGAACAGCAATACGTACGGTAGTACGAGCAGCCAGTCCTTGGTCGTGAGTGGCACGGGCAGATCGCGCATCGAACCATAGTGTAGATCGCTCCAAATCCAGGCGACGTAGCCGGTGAGGCCGAGGATCGGCGCCGCGAGTTGAGTCCAACGCGCGCGCCACGACGCCCGCTCGAGTTCGGCGAGGTTCGCGTGCCGTTGTGCTTCACGTGCCTGTCGCACGCGCAGCTGGACCATGCGTTCCAGTGCTGGCTCTTGCGCCAAATAGCGTTGCGTGCGGCGGCGCAGCATCGAGTAGCCGACGAAACCGAGCAGCGACGGCCCAAGGATGTACAGAATTCTCACCAGCAGAGGGTGTTCGGTCGACTCGGAGAGCATGCGTATCGCGGTCAAGCTGCCGATCATGGCGCCGCCGTAGAGCCAGATCGCGCGCGCCGCGCGGAAGGTCGCGATCGAACGCAGAAAGTATTGTCCCCGGCTGGCGACCGAAGCTTCGTCCGCGGGCTGGTTCGGCGCTCGCAACGCGGCCAAGATCTCCGCAAACGAGAACGCCGAGAGCAGCGTTGCCACCGACAGCGCGAGCAGGAACGTGCCTTGAAACACCAGGGTCTTGGCGATTTCGACGAGATCGAGCGAAGGCGGCGCGAGCTCTTTCTTGAGCCAGGTCGTAAGCTCGACGTTGGGCCTGCCGAGCGCCCAGTCGAGCACCTCCGTGGTGATCACGGTGGAGAGCAACACGACGACCAGAAAGACGGGCCACACGGATTCCCAGCGCGGACGCGCCGCGAGCAGGTCATAGCGGTCGATGCGCCTGGCGAAGCGGACCTCGGTCGTCAACAGGAACAGGTACGCAAACTGAAAGACCAGAATCACGATCAGCGCTTCGGACCATTCGGCGCGCATCTGGCCGGACACGTGGCGCACGAGCTCCGCGGAGCCGAGCGCGCCTCGGCTGGCTTGAATGCTCGCCAGCGCGATCAGCTCTACGATGAAAACGAGCTGAAAAAGCGGAGCCAACGCCGCGGAAAAAGTGCGATGAGCGAGGAAGCCGGAGACGAATAGCTCTTCCGTGGAGGGCGGGCGAAAGGGATCAGATGCGCGGCGGCCAAGGCGAAATAGGGTCGAGGTTGCCCAGAGCGGATAACCGACGGCCAAGACGAGCAAGAACCAGCCCACCGCGTTCACGATCGCTGGCGGGCCCAGCGTGAGCACCTTCGCAATCGATTGGCCAGTGAGATACCAGACCAGGAAAGCGAACAGCACCAACGCTCCGCCGCTGGAAACCGCGCTGCCGAAGAGGGAGTCGCGCTCGTACTGGCGAGCGATCCCCTCGATGTAATTCTGAACGTAGACGCGTATTTGGGGAATCGTCAGCGTTCGCTCGGCAGGGTCTTTGACCAAGATGCGCAGCGTCAACGCTTCGAGTGCGGCGGGGGTGGTCGGCTGAATGCGGCTCGGCGGCGTCGGCGGATCGGCGATCACGCGCTTCAAAGTCTCGAGTGGATCGTCGTGCTCGAACGGGACCTGACCACACAAGATCTCGTACAAGATCACGCCCAGCGCGTAAATGTCGGCTCGGCCGTCGATCGGCTGGCCCTGGGCTTGCTCGGGCGACATGTACTCGGGCGTACCGATCACGGCGCCGTACTGCGTTTGCCAGGCCTTCGAGGTCGTGCGCACCGAGGTCACTCCAGGTCGAATCGACCCGCCCGGGTGTTCACTGTTCTCGACGTCGGGGATGCCTGTTTCTTCGCTGCTCGTGGTGACCGTTGCCGGGTGCGCCGCGTTCGGGCCCAGCAGCTTGGCGATGCCCCAATCCATCACCTGAACTTCGCCGAAATCCCCGACCATGATGTTGGCGGGTTTGAGATCGCGGTGCACGACGCCGCGCGCGTGCGCGTAATCGATGGCTTGGCAAACCTGCAGGAAGACATCGAGCAGGCGACGCAAGCCAAATTGCGCAAGCATCGCCGGGTCGTTCTGGCGCCGCCGTTCCAGGATCGTCTCGAGCGAACGACCCGGAATGAGTTTCATGGAAAAGTAGGCGTGTCCGTCGGGCGCGGTGCCGAGGTCATGCACCGGGACCACGTTCGGGTGCTCGAGCTGCGCCGTGATCTGCGCTTCCTCTGCGAAGCGCGCCAGCTCATCGCGCGGCAGCTCGCCGCGCGGCAGCCTGGTGACCTTCAGCGCGACCTCGCGCCGGAGCTTGGTGTCATAGCCGCGCAAGACCTTGGCCATGGCGCCGCTGCCGAGCTCACCGAGCACTCGGATCTTGCCGGCCCAGAGATCGCTGGCAGCGCCAGGGACCGGAATCGATCGGCGCTCACCCGAGCTCGGCGCCTTGCCAGGAGTCCGGCGCCCGGACGAGGCCGCGGGCTGCGAGGCGTCGTCGGGAATGGACGAAGAACGGTCGCTCGAGTTCGTCATTTCGCCCGCAGGTGTGCTGTTCAATCTAGCAGGATGGTGCGGCCGTCAGTACTCTAAGTACTGAGCCGCCCGAAGCGCACGCCGCCCGCGTGTGTGGCGTCGCTATTTCGAAGGGATTGCGCGGGGTTTGCTTGGGGAGCGGGGCCACTTCGCGGGCGCAGGCGTTGGAAACTCGACCAAAACGCCTCGCCCGTGCGGTTGGGGTAGGGGAACGGCGGCGATAGTAGAAGGGGCCGAGCAGTCCTCGTCTGGCGTGGCACCCGTAACGCGGTCGCGAAGTCGATGATGAGGCGGCGCCGGAACGCCCTGGCGGGCATGGTCGAGCGCGAGTAGCGGCTCGTTCGCGCAACAAAAACTGAACGGCGCTCAAGCCCCTGAGCGACCTGAGTGACGCATGCGTCCACGCGCACTCGCGATGGAGGATCTCGATCGCGGCGTCGTAGCGGCTCGACTCCGCACGGCGGGCGCTGCCGATGCGGTGGGCGGGCGCCTACCTCGCCAACCGACCGGCGGCGAGTGACGACGATAGCAACCCTGACGTTGCGACTGTGCAACGGGACTCACCGCGCGAGTATCGAGGTTAACTCACGCGGGTGAAGTGCACGACCAGCAACAGCACCATTTTCCTGTAAAACATCGAGGAAGACCGGCGTTCCTTCACATTTAAAAAGACGGAAACGACCGACTAAGGACACTGCTACTGGTGCAGTGCCCTGTTCGGTATCGAGAAAGCCAGGAGCGGCCGTGAATACAAAGCATCCACTCGGAGCGGCAAATTATCTGGCCCTAGCGCTCGCTCCGCTGATCGCCGTTGCCGCTTGCAGCGTGTCAGGCGCAGCGGGCGAGCGAGACGCGAACGGGGGACCCAGCAACGGTTCGGTTGGAGGGTCTTCCTCTGGCCCGAGCGGCAGTCCGGGTGCAGGTTCGGAGCAATCGAGCACCACTGGCAAGGTCGGCCTGAGCGGTACGCCGCTTTATACGCGCTTCATGCGGCTCACGAACACCCAGTGGGAGAACAGCGTACATGACCTCCTGAAGCTCACGCAGCCCACGGGTCAGTCCGAGCAGTTCTTGCACGCGGTCTCTGGCACCACCGACTTCGACAACAACGAGCGGGTCGTGGTCGTGAACAACGACAATTGGTCCGATTTCCAGACGGCTGCGGAAGCCGTCGCCGCCAAGGTCACGGCCACCGACCAAGCGCTCCAAGCCGTTGTCGCAACCAAAGACCCGGCTACCTTCATCAAGACCTTCGGGCGGCGCGCATTCCGCCGCGAGCTCAGCGCTGCCGAAGTCACCTCGTACACTTCTCTCTACACGCAGGGCTCGACGTCTTCGGGAACACAGAGCGCCTTCACCAAGGGTGCGGGGTACGTCATAACGGGCATGCTGCAGTCGCCGAACTTCATGTATCGCATGGAGCTCGGCGACGACGGCAAGCCGCTCTCCGGATACGAGATGGCGGCCAAGCTTTCGCTGTGGCTCTTGAATACGACGCCCTCGGACGCGCTGCTCGATGCCGCCGCAAAGGGCAGCTTCGATTCGGCAGACGGCGCAATCGCACAAGCGAAGACGATGATGGATGCGCCTGCGGCGGTGAACTCGATCCGCGAGATGCACAGCCAGCTGTACAAGATCCCGCTGCTCGACACGATCACCAAGGACAACGTAACTGGCTACAGCGAAGGCTTGAAGGCCGAATTCATGGCCGCTGGTACCTCGTTCTTCGACTACATCTACAGCCAAAACCTGGGCGTGAAAGACATCCTGACCACGAACGTCGGCTTCGCGGGTCCACTGATGGCCGCGCTCTACGGTGTGAAGGTCAACGGCACCGCAGTAGCGCAGGTGGCGCTCAGCGATCGCGCGGGTTGGTACACACAGGCGCCGTACCTGACCCAGTGGGCAAACAACAACGACCCGGATTCGATTCACCGCGGGGTACGGATCAACCTGGATACGTTGTGCTTGGAGCTCGGGCCGCCTTCGACCGTGCTGCCGTCGGTACCGGCTCTCGAAAAGAACCAGACCAACCGCATGCGTTACGAGAATCTCACCAACGGCTGCGGCAAGCCCTGCCACACCGTGTACATCAACCCCATCGGCTTCGCTTTCGAGGACTACGACGGCATCGGACGTTACCGCAGCACGGACAACGGTCAGCCCGTCGATACGACGGGCAGCTACCCGTTCACCGATGGAGAACAGAGCTTCAGCGGAGCCGCCGAGCTCATGCAGAAGCTCGCGAACGACCCGCAAGCGCACCAGTGCTGGTCGAAGAAGCTCGCCAGCTACGCGCTCGAGCGCGACATCGTGCTCGCCGAGCGGCCCACCGTCGAGGCGCTCGGTGCCGTCAGCCAGGCGTCGGGCGGATCGCTCAAACAGGTCATGCTCGCCTTGGTCAAGAGTGATGCGTTCCGTACGCATGTCGGAGGTGCCCAGTGAACGACTACTCCCAGCGCCGCAAGGTCATCAATCGGCGCGCCTTCCTGTACGGAGCGGGCACGATCGCGATTGGTCTTCCGTTTCTGGAAGGCTTGCCAGAGCGCTCGGCTTGGGCCGCGACCGCGCAGCCGATTTTCACCTTCTTCATGTGCGGGGCGTGCGGCGTGGAGCCGAAGCGCTTTTGGCCCGCGAGCACGGGTGATCTGAGCACCTTGCTGGCCTCCGGCCAAGCCGTCGATGCGCTCGCCGACCAAGCCAAGAACCTGTTGATCGTGAAGGGCATCAACTATCCGCTCACCGGACCAACCGGCTGCGGCCACGCGCAGGGGCTCTCGCAAGCGCTTACCGCCAAAACGCCTACCGGCAGCGGCGGCCAAGCCACGGCAAGCGGTCCGTCGGTCGACTTCGTGATCTCCAAAGCCATCAACGCCACCGGCACGAGCCCCATGACTCTGTACGCCGGCAACCTGAGGAACGGCTACATCGCCGATCGCTTGTCGTTCGACGACAGCGCCCGTGTGCGGGCCTCCGTCGACAATCCGTACAAGCTCTATCAAAAGCTCGTGGGCCTGGCCAAGCCGGCCGGCAGCGGCACAGACCCGGGCATGGGCAGCGCTGGCGCACCCAGCACCCCCACGCCGAACCCGCAAGCCGCAGAGCTGATCGCCAAGCGCAAGAGCGTGAACGACACGATCCGCGCCGAGCTCAATTCGCTGATGCAGAACCCCAAGCTCAGCGCCGCAGACAAGCAGCGCCTGCAGCAGCACTTCGACGCCATCCGCGACACAGAAAACACGATGAACCAAATGGGCACGCAGATGGCGACCATCGGTTGCACTTTGGATGGTGTCGACACCTCCGTTTACGACGCCCTGTCGAGCTGGAAATACAACGCAACCAACGTCCCGAATGGCGGCATCGAGAACATCGTCGAGCTGCATATGGGGCTCGTCGCGCTTGCCTTTGCCTGCGACTACAACCGCACGGGCACGCTGCAATGGGGCGACGGCACCGATCACACGGTTTACCAAGTGCCTTCCAACAAAACGCTCGGCAATTGGAACTTCCATTTCATCAGCCATCGCACCCAGTCCGATGGCGCGGTGGGCTCGAACACCACCGCAGAAGCCGCGCACGCCGAGATCGACCAAGTGCGCATGGCTACGCTCGCCAAATCGCTCAAGCACTTCGCTGACCGCGGTCTGCAGAACAATTCGGTCGTGATGTGGACCAACCACGTCGCCGAGGGCGGTCACTCGATGAAGAACGTTCCCGTCATTCTCTGGGGCAACGCAGGCGGAGCGCTCAAGCAAGGACAGTACGTGGATGCCGCTGGCGCAACCAACGGCCAGCTGTTCAACACCATCGTTACCGCCGCGACCGGCACTGCGAGTCCCAACTTTGGTTCGAGCGGCGGCAAAGACATCGCCGCGGTCAAAGCTTAGGCGAGCTTGTCGTTGCCGAGCGCCGACCGCTTGCCTCAGCTCGCGCTGCTCGTCCTCGTGACCGGCGTTGGCGCCCACGTCACCGGCTGCTCCTCAGACGCTCCCCAGCCCCGGCCTGCTTCGGGCGCCGGCGCAGGTGGTAAAGCCACCGCAGCCGCCGGTAGCACGAGCGGCGGCAGTCCGGCAGGCGCAGGCTCCTCCACCACTCCGAACGGTGGAGGCGGCGCCAGCGCGGGTGCGCCTTCTAACGTGGCCGCTGGGAGCAGCGGCGGGGGTACCTCCGCGTCAGGCGGCAATAGCAGTGGTGGTTCCGGCAACGCGTCGAGCGGCGGGGCCGGTGGACAGCCACTCGGCAGCGGCGGCTCCGTGTCCGGGACAGCAAAGCCAAGCGCGGGTTGCAGCATGAAAACCCCGCGCCCATCGGGCGGCCAGATCCAGGTAGCCAACACCTCAATCTACAAGTTCCCGGAAGCTTACGACGGCTCGAAGCCATTCCCGCTGCTGATCGCGCTGCACGCGTGCGGCAACCCGAACACCGAGTTCGTCACCCTAACCGACGGTACCGGCTTCGCCACTGACTACGTGCGCGCCTTTCCGAACACGCCCGACAGCGGCCAATGCTGGAGCAACTACGCGGGCGACATCGCCCGCATCACTGCCCAGTACGACGAACTCGCGAGTAAGTACTGCCTCGACGAAAACCGCGTATTCGCGATCGCGCATAGCTCTGGCGCGCAGCTCCTGGTCAACATCTTGGCTCACAAGGCAGACGCCCAACACCTGAACCTCAAAGGCATCGCTCCGGTCGCGGCCGACCCGTTCAATGTCGCGCTGCCCATGCCCGTGCTCTACATCGATGGCGTCATGGACAATCAGCGTAGCGCCGACTCCGCGAAAAACACCGTCGCCAAGTTCCGGGCCTCGAACTCCTGCGCGGACACCTCGAAGCCGTACGCGCCGATCATGACGTGCAATAGCACCGAGTCGGGCCACCCTATGGTCAACCCCGGCTGCAACATCTACGACGGTTGCGGCGTGCCCACGATCTGGTGTGCCCACAACGATCCGGCCTACAGCGGCACTCAACATGGCGTGCCCTGCTTCGCGATCAAGTCGATGTATGATTTCTTTGGCGAGCTCTAAGCGGCTCTTCGCGTAGCGCCCTCGCGGTCGCTCCGCGTGGCCGAGTGCCGTGCTACACCCTTGCGCACGCGAGCGGCCGCGAGGCGACCCCCCATTCAGCCCGAGTTTCCGACCGCGCCCCTCGCTCAGCCCTCAATCGCTATGGTGCAACGATGGTGGCACGCGCAGTGAAGGTGTTGGGCGCGCAAACCTGGGGCCCGCTCATGCTGATGAACTGGAGGGGGATCTCGATGGGGCCGGGGACCCAGCCCTGGACGTAGAGCGTCCAGCCCATACCGCAAGTCTGAAGACTCGGCGCAACGCCCGACTTATGGAACGATGCTGAATTACCCAAAAATTGCAGCCCCTCCCCGGGCCAGACATCCGGGACTGGAATGCAAACTATTGGCGACGCAACACCCAAGGGCACATTGCCAAAGTCGATGTCGGCGGGGGGGTGAATTCGAACTCCCAGGATCCCCCCCTGGACCAGAAGCGTCTGCGAAGCCGCGATGTCTGCGTCAATCTGCAAATTCGCGGCGGCAAGCGCGTTTGCGGTTTGAACCAAACTGGCTGAAACCGCGTCTCCGGCGGCGAGCGTCGACCCCTGAGGCGTGAACGCGATGCCGGTCAGGTCGCCACTCACATGCCACGTAAGCGGGACATTGGATGTGTTGGTAATCGTCAATGTCTGTGGGATTTGGCAGTTAGACAAAAAGATCGAGTCGCTCGAAAGAGTGAAGTTGCCCTGTGGCGTACCGCCCGTGCCTGCAGCACCACCGTTCCCGGCAGTACCGCCGATGCTCGTCGCGCCACCGTTCCCGGCAGCACCGCCGATGCTCGTCGCACCGCCCGTGCTCGTCGCACCGCCCGTGCTCGTCGCACCACAATGGTCGTGACCATGGCCAGTTCCGTCGCAGTGACACGATGGGCCACCGTTGTTGGGCGGATCGCCGTGACCTGGCGGGCCACCACGCCCCGGTCGACCATCATGATAGAACGGCGAACCCGGATGTCCGGCGCGTCGCGGATGACCGGAGAGCGCTTCCGATCGGTCGTCGACTGCGCCCTCGTCGTCCGAAGGCAACGTCGCACTCGAGCAGCTCACGCAGCTGAGCAACGCCGCGCCGAGGGATATCCAACGCCAAGCTCGGAGGCCCGTGTCCTGCGCACTGGCGATGCCGACGTCAAGATTTGCACGAACCATTGTTTACCCTGCTTTGTTCAAAAACTCGAAACTGAGCTTTGGCTTCGAGTAATGAGCCGTCGCGCTGCCGACACAAGCTCCGTTGCTCGTTGTGGAGCGACTCCGCTCAAATGACTAGGAGGCAAATCGCCACGAGGGGTCATGAGCTGCAACAAGATCAAGCCGCACAAGACCTTCGAGCCTGCCGCCAAGGAGGGCGCCAAAGTGGCAGTTCGGCTGCTCGTCGAGAAGCAGCGCAAAGTCATCACCTCGATGGACGAGCTACTTCGAAAGATCGCGTCTCAATAGCCCGACGTGGACGGCATCGATCCCCGTCCAGAGCAAAGAGAACCCCGACACCCGAGTGCCGGGGCTCTGCGATATCTAGCTGCTATTGGTGCTGATGCGAATCCGGATCGAAGGCCACGTCTTTGCCGCCAACCGCGCCCACGATGGTGTTGCGGCTGCCGATCACGACGCCTCCGTTCGGAGCCGTGATCGATGCGGGAAGTGAGCCGACGCCTGCGTTGATCGAGACCGCGTTGCTCGCGGTGCTGTTGCTATAGAGCGTAACGAGGCCGGTGCCCAAGACGGACGCGCTACCGCCATTGAAGTTGATCGTGCCTTGCACGTTGATTTCGACCGGGCCGGTGGACGTATCGAACACGATTTGGGCGCCCGAGTTCACGGCCAACGACGCGAGGTTGAACGTGCCACTGGCGAACGTCAACTTCGAACCGTTGACTTGGACCGCACCGTAGTTGCCTGGCGCTTTGGTGATAGCCGGATTGCCGGAGTTGAGTTGCACGGGGGTTGTGCCGGCGGTCACCGCGTGACTCGTCAGCGTCGATTGCGTGGCGGCGCCCGGGGTTACGGTGCCGGTGATCTTGCCGCCATTGATTAGCTCGCCATTGGCGGCAGACGGCGCAGCGCCCGCGATCTGTACGTTGCCATTGATGGTTGCTCCGGAAATGCGCACCTGGCTCGTGCTGGTGTTGTTGATATTTGCGTCGCCAGTGGCGACGGCCCCTGATTCCAAACTCAGGGCGTTCGTCGCCAGCCCGCCCTCGGTCGTCACTCGCGACCCAATGCGGATCGAGCGGGTGCCAATCAGCGCCGCCTGGCCGCTGCCGCCTCCGACGCTCACCGCACTCTGGGTGCTGCTCGCGTTTTCACCGTATGAGCCCTCACCGCCGCACGCGGCCAGCGTGCCGACGCCGAGCAGCAGGAGGGAAGCGCTAGAGAAAGCCTTTCGTAGCATCTCGTTCGAAGTCATATTCGATACCTCTTTCGGATTGTTCATCAGACCCTGTCTCGTGACTACGATTGTCGGTATTGTCGACAATCCCGCGCAACCGGCAGGCGCGGCGCGTAGAGCCGAGTGCAAACGCGAAGTTTGCCAATCAATCGAAAACGCAGCGCGCGGACGCGAGTCTCCCCTTTGAAAACGTGTTCACGACTTTCATCGTTCGACCCTCTTCCCGCGAGCATCGCCCTCCGGGCTCCCGAAAGCCCGCACTCGACCCTGAACTCGACATTAGCCCGAGCCCCACACCGAGTGCAAGAGGCACTGCTAGCTGAGCCCCTCACAAATGTGGTCTCTCGATTTGCATTGTCGCGTCACCATTCGGGCACCCAATGGTGACGAACGAGCGCCGTTATTCGGTCCAACGAGCCTCGAATGGCATTCGCTCGACGCCTTCGCAACAGGTCGACCATGCGTTTCACGACGGCCCTCATGCGTGAATCAGCAGCTGTGTAAATCGCTGCGCCTCCAGCAGCAATACGCGAAGCCGGAGGCGCGACGAGCGTGAGTGCCGCTCAGGGCGTGCCCAACTTCGGGCACGCTCCCGTCCGCCCGTGGTCAGCGTCACGAGTATTGCCGGCAGATTTCGAAACCCGAGCGTCAGGATTTTCCCGTTCGTGCCGGTACCGGTGGCAGGCACGAGCGTTGCTTTACGACATGAAGTGTCCTACGACGACGACGGTTCGCTGGCGATGTCATGATCGGTCTGGATAGATCCCGGCGGAGGGGACGCAGTTCCTGGCTGCTTTCCTTCGCGTTGTTCACGTTTTGGTCGATGACCGTGCGCGCTGCGGACAAGCGAGAGCCGCAGGATTATGGCGGACCGCCCCCTCCCAAGGTTGGGCCTGCGCTGTTATGGGCACCGCGTGTCCTGATGTTCCCTCCGTGGCTCGTCAGCGAGTACGTGGTGCGCCAGCCGATCGGTGCGTTGACGCGAGCCGCAGAGAAAGAGCAGTGGCCGGAGCAGGTCGTGGCATTTTTCACCTTCGGTGAGCGCCGTCAAATCACCCTGTTTCCCTCGGTTCTTTTCGATTTTGGGCTCAAACCGAGCGTGGGCTTCAACTTCGCTTGGAAGTATTTTCTCGCCGAGCCGAACACACTGCGCGTGCACTTCGGGTTCTGGGGTCCCGATTGGGTGGCCACTCGCGTGATCGACGAGTACCAGCTGAGCGCCTCCCAAACGCTGAACTTCGAAGGGCAGTTCGTGCGCCGCAAGGACCGCCCGTTTTACGGCATGGGACCGGAGAGCCCGAGCAGCCCTCGCTTGCGCTACCAGGCGACGACGTCGCAGTTCTCGCTCGGGTACCAGAACAATTTTTGGCGCTCGAGTACATTTTCTACTCGCGTTGGCATGCGCTCGCTCACCTTTGGTGACGGCACCTGCTGCGGTTCGCAGTCCATCTACGACGCAGTCGAGAGTGGCTCGATCCCCGCGCCGCCAGGGCTGGGCGAAGGGTACATCGCCGAATTTCAGGGCATGTCGCTGGCTTTCGATTCGCGCCGACCCCGGCCCGAGAGCGGCTCGGGCGTGCGGGTGGAAGGGCATGGTGAGGCCGTGTTCGCACCGGCGCGCGGAGCGCAGGAAGCGCGCGCCTGGGTGAGCTACGGTGGGACCGCGGGTGTGGCGCTCGACGCGGGCGGCGGCCGAGTGTTCGGCCTCGGCGTCAACGCGGAATTGGTTGACCCGCTGCGTGGCACGGTGCCGTTCCCAGATCAGGCGTCGTTGGGCGGTAACCAGCCGATGCGCGGTTACTTGCAGGGAAGGTTGGTCGATCGCAGCGCAGTCGTCGCGCGGACGCAATACATCTGGCCGGTGTGGTTCTACTTGAACGGCGTCGTGCAAGTCGATGTCGGCAATGTCTTCGGCGCACGCTTCGACGGCTTTCAGCCTGATCTACTGCGTTTGAGTACGGCCATTGGCATCCGCTCGAACGGTTCCCCCGATTCCGGTTTGGAGATCTTGGTGGCAGGAGCCACTGACCCCTTCGAGAGCGGTTTTCGCTATTCTTCGTTTCGCCTAGTGATTGGGTCTCACCATGGCTTTTAGACGCTCGACCATCATTCTTGCGTGTTGGGCTGGGTGCGCGATCGGCCTGCCCGCGTGTGCCCACGACCCGCGCACCTTTCGCTTACGTGCCCCTGTGCTGCGCGATCAGGACCTCGATCCCGTTCACGTCGATTGCTCTTCTAAAGACGACAAGAGCGGTGATCAGCACGGCGTGCAGGCGGCAGCTTGCGTGCCCGAGACGTATGAGTCGTCGTTTTCGTGGGACGCTGTCGACAATTCCATCTTTCGACCGATGTCGAAGTTCTTTCAGGTGGATTCGTACGGTGAAGCCGAGAACGTGAACGCGTTCGACGAAGTCCCTGATTCGAGCTGGTTCACCAATAGAATCGGTGCCCGCCCGCTGTCGACGGACGAGGTGGCGCGCGGCTTCTGTGGGGAGGGGCTCGAGCTCGAGTCCGACCCTCCCGACGGGAGCTGGCTCGTCGACCACGGCAAGGACAACGGCGCCAACCCCGGGTTTCGGGTCAACATCAAGGGCACGAAATTCCTGCTGAAGACCGACGACACTCAAGCCGAGCGCGCCACTGGCGCCGCCGCCATCGCCGCGCGTTTCTACTACGCGGCGGGTTGGTGGGCTCCGTGCGATAGCGTGGTGTATTTCAAGAAGTCAGCCCTCAAGCTCAAGCCCGGGCTGACCATCAAAGCCAACGTGGGGCCGGCCAAACCGTTCGACGAGAAGCGGCTCGGCAGCATGCTCGCTCAAGCGGGTCGCCGCGGCGAACTGTACCGCGCGGTCGCGTCACGTTGGCTGCCGGGTGTTCCCCTCGGGCCTTTTACCTACGAAGGCAGGCGTAGCGACGACCCTTCGGACGTCATCGTGCACGAGAATCGCCGCGATCTCCGTGGCGCGCGCTTGATCGCCGCCTGGCTCAATCACTTCGATTCGCGCGAGCAGAACAGCATGTCGACCTGGATGGCCACGAACCCGAAGGATGGGGCGAGCGCCGGCTACGTGCGACATTGGTATATCGATCTCGGGGATTGCTTCGGCAGCGAGTGGAGCTCGGATGCCGTTTCGCGATCACTCGGCCACGCCTACCTCCTGGATTTTAGCTACATTCTGGAGGATTTTGCGACGGCAGGCGCGATCAAGCGGCCGTGGGAACGGGCTGAGCGTACGCCGGGCGCGACCAACTTCGGCTATTTCAGCGAGCGTGATTTCGAGCCAGAGCTGTGGCGCGGGGAATACCCGAACCCGGCCTTCGGACGTATGACCGAGCGTGATGGCGCATGGGCGACGCGAATCATCGCGCGCTTCACCGAGCCGGAAATACGAGCCGCGGTCGGTGCGGGCAACTTCACGAACCCCGCACACACGGAGTTTCTGGTGCGCGTGCTCCTTGGGCGCCAGCGGCGCTTGCTCGCGCGCTATTTCTCCAAGCTCTCTCCGTTGGCAGACGTCCAAATCACGGGCCGGCGCTTGTGTGCGACCGATCTAGCTCGTAGTACCGGGACTTTTCCGAGTGGTGCGTTTCGGTATCAGGCAGCGCTTCAGCGGGGCACGGCCGACCCCGTGACGGTCGCGGCGCGCGCAGGGGCTCAGGGTGAAACGTGTGTCGAGCTCGGTGAATCGGCGGTCGCGCCCTCCCTCCCGGAGGAGTCGCCCCAACGCTACTTGAAGCTGCTCGTGCACAACGGCGTGGCGCCGGGCCCGCTCGTCGTCCACTTTTACGACCTCGGGGCGGATCGCGGCCTGCGCTTGGTCGGCATCGAGCGTCCGGGCACCTGAGGCCATTCGCCTTGACTGCGCCAAAGGCGTGGTCAGTTTGCTTGGACCTGGGTTTTCTGGCGTCCAGGTTCGGAAACCATGTCGAGCGTTCCTCGAGCGAGTTCGGTCGTTGCTTGCCTGCTCGTGGCGTGCGGGGCCTGCAGCACTTCGGAGCCGGCCGCCTCGCCCACGCGGTTGAACGGTACCAGTGACGACAGCTTGATCTGCAAAGCGGTCGCGGACCGCTTCGTCGGCATCCCGGGACTCGAGTCCGGAACGCAAGCCACGCAGGGCAACGCACTCTACGGCAGCTGGTGGATCCGCGGTTGCTCGGCAAAACGCGTCGATTCTGGCATCCGAGTGCGATTCGAAGGACCGGGTTGGTATTTCCTGGATCGGCGTGAGGCGGATTTCGAGCTTCGTCAACAAGTGAGGTTCACGCTCGGCATCGAACTCGAGGGCGCGCCAGGCTTGTCCGTCGACAATGGCGTCGCCACGCTCCGCTTCGAGACCAAATCGACGCCCGAGGTACAGCTGCAGGTCACGGGTGACCTAAGCGTCCACGCCACGTCGGCCTGGGGAGCTCTGGTCGGCTTGGTGCCCACCGTCTCGGTGCGCGACCGGGCGGCTCAACGTTTGTCCACCGTGGCGGTGAACGCACTCCGCGCGAAGCTGCGTGAAGGCGCAAGTGCAACCTACGAACTCGCGTCGGGCCAACGCGATGTGGCGCTCGGGCCGCTGGCGCCAGGACAAACTCCCCAGACGGCATTCACGGACGGAATTCCATGGCTCGTGAATGAGCGCTTGTTCTTGCCACCGCATGCGACGCAGGTTTTCGGCCCGATCGAGCCCGGACCGGCGCGCGTGGATGCGCGCATCGAGCAGGGAAGCGGCCTCGCCCTTCGCACCGTCTGCCAAGGCGACATGCTCGCAGACTACGAGGCCATCGCGAGCGGCCACACCGAACGGCTGCCTGCGCGCGCCTCCGCCGTGCACGGCACCCTTGCCGCGGGCGGTGAGCGCTCGGTGACGTTGCAAGTCCACGACTGCAAGTACTTCGTCGTCGTATCCACACTGGGCGAGTCGACCACGGTAGCGGCCTTGCGGGTACGCGCGTAGCTCACTGAATCGAGCCGCGTGACCGAAAGCGACACTGAAGTCGGAAGTCAAGGTGGCAATCTGCATCAAGTTCGCCAATCAGCAGATTGCTTATGGACACACACGCCAAATGCAGACTAGGGGAGTGCGGGCGACTTCGACTCGATGTCGCCATTGAATTGGAGGGTCCCCATGAAATGCCTACGTACGGTGTCTTCACTCGTTGCCTCGGCTGGCATCGTTTGCATGTTGGTTGGCTGCGGTGCCGAAAACGAAGGTGAGGTCGGAGAAGTCTCCCAAGCGGTGAAGGGTAAGGACCGCGCTGATCAAGGCAATCACGGTCACCGTAATCGTGGCCGCGGCAATCACGGTCACGGCCACGGCCATCAGTGTGAATTCGAAATATGGAGTCCTGCATTCGAGAGTGGAGACCCGCTTCCGACGGTATCCACTTGCGAAGGCAAGACGTTCGCCGACGGCGTTTCCCCCGAGCTCGACTTCAGCAAGGGGCCCAAAGGAACAGGCAGCTACGCGATCGTCTTTCGGGATTTGACGATCATCGAAAATCGCAATCAGTTGCCCACGCCACCCAACAAGAACTTGGGCTATCACTGGGCTATCTGGAACATTCCGAGCAATACCCACAAGCTGCCCGCAGCGCTGCCGAGCGTTCAGTTCCCCCTGGGCAATAGCGCCGAGCAGCTCAGTGGCGGTCCCGGCGGTCCGGCTGCGTTTTTCGGCCCGTGCCCCTCCTGGGCCACCTATTGCACCGATGGTGCCGTGCCGCGCTCGACGGACGAGTATTCGTTCACGCTCTACGCGTTGCCCGCTGTGAGCACGCCTCCCTACGATCCGGGCGCGCTCGATCCCGACACGGGCCGCGTCAAGAGCAAGATTCGCCAGTATGACGAGTACTTCTCGGCGCATGCGCTAGAAGTGACCGAGCTTTTCGCGACTTCGGATGCCGTGCCGATCGCGTTCCCTCAGGTGCCCAACGCAGTGTGCGCGAAGAACCCTTGAGATCGGTCTGCGCGCAGGCCGCGCTGGCGACGGCCTCACTGCAATACGAGGCGTCTCGTAGAATCAAGGCCACCAAAAGCGGGCTGAGCAAGATATCGTCGTGCGTCTGAAATGCTAAAAGCCAGACCATGCGCCACCTCTCCGTGGGTTCGTCATTGGCTGCGTGTGTGGTTTGCTTTGGCGTGTTCCCCGGATGCGGAGAGAGCTCGTCGCCCGCTGGAGCAGGGGGCGCGAGCACGAGTGGTGCCGGCACGACGAGCAGCGCCGGCACGACGAGCAGCGCCGGCGCGACGAGCAGCGCCGGCACGACGAGCAGCGCCGGCACGACGAGCAGCGCCGGCACGACGAGCAGCGCCGGCACAGGGGGCAAGGGCGACGCGGGCGGCCCGAGCGGCGGCAGTGCGGGAGCAATAGGTAGCGTGGCGGGAGGCGCCGGGGGTAGCCCTGCCAAATTCAGCTTTTTCATCACTAGCCTCAGGGCTCTCTTGGCGAAGGCAGGCCCAAGCCGACCGGACGGCTTCGGGGGAGACTTCACCAATGGTGAGACGGGAGATGGTGCTGGTCTCCGCGGCGCAGACAAGCTCTGTGCCGCCATCGCCGAAGATGCGCTCCCGGGCGCGGGCAGCAAGCCTTGGCGGGCCTTCTTGAGCGCCACCAAGGACGAGACCGGTAAGCAAGTCGACGCGATCGATCGCATCGGCTCCGGTCCTTGGTACGATCGGTTCGGCCGGCTCGTTGCGGCGTCGAAGGCCGATTTGCTCGCGGATAGGCCCAAGGGTGCCGATGACGCGATCCGCAATGATCTGCCCAACGAGGACGGTGTGCCCAACCACCGGCCCGATCCGACTCAAGACGCAGCGGATAACCACCACATGCTCACGGGCTCTAGCACCGCGGGCAAGCTGCAGTCGGCTACGGCCACTTGTCTGGACTGGACCAGCAACAAAGGGGACAAGAGCGAAGGCAAGCCGCGCGCGGGCCTCGCTTGGCCACGCGCCATGACCAGTGGCAGCGCGACCAACTGGATGTCCGCGGTGGACGCGCCCGGCTGCGCGCCCGGCGTGAGGATCGCAGAAGGTGGGGGACCCACACCCAACGACAACTCGGTCGGCAACGGTGGCGGCTACGGCGGCTTCTATTGCTTCTCGATGGTGCCTTGAGGGTGCCCTGAGCGCCTGCTGCTCGACGGTGCCCGCTGCTCAGGTACCATCGCCGCATGGCGAGCAGCTACGAACGAGCCGTATCGACGCTATTCAGTGCGCCGCACGAATCGTTCGTCAGCGAGCGGCGGCGGCTCGCCGGTGAGCTCAAGGCCGAGGGCGACAAGGCGGGCGCGGCGCAGCTTTCCAAGTTGGGGCGTCCGCCGCTCTCGGCGTGGGCGGTCAATCAGTTGTGGTGGCACGCGCGCGAAGCGTTCGGCGAGCTATTCGAAACGGCTGCACAGCTGAGGAAGGGCAAGCTCTCGGCGAGCCCCGCGCATCGCAAAGCGATCGCGAAGTTGGGAGTGCGCGCGCAACAGTTGCTCAATGAAGGCGGGCACAGCGTCAACGACGCCACCTTGCGCCGAATCACGATGACGCTTTCCGGCTTGGCGGCCACGGGAGGTTTCGAGCCGGAGCCGCCTGGTGCGCTCAGCAAGGACCGCGATCCGCCGGGGTTCGAAGCGTTCGGGATCGAGAGCTCGAGCGGCGAGCAAGTCGAGGGAGCCCCTGCCGCGGACGAAAAAACCAAGCATCCTGCCGCCGACGCCAAACGGGCTAGCGAGGCCGCGGCCGAGGAACGAAAGCGCGAAGCACAGGCTGTAGAGCGCAGACGCGAAGCGCAAGCCGCGGAGCGCAAACGCGAGGCGGAAGCCCAGGCCAAGCGCCTCGCCCAGCGCAAAAAACTGGAGAGCGAGCTGAGCGACGCCCAGGTGAAACTTGCCGAGCGGGAACACGAACGCGACCGCATCACCAAGGAGCTGGCGGCGGCAGAACGGGAAGTCGAGCGCGCTCGCGCGGGCGTCGAGGCTGCTCAGTCCGCGCTAGACACCGAGAATCCCTGAAGGTGGAGCGGCTCGACAGAGCCGCAGGGATGTGACGTTTCACACCGTGTGACGTTTCACACCCGGAGTCTGGAAAGATTATTCGTGCAGGCGAAGAAACGCTCGTCTCTTTTGCTGTGCGGCGACCCGCTATTGCTCGAACATCCGAGATTCGCGTGAACGCGCTTGGTCGATGGGTGTGTCGATAGTGCGGGGTCGGCTGACAAGAACGGTGGGTGCCATGAGAAGTTATATTTCACTCTTTCCGGTGGTGCTGAGCCTCTTGGGCCTCACCGCGTGTGGGTCGGAAACGAGAAATGGTGAGGCCGGCGCGAGCCCCGCGACCACTGGAGGGGCCGGGGGGAGCGGCGGGACCGGGGCGGGTGGAGCCCCGGTCCCGATGGGCGGCGGGGCCGGTGTCAGCACTTGCACACCGGGTGTCCCGGCGACGTCGCAAATACCGCGCATGAAGGACGCGGCGTACAACGCCGTTTTGAAGGATCTACTTGGCGTGACGGCCGTGGCCGGAGAGCTCCCGTCCAAGGCGCTCGCTCCCGACTACGACGGCAGCATGACGGCTATCGCTTGGGACGGCTATCTGAAGACCGCAGAGAAGATCGCCGCGGAGGTGATGGCGGGGGCCAACAAGTCCCAATTCATGAGCTGCGATCCAGCCATCGGTACGTGTTTGACCGACACGATCAAGAGCTTCGGTCGCAAGGCATTCCGTCGGCCGCTGACCGCCGCTGAGGTTACGAGCTTCGAGCGCTTCAAGAGCGTGACGCCAGTGGGGACGCCCGACGAGATCGCCGAGACGATTCTGTATGCGTTCCTCGCGTCGCCCTCGTTCATCATGCTGCCTGAGCTTTCTGCCGATAAAAACCTGGAAAACACCGCCAACAAGCTGACCAGCTTCGAAGCGGCGACTCGGCTTTCGTTCTTGCTCTGGGGCACCGTCCCCGACGCAGAGCTGAACACGGCCGCGGATAACGACCAGCTCACTACCAAGGAGCAAATCGCCGCGCAGGCGCGACGCATGCTCAAGAGCGACAAGGTGGCCCCGGCTGTTGCTCGCTTCCACCAAGCGTATTTGGGCATCGAGACTTCTTCGCATTGGCTGAACAACAAGGAGCACGATCCGAAGTTCGGCAAGTTCACCGCCGCCACCTACGCGCCGCTGCTCGGAGAGATGGACTCGTTCTTCAAGGAATTGGTGTTCAAGGGCGGCACCCTCAACGATCTCTTCCTCAGTAACGTCGGCTTCGTGACCCAAGACACGGCCGCGCTGTACGGGCTCGACCCGAAAGCTTACGGCGCGGACCCCGTGCGTGTGGAGCTCGATCCCAAACAGCGGCCGGGCTTTTTGACTCGAGCTGGGTTTCTGAGCACGTTCTCGAACTACGGCACGACCAGCCCAATTTTGCGCGGAGCGTTCATCAGTGGGCGAATCCTGGGCATCAATCCGGGCGAGCCCAGTCCCGACGCTTTGAAGACGCCGATCCCGGACGGCGTGTACACCACCCGTCGCCAACAGATCGAGGCGCTGACCGGGGTTCAGCCGTGCAAATCGTGCCACGCGCAATTCATCAATCCGGCCGGATTCGTACTCGAGCGTTACGACGCGATCGGCAGCTGGCAAGAAACGGATCAGCTGACCGGGCCCATCGATGGAACTGCCGACGTATTCCTAGGCAATGGCAAGTCGAAGACGATCTCGGCGCCGATCGACATGATGAAGGAGCTGGCCGCGCTGCCCATCGTCCAGCGGCACTACGCCGAGCAGTTCGTCACCTTCGCCACCGGCAGATCACCGAACTCGAACGACGCTTGCACCGTGGACAGGCTCGCCACCAGCCTGGCTCAAGCCACTTACCCCGTCTTGAATTTGATGGCCGACTACACCGAAGCGGACTCGTTTCGATTGCGCACGGTCGGGCAGTGAAGGGAAATCAGCAAATGACCAAGAATCTCCTCAATCGTAGGCGGTTTCTGTATGGCCTGGGTGGCGCTGTGGTTGCCGCTCCCTTCCTCAGCTCGGTGGCCGAGCGCGAAGCAAAGGCGGACTCGGTTCCGGTAGACGTGCCGAAGCGCTTGATCGTGTTCTTCACGCACTATGGCTGCCTCACCAACCGTTGGTTTCCCACCAAATCTCACGGCGCGCTGAGCATGGCGGACTACACGGCGCTCAAGACGCTCAAGCCATTGGCGCCCTACGCCGACAAGTTACTGATGGTGCGCGGGCTCCGCCAGATGAACGAGTGGAGCTTCGGAGGCGAGCTCGGGCAAACCACGGATCCGCACACCCAGGTGTGCGGCACGTTCTTCACCGGACATCCGGTGACACCCAACGACGGCAAATTCACGGGCACGCCAACAGGGCGATCGCTCGACCACATCTGCGCCGAGCAGGTCAACGCGAAGGGCGGCTCGCCGCTGTTCATGCAGATCGGCGGCGTGACCGGCAGCACCACCAACACCCAGGCCATCATTTCTTATGACGCGCCCAACCGCATTTTCCCGGGCTTTGGCACGCCTTCGCAGATCTTCAGCCAGCTGACCAACTTGTTCGGCAAGGGCGCGATGTCGGCAGACACGTACAAGTCCGTCCGCGGCAAGAGCGTCATCGACCTAGTGCGGGACGACTTGAACTCTCTGCAGCGCATCGATATGAGCGGCTCCGATAAACAGCGGTTGAGTGATTGGGTCGAGCTGCTGCACGAGACCAACGCTGCCGTTTCGGCCCAATGCAGCGCCAATATGGCGACACAGCTCGGCCTGACCGACGCCGCGCTGAAAGTGGGCGGAGGTGACATCTCCAAGGCGGCACCGGTAATGATGAACTTGGCCGTGCTCTCTGCCATCTGCGATTCCAACCGAGTCATCTTCATGAAGACGCCCGGGAATCACACCTACAGCGATCTCGGGTTGAAGGAGGAACATCACGGGCTCTCACACCGCATTGGCGGCCCCAACATGGGTGGTTCGTGCGTCGACGATGTTTTCACCAAGATCGCCAAGGTCGATTCGTTCTTCGCCGAGCAGTTCGCGTTCCTCGTCCAGCAGCTGAACAGCATCAACGAGGGTGACAAGAAGCTGCTCGACAACACGGCCACGGTTTGGTTTCAGGAAATGTCCGACGGCAATAGCCACAACCTGAACAACATGCCCATCTTGCAGGCCGGGAGCTGCGGGGGCTATTTCAAGACCGGGCAAGCCATCAACCTAGACGGTGGCAAGGCCGACTTGACGGTCGGGCACAGCGAAGAGGATTGCGTGGACGGGCAGAGCCCCCCCAACAAGCTGGACAGCGTCGGCACGCCCTCGGCGATGGCCTCGAAGCCGATCAACAAATATTTCTGCAACTTGATGAACGCGATTGGCGTCAAGGCTGACGCCAGCGGCTACGCGACGAAGGGCGGCACCGAGCCTGTGACTCGCTTCGGCAAGTACGACGACAGCAAGCTTTTCAACACCAATAACCCCTCGACGATCTCACAGCCCGGCGAGTACGCCGAGCTGCGCGCGAACGCCTGAACTTCAGCCGGTCCTAACGCGCAAACGTGGCGCTTGGGTAGACGGCGATGCTCACGCCCTCGGCGTCCACGTTGCCGGTCTCGAAGCTCCAGCTGCCGCTGGCGGGAAGTTCGTTCCCCGCGCCAGTCGTAGTCGCCATGCTCAATGGCCGACCGACGCGGTTCACGGGGAAGATCGTGACCCGCGGCGAGCTGGCGCTGACATCGAGTCCATTTCTAAGCGTGCCGGCGTAGAGCGTCCCCACTCCAGTGGTTACTGTCTTTACGTCACTGACGGTGAGTGCCTCGATGGGAGCGATGGCATCTACCGTGAAGGCCGGAAAGGCGTGCTGAAGCGACCCCAACTCTTCGAGCACGATCTCTTTCGGGAGCTCGGCTTGGCCCGTCATTGCGATCTCGCCCGGAGCGACGCAACGAATGATCACGCCGGTGTCGAGCCGGTAGAAATGTGCGCTCTCCAAGACGCTGCTGGAGGTTGTGACGACTTGCGCTGCCTGGTCGAGGAAGTAAGTGGTCATGCTCGCCTCGCATGCCGGCGTTTCTCGGTCATTCTTGACGGCTGCGTACAACGAAAGGCCGCTCGGTCCTTGTCGGAGAGTGAAAGCAATCAGCGTCAGCCCATCGGCGACTTGGCCTGACAAAGGTGGGTTGGGCAAACCTTCTGGTACGAATACTCGATCGTCGCCGGACTGAACGGTTCCCCCGCCTGCTCCAGAGCCTGCGCTCGAGCTCGCGCCGGAAGCACCGGCACTAGCTGACGGATCGGTCGTATTCGCCGAGCAGGCCAGGTTCAGGCTCAGCATCAGCACGCTGGCGCGGAGCATCGACGCGGGTCTCGAGTTCACGGCGTAGCTTTTTCTGCGCGCGTTACGCTCGCGCGCACCACGAAGCCCGTAACGAGCGCGCTCGCGACTACCGCCCAATAAAATGCCGGGCTCTGGCCCTCCAGCCCGTTGCGTAAGTTCACACCGAGCACCGAGCCAACGGCGGTGATGGGCAGGAACAACGCTGCGATCAAGTTGAGCCGGTGCTGCGCATCCGTCGTTTTGCGCGCCAGCGCCGTTTGCGCCTCGGCCTCCTTGGCGTCCACGTAGTCGAGCGCGTTCTTGGCGTCGCTCGCGACGAGCTCGATCGAGCGCTCGATATCGCCGGCCGCGTCGCGTAGCACGATCAGGTCGCGATGGTCGATGCCTTCTCGCGCTTCTTGCAGCGCGCTGTGCTGGTGGCGCGCGGCTCGCGCGATGGGCGTGGCGTGGCGAATGATTTGGAACAGCTGCTGCGCCGACGTCGCAGTGTCGACCTGCTCGTCGAGCTCGGCGACGCGTTTGCGGTATTGCTCCAGGTGCTCTTTCAAGGCCTTCAAGCCGTCACCCTTGGCGCCGGTGGCGCGCCAATCACCGGCGGGGGTGCGCCAGAACAGACGCGGCGTACGCTCGGCGTCCCCCGCCTGAGGCAAGCCGTGCAAGATCAGCAGCAAGTGTCCGCCGTCGATCATCGCGCGCTGGCGCCCGGCGGAGGTACCAATCCGTTGCTTGAATTTCTCCGGAACACCCCACGTCTCGGGAATGAGTGACGCCATGGCGGGTGAGGCTAGCCCGGAACGGTCCGCTGCTCGAACTCGCCCATCACTCCGCCGCTGCTTCTCGACGCAAATGCAGGACGAGGACTTCTCCGCGAGAGTTGAAGCGAACGGGAATTCCCGACGTGCCCGCGCCGCTGTTGGTCACCCCCATCATCCCGTGATGTCGCCAGCACCCTCGATAATAGGCGCGGCCGGTCCGCAGATGCTTGACCAAGGGGATCCCTCGCGGAAGGCAGACTTGACCGGCGTGCGTGTGCCCGCACAGGTACAGCGAAACACCGGCGGCAGCAGCCGCATCGCACAACTCCGGCGAATGGATCAATGCAATCGTAAACGCCTCGCTGGCAGCTTGGAGTGCCACCGTCGCCTGGTCGGTGTAGTAGTAGTGTACGTCGTCGGTGCCCACGAACTGAAGGCGTTGCCCGTCGCGGTCGAGTGCGAATCGTTCGTTCACCAAAAGGCGCACGCCCATGGCCTCGATCGGCCGAACCATATGGATGTCGTCATGGTTTCCGAGCACCGCCAAGACGCCCTCGCGCACATCGAGACCCCCGACCAATCGCTCGAGCGAGCGCATCGCCCGATCGTGAGGCCCGTGTACGGCTGCTCGGTAGTCCCCCGTGAGGACGCACAGGTCGAAGGTTTGCCCTTCGATCAGCGCCAAGATGCGCTCTTCCAGACCGGGCGAGCCATCGAGGTGCAGGTCGGAAAGATGGAGCAAGGTGAATCCGTCGAACGCAGCCGGCAGATGGGGAAATGCAAGGTCGATGTGGCGTAGCCGCAAATCATCGGCGTGAGTTCGACCGACCTCGTACTGGCCCGTGACGCGAAGGGCTTGCTCGAGCACCGTGATCATCAACTCCATGGCGTGCCAGTGCTGCTTCCTCTTTCCGCCGTAGCGCTTGCTGGCGAGGTTCTGGGTCTCCATCCAGAACCGGTTGGCTGCCCAAAATCGCCGTGCCTCACTCCATTCGACGGGTACGCTATCCCGTAATTCACTCGTCGTTGCCCACCTCACTTCGTTCGACGCGGCGCGCATGCTGATTTTCGAAGCGTACCGAGCAGCACGCTGTAGGTCCAGGGCGCGCGTCATTTTTTCGGAAGGCGTTGCGCGCAACTCGATTGTTGATGGTCACCGACTACTTCGAAGAACACTGAGCCTTCGGCGTCACGGACGGATGAGAGGAGAGGAGAGGAGAGGGGCACACCCGCAATCAGAGCTACGCGCCGCTCCGAGCGGCCCGAGCCCGCTAGCCAAAGGAAACCTCGCCAGTGTGAAAAACTTCACGCAACTGCCCCGGGCCGCGGTCGAACAGCAGAGACTATGCCCAACCCGCGCCAAACCGAACTCAATCGCCGCGTCGATGCCAAAATTTCCCAGCTCCGCGAGCTGCTGTTGATCGCGAAAGACCTCGACCAGGTCTCCAAGTATTTCCACGAGGTATTGGTCACGGACGATGCCTTCATCACGTCCGGCGCGCACGCTTCCAACCCGCGATTGCTCACCGCGCTACAGGCGGTGCTGGCGAGAGTTGCGCCAGAGGGAGGCAAGCTCGGCACGCCGTTGATCATCCGCCTTCAAGATCAAGCGATGTGCCACGGTCACTCGACGTGGGGTCGTGGACACGTCCTGTTTTTCTATTTCGAGCGGCTGGACCTCGGCTTTTGCAGCTACTCGCGCAGCCTGAGCTCCGTCGAGGTCACCTTCGTCCGCTTCAGTCTGACGAATGCTACGGGCGTCGACGCTTGCCCTACGTGGCAAACCAGCAGCGCAGCCGCCGTTCGGAACTGAGTCACCTGCAGCGCTGGCGCTCAGTGGTTCGGCGTCTAGGGCTCGTCAGCACACGCGCAGGCCACGTGGACGGCGCAGACGAAGCAGTGCTCGGGGCGCGCCTCCAGGATCTCCCTGATCGGCTCGCCGCAGGCGACGCAGATCCGCGCGCGGCACTCGCTGGTAGCTGCGCCGCGTGGGGCCGATTCTGCGGATGACTCGTCTCCGGCGACCAAGACGTCAGTGACTGGCTGCGTCGGAGGGAATTTTCGCACGCCGGTGAATAGCACGGCTCGAACTCGTCCGGTGCGAGGTGAGTGTCAGGTCGACACCGCGGCCCTGTTCACCACATGCACGCCAACCGCAGTCCGGGGTCGGTCCACGAATCCGCGGGTCGATCGCTCGCGATTGTGCGAAAGGTACTTGCGGTTCCTGCTCGGCGATCGGCTAGAACTAGGGTGATGAAGCTCGCGCGCGGTTTGGTCGTCGCTACGGTAATCGCGGCCTGTGTTCCCTTGGCGGCTGCCTGCGGCTCCGCACCCGATCCGAATCAGTTTTCCCGTGCCGGTAGCGGTTCGGGTGATGCGGGCGCGAGCAGCGCGCACGCGGGCTCTAGTGCGGCGGGTGGCAAGGTCGGCACGGCGGGTTCGAGCAACGGCTCGGGCGGTCACACGAACGGCGACGCCGGCGAAGGCAACGGCTCGTCTGGCGCGCCCAACGGCGGTGCGAGCAGCGGTGATGCAGGCGAGTCCGGCGCAGCGGGCGAGACGGGCGCGGGAGCTCCCAACGGCGGCACCGCAGGCGCGTCAGTTGGCGGCGCCGGCACGAGCGGCACTTCACTGGGTGGCGCGGGAGGGGGCGGCATAGCCGCCGGTGGAGCGTCGCTGGGCGGCGCGGGAGCGGGCGGCACCGCGCCGGCGGGTGGCGCGGGAACGGGCGGCACCGCCACCGGTGGGTCGTCGGTGGGCGGCGCGGGAACGGGCGGCACCGCTGCCGGTGGAGCGTCGCTGGGCGGCGCGGGAGCGGGCGGTACCGGCGGTGCCAATGGTTGTCCCGCGCTCCCTCCCACCGACAAGGCGGATTGCAACGTCAGCACGCCGTCGAGTTGCTTCTATTCGGGCGTCGCGTGCTCCTGCCTGGCAGCGGCCGGTCCAGGCCCAATCGGCGCGCACAAATGGGCCTGCTACGGTACGCCAGAAAAGTGCCCGAGCGCCAAACCGACTGCTGGCAATTCTTGCGCACAAAACCTCGGCGCAGAATGTCCTTACCCGAACCAGGACTATTGCATCTGCAAGGGGAACAGTCAGGACGCGGCGTGGGCCTGCCAGGCGCCGACCGCTACCTGCCTGGCCAACAAGCCGCCGCAAAAATTGGCATGCGGCCCCGTGCGAGCTTGTCAGTACTCGGACGTGTCGTGCTTCTGCAACGCCAGCAGCTGGAGCTGCCTCGGAGGCTGAGCGTGTGGTCAAGGGGCCGATGACGCCCGTATTGGCGTTCACGTTGGCCGCGTGTGTTGCCGGCTGCGCTGGGTCGAGTCGGCCGCCGACCTCGCGCGCGCAACCCTCGGCCGCACTGGCAAGCGCAGTGCCACCGGACCCTCAGCTCGAGCGAGGCCTCTGGCACGCGCCCGTGCCCGCGCCTCGAGACGCGAGCAAACTGGTCTGGGCAGGCACCGACGCGCCCGCGCCGTGTCGCGCCTTGGTCAACACCGGGCCCGTCACCCGCGTCGACAGTGAAGCCGAATTCGAGGCGCTGTTCTGCCGCGCCTCGGACATCGACTGGCGACGTCTGCAGCTCTTCTGGTATCGCTTGGCGCCGATGTCAGGTCGAGCATTGCTGACCGTAGACGTCGTTCTGAATGACTCGCAGATCAATTGGCTGATCGCCCCTGAGCCTTGTTCAGACCGGAACGGTCCGCCCGCACCCATGCCCGCCATCGTGATCGCGCGCAGCGATTGGCCGGTCATCGCCCGGCCAAGGCCAGACGTACCTGCCGATTGCCCAGCCACCCACGACGGCTACGGGTACTAGCGCTGACGATGGCTTCGGGTGAGAGGGGTTGATGGTCGAGCGCTACGGCCCGACCGGCTCAGCCTTCGGCGTCGGTTTGCGCGGCATTGCGTTCGCGCACCAGCGCCCAGAGCAGTACCGCGCCAAGCACGTCGAGGAGAGGCAGCGCGACGAAAAATGGATCGTAGCCATAGGTCGATACCAATTTTCCGAGCAGCAGCGTGAAGATCATCGTCCCTAAATTGCCACAGGTTCCGGCCATTCCGGTGACGGTCGAGACCTCGTTTTGACGGAACAAGTCGGTCGACATCGTGATCACGGTCACCGAAAGGGTTTGGTGCGCAAACCCCCCGAGGCACAATAGCGCGACCGCAAGGTAGGGGCTTTTGACCGTGCCAACCAACGCCACCGGCAGCATCAGCAATACGCCCACCGTGAACGCGGTGCGCCGCGCGTTGACCAGCGATAGGCGCGTATGACGCTGCACCGCGGACGCGATCAAGCCACCTGACAGGCTGCCGAAGTCGGCCGCGAGAAACGGCATCCAACTAAAGATCGCGAGCGCTTTCAGATCGAAGTGACGCGCGGCCACGAAATACGACGGCACCCAAAACGACAAGGTTCCCCAGGTCGGGTCGGCGAGCATGCGCGGTAGGCCAATGCCCCAGAAGTTGCGCTGTCGGAGCAGGGCGAAGATCGAAGGCGGCGCGCGGCCGCTCTGCAGGTGGCGCTCCTTGCCCGAAACTACGTAGCTGCGTTCGCTCGGGCTGAGCAAAGCGTGCCGATCTGGGTCGTTGTACAGGGCGAGCCAAAGCAGTGCCCAGGCGATGCCGACGCCGCCCGTGACGACGAAAGCGGCCTGCCAGTGATAGGCGTAGATGGCCCAGGCCACGAGTGGGGGCGCCATGACCGAACCAAAAGAAGCCCCAACATTGTAGACACCGCTCGCCAAGCCCCGCTCGCGGGCTCGAAACCAGACAGAGATGGTCTTCATCACGGCCGGGTTGGCCGACCCTTCCGCAAAACCCATGAGTGCGCGCAACGTTGCCAGGCCGATCCAACCACTGACCATCCCGTGGGCCATATTGACGACGGACCAGGCGACGGCGAAGAGCGCGAAGCCCACCCGCAAGCCCAGCCACTCGAGGACATAGCCGCAAATTGGCTGCAAGATCAGACCCACCTGAAAGCAGGTGAGGATCAGCGCGTACTGCTGATCGGTGAGCCCGAGCTCGGCCGAGAGCGTGGGCTTGGCGATGCCCAGTGAGTTTCGAGCGAGAAAATTCACGATCCCGCCCAGCATGAGCAGGACGATGATCCACCAGCGAAGCGCTTTGATCCGAGGCATGCAAGAAGTCGGACCCCCGGTGCGATAGCCCGTGGGGGTCCAGCGTGTGCGGTCCGAAGGATCGCACATTTCGCTGCCGCGCGGGGGAGCTACCCGGCCGCTAGCATCGATGAGGTGCTCCGGACCCCCAGCACTTCCGGCGCACGCGGAGCAAGGCGAGCGCGCCGATGGTGAGCCACGCGGCTAGCGGGCTCGACGGACTAGCTGGACGAGTGAATGCGCAACCTCCACTCGAACCATCGAGGGGTGTGCCGCCGCTCGTAGGCACCCCGCCGCTCGAGGCGCGGCTGCCCGCGCTCGCCGATAGGCCGCCCTGACCAGGGGCTCCGGCGTTCGGGGTGCCTGCAGCGCCGCTATCGCCAGCGGTGCTGCTATCGCCTGCCGCGCCGCCGTCGCCCGTCGCGCCGCTGTCCGCTCCAGTCCCGGCCGCGCCACTGCCCCCGCTGGCGCTGGTGCTGCCACCGCTCCCGCCTGCGCCGCCTCCGTCAACACTGGTTCCCAACAGGCGTGCGACGCGGGTTCTGGGCTTGTTTTCGACTTGACCAAACATACCCGCAATCATCAAGCGATCGCCGGGATACGGCGCGATAGCGCGAACCACGTCATCGATCGGAACCACGAAGTCGTCGGGAGTGCCGTCCGGCGCCAAGCGAACGATCGACTCGCCGCTCGGGAGCTGCTGCTCAATCAGGATCTTGTCACCGGACAAAACACCGAGGAAAGAGCGCACGCCGGCAGGGACAGCAAAGCTCGAAGCGATCCCGCCATTGCTTCCGATGTGAGCGAAACGTTTGTTCGGCGAACTTGCGCCAATCTCGGCAAAATTGGCAAAACACAGCACATCGCCGCCCTTCAACGATCCGAGCTTTGGATATGCCACCGGCACCACCGTGAACGAACTCGCCAATTTGCCGTCGCTGCCGATGCCCACCACGGCCTCATCCAGACCAAGCGTGAGCGAGCCGCTGGGCTGAATTAGGAAGTCGATGTTGCTCTGCGAGCTAGCGTCGGAGAAATGAGTAAACGTCGGGTCGAACGAGCCGCTGGCGTCGAGGCGGTCGAGGCCCACGCCGCCCGTGGTCCCGATGTGCAACTTGTTTCCCGCGAGCAGGATTTTGCCGATTTGAAGGAAGCGTAACGAGGGCTCGGGTACGAACGCAGTGTCGACGCTACCGTCCGCCTCGAGCTTCACCAGCGTGTTCAGCGCTCCCCCGAGCACGAACGTACCGCCGACGAAGATCCCGCCGGCGGCGTCGAGCGCGAGAGTTTGAATCGTCCCGCTCAGGGAGGTCAATTCGAACGGCGAAGTGAACGACGTGTCCAGCGTGCCGTCGGCTTCCAGGCGCGCGATCTCCACTCGCAATTGCCCAGCGACGTGGTCAAAACGCCCACCGATGATGACCTTGCCATCCGCCTGCACTGCGAGCGCGAAGACTTGGGGCGCACCCTGCTGCATGGAGACGCTCGCGAGCGGAACGTCGGCGAAGCTCTCATCGAGGACGGCGGCCGCAACGCTCCGACCGTGCAAACCAAGAGCCAAACACGCCGCGCTGACTATGGCTTTCATCACCTCTCCTCGCCGCAGGGAGCCTTCAGCTCGACGAGCAGCACGTCGGTCGGGGTGTCACCGATATTGTGCCCGGCGTGCGACTGGGCGGGCATCCAACTGGCTTCACCCTGGTGAAACTCGCGCGAGCGCTGGCTGCCGTCGGCGAAAGTGAGCTCGCGCTTGAACGGGCCAAGCGCATACAGCACGAAGCATGGGTGGTGGTGCAGGTGGGTCTTGGCCCCCGGCTCGTCGTGGTAGCGCAGCACGCGCACGAGCTGGTTTTCGAAGAGCAGCTGGTACTTGTCCCCGTCGGTGTGCAGCGGGTCGAGCTCCGTCGAACGCGCGGAAGCGTTCCGGACGCACGCCGTGCCGGCGACCACGAGCACGATGAGTAGCCCCCAGGCGATACTGCGAAAAGCGCGTACCCATGACCGAAATGGCTGATTCATGGCTGGCACTTTGAGCGAATTGCCTCTCAGTGAAAATGCACAATGCCGCGTACTGCTTATGCAATAATGCATAGGTGCTGGATTGGGATGATTTCAGAGTGTTCCTGAGCGTGGCGCGGGCCGGCACATTGTCTGCCGCCGCGCGCCTGCTGCAGGTCGATCAATCGACGATGAGCCGACGGCTCGCGGCATTGGAAGAGGCGGCGGGTGCTCGCTTGTTCGACCGCACGCCCGCCGGCTACTTGCTGACCAGCGCGGGGGAAGCGGTCCGCGGTCGGGTCGAGGAGCTCGAGTCGCAGGCGTTGACCATCGAGCGGCAGCTGCTCGGGCAAGACGCTCGACCGACGGGTCAGGTGCGCCTGGCCGCATCGGACAGCTTTGCTGCTTGGTTCTTGATGCCGCGGCTTGCCGCGCTGCACACGCGCTGTCCGGGCGTTCGGCTAGAGCTCGTCACCGGCAACCAGGCCGTGAATCTGGCACGCCGTGAGGCTGACATCTCGCTGCGCCTGACCAAACCCAAAGAGCCCAATCTGATCGCACGGCGACTCGGCCAAGCCGCTTGGGCGCTGTACGCCTCATCCAGTTATTTGCAGCGTCATGGCAAGCCATCCGTTCGTGGACGCCTGAGGGGACATCGCGCGGTGGGCTTCGATCTGGAATTGCAAGGTACCGTCGGTGCTCGCTGGTTAGCCAAGCAGGGCAACTTGGCGGAAGTCCCATTGACCTGCAATTCGCTGATGTCACAAGCGGCTGCGGTGGTGGCCGGCCTTGGCTTGAGTCCTCTGCCTTGCGTGTTCGGAGACCGCGAACCTGGCATCGAGCGCGCCCTGCCCCGCACGATCGGCGCGCACGATCTCTGGCTCGTCGTGCATCCAGACGTCAAGCAGAGCGCACGCGTGCGCGCGGTCATGGACTATCTGACCGAGCTCGTGTTGTCAGAGGCCGCCCTGCTCGCCGGTAACGCCAGGGGCAAGCGTTGAAATCATCGGGGCACGAATGCCTGACTGAGTTCGGGAGCGACTTGCAATCACACGCAAGCGCAGCATCTCGAAGGCAACCAATCGCGATCATTTCGGAATCGGCGAGCCGCGGTCACTGCTGGCGGCTCCCGCCGAGCTTTCCGGGTTTGGCGAACGCTGAATCCCCGAGGCGTCGTACCCGCCCGATCCGCCGGCTGAAAATGATCCCGACGACGCGGACGAGCCGAGTTGGATCCAACTCCCATCGTCGAAGTCGACCCCAGGCAAATTCGGATCACGCATTGGCAGCGCTCCCGCTTGCGGACCGATAACACCGACGTTCGACGCCGCGCCGCCGCTCGGCACGGGCTTCTCGAGGTTCAAGCCCCCCGAGCTACCGGCACGAGAGCCGGCAGCGGTTCCGGCGAATCCGCCCGTTGCCGCGCTCGACGCGCCACCGCGAGCGCTGCTTCCGCCAGCCGGGGTAGGCGGTCGTTGCCCGCCATCCTCTCCGTCTACGGCCCCACCGCAGCCGATAACCGACAAAGCTACGAAGAGTCCAATCACGACGCTGCTGCTTTTCATTCGTGCACCTCGATCTCCTCTGTGTCGATTCGTGCGCAAATGGGTGAGCGCGTTCGAGCGTCGCAAAAATCGCTCACAGCAATTCGTCGAGCGGGCTAGCTGCGCGCGCGACGAGCGATTCCGAGACATGCAAGTAGCGGGCGGTCGTTCGAATACTGCGATGACCGAGCAGTACTTGGATGAGACGCAAGTTCGTTCCGTGTTCGAGGTGATACGTGGCAAAACTATGCCGAAACGCCCGAGGCGTTACTCCGCCGAGCCCGGCTTCGTGCGCAGCTAGTCTTACTGCTCGACGCGCGACTTCGGCGTTCGCCGCGTTGCCGCGCGCTGACGCGAAGAGCCAGGGGGCAGGGGGGCGTACCGCCCGCCAATAGCTCCTTAGGATCGCGAGCAAATCGCTTTTCAGCGTGACCAACCGCTCGCGTTGACCCTTGCCATGCCGTACGCAGATGACGCCTCTCTCGGCTTGGATGTCGCGTGTCTCCAATCGGCATGCCTCGTTCAGTCGTAGCCCGGTGGCGTAAAGAAGCTTGCAAAGAGTCCGATACTTTTCGCTTCTCATGCCTGCAAGAGGCGGCGGACCTCGCTCGGTGCAAGCACGCGCGGTACTCGCACTTTGTCTCGAGGCCAGCCCAAAAAAGCCGTTACGTCAGGCCGACCGAGGGTGCGCGTATAGAGGAATTTTATCGCAGCGAAGTGCTGGCGTAGACGCGGGGCGCTCAGGTTGCGAGCTGTCAAGTGTCTGACCCACGCTCGGGCATCCTTCTGCCCGGCCTCGTTTGGTCGGAGACCATTGTAGCTAGCAAAGTCGGCTACCGATCGTAGGTAAATACTTACGGTGCGCGCTGCCAACCCTGCGAGTTCGAGATCGTGACGCATTGTGACGAGCCATTCAGCCATTCGAACCTCCTCGATGTGGCTCAAGCCGGCAAATCCAAGAGCGCCGGATTGCGTTTGTGGCGGCCAGCGCGAGCCGATACCCGTTCACTTATCTATCTCAGCATGATGCTCACTTTGAAGGTGGCATGACGGAGATCGCCATGGGCTAACTACGATTCGCACATTCAGTATATGTACCGCGCGTGCCCTCCACTACGTTGCAACGTTGGAGGAGTCCGTCCGAGTGGCGAATCAGGGCAGGTCGAGCACGAGCAATGCGCCGCAGAAGAAGCGGCGTGGGCGCACGAGCCCCACGGAGATGCTGAACGAGCAATGGGGGCTCTTAATTGCGATCCAGGGAAATATTCGAGGGATCACCGTTGCTCAGCTGCGCGAGAAGACCGGGCTTGCTCGCTCCACCACGTATCGGTATCTGAAATTTCTGCAAGAAGCCGGTGTGCCGCTTGCGGTCGAAACACGGAATGGTGAGGCCCGTTATCGGTTCTTGAGAGCTTCCGAATTGCCCGCGATGGGATTCAGTGCGCTTCAGATTGCGGCCCTCCACCTAGCACGACAGGAGCTCGAGCCTCTCGCAGGTGCCGAGTTGGTGAGTGAGCTGGATGCTTTCCTAAAGAAGCTGCGACCGAACAAACCCCAGCTTGCCTTTCGATTCGCACCTCGCGGTCCAGGCCAGCCGGATGTGCTGAAGGCGGTCGATCGCGCCCTCCACCGCGGACGACGTGCCCACATCGAGTACCGCGCGGCGTCGCGGAACGGCGCTTCCAGCATCGTTCACATCGAGCCGCTGCTGCTCAACGTGGCTGAGGGCGAGCCCTATCTGCGCGCGTTTTGCGTCGAGCGCGACGCGGAGCGCACTTACAAAGTGGCTCGGATCGCGCAATTCGAACTCACCGACGAGCCCGCCACCTATCGCCCTGCACAAGCCCCCAAGGATACCTTCGCTCACTCGGTCAAGGCGTGGTCCGGCGCAGTCTTGACCGTCAAAATCAAGCTCGACCCCGAAGTCGCCTGGCGCGCGCGCGAGTATTCCCTCGTACCCGACCAAACGCTCGAAATGATGCACGATGGCAGCGTCGTGGTTGCGGCACGAGTGTCCGGCATCGTCGAAGCCACTCACTGGGTGCTGTCCTGGGGCGGAGCCGCAGAGGCTTTGGAGCCGCCCGAGCTACGCCAAGCGACATGTGACGCGCTTCTCAAAGCGCTTGGAAAGTACGATGGCCCTGGGCCCACCAAGGCCCACCGAGGAAAATCGAAGGAGCAAGAATCACGTCGTCCCGCGCAGGGTGGGACTCGTAGCGCGTAGGGTGAGGCAATGAGCACTGCAGCGAAGGAGAGTTGGTCGGACCTGCGAAACGCGCGATTTCTTGCAGTCTTGCGACAATTCGTGGTTTGGGAAAAGCGGGGCCCCCGAAGCGGTCGCGCAAAACTGACCGCGCCCCCGAACTCGTGGGCTCCACTCGACCAAGCCGTGGTGGTGCGGGGCTGATGCGCGTGCTCGTTGGACTCGAGCTTGGCGGCGCCAGCCTCACCGGACATGATGCCTTGTCGCTCGGTGGCGCGGCAATCGGCTCGGTTTGTTGGGGGCGAACTCAACTGCTCGGCGATCTGGAGCTTCGGCTCGGCCTTGCGCGTCCTCGAACGTCGCACGCAGTTCGCGTGGCGCGGTTCGCAGCCCGCATGTCCCAACTGGCCCCCAAGGGACGCTACTATTCGCGCGCGTTTGGCGTCGATGCCTTAGGCACCGCTGCGGCGATGCTCGCGCTGCGCGATGTACTGGTCGAGGCTGGTTGGGCGGGGCAGCCACTCGAGGGCGCCGGGAAACGGCTCGAGGCACTCCATGAGCTCGAGCAACTGAAGGAGCTGGAGCTACCCGCCGGGGATGCCGACCGCTTGATCACGACAGCAGTCGAGCTCGAACGAAGGAGCTCGGCCCTTTACGATGAGTTGACTCTGGTCGAACCGACCGAGGAATGGTCCAGCGCTTGGCGACGGATCTTCGCAGCCTTGGATCGTGCGGGCACGCCGGTTCGGCTCGAACACCTCGAGATGCGCCTTGCGCCCGCGGATACTGACCTCGGTCGATTACAGCGCGCGCTGCGCGGCGAGCGGCGCGATGGACCCCCACTCGAGCTCCGTGGAGATGGATCTTTCGCGGTCATCGAGTCGGAGACCTCGTGGCAAGCCGCACACGCAAGCGCGGCGATCCTCGCTCACGCGACCGAAATCGATACGGTCGTGATCCGTGAGCATGACGCTGCCGCATTGGACAATGCGCTCGCCGCGTTGGGTGTCCGCACGCAGGGCCTGCGCACTGTCAGCCCGTGGCGCTCTGCGCTTCAGATATTGCCACTCGCGCTAGAGCTAGCATTCGAGCCCAAAGATCCGTACCGGGTGCTGGAACTGCTGACGCTCTCCGTTGGCCCGTTCACTGGCTTCATCGGGCACGCGCTCGCCCGAGCACTCGCGCAATCACCTGGGATCGGCAGCCCAGCCTGGGAAGCGGTGAAGCAACAATTGCCGAGCCGCGAGCAAACGTCGACGCGAGCGCACAAGCATCTAGCGCGGATCGCCGAATGGCTCGAGGCGCCGGGGGTCGATGCTCGACTTGGCGCGCCGGTTTCGACCTTGCTCGCCGTGGTGCAACGTGTGCGCGACTGGATCCTGAATCGGATTGCGAGCGCGCCCGACGAATCGCTGTTGCTTGCTGCAGCTCACCAAGCAGCGGCGTTGAGTGCTGCTCTCGAGAGTGACCCGAGGGTGACGCTAACGCTAGTTCAGGTGCGCCAATTGGCCGAGTCGGTGCTCGCGAGTGGAACTTCCGCCGAGCTGTTGCGTGAGTCCGCGGGGCGGATCCCCTGCGTCGCTTCACCGAGTCACTTGCGAAAGGCGCATGAGCAGGTGCTGTGGTGGTCGTTCACCGCTCCGCCCAGCGCTCATCGCACAGCGCGTTGGCGTCGACAGGAGGCCGTAGCGCTAGCGAAGGCGAGCCTGAGCTTCCCGGAGCCTGGACAACGGCTCAGCGCGCGCGCGGCCGCCGCGCGGGTCGCGTTTTGCTCTGCGATTCAACGACTAGTGCTTGTGGTCCCGAGCGAGCAGGCGGGCCAATCGTTGGCTCGTCACCCTCTCTGGGAAGAGCTCTTGGCCGGCACCGGTCTCGATGAGCCTGCGTTTGCGCGAGTGACGGTGAGCGCCCGCCAACTCTGCGAGCCGGGGACACACGATGTGCGGCTGAGCCCTCCGCCCCGGCTCGTGCGCCGCGAAGCGCTCGCGCTCCCCGGCGGGCACTCCGAGTGGCGGGTGCCAGAGGAGGTGGCGTTGCCCGTCAGCTTTTCGCCGACGAGCCTCGAGGCGCTGCTCGGTTGCCCGTTGGAGTGGGTCCTGCGCTACCGCGCGTCGGTTCGCTCAGGCGGACACGCGCTTCCCCCTCTCTACTTGCTCAACGGCAGCCTCGGCCACCGCCTAGTCGAGATGCTGCACGGCGCGGGGGCCTTCGAGGGCGACGAAGCCAGCCTGCGTGCTCTGGCCGAGGCACAACTGAAACCATTGTTCGAGCGCGAAGGCGCGGTGCTACTTCGCCCCGGGCTCGGTTTCGAACGCGCGCAACTCGAACAGCAGCTCGTGCGCGCGGTGGTAGAGTTGGCTCGACTGATGCGCAGCGCCAGTCTGCGCATCGTCGCGGTGGAGCAGGATATTCAGGCTGCGTGGCAGTCTGGTCGTCTCGAGGGGCGGCTGGATCTGCTGGTGGCGACGGAGCACGGTGAACATGCGATCGTCGACATGAAGGGTGGCATGGCAACCTATCGCGACCTCTTGCGATCTGGGCGAGCCGTACAGCTTGCTGCCTATGCTTTCGCGCGCACGGCAGACGGCTCAGCGTGGCCAGACGCTGGGTATTTCTCGCTCAAACAGGGTAAGTTGTTCGGCCTCGCGTCGCGGGTCCTTCCCCACGCCGAGGTGATCGCCGGACCGAGCTTGAGCGACACCTGGCAGAGCGTGGAGCGCTCCGTGCGCCGCGCGCTCCCCCTGGCGCAGGCTGGGAGATTCGCTGTGACCGGGGTGCGCGGGGCGCCACCGCTGCTCGCCACGTTGGGAGTCTCTGAGACGGAGGCGTCACGGCACTTCGCGCTACCGAGCGGAGCTCGCTGCAAGTACTGCCAGTACGACGCTTTGTGCGGCCGTCGCTGGGAGGTGCTGCAATGAGTGCGGTTCTCGGCACCCATTCAGCTTCAGGGGTTCGCCTGATCGGAGCGAGCGCCGGCAGCGGCAAGACTTATCGGCTCACGCAAGAGGTGACCCGAGCCGTCTCGCCCTCAGCGCACGGTGCGATCGAGCTCGAGGGACTCGTTGCGGTGACGTATACGCGCAAAGCGCAGGCCGAGCTCGAGGCGCGCATTCGTCGCTCCTTGCTCGAAGGTGGTGCATTCGAGCGCGCCAAGCAGCTGCCGCTCGCCTACCTCGGCACCGTGCACTCGATCGGCCTGCGCCTAATCCAAGAATTTGCGCTCGACGCGGGCCTGTCGCCCGAGGTGGATGTGATCCCCGGCAATGAAGGGCGGCGCTTGTTGCAGGCGACACTCGAGCAGGAGCTCGACCCGATGCTGCGCCAGCGCCTCCAAGAGCTGTCGCTCGAGCTCCAATTGAACTGGGACGCGCGTACCAGCCGTAGCGACTGGGTCACGCCAATCGACGACATCATGACGCTCGCTCGCGGTAACCGCATCCGTCCCGAGCACCTTTCGGCCATGGCGGGTCGCTCCAGCACGGGCTTGCTGGCCATCCTGCCGGTCGCTGCTCTAGAAGGCTCCGAGCTCGAGCGGGTGCTCATCAGCGAGATCGAATCTGCGCTCGCAGGCCTCTCGAGCTTGGACGACAACACCAAAAAGACGGCAGACGCCGTTCAGCAATTGCGTGCCGGGCTGCGTGATCTCCAGCGCGGTTGCCTCACCTGGAGTGGTTGGGCGCGCCTCTCTCGGCTCGAGCCGGGCAAGCGCTCGCAGCCCTGCGTCGAAGGTGTCACCGCCGCGGCCGGCGCGTACCTCGCTCATCCACGGCTGCGCGCTCAGCTCGTCGAGCTCACCGCGCTGATCTTCGAGGCCGCCCGTGTCGGCCTTTTGACCTACGCAAAGTGGAAGGCCGAACGCGGCCTGGTCGACTACGTCGACATGATTGACCGTGCGCTCGACGTTCTGGCCCTGCCAGGTGTCGAGCGGGAGCTAGGGGAGCGCTTGCGCTTGCTTGTGGTCGACGAGTTCCAGGACACGAGCCCGATTCAGCTCGCGCTCTTCGCCCGCCTGCACGCCATCGCACGGCGTTCAGTCTGGGTCGGGGATCGCAAGCAATGCATCTTCGAGTACGCGGGGGCCGATCCGGGTTTGATGGACGCCGTGGCGAACTGGGTGAACGCGGGGGGAGGCGAGCAGGAGACGCTCGAGCTCAACCGCCGTTCACGCCCAGAGCTGGTGCGGTTCAACACCGCGCTCTTCTCCGCGGCCTTCGCAGAGCATGGCTACTCTGCAAAAGAACTGCAAGTGAAGGCATTCCGCCCAGCGCTGCCGGAACTGTCCGCGGTGTCCCCCCTCGGGCTCTGGTGGCTCGAGGGCAATGATCAGCTCGCAGCGATCGCGCTCGGCGTCGCGCGACTGCTGGATGATGGATCCATGCGAGTCCTGGATCGCGCCACGGAGAAGGTCCGCCGGGCACGCCCCGGTGATATCGCAGCGCTCGTTTATTCGAACGCCGACGCCGAGCGACTATCCTATGCTCTTAAAGAGCGCGGCATCCTCAGTGTGCTTGCGCGTGTCGGACTCCTGACCACGCCAGAGGGGACCCTGGTCGCGGCGGCGCTCAGCTACTTAGTCGACGCCCGAGATACGCTCGCGAGCGCCGAGCTCGATGCGCTCACTGGCTTCGACGGACTCAGCGCTCACGAATGGCTCGGGGCGCGGGTCCGCGCCGCGAACACGGCCAGTGAGGGTCCTCCAACTGTCGCCGGTTGGAGAGCCCTCTTGGAATCCGTCAGACGCGATCTCCCCTCTCTCTCTCCGGCCGAGGCGCTCGACCGTGTGCTCGGAGTCCTCGATGTCTGCGCGCTCGCCGTTGCCTGGCCGGATCCACAGCAGCGTTTGGGAAACCTCGAAGCATTGCGCGCGCTGGCTGCCGCCTACCAGCAGCGCTGCGCCTATCAACGCGAAGCTGCATCGCTCGCGGGCCTCTTGCGCTATTTCGAAGAAACCCAACAGGTCATTCGTCAACGCGACGAAGAGCGCGCCACCGACGAACAACACGTCGGCCACGCCGACGACGCGGTCGTCATCTCGACCTTTCACAAAGCCAAGGGTCTCGAATGGCCGGTGGTCATTGTCTCCAGCCTCAACCGTGAACGGAGGCGCGACGCCTTCGATGTCGCTCCGGAGAGCGATTCAGATCACTTCGACGCTTCTGAGCCGCTAGCGGGTCGCTGGATCCGATACTGGCCCTGGCCCTTGAGTCCTTCCCAGCGCGGCAACGGCCCGCTCGCCGAGCGCGCGGGAACCTCCCCAGCTGGCCGCGCCATCGCCGAGCGAGAACACCGTGAACGAGTCCGTCTTCTCTACGTCGCGTTCACTCGCGCGCGCGATCACCTCGTACTGGCAGTCCCCCTACGCAAGACCAACGGCCCCGCGACCGCCTGGCTCGACGAACTGCGGGATGCACAGGGCCCACTCCTCACTCTGCCCGAGCCAGACGCGCTGCAGCCGGAGCTCGCGATCCGGGGCGTGGATGGAAGATCTGTCGTCCCCTCGAGAACATGGCGTCTCGACGCGCGCGCGGCCGCGGCGGACGATGCGCATGAAAGCGATCTACGGTCAGCGGAGTCTTCGATTCGCTATTGGTTTGCCCGCTCCCAGACAGCAAATGACGCCGATATTCCGCCGTATCGCATCACCCCCTCCAAAGGCGCAGATCGTTCGCTGGCACTCCCCACACCAAGCGTGATCTCTGTGACTCGCTTCACCCGTCGCATGGCCTTCACTCATGCGAATGGGACGACCTGGGACGCGATCGGCACCGCGCTTCACGGCTTCCTCGCTGCTGATCAGCACGATCTCAGTGTCGAAGAGCGTACGGCGATCGCCCAACGCATTCTTACGAACGCCGAACTCGGCAGCATGTTCGCAGCGGATACTTTGCTCGCTGCGAGCGACGCATTCCGTAGCTATGTCGAGAGCAGCTGGCCCAGCGCCAAGTGGCACCGCGAGATCCCGATCTCTGCGTTGCTCGAGACTGAGCACGGTGCGCGGCGCATCGAGGGCACCATCGATTTGTTGTTGGAAACCCAGTCAGGATATGTGATCGTGGACCACAAAAGCTTCCCCGGGCGTCAGGAACATTGGGCAGAGCGCGCGCTCGGCTATGCGCCGCAGCTGTTTACGTACGCGAAGGCGATTCGAATGATGGGCGCGGAGGTTTTGGCGATGTTGGTGCACTTTACGGTGGGTGGGGGAGTGGTGGAGGTGGGTGGTGCTTGAGGTAGTCCGCAAACTTCCAGTGCAGAGGGGGCCCGACCCGTTTGCCTGGCCGGGAAATGGCGTCGCAGAAGTTGGCACACCCGTAAGGCACAAGACTTCAATGGAGCCGTCGCTTGCGCGGGGGACTGGGTGGCCCCGCCGGGCTCCCAGTCCATCGAAGCGCGAGCGCAATTCAAATTCGACGACTGGGCACCCCGACAGGTAGCGCAGATCAATGCTCCACGCGCAGCGCCCCTTTTAACTTCCCCTTAAGATGCAAGTAACGACAATTCTCGCGACGTTGCCTATTTGACTCAGATTCTGACCCCAACCCACCTCAGAGAGCGAAGAACGATGCCGATACTGACATTCGAAGAACTGGAGAAAGCTGTTTCTGGAACGGCCGCGGGGTTCCGGGTGACGACTCGCCTCGAGCCTCTGGGAGGTGCTGACGACAAGCTTTATCCGCCGACATTCGGCGACGCCGTTCGGATCCCCGTTCCGGTTGGTCAAGAACGTGAGGAGCGTCGCAAGAGCAAGTACGCCGTCGAATGGCGGCGCATCGGCGGCACCTCCAAGCTCTGCGTTGTGCTCGATTCGGTGGCTTCTCAAGCCAACCGTCTGGAAACCGCACTCCTAGATGGATATGAGCGAGGCGAGCTCAGGTTCCCTTTTGCTCGCGTCGACTTTACTGGCGCTACCCATGATGACCCAGCTCTCGATCTCTCGACTCTCGGCGGCGATGGGTACATCACAACGCTTGAAGCGCCTCACCGCCTAGCCGATGCGCTACTTCGCGACAGCCTGATCGACGGCAAACCGTTCCGCTACACCGACGCGGGGCGCCGCTTCACGGAAGCTTCCCAATCGAACGCGACACCTCTGTTCGTTCTTTGTCCTTCATCGCTCGTCTTCGGCCTCTGGGACTCGACCGGTCCTAAAGGCGGCCTCGGCTCGAAGTTTCAGCGCGCAATCGTGAGCGAAATCGTTGGTGTAGGGTCGAACTCGGAACGCGCACGTCGAGCCGGATCGATCCCACGGGCATAGAAAAGACCGAGATCTACGAGGCAAAACTGTCTGGTGAAGGAGGGTCGCAGGATTGGACCGCCGATTCCAACGAGGCGAAGCTGGACAAGAAGCAGCCGATGCTCCTGAAGCGTGGCGGTGAAAAGGCGGGCTCTCCGGCCGTCATCAACCACGGCAATGTCAAACCTTCGCAAGATCCCGAAACGGGTGGAGTCACGGTCGATTATGCTGAGCAAGTCACGGTTCTCTCCCTCCCTGCGCTCCGACGACTTCGCTTCGCGACGGCGTCAAATAGCGAGCGACTCGAGTTAGAGGAGCGCCGGAAGGCGGAGGTCTCAGCCCGCACACTCCTTGCGGCTTTGGCGCTGGCCGCTGTCGTCTATCAACGAGAAAATGGATACGATCTTCGCTCCCGGTGCGCGCTGCGCGCGCTGGGTCCGCTCTCCTTGGAGCTCATTGGTGGTGATGGCGCTGAAAGTACAACCTTCTCTCTCGACCGAGATTCCGCAAAAAGATTGCTCGACGAGGCGAAGCTGGTGGCTGCAAAACGTGGAATGTCGTGGCCGCAGGAGCCCTTGACGTTGATCCCGGCTCCTAAGCTCGTGGGCCTAATTCGCAAGAGTCGACAAATCAGTGTCGTAGAGGAGCAACCTACATGATCGCAGTTGAGGTCCAATTCCTCACGGGCCGCTATGCAGCTACGAGCTTCAATGATCGCGATGCGCCCGAGTGGCCTCCTCACCCCGCACGACTTTTCTCCGCGCTCGTAGCAACCGCACACGAGCACGAGGAGCTGACGAACTCGGCGCGATTCGCATTGCAATGGCTTGAGGCGCAGGGCGCTCCTGAGATCGAAGCGAGCGAAGCCGAGCGCAGAACAATTATTGCAACCTACGTGCCCGGGAACCATTCGGGAGTGGTGCGCGGTTGGGAGGCCGCGGAAGAAAAGCTCGAACGTGCGCGTGCGGCGCTCGCGGAAGCAGAAGTGACGGGTGCCCCAAAGGCGGTGAAATCAGCCCACGGCGCCGTAGCGAAGGCAAAGAACAAATTCAACGAGGAGATGGCAATGGCCATCGAAGACGATGGAAGTGGCAATGCTGAAGTCGCCCGCCAAATGCTCCCGGAACGTCGTGGCCGACAACCCCGCACGCTGCCAACCATGACGCCCCACACACCTCTTGTGCGGTACTCATGGCCCGCTGCCGAGCCGGGTCTCGAAGTGAGGGCCAACCTACAAGAGGTTGCTCGGAGGCTTGTTCGGTTAGGGCACTCGTCGTCACTGGTTGCTTGTCGGGTGCTCGAACGACCGCCGCATTCCGAGACGAAGGGATCCAGCTCTCCGTTGCATCGTTGGAGGCCGTCAGTCGGCCATGGAGTTCGCATGCGAGTCGCGAGTCAAGGACAGCTCGAGCGCTTGGAGCAAGCATTCGAGAAGCATCGCGGTGTCGAGCCTCGATCCCTACCGGCGGTGCATCAGACCTACGAGCGCGAAGGCACTGAAGCGAGTTCGACGGATTCTAGATCAGTCTTTGGTGAGTGGATCGCTTTCCGAGAGACTGCTGGGGAGAATGGCCGCCGGCTGGGGCTCAAACTGTCGAAGACGGAAGACATCACTCGAGCTGTGCGGGGCGCCTTGCTGAGCCACGCCGAAGAGCACATCCCGGAGGTGCTTAGCGGTCACGGCGAAGGTGGGCGTCCGTTAGAACGTCCGCACGTGGCCTACGTGCCCCTCGCTGACATCGGCTCACAGTATGCCTCCGGGAGTGTGCTTGGCGTCGCCATTTTGCTGCCGCGGGCGATCGAGAGGGATGAGCGACGCGCTATCCTGCGCGCGATCGGTCGCTGGGAGCAAAACGGGCTCCGGTTGACTTTGGGTCGCGCCGGTGCGCTTGCGCTTGAACGCGTGGTCGACAATGACCCGCGCAAGACTCTCGATCCCGAATGGTGGCTCCGCCCCGCCCGTCGCTGGGGTTCCGTCACGCCAATTGCTCTCGATAAGAACCCAGGCAACCTTTACTCGAAAGATCCTGGGGAAGCATCGGCCGCCGCCCGCAAGGCAGAGGAGATCGTCAGGCGCGCCTGTCAGCGCGTCGATCTCCCCGAACCTCGCTGGGTAGAAATCATTCGCCGGTCACTCTTCGATGCTGCTCCGCCTGCGCGCAACTACATGCCATTCCCCAAGAAGACTTCTAGTGGTTCGGGGTTCAGTCGAGTGTGCGTGCATGTCGAAATGTGCTTCGAAGCACCCGTGACCGGACCCGTGCTGATCGGCGCCGGTCGATACTTCGGAATGGGACTTTGTCGCGGGCGGGAGTGATGCCGTCGACATGGGTCGAGACACAATACTACGCTTCGATGAGCGCTCGACGCGGAGTCTTCGGAGCGATATCTCAACCTCCTCTGGAAGCTCGCGAAGGTGCTCAACCATGGATCGACTAAGCCCGCCCTCGTACTGAGCGTAAGCAAAGAAGGCACTGAAGAAGGTATCCTTATGACTCCCGATTGCTTCAGCGATTTCTTTTACGCCCTCTGGGGCCGCGTGCCTTTCGATTGGCAGACACGACTCCTCAAGCGTGTGGTGAGCGAGGGCTGGCCCTCCACTCTCGATTTACCTACCGGAGCTGGAAAGACAACTGCGCTAGACATTGCCGTGTTCGCGCTGGCGCTGGATGCGAGTCGTCCGCCTGAGGAGCGCAAGCAATCGCGTCGCATCGTACTCGTCGTCGATCGACGCGTCGTGGTCGATCAAGCCTTCGAGCGGGCCGTAGCGATTGCGAGGAAGGTCGGTGACGCTAGAGACGGCATCTTGGCGGAGGTAGCAAACGCCTTACGGGAGTTGTCGGGCAGTCTCGAAGGGTTGCCGATTCTGCCGGCGATCCTCCGTGGAGGGATGCCTCGTGAATCCGAATGGGCCAAATCGCCGAGCCAGCCCGTAATCCTCACTTCTACGGTGGACCAGGTTGGTTCGCGTCTTTTGTTTCGCGGGTATGGCGTTTCGGAAGGCATGCGTTCGGTACACGCGGGCCTGCTCGGGTGCGACACGCTACTCCTGCTTGATGAAGTGCATCTCGCGCGGCCATTCGAAGAAACTCTCTCGGCAATCACGCGGTTCTATGCCGCGGCTCAATCCGATCGACTCGCGCGGCCTCTTCGGTTCGTGCGGATGTCAGCCACGGTTGCGAGCACCGAGGACGACACATTTGGGTTGATTGAGTCGGACCGCCTGAACCAATCTTTGAGGGCCAGGCTTACGGGGCAGAAATTTGCCGTGCTTCGGCAAGTGAATACTCCTCGTGACCCCGGCAAAGCAGCAGACGCGTTGGCGAAGGCTGCGGTTCGCGAGATTCAGCGGCTTAGTATGGGAAAGGGGCGCGCCCTAGCTGTCATCGTGAATCGTGTCGAAACAGCTAAGAAGATTGCAAATCTAGTGCAAGAAGCGGTCGGTGCGGAGTGGATCGTGAGCCTGCTCACCGGACGGATGCGCCCACTCGATCGGATCGACAAGCAGGCGGTCGTGCTCGATCACGTTGTGGCCGGACGAACGCGGAGCGACGAATCTCCTCGGCTCGTCCTCGTGTCGACCCAGGCGATTGAGGCAGGCGCGGACTTCGATTTCGACGCCCTCGTCACAGAGTGCGCGAGCCTCGACGCGCTCCGCCAACGCTTCGGTCGTCTGGATCGCCTGGGCGACCTCGGCGCCACCGAAGCTGTCATCCTTGCCGGTTCGAGCGGTGTCGATGAGAAGGCTGAGTCCGATCCGATCTACGCCGATGCTCTCCGCGAAACTTGGCGCTTTTTGAGCAATAAGGCGGTGATCTCGACCGAGCGCGATGGTCCGGTCATCGACTTCGGAATCGATGCGATGAACGATTTGCTCCAAGCAATGAGCGACGAGCAAAGGCGAACGCTCATTGCGCCCCGCCGCGTCGCGCCGATCTTGACTTCGAGCCACCTTGATCGCTGGGTGCAGACGTCGCCCGCCCCTCACGCGGATCCCGAGGTAGGTCCGTTTCTGCACGGCATCGGCCGCGGTGCCCCCGAGGTTCAGATCGTTTGGCGTGCTGACATCGAACCGGCAGATTTGAACGAGGATGAGCTCCCCAGACTTCAGGAGGTCCTTGACGCTGTCCGCCCGAGCTCCCTTGAAGCCCTCAGCATTCCTATCTGGGCAGCCAAGCAGTGGCTCGGTCGAATACATGCGCGTAGCTCGGGAAGCGAAGCCACACCCGAGAAAGGTACGTCTACCATCGCTGACGTGGAAGGCGCTCCGGACGAAGAAACCCAAGATGCTCCCATCACGCTCGCGCCGTCGTTAGTCTGGCGAGGCGGAAGCGTCTCGTTGATCGACACCCCAAATGATCTTCGGCCTGGCCTCGTCCTCGTGGTGCCAAGTTCCTATGGCGGGCTCGACGCACGGTTTGCCTGCTGGGACGCAGAGAGCAACTCTCCGGTGGCCGACCGCGGTGACGAGGCGCAACTTCTGCAGAAGGGACGAGCCGTCCTTCGCTGGCACCCTGCTGTGATCCAAGGGTGGGCTACCGATCAGTCCGCAATCGTGCGAAACGGTCCGAAAGTAGCCGAAGACGATGTCGAAGAGCGCGGTGCGGCCGCCGAGCGGAGCGCTTTCCTCGAATGGCGAGCGCTAGCGCTTTCAGCAGAAATACTTCCTGGCTGGGTGAGATTGGCACTTACTCACTTGGACAATCGCAGTTCTACGACACGGGTTGAGTTTGTTCAGGGGATTGACGTGAAGACTGGCCCTTGGCGTGCACAGGCCAAGAGAGCCCTGGTGCCCCGTACCGCTCTGCGTGAGCTTTTGGGTGTCCCTGAATTCAGGCATGCTCCCATCGTTGATGGGGCGACCGAGCCTGCCACCGAAGGCGACGAGGGAAGCTTCCTCGGTTCACCGATTTCGCTCAAGAATCATCTCGGGGGAGTGCGTGACCTCGCTGAGCGTTTTGGTGAAGCGTTGGGCCTTACGCTAGAGCTCACGAAGGATCTCGCGCTTTCCGGCTGGATTCATGACCTCGGCAAGGCTGATCCACGTTTCCAACTCCTCCTGCATGGAGGAGACCCGGTGCGTGAAGCCGCAGCCCCTGAGCTACTCGCGAAATCGGCTATCGTGGCCACCGATCAAGCCGCGCGTAGCCGCGCTCAGGAGCGCTCGCGTTATCCAAAGGGCATGAGGCATGAGCTTTTGTCGGTGGCCCTCGTCGAGAGAGAGCCCTCTGTTCGTGAGCGCGCTCACGACTGGGATTTGGTGCTACATCTAGTTGCCTCTCATCACGGTTGGTGTCGGCCGTTTTCCCCTCCAGTGCTCGATCCGGACCCGCAACTGGTTTCGATCGAATTTGAAGGAACTAAATTGACGAGCTCAAGCGCCCACGAGCTCGAGCGCTTCGATTCGGCGATCCCGGAGCGTTTCTGGAGACTGGTGCGCCACTATGGGTATTGGAGTCTCGCCTGGTTGGAAGCAGTCGTTCGACTCGCTGATCATCGAGAGAGCGAACGAGAGGTTTCAAAGGAGAGACCCGATGACAAATGAATCGTCGCAAGGCCTGCTCGTTCGTGGCATTGACGGGACCACCCCGCTGGGTTTTTTGGCTGCGCTGGGATTGCTGCAAGTGCTCCAAGATTCAGCAGGCCCCACACAGCAACCTCCTCGCCTTTGCTGGAAGCAGTTGGACGCTTGGCGGCCCGTTTTTCACTGCGCTAGCTCGTTGGAGTCCGTTGCCCAGCTGATTTTCGAAGATCGAACGCGGTACGCTGATTCGCCGGTTCTCAAATTTCGCTATGTGAAGCAGGAGAAACAAGGGCCGAAAGCCGTTGGCGGACTGAAGGCCCCACTCGCGGTTGTGCGCGCTTGGACGTTTGTTCGTCGCGAAGAAGAGGACGAGGCGTCGATCGCCTATGGGGCAGCGCTTTTCTGTGAGGACGTTACGGATCCCAACAAGCAGCCGGCCTCGCGCACAGATCATCGCTCGGCAGGAATTGAGGTCGACGACGAGGTCGAATTGAATCTCACGGTCGAGCGAAGTTTTCTCGACTTGACGTCGCGTAACGCGCAGTTCCTCGAACAAGTTGGAGTCATTCGCGACTACCTCACCCTCGAGCACATCCATCGCGCCCTCGAGACAGGAGCAGTCGACTACGATGCACCTCGAACACTAGACTGGGATCCTGCCTCGGATACGCCCGGTGCGATCTATACCGGATTTCGGCGGGGATACCTGCCAGCTCACGAATGGCTCGGCTTTCGAGCCCTCCGTCTGTTTCCGCTGGCTGGGTCGGGCTCCAGGGTTCGGATGACGGCTTGCACGGGTCGCCGCCTTGATGGGGAATTCGTTTGGCCTATCTGGGAGCGCCCGGCCTCGATCGATGCGATTAGGTCACTGCTCGGTCATCCCCATTTGTCACGACTCACTTCCGAGGGACGTCGCGCGTTCGGTATCTCGGACGTCATTGGCGCCGGCCTCACGAAGAAGGCGGATGGGTACACGGGGACGTTCGCACCGGGACGACCGGTGTAACATGCGCCGCCGAACGAGCGAGGTTGCGTGATGAAGAGCGCTTCGCGGGGGCACCACCACATGTTCGAGAGCCTCGCACACTGCGGTTTACCTTTCTTCGAGGCGGTTCATTGCGAGTCCCACGATTTTGCGCGTCGCGACCCGCTCGAAGAGTTCGAGAGGCCACCGGGTTTTCGTACCGATCCGTCCGCCCTACCTAGCCCAAAGCCCCGCCAACTCCAGCTCAAGCGCATCGAACGGTGCCACACGCGCCGACTGCGCCCCCCGCCACGCGCCGAGCAGCTGGCAGCGTCCTCCCACGAGCGCGAAGGCTTCGAGGGTCTGCAGGCGCGGGTCAATCAGCCAAACGTGCGAGACGCTTTCGCGAGCGTAAATCGGGAGTTTCGCGACCCGGTCGAGGGCATCCGTCGAGGGAGAAAGCACTTCCGCCACCCAGTCGGGCGCGGGCTCGAAGGCGGGGGCGTCGGGTACTTCGGGCATGCGGGCACGGCGCCAGCCGGCAAGGTCGGGGACAAGGATATCGGCGCCGAGGTGCAGCTCGGGTTCATCGAGGATGATCCAACCGCCAGGGCCGCCGGTACCGCGGTGGAATGGGTTGCCGAGTACCATGCCCAGCAGCGAGGCGACTGCGGCGTGGGGACCGCCGGGGCGGGGCTGAGTGTGGAGCTCTCCGCTGATGATCTCGCCCACCACGTTGCGCGGCAACGCGAGGAGATCGCCGTAGGTGGCGTGGCGAGGGGCGACACTTGTCACGACTTACCGCCCCCACAGGCGCTTCAGATCGATCTCTACCATTTCGAACGGCTCAGCGCGCACGACTTCGTCTCCGCCATGAGTCGCGAGCAGCACCCAGTACTCGCGTTCGAGTCGGTATGTCTCGAGTGTCTCGTTGAGCGGGTCCAGAAGCCAAAGGTGCGGAATATGCGCACGGGCGTAGACAGGGAGCTTCTTGGTGCGATCGAATCGACTGGTGGAGGGCGAGAGGACTTCGCAGACCCAGTCAGGAGCGAGTGTGAAGACGCCCTCGCGCGGAGGCGTGGGCAATCGCTCTCGGCGCCAGCCCGCGATATCGGGAACGACAACGTCTGCAGCGAGATGAATCTCGGGCTCGTCCAGGATCCACCAGCCGCCGGGGCCGCCGTCCCCGAACTGCATGCGGGTAAGCAGTGTGGCGCCGAGCGCCGAGGCGCCGAGGGCGTGGGGACCGGCTGGCCGCGGGCTGACCTGCAGTTCGCCTGCGACCAGCTCCCCCACCAAGTGCTCGGGCAACGCGACGATATCGTCGTAGGTCGCGGGGCGTTGAGCAGGCAACGTCATGGCGCAAGGGTAGCACGGCACGGGAGGCGACTGCGTCGTTTGCTCATGCTCTGCGCGCCGACCAGGGGGCGCCGCGCGTATCCGACCCCGAAATTCGGAAGCGAGGCGCTGCGTGACTGACGACGCCAAGAATCGCGCTGAGTTTGCAGCAAAGAAAGCTGATGATGGCGTCGACCCCACGTCGGCGCGCGCGAAGCCGCTCCCCCGTAGGTTGCCGGTAGCGCGCGGTCCGGACTTGCCAGGTTCCGGCAACGTACCGGTGCTGGCGCCCGCGCGTATGATCAACGAGGTGCTCTATTGCGAGCGGCTGATGTACCTCGAGTTCGTCCAGGGTGAATGGGCGGACAATATGTTCACGGTGGATGGGCAGGTCGTCCATCGCAAGGTAAACGAAGAGGTGAAGCCGCTTCGACCCGCGCCTGCGGCGGCACCACAACCTTTGGACGCGGATGAAGAGATCGAGCCGGAGCGCCCGTACGTGGCTCGCTCCGTGTGGCTTTCGTCCGAGCGCTTGGGGATCACGGCGAAGATTGATCTGGTCGAGGTCGAGGGCGGCACCGTCGTGCCGGTCGAGTACAAGCGGAGCACGCGGCCAGACGTTCCAGAAGGAGCGTATCTGCCGGAGCGCGCGCAGCTTTGCGCGCAGGTCTTGCTGCTGAGAGAGCACGGCTACGCCTGCGACAGCGGCGAGATCTACTATGCGAAAGATCGCCAAAGAGTTCCGATTGCGATGCCGGAGTGGCTAGTCGATCGCACGCTGCAGGCCGCGGCGCGGATCCGAGAGCTGGCGCTCAAAGGTGAGCTTCCCCCGCCCCTCGACGATAGCCCGAAGTGTCATGGCTGCTCCTTGGTGGGGATCTGCCTGCCAGATGAGACTCGCGCCCTGGCGCGCGAAGAGGAGGCTGCCGAGCTCGAGGACGACCCATCGTTCGACGTCGGCGACGATCCGTGGGGCCTCGCGGTGGGGATCGAGCGCCCCGATCGAGGCGTGCGCCGCCTGTTCCCCGCTCGGGACGACAAGCTGCCGGTATATGTTCAGGCGCAAGGAGCGGCCATCAGGCTCGAAGGTGAACGCCTGATTGTCCAATCCAAGGGCGAGAACGCGCGCGAGGCGAGGCTGACGAACACCTCTCACGTTGCGCTGTATGGCAGTGTCAACCTGAGTACTCCAGCGCTTCGAATACTGCTCGAGCGCGGAATTCCGGTGCTCTTCTTCAGCTATGGCGGCTGGTTTACCGGGCAGGCGAGCGGGCATGATTCAAAGAACGTGGAGCTGCGGCTGGCCCAGTACGGCGCCACGCAGGACCGCGAGCACTGCCTCAAGCTTGCCCGAGGCTTCGTCGCGTCCAAGATTCTGAATAGCCGCACGCTGCTGCGCCGCAACCACGCACGGCCTGATCCCGTGGCCCTTTCGGAGCTCAAGCAGCTGGCGCGCAAGGCGCGTGATGCGGAAGCGATCGAAAGCCTACTTGGTATCGAAGGTACTGCCGCACGTCGATACTTCGCCGAGTTCGCTGGCATGCTCAAGGGGGAGGGGATCGAAGAGTTCGACCTGGAGGGGCGCAATCGGCGCCCGCCGCGCGATCCGATCAATGCACTGCTCTCGTTCAGCTACTCGCTGCTGACCAAAGAGCTCACGCTGGCTATCCGCGCCGTGGGCTTGGATGCGCTTTTGGGCTTCTATCATCAGCCTCACTTCGGGCGGCCCTCCCTCGCGCTCGATCTGATGGAAGAGTTTCGCCCGGTCATCGCCGACTCCGTGGTGATCGGCGCGATCAACACGGGCGTCGTGAAGAGCGACGATTTCGTGCGTGCGGCAGGCGCCGTCGCGTTGACCGCGCCCGCAAGAAAGCGGCTGATTCTTGCGTTCGAACGACGCATGGACTCACTCGTGACCCACCCGATTTTCGATTATCGCATCAGCTACCGGCGCGTGCTCGAGGTCCAAGCACGCCTGCTCAGTCGGATGCTGCTGGGCGAGCTGCCCCGCTATCCGGAGTTTCGCATTCGCTAGAAAGAGTTGCCATGAGACACAACTACGTTGTCACTTACGACATCTCCGACCCGAAGCGGCTACGGAAGGTCTATAAGATGATGCTCGGCTACGGAGAGCACTTACAGCTTTCGGTTTTTCAGTGCGAGCTCAACCCTCGTGAGCTCGTCGAACTGCGCGCGAACCTGGCGCGGGTCATTCATAACGAGCAGGACCAAGTCCTATTCGCCAACCTTGGTCCGGTCGAAGGTCGCGGTACCGGCGCAATCCAATCTCTCGGTCGCACATACTACGATCCAGAGCGCATCGCGCTCGTGGTCTGAACGTACGAACAACCCACTATGAGCCAAAGGGACAAAGCCGTATTCTCTATCCCGCTGCGAGCGGTGCGCTGCGCCCCTAAACCCGGGAGGCGCTCGCATTTCGCCAAGTTCCCTGAAAATAAGCCTCTCCCGGTGCGTTCGATGGCACCGATCTGCACCGGGATGTCACGTCTCTTGTTCCCCGATTCCGAATCGCTCGCAAACCAGTCCGTACCACGAAGCTTTCATTGGCTTCTTGGTGGACGACATTCCGCCGTGTTCACGCGGCGGCCCCATTGAAGCAGACACTCTGCCGCCTGGTGAAGGGTGCCGCTCGTGCATTCCGCCGTGTTCACGCGGCGGCCCCATTGAAGCGCGTTCTGAGAATCGACCTTAGCCTCGTAGACCAGTCCATTCCGCCGTGTTCACGCGGCGGCCCCATTGAAGCGCAACCTGACCTCGGAAGTCGAAGCCGAGTGCAACGCCATTCCGCCGTGTTCACGCGGCGGCCCCATTGAAGCCGATCTGCCTCAATCTCGGCCGCACGCGCCTGCAACATTCCGCCGTGTTCACGCGGCGGCCCCATTGAAGCGCGCAGCCGGGTGACTTCGTGCTGAGCCGCCTCAATCATTCCGCCGTGTTCACGCGGCGGCCCCATTGAAGCATGAGGCAACTGGAACGGGCGATGGCTGGCGTCGGTATCATTCCGCCGTGTTCACGCGGCGGCCCCATTGAAGCCGACGTGATTATTGATATTGGGGCCGCCGATCGCGGTCATTCCGCCGTGTTCACGCGGCGGCCCCATTGAAGCGAGGAATTGGGAATTCAACTATGAGAGCAGCAATTGCCATTCCGCCGTGTTCACGCGGCGGCCCCATTGAAGCGGCGCCGAACGGCGTACCTGCGCGGCGCGAGGCGTTCCATTCCGCCGTGTTCACGCGGCGGCCCCATTGAAGCGCCTCAGCGGCGTACCATTCCTTTGTGCCGGGCTTCATTCCGCCGTGTTCACGCGGCGGCCCCATTGAAGCCTACCCTGCTGGAGGCCGCTGGGGCCCGCTGAACTCATTCCGCCGTGTTCACGCGGCGGCCCCATTGAAGCATCTCAGTCTCTTGATCGCGAAGGAACGCGCCGACATCATTCCGCCGTGTTCACGCGGCGGCCCCATTGAAGCGTCAGGGGAGCGCTCAGAGTCGGGCGCGGCATCCGGACATTCCGCCGTGTTCACGCGGCGGCCCCATTGAAGCTAATCCCGGCGGGGCGTTTTAGTTCAGGGCGCCGCGGGCATTCCGCCGTGTTCACGCGGCGGCCCCATTGAAGCACCTTGAGGACGGTTCCGCCGAGTTGCAGCGTCGCACATTCCGCCGTGTTCACGCGGCGGCCCCATTGAAGCGAGAAAATGGAACCGTTTTAATCGAAACCCCTAATCATCATTCCGCCGTGTTCACGCGGCGGCCCCATTGAAGCAATCCGGCGCCGGACGGCCCCGATCGCGCAGTGATCATTCCGCCGTGTTCACGCGGCGGCCCCATTGAAGCCACCAGCGGACAGCTGACCGTCGGACAGCGTGACCAACATTCCGCCGTGTTCACGCGGCGGCCCCATTGAAGCCGCGCGGCATCGCCATAGCAGAGCACGCGATCCAAGCATTCCGCCGTGTTCACGCGGCGGCCCCATTGAAGCCCGGAGACTACGCGCTGTTCCTTCGATATCTGGAACAGGGCATTCCGCCGTGTTCACGCGGCGGCCCCATTGAAGCCGCAGAGGGCCGGGCAATCCAGTGTGCTTGCGCGCTCATTCCGCCGTGTTCACGCGGCGGCCCCATTGAAGCCGGTAACGAAGGGCAGCAGCGCCTTGCGGACATCCGCATTCCGCCGTGTTCACGCGGCGGCCCCATTGAAGCGTAGCTAGTCGTACGGATCTGACCTTCCACGAATAGCATTCCGCCGTGTTCACGCGGCGGCCCCATTGAAGCCGGCGCAGCCGGGGCCACGCTGTTAGCGGTCCCCTCATTCCGCCGTGTTCACGCGGCGGCCCCATTGAAGCGCTTCGGGTCCGCGAACACGTCTAGCGCCGCGCTATCATTCCGCCGTGTTCACGCGGCGGCCCCATTGAAGCGCCTATTGCTCGGACGGAACGCACGAGAATAGCGCCCATTCCGCCGTGTTCACGCGGCGGCCCCATTGAAGCGTGCGGAGCTGCGAGGCCCACCATCTGACAGACTGCATTCCGCCGTGTTCACGCGGCGGCCCCATTGAAGCCCGACTCACGCAGCCACCGCCAATCCAGCCGCGCGGCGCATTCCGCCGTGTTCACGCGGCGGCCCCATTGAAGCCAGTTGGAGGGGCAGACGCTTCCGTTCGCTTCGAGACGCCATTCCGCCGTGTTCACGCGGCGGCCCCATTGAAGCGTACGCCGCTTGACTCCCGGAGGTGTCGACCTGAGACCATTCCGCCGTGTTCACGCGGCGGCCCCATTGAAGCGCGACCGACCTCGCCGCGAGCATGGTGCGCGCAGGCCTCCATTCCGCCGTGTTCACGCGGCGGCCCCATTGAAGCGACATAGCCGCCGCCAGCGGTCGCCGGCTGCGCGTAGCATTCCGCCGTGTTCACGCGGCGGCCCCATTGAAGCCCCTTCGGCCTCGGGCTCCTTGTCCCAGCCGCGGCGCTCATTCCGCCGTGTTCACGCGGCGGCCCCATTGAAGCAGGTTCGTCACTGCCTCGGCGCTCGGCGCGGACAGACATTCCGCCGTGTTCACGCGGCGGCCCCATTGAAGCGGCTGCGACGCGATCACCGCAGCCGCGAACCGGATCGCATTCCGCCGTGTTCACGCGGCGGCCCCATTGAAGCGAATGCGGCAGACAAGGCACGCCGAAAGCCGAGTGCATTCCGCCGTGTTCACGCGGCGGCCCCATTGAAGCAGGTGAGCCCGAGATCAGGCCGCGACGGAAACTGGCATTCCGCCGTGTTCACGCGGCGGCCCCATTGAAGCGACGAAGCGACCGCCGCGCTACTGCTGGCTCGAGCATCATTCCGCCGTGTTCACGCGGCGGCCCCATTGAAGCAAGCGCCCCGCGCGCGCCGCGAGCTCGGGCAGCGTGCATTCCGCCGTGTTCACGCGGCGGCCCCATTGAAGCATCGCCGCACACTGAGGATCGTCGAAGTGCGCCCCCTTCATTCCGCCGTGTTCACGCGGCGGCCCCATTGAAGCGGGTTCACGTCGACGATGCCGGCTCTCGTCGCCAAGTCATTCCGCCGTGTTCACGCGGCGGCCCCATTGAAGCAACGAGCAGGCGGCCGCGTAGGCCTGCGCCGGGCCCCATTCCGCCGTGTTCACGCGGCGGCCCCATTGAAGCGCGGAAAGAGTTGTGTACGCCGCGACGATTGCCGCGACCATTCCGCCGTGTTCACGCGGCGGCCCCATTGAAGCTCCCAGCTTGATAGTATACACTTCGTCATCACTAGTCATTCCGCCGTGTTCACGCGGCGGCCCCATTGAAGCGAATTGAGCGCCGCGAATGAGCAACTCGCTGCTCACCATTCCGCCGTGTTCACGCGGCGGCCCCATTGAAGCATGGTGTCGACCTACGGTGCGAAGATTCTAGCTCCCCATTCCGCCGTGTTCACGCGGCGGCCCCATTGAAGCGGAAACAAGCACCTGTTGGTCAAACCCGCGTTGGGCTACATTCCGCCGTGTTCACGCGGCGGCCCCATTGAAGCCACGGCCGGCATCGTGAGCGGCGCTGGCCTCGCTTGCCATTCCGCCGTGTTCACGCGGCGGCCCCATTGAAGCGACAACGGGCAGCGTCGCGCTCTTCATGACCGACTGTCATTCCGCCGTGTTCACGCGGCGGCCCCATTGAAGCTTTTTCATGATTGAATCCTTAGCAATTAGCGTGCCTACATTCCGCCGTGTTCACGCGGCGGCCCCATTGAAGCGGACATGTACTCGGCCACTGGATACGGCTCCGGATCACATTCCGCCGTGTTCACGCGGCGGCCCCATTGAAGCAAGACAATCGCCTCCCTCTCTGCTGCTGCCATGATTCATTCCGCCGTGTTCACGCGGCGGCCCCATTGAAGCGTCTCGATGGCAAACAGGTAGGTGTGGCCCTCGTCAACATTCCGCCGTGTTCACGCGGCGGCCCCATTGAAGCAACACGATATCGGACAGGCGGCCTTTCGGTTCCATCATTCCGCCGTGTTCACGCGGCGGCCCCATTGAAGCCTTGCTCGACGTTGACGTTGAGCGTTCGCGTATCGACCATTCCGCCGTGTTCACGCGGCGGCCCCATTGAAGCTAGGTCAATGGCCTCATCGCGACAAGGCATCGTCACCATTCCGCCGTGTTCACGCGGCGGCCCCATTGAAGCACAAGCTCAAAAAGGAGCAACTCGCGGGCTTGGAGCATTCCGCCGTGTTCACGCGGCGGCCCCATTGAAGCCACCGCGCCGAGCCACGCCGCGATTCCGGTCTCGTCATTCCGCCGTGTTCACGCGGCGGCCCCATTGAAGCCGTGGTGCGTGCTGCGCTCGAGCGCGGCCGCGAATCATTCCGCCGTGTTCACGCGGCGGCCCCATTGAAGCCAAGGAGAAGATGAGGCGTATTGCGCCCGACTTGATTCATTCCGCCGTGTTCACGCGGCGGCCCCATTGAAGCTCGAAGGTGACCAGTACCTAGGGGAAGATATTTCTTCATTCCGCCGTGTTCACGCGGCGGCCCCATTGAAGCAAGCCCTGTGAAACGGCATAGCCAAACTTGACGTTAGCATTCCGCCGTGTTCACGCGGCGGCCCCATTGAAGCGGCGCTGAGGCTATGCATGCGTGGGCGAATCAAAGAGCATTCCGCCGTGTTCACGCGGCGGCCCCATTGAAGCAACGCGACAATCAGCGGGCCTGTTACGGGTGTTGCACATTCCGCCGTGTTCACGCGGCGGCCCCATTGAAGCATGGCGAGCAAGAACGCACAACCAGATGCGCACTTCCATTCCGCCGTGTTCACGCGGCGGCCCCATTGAAGCTGGTGCCGGGCGACCTACAGTGGACCAAGATTATCGCATTCCGCCGTGTTCACGCGGCGGCCCCATTGAAGCGGGTCCGACGAAGGAAGAAAAGGACGCGGGCCGCGTCCATTCCGCCGTGTTCACGCGGCGGCCCCATTGAAGCGACAGTACGAGCTGCCGGGTCAACACTTAGCACGACCATTCCGCCGTGTTCACGCGGCGGCCCCATTGAAGCACACGGGGCACGTTGTCCGTGTGCCAGCCCGGTATCATTCCGCCGTGTTCACGCGGCGGCCCCATTGAAGCTCGCTACGAAGCACCCGGCAGAGCAGGTGCAAGAGCATTCCGCCGTGTTCACGCGGCGGCCCCATTGAAGCTCAGGTCGATGATGCGTATGCGATCCGCGCCGATGCATTCCGCCGTGTTCACGCGGCGGCCCCATTGAAGCAACGCCGCGAGATCGCCCACCACTTCGCGCAGGTCATCATTCCGCCGTGTTCACGCGGCGGCCCCATTGAAGCTTGCGGTTAACGACGCGACCAGCACCGCGCTCCTCGACATTCCGCCGTGTTCACGCGGCGGCCCCATTGAAGCTGAATGCCAATAGCTCTTCTTCGCTCTGGCCCATCACATTCCGCCGTGTTCACGCGGCGGCCCCATTGAAGCCGGCAATCGCGCTCGACAACACGCGGCGCTGTGGGCGCATTCCGCCGTGTTCACGCGGCGGCCCCATTGAAGCGGAGCTGCCCAGGCGTGTACCCCACTGCACCAAACAGCATTCCGCCGTGTTCACGCGGCGGCCCCATTGAAGCCATATTCAGCTGGTCGCCATAGTCCAGCGAGTCAATCATTCCGCCGTGTTCACGCGGCGGCCCCATTGAAGCGTGGGGCGCGGGCGATCGGCAGCAAGGGCGGCTTCGTTCATTCCGCCGTGTTCACGCGGCGGCCCCATTGAAGCCGCGACCGAGCGCAGCTGAGTGCCCAAGTCCACGATCATTCCGCCGTGTTCACGCGGCGGCCCCATTGAAGCGACCAAGCCCGCGCGCTGCTTCGCCGATCCCGTCGGCATTCCGCCGTGTTCACGCGGCGGCCCCATTGAAGCGAGCTTTGCGGCCGTCTTGCGTGTCGGGCCAGGCAGCATTCCGCCGTGTTCACGCGGCGGCCCCATTGAAGCAAGGCCTGCGCTGACTCGGTAACGCCGATGCGGTTCATTCCGCCGTGTTCACGCGGCGGCCCCATTGAAGCGGCTTGCGCAGGTAGACGATCTCGAAACCGGTCTCGCATTCCGCCGTGTTCACGCGGCGGCCCCATTGAAGCACCGTTTGACCGATCACCGCGAGCTGGGCTTCGGTAACATTCCGCCGTGTTCACGCGGCGGCCCCATTGAAGCCGCAACGGCGCCGACGTTGGCAAGCTCGGCGCGGACCATTCCGCCGTGTTCACGCGGCGGCCCCATTGAAGCTTGCATGCCGCGCTGATGGCCGCCGCCGATGCCGCGCACATTCCGCCGTGTTCACGCGGCGGCCCCATTGAAGCCGGTACGCCGGACATCACGATACCCTGAATGCTCAACCATTCCGCCGTGTTCACGCGGCGGCCCCATTGAAGCCGGTGCGCAGTATGCCGCCATTGGCAGCCGCAAGCACCATTCCGCCGTGTTCACGCGGCGGCCCCATTGAAGCGCCATACATCCGCGCTCTGGCAGACTCATCTCCGCGCATTCCGCCGTGTTCACGCGGCGGCCCCATTGAAGCTCCGCTGCCGTGAACTCTCGCCCGATCGAAACTTCGTGCATTCCGCCGTGTTCACGCGGCGGCCCCATTGAAGCGTCGGCACGTGGCGGCGAACGCGTGGGCTACGTTGACCATTCCGCCGTGTTCACGCGGCGGCCCCATTGAAGCCCGTCGCAGGCAGCGAGCAGCAGCAGCAGCACCCACCATTCCGCCGTGTTCACGCGGCGGCCCCATTGAAGCACGTTGTACTACGACGGCGCCAATTGGTGGGCTTCCCATTCCGCCGTGTTCACGCGGCGGCCCCATTGAAGCTGCCCCATGCCCGCACCGATGGTCCAATAGCTCACGACATTCCGCCGTGTTCACGCGGCGGCCCCATTGAAGCGAACAAGCGGCGCGCGCTGGCGAACCCGCAAGCGCCATTCCGCCGTGTTCACGCGGCGGCCCCATTGAAGCGAGCACCGTCCCGTCCGCAAGCGTTTCGCCCGCCGGGCATTCCGCCGTGTTCACGCGGCGGCCCCATTGAAGCGGGCTCGGGGGCTCCGATCTCGTCGCGCACCCACTTGCATTCCGCCGTGTTCACGCGGCGGCCCCATTGAAGCGGATAGACGTCCGACTGCGCCGTCGGGATCGCGTTACCATTCCGCCGTGTTCACGCGGCGGCCCCATTGAAGCCATTCCGAGCAGCTCTGCGCGCGAAAGCGCGGAGCTCATTCCGCCGTGTTCACGCGGCGGCCCCATTGAAGCAGGCCGTCTGCAATCGTGCTGGTAAAAACGGGAATGCATTCCGCCGTGTTCACGCGGCGGCCCCATTGAAGCTCTGATGGCAATCAACTTCGGTACAGGCAAGCCACTGACATTCCGCCGTGTTCACGCGGCGGCCCCATTGAAGCAACACTACGAAATCGTCGGGCGCGAATGAGTAATTGCATTCCGCCGTGTTCACGCGGCGGCCCCATTGAAGCGCGCACTGGGGCGAGGAGAACGCCGGCTGGCCCATTCAGCATTCCGCCGTGTTCACGCGGCGGCCCCATTGAAGCGAGGCCGCCTCCAGGCTAGCGGGGAGCGGTTACGAGCATTCCGCCGTGTTCACGCGGCGGCCCCATTGAAGCAATGCACTTGCTCGTCGGCGCCGATGGCAATTGGATCACATTCCGCCGTGTTCACGCGGCGGCCCCATTGAAGCACCGTGATCGCCGCCACGTAGAACCGCTCCCGCTTCATTCCGCCGTGTTCACGCGGCGGCCCCATTGAAGCAGGCCCGGCGCGAAGCTCCGGATCGTTCCGCCCACACATTCCGCCGTGTTCACGCGGCGGCCCCATTGAAGCCAGAGGAGAGTCGCTCATGCGCAACGGCGACACGCGCCATTCCGCCGTGTTCACGCGGCGGCCCCATTGAAGCGATGGATCCCGTCGTTCTGAACAACTTCCTCGTCGACCATTCCGCCGTGTTCACGCGGCGGCCCCATTGAAGCTTGTCCCCGGTGCCAAGCGAATTGCCGTGACCATCCGTGCATTCCGCCGTGTTCACGCGGCGGCCCCATTGAAGCTTTGGCTCGACGCTCAAGTCATCGAGTTCAGCGACCATTCCGCCGTGTTCACGCGGCGGCCCCATTGAAGCCCGATCGCAACCTTGTCCCAGACGATCGGCTTCCAAAACTTCATTCCGCCGTGTTCACGCGGCGGCCCCATTGAAGCTCGCCCTTCTTTTGCTCGCTGCCTGCACCGCGCAGGTCGCATTCCGCCGTGTTCACGCGGCGGCCCCATTGAAGCAGACGCTTGGCGACGTCGGCCCAGCTCACGCCATCGCATTCCGCCGTGTTCACGCGGCGGCCCCATTGAAGCGTCGATCGCCTTCATGCGCTTTTGCAGCGCGTCGGTCCATTCCGCCGTGTTCACGCGGCGGCCCCATTGAAGCAAGAGCTCAAGGCAAAGATCAGCGCCAAGTCAGGCAAGCATTCCGCCGTGTTCACGCGGCGGCCCCATTGAAGCGGAGCGGTGACGCGCTGCGTCCGTCGCAAGCCGGCGTCATTCCGCCGTGTTCACGCGGCGGCCCCATTGAAGCTTGCCCCTCGATGTGACCACGCCGTCCAGCATGGAGCGCATTCCGCCGTGTTCACGCGGCGGCCCCATTGAAGCCGGCGCGGGGGCTGGGCGCTCGGCCCCGGGTCAGATCATTCCGCCGTGTTCACGCGGCGGCCCCATTGAAGCTTGCCCCAGCGAGACGTGTGACCGATGCGACGCATAGCCTCATTCCGCCGTGTTCACGCGGCGGCCCCATTGAAGCATTTGGTGAGCTGCCTGTTCATCGGCGCGGCTAGCGGCATTCCGCCGTGTTCACGCGGCGGCCCCATTGAAGCAGTTCCCGCCGCCCGCACACACGCCTCCGGCGGATGTGCATTCCGCCGTGTTCACGCGGCGGCCCCATTGAAGCGCACTTGGACCCCGCTGCGTCGGCGAGGTGGTTCGCGCATTCCGCCGTGTTCACGCGGCGGCCCCATTGAAGCGGCGCGATCTCCGGGTGGCGCTCGGCCATGGCCGCCGCCATTCCGCCGTGTTCACGCGGCGGCCCCATTGAAGCTTGAGGTCACACCATGAGTGATTCCAGTCTCGCAGACATTCCGCCGTGTTCACGCGGCGGCCCCATTGAAGCCCTGGTGGTATCGCTCGCAAGTCCAGCTCTCGCCGCATAGCATTCCGCCGTGTTCACGCGGCGGCCCCATTGAAGCCGCTCAGCGCACCGCTCGACCCAATGCCCCGCGAGTCATTCCGCCGTGTTCACGCGGCGGCCCCATTGAAGCGACCGTTACGTCGACAGCCCGAGCGCCGCCCGACAGACATTCCGCCGTGTTCACGCGGCGGCCCCATTGAAGCGAGATCGTCGCCTTCCTCACCAGGCGCCATCACCGGCCATTCCGCCGTGTTCACGCGGCGGCCCCATTGAAGCCGCCGAGAACCATCGCAAGTTCGTGTCCGCGTGGGGTCGCATTCCGCCGTGTTCACGCGGCGGCCCCATTGAAGCCGTGAGTGTCGTCGTGCCTGCGGAGGCCGTCAGATCTCCATTCCGCCGTGTTCACGCGGCGGCCCCATTGAAGCCGGTTATGCATCGCGACGAGAAACGTCACGTCCTTCATTCCGCCGTGTTCACGCGGCGGCCCCATTGAAGCTGCAGTGCGGCGGCGTCGGCACGGTCGTGACTCTCGCATTCCGCCGTGTTCACGCGGCGGCCCCATTGAAGCGGCGAGATCCAGTTCACGCCCAGCTGAACAAGCTGAGCATTCCGCCGTGTTCACGCGGCGGCCCCATTGAAGCGAAGCAAGCGCGCGCTCCATCTTGCGGCGGACAATGTCATTCCGCCGTGTTCACGCGGCGGCCCCATTGAAGCGGCGCGTGCATTTGCCGGCGTAGCGGCGCGCCGATACATTCCGCCGTGTTCACGCGGCGGCCCCATTGAAGCTTCGCAGCGGCCTCCCTCGAAGGAGTCGGGGTTCGCATTCCGCCGTGTTCACGCGGCGGCCCCATTGAAGCTGCGGGGTAGCGATGCTCGAAGCCACACGCCGTGCAACATTCCGCCGTGTTCACGCGGCGGCCCCATTGAAGCAGCGGTGCCGCTGCGGTGGCGAGCGCTACGCCCGAGCATTCCGCCGTGTTCACGCGGCGGCCCCATTGAAGCCTGGCCGGAACCGTCGCGGCCATCGCCGTCGCTGCGCATTCCGCCGTGTTCACGCGGCGGCCCCATTGAAGCCGGAACATTCGAATTGTTCCGCATGCGCACCAGTGCATTCCGCCGTGTTCACGCGGCGGCCCCATTGAAGCTCAGCCTGCAGGGCGAGCCATCGTCGCGTGCGCTTGCATTCCGCCGTGTTCACGCGGCGGCCCCATTGAAGCCTTGTACGGGTCTTCGCCACGCATGGCTGCGCCGCGCATTCCGCCGTGTTCACGCGGCGGCCCCATTGAAGCCGGAAATCGCCCGACTCCATCGACGCCGTGATGTAGCGCATTCCGCCGTGTTCACGCGGCGGCCCCATTGAAGCCGAAGGCGAAGACAGCCACGATCCCAAGTCGAAGAAGGCCATTCCGCCGTGTTCACGCGGCGGCCCCATTGAAGCGAGCGCGCGCCCGTATAGGGGACGGGGCGTCTATAGCCACATTCCGCCGTGTTCACGCGGCGGCCCCATTGAAGCTTGCACGCGCTGACAGCGCCCATCCAATCGCCCGCGAGCCATTCCGCCGTGTTCACGCGGCGGCCCCATTGAAGCAACTTCGTTGATCGAAGAGATCGCCAGCATCGTGGCATTCCGCCGTGTTCACGCGGCGGCCCCATTGAAGCAGCTAGTGCCACTGCCCGCGGGGCCAACGAACCTTGCATTCCGCCGTGTTCACGCGGCGGCCCCATTGAAGCCGTCATGGCCTAATCCTAGGTTTAGACCCCCTTGACAAGCACCATTCCGCCGTGTTCACGCGGCGGCCCCATTGAAGCTGGAGCATCGGGACCGCTAGCGCTGGCGCCGGACAGCATTCCGCCGTGTTCACGCGGCGGCCCCATTGAAGCATGATCATTTGGCTTGGCTCGAACTTGAGCACGGAGACATTCCGCCGTGTTCACGCGGCGGCCCCATTGAAGCGCAGAAACTCGATGGCGGCCAGCACGTCGGGCCAACCCATTCCGCCGTGTTCACGCGGCGGCCCCATTGAAGCACCGTTAGCGGCGGCGACGGTGGCGTCGAGTTAGGCATTCCGCCGTGTTCACGCGGCGGCCCCATTGAAGCTAGGCCGCTCGCACCGTATTCGTACCGGCCGCTGCCATTCCGCCGTGTTCACGCGGCGGCCCCATTGAAGCGTGGCAACTACGGCGGCGGCGCGGGCGGCGGCGCGGCCACCATTCCGCCGTGTTCACGCGGCGGCCCCATTGAAGCTGCGCGAGGCTTAGCGCCGCGCTGCCACCGGGGATCATTCCGCCGTGTTCACGCGGCGGCCCCATTGAAGCCTCAGCGTCGAAGACATCCGCGTTCAGGCCGCCGAGCATTCCGCCGTGTTCACGCGGCGGCCCCATTGAAGCGAATCGGGACGACCCGAGCAAAGGGGCCAACGCTCCATTCCGCCGTGTTCACGCGGCGGCCCCATTGAAGCAGAGCTATCGCGCTGTTTCGCTCGATGGCCTTCCTCATTCCGCCGTGTTCACGCGGCGGCCCCATTGAAGCTGGAACGTGATCGAGCAACCGGTGCGCACCTCGACCAGCATTCCGCCGTGTTCACGCGGCGGCCCCATTGAAGCAGTTGGGTCGTTTACGAGTTGCTGAATGCCTGAATCAACATTCCGCCGTGTTCACGCGGCGGCCCCATTGAAGCATGGCACGAGGTGCGCAGAACTGGCCGCTGACTCTACATTCCGCCGTGTTCACGCGGCGGCCCCATTGAAGCGCAGGCCACCACGCTTGAAACGCTCGGGCGCGCTATCCCATTCCGCCGTGTTCACGCGGCGGCCCCATTGAAGCAATGCGCTGGATGCGCTGGATAACATTCGAGGGGGCCTCATTCCGCCGTGTTCACGCGGCGGCCCCATTGAAGCGGCAATCTTCCAGCAGATAACCGCGTATTCCGGATCCCGCATTCCGCCGTGTTCACGCGGCGGCCCCATTGAAGCGAATTCTTGCAGCATCGGCGCGTGTTCAACATTTTCACATTCCGCCGTGTTCACGCGGCGGCCCCATTGAAGCCGGCTTGCATGCTGCGGCGCACCAAGTCACAAGTCGCATTCCGCCGTGTTCACGCGGCGGCCCCATTGAAGCGGGGGGGCGGTCTCGTACTACGAGCGCGCGCGCGGGACATTCCGCCGTGTTCACGCGGCGGCCCCATTGAAGCAAACCCACCTTGACCTTCAGCCCCTCGGGTCCGCTGCATTCCGCCGTGTTCACGCGGCGGCCCCATTGAAGCCCAGAAGACCACCCGCTGAAGGCGTGAGCGCGATGAGCATTCCGCCGTGTTCACGCGGCGGCCCCATTGAAGCACGTGGGCGCATCACGAAGCGGCACGCGAATACTTCCATTCCGCCGTGTTCACGCGGCGGCCCCATTGAAGCAGTTCAACGGTGCTTTCGTACTCCTCGTTGACGAGTCATTCCGCCGTGTTCACGCGGCGGCCCCATTGAAGCACGACCGGAGGCCGCTACCTGGTGGCATTGTTCACACCATTCCGCCGTGTTCACGCGGCGGCCCCATTGAAGCATCGCGGAAGCCAGACGAGTTTTCCCACTCCCCTGAGCATTCCGCCGTGTTCACGCGGCGGCCCCATTGAAGCGGTGTCGATGGGCCCGGCCGTGCGGTACGACTTGACCGCATTCCGCCGTGTTCACGCGGCGGCCCCATTGAAGCGTGTCAGCGACCCACGCGCCGCGCCCTGGCTCCTCGACATTCCGCCGTGTTCACGCGGCGGCCCCATTGAAGCGGGCGTCTTGTTGAAACGGCGCACGTGCGCCGACATCTTCATTCCGCCGTGTTCACGCGGCGGCCCCATTGAAGCGTCAATCAATGCAGCAGAGAAAAACTTGGTCTCATCCATTCCGCCGTGTTCACGCGGCGGCCCCATTGAAGCCAAAGTACTTGGCGAACATCGACGATAGGCGCGGAACGCCATTCCGCCGTGTTCACGCGGCGGCCCCATTGAAGCGAATGCCAGCAGCTCTTCTTCGCTCTGGCCCATCAGCATTCCGCCGTGTTCACGCGGCGGCCCCATTGAAGCCTGCAGAAGGTCGGCCGTGTTCTCCGTCCCCACGAGCATTCCGCCGTGTTCACGCGGCGGCCCCATTGAAGCGAGCGAATGCATGAGGCGTTCGCTCCGCCGCATTCACCATTCCGCCGTGTTCACGCGGCGGCCCCATTGAAGCCGATGTTGGGGAACAGATACGTTCCGCCCGCCGGGATACATTCCGCCGTGTTCACGCGGCGGCCCCATTGAAGCGATGTCGCTCGACCCAACGCACAAGCCGAAAGGCGTCATTCCGCCGTGTTCACGCGGCGGCCCCATTGAAGCGATTCGTGCCATCGTGTTCTCCGTGGTTGGAAGGGGCATTCCGCCGTGTTCACGCGGCGGCCCCATTGAAGCAGCATGCCGCCACTGCGGGGGTTTCCTGCAGAAGCATTCCGCCGTGTTCACGCGGCGGCCCCATTGAAGCGAGGCACCACGCACGGTACGCGCCTTCAATGTTCCCGCATTCCGCCGTGTTCACGCGGCGGCCCCATTGAAGCGAACAGCACCTCTATAAGACCGACTTCAACCCAACAACATTCCGCCGTGTTCACGCGGCGGCCCCATTGAAGCCGTGCGTCGCCTTGGGCTCGGCGCCGAACTTCTGCTGCCATTCCGCCGTGTTCACGCGGCGGCCCCATTGAAGCTACAAGACCCATACTCGGCGTACCGCTCGCGTTTTCATTCCGCCGTGTTCACGCGGCGGCCCCATTGAAGCAGCCATGGCAACTGTCGCGTCGCGCTGCACCTGTGCCATTCCGCCGTGTTCACGCGGCGGCCCCATTGAAGCAGTGCCACCAGCGATAATTAGGTTTCCGGTACCCGTCATTCCGCCGTGTTCACGCGGCGGCCCCATTGAAGCAGCATCTCGAACCGGTCGTCCGCGGTTGCGAGCGGGCATTCCGCCGTGTTCACGCGGCGGCCCCATTGAAGCGACGCAGCACAGCGTCTGACGTTCCAAGAGCAGGAGCATTCCGCCGTGTTCACGCGGCGGCCCCATTGAAGCATCGAACCCGCGGATTCCTCGAAATACTGGACGCCAGCATTCCGCCGTGTTCACGCGGCGGCCCCATTGAAGCACGGTTTCTGCAACTGGAACTGGCACCGTCACCTACCAACATTCCGCCGTGTTCACGCGGCGGCCCCATTGAAGCGTTTGGCGCACCGGAGGCAGGCGAGGCCCGCGGTCGACATTCCGCCGTGTTCACGCGGCGGCCCCATTGAAGCAGGACATCACCGAGGAGCAGGCCAAAGCGGAGGGTGCATTCCGCCGTGTTCACGCGGCGGCCCCATTGAAGCACGGTGTCGACTACGTTGCTCAGCGTCGTGAGATCACATTCCGCCGTGTTCACGCGGCGGCCCCATTGAAGCAGTGCAGGCAGGAAGAAGCCCGCGATCTTTACCTTCATTCCGCCGTGTTCACGCGGCGGCCCCATTGAAGCCCGAGTGTCAGGAACCGCCGGCGCCGCAGTCGATAGCATTCCGCCGTGTTCACGCGGCGGCCCCATTGAAGCGGTGAGGGGCGATGGGGCGTCACTACGCACCAGCCGCTCGTTCATTCCGCCGTGTTCACGCGGCGGCCCCATTGAAGCTGCGGCGTGACCGCCGAGCCGTCCGGGTTCGGGACCATTCCGCCGTGTTCACGCGGCGGCCCCATTGAAGCACGACGGCAATCGGCGACAAGATCTGCACCATCGTCCCATTCCGCCGTGTTCACGCGGCGGCCCCATTGAAGCGAAGAGACGACCGGGCTCGATCGAACCGGCTGAAACATTCCGCCGTGTTCACGCGGCGGCCCCATTGAAGCGATCTGACCGGCGCGACCGCCCGCGCCGTCGACTCCCATTCCGCCGTGTTCACGCGGCGGCCCCATTGAAGCAACCGCAAGGAGCTGAACGAGTACGCGGTCTCGCGCATTCCGCCGTGTTCACGCGGCGGCCCCATTGAAGCCGGGTTGTGGGGTGGCGGCGCTCGGCGCTACGAGCGAACATTCCGCCGTGTTCACGCGGCGGCCCCATTGAAGCACCGACCCGGTGTTCCAGCGCCTCAACCAAGGGCGCCATTCCGCCGTGTTCACGCGGCGGCCCCATTGAAGCTCTTGGGGGACTTGTCAGATCCGGAAGGCGCGCTCTGCATTCCGCCGTGTTCACGCGGCGGCCCCATTGAAGCAGCACCTGCCAGGACGACTCATCCGGCGGACGCTTCATTCCGCCGTGTTCACGCGGCGGCCCCATTGAAGCGCCAAGCGTTCCTTTACGAACCGTCATCAGCGCGACGCATTCCGCCGTGTTCACGCGGCGGCCCCATTGAAGCCAGATTGAAGTGATTGGCGTCGCCGTCCGCCGCATCGGTCATTCCGCCGTGTTCACGCGGCGGCCCCATTGAAGCCACCATGGTCCTCTCGACGGTCAGTGGGTCGCGGAGCATTCCGCCGTGTTCACGCGGCGGCCCCATTGAAGCAATGACGATGATGACGAAGGAGACACCGAGGAAAGCAACATTCCGCCGTGTTCACGCGGCGGCCCCATTGAAGCGATTGCCGATCACCAACGAAGCGCCGTCACAGGCGCATTCCGCCGTGTTCACGCGGCGGCCCCATTGAAGCGGGTCCCAATAGACGTCGTCGCCCGACCCGATCGCGTAGCATTCCGCCGTGTTCACGCGGCGGCCCCATTGAAGCGATGATGGCTTTGCCGATGTGCCCGGCCGCGCGCTGACCATTCCGCCGTGTTCACGCGGCGGCCCCATTGAAGCCGCCTGTCGGCGGTGACGAGCGTGTACGAACCAGAGCCATTCCGCCGTGTTCACGCGGCGGCCCCATTGAAGCGGGCCCTTGACCGTTCTGCTCGAGGTGAACGACGCTTTCATTCCGCCGTGTTCACGCGGCGGCCCCATTGAAGCAGCCTGGGCGGCAGTTACTGGTTCGACGGTGCGGCAGCATTCCGCCGTGTTCACGCGGCGGCCCCATTGAAGCCGACGGAGTACGGGAAACGAGCGACGTCTTTCGAGCACATTCCGCCGTGTTCACGCGGCGGCCCCATTGAAGCGTGGTGAGCCGCACCAACGCGCCGCTCATCAAGCTGTCATTCCGCCGTGTTCACGCGGCGGCCCCATTGAAGCGCATCGAGCCCAGCGCTTCCGGGGGTGGCGAGGGAGCATTCCGCCGTGTTCACGCGGCGGCCCCATTGAAGCTCGGCTCCCTCGTGAACGACCGAGGCCAGCGTTTCGACATTCCGCCGTGTTCACGCGGCGGCCCCATTGAAGCTGTAGGCGCTTGGTCGCGCCCGTACGCACGGACTTGAGCATCCGCCGTGTTCACGCGGCGGCCCCATTGAAGCAGCAAAGTCGTACTGAATGCCCCCAAGGGCATCGAGCATTCCGCCGTGTTTACGCGGCGGCCCCATTGAGCGAGACTCGCCCACACTGAGTCTCAGGTAGTATCGGGCAGACGTGTCGACCAGAGCAGGGACAGAGAGCGTGACGGACATGCCGGAAATCGCGCTGCAGGGCGGGCGCCTTACCCGGGGTGTCGTGCGTGTCGGCGATACGGTTCGGCGACCTGCGAAGGCGAGCTCGCCGTTCGTAGCTGAACTGCTCGAACATTTGGAGGCCCGAGGCTGCTCGTGGGCGCCGCGCTATCTCGGCCAAGATCGCTCCGGCCGCGACATGTTGTCTTACCTGACGGGCAGTGTTCCGGAGAAGTGGCAATCATTCGCGGATGATCAGCTTCGCGCGGCAGCGTCAATCCTACGCGCGCTGCACGACGCGACTTCGGGCTCGAAGCTCTCTCCACGAGGGGTCGTTTGCCACCACGACCCGGGTCCCAACAACTTCGTCTTCCGCGATGAGTCGCCGGTAGGTCTGATCGATTTCGATACGGCGGCGCCGGGCTCGGCGCTCGAAGATCTAGGCTACATGGCCTGGGCTTGGTGCCTCTCGTCCAATCCGCTGCGCGGGCACGTCCGATTTCAAGTGCGACAGGTTCGCACCCTGGTCGACGCCTACGGTGCGAGCGCCGCCGAAAGAGCCCAAATGCCCGAGGCAATCATCGAGCGCCTGAGCCGAAACGTGCAGTTTTGGTCCAATCGCGTCGAGGCTCCGGGGGATATCCTCACCGCGCGCGAGAAGTTGCCCGACTTCGTCGCCTGGTCGAAGCGCGAAAAACAGTACATCGAAGCTCACCACTCAGAGCTCGTGACTGCATTGCGATAGCTAGAGCTTGGCGCTGAACTAGATTTCGGGTGACGGAGGTGGGGGGGGGACCGGAGCCAGGCCACCGGCATCATCATCGGAGGCGGACGCGGCCGATGACTCCGTCACTGGGGCCTGGCCAGCCCGGCCCGATTCCAGGCAGCCCGCCACGACGACTCCGACGGTTCTCCACGGGGCAAGATTGCGTCCAACCGCTCGGGCTACTACGTTTTGCCTCGAAATATGAGGCTCAGCTTGGCGATTGCCGGAGCACCGTTCGCGCTCCTGCTCCAATCCGCATCTGCCCCGGCGGCAGCGGGCGACGCGGCGGACGCTACCCTGAGCAACGTGCAGGCCGGTAGCGGAGAGCAAACCAGCCGCGTGCGACGTGAGCTCGTGTTCCTCGAGGCGGGCCTCGGTGCAGCGTACGTCGATATGATCGCACTCAAGGACGGCAACTTGCTGGACCCAGCGCGCGTGAAGTCGAACGGCTTCGGTGTCATGTATGACGCCGCGCTCGGCGTGCGCCTGCGAGAAATCACGCTCGCTGTTCGCTATCGCTCCGCTGATTTCTCCGACTGGCAGTTGTGGTCGCTCGGCGGAGAGGCGGCCATGAATCTCTCGTTCGGTCGCTTCGAGCCATACTTCGGTTTTGGCGCAGGATATGCATCGCTGAGCGGTATGCGCGCCGACATTAGCCGCGCCGCGACGGCACAGCCGGCCCCCGCGGTCGATATTGGAGGACTCAACGTGCGAGTCAATGTCGGGTTGAGCTACTACGTCTCGAGATGGTTTTCGCTGGGCGCGAACCTGAGCGGAGACGCATTTTTCCTCAGTCGAAAAGGCGACCGCCTACCTCGATTCTCGACCACCGATCCGAATGCCTCGCCGCCATTTCCCTACGGGATTGACGGCTCGGGAAATGGCTTGGGCGTCGCACTCCGCCTCGTGCTTGGTCTGCACTACTGACGACTATCCATTCGCGCCGCCGCCGAAAATCGTTCCACGGCAGCGTCGAACGCGCTCTGCGCGGTTCCGTCGAGGGCGAGTTGGGGACCGAGTTGCGCGTCGAGCACGCCGAGGCTCGCGAGCCCGTTGCTACCTTTGAAGAAGCGATACAGTCGCTGAAAGCTGTCGTCGATTTGAGCCAAGTGTGGTTCGAGCCGAGCGCTGGTGATGGCCAGCGCGGCTTTGCCCTCGAGTGCGCTTGGGGCGAGCAGGTCGATCATGATTTTCAGCGCGCCCGCGAATGTCGCCTTGTAGGTGGGCGTAGAGAATACGACGCCGCGCGCCTGCTCGATATCGCTCAGAAAACGTCGAATCGGCTCGCTTTCGGCGCGACCGCGCAGCAAATCCTGCAAGGGGAAGTCGGACAGCGCATACCGAATTGGGCTGAAGCCGCGTGCGGTAAGAGCGACGCCGAAGGCGTCGAGGAGCGCCGTGGAGCGCGATTGTGCAGCCGGACTGCCGGCAACGAGCACGATTCGACGAGTCATGATTGGCCTTAGAATCCGAAGTACAAGAGCAGGTTCACGCTGCGGTTCAGCTTCTCGCTGGTACCGGCGACGGATCGCGACCACGACACGTATTCGCCGCCGAGCGATAGGTAGTCGTTCAGCTTGAGTCCGAGAGCGGGCACGTGCATCCACTCTTTGACGCCGACTCCGCCGTAGTTCGCCGCGCTGAAGTTGTAGCGAGCAGTGACGCGGCGGTACGTGTATTCAGCGCCCGCTTCGTAGTAGCTGATGCTGTTCGAAGCACGGCCCGGCACGGCGGGGGCGGTATCGGTCGCGGGGGTGCCTGCGATCGGGTAATCGGTCACGCTCTGACCCTTTTGGTGTACGGCTTCGCCCCACACGCCGAGGCCACCCCAGGTCAGTTTGAAGTCGACGCCGTAGCGCAGGTTGTCTCGCTCGCTCTCCGGGATGCCAGGCGAGTCGGCTTCGAGACGTTGCGCCGAAAGTCCAACCCGCACCAGGCCGTCTTGCGCGAACTTCGCGTACGGGTCGACGCGCAGGACGACCTCATTGCGACGGCGTGAGTCGGGAATCGAGATTGTGTCGCGGCCGGGGAGGGAAACATTGGTGGTGCCGTCGACGACGAAGAACTGGGCCGCGTAGCCGAGGCCGAATTGCGGCGTGAGCTCGAATTTGCCTTCGAGTGATCCGCCGTAATCCGGCGCGAGCTTCAAACCGTCATACACCTGAACGTTGCCCCAGAACGAGTTGTCCCAGAACAAGCCGAACTGGCTGTAGATTTTGCCGAGCTTGAACGTGTGCAAGCCGTGCGTGTACGACGCGTAGCCTTCTTGAATCCACGCGGTACCGCCGAAGAACGAGCGTAGCTTGGTATCGCGCACGCGCGGCTCGACGTGGAACGCGAAACCTTCACCGAAGTTTGCATCGAAGGTGAGTCGAAGGTTGTAGAATTCGACGTTGTTCTTCTGCCCAGACTCCGTCGGTTGGTAAAACCAGAGAATACCGCCGCCGCCGATCTTCAGCATACTTGGGACCGTGGCTGAGGGCGCGGCCTCTGCCGCAGGCGGGGTCGCAGCAGGCGCGCCAGGCGCTGGAGCCGGTGGAGGAACGGAATCGCCGGCGGTGGCTGCAGCCGCGGGTACAGCGTTGGGCTCTTGGTTGGCGGGATCGGGACGTTCGGGTTGCGCGGGTGGCGCCAAGACCGGATTGGTGGTGACGGCTTCGCCGGCCGGGGCGGGAGCTGGAGCTGGGGTGGGGGTGGGGGTCTGAGCGAAAGATGCGCGGCTCGAGGCGAGCACGAGCAACGCGCCCGTGAGCGCGAGTCGATAAGCAGGGATCATACTGAGTGTCTCCAGTGCGGCAATCGAGTCGAAAGGCACACGTTCGCCGCTACTCGCGGACGAGCGCGGGTGACTTTCAAGGGGGTAGGTTCAAGTATCGAGTGAGTGCGAAGCAATTGATTGGCGCGCGGCCACGCGCCGGCTGCGCGCCGATTTGGCGCTGCGCACAGCCGCCGCACCGCGACCTACGCCGAGGTACAGCTCACGAACGTCATCGCGCGCGGCCAGATCAGCGCTCTTGCCGCTGATGGCAACTTGGCCATTCTCGAGCACGTAGCCAAAGTCGCTGTAGCGCAGGGCAAGCGTGGCATTCTGCTCGGCGAGCAAGAAGCCGATGCCTTGCTCGGCGTTGAGCGCCTTCATGATCTCGAAGATCTCTTCGACCATGAGCGGCGCTAGGCCCATCGATGGCTCGTCGAGCAACACGAGCTTGGGTTCCGACATCAGTGCGCGACCGATGGCGAGCATTTGCTGCTCACCGCCGGAGGTGAAGCCGGCCAGCGACCGGCGCCGCTCTTTCAAGCGCGGAAAACGCTGATAAATGCCTTCCAATTGCTGTTCGAGCTGGCGACGATGGGGACGCCGAACCAACGTTCCCGCGATCAGGTTGTCCTCCACACTGAAGTGCGGAAAGACATGGCGACCTTCGAGTACTTGAGCGAGCCCCGCTTTCACCAAGTCACGCGCGCTGTGGCGGGCAATGTCTCGGCCCTGATACTCCACGCGCCCTGCACTGAGGGCACCGCGCTCCGCGGCGAGCAGGCCCGACGCGATCTTGAGCGTGGTGGTTTTGCCCGCGCCGTTGCCACCGAGCAGTGTGACGATCGCGCCGCGGGGCACCTCGAGTGAGACCCCGCGCAGCGCGACGATGATGCCATCATAGGCCGCGTGGACATCTTGCAGGCTGAGCATGCTCACGCTCACTTCTCCGAATCAGCCGAGCAATCTCGCGGCGTGATGCCCTTTTCTTTCGCATATTTAGCGGCAGATTCTTCGATGATGGGGCGGAGCAGCGCGCGGTCGGCGGACACCCAATCACTGATCAGGTTCCACTTTTCGCCATCCCACTGCTGGAAGCGAATCCGGCCGCCGCCTTCGTGGTCGAGGCAAGACAGTTTGATTGGTTGCAGTAGCCCGAACGCTCCGAGCTCCTTCAGCTTGGCCTCGTCGATATCCAGGTGCTCGAAGCCCCAGCGCGTCTCCTCGCCGGTCAGCGGGCGCTTGCCGAATTTGCCCTGCGCGATGCGCACGGCCTCCACGTTCAAGATGCCGTTGATCACGCCGAGGTTGTAGTAAACGCTGCCAAAGCGCTTCGCGTCCTGTAGATTGCCTTTGCCGGCGTCGACGACGTACTTCTTGATCGCGCCCACCACGGGGAAGTCGGTGCCAGAAGGGTGCGTCGTGATCGATATGTATCCTTTGCCCACGCCGCCAGCCGGGCGCACGTCTTCTTCTGAATTGCTCCAGATGTTGCCGATCACGTGATCGACGGGGAAGCCGGTTTTTGCGGCGGTCTTGATCGCTACTGGATTCATCACGCCCCAGCCGCGAAGGATCACCCAGTCCGGTTGGAAGCGCTTGATTTCGAGCCACTGAGATTGCTGCTCGTTGCCGGGGTGCGGCACTTCCAAATGCTTGATTTGAAAGTCGTACTTCTTGGCCAGGATATCCAAGACCGGCTGCGTCTCCTTCCCGTAGGGCGAGCCGTGGTACAGAGTGACGATCTTCTTGTGAGCGAGCTTTTCCGGCCCGCCCTCGCGCGTCGCGATGTAGTTGACGATCGCAGAGACCTCACTGTACGGGTTCAATTGCAGCGGGAATACGTACGGAAATACGCGGCCGTCGGTCGAGTCCGTGCGACCGTGGTTGATGGTAATCAGAGGGATCTTGTCGGTGGTCGAGCGGTCGAGTGTCGCGTAAGCAATGCCCACGCTGAGCGGGTTGGTCGCGGCCGTTGGCGCGCCATCCAGCCCCTTCTTCAGCCGTTCGTAGCATTCGACTCCGCGCTCGACGACGTACTCCGTCTCGCATTCGGACCAGGTGAGCTTGACGCCATTGATGCCGCCATCACGCACGTTGACCAGGTTCATGTAGTCGATGAACCCACCGAAGAAGCCAGTGCCGCCTGCGGCGTACGGACCCACGCGGTAGCTTTGCAGCGGGAAGTACTGAGCGGGTTGTTTGCCGGCGGCAGGGGTGGCTGCGTTCAGTGTAGGGTCGACCTTCTGGGTGGAGCCAGCGGGGTCGGACTTGCCCGCCGCTGCTTTCTGGCATGCGCTGAGCAGCGCGGGAGCGAGGGCCAAAGACAAGAGTGTATTGAGCGTGCGATTCATGAGGGTCTCCAACTGCGAGCGAGGCTCGCGCGAATCAATTGCGAGCCGAGCTCGCGCGAATACAGTCCGTTGGGTCCACGCTTCAGCGTCCCAACGGCCAAAGCGAGAACCGGCGAGTCGCCGTGCGCAGCAAGCGCGCCAGGCCGTCGGGTTCTTTGACCAAAAAGAAGATGATCAAGCCGCCGAACAGCACCTTTTGCAGGTTTTGGAGCTGCCCGGGATCGATCACACCGTTCAAGAGCGAGCCGGCAACGTGGCTGAGCAGTATCGGGAAGAGCACGATGAACAGCGCGCCGAGAAAGGCGCCCGAGAGGCTGCCCAGCCCACCGATGATGATGATGAACAAGATTTGGAACGAGCGGTTCAGATCGAAGCCGTGCGGCTCGACCGTGCCGAGATAGGCGAACGCCCACAGCGCACCCGCCACGCCGCAGTAGAACGAGCTGACCGCGAAGGCGGTGAGCTTCGCGCGCAGGATGGGAATGCCCATCACGCTGGCTGCGGTGGCCATATCGCGCACGGCCATCCAATTGCGGCCCGTCTGACTGCGGATCAGGTTGCGAGCGACGACCGTGAGCACACTGACGATGAATAGCGTCAGCAGGTAACGGCCAGCTGGCGAATCGAGCCCGTAGCCCGCGACGGCGAGGTGCGGCGCGCTGATCACACCCGAGCTGCTGTCGTTCGAGAACCAGCCGAAGCGAGTCAGCACCCACTCGACGAAGAACTGCGCCGCCAGCGTGGAGACGATCAAATAAAAGCCCTTGATACGCAGGCTGGGTAAGCCGAATGCGATGCCGATCAGCGCTGCGCTCAGCCCGCCGAGCGCAATGCTGACGAGCAGCGGCAAGCTCGGCAGCCGCAGCTGGAAGTTGTAAGTCGCGAAGGCGCCTACGGCCATGAACGCCGCAGAGCCCAGGGACAGCTGACCCGTGTAGCCGGTTAGGACGTTCAGCCCGAGCCCAGCCAAAGAGAGCACCAGAAACGGGATCAAAATCGCACTGAACAGGTAGTCGTTGCCAAAGAACGGCAGCCCCACGAACAGCACTAGCCCCAATGCACCGCCGAGTGCCCAGCGCGTCCGACCAGCAAAGCGTTGCGCGTCCAATCGACGTGATTGCGGGGCGGGGGACAAGAACGCTTGCTCCTCTTGCGTGGTCATACGCGCTCCACCTGCACCTGGCCGAACAGCCCGGTTGGCTTGACCAGCAAGAACAAGAGCGCGAGCAGGTAAGGAAACCAGTTCTCGATGCCGCCACCGAGCGCGGACCCGACATAGACCTCGGCTAGCTTTTCGCTGGAGCCGACCAACAAGCCGCCGACGATGGTGCCGGTGACCGACGAGAAGCCGCCGATGATCAGCACCGGAAGAGCTTTGAGCACGATCAGGGAGAGCGAGAATTGTACCCCCAAGCGCGCTCCCCAGAGCAGGCCCGCTACCAAGCCAACCACTCCCGCTATGGCCCAAACTGCCGCCCAAACGCGCCGCAAATCCACGCCGGCGGCGAGCGCCGCGAGCGGGTCATCGGCGACGGCACGCAGCGCCAGCCCGAAGCGGGTGCGGTTGAAGAGCAGCGAAAGTATCAGCACGAGCGAGCCTGCGGTCCCCGCAGCGACGATGTCGAGCTTGCTCAACGACACGCTGCCGAAGGCGACGGGCACGTCTTCGACGCCCAGCTCGAGGCCATGAACTTGCGATCCGAACAGCGTCTGCGCCAGGCCCTCCAGCACGAAACTCAAGCCCAAGGTCGCCATGAACAAAGTCATCGGCGGCCGATTCACGAGCGGCCGCAGGACGAAGCGCTCGATGGAGACGCCGAGCAGCACCATCAGCAATAGCGTCGCGATCAAGGCAACCCAAAACGGCACGCCGCGCTCGATCAACGTGACGAACGCCAGCGCCGAAAACAACACCATCGAGCCTTGGGCGAAGTTGAATACACCCGACGCTTTGAAGATCAGCACGAAACCGATCGCGACGAGCGAGTACATCAGGCCTGCCAAGAGGCCGCCCATGAGGACTTCGATGAAGAAGGACATCTGGTTCAGGCTGCGACTTCGGAGCTTGCAACTCCGAGATACGCGGCAATTACGGCCGGATCGTTGCGAATGACCTCGGGCGCGCCGTCTGCGATCTTGCGCCCGTAGTCTAGGACCACGATGCGGTCCGAAATATCCATCACGACGCCGATGTCGTGCTCGATCAGCACCACTGAAGTGCCGAGAGTCTCGTTGGCGTCCAGAATGAAACGGCTCATGTCCTGCTTTTCGTGCTGATTCATGCCCGCCATTGGTTCGTCCAGCAGTAGCAACTTGGGCTCGGCGGCCAAAGCTCGCGCGAGCTCGACGCGCTTCTGGAGGCCGTAAGGGAGCTGTGAAACGACGCTGTCGCGATGCTCGTCTATCTCCAGAAAACGCAGAATTGCGAGCACGTGAGCACGCTGAGCGCGCTCCTCGCGGCGGGCACTGGGCAAGGACAGCGCGTGCCGAATGAGCCCGCTTCGCGTCTTGAGCACTCGACCGGTGAGCGCGTTCTCCAGTACCGTCATGCCCTTGAACAAGGCCAGGTTCTGGAACGTGCGCGCGATGCCCGCGCGGGCCGCGTCACTCGGACGAAAGCCAGGCCGATCGCGGCCGTCGAAGCGGATGGATCCGAGCTGCGCCCGGTAAAGCCCGTTGACGACGTTCAAGAGCGAGCTCTTGCCGGCGCCATTCGGGCCAATGACCGCCAAGATCTCGCCCTTCGAGACTTCGAAGCTGACGTCGGTGAGCGCCTTTAGTCCGTCGAAAGACAGACAGACGCCTTGCACCTCGAGCAGTGAACCTTGCACAGACATGGACCCGATCCGGACATGAACAGCCGCTGTTCCAGAACTTTAGGCGGCCTTGGCTCGTTTGGCCTCGAGCTCGCGCACCAGGGGCAGCACCCTCTGACCGAAGTACTCCACTTCTTCCAGATAGTGTAGGAAGCCGGCCAATACCAAATCTACACCCACCGCCTTGAGCGCCACGATGCGCTCGGCGATTTGTTGCGGCGTGCCGATCAGGTTGGTCCGGAAACCGTCGTTGTATTGCACCAAGTCTTCGAAGGTGGATTTCGCCCAGTTGCCTTCGCCCTCCGGCGAGGACTTGCCGGCGTTCTTCACTTCGTGCCCGAAGGCGTTGACTGCCTCCGGGTTGGCGTTGTCGATGATCTCCTTGAGCACCGCGCGCGCCTCTTCTTCGGTGTCGCGTGCGATCACGAAAGCATTGACGCCGATTTTCACGGCATGGTCGTTGGCGCGCGCCTTCTCGCGGATGTCGTCGACTTGGGCTTTGATGCCTTCGACGGTGTTGCCGTTCGTGAAGTACCAATCCGAAACGCGCGCGGCCATGTCACGGGCGGCGCGTGAGCTGCCGCCTTGGAAGATCTCCGGGTGCGGCTTTTGAACGGGCTTCGGCTTCAGCGAGTATTCGTTGTAGCGGTAGAAATCTCCCTTGAAGGTGAAGCTGTCTTCCGTCCAAATGCCTTTCAAGCAGCGAATGAATTCCTCTGAACGGCGGTAGCGCTCGTCGTGCTCGAGCCAGGGCTCGCCGATGGCGCGGAATTCACCCTTGAACCAGCCACTGACGACATTCACGGCCAAGCGGCCACCGGTGAGCACGTCGATCGTTGCCAACTGCTTGGCGGCAATGGTCGGGTTCCACGGGCCCGGCAACAGGGCGGCGATCACCTTGAGCCGCTGTGTCGCGGCCAACAACGCGTGCGAGAAAGCGACCGGCTCGTGCTGGAACTCGGCGCCGTAGCCGGCGGTGAAACGGATTTGGCTGAGCGCGTAGTCGAAGCCGTTGTTCTCCGCCAACCGAGCGAGCTTGACGTTGTAGTCGAGCTCCCAGCTCGTGCGTTGCTCGATGTTGCTGATCACGAGCCCACCGCTCACGTTTGGCACCCAGTAGGCGAAGCGAATGGCGTTCTCGGTCTGTTCTTGCGCTCGGCTCATCTCGAATTCTCCGTTTACCGTTTCTAGTTGGTCACTATGCAGATTGCGTGCCGACGACTACAGCGCGCGAATCGTGCGCGGCGAGCTTTTGGGCGTCACGCGCTGCTTCGCGTGCACCAATTGCTGCTTGTGCGTTGCTTCGCCAGGAGCAGTTTCGCGTCGGAATGCGATCAGGTCGGCAATCGAGATGATGCACAGCCCGTGCAGCAGCGCGAAGCGCGCGAGGTCCGCTCGGCGCGCCATACTGCCATCGTCATTGACGATCTCTGCCAGCGCGCCCAGGGGTGAGAAGCCCGCCAGCTCGGCGAGATCTGCGGCTGCCTCCGTGTGCCCCGGGCGAGCGAGCACGCCGCCCTCCTGGGCACGCAGCGGGAAGACGTGGCCCGGCCGCGCAAAGTCGCTCGCGAGCGCGCTCGGGTTGGCGAGCGCGCGAATCGTCGCGCTGCGGTCGGAGGCAGAAATGCCGGTGGAAGTGCCGTGCCGATAGTCGACCGACACCGTGAACGCGGTCTGCTGAGCTTCGGTGTTGTTTGGCACCATCAGCGGCAGCTCCAGCGCTTGTAGGCGCGCCGCGCGTGCGCCGACGCACACGAGCCCACTCGTGTGCCGGACCATGAACGCCACTCGCTCCGCCGTGGCCGCCTCCGCGGCCAAGATCAAATCACCTTCGTTCTCTCGGCTTTCGTCGTCGGTGACGACTACGAGCTCACCTCGAGCGATGGCAGAAATGGCAGACGAGATCTGGCGATGGCTCATGTTGGTTCCAACTTTTCAGGAGTAGAAGGATGGCTTGGGCAGGTGTTGATTCAGGGCCCAGTCGCCGAGCTCTTTCAACTTGTAGTCGACTGGATCGTGCAACGTGTGAGTGCGCGCGTTGCGAAAGAAGCGATCCATGGCGGCGCGCCGAGTGGTAGAACGCGCGCCCATCACGTCGAACACGCGCACCGAGACGTCTAGGCTGACTTCGCTGGTGCGCACTTTGGCGGCAGCGATGCGCAGTGCCGCGTCGCCGCGGCCTGCTTCGTCGAGCGACTCAGCCTGAGCCCACGCGCGGTCGAGCGCTACGGCTGCGTCGTCGGTCAGCAGCCGGGCGGATTCGAGGTCGACCCACATCTTGCCGTAGTGGTGAAGCACATACGGATCGTCGCTAGCTTGGGCGACGCCCGAGCTGATCCAAGCTTTGCGTTGATGAAGCGTGTAGTCGCGTGCAGCCGCAAGCGCGCCTTGGGCGATGCCGAGGTACACGTTGCACAAGCTGAGTTGAGCGATGCACGGTCGGAGCGCCGCGAATGGGCTGCTGAGCGGCCCAGGCTCGGTCAAGAGCTCACTCGGCTCGACGCGCACTGCGCGGAACTCGACGCTGCCGCTGTCGGTTTGCCGCTGACCCATGTTGTCCCAGTCGTGATTGAAGGTGAGCCCCGCGCGATTGGAGGGGATCGCGCCGATCACCAGCAGATTGCTGTCATTGCGGTGCGCCGAAACAATCAGCCGGTCGGAATCGAGCGCTCCCGAGCAAAAGCTCTTCTTGCCGTCGAGCTGCAGCGCACCACGCTGTTCGCTCAGACGAGTGCCCGTATCGAGAGGATTGAGCGCGTTACCCCAGAACAAGCGCTGGGACGCTGCTTCTTGGTAAGCGATCTGCCACTGCTCGGGTCGACCGAAGAGCCGCACCGTTGCCAGTAGCAGGTGATGAAAGCCGAACAGATGCGCGATCGATGGGTCGGCGCGAGCAAGACGTCGAACCGACTCGAAGACGAGCGTCCAACTCGCGCCCCCACCGCCAAAAGACGTCGGAATGGCCAGAGCGAGCAGGCCGCTCTCGCGCAGCGCGTCGCGCTCGGCCTTGGCGGTTCCGCCCAAGCGATCGCGGTCCACCGCGGTTTCGCCGAAGCGCTGTGCGAGGCGTTCGACCAGCGCCAGCGTAGCTTCGGAATCGGCGCTCAGCGTGGTCATCGGCGTGCCCCTTCAGCACGCGGCGTGCCAACTAGAAACCGGTACACTTGGCGAATCTCGCCCGTAGCTGTTGCTTCAGCAGCAGCTGCTGCGGGGATCCTGCTGCTGTAGAAGCAACGAGCAGAGCAGGTCGCCGACCCGCGCCTGCAGAGCGCTCTTCGGTCCGGTCCTTGCTTGATGCGGAGTCGAACCGCGTGCAGACGCATCGCCCCGAAGGTCCAGCGTAGATGGAGATGTTTTGGTTTTTGCCCACCCACGGCGATAGCCGCTTTCTCGGCACCGCCGAGGGAGCCCGCACGGTGAGCTTGGAGTACCTGCAACAGATCGCCCAAGCCTCCGATACGCTGGGCTATACCGGCGTACTTTTGCCCACCGGGCGCTCCTGTGAGGACGCTTGGGTGGTGGCTTCGGCCATGTTGCCGGTCACGAAGCGGCTCAAGTTCTTGGTCGCTTTGCGGCCGGGCATCATCGCGCCGACGGCTGGCGCGCGCATGGCAGCGACCTTCGATCGCCTGTCTGGAGGTCGCTTGCTGATCAACGTGGTCACGGGGGGTGACCCGTCTGAAGCCGAGGGCGACGGCATCTTCCTCGATCACGATGCGCGCTACCAGAACACGAGCGAGTTTCTGACCATCTGGCGGCGCGTGCTCGCGGGCGAGACGCTCGACTTCGAAGGGCGCCACCTGCGCGTGAAGGCCGCGAAGCTGATGTATCCCCCGCTGCAGAAGCCCCACCCACCGCTGTATTTCGGCGGCTCTTCGCCGGCCGGGCACGCGCTTGCTGCCGAGCATGTCGACGTGTACCTCACGTGGGGCGAGCCTCCGGCTGCCGTCGCCGAGAAGATCCGGGACATGCGAAAGCGCGCCGCCGCGCATGGTCGCACGCTGCGCTTCGGCATTCGATTGCACGTGATCGTCCGGCAAACGCGGGCCGCGGCCTGGGATGCCGCGAACGATTTGATCAGTCATTTGGATGATTCCGCGATTTTGGCTGCACAAAAGTCATTCTCAAGATTCGACTCCGAGGGTCAGCGGCGCATGTCCGAGCTACATCGCGGCAAGCGCGAAAATTTGGAGGTCAGCCCCGACCTTTGGGCAGGCGTGGGCCTCGTGCGCGGTGGGGCGGGCACCGCTCTAGTCGGCGATCCAGAAACGGTCGCGCGTCGGTTGCTCGAATATCGCGAGCTCGGCATCGAGACCTTCATACTTTCGGGCTATCCGCACCTCGAGGAGGCGTACCGCACGGCTGAGCTGCTCTTTCCTCATCTGCCACTCGAACGCCGCGCGCCGGAGCCCGAGCTGAACCTGACCGGGCCGTTCGGAGAGATGATTGGCAACGACATCGTGCCCACGCGCTCTCAGAGCTAGCGCGGGTCGCGCACGCGGTTCACGAGGCGCTGCGCGCCACCATCTCCAGCAAGTCAGCGGGCGGCTTCGGTTGGTGCCAGGGGCTGTCGCTGACGCGCACGGCGCGGTTGATCAGGCGATGTCGATGAAACGCATCGGCGACGGCTTGCTGACCGGCCAGGACGCGCTCGTCCGCCCGGCGCGGGATGCGATGAGGCGCGAGCGAGGCCGCAACCGCGACGAGCTGCCCGAAGAACAGCTCCACCAGCTCCGGCTCTCGTTGCGCCAGCGTGGGGTCGGCGATGTACAACACCGCGTTGTCGGAAAGGCCAGACGCGTCGCGCAGCACGCGCGCGCTGCCCGAGCGCACGAGCTCCCGCAAAAGAGGCGCCCAAATGGCCCAAGCGTCGACTTCACCGCGTTCGAAAGCGCCGCGCGCTTCGTGCGGTGTGAGGTACACCACCTCCACGCTGTCGTATGCGACGCCAGCCTCTTCCAGCGCGCGAATCAACAGGTAGTGGACGTTGGCGCCGCGGTTCAGCGCTACGCGCCGCCCGGCCAAATCGGCCACGGTGCGGATCGGCGAATCCTTGTGCACGATCAAGGCTTCGTCTTCGGGGGCCGGCGCTTCCGCCGCCAGGTACAAGAGCGGCACGCTGGCCGCTTGCGCGAACACGGGTGGTCCTTCACCCACGCCCGCCAGCGCCAAGCCGGCGCTTTGGAAAGCCTCAACGATTTGAATTCCGCCTGGGTATTCCAGCCACTCCAAGCGAAACCCGCGCGCCCCGAGCACGGCATCCAAGCCGCCTTGCGCCTTTACCAGCGGCAAAAGACCAAAGCGCTGGTAGCCAATTTTGACGACGCGCTGCGCCGGCTTGAGCGCTGCTGATGCTCCCGCCTGCGCTTGGCGTTCCGAGGCAGGAGGGGGCCGCGTGGCCGCGGGCAGCTCGCCGAATTCCATCAACCGTGCCCGCACGACGTTGCGGCTGATGCCGAGCAAGCGCGCGGTCTGCAGCTGATTGCGCTCACTGAATTCGTAGGCCGTGCTGAACACGGCGCGCTCGATGGTTTCGTACAGATTGGGCGCATCGGATTCGAACAAGCGACGCAGCTCGCCCTCCAAGCCACCGCCGGAATTCGCCGCCGCCGGCGGTTGGCTGGCGCTGCGGCCGGGCAGGGCGGTCAGTCGCAGATCAGCCGGCAGGATGCGACCGTCTTTGCAGATCAGGAGCGCGTGGTGAATCACGTTCTCCAGCTCGCGGATGTTGCCGGGCCAGGAATGCTGCAGCAAGCGCGCGGTTGCATCGGCGGTGAGCTCGGTGCCCTCCAGCCCTAGCCGCTGCTGATAGAAGTGCACGAAGTAGAGCGCCAGGGGCAGGATGTCGCCCAGCCGCTCGCGCAAGGGCGGCAGCACGAGCGACGCCACATTCAAGCGATAAAATAGGTCCTCTCGGAAGTGGCCAGCGGCGACCGCTTCCTCCAAGAGCACGTTGGTTGCCGCAATCAGGCGAACGTCAACGCGCACCGGTTGGCGAGCACCGACCCGCACGACCTCTCCCTCTTGCAGCACGCGCAATAGCTTGACCTGGATTGACAGCGGCAAGTCGCCCACCTCATCCAAAAACAGCGTTCCACCGCTGGCGGCCTCGAACCAGCCGGGCTTGCTGGAGATGGCACCGGTGAATGCGCCGCGCTCGTGACCGAACAGTTCGCTTTCGATCAGCGACTCGGTGAGCGCACCGCAATTCACGGGGACGAATGGACGATCGCGGCGGCGGCTCAGATCGTGCACGTGGCGCGCCACGATCTCTTTGCCGGTTCCGGTTTCGCCGGTGACGAGCACGGTGGCATCGCTGGGCGCGATTTGTTGAAGACGATCGAGCGCGGCTCGCGATTTGGGATCTTCGAACACCAGCGCTTTAGCGCGGATCGATAGCGAGCTCGCAGCAGCATCCGTGAGAGTAAGCAGTGGCATGGGGTTCTCCATCAGCCAGCCGGAGTGAGGGCTCCGGTTACCGACTACAGTGCGCTGCTTGCTCGTCCTTCATGCGTGCTACCGGGGTGCACATTGTCTTTTATGCAGAACATTTGCAAGCGTCGGTTTTTGTTGAAGCGCTGGTCGGTGCCGTATTAGTAAGTAGTTACATGTTGTTAGCGGCTGTGTGCTTGCGGTGATGGTCGAGCGGTTGGTCCTGCGTAGCAGACGCTGCTGCCGGATCAACAGCCCATCAGCAGTCACTGTGCGCGCAGCAGCAGCGCGCACGGCAACGGTGCGGAATGCACAGAGATCCATTTGGCACGGCTCCTGCTCAAGCCAACGCGCATGACCACCACAGCTGCCCCCTCTCGCTCCAATCAGCAAGCCGTCCCGGCGGTGCCCCGTCCCGAGCAGCCGGCCCACGTCATCCGTGATGACGCGGAGGCGATCGCAATCGCCGAAGACCTTGCCAAGAGCTTTGCGCAAGGCGCCGCGGAGCGAGATCGCACTCGGCGCTGGCCGGTCGAGGAGCTGAACGCTTTCTCGCAAAGCGGCCTGTGGTCGATCAACGTACCAAAGAAGTTCGGTGGCCCGGAGCTATCTTACGTCACGCTGTCGCGAGTGATTGAAATCATTTCAGCGGCCGACCCGTCGCTCGGGCAGATCCCCCAGAATCACTTGGGCGTGGTCGCCGCAATCCGCACGGTGTCGAATCCGGAGCAGCAGAAGCTACTGTTCGGCGAGGTGCTGAAGGGGACTCGCTTTGGCAACGCCTTTTCCGAATTTGGCTCGAAACGCGCAGTCGATTTCGAGACTCGCTTCGTGGATGCGGGCGACCACGTGATCGTGAACGGGCAGAAGTTTTACTCGAGCGGAGCCTTGCTCGCGCACTTGGTGCCGATTGTTGCGCTCGATGCGGAAGGCAAAGCTTGGTACGCGATCGCCGACCGCACTGCGCCCGGGCTGAGTGTGATCGACGATTGGTCGAGCTTCGGGCAGCGCACGACCATGAGCGGCACGGTAATCTTGAAAGACGTGAAGGTGCCCAAATCATTCTTGGTACCTGGCTACAAAGGCTACGAGAAGCCGACGGCTGACGGCGCCATCTTTCAAATCATCCAAGCCGCGGTCGACACCGGTATCGCGAGCGCAGCGATCGCCGACACCATCGACTTCGTGAAGACGAAATCCCGAGCGTGGGTCGATAGTGGTCTCGAACACGCCTCGCAAGATCCTTACACAATCCAAGCCATCGGTGATCTGACCCTGCGCCTCAGCGCTACGCGCGCCTTGCTCGAAAGGGCCAGTCGGGCCGTCGACCGTGCCGTGGCCGAACCGAACGCAAAGAGCGTCGCAGAAGCTCAGGTTGCCGTCGCCGAATCCAAAATTTTCTCGACCGAGCTCGCAATTTTGGCAAGCAACAAATTGTTCGAGCTTGCCGGCACGCGTTCGACGCTCGCCGAGCACGCCCTCGACCGCCACTGGCGCAACGCGCGAACGCACACCCTGCACGATCCGGTTCGCTGGAAGTATGCGATCCTCGGCAACTACCACCTGAACGGCGTGAACCCGCCGCTCCACGCCTGGAGTTGAACGGGGCGCGAGGCGCGAGCCAGCGCGGGCTCTGTGTCTCCACGAGTGGCCCAGTGGAAAATGGTTGAGGCTGCTCTCGAGCTGCGCCACCGCAGATGGCGATGACGTGGAGTGTTCCGGGGCTCGAGCTCCAGTGCGTGAATGGGTTTTGCGGCACCGCGAGCGCGGCTGCGGCGTTGAGATTTGGTTTGGATAGCGGACGCGGCGCGCCGTGCGCGCCGCGTAGCCCTGAATGCGGACCATCGGAGAACCGCGCCGGGTCGCGGTCGAACCGGTGATGCCATTTCACGGCTGGGGCGTCGCGATCCAATAGCGGCGCTTCGGCTTTCGAAGATCGGGACCCGTGATGACGTTCTCCAACTGCCCGCCGTTCTTCTCGATCGTTTGGATTGAGCCTACGTTGTCGTCATCGCAAGTAACGAGCACCCGCCGAACGCCGTGACGTTCCGCGATGATCCGAAGTCCCTGGCGCAGGATCTCCGTAGCGTAACCTCGCCTCCGAAACTCGGGGACCACCACGTAGCCGATATGGCCGCCGACCCGCTCGAGTACCTCGTTGAGCGCATGCCGGATGGAAATCCGACCGACGATTTTCGGCCCAACGAAGGCGAACAGAAAGCTCGAAGGGACGAAGGTCGCAGACACGTTCACCCCACGATGCTGGTCTTGCAGCCACTGGAGATAGTCGCGGAACGGCATGCCCTCCGTGTACGAGTGCAAGAAATACGGCACCTCGGGCGAAGTCGCTCGGTGGGCCGACAAGAACTCGCCTTCCTCATCTTCTCGAGGAAAGCGCAGCGTGAGTGGGGTGTTCATGAGATCCTAAGGTCGAGTCGTTCAGCCCCTAAATCAATACACGTGCGCCTCGGCCGTCGTCCAGTCCGACATTCGTGAGCTCACCGACGACCCCCGCGCGTTGCCAGCGAAGGCGTCTGCGCCCGCCGAACCGCGACGCCGAAGGCTGGGACGACGCGCGACGTTCTCGCGTGACCATCAACCCATCTTCTGCCAGAACTGAGCAATATCCTTTGCAGAGTTGTCGCGCTAAGTGAAACGAGTGCAGTGGCGTCACTCGTTTCGGTGGGCAGTGGTTCTGGCAAGCGTCGTGGGCGGGTTGCTTGCGACGCCAGCTGCCTGCGCGCAGTCGTTCGGCGACGATTTGGCGGCCGTGGGTATGGCGGGTGTCGCGGCGGCGACTCGCGTGCTGCTCGATGCCGCGATTCCGGAGCCCGTTGAACGTCCCGCTCCGAAACCCGAGGCGCGCGTTGAGTTGAGCGATTGGATCGAGCCAGGCACGGGCAGTACGGCCCATGTCGGCCGCGCTTGTGAGCAGCGCTACGTCGCGTTCCTGACCGGCACGCGCTACAGCAACTACCTCGATGTCAAGTTGTTCAACGACAGCGATGATGGGGTTGCGATCGTCGCGCGTTCGCCGGTCTTCGAAGACGCGAATGGGCCAGCGCCGGAATCGCGCGAGACGTTCCGCGGTAAGCGCTACCGCGCGGCTGCGCACTCAGGACAGTACTTCAGCTATGAGCTCGAGAAGGCCCGCTTCTACAAGCTGAAGCGCTTCGACGTCGTGTTCGAATTCTCGTTCGCGAGTGGGCGCACCTGCCAGAGCAAGGTCGAGTTCTCGCGCGTGCTCCCCGCGGCCCTGAGCACCTTCAAGGTCCGCCCGAGGCTGGATGGCGTGGTGAGCTTGGGCGCATATCTGGCATCGGGCTCCTTGCGTGACTCCATCGGCCAGGCGGGTACGACGACTGGCCTTTCCTTCGGTTGGTACCCAACTCTGCAACATGGCATCCGGTTCGAGACGAGCTTGGACAACTTGGACAGCGATCGCTTCGCCTTCGGTTCGCTGCTGTTGCCGAGCTATGAGTACCGAATATTCTTCGGTCCGCGAGTCACCTATTCGTTCGGGATCGGCGCTGGCGCCTACCTGTTCGTGGCTCACCAAGATCTCCCCATTTCCGACTCGCGCGCCGCGTTGATCGTACGCGAGCGAATGCGGCTCAAGTTCGAGTTGCCCGCGTTCAGTGCCTTGGACATCGCGCTCGGTCCCGTCGTGACGTTCGGCGTATTGCCCGGCGGCCCATTCGGACCGCGCGAGCTGTCGGGGGCGCTCTACACCGGCTCCCTAGAGCTCTCAGTTATGATGTGATCGAGTCCCGCCGACGCCTTGCGTCGCCGCTACGATTGCCACAAGTTCAATCGATTTCCGGATGCTTGAGTGTGTATCTATTGTAAGCGGCCATGAACGCGCGCGCCTCGTCACAACTCGACACGCTGCTCATGCCGATAGCGGCCGCGAACGCGGGATACTTCGCGAGCTTCCGGTTCATGAGTACGAACGAATAGGTCTCGGGCATGCCCCCGACGCTGCCGCAGAACGTGTGCCGTTGCGCTGTGGGATCGGGGTCCCTCTGCGCGGCGTCTGGCTCGGTATACGCTTTGCGAATGGGGCCGGACTCGCACCCGTGGCGATCGAGCAAACCGCAACGATACACGCGAAGCTTGCCCGCGCGGTTCGCCGAACGAGAGTCATTCTCGAAACTCGAAGTGTTGCCGGCCCATGCGTGGAGTCTGGGGGATTTCAACTCAAATGCGAGCTGGGGTCCGGGAAACCGCATCCGCTCCCAGACTCGTGGTCTCTAACGCGCGGTACGATAGTGCACAGCGTTCAAGTGGTCGATCGGTGGTTCGAGATTCTTTCGCGGCAAGCTCGCGCATAGCCGCCGCGCGGCCGCCATGGTACCCACCTGCGAGCACGTGGCGCGTAAAGCGATTGTATACGGAGCGCTCGTCGGCGCGTTGTTGCTCGTCGGCGCATGGCTCTCGAGCGTCGCGCCGCCCCATTGGGAGTTCGCAGAGGCGAACGATGTTTCGTTCGGAATGCTCGCCGCGGGCGGTGCACTGACGGCGACTGGCGCAGCGGTTGGCTTGGCGCGAACGGCGATGTCGCGCCGCTTGGTCAACTATTTCAGCCTCGTGCTGTTCGTGCCCGGCGCGATCGGCGCGGCAGGCTGTGGGCTGGCGGCGTATTTCCTTCAGCAGTCCTTGGCAGATGCTTGGGGGGCATGGTTGGTGTGCGGCCTGGCGACACTGTGTGGGGTCTTGCTTGCGGTGGGGACTGTCGAGCGCGCCGACCCACTCGCTGAACGCTTCGAGCGGGAGATTGCCGGCGCTGCGCCGAGCCTAGGCTTGTTTTCCGATGTAAGCCTGAGTCTCGGCGTGTCGCCGCGCGGCATGGTCGTGCGCACGCTGCTATTCGTCGCGCTCATCGCGGGGGAGATCGCTTACTTCGTGTGGAAAGGCGCGGAGATCACCCTGTGGCTTGCGCTTGCTTGGCCGATCGCGTGGGCCACGTTGGCGGTGCACGAGTTAGCGCACGCGCTATGGGCCCGCGTGCTGGGCTACCGTGTTTCGAAGCTCACGATTGGTGGCGCGTGGGCGCGTTTGCCGGAGTTCAAGATTGGCGGGGTCAGTGTCGCTCTCGGCCCGTTGCCGTTGCATGGCTCGACGGCGCTCGGCTCCGCGTCCGAGCCCGCCTGGCGTGCCATAAGCCGGATTGCCTGGGCGGGACCGGCATCCGGTGCGCTGATCGCGGCCGCGAGCGGGCTTTCGCTGCTTCAGTTTCCACTCGGACCACTTGCGACCAAGGCGGCGATTCTTTCGGGACTGTGGGGGCTCGTCTCTTTGGGTCAGCTCGCTCCAGATCGTGCACGCATCGGTGATCGCGCTGCGTACACGGACGGTTTCTGGCTGTTCATGCCGCAACGCCTGCTGCGACGTGCAGGCCGCATGATTGAACTGACTCGCCTTCGGCAGGGGTTGCCATCACTCACTGGGGAACCGCTCGCAACCAGGGGCTTGCTAGAGGTTTGGCGACAATTGGCAGACATCGAGAGCCCCGCCGCGCAGCGACAGCGCCTGCTCGGCGCGTTCGATGCGATCTCTGCCGAGCCGCACTGCGTCGAGCACGACGTGACGTGCGCCTTCTTGATCGGCTCCCTCGCTCGATTCGCGCCCGGTGACGACGACTTCGTCGATGTGGAGAACGCGGTCGCGCGCTTCGTCGCGGGCGACTCAGCCGCGATATTCAAGACCTGCCTACTGGATGTGTTGGCTTGCCACATCCTGTTCGAGCCGCGTGAATCACTCTTGCCACTCGCGGAGCGTTGGGCTCGCAAAGCGCTCTCAATCAGTCCAAGCGACCCGACCTTGTACGGGACACTCGGCGCCGTGCTCGTGCAGCGCGGTGAGAGGGAAGAAGGGCGTCGTTTGCTGCGCGAGCTCCTCATTCGATCGACGTCGGCGAGCGACCGACAACTCGCACGACGGCTTCTGGCGAGGGCCTAGCTCGAGGCGCGGTCATTGTCCGGCTCTTGCGACGTCGTATTGTATTTCACTCACGTCGACCTATGTGCCTTGAACGGCGAGAGCGCAAACTGCGTAACCATCGACGTCGTTTATCGCTGCTTCGAGAATTCTTTCCCGCGTGATCCAACGAAAACGGTGCCCTTCAGCTCAGTTATCACCTGTCGCGAATCGTGAAAAGACGCTCTGGCGGCTATGCCGGTTCCAGATGCGCAGCGATGGGCGGCGCCGCACGAGACCGAACAGAGCCGGGCTGTTCGGTCTCGTGCGGTGTCACTCGAAAATGCATGTCACTGAGAGATGACAAGAGCCAGGCACTCGACGCTGTTACGCGTCTACCGCTCGATTTGCCGTGATCGAACTGGTCTCGCGCCTTCGAGCGACTCGGCAAGTGGTGCGGCACGGCGGTTGCTCGAGGTCTGCCCCGAAGCGCGAGCTCGAGAGTGCCGTCACCCTCCCTCGTGCTCGAGGAGAACATCAGCATGAAAAGCACGATCATTGAGTCCTTGTTCCTTGCGGCCGCAGCTGCCGCGTTGTCGCTTGCGCCCACCGCGAATGTGAGCGCGCATGGGATTTCAGCGTCGACCGGGATGCCGGCGACGGGTAGCAACACCGGTTGCTTCTTCGTCGGCAACGGCGCGGTGCAGAACAATTGCACGAGCGCGCAGAATTTCTCGGTCCCGTTGATGGTCGACAGTGGTGGCTCGAAAGGAGCCACGTTTTCCGGAAAGGGTGTGACCTGTCAACTGATTGGAACCGACCAACTCGGTCAATCCTTTTCGTTCAGCACGAGCAAGACCATTCCCGGCAGCGCGGTTGGTACTGCGTCGACTTCGGTCGTCACCGTTGCGACGGCGGGCCGGCTCAATCTCGACTGCACGATCAATCCGTCAGGCCAGCTAATCAACATCAACTATTCGAACTGACAATCCGACTCACGACGCGAAACGAACGACTCGTGAGTGGAGAGTCGCCCTAGCCATCGAGTTCGGCGGTCGTCGCGGGGCTCGATGGCATCTTTCTAAATGGTGAGACTTCGAAGGTCGAACCATGATGCCGAGAAAATAGGCAGTACTCTGCGGGAGGGGCGCCGGCTTGCAACGCGCCGCGCCGGGGAATCGGCCCAACCAAAGGTGTCTACCGTTGCGTGTCGGGCATGGGGGGCCGGTCGATGATCTCAGCAGCGAAGTGGGCGACTTCGGCGCGTAGCCATTGGCGGCCACATCAGCTAGCGCGCAGGATCCCGCAAGTGAGAATCACCACGAGGGCGCAGATCACTGCGAACGAACCGACGATGCTGCACTTCAATAGACCGCTAGGCCCCCGGTATTTGGGGCCAAGCCCGATCGCGAGGATGAACACGAGCAGCGCGCAACCCGGAGCTTGCTCGATCAGCAACCCGCCAAGGTTCGATGCGACTGGTTCCAAGAGCTCACCGGTCGGGGCGTTGGCGAGGATTGTGCGAGCCATCGTGCCGATACCTGTCAGCACTGCTTCCATCAGCCAAGTGACGACTGCGCAAGTCAACATGCCCGAAAACAGAACCCAGCGCCTCCGGCGACGCGATAGTCGACCGGGTGCTGGCGACAGTCGTTCGACTGCCGCCAGCACGCTTCCACCCGCAAGTGTGCCGCTCGCGACGTAGGCCAACCAGAGCCCAACGATCGCAACCGGCGTAGGCACGGGAAGGCGCGTCATCTCCTTCGCGATTGCCACGAAGCAGGCGCACACGGTGAACAACAAGAAGGCGGCAACGACGATCCATTTGCCGGAACCATCTCCCCCGGAACCATTTTGCAGCGAGTTCATCAGCTCGCCGTGCGCCTTCATGCTCGACCGCAAGCGCTCCCCATCTCGGGCCTCGGACCATTGCTGGCGATCGCCCGGGTGCGATGGAGGGTCGGTGTTCGGTCGATATTGATACGCCGAGCGATACCCAGAATCGTTGTCGCTCATTTTGCATGTCCTTCCGTCGGCAACCCGGGTGGAGGGTGCCAGCCAGTCTCCACCGAGAGCACCCCGCGTACACTAGCGCCAACCTAGATACGGCGCGTTTCGGAGTAGCGTCTCGATCGCGAGGATCTTGAACGTTCTTGCTCTAAATCGCCGCTTGGCTGCAGACTCCGTGCGGTGTTTTGCCGTCGGGTGCCGCTGCTCGGGGGGCCTCCTAGGTTCGAGCTTGCGGACGTTTCCGTTTGGTGGCTGCCGCGGCGGCGATGCCGCGCTCGATCCATTTCGCGAGCTTCGCGCGCGTGCGAAGGGCCTCGGGAGCGACGCGCACGAAGGCCTTCATCGTTCGACTGCCGAGCGTCATCGACGTTACGAACGTGTCGGTGAGTAGCTGCGTTCGCTCTTCAGCGAAGATACGAACCAGAAGGCCGTCGCGACCGACCGAGCAACACATGGCCCCATTGACCATGAAGGCCAATGTGCCCATCAACTTTTTTTCGGTCACCCCTCGCTGCTTGGCAAGGATGACCCGCACGCGATCGACTAGCTTTTCGTCGTAGGTCATTCGCCAGCTGCGTCTCTAGCAAATCGGCCCGGCGGCGAAGCGCTCGTCGTTCGTGGGTGCGTATTCAATCAGGGCGCGTTCTTGCAGCACCTAAAGCCGAGACTGGGGAGTACGGCGTTGGTGCTGATGCGGTCCAGATTGAAGGCGCAGATCAGGCCGTTGCCTGGTGACAAATAGGAGCCACCCTGCAGAGATTGAATCGGGAGATTGAGGGGCGCGCCGGTATTGCCGACTACAGTGCTGGTCCATTCATTGACGTTGCCGGACAGATCGAACACGCCATTTGCGGTCGATGCTGCGGTCTGCTGCGAGACGCAACTGGTGAGTGAGCCCGTCTTGACTGGGACGCCGACGTTGGCCGCGTAGTCGAGGCCGTTGCACTTCTGTCCGTCGTACGCACTGCCGTACGGAAACGGCGATTGCGCGACGCCGATGCACGCTTCCAGCATTTCGGCGGCGCTGCACAGGCGACGACCGCTCACTTCACACGCGGCCTTGGCGCCGAGGTAGGTAGCGCCAGTCCAGGGCAGGACGTTCGAGTTGCTGCACACGTGAGATTCGTCCAACCCCACGCTGGCGGGCTTGGCGTCCGGGCGCGATGCCTCGTAGCGGTCGATGTAGAAGTCCAAGGAGTTGCGTGTGATGCGCACCATGTCTTCGGAATTCTCGTCGACCTGACCGTTGCAGTTGTCGTCCAAGCCGTTGCACGTTTCGAATGCGAAGGGCGCGCCGGCGGCGGGGTCCGGGCCGAGCGCTAGGTTGCAGAGCGTTTTCTTGGAGTCTGCGGGGTCACAGGCGATTTTGCCCAAGTCTTTGCACACGCCCTGTGCGCCGTTGTCGCAACTTTGGCCGAGCGTTTGGAACGCTTCGTCGATGTAGCCGTCGCAGTTGTTGTCCACGCCGTCGCACCGGCTCTCAGTGGCGCTGACTTTGCCGGTGGCGTCGAGCTCGACGCTATTGTCGTAGAGGCACTGCCAGCCGAGTGTGGCCATGCACTTGACTTGCACGGTGGCGCACGGCGTTCCTGCCTTGTATTTGCAAAAACTGATCGGCGGCTTTTTGGCGTCGATGGCGAGCGGGTTGTCGACGATGCCGTCGCAGTCGTCGTCGGCGCCATTGCAGCTCTCGGCGGTAGTAGGCCAGACCGCGCACTTTTCGCAGCCGGGGGTGGTCGCGTCGTAATCCTTGTAGCCGTCGTCGCACACGAGCAGCGTGCAAGTCGAGTTGACGCACGTGCCGACCGCGTGGCTGAACTGCTCCGTGCAGTTGTTGCCGCAGGCTCCACAATTGCGCGGGTCGGAGCTGAGGTCGAAGCCATTGTCCGTCACGCCGTCACAGTCTTCATCCCTACCGTCGCACGTCTCGAGCGTGGGCCCCACGCCTGGGATGCAGATCGTCGAGCCGGCCACGCAAACCTGTGTGCCCGAAGTGCAGATCCCTTTGCACACGCCGTCGGGGCAATACGTATCGCAGGCTTGGCCGCCGCCCGGATTGCCATCGTCAGCAACTCCGTCGCAATTGTTGTCCAAGCCGTCGCAAATTTCGACTCCGCCGTTGCTGGGGGTGCACTCGTATTCGCAGCCGTCCGCGTCGATTTGATTGACGTCGTAAAACCCTACGGCGCAGCTCGTGAGTTTGCAGGCGCCACCGTTGCAGCTCGCCGCTCCGTTCGGGACACTGCACTCGTTGCCGCAGGCTCCGCAGTTTTTCGAGTCGTGCTCTAGGTCGAACCCTTCGTCGATGCTTCCGTCGCAGTTATCGTCGAGATCGTTACAGATCTCTTTCGCACTCACGCCGGGTACGCAGGCGTACTCACAGCCATCGCTCAGCTTGCCGTTGATGTCATAACGCCCGAAAGAGCAGTCGTCGATCTGGCATTTACCGGCGACGCACTTCGGGCGAGCGCCCGAGATCGCGCATTCGTTGCCACAGCTGCCGCAGTTGTGGGGATCGGTGTCGAGGTCGGCATCTTCGCAGGAGCTGCTACCCGCGTCGCCGACGCCAGTGGCCCCGCCGCGCCCGCCAGGAAGTTGAAAGCCGCCGTCGGTGTTGATGTTCGTCGTGCCGCCGTTGCTCTGCGTGGATCCATCGCCGGCGTTGCCGAGGCCACTGTCCGGGTCGAGCGTGCAATCGGCGAAGCAATAAGCTTCGGTCGAGCAGGCTGGAGCGAAGGCAAGTGCCAAACAGCCCCAGAGCAGGCCGAGCAGCGCGCGCCCGATGCGCGCCGTGACGGTGCGCATCACGCGGCCCTCCGTGCACCGCGACGGCTGCGTCGCAAGCGAGCCACACCGAACAGCGCGAACCCGAAGCCGAAGCCGAACAGCCAAGAGCGCTGGGTCCGCTCCGGGCCGATGCGACACGCGCAACCTCCGCCGCCCGTTGCGAGTCCGAACTTCGCATTCGGGTTTCGATTGTCGACGGGACCTGCGCCCTTTCCGGCGCTGCCCGGCTCCGCTCCGGCGCCGCCGCCGAGATCGCCCATCGTACCCGCGTCGCCCGTCATGCCCGGCGTGCCTGCATCGCCATTCATGCCGGTTTCACCAGCATCGCCTTGGCTGGCGCCTCCGCCTCCGCCTTCGCCTCCCGTGGCGGGGTCGACACACGCGCCCGCCTTACAGATCTTGCCCGCGGCGCAGGTCACGGAGTCACAGTTGGTCGGCATGCAGTAGCCATCACGGCACGCGAAGCCGCCGCCACACGGAAATTCTCCGGTGCGGCAGCCTTCGACGCAGATCCCTGAGACGCAGGCGTTGTTACCAGGGCAAGGCGCCGGCGAATCGGCCACGCCGTCGCAGTCGTTGTCTTTGCCGTCGCAGATCTCCTGGTCGGGACGGACCGCACCTTTGCAGACATAGCTGCCGTTGACGCACTCGGTCTTACCGGCTTTGCACGGGGCTTGGTCTTTCGGGGGGATCGGTGCGTCGCACGCGGCGCCCACGTCTGCGTCGTTCGTGGAGACGTCAGGCTCTTCGTCGATTTGACCGTCGCAGTCGTCGTCGAGCCCGTTGCACACTTCGAGCTTGGTCACGCCGATTGACTGGCATTCGAAAGCTTTGGTCGCCGGATTACAGACGAGTTTGCCAGCGCAACTGCCGGCCGTGGTGCACGTGTCCTTGCCCGACTTGATCACGTCGTCGGTGAGGTCATTGCAGTCGTTGTCCACACCGTCGCAGATTTCGTTGGTCGGCGACACCGCGCCCACGCATTTGACGATCTTACCGACGCACTGATAGGTGCCGAAGGTGCATTGGCCCTTGCCGCACGGAACGCCGTTCGGGCAACACTGATCCCCCGTGACTTTACCGCTGCCAGCGGAGACGCCATTGTCGATGACACCATCGCAGTCGTTGTCTTGGCCGTCGCACACTTCTGGAGCCGGAGTGACTTCGCCCACGCAGCTGCCCCATTTGGGAGTACCGCTCGCGGCGACCGCGGTGCAAAGTTGTGACCCGCCGTGGCACAGCCCCACGCCGATCGTGTCCTTGCCGGCGGGCGTCTTCGCGCCATCGTAACAGGCCTGCGTCATGCCGTCGGTCACGCCGTCGCAGTTGTTGTCGTAGCCGTCGCACACTTCTGGAGTCGCGGAGACGCCGCCGGTGCAGCCCAAAGTTCCCGCGCTGCACACGGTGACGCCAGGCTTGCACACGCCCAGGTCCTTGCCGCACGGGAGCCCCACATCGACCAAGTTCTGCGGTTCGTCGATTTGACCGTCGCAGTTGTTGTCTTTGCCGTCACACACTTCTGGCAGGGGCACGCAACTCTGGCAAGAGATGCCCTCGTCGACCAATCCATTGCAGTTGTCGTCGATCCCGTTGCAGACCTCGGCCTTGGCAGTACCCCCGGGCGTGGCAATTTGGCAGAAAGTGCCGCTGCCGTCCGCCTTGCATAGCTTGGCGCCGGTTCCTTTACAGGCGCCATATTTGCCGTCGTCACATGCCGCGCCCTTGTCGGGAAAGTCTTCGTCGACCAACGTGTCGCAGTCGTCGTCGGCACCATTGCATTTCTCGAACACGAAGCTGCCGGAGATGATAGTCGCGAGCGCATTGGCCAGATCGTCGCGCGTGCTCACGAAAAACGCCGAGGTAGTCCCGCCCTTGGCAGCAATGTCGTTCAGTTGCGCTTTCTCGCTCGCCAGCACGGAAAAGCCGATGACGTAGGTCTTCACGCTGATCGGCGTGCTGCCCTTCATGATGCCGGCGTTTAGCTGCTGCGCGACCGCCGCGGGGTTGCCTTGGCAACTCTCGGCGCCGTCCGTGAGTAGCACGACGCTGTATTTGCGGCAGGGCACCGCGTTGTCGCAAGCGATGCGCGGCGTGAGAAAATCCTTCGTGGCCGAGAGTGCGCTGCCGAGGGGCGTCGGTCCGGTGGCGCGGAGCTCGCAGTCACCGCCCGCGCAATCGGTGCTGGGCTTGAAGTTGCTCTCCTTGTTGTCCAGCCACTTGAGGTAGTTGCCGAGTGGTTTGCCGAAATCAACTAGATATTGCGCGCCTCTCTGGGGTGGACCGCAGGAGCCGGCGTAATTGATACAATCACCGCGATTGGGCCACTCCACGTTGATGTTGCTACTGAGTGACGCGAGCGAGGTGTTGGCCGTGTACAGCTGCGCGGGAATGCACTTTCCGTCTGGGAAATACGAGGGATAGCCGTTCGAGTACAGGGTGCTCGCGGTCGCCGTGTTGTCGGTCGGGTCGTCGTAGCTGCAGCAGCTGTTCGCACACTCGAACCAATTGGCGGTCTGACAACTGCGTTGCAAGCCAACGTCCTGATAGTAACGGCCGAGCGCGTAGTCGCTCTCGGGAAACGCCGCGAGCACGTCGGAAAGCGCGCCCTTCGCCGTGTACAAGCGCGATTGGTCTCCGCCAATGCCCGGGAATTCGAGCGAACCGTCACCGAAGTGCGGAACTCCGCTCTGATCGAGGAGCATCGAACCAGAAGTGTCCAAGACCACCGCGAAGCGGGGCCGAGTGTCGGTGACGGAGCTTCCACAGCCAGCGACCGTCGGACACGTCGCCGGCACGCCCGCATTGCAGGCCGGGATGCTGCTGCCGTCGGGACAGGCGATAGGCGCGAGACCTTCGTCGATTTGGCCGTCTAAGTTGTTGTCTTTGCCATCGCAGATTTCCTCCACGTACGCTGCGTCGATCTGTAGCTCGCCGGCGCCCGCGCCGGCTTCGCCCGCGCAGATCGGGCAAATGCCGCCGTTGCCACCGCGAACGTCGAAAATGGCACGGGGGTCGATGTTGTTCGTGCGCGATTGCACGTTGACGATGCCGCCACCGCCGCCACCGGCGCAGTCGTCGCACGTGCCATTGTTTTGCGTAGCGCGGCACTCCTCTTCGGTGTTTCCGAAGTCGAGGTAGTCGCAGATCGGCGTATTCTTCGGCACGCAGCGTTTCCCGGTGGTGCCGCCCAAATTCAAGCAATCGCAACCGTTCGCTGATTTACACTCCGTAGGCTTCACCTCATCGCAGCCGGTCTGATCGGTGCAGGCATTGTAGTTCATCGGGTTCAAGCCGTTTGGGACGCACACGTCTGCCAGGCTGCCGCCGAGGTTGATCTTGGTGTAGCCCGCGTCGCAGGGAGCGACCGTCCCCGGTTTGCTGGCAGGCGACACGCGCGCAGGCGTGCAGTTTGCAGGGTCGCAGCGTTTGAAGGTCTTGCCCGACGCTGGTTCGGTGAGCGAGCGACAGAATTGCCCCGCGGCGTTGGCGTTGTTTGCCGTGCAGTCGGTATCGGTGGCGCAAAGCAGTGCCTTGGGTTGCGAGTCACCGCCGCGACCGCCGCGCGCGCTGATGCGCGCGGTATCGGTGACATTCACGGTGTCGCCGATGATCAAGATCGTGCCGCCGGCCCCGCCACCCGCCGAGTCGTTGCCCCACGCGCAGCCGCGAAAGCCGTCCGCGTCGACTCGACCGGCGATGTTGATGGTGCCGGTTTTGGCTGCGTTGGCCGCAAACAGCACTACACGACCGCCGCCGTTGCCGGAGGTGAGCGTGGTGTCGAAGCCGTCGCGACAGCCCTTGTCGCCGCCGGCCGCGCCGAACTCGACGTCGAAGATGTTGTGAATGAAGGGCTGTCCCGCCACGTCCGGCAGAGCGTCACCTGCGGTGCCGACGTTGGTGGAGCCGTAGCAGCTGGCCGTTTGGGCGCTGCAAGTGCTGGCCGATGTTTTGCTGCCACAGGCCTCTTCCCATTCGTTCGGGAACGTACAGCTGACGTCTTCGGTCGTTCCGCCGCCGGGGTAGATGAAGCAGTCCTTGGTGCCCTTGCCGCCTTTGCCGTAGTGCGCACCGCCGCCACCCGAGTCGAGCACCGAGCAACCACCGCGGCCGCCGGACAGCGGGTACGCCGCCGGCCCCGGGCCATCGTTACACAGATCCGCCTTGTAGCCGCCGCCCTTGGCCGTGATGCGCGACGTCTTGTCGATGGTGAGACTACCGAGACTCTTCAGCTCCAGGTTGCCCTTGATCGACTTGTTGGCGACGCTGTTGTCGTAGCCGGTGACATAGAGCACCGCGCCGTTGGTCAGGGACACGTTGTCGAAGGTCTTACGCCCGCCGTACTCGCAGGCGCGACCGCCGTCGCGAACCACGCCGCCATCCGGGCAGGTGTTCGTTGTCGATGATCCATCGATGGTCAGAGTCTGTCCGGCCGCTGCACGCGCCCGCAACGGCGCGCACGAAATTGCGATGGCCAACAGTGCTGACGCCCAAACCCGCAAGCTGCTCGAAGACATGAACTCTCCACGCTACGCGCGAATGCGTCGACATGTAAGGGACTGGATTGGCGACATCCGCCCACCCGCCCACCTGCGGCGTTGTTGCTTGGTTCGGTTGTTGCGTAGTTGCACGCCGAAAGCGCGCGGTCCGAGTCAGCTCGCACGGCCTGATTTCACGGCAACTTAATAGCAAATCGGCAGTGTGATGTAATCGGGCTCGGGCAACTCGCCGATCGTGACCGGGCCTGAGCAATCGCGAGCGCGGCCATTGCAGATGACACTGACAGCGTGCGAACCTGGCATTGGATCTACCGAGTATGCACTCGTCGTGCGCGGCCGAGGTCAGGAGGAAAATCCGTTGCTTCGTAAATCTCGTCCGCTTTTCGCGCTACTAGCGCGTGTTCGTGTGTCGCCCTTCGTCCCGATCCGGCTTGCCCTGTCGGCTGCGGCGGCCTTGCTCGTTACTTCCATGGTCACGCTGCCGGCCGCTGCGCAGTCGGTGTCCGGTGAATTTTCGGTCCAACGCTTCGATCCGGCGGTGGGCACGCACAACTTCATCACCACGCGCGGCTTGCGCATGGACGGCAAAATGGCGCTCAGCTTGGGCTTGATGGCGAACTACGCCTACAAGCCCTTCGTGGTGCGCAGCTGCATCTCCGAGACCGACTGCAGCGCCGCATCCGCGAGCGCAAGCACGGGCACAACGGTGGTTGAAAGCCTATTGACCTCCGATCTGATGGGCGCCCTGACCATCATCCCGCGCCTTCAGGTGTCGCTGCGCGTTCCTTTGACTTGGGTCAAAGGCCTCGGGGTCAACGATCAGGGACAGAACACGCCGGGCGGCATCAGCACAGTCGGCCCTGGCGACCCCATGCTGGAAGGCAAGCTGCGCCTCTACGGTGAGGTCGACGATCCGTTCCTGGTCGGCGTGGGGGCGTTCGTTACTGTTCCTCTCGGTCACCTGGCGAACGAGGGAAGCTACATCGGTGACACCTTGCCGAGCGCAGGTCTGCGTGGGATTTTCGATGGCGAACTCGGCCCATTCGTCTTCGGTGCCAACCTGGCCGCCGTATATCGCGACGCCGGTACTGTCGGCTCGACCACCGTCGGCTCCGAAGGGCGCTATAGCGTCGCTGCGGGCTACCGAGTGAGCCCTGTCGTGCGCATCGTGGTGGACGTCTTCGGCGCCACGCGCTTCTCCCTCAATCGCGGTGAAAACAGCGGCGAGCTCGACGGGGGCTTGCAAGTCTCTCCCCTCAGCTCGCCCGTCAGCATCAGCTTCGGAGCCGGAACTGGCATCATCGAAGGCGTGGGCGTCCCCAAGCTGCGCGCCTTTGCGGGCGTTGGTTACAGCTTCGAAAAACGTGACCGAGACGGAGACGGCATCGACGACGCTCGCGATCAGTGCCCGACGAACGCGGAGGACAAAGACGGTTACGAAGACGGCGACGGCTGCCCAGAGGCAGACAATGACTTGGACACCGTGCCTGACGCCACGGACAAGTGCCCCAACCTCGCCGAAGACCAAGACGGCTTCGAAGATCGCGATGGTTGCCCCGATCCCGACAATGACAAGGACGGCATACTCGACGTCTCCGACAAGTGTCCGCTGCAAGCAGAAACCAAAAACGGCTTCCAAGACGAAGACGGCTGCCCCGATGAACCCGACAAGGACGCCGACGGCGTTCCAGATTCACGCGATCGCTGCCCGGACGCGGCCGAAGACACCGACGGTTTCCAAGATACCGACGGCTGCCCCGATCTCGACAACGACGGGGACGGCATTCCAGACGCCGTCGACGAATGCAGCGACGAGCCTGAAACGAAAAACGGATTCCAAGACGAGGATGGTTGTCCCGACGACGCCCCAGGTAAGCCCAAGAAGTGACCCGAATACGTTCGCAGGCTGGTTGGGCTCCGACACGGTCTTGGGGTCCAGCGCGTAAAGCAGAGCCTGCAAGGGAGACCCGCGCGGAGCTGCATCCTTGCTCGCCCACCGGCAACGTACTGGCACGAGACCTGCTTTTGCATACACAACGGAGGCATCGCGACATGGGAAGGCAGTACACGAGCATCGATCACCACCGAATCGCGAATCTAGCGTATGTTATTGGCAAGCCCGAGGCTCCCGGCCTGAGGCCTCCGATTCGAGAGTCAAGTCACTGATCTCTCGGCCACTGTCCGCGTCAGCCCGCTGCTTGCGCGGCGCACTTCGTCTAGTGAGTGCGAAGCTCGCTCCTTGACTGGCGCGCGGTATGGACTCGGCGAGCAGGTACAAGTCGATTCACTTCGTACGGCGCGCCGGGTCTTCACTTCGCGAATTTTCGGACCAGTTCGCGCAGCTGGTTCAAATTGAACGGCTTCTCGATGCGTTCGTTCGGTACCCGATCCAAAAACGCGCGCGCCGCTGGCGTGAACGCACCGCCGCTCATGAACACCATCCGCTCCGCCATGCGAGGCTGCTCGCGCGCCAACTCATCGTAAAACTCCATGCCCGACATGCCGGGCATCATCAAGTCCGATAGAATCAAATCGAAAGACGTGCCCGCCTCGATCAGCTCCAGAGCTTCTTTTGCGGACGTGAATGCAGTCACATCGTGGTTGACCAAAGCGCGACCGAGGATTGCCAAAACCGAGCGCTCATCGTCCACTATCAAGACCGCCGCGCGGCCCTGCTTGGCGGAGGATACGTCCATTGCGGTCACCGGCGCCGCGAGCTCGCGTTTGGCCGCGGGCAGTACGACGCGAAGGCGAGCGCCACGTCCTTTGCGATTGCTCGCGCTGATCTCACCGTTCAGGCTGGTGACGATGCTATGGCAAATGGACAGGCCGAGCCCCGTGCCGACTCCGATCGGCTTGGTCGTGTAGAAGGGGTCAAATACGCGCCCAAGCGCCTCGCTGGGAATGCCGGGGCCCGTGTCGAGCACGTCGATCACCGCACGGCCAAGCGCGTCCGTCGAGGTGACGATGCGCACTTCGTTGTTCTCGCTGTCGCCCTCCGGGATGGCTTGCGCGGCGTTCACGATTAGATTGATGAACACCTGTCCGAGCCGCGCGTCATCCGCTTCGATGAACGGGGTGTCCCCGTAGTCTTTCACCAGCCTGGCTCGATGGCGGATCTCGTTGAACGCCATGTTGATCGACAGCTCCAACACCGGCCGTAGGTCTATCACCGCGCGGCGCTCCTCTTCGGCCCGCGAAAGCGTCTTCAAGCCACGCACGATCTTGCGGATTCGGTCGCTGCCCTCGCGCGCTTCCCGCACTGCGTCACGCCACTCGCGCAGGTTTTGCCCGAACGAAGAGTCGGTAGCCAGATCTAGCTCCTCTGCCAAGAGATCCAAGTTTGCCACCACGTAAGCGAGTGGATTGTTGATCTCGTGGGCCACCCCGGCTGCCAGCATGCCGACCGATGCCAGCCGATCGGACAAGATCAGCTGCCGTTGCATGCGTTGTTGGAGCTCCGTGGCCTCGCGCAGCACGCGCTCGGCCTCGCGCTGCTCGGTCACGTCGCGCGCCGAGGCATAAACGACCTCACGCTCGGGGTGACTTACCGAGCGCCACTCGAACCAGCGGTAGCTGCCGTCTTTGCAGCGGTAGCGATTGGCCAAGCCGAGCAGTGGCTGATTCGCCTTCAAGCCGTCGCGAGCCAGCAGCGTCGCTCGTTGGTCGTCCGGATGCACGAATTCGATCGACGGACGCGCCAGCAACTCCTCGGCAGTCCAGCCGAGCGTCCTTGTCCAAGATGGATTGACCCGTCTGAAGTAGCCGTCGAATCCAGAGATGCATAGAAGATCGAGCGACATCTCGAAAAACTCCGCGCCACCGGAGAAAGCATCTAGCTCGCGATGGTCGGTGTTGTCGAAACCGTCCGCCAGAAACCCCGCGAACGCGCCCGACGGATCATGATAGGGCGCGGCGCGCACGAATACATAGCGGAATACGCCGTCGTGCCTGCGCAATCGGAGCTCGGTCTCGAACCCTTGGCGCCGTTCGAAATGCGCCAGGTACTCTGGCAAGTAACGACGGAGGTCGCCCTGGTGTACGGTCTCGGTCCAACCGTCCCCGACTTCTCGATCCAGCGGGCGTCCGGTAAAGGCGAGCCAGGTCGCGTTGCAGTAGTCGCAGCGTGCGTCGAGTCCGGATCGCCAGACCATCGAGGGCGCTTGCTCGGACAAGGCGCGGTACTGTTCGAGCTCGTTCAAAGTCATGGGTTTGGCTGTAGAGCATGTCCCCAGACGGCGGAACCTGCCGTCGCATAAGCCTCGAGAGTGAGGTTCAGCGGTCGCCCACCCGGAAATTGCCTAGAATTCTGGGCCCCTCTCACGCCCAACGCGGCGTGGCTGCCTTCCGCCTACACTTCCTCCGTAGTAATTCCTGCGTCCCGCGCAGCCGAAGAGCCCACATGATGCGCGACTGATCCGTGAACCACCTCATCAGCGCAGTCAACAACGCCGGCAGTGGTCATCGCCTCACCAAAAAGGGAGCCCGCACATCTCACTCGACGTGCGGGCTCTCCATGGAAGCGGCGCTGCACGCGCCGCTAGCGGTCACTTCGTGTATTCGAGCGCTTGCTCCAACCAAAAGACGCCAGCCTTCGGTTCGTTGCGCTGGCAGTCGCCGTCGGACTCGCCGGGGCGCTTGAGCCAGAGGTAGCCGTCGATGAGGGGCTCGCCGGTATCGGTGGTTGGCGGACGGCCGATCTTGCGGCCCGGAGGGTTACACCACGTCTCGAGTTCGTTCTTTGCGGCCTCGTAGGGGCCGGCGCCGTTGCGGCTGGTGTCGACGATGAAGTGCTTGCCGCCGATCAGCGCCGAGATTTCTTTGCCGTAGGCGACGCACTCCTCGGTTGAGCGATAGTTCGAGGTGTTGACGGAGAAGCCGCTCGCGTGCTCGACGCCTGCCTTCTTCAAACGTTCGGCCATTTCCTTCGCGGGAACCCATTTGGCGTGACCGGCGTCGATGTAGACGGCGGCTTGCGGGTTCTGGCGGAGCACCTTCACCGCATCGTTGAAGAGGAAGTAGCGCTCCTCTTGCAGATTGGCGGGCAGGCTCGTGACGCCCGGTAGTGCGTCGGGTTCCAGGACGATCGCGACGGGGCGTTTCCCGACGCCCTCGTAAACGTCGCGAATCCAGCGCTGATAGCTTTCTTTCGAGGCCAGACCACCCGCTGAGGCACCGACGCCTGCTGCTTCTGCCGCCGCGTCACGATGGGGGATGTTGTAAGCGATGATGACCGCGACGCTTCCGTCCTGCTGCGCGCGATCCACGAAGTGCTGGGCTGCACGATAGATGTTCGAGTTCCATTCGCCCATCCAAAGGGCTTGCGGTTGCTTGGCGATCTTGTCGAGCTGCGCGGCCTTTTCTGGTTCTGTCTTGCGCAGGTAGTTCGCCTTCAACATCACGCTCGCTTCCGGATCGACGAAGAGCTTCGCGCCCTTGAGCGGATTGGCGGTTACCGGCGGCGGAACGGGCGGATCGCTGATGGGTGCGTTGTGATCGGGCTGCGAGCTCTTGTGCGACGCAGCGGAGGAGGGGGACTTCACGGGGTCGGAGCTGCAAGCGGTCGCGACGACCAGAGCCGCGCCCAGTGCGAGGATGGATGTGAGCGAAGTGTGAACGAGCGAAGTTGTCATCGGTGAGTCAGGACCTTTCTACGCGGGAGGCTAGCAGTGCTCCCGTTCTTTTATTCGAGATTTCGAAGCTGCGCCTTGCGAGAAATGCGTTGTGCAGGGCTCGATGTCTAGCTCTGAAACACCGGCCGCCTTGCAAGGCCTCGCTGGACTAGCACGACTGGAACCAGTTCCAGTTCGTAAGCGATCGGAACGATGGCCTGTGCGGTAGCCACAACGAAATTGTCCGCGTTCACTGCTCGCTTTTCGATCCGGACCAGGCGGAATCACGACCGGCGCCGCTCGACAAGCAACAAACCGCGTGGGCCTTCACCAGCGCGCCTCGTCAGCGCCGTACCGCGTAGTCCGCCACGCCCGAGACATCCGGGAGCGGGTGCGATCTTGGCGCTTGCCATCGCAAAAACCAATTCAGTATAGCAAGCCAAATGGCTTTAGATCTATCGAAGAATGTCTTGGGATCCCCAAACGGATAGCCAGAACGCCAGAAGCTGCACCGCGCTCGGTCCCGCGCTCGTCGTCGCCCTCACCGCCGGGTTCGCGCTGCCAGAGCAGGCGGGCGGTTATCGGCTGGCGAAGTGGGGCATGTTTGGCTTTGCGCTGGCAGCAGCTAGCCTCATGCTGCTCGTGCGGCTGTTCGGGCGCCAGCGTCCGGTGGGGTGGCCACGGCCGGGATGGGCGCTGGGACTGTTCATCGTGGCGAGCATCGGGCTGCCCGCATTGTCGCCTGCGCTCGGGCCCACACACTGGTCTGGCGCGCTGGGGCTGCTCTCCGGGCTGGCACTTTTCTTCGTCACCGCGATCGCGCTGGACACGGATGCTGCGGCGCGGCGCGCCAGCCTGGCCGCGCTGACCCTCTCGGGTACGGCCTGCGCGCTCTTGGTGCTGGCGCAGGCAGCGGGGCTGCGCTGGCTCACAGATGGGCTCCCCACGAGCCTGGAGTTCCGCTCACCGGGAAGCCTCGGCAACCCCAATTGGGCGGCGGCCTTTCTGGCGCCGCTCGCGCCCCTGTCGCTCGCGCTGGCCGCCACCACCGCCAAGCCGAGCCGGCGCAGGCTTCACCACGCCGTCGCCGCACTGCTGGTGTTAGCCACGGCGGCCACGCTGTCCAAGGGCGGCATGCTCAGCCTCGCGGCGGGCGGTGTGATGTTTGCGCTGCTAGACCCGCGCCTGCCAAAGCCACGGCGACGCGCGCTCTGGGCCGCGGTGCTGGCGACTATGCTGGCCACGCTGCTGCTCGCGGGGCACTTCGACTGGTGGACGACCGCGCCCTGGCTGCGGGGTCGGCTGTTTCTGTGGCGCGTCGCGCTGTGGCTGACGAGAGAACATCCGCTGACCGGCGTCGGCCTGGGTGGCTATGTGTCGGCGTACGGACCAGTGGCGGCGACCTTGTTGCAGCACGACGCGACCCTGTTCATGCCGCTGTCGAGCGTGGATTTCACCCACGACGATGTGCTGCAGTTCGCCGTCGAAGGCGGCCTCGTCAGCGCGGTCGCGTTCGTACTCGTGGGCGTGCAGGCGTGGAGCTGGGCCACTCGGGCAGGGGCTCGTCACGGAGGCGACGCACTGGAGCGCGCCGTAGGCGCGGCGCTCTCGGCAATCTTCGTGAATGGGCTATTTGACTCCCCTCTGCACGTGCCCGCCACCTTCGCGTTGTTTTTCTTTCTACTCGGCTGGCTCGCGCCCGCCGCGCCCGCGCCCGCGCCATCGACTCGCCGCAGCGTGGCCGCGCTGCTGGTGCTGGTGGTGCTGCTCGGCGCTCTGCAAGGGATACGTTACACAGTTGGCGATCTGTTCTGGACGCGTGGTCGCGATGCACTCAAAAATGACCGCTCTGCGGAGGCAGCCGCGATTGCGGTTGCCGACTTGGCCCGCGCCCGCTTCTACCTTCCCGAACAGGGTCGCATCGCTTCGCATTACACTCTGGCCCTAGCCCGCGCCGGGCGCTGGGATGCCGCGATAGAGGCAGCCAAGATGACCAACGCCCTGCACTTCGACTTGGACGACCAGCTGCTCCAACGCGACCTGCAGGCCGACCGACTGTCGGCTGACGAAGCCATCGCCTTGTGGCAAGAGCTCGCGGCGCGCTACCCGCAGCTCGTGACCCCACAGCTCCGCCTGGCCGACTTGTACTTGGAAAAGGGCGATGTCGCCGCCGCCAGCCGTGCCTACGAGAGCGTGTTGGCGGCCCCGCAAGACACGCCCCGCGCTAGCCAAGTGCGGGAGCAGGCACGCCGCAGCCTGCGAGCCTTGGAGACGGAGCCGCGCTGAGTCGCGTTCCGTCTCGATCGCGCGCCCCGCCTCAATCTGCGTGCGGGCTCGTGGTGAGCGTGTAGTCCAGCTTGCCTGTGCCGCGCTTCGAGCGGGCCTCGAAGGTGACGATCTCCTTCCGGCCATAGTCGAGCGGCGAGATGTAGTGGAACGTGGCATCGGCCGGCACTTTGTCGCCCGATTCGGTAATGGCGCCGCCCTGGTTCGACTTGAACTTGGCTTGCACGGTACCATGCGTGGTGACACCGCTATTGCTGATCTTGGCGCGCGGCTTGGTCAGCAGGTCCACGTTCGTGAACGGCATCAGATTCAAGGGGCCGTCACTCGGCTCCACGGTGATGCTCACACAGCGGCCAGCGTCGAGCATCTTCTGCAAATTGGGCAGTAACTGCCTGCGGTATGACTCCCCGGACATCAACCCCATGTACATCCACCCAAGCGCGTCCTTTTGCGTTGTGCCCTTGTAGTTGCCGTTGGGATCACCAAAATGTTCGTCGGCGAACTGGGTGATGGAGATGTCGACCGACTGGTCTGTCGTGTCGTAACCCTTCGAGGAATCGGCAGTGTGTGCCTTCGTGTTCGTCTTGAGCTGGTTCTTACCGGTGAGCTTCGCGTCGTCGTCCACTTCCGCGGTCAGCTCGAAGGTGAACCGGGCGTTCTGAAAAGCGTTGCCGGCCTGACCCGTTACATCCAGGATCGAGTTGACCGTCACCAGGCCGTTCGCATCAGGACAGGGGATCGTGGACTGAGTCTGGATCGTCGCGCTCAGGCCATCCAAGCTAAATTTGGCGGTCGCGTTGAGGTTGATCGAGGTGTCTGAGAGCCCCGTCGTGGTGGTGATACCCCCATCACCGGTAGCGTTCGTAGACGCACCGCTTTTGCCATTGCTATAGTCGTTGATCACGGTTTCGACGAAGAAGGCGTTGAACAGCGAGCCACCGAGCCAGCCCGCGCCGAACGCTTCGCTCAAGCCCCCGCCTCCGTCGTCCTGCACTCGCACCCCGGGCTTCATGATGAAGGACATTGGCTTCGTGTTGCCGAACAACGCCCCGCTGGCGAGCGCGTCGGCTGCGAGTTTCATTTGCATTCCAACGACGACCCATTGGGAGCGCGCGGTCATTTCGTTGCCGCCCAACTCCCTGACGAGGCCTGAAGGTTGCGCCAGCGCCATTTCGATATCGAGGTCCGCCGCTGCGATGGCTGCGTTCAAATCTTCATCGGACATCGCAGCGACCTTGTCTGCCGTGTCGATCACCGTGGCGGAGTCTATCTCCACTTCTTCAGAGCTACCGCTGCCCGCAAAGCCGCGACTACCACCCTGCGCGGAGTTGCCCGCATCGCCGCTCCCGCCGCCACAGGCGTTGAGGAACAATGTCAGGCTCGGCAAGGCCGAGAGCACTAGCAGCCGATTCGAGCGCTGCCTCCAGAGGGTGAATGTGTTCGCTTGGGTCTGCCTATTGTTTCGGTTCGCGCGGGCCATGTAAGAAAAAATACGTAGCATGGGCGGCACTGCCAGAAGTATACTCAATAGTGCTCACGAAATGCACTTGTAGGGGCATTTCCCGGGGTATCAGGGGCGCATCTTGGGTCGCGCCGAGCTCTGCAAGTAGGGTGAAACGGAGATGCGGCGCTCGTGATGCGAGACATCGAGGTGACGGTCGCCTTCGGCCTGCGGACGATCCTCGTCTCCGGGTCCCCATGATGCACTTCTCGTGAAACGCCGAGCCTTCGCTGCGTGACTGCCGATACAACTGATGGTGAAGTGCTCCCGTCGACCTATCGGCGGAGCACCTCGATTCCGTGTTCGCTCAGATCGAGACCGTCGGGCCGATCGGTGTGCCGCGCCAGCGCGGGACGCAGATTCGCGTCTGCATCGGAAAAGGGCACGTCGCAGCAGCCGACGTGCAGCACAGTGCGTTGCGAGCAGCGCTCGGTGAACAGCGGTCGTCGATCGGGCAATTGAATGGCCACTATTTGTTGATCGAAGCCGGTCGCGGAGCGCAGCACTTCGCCAACGCGCATTCGCGAGGATATCAGGCGCCCTGGTCTCCGCGAAACCGAGCTCTTCTAGGATAGTCATTTTGTGCGACGCGCTCGAGTGCGATTGACCGATCGCTGGTGATGGCGTCGGCTAGTCGTGTCATGACCAACGTGCAAAAGACCGGCAACGACGAAGGCGCGGACGCCGTGTGCTTCACCGCGGGCACTGAAGTCGCCGCATTCGGCGCGGGCACCATTCACGCTTACCTAGCGACGGATCGCCCCTACCCGGTAGTCGTGGCGGGCATCTCATCGGGAGCGATCGTTGCGGCCGCAATGCGCCGCTGCTACGAGGAATTGCGTAAATCCGAGGCGGGCGAGAACTCTGCACGGTGGGCATTCTTTCGCCGCTACCTGGAGCACCTTACCAATCGCCCGTTTGAAGTGCTGTGGAACGCGTTGCCGGATACCGCGGACTTCTTTGCGGACCACTACCCGATTCGCGATCCTTCGACTCCCGAGGAGCTGAGGCAGGAAGAGCACGCTGCGCTGATGCAGCGCTGGCACCTAGTGCAGCTCGGTCGCTGGCTCGTGCATTTGCCGCTTCGAGTGAGTGCCATTGCGCGAGTCGGTGTCGCCTACGTTCGTTTCAAGGAGAACTATCCGTCGCCGTTGATGTTCCGCGCGCTTTCGCTGATCGTTGCTTCCGCTCGCGTGGCGGCAACACTGAGCTTTCACCTCGCAGTCAGGCCATCCTGGTATCGGGAAGGTGCACCGCCCCCAGGGACCGCGTCGCATCCTGCGTCGACGGCCTTCCGGCCCTGGCGCCCGCTGTTCGGGTATCGGGCGTGGCTTGCAGCGTGCTGGGTGTCACTGATCGGGGTGTCGTCTGCATTGTTCTCGCTGGGTGCGGTCGTATTCGGAGTCCTGCGCCTGGCAGAGAGCTACGGCGCCACCTTCCCAGGTATCCTTTCGGCCTGTACGCATTCGGCTTGGCTGGGTCCGCTCACGCTCGCGGTCGCAACACTGTGCTGTCCGGTGGCGATTGCCTTCGTCCTGCTCCTAATGTGGATGTGTCGAGGGGGCCTGCTGAAACATCTCTTTTCCGAGCTGCGCATCGAGACCAGCATCATCAGTGACTATTATCTGAAGAGCTTACTTTTCAGTCTGTTCGGGAATGATGTCATCCCTCCGCCTGACCCGGCCGCCGGAGAGGAGAGCAAGGGCCCGCATCCAGTGTTCGTCGCTGCGCCGCTGCAAACCCTGCACGCGAATGGCGCGCCGTTGATTGCACGCCAAGTGTTCGCGGCCGCGGGTAAACGCATCGTGGACGCCTTACTCACTGCGACAGCCCTGCCGGGGATCTTTACCCCCACCCCCCTGCGGCCCGGCGACAAGTCCTGGGGGAATTTCGATAACGAGCAGCTGCCCGTGCAATTGATCGACGGCGCGGCCATACGAAGCAACCCACTGCCGGCGTTCTTTCACTACCTCGGGGAAAATTCGAAGCTCGGAGAGAAGCTTGCCAAGGATGTGCCCTCCGTGCACGTGGTGTACAGCGTGCCCATCGAGCGCCGCAAGCGTGAGACGATTCCAGACGAGGCCGCAAACGCCGTAGACGTGGGGCTGGCCGCTCTTCGCTTGACTCGTCGCTGCGACACGCAACTCGAAGTGGAACAGACAAACTTCATGTCACGTTTGTATGGCGTGGCGCCTGCCGACAAGAAGTTTGCGGTTCAAGTCGACGAGATTGCGCCAGACCCCGACCAGCCAGCTCTGGCATCATTGGGTTGGTCTCCGGAGGCCGCGCGACAGGCCGTAGCGAGCGGCTGCAAGCGCACGCTGCAGGTCTTGCACGCGAGCTCACTCCGCACTGGGCTGCGTCCGTGTCGGGACTTCGTTGGAAGCCGCGTGCGACGCGGGCTCGAGCCAAATGAACTGCCCGGGCTGCCCGAGATTTGTCAGCTCTGTGATGGAATACTCTCGGCGCCCGCGCCGGCCGCTTCCGCCAATGGACAGGCGGTGAAGATGAACGCTTTTCCACAGCTCCAGCGCGCCCAGCCCGACCAGCCGCGCATCGTGTTGATCGCCAGCGGCGGTGTGTTTCGCGGAGCGTTCCACGTGGGCATGGCTGGGGCGATGTGGGTCGCAAACGCAAAGCCGGATTTGGTGGTCGGAGCTTCGGTCGGCACCTTGATGGGTGGCGTGGTGGCCGCCATGTTCCAAAGCACCGATCGCAGCCGCGTGCCTCCACAGCTCACCGAGTTGGTGACCGCCTTCATGGAGGTGGATCAGCGCATCGCGTTGACCAAGACGCTCAAGAGTGCCGCGCGCGAGCTCGGCCTGCGTGGCCGATCCATCGACCTTTCTCCGGCCGAGGTTCGCGCTGCCGTCATGCGTGGTAGCCGGGGTGACCCGGGCTTTGCTGCGACCGGCGCGCCCCCGGTGCTGATCGACGCGCTCTCTGACCTGTTCTTCATTCCTCGCGAGGGAACTGCGGCTGTCGCCCGGCGCTTCATCGCCGGTGACGTGACCGGTGCGGTGGCTGAGTTCGGGCGACTGGCCAAGGCACATACGCTGCCGCGCTTCGGCATCGAGAATGCGTTCATGGGCGCATCGCTGATCGAGGGCGTGGCACGAAAGCTGCTCGGTGACCCCGCCGGGCTCATCAATCTCAAGACTCACCAGCCCTACATGCAAAAGGGCAAGTCGGAATTGCAGACCAACGTGGCTCTTTTCGCGACCTCCACGGACTTGGGCACTGAGTCGATGTTCTGGCTCGGCGACGAAAGCGGCTTGGAACGCAGCCAGTATGACTTCGTCGAAGCCGCATTGGCATCCAGCGCATTCCCATTCGTGTTCTCGCCCAGGCGCGAAAGCGATCTGTTTCCGGGCAACGGTAGTCGAGAGAAGCGCTATTCGGACGGCGGCCTGTTCGACAACTTGCCGTTTGGCCCGGCCACCGCGTTGCTTGCGAATGCCCAACGCCTGGGTGCGAAAACCCGCGCAATGCACGAGGTGTTGGCAGATCGCGTCAAGGCGCCCGATTTATTTCTGGTCGGCGCGTTGGATTTGAATCCTGAAACCGATCCGGACGGCTCGGCTTCCTTCGGCTCCCGGGCGGGGATTAGTAAACGCGGCGGTGCGCTGCGCAAAAACGTCAAGATCCGCAGCTTCGAGCGGCTCTCCGCAAAAGTGGACCAGCAGCTTCAGGCGGTTTGTGCAGCCGGCAAAATACCGCTCGAAAACGCGGACGTTCTGGCGAGTGTCGTCAACGCGGCCGTGCTGCCCATCTTCCCCAGTGACATGGACCATATCAATCCAACGTTCGCATTCTGCGCCACTCTGGATTTCAAGCCAAAGCGCGTTGCGCTTTCGATCGCCAATGGCTGCTTCCAAACCCTTGCCGCCTTGGCAGTCAAGCCCCCGGGCGCGAACGACACGCCAAGCGAGCGGACCCTGACCGAGCGCTCACTCGAAGCGCTGCGCAAGGACCGCATCGCGAAAATCTCCTGGTTGCGCCCAGCGTTCGGCGCACCGGACCTGCCAAATTCCAGCAGATGTCCCTACTTCAGCAAAGATGGCGGAAAGACCGGCCTCGATTGTCCGTTTCAAAATGGCACCGCCACTGGCCGTGCAGTGCACCGCGGTTGCGTGGACGACCCGGTCCACGCGGCCGCCTATTGGCGGGTTCAGCGCGTATGATGGCCGCGTTCGCAGCGGCGCTCAGCGCATAAGACTCGAACCGAAACGACGCTCAGCGAGGGCGGAACCGCGCCAAGAAGTCCTTGCGATACGTGCGGCCGAGGATAGCTGTCGTCCCGTCCCAGAGAACAAGCACCCCGTCGCCGTGCTCCGCGGGCTCGAGGCGCACCACGAGCGCGTACGCGCCGAAGGCGCGCAGCGCGTAGTCGTCCTACGGGGGCGAGAAGATGACGGCTCGCTCCGAGCCAGCAGGTTCGAACCGCTCGAACCATCAATGCCGCGGATCTGGACATCGAGGATCAGCAGATCTGGGGTTAGAGCGTCGAGCTGGTGCGGCGCTTCGATGCCATCCACCGCTTCACCGACGATCTCGAAGTGAGGCTCGGACTCGAACGGTCGCAGGATGTGGGCGCGAGCCGGCCGCTCGTCTTGCACTACCAGGGTGTGAAGACGGAATGCGGCTTGGGGTCACAGGGCGTCGGGTCGCCCGCGGGAAACGGGGTGAGAAGAGCTCGACGGATAGACGGTCATCAGAACATTGCCCGTGGTCTGCCTATGAGAAGTCCGTCCGCGGACGCCCTTTGGCTCCGTGCTTTGCTCACCCTGGAAAGTTCATGAATAGAATCTCCTTCTTCGGCCAAGTCGTCTTGCTGGCTGTCGGTCTTGGCGCAAATGCCTGCTCCTCTTCGGAAGGCGCCACTTCTGAAGCTGGCGCCGGTCACCCGGGGACGGGGGGGCTGGCGGCGACTGCAGGGTCGAGCAGCGGCGCTGCAAACTCTGCTGGCAGCGGGGGTCGGAGTCAGGGGAGTGGTGGTGCGCTCGGGACCAGCGGCTCGGGGACCTCAGGGACAGGCGGGTCCCCCGGGACGGGCGGTGCGGCGAGCGGCGGGATGGGCGGTGCCACGGCCAGTGCCGGCGTGGGCGGAGTCACCAATGGCGATGGAGGCCGGGGCGGTGCGGGTGGCAGAGCCGGCGGCGGCTCCGCCGGCCAGAGTGGAGGAGCGTCCGGCTCGTCTTCGATGGGCGGTAGCTCTGGGTTGAAGCCGTGCAAAGCGAGCCCCTGCGTAGTGCTGCCGCTCGGTGATTCGATTACCCATGGTTACAACTCGACAGACGACGCCGGCTACCGCTCGGCGCTGTTCAAGCTTGCTGTCGCGGCTAACCAGAAGGTGACGTTCATCGGCTCGGTGAGCAATGGTCCGAGTACCGTCTCGGGGCAGACGTTCCCGAAGACCCACGAAGGCCATGACGGAATCTCGGTCACGGGCATTGCCGGCTACGTTCCGCCGAAGAAGGCGTTCACGACCACGCCGCACATCGTGCTCCTGCACATCGGCACCAACGACATGACCAGCAACGCCAATCCCACGACCACGGCCAGCCAGCTCGACACCCTCGTGACGAACATCGTTCAGGCTGCTCCCGACGCCCTAGTCGTAGTCGCAAAAATCGTGCCGCTCGGCTACAGCAACACGAACTACGACCAGTACCTTGCGAAAATCCCGGATGTCGTGAAGGCGCACGCGTCCAAGAACGAGCACGTAGTCATGGTCGACATGAGCACGCTTCCGGGCTCCGACATCCGCGGCAACGGCAACGTCCATCCCACCGACAAGGGCTACGCGGACATGGCGGACCTCTGGTACGCCGTCATCAAGAGCTATCTGCCTAACTGACAGCAAGCCTGACGCCGCCACCTCGCGCGACATGGCATCGCAGATGACCGCGCGGGTGCCGTCGCAGTACGAGGTGGCGTGCCCGGCACAGGGCGTCTCGCTGGCTTTGCAATCAGCATAAGGGTCTCTTTCTCGGCGAAGCCCTTCGACGCAGGTCGCGTGCGCGAGCGAGCAATCGAACGAGACCTCGTAGAAGGCTCCCGTATCCTCCTCGCATTGCTTCGCAACGTTCCCTTCGCAATGATCGGTCCGTACACTTCCGCACGGGGGAGCTGGTCGATTTCGTCGTCGGGCACAAACCGGGGTGCGCAAGCGTCGAACTCGTCGCAGTTGGCCGCTGCGTTCACGCAGTCGACTTCATCGCTGTAAATACTGGGAACGGTCGTCACCAAGATGCCGACGTGCCCAAACATCGAGAGCGGCGACATGTTCAATATGGCAAGCATCCCAGCGAGCACCCGCGATCGTGCCGCGCTCGAAGTCGGTCGGGGGCGCGTGGGTGACAACGTGGTCGTCGTCACCCAACCTGACCAACGCCAGCGATTTGCGCTCCAATCGGCTCGATGCTTCACCGAGATCGCGCGCTGGCCAACGAAGCCGTTCCAAAAAGGGGAGGGGAACGCGTGCTCACGCGATGCGCACGCGCGTGCACGGACCGGGGTCAAAACCCCAAGCGCGGGTCGCTACCGAGCGTGTCCGGCGTGCGTCTCCGGTGGTGACGATGCGATCGGCTGCGCTTCCCGACGGAAGCCGCGCCGCTGAGAGCAGCTGATCGACCACCGCCTCGGCGGGATCGATCAGCAGAGCCTGAGGCGCGCGTTGCTGGATTCGCTCGGAGATGGCGGGGTAGTGCGTACAAGCCAGCACCAAGGCATCGGCCGAGCGCAGCGGGTGCAGGATGCGGTCCAGGTCTTCGGCGCAACGCTTGCCGCCGGTGCTCCCGGCTTCGACGTGCGCCGAGAGCGGTTGCGCGATCCGCTGCACGATCCGGCGCCCGGGGCCTGCAAGCCCGCGCGCATACAACCCCGAGCGGATCGTGCGCGCCCCACCCAGCACACCCAGTGTTCCCCGAAGATTCTTGGGAACCCGAGCCAGCGTCGGGGCAATGACGCCTGTCATCGGTACCGCTCGCTCGGAGCTCGCCTCGAGCTCGTCCAGCACGGTCGATGCGGCGTTGCACGCGATGACCACGTGCGTGGCCCCCCAAGCCACGAGTTGCCGAGTAAGCGTCGAGACGCGGGCAGCGAGCGCGCTGCGCGAGAGCAGGCCATAGGGAGTGAAGCCTGAATCCGAGAGATACAGCACCGGCACTCGCCGGCTTCGACGGCGCAGCGCGCGTAGCACTCCCAGGCCACCAATGCCCCAGTCCAGGATCCCGAGCCGCGGAGGCAAGCTCATGGGTAGGAAAGCGGAGTTACCGCCCCCGGCTCGAGCGGACCGCTGTCGAAGGCCACGAGCCGCGCGCGCCGACCGACGCTCAAGGTCGCAAGGGACCGCCCGGGAAACCGACTCTGAAGGAACCAACGGTATTCGTGTTCGGCGCGAATGGGGTTGTGCTCCAGCATCGCTTCCCAGTCGGGGTGACGGGTAAGCAACTGTAGTGCCTCTGAGAACGGCCTTTCGACGAGGCGCCGTTCCAGGTGACGCGCGAGCGATTTCAGCAACAACGGCGCGTCGCCGAGGCTCAGCGGTCGCTCCACCATGTCGACCACCAAGATTCGCCCGCCGGGCGCTAAAACACGACGGATCTCGCGCAGCATCGGGTCCCAGTCGAGGTAGCGAAAGGAAAGGAACGAGCTTACCAAGTCGAATGCACCATCCGGAAACGGCAGCACTGGCCCGTCAATCGCTTCGAAACGAAGGGACGGGAAAGGCGCGCCGCGCCGCAACGCACACTCGATCATGGGCCGTGAAGTGTCGACGCCAACACCCAGTGCGATTCGCTCCCGCAGCTGACAGAGCAGCGCGCCGTTGCCACAGCCGATGTCGAGCACGCGCGGCGCTCGCCCGCTCTCCGCGCGCGCGTGCTCCACGCGTTGCGAGAGCCAACGCCATTCATCCCGCCGAACACGGATGTCCGCGAAGGCTCGATCGTAGAGCTCGGCAACCTTGTCGTAGCTGGTGACCGGCGGTGGTTCGGGCTCGCAGCGAACCATGGGCACGACCTCGGGCTCTAGCGCATACTTTCGCAGACTCCCGAAAATGCCATGGGTTTTTCGGCCAGGGACCGAGACCAAATAGAGAGGGCCCCGCTTTGCTGCAAATCCCTCGAAGACGAAGCGGTCCGCGCGCGTGGACACGGTGGTGTAGCCCTGGTGCCCGTAGGCTCGCACCCCGAACGTGCGCGCGAAGAAGGGCGCAAACCAGCGCGCGCTGCGACAGGCATGAAAATAGGCGGCTCCGCCGGAGGCGAATGGAATGTCGAGCGTGCGCCACTCGTGGGGACTGAACTGCTCGGGCCATTCTCGTGAGCCGAACATGATTCCGTACATGCCCGAGTGACCCAAGAAATGCAGCTCGTCGATGCGCGCGCCGGAGTCACGAATCGACTGCATCGCGGCCACGAATTGTGCTTTGCGTTCGATCACATGCAGACGAACGTCCCGAGTTGGGTCAACGGCTAGCAGCTCTTCTCGCAGCGTCTGAGCCGCACGTGCGAATTGGGCGCCTCCCTCGCGGTAGCGAGTCGTGTGACAGATGAAGTACATCACTCTGCGCGCTCAGCTGTGGGCAAGAGCGGGAGCCCAGGCCACGGCTTCACGAACTCCTACGCCGCCACGCGGGATCCATGCGCCGCCGTCACCGGTGACGAGCAGCGTGGTGCGCCGTTCGACGTCGTACACGCGCATCGCGACAATCCCGGGCGTGTAGAAGTGCAAGGTGAGCCCGTCACTGACGGCGTGTAAATCGTGAATGGCGCCGGCTGGCGCGCTCGTGAGCTCGAGAACGCCGAGGTCACGCTGCGCGGCACGTTGCAGCTCTCGGCCGTCGAATCGATACAGACACTCGCTGAACTGCCCCTCGAGTACCAGCACGAATCCCGAAGCTTCGCCGTGATCGTGCGGTGCCGAGCGCCCCCCGCTCGCCCAACCGGCCAACATCACTTCCCCTGCTGGCCCCTGATGAAGCACCCGACGGCCATACGGCTCTGCCGCTCGAGGTTGGGGCTTTGTCGGGCTCGAGTCGGCAAAGTGTTGGGCGGCACGCGCGCGCAGCTCCACCCTCTCGCCGCTCAGGGCAAGCTCTAGAAGTTCCAGCCAGAAGTCGCGCATGCTCGCGTCTCGCCCTCGTTCGCTTGCTGCACTCGTACCGCGCGCCATCGTGCCTCCAAACGGTGCAGCGAGCATGCCAACACTGCTGGCCGGAAATTCCGCGCGGTGATTGGGCTACGGACGTGGCAGCTCGACCACGGAGCGAGTTCCGGAGGACACAAGTTCGTCCGGTTCGAGGGGCTGGGCTGCCAGGTTGGCAGGATCGGCCGCGAACCGAGAGCAACTTGTCCAAACTCAGTTGGAATAGAGGCGCGGCATCGAAATGCGGGCCAACCGCAGCCGGTTTTCCCTAGCGCGCCAACTGGCCCCGTGATTCTCGACGGGTGTCGGGATGAGATCGCAACAATCTGCTCTCTGCTCGCCCTCGCGGTCATCGCTCACTCGCGGATCGAGATGACCGTCTTTTTGCTCAGGGTCTCGTTCAATGTGACCCAGAGTTCGTTCTCTCCGGCGCGGTAAGAGACGAACGCTCCGGAGTCGGTGTTGCCAGTATTCACCGCGCGTGGTTCGCCATCGACGGTGATCGTCGGCTCGTTCGCGACGGTGACCCCGCGCAACACGAAAATGGGCATGTCGACGACTTTGCCCGCGGCGGGGGTAAAGGTGAACGTCGCGCCGTCATCCTCGCTGTCCAAGTAGTACGCGGCGTAACTGTCATTGTAGCCATTCGAGAGCGCTTTCTTGGAGCTCGCCCCCGGGCCCGTCGCGGCGGATGCGGCCAGCTTTCCCTGCGTGACCTGGGTGATGGTCGCAGCGTCGAGGGCTTCGACCGCGGCCAGGGCGCGTGCGACGTCGCCCGCTTGGTCGCACGCGGCGCCATCGTAGCGACACTTGGGGCCGAGCACGATCAAGGTCGCATACGAGCGATCGCCACTACCATCGGCCTCCGCCGAATAGTCGAACAGGTCGAATTTGGACGCGCCGAGCCAGCCGTACGGCGAGCCCCAAGCCATCAGCTTGGTCCCGGTGCCCTCGGCCGCCGGCTTGCCGCCGCTGGCATCCCAGTCGTAATTCATGAGTTGATACGGCCAACCGCTGATGCACGGCACCGAGTAGACCCTCGGGTCGCCGAACGCGGCGCAATCACCCTTGCCCAGGTACGCTGCGGCCGAAGTGGCACCCCGTGCGCGCCCAACCACGTAATCGCCGTAGCCCATGGATTTGTCGCCCGGCCGCGTCTGCACGATGCCCATCTCGGCGTTGACGGTCTTGGTCCACGACTGACTGTAGTTGACCTTGTTGGGCGTGTCGTAAGTCCACGAGGACGCGAGCGTCAGCTCTTGATCGGTCGTTCTGAATGCGAACTCAGCGTCACCCCAGGCCACGCCGCCGATCGCATCGCCTTGGGCTCTGCTGGATGCGCCGTCGAAGTTGAGTGAGCCATAGGGGCCGCGCACGTCCATTCGGTAGTCGTCGAAATCGACGCCTTGCGGATTTTTGGCTTCGCCCATCTTCCAAGTGACCGACCAAACGGGATGGTCATGGCCGGTTGCAACCAGCCATTCGATCACGACCGGGATCTGAATGCCTTTGCCGCCTCCCTCTTTGTCGCGGTCGTAGGTCAGCTCCACGCGATGAATGGCGTGGTGCCCGCCGATGAACGCGGTCGTCTCGACCTTCGACGGCGCGTTGGCTTTGCCGATCGGTGAGTTGCCCGTCACCGTGTTGTGCGAAACGACGTAACCGAAGCCGGCGTGTCCGTAGGCGTCGTCGCCCGCCGACCGCGCGGTAACGGCTTCCCGATCTGCGGCTTCTCCGCCAACGAAGCTGTAGTCGTATTGATAGAGGTACCCGTAGAGCGACATGGTACGTAGCGCCCCGCGCGCATCGCGCCAGGAAAGCTCGCTGATCTCTGGGGATTTCGGGGCGATGCCTTCCGGATCCACACGGCCGGCGGTGCGCGACACCCGCACGCTGTCGGCTGAATTCTGCAAGTCGCCCAGGACAGGCTCTGCTTGGCCTGACGAGCCGGCGGTCGCCTGACTGCCCGCGTTCGGATTGGTGTTGCCGCCGCTCTGACCGCCCGCACTGCGCCCCGCAGCCGCCGTCGTCCCACCGCCCTCGGATGAACCGCAGGCAATGAACGCGTAGGTCGAAAACAAAAGTGTCACATCACGCAAGCGAGCCATGTTGCGACCCTATCATCCGGAGGCCGCAAGCAGTAAGGGGACGGACCGTGTGCACGCCGCGAAACCGTCGATGAGACCCGAAACGCGGAGCCCCTCGACGGGTTCGGCCCCAGCTCATCCTCGATCGCCTCAGGGCTGGGCGGCCGGCGGTGGGTCTGACTCCTGGAAGTCGTTGCTGCCCCAGCATTCGACTCGTCCGTCCGCCGTGATCGCGCAGGTGTGACCGTCGCCGGTGGCGACGCCTGCAAACGTGCCGGCCGGGATCGGCCACGCGCCGGAGATGAAGGTGCCCCAACACGTGATTGTGCCATCGTGCTTCACTCCGCACGTGTGGGCTAGACCCGCGGAGATGGAGCTGAAGGCGGCGTTCGGCGCGTCGAGCTGACCGTTTGCGTTCAGGCCCCAACACGTCACCGAGTCATCGGGCCTGAGGGCGCAGGAGTGCGTGTAGCCCGCCGTGACGTGCGAGAACGTGCCGGATGGCGTGTTCAACTGACCATCTTCGTTGGAGCCCCAGCACAGGAGAGCCCCATCTGCCTTTACACCGCAGGTATGAAATCGTCCGGCATCGATGCTGATGAATGCCCCCGGCGGTGTCGCTTCCTCGACCCCGCCGATGCTCCAACACACCACGAGCCCTTGCAGGTCGATCGCGCACGAGCGGTAGCCACCTGCGGTAATGCTCTTGAAGGTTCCGCTGGGTGCACTCGTCACGTTGCCCCAACAGATTGCGGTCCGATCCGAGCGCAGCGCGCAAGTATGAAATGTCCCCGCAGCAACAGCGATGAACTTCCCTGACGGCGCGGTCGAAGCGCCATAGAGATTGATGCCCCAACACACGATGCTGCCATTCGCCTTGAGCACGCACGAGTGCTTCTCGCCGGCGTAAATTCGCGGCGCTCCACTCGGCTCTCGTTCTCCGCCAGATCCGCCCTCGGCCGCTCCGCTTGTTCCGCCAGATCCGCCCTCGGCGGCTCCGGCCGCTCCACCCTGGCCTGCTTCGCCCTCGCCAGGCCCGAGATCGCCCGCGCTGCCGTCGGAGTTGCATCCTGCCTGGCTAGTGGCGCCGCTGCTGCCAGCGCCGCCATGATCGCCGCCGCCGTGCGCCTGACCGCCTCCGCCGCCGGCAACTGCACCATGCCCCGCATGACTTGCACCGGCACTGCCGGCGGTGCCAGTTCCTCCGCCCCCTTCGTCCCCGCCGCAGCTCGCCGCCGCCATGGCGATGGAAACCCAAAGCAGCAGCGCGGGAAGCGTGCGTTTCGTGCGAACCGACAGCTCCCCGCAATGTGCCACCAATACCGCTGGATTCCCAGAATATTTGCTTTTCATTTGGCCAGCTCACTGCTCTATCAGCCCCGGTGATGCACTGATTGAACGTGCTTGCTGGATACAGAGTGGCCTGCTCGTTCACAGTGGCGACCTGATACCCCAGTGCCCGGCTGCCGATCCGCGGATCGCGGTGCGCACCCGCAAGAGCGGACTGGCGCAATGCGTGGGGCGCTCTACTCCACATCGAGACGGCGAACGATGGAACGGTCTTCGTCATCCCCGACATATCGCAATGTAGCGGCTTCACGAATTCGTACCTCTACGATATGCGCAGTCACTCCCTTACCACGCCCAAAGGTGTGGCGAGCGGTTTGTACAATGCCCGCGCCGGCGGAAGCCTGGATGGTAGCCGGATCTACATCGGTAACAATGGGACATCGTTGGCGGAGGTGAAGATCTGCAATTCCCTCAGCCACGAAGTCGTCGTTGGCATGCCCAACCAATACGTCGAAGCCGTTAGCGTAAGCTCGAATGCATCGCGCGTGATCGTGCAGAACGTGGACGCACAGCCGTGCGCTGTCCCTGACCGGTCATCTCCCCACTAACGCCTTCGCGCTCGCTTCGCACGGGCGGCGCCCCAGCCTCATTGGCCATGGCCAGCACACGACGACGCTGCCGTGTTCATCTCGGGTAGTCGAAATATCCTAGTCGTCCCGGTGCAATGAGGGAGGGCGCGCCGCGACTCGTATCTCGGTGAGGGCCAGCTTTTTAAGGCTCAGGCTTCGGTGCGAATCCGAGCGAACAAAGGGTAGCGTTCCGTCGCGCTGAAACTCGACGTCATGCGAGCGGATTGGCGTGTCCGGATCCAATGTTGGCGCGATCCGCACGTTAGCGAAGCTGCTGCGTGAGTGCAGGCAGCGATTTGGAAAGCGTGCCACGCGCGGGTCGAACGCGGGCAGGCACGCTAGCCGTCCGAACTCGAACTCCGGTTAGGGCGGTGACTCGCGCGCGAGCCACGTGAGCACATCCTCGGCGCTCTTGCCTGCGATCACGGTGCGGAGGGTTCTGAGCCTGGATCCGAGCTGGCCGAGGCGTTTTGTTTCGCTGTCGGGGTCAGATACTTTCGGGAGGTCGATCCACGACGCAATGTCGAGAACTCGGTTGAGGGCGTGGGCGCGGAGGTAACTCGAAAGAACTGTAAAGCCGAGCGCTGCGATGCCGAACTTCGCGCTGCCGGAGTAGCAGGAGCACGACGGGCATAGGATGACCCAGAACAAGATTGCAGTGAGCGCCAAAAAGATTCCAGCGCAGGCGCGCTCGAGTTCGGTGCAGGATTTGGGTCGAGCCGGTCGGGGTCGGGCCGAAGAACGCACGGCGATGATTCGCAGCACCATGGCAACCACGAATGCGCCGATGACCAAATACCCGGGCCAGCCAAGGTAGCAGGCCGCGAGCGCTGCGACGAGCGCAACCGTGCGGCTCATCATCTGCACTCCGTGCACGTGCTCCAGCGAAGAGAAGCGCGAGGAGTCGAGTTGTTCCACCGCCTCTTCGAATCGATTGGCGGCTTTGATGAGTGTGAACCCCTTGCTGAGTCTCAGCCTTAGGAAGAATGCGCTCGTCACGTCATGCGCGCCGCGCATCAGCATGAAGCTCGTTGCGTTTAAAAGTAGTCCAAGCGGAGGACCCAACAAGAATACGACTAACAGCGCGCCGTCTCGAATGTGTTCGTGCTGGGTGGCCAGGTTGGACGCTGCACGAAAAATTGGCTCGAATGCCGAGTGGCTGCCACATGCCGGTGCCACCGAGGCAAGCGCAATCAAGAGGATGGCGACGTACCCGGGGGCGCTATCGGCGAGAAAGCGCTTGTACGAGAGTTTGATGCCGTCTTTCTTCGCTTCGATGTCCATTTCGACCTCGAGTTGCGCGGTGCCTGCCTCTGGCATCCGCGGAGCCGTCGCTACTGTCGCCGAGCCCTCGCGTTCAGGTTTGAACGTCCTTGCGAAAATCGACAAATGCGCACTACGTTCGATTCACCAGCCACTCTGGGATCTCCGTGTGTTCGATCTCCTCGGGCCCGAACAGCAAGTAATATTGGCGCGCCGCATTCGTTAAGTACTCCCCGTCGACGTACCGGCGGAGCACCCCGATATCGTCTTCGCTCACATCGAGACCGTCGAGCCGATCGGCATGCCGCGCGAGCGCAAGGCGCAGATTCGTCTTTGCATCGAAAAAAACAAGGCACATCGGCAGCAGCCGAGGTGCAGCGCACTGCGTTGCGAGCAGCGCTCGATGAACTGCGAGCTCTTCTGGGTTGGTCATTTTGTGCGAAGCGCTCGAGTACGGTTGACCGATTGCTGTGATGGCGTCGGCTAGTCGCGTCATGACCAACGTGCAAAAAACGGGCAACGACGAAGGTGCGGACGCCGTGTGCTTCTGGCCGTGCAGTGCACCGCAGTTGCGCGGACGACCCGGTCCACGCGGCTGCCTATTGGAAGGTTCAGCGCGTCTGATGGCGGCGTTCGCAGCGGCGCGCAGCGTATGGGACTCGAACGAAAACCGCGCTGGACGCGAACGTCTTCCCGTATGACGCGCACCGGTGAAGATGCACTTAGCACGCTTGGAAGTTACAAACATTCGCGCAATAAGGTCCCTGACCCTCGATGATTTGTAACCTCGTGTGCGAGCGGCGCTCGTGAGCCGAGCTCACGTACGATCGCCAATGCACAAAGGCGAAAACCCCGGCTTCGGGTGCCAGGGTCTTCTCTTCTCTCCTGTCTCTTATCGTCGGGGCGGGCAGGTTCGACGGCTGCCACTACGGAGGGCGCTTGCTCATGCGCGATCCACGCGAAAACCGCGGTTTTCGGGTCGGCCTCCCCGACGGAAGGAGACGCTAGGTGACTCCAAGTGACATCGGGTGGGGTCACTGGGGGAAGGGTTCGGACGCTGCTATGCTTGCCCGGTGAGCCAGCCGCTACCCCTCGACGAGGCGATCCAGGCCCTCAAGCGCGACCCGACGCACCCAGTGCGCGTCAGGGTCGATGAGAAGCTGACAGTCGAGGTGCGCGCGGTGGAACCTGGAGCACTACCCAAGCGGTCAGCTGCGGACGCATTTCGGGAGCTGGGTCGTTGGGAAGGGGAGACCGGCGCGGACTTCGGCGCCCTATTCGCCGACGTCAGGCAACGCTCGAACCGCCAGGTTCCTGATTTGCCGCGAAGTACGTCCTCGACACGAACATCGTAACTCGCCTGTTGAAAGGCGATGAACGCGTCCTCGGCGACCTCGCTGAAGTCGAGCCTAGCGACGTCGGCATTCCTCTGCTTGTGCTTGCCGAGTTGCTTTTCGGCGCCGAGAAGTCGCTTCGCAAGGAGCAGAACGGCGCACGCATCAGGCAGATGACCGAAACCTTTCCGATGCTGCCGCTAGGCCTCGCCGTTGTTCGCAGGGATGCCGCTGAGCGCGCTCAGCTCGAACGAATTGGTCGGAAGAAGAGCGACGTTGATTTGATGATCGCGTGTACGGCGATCGAGCACGAAGCCGCGCTAGTGAACCACGACGCTGCGTTGAAAGACGGCGCTATTGGCGGACTCGTCGTCGAGGACTGGCTCGATTCGGCTCCCTGATGTTCGTTTGATGTCCCCAGGGGATAAGAAAGAGCAAACGGTGTGGCGGTCCGAGCCGAACACGTGGACTTGCCTGCTGCCACGGACGATGAGCGGATTCCGGAATCGTCCGAGTTGAGCTAACCACCGGTTAACGTAAGGCTTTTTTGCCCGCATTCATGCGTTCCGCGAGGGCTCGCGCCGGGTTCGGACGGGCCGCGCCGGACGCCCGAGCACCGCCCGAAGTTCGCGGTGCACATCCAAGCGCACAACGCCGACATGGATTGACGCTAGTTTTTGCGGAGGGCGCGCGTCACAGCGCGCGCCCTCTTGTTCGTTGGTCGCCCAGATGCTCAGTTGGCGGCGTCTCTGGTTGAGCAGCGGTGATCGAGGATAGTAATCGTGAATCTCAGGGGCCGAACACTTCGACTTCGGTGAGGCAGAAGGCCCTGGCGGGGTTCCCCTCGAGCCGAATGTACCGCACGGGCTGAGGCTTGGACTTCGTCCTCCAGGGGAAGAGCAGCGAGAACACTTTACGGCGGATATCGATGGTTTTGCAGGCCGCTTCGTCCTGACACACTTGAAGGGTGATCGGCAGACTGTCGTCCTGCCAGCCATCCCATCTGTTGTAAACGACGATATCGGAGACGTCGCGTTCAGCTCCGAGGTCGATCAGTGCCGATGGCGCCGAACCAACTGACGCGGCGGCGCAGGCCATTGATTCGAGATCCCCATTGGTGATGGCCGACGGCGAATATCGCGCATCAAAGATGGCGCTCAGCGTGATTGGCTTCCCCAAAGCGAGGTTGGGGCGCCCGAAGTGCTTGCTGATGCCATGATGATAGTAAAGCGAAATACTGACCAGGATCGCGCCTGCTATGAGCGCATACACGCGCCCCGGGATCGTGGGGGTACCCCCGGACTCGATCAGACGGCGCCCGAGGTTTTGCATGGGCGCTTCGAGAGCCCACCAGCTGAACTCCGAGAACAGCAGCACGACGCCGAAGTAAATGAGCCAATGAAGCCACGGATGCTCGCTCTTCCAGCCGGCGTAGGTTGGCCAATACGCCCCGAGCGCGCCGGAGAGCCGCAGCGCGGGGATATGCAACAAGTAGATCCCAAAAGAGCGACCCCCGATCCGCTCCAGCACGCTGCGCAGCACGGGGATTTCGAACACGTACCCCTTCCCGAACGAGGCATACGTTACCAGGACTGTCGAGAGCGCCCAGGCAGCGGTAAACCCCTGGTGAAAGTACGCGTGCTTGGGCAAGGCGCTCGGAATCGCCCAAATCAGCGCGAGGCAGCTTGGTAAGATTGCCCACCGCAGTAGTGCTGGCGGCAGGAACGGTTTCGATGGGGGCGCCTCGAAGAGCAGAGCTGCGGCGACGCCAGCGAGCAGCGCGTCGAAGCGCAGGTGCGACGACATGAGCGAAAAATAGTCCGGGTAGTTCCACCCGGCTGGCGCGGTACTGAAAAAAGGGCGTGATACGAAGACAACCAGAGCGATGCCCGACATCGCCAGCCCAATGCGCCGCCCCCGTGTTCGGCAGAAAACGAACGCTAGCGGGAGCAGCAGGTAAAAGTGCTCTTCGACCGAGAGGCTCCAGTAAACTCCGAATTGGTCATAGCCTTCCTCAGGCATCGAGTAGTTGTAGACGCCCGAGAAGATCGCGAAGACCTCGCGCCAGAACCCGTTGAGGTTGCCGTTCACCGGCGTGCCGAACACGTGAAGGACGTATTGCAGTCCAATCGCCGCGATCGCGAGCGGAAAGATCCGAAAGAAGCGGCGAGTGTAGAACGCCTTGAGGCTGCCGATGCTGCGGTTGAACGCTTCGCTGACGTCCTTCACTTGGCGTAAATCAGGCAACTGCCGCAGGAGAGAGCGGCTCACGACGAATCCGGAGATGACGAAGAAGATGTCTACCCCCGTCCGCGGGTTGCCGAAGATTGCGGCCCATTGTCCGATCGGCGGCATGGTGTGGGCGAGCACGACCATCACCACCGCGACCGCGCGCAGTCGTTCAATCTCTTGGTTCTTCTGACTCTTCACGTCTAGTGTCCCGGAGCTTGATGGCGTGGACTTGCGTCGACCGCAGCTCGACTTCAAGGGCGCGCCGCGCAACGGGCAACCACTCGCGAGCGGTGCGAACTCGGGCAGCCATTCGCGAGCGGCGCGAACCCGGCGCACGCGCGCGAAACACCCCGCTTCGCAGGGAAAATCCGACGTTGAGCAACAGTCTGTGCCATATCAGCGAGGCCCGTTTTCCGATTCGCGGTGTTTGCCTGATTGGGGTTTCTTTCTCCAATACCTTACCACGCTGCCCGAACGCCCACGCTGCCCATCAGTGACGCCCACGTTTTTCCGCAGGAAGCCGCAAGTGCGCGCGTTTCTCGGGTCCGCGTGTGGCTTCGAAATCCGGAGAGCGAGGGTTTCGAACCTTCGTCGACTAAAATCGCCCGTCGCAGCTGACGCCTGTGCCGGCCAAACCGCAACCGAGCAAACCCGCGCGCAAGGTCGGGCTCGGCGCAGGGCGGCCTGCGATCAGCGCGATCACACTCTCCGTTAGCAACGCTCCGCCGGCGGCGTAGAAGCCGATCGCCAGGTGCTCGTATTTTTGACGCCGATCGTCGACGTCTTCGCACTGTTGGATGCGCGTTTGTCCGGGTTGTTCGCAGTTCGAGCCGTTCCAATCCTGAGCGGCATTTTCGCGCTTGATTTGGAAGATGACGCCCGCCGTGACCGCGCCGAGGCCGGCCACGCCGAGAGTGATGGGCAAAAGGTACTAGCGACCGTGTTGCGCAGTGGCGGTGGATCCACCGCGCACCAGTTCGGGATCTGGGTCGCTGCCGCGTTCAGCGACTACGTTGCCGTAGCGATCGAGCGCGCGCAGCGTGTACTCGTAGCTGCGTCCGCGCAGCTGGGCAGGCAGTTCGAAACGAGTGGCGGGCGCGGCGGTGAGGTCGAACGAGGGACGGGAAGTCTTGCCCGCCTCCGCGATCCGCAGCTCGACTTTGCTGATCAGCGTGGCCGGATCGGTGAGCTGGACGATCAGGTGAGCTTGGTCGTAGGTCGAGCTTCCCCCGATCGCAACCTGCTTCACATCGGTTGATGGATAGGTCGACACGGGGGTCGAGCTGCTGTTGGTCGTGCCGTCGCCGAGCTGGCCAGCGGTGTTCGAGCCCCAACAATAGAGACTTGCGTTCCCGCCTACGCTTCCAAGAGCACAGATCTGATACCTGCCCGACGCGAGGAGCGTCACTCCCGTCAGCCCCGATACCTGAATTGGGGTAGCGCTGGTGGCGCCGAGCGCAATGCCAGCGCCGAGCTCGCCATAGTTGTTGTACCCCCAGCACCACAACGTGCCGTCGGCGCGCGCCGCGCATGCACCGTTCGAGGTCGACACGAGCGCGGCAATCGCGTTTCCAGGCGTTGCCGTCGAATCGAAGGTCGAGATGAGGGGCGGGGCAAACCTCGAAGCGGTCCGCGAGCTCGCGGGCCATTCGAAGCTGCTGACGACGCAGCGTTACCTGCACGCTTCAGGTGCAGACCTTCGTGACGCCGTGTCACGGCTTCCGGGTAACGCGAAGCCTTTGGGTAATTAGTGGGAAACGACTCGCGCCCGGACAACTAGTCACGCACCACAAAAAGCGAAAACCCGGCTTCGGGTGCCGGGTCTTCAGTCTGTCTCTTTGTCTCTTTAGTCGGGGCGGGCAGATTCGAACTGCCGACCTCTCGGACCCGAACCGAGCGCGCTACCAAACTGCGCTACGCCCCGAAACGGAGGCGGCGGACAATGGTCCGCGGGGATTGATCTGTCAAGGATGAGAAGCGCGCGGGGTGCGATTTTTGTTCAACAAAACTGGGCGCGGCCATTCCTTATGGCTGGCCCCGAACTGAGACGTCCCCGCTGCCGAAAATCGAGTTCGAATTCGAACTCGATTTTCGGCGCGCGAAGGGGCGCCCGAGGCGGGGCGCTCTGCGGTTCAGCGGGACATGCACCCGCCGGCGGAGCGCGCCCGCCGGCGGAGGTGCGCCCGCCGGCGGAGGCAATGGTTATGCGCGCTTCTTCAGTTCGGTGATCAGGGCGGGGACGGCCGTGAACAGATCGGCCACGAGGCCGTAGTCGGCGAGTTGGAAGATGGGGGCTTCGGGGTCTTTGTTGATCGCGACGATCACCTTGGAGCCCTTCATGCCGGCGATGTGTTGGATCGCGCCCGAGATACCGATCGCGAAGTACAGCTGAGGCGCGACGATTTTGCCGGTTTGCCCGACTTGGTAGTCACCGGGGGCGTAGCCGGCGTCGACCGCGGCGCGGCTGGCGCCTAGGGCGGCTCCGAGGGCGTCGGCGAGGGGTTCGAGGACTTCGTTGAATTTCTCTTTCAGGGCGCGGCCACCGCTGACGATGACTTTGGCTTCACCGAGTTCGGGGCGTGCGCTCTTGACCGCTTCGAGTGACACGAATTCGACGCGTGCGGCGGAGGCGGGGGGAGCGGTCTTGGCGACGGCTTCGACTGGCGAGCTGCCGCCGCTCGGTGCGGCTGGATCGAGCTCGCTTTGGCGTGCGGTGGCGACCTGGATGGGCGTGCCGAGCGTGCAGTAGCCGTAGGCGTTGCCCGCGAACATCGGGCGCTTGTAGACGAGCTTGCCGCCCTCGGCGGAGACGCCCGCGCAGTCACCGGCGTAGGCGGCGTCCAGGCGAGCAGCCACGCGCGGCAGCAGATCTTTGCCGAAGCTACTCGCGGTGGCGACGATCAGGCCGAAGCCCTTGCCGACCGCGGCGACCGTGGCCGTGAATTGCTCGGCCGTGTACTTGGCGAAGCTCGGGTCAGTTGCGGTGAGCACTTTGGCGGCACCGTAGCCGGTCAGCTCTGCTGCAGCGGTTGCCGCGTTCGCCCCCAAAACCAAGATCGAGAATGTGCCCCCGAGGGCGGGCAGGGCGCGCTGCGCGAAGGTGATCGCAGAGAGCGTAGATTTTTTGAGTTTGCCGTCTTCCGAGAGTTCGGCAATCACGAGTGCGTCGGACATGCTTCAAATCACCTTAGAAACGGTGGTGAGCTTTTCGACCAGCTCGGCCACGTCTTTGACTTTGGCACCACCCGCGCGTTGCGGGGGGCGCTCGAACTTGAGGTACTTGGTGGCCAGCTGGGCGCCGGCTGCGACGTCCGCCAGGGCTTTGACTTCGAGCGGCTTTTTCTTGGCAGCCATGATCGCGGGCAGCGGTGCGAAGCGCACGCCGTCGCCGTGTTTGAAGCCGGCTTCGGCTTGCGTGAGCTTGGAGTACACGCTGGTCGGCGCGACGATGCGCAGATCGACCGTGACCACCGCGGGCAACGTGACGCGCAGCGTGAGTACGCCGCCATCGACTTCACGACCGACGAGCAGGGCGCCTGTTTCTTCTTTGATCGTGGCGGCGAAGGTGGCCATCGGGTAGTCCAAGAGCTCGGCCAAGCGCTGGCCGACTTGGTTGCTGTCGCCATCGACGGCCTGTTTGCCGAGCAAGATCAGGTCCGGCTTTTCGGCATCGACGATGGCTTTGAGTGCGATCGCCACCAAACGGCCGTCGAGATCGGCGTCGTTGGCTTCGATACGGATTGCGCGATCGGCACCGGTTGCCAGAGCAGCGCGCAGCATGGTCTCGCACTCCTTGGGACCGAGCGTGACCACGACTACTTCGCCTTCGCGCTTTTTGGGCGCTTTGCCGTTTTCGGTCAGACGGAGCGCGGCTTCCAGCGCGTACTCGTCGAACGGGTTGGTCTTCCACTCGAGACCGGTCGTATCGATCGCATCACCCGCAGGGCTGATTTTGACCTTGTTGGCGTTGTCGGGATCCGCAACGCGCTTGAGTGCAACCAAGACTTTCACTGTCTGTTCTCCTCTCGGCCTTTTGGCCGAGGATCGTGTGTCTTCTGAGCCTCGAAGACTAGGCGATAGGCGCGATGCGTCAACGTTCCGGAGCGCTTATTGTTCGCGGATTTGCCGCGAAGCTTCTGCGGTTTTACCGGGGAGGCCTTGCCGTGGGCGCGCTTTTGTACGACATGAGCTGAGGAATCCATGGCCCTCAGCACTGATTTTCTGGTCCTCGGCAGCGGAATTGCAGGGCTTACGTTCGCTCTTCGCGCCGCTGAGTTCGGTGAGGTGCTGCTGGTCACCAAGCGCGAATGCGATGACGCAGCGACCAACTGGGCGCAAGGCGGCATCGCGGCGGTGCTCGCGCCGGATGATTCGTTCGAGAAGCACTTCGAAGACACGATGAGCGCGGGGGCCGGCCTATGCCACGACGTCGTCGTCGACATCTGCGTGCGCGAAGCGCCGGAGAGCATTCGTTGGCTGAGTGACATTGGCGCTCAGTTTTCGCGTAACAAGGTCGGCGAGTTCGATCTCGGGCGCGAGGCCGCCCACACCGAGCGCCGAGTCGTGCATGCGGGCGACATCACGGGCCGCGAAATCCAGCGCGCGTTACTCGAAGCCGTGCGTTCGAATCCGAACGTCAAGGTGTTGGAGTGGCACATGGGGGTCGATTTGATCACCATGAGCAAGTTCGGCGGGCCCGATCAATGCGTGGGCGCCTACGTGTTCGACGAAAAGGCAGGCAAGGTAGAGACCGTGCTCGCCCGCGCCACGATTTTGGCGACGGGTGGTGCGGGCAAGGTGTACCTGTATACCTCGAACCCGGATGTGGCTTCCGGCGACGGCGTGGCGATGGCGTATCGCGCGGGTGCGGAGATCGCGAACATGGAATTTTATCAATTCCATCCCACGGTTTTGTTCGAGCCCAAGGCCAAAGGCTTTTTGCTGAGTGAGGCGCTGCGCGGAGAGGGCGCGGTGCTGCGCTTGCCAGATGGTGACGCATTCATGGAGCGTCATCACGAGCTGAAAGATCTCGCCCCGCGTGACGTCGTGGCCCGCGCGATCGACTACGAGATGAAGCGAACGGGCTCCGAGCACGTGCTGCTGGACATCACGCACCGCCCTGCCGACTTCGTGCGCTCGCGTTTTCCCAACATTTACGCCGAAATCAAAGCCTACGGCTTCGACATGACGACCACGCCGATTCCGGTCGTGCCCGCGGCTCATTACATGTGCGGCGGCGTGACTTCGGATCTGCATGGTCGGAGCTCGCTACCCGGGCTGTGGGTGTTGGGGGAGACTGCGTGCACCGGCCTGCACGGCGCCAATCGCCTGGCCTCGAACTCGCTGCTCGAGGGCTTGGTCTTCGCGCGCCGCGCGGCGGACAAGCTGTCCCAGCAGATCGCCGAGCTTCGCACCTTTCCGCGGCCGAGCGTGCCCGAGTGGCAAACGGGTTCGGCTGCACCGAGCGATGAAGCCGTGGTCGTGTCCCACAACTGGGAAGAGATCCGACGCCTGATGTGGAACTACGTCGGCATCGTGCGCAGTGACGCGCGCTTGCGTCGCGCCGCGCGCCGCATCGCGCTGCTCGAAGAAGAGATCCGCGAGTACTACTGGAAGCACTTGGTGACGCGTGATCTGCTCGAGCTGCGCAATCTGAAAGACGTGGCAGAGTTGATCGTCGCTTCCGCGGCCAGCAGGAAAGAGAGCCGCGGCTTGCATTTCACCATCGATCACGAAGAGACGCTCGAGAGTTGGGCGGAAGACACGGTGACGAAGCGCGGTGTGCTGCCGCACCTTCGCGGCCGCTAAATGCGCGTGGTGCCCGAGCGTTTCGCGGTCTGGCAAGCGCTCGCGTGGACCGTGTGCACCACGGCCAGCTTGTCGCTGGCGCTGACCGTGGTGGTGGCTGCTTTCGGCCCTCGCGTAGACATCGTGCCGCTCGGTTTGACGCAAGTCGGCGTCTACGGGGCGGCGTTGATTGTGTTTGCGGCCTGGCAGAAAAGGCCCCTCCGCGAGCTTCTGCCCTTACGCTTGGTGCCGTTTCGGCTGTGCTTGGTGGCAGCGGCGCTCGGCATCGTGCTCCAGTTTCCGTCCACCCTGCTGGCGAACTTGGTCGAACAGCTCTATCCGCTCCCCGACGAAATACTCAAACGTCGGATGGCGCTGATCACGCCGCACTCGACCGCGCACGGCGTCGCGATCGTGCTGGTGGTGGGCATCGTGGGGCCGTGCATCGAGGAGTTCTTTTTTCGCGGTGCCTTGTTCGGCGCGCTCCGCCGTGGCCACCGCGCGCTCGTGACTATGACCGTGGTCTCGCTCTGCTTCGTGGCGGCGCACATGGATCTGCGCCTCCTTGTGCCGCTGTTGCCCGCGGCCTGGCTGATGGCCGAAGTGCGCGAACGGAGCGGGTCCATCTGGCCCGGCCTCGCGCTGCACGCGGGCTTCAATTCGCTGACTTTGCTGGGTGTCTTCAGCGGCCTAGTGCCGGGCGGCAAACCGCCCGCCATTCAGCCGTCGATCGCGCTCTTGGCGTGCTTGGCGGCGGCCAGCTTGTTCCGGCTGATCCAGCGCATTGTCGCCGACAGCGGCCCATGACACCGCGCGCGGGGGCGGGCTGGTCTCCGTCTGATTTTGCACTAAGGTGGCGCCGCAGCGCACAGCCCCATGCCCCCCGAAATCGAGACCAAAATCGCGCTCTGCCTGCCAGGCGGCGGAGCCACCAGCGCCATGTTCCAAATCGGAGCTCTGGCCGCCTTCGAAGACTCGGTCGAAGGCTTGGAAGTGAACCGCCTCGATTACTACGTAGGTAGCTCGGGCGGAGCGAGCGTTGCCGCCGCTCTTGCCGGCGGTTTGCCCGTGCAACGCATCTACCGCGCGTTCCTCGATCCCGCCGACGTCTACTTCGGCCTCGAGCGCAAACACTTGTTGCGGGTCGATTTGGGCGAGTGGCGCCGCACCTTGGTTTCGGCGCTCAGCGCGCTCCGCCACGGTGCTTCGTCGCTCTTGTCGCGTACCTCTGCGCCCGCTCCGGCCGCGCTCTGGGAAGAGCTCGACCGCTTGTACGATTCGCTACCCGCGGGTTTGTTCACGCTCGACGGCTACGAGCGCTTCTTGGAAGATTTCTTCGTACGCCGTGGGGTGCCCAACAGCTTTTACGGTATGCCGCGCCCACTGCGGATCGTCGCCCACGATTTGGACTCGGGGCAGCTAGCCGTGTTCGGGCATGGCGACTCGGCGGCGGTTTCGGTCACCCGCGCGTGCATCGCGTCCATGGCCGTTCCGCCCTTCTTTTCGCCGGTGCGCATGGGCGAACGGCATTACATCAACGCCGGCGCCGGCCAAGTGGCACACCTCGAGATCGCGGTCGAGATGGGCGCCAATGTCCTGATCGTGGTCAACCCCATGGTCGCCTCGTCGGTCGCGACCGTGCCCACCGGCCACGGTCATCGCGACAGCCTGCGTGACAAGGGCATGATGTGGGTGCTCAATCAAGCGATCCGCATCGGCATGCACAAGATCGTGCGCGAAGAATGCGCGCGCATCGAACGCGAGGGCCGGGCGAAGGTGATCTTGATCGAGCCTTCCCCGGAAGATTGCATCCTGTTCATGTACAACCCGGCCAGCTTCGACGCGCGCCGGGCGATCTTGGAGTACGCTTACCGCCATACTCGCGCCGAGCTCGCCAAATCGTTCGCATCGGAAGACAGCGTGCTCTTGCGGGCGGGTTTGGGCCCGCGACCCACGCCCAGCTCGGCCTACCCCGCGAGCTCGGGCTAGCGTGTTCTCTGCGCGAACATTGCTCCTGCTCGCAGTCACCGCGTCGAGCGTCGTGGGTTGCCGGAAGCCGTACCGCGTCGGCGAATACGTGCTGGTCGATTTCGAAGAAAATCGTCCGTTTCCCGCGTATATCACCGAAAAAGTGGGCGGCGCGCGTTATCGCGTCCACTTCGACGGCTACGATTGCGATCAAGAAGTCAACTTCGAGCGCATCAAAAGCCGCGTGGAGGGCCCCGTGGCGCCGCCCACACCGGGCAAGTTGCCGTGTGCTCACGCCGCTCCCGTCACCAGCGGTTCGGCCCCTGCGATCACGCCCGCTCCGTACAAGCCCAACGACCACGTTCGCGTGACTTGGCGCGGCACGATCTATTCAGCCACCGTGCTGCAAGTCGTGGCCAAGGATCGCTTCGTGGTCCACTACGAAGGGCTCGAATCTGCCTGGGACGAGACGGTGGGCTTGGATCGCATCGTCGGGCGTAGACCGTAGCGCTTGCCCTCCGCTTGCAGGCCAAACCAAAGTTCGATCGAGCTCGTGGCATCCATGCCTCACCAGTAACGCCCAGCGTGGACAAGGTCCATTTCAGCGGATTGCACGGGTCCAGCCCACGCAAATCGTAATCAGTATTCGTCTTTCCGGACTGGAGCCGGAGAGGGCTTGCGGAACGCGGGGTTTGCCCCACTGAATGCCACGATGAGCCTCATCTCCCTGTTCAAAGGTAACGGTCCAAGCGGCTATGGCTACGGCACGACAGCTGAGGTCGTGACCCAGGGGATCGTGCTCAAGGGCAAGAATTTCCTCGTCACCGGCAGCACCTCCGGACTCGGCATAGAGACGGTGCGCGTGTTGGCTCAACGCGGCGCACGCGTGTTCGCGACGGGGCGTAGCAAAGAGAAGGTCGTCAGCGCGCTTGGGCGCATGCCGGGCGTCGTCGTCCCGCTCGAGTGCGAGCTGTCCGATCCGAAATCGGTGCGCGGCTGCGTTGCGGCAGTTCAGAGCGATGGCGCCAAGCTCGACGGCATCATCGCCAATGCCGGGGTCATGGCATTGCCCACGCTGGAGTTGGTGCACGGCTACGAGCGTCAGTTCTTCACCAATCACATTGGTCATTTCTTGCTCGTTACGGGGCTCCTGTCCGAGCTCGGGGACAAGGCGCGCGTGGTGATGCTCAGCAGCGGCGCGCATACGATGGCCCCCAAGGCAGGTGTCGAATTCGACAATCTAGCCGGACAGCGCAGCTATTCGCCGTGGGCGGCCTACGGCCAATCGAAGCTGGCCAACTTGTTGTTCGCCAAACAGCTGGCCAAGCGTTTGGCGAGCGAGGGCTCGTCCGTGACTGCAAACGCGGTGCACCCGGGAGTGATCATGTCCGGTTTGCAACGCAGCATGCCGGCCATTCAGCGCTTGAGCATGGCGATTGCCGCGCCGATCGGCTTCAAGAGCATCGCCGAAGGGGCAGCCACGCAAGTTTACGTGGCCACGCGCCCCGAGCTCGTCGGCGTGAGCGGCGAGTATTTCGCGGACTGCAACATTGCCCAGCCGAGTGCGCGAGCTCGGGATGCGGCGTTGGCTGATCGCCTCTGGCAAGAATCCGAGCGGATCGTCGCGCAGCTCAGTTAGGCGGTGTTGGAAACGCTGCTTCGCCCGGCATGTGACCCATGCTGCGCCAGGCGGCGATCAGCGCGCCCCGCTCGCGATCGTCGAACAAGTGCGGGTCGCGATCCGCGCACTGCTTGGCATAGCCGACCCAGCGAGCCGCAGACGGTGCGTCGCCCAGGGCCAAGTGGGTGAGCCCGCGATAGAGCGCGTAGTTTGCAAAATCCCGAGGGTTCAGCTGGCGAGCGGCCGGCTCTGCCGCGCGAAACTGGGCGGCGGCCGTGGGGTACGCGGCATCCGCATACGAATCCATCGCGTCTGCCAAGGCGGAGTGGCAGGCGGGGGCGCCCAGCAACAAGAGCAGCAACGAAATCCAACGCATTGTCGCCCAATCGGTCGCGGCTTGGGCCAGTTGCTAACGAAACACTTAGCGAAGCGCGGAGTGGCCCGCAGACAGGCGTTCGGAGCTCTGTTAATCTATTAACATGGCGGACCATACGTCAACCATGCTCGCCGCCAACCTGCGCCGCCTGCGCGAGCGCCGGAAGCTGACGCAGCAGGACCTCGCCGAGCGTTCCGGCGTGCCGCGGCCTACGCTGGCGCATTTGGAGTCGGGCGAGGCCAATCCGACGCTCAGCGTGCTGGTGCGCGTCGCCGAGGCCCTGGGCACCAGCATCGAGGAGTTGATCGGGCGCGTCGAGCCAGCGGTCACGCTTCACCTTTCCAAGACTCTGACCGAGCAAAAGCGGGGCAAGGCGCGCTTGGTCGATTTGGCGCCAGCGGCATTTGCCGGTCTTTCATTCCAAAGGGTGGAGTTGCCGGCCGGCGCGCGCTTCGATGCCGCGCCCGAAGCGCGCACCGGTCGCTGTTTCGTCACTTTGGAGGCGGGGGAGCTCACCTTGGAAGCGGGCGGCGAAACACACCGACTCAATCGCGGGGACGTCGCGGCCATCCTGCGCGAGGTTGGCCATCGCTGGATCAATTCGGGGCGTGCTCACGCCGTCATCTATTCGGTCACGGAGGGCTCGGCCGCCGGCTAGTCACGCGCCGCTGCCATTCAGCGGGGCGAAACGCCGACCGCTAGGTTCCGTTGGAGGCTGAAATAGGGGCTTCTCCTTGCGCGGCCGAGCGTTCCGGGCTAGCGATGCGCCGCCAATGTCCGCAGAGAAGCTTCGAAACATCGCCATCATCGCTCACGTCGATCACGGCAAGACCACTTTAGTCGACGCCATGTTGCGTCAAACCGGCGTCTTCCGTGCCAACGAGGCCGTGACCGATCGCGTGATGGACTCGAATGATCTCGAGCGCGAGCGCGGCATCACGATTTTGGCGAAGCACTGCAGCGTCAAATACAAAGACTACACGATCAACATCATCGATACGCCCGGCCACGCCGATTTCGGCGGTGAAGTCGAGCGCACGTTGAAGATGGCCGATGGCGTGCTCCTGCTGGTGGATGCGGCCGAAGGCCCTCTGCCGCAGACGCGCTTCGTGCTCTCCAAAGCGCTCGAGCTCGGCATGACCGTGATCGTCGTGATCAACAAGATCGACCGCCAAGATGCGCGCCCGGACGACGTGTTGAACGAAGTGTTCGACCTGTTCTGTGAGCTCGAAGCCAGCGACGAGCAGTCGGAATTCGCTACCATCTACGCCATCGGCAAAGAGGGCATGGCCAAGCGCGAGCTGAGCGATACCTCGAACAGCCTCGAGCCCTTGATGGAGACCATCGTGCAGCGCGTGCGCGCGCCGAAGGTGGACCCGGATGGCCCGCTGCAAGCCCTGGTGCACAACACCGAGCACGACGAGTACGTCGGTCGCTTGGGCATCATCCGCATCAACCGCGGCAAGATCGCGGTCAACCAGAGCGTGGCTCTGATCGGCGAGAAGAGCACCAGCAACGTGCGCGTCAGCGCGATCTTCAGCTTCGAAGGCACCAAGCGCGTCAAGGTGGAGTCGGCCGAGGCCGGCGATATCGTGGCGCTCTCGGGCATGGAAGACGTGACCATCGGCGACACCATCAGCGCGATGGACAAGCAAGAGGCGCTGCCCCGCATCACCGTCGAAGAGCCGACGATCAAGGTCAGCTTCATGGTGAATACCTCGCCCTTCGCCGGAAAGTCCGGCAAATGGGTGACTTCGCGCCACGTGCGCGAGCGCCTGTACAAAGAGGCGATGAAGAACCTGGCCTTGCGCGTGGAAGACACGGCCGAGCCGGATACCTTCCTGGTCTACGGCCGCGGCGAGTTGATGCTCGCGATCTTGGCGGAAACCATGCGCCGTGAGGGCTACGAGTTCTCGCTCGGCATGCCCGAAGTCGTGGTCAAGGAGATCGACGGCGTGAAGTCCGAGCCCGTCGAGCTCGTGATCATCGATGTGCCGGACCAATACGTGGGTGCCGTCACCACGCGCCTCGGTGAACGCCGTGGCCAGATGATGAAGATGGCGAACCTGGGCTTCGGCCGGGCGCGCATGGAGTTCAAGGTTCCGTCGCGCGGCCTGATCGGCTTTCGTTCGGCGTTCCTGACCGAAACCCGCGGTACCGGCTTGCTCAACTCGTTGTTCGGCGGCTGGCAGGCGTACGGCGGCCCGATGCTCCGTCGCTCGAACGGCGCGATCGTCTCCGATCGTCAAGGCACGGCCACTCCGTACGCGCTGTTTCACATCCAGCCGCGCGGCACGTTGCTGATCGCCGCCAGCGCCCCCGTGTACGAGGGCATGATCATCGGCGAGCACAACCGCGACAACGACTTGGACGTGAACTGTGTGCGCGAGAAGAAGCTCACCAACATTCGCGCCGCCGGCAAAGACGAGAACGTGGTGCTGATCCCGCCGCGCACGCTGTCGATCGACGCTGCGCTCGAGTTCATCGATCGCGACGAGCTGGTCGAAGTCACCCCCGACCAAATCCGCCTGCGTAAGCGCGTGCTCGACTGCAATCGTCGTCCACGCCGCGATGGCGACAAGTCCGAAAAAGCCTGAGCTGCTGCCCTGAGCGCAGGCTCGGGGCGAAGCAATACGCCGCGCCCGCGGAGGCCAGCCCTGAGCTGAGTCCCGCGAAGCGCGGCGTTTTTGCGTCCATGCTCTGGGTCTAGAAGCACAGGATCTAGACAACCGTGAAGATGCCGTAAATTACCGGTATTTAACGCAAATTTGCCTCACTCACCCCTCATGAATGACGGCGAATTTCGCCGATTTTGGCTTTACGAAGCGCCCGTCCGTGACCACGTTTGCTGCCGATGGCGAGCGTTTCCACACCCCCGCGAGACAATGGCCCTTCACGTCGAGTGTTGGTGGTCGACGACAACGCCGACGCGGCGGAGTTGCTCGGTGCCTTCATTCAGCGCGCCGGGCATGAGCCGCGCGTGGCGACTTGCGCGCGTGACGCGCTCGCAATTGCTCACGAGCTACGCCCCGAGGTTGCCCTGATCGACATCGGCCTGCCGGACATGAACGGTTATGATTTGGTGCGCTCCCTGCGCGCGTTGCCCGGGCTTGAAGCTTGTCGTTACGTCGCCGTCACTGGTCACAAGAGCCAAAGCTCGATCGCTCGGGGCATCAGCGCCGGCTTCGAGGCGTACCTAACTAAGCCCGTGGAGCCCGAGGATCTGTTGCCGCTGATCCGCGGCCGCCACTAGCGCGCGGTCGGGCTAACGGCGCTTTCCGCCTAGGAGCGAGCCGAAGACACCGCGCGTGATCTCGCGCGCGACGGCTGAGCCCACGCCGCGCGCGGCGCTCTTGGCCAAGGCGTCGACCATGCCGGGCTGATGCCCGCCGCGCGGCCCAGTTCGGCCGAACAGCAGCTCGTTCAAGCCGCCCCAGGCGCCGCCGCCTACTGGCGCGGCGGGGGCTGGCTGGCTTGCACTCGGTGCGGCTTGGGGCGGGGCGCCCGCGCCGCCCCGCGCGGGCGCCCCGCCGCCTTGGGCGCGCTGTTGGAGCCGCTCGAAAGCCGATTCGCGATCTACGGTTCGTTCGTACACGTTGGCGACGACCGAGCTTCGAATCAGCGCGGCACGCTCTTCGGGGCTGAGCGGCCCGATGCGGCTGCCGGGAGGCGCGATGAATGCGCGCTCGGTCACGCTCGGAGTGCCGCGTTCGTCGAGGAAAGAGATCAGCGCCTCGCCGACTCCGAGCTCGGTGATGGCGGTGCGCAGCTCGAGCTTCGGGTTGGGGCGCATCGTCTCGGCCACGGATTTGACGGCCTTCTGGTCGCGCGGCGTGAATGCGCGCAGCGCATGTTGCACGCGGTTGCCGAGCTGGCCGAGGACGGACTCCGGGATGTCCAAAGGGCTCTGAGTCACGAAGTACACGCCCACGCCTTTGGAGCGAATCAAGCGCACGACTTGTTCGATCTTTTCCAGCAGCGCTTTGGGAGCTTCCTTGAACAGCAAGTGTGCTTCGTCGAAGAAGAAGACCAACTTGGGCTTGTCGAGATCGCCCGCCTCCGGCAATTGCTCGAACAACTCTGCCAAGAGCCAGAGCAAGAAGCAGGCGTAAACGCGCGGCGTCTGCAGCAATTTATCAGCGGCGAGGATATTGATCAGACCGTGTCCGTTGCCGTCCGTCTGCAAGAGGTCCTGCACGTCGAGCATCGGCTCGCCGAAGAAACGCTCGCCGCCTTGTTGTTCGATCTGGGTGAGCGCACGTTGAATGGCGCCCACCGAAGCCGCCGAAACGTTGCCATACTGAGTCTTGAACGCGGCCTGGTTTTCGGCCACGAACTGCAGCAATGCACGCAGATCCTTCAAGTCGAGCAAGAGCAGCCCTTGATCGTCGGCCACCTTGAAGGCGAGCGACAGCACGCCTTCTTGGGTCTCATTCAAGTTGAACAGGCGTGCGAGCAAGAGCGGTCCCAAATCCGAAATCGTCGCGCGCACGGGGTGGCCTTGCTCGCCCCACACGTCCCAAAAGGTCACCGGGCAGGGGGCAAACTCAGGCGCTGGTACACCGAGCGTGTCGATGCGCTCCTTCAGCTTGGGCGAAAGCGAGCCGGCCGCGCCCAGACCACTCAAGTCCCCCTTCACGTCGGCCAAGAAGATGGGCACTCCGGCGCGTGAAAACTGCTCGGCCAAGCGCTGCAAGGTCACGGTCTTACCCGTCCCCGTGGCCCCCGTGATCGCCCCATGACGATTGGCGAGCGCGGGAAGCAACGAGAGTTCGGTTTCGCCGGCGCAAGCGATCAGTAGGGGTTCGGTCATGCCGCGCAGCCTAGCGTCAAATGAAACTCGGTTCGAGTTGGGTCAATTGCTATGCTCCGGTCAGCCATGGCCGTGACCCTGACCCCGGACTACTTCAACGAAATCGGCCGCGCGAACCTGCCCGGCCATCTGCGGATCGTCGTCACCGAGGTGGCCGACGGACTGCTGAAGGCCGAATTCGAAGTTGGCCCGCATCTGCTCGCGCCGAACGGCTTCATGCATGGCGGCAGCGTCGTCGCGCTCGCGGACACCTGCGCCGGTTACGGCGCGATCGCAAATTTGCCGGAAGGCGCGTCGAGCTTCACCACGATCGAGCTCAAGACGAACTATCTCGGCACGGCGCGCGAGGGTGTGGTCGAGTGCGTCGCTACCGCAGCTCACATGGGGAAAACCACGCAAGTCTGGGACGCGACGGTACGCGCCAAGGGCAGCGAGCGCGCCCTCGCCCTGTTTCGCTGCACCCAGCTGGTGCTCTACCCGAAGAAGTAGCCCGCGCCGCGCCCGTCGCTACTTTTCTCGCAACCGGGTCCTGCGCCGACCGAACAGTGGCCCATGCCGAACAAATTGGGCCCAGTAGTGCTGGTCGTTCTCTCGGGTTGGTGCGCTTTGCAAATCCAGGCGTGCTCCTCATACGCCCACTCTTGTGCCGAGTCGTACACCTGCGCGCCCAAGCCGCCCGAGGCGGCCGCGGGAGCTGCGGATGACGGCACCGCGGGTGAGGGCGGTGAGGGCGGCCAGGAGCCGGCTGGAGATGCCGGCGCGGCGGGCGCACCCGAGACCGATCCCCGTCCGGGCATCGCCTCGGACTCGCGTTCTTGGCTGATCTACGACGCGGACGACGACACGCCCGGCCGCGCTCAGCTGTACGCGGCGAAGCAAACGCCTCTCGGCTTGCAACTGCCGATCAAGATCAGCGCGCTGCTGCCCGCGGCAGAGAGCGTGACGCTCGACTTCGCCTGGTCCGCGGATGGCCAGTGGTTCCTGTTTGGCACGACGCAAAAGAATGATCGCGTACCCACGCGCTGGTACGCGGTGAGCTTTGCGGGCGGCGCGCCGCACGCCCCCGTGGTTTTGAGTGATGGTTTGCCCGAGCTGAGTTACCTCGATTGGTCACCCACGGGCCATGAGCTGTTGCTCCAAAGCAATGACGGCAACGCCTACTGGACCCACTTGAGTGAGCAGGATGCGGCCGCGCCGATCCGGCTCAACTCACCGAGCCAGGTCATCAGTCACGCGATCTGGGCAACGTCCGCCGCGGTGCTTTACGGCACCAAGGATGCTGCCGCATATCGCGTCGTGCTCGGCCCCGACAGGGCGAGCTCGCCGATCGAGTTCCGGTCCAGCGACGTCAAAGGCCAGATCTCCCCAAGGCTGACGTCCCGCGACAGGAAATGGGCCCTGTTCGTGGATGATGTGGGTTGGCTCCTGGCGCAGGTGGATACTGGCACCCTTGCCCGGTTGGACGATCGCGCCCTCGACCAGGATCAGGTCTCTGTGCGATTCTCTCCGGATTCTCGCTACCTCGAGTTTGCCGCGAACGACAAAGCACTCGACCAGTCCGAGCTTTACTTGCTCGATCTTCTGGACCCGGGGCTGCCTCGCATCACGGTCGCGTCCGGCCAGGCGTTGCCGACAAACGAGTTGCACGGCGGTTGGTCGGCGAATGCGTCTTTCATGACCTACTTCAGCGATACCGCGAAGGGCAGTGCTTCGCTGAAGTCCGTTCACGCGTTCGATCTGCTCAGCAAGCAGAGCGTCGACGCGCACGGAGCGATGAACACGACCGATGATGCCTTCGTTGCTGCCAGCCCCGACGGTGCGTATGTCTTGTACTCGTATCGAGCGTCGACCACGAAGACGAGGCTGCTCGGCGTCGATCGAGCGGGCGAGTGGATCGAGTACGACGAGAACGCCGCCGGCACTCCGTACTCGGACGCGGAGTTTTCCGCGGACGGCTCGGTCGCGCTTTTTTGCACGACGAACTCAGCGGAGCAAACGCGTGACATGTCCTTCGCGGATCTACGCGGTTCGTCGGTTCGCGTTCCAGGCGACGGTTCGGTTTCCGACTGCTCGGGCGCTTTCGCCCCAGATTCCAAAGGGTTCGTGTACTTCCGAGTCGCAGCGGATGGGGCGCAAACACTGAACTGGGTCGATACGACCCAGCAGGTCATGGGCAAGCCACGTCAAATCAATCGCGACGGCCGAGTGCGGTCGTTTCGATGGCAGCCCCGCTCGCGCTCTGCGAACTGAGCGAATTCGTGTGCTGTCCAATGGGGTTGATGGTCACGCGCCACGGCGCGTGCCGTCACAGCCTTCGGCGTCGCGGACGAAGAGCGGAAGCGACGGGCCTCGACGCCGAAGGTCATGACGCGACCCGTGGTCAAGCATGACCATCAATCCAAAAATGAAAAGCGCGGAGCGCGGCGCCCCGAGTGGCGACCGACTCCGCGCTTCTGAGCTCAGCTCGAGCTCAGCCTTCGGTCGAGTAGAAGAACTCCTCGCGCACGATCTTGTCCTTTTCGACGGTGAACAATGCGGCTTCTTCCATTTGGAAGCGACGACCGCTCGGCTTGTTGGTGACGTCGTAGCTGAAGCGCACCACGAAGCGATTGCCGTTGGGCCATGGCCCCTCGACCTTGGCGCTGTGCACCTCATGGTTGTCCGTCCACTGCTTGCCCTTCTCGGCGATGGCTTTGACGCCCTTGGCCTCGAGCGGAAGGCCGGGCATGGCCGCGGCCTCGACGCTCACGGTGTCGGGCGTGAACAGCGTCTCGAGGATGGTGTGGTGCTGATTCGCTTTGCACAGCTCGACGTACTTCTTGGCGATCTCGAATGTGGACATAGGGCCCTCCTTGGTGAGGGGTATTACCTGCGCCTTTGAGCAAGAATCGTCAATCGTGCGGGCGGACGAGCGGCGCGCAATCCTGACAACACCGTGTCAGGATTGCGTTGCCGGCTCGACGGGAGGCAAACGCGCGACAGGTTGGTGAAGAACTCGGTTTCGCGTGGGTCTGACGAGTTAGAGGCTGAGTTCGTTTTCGGCGAACTCGGCGTATTGCGCGGCTTCGCGCTCTTCGCGCGCGCGCTCGCTGAGCACCCGTGCGAGCTCCTCGGCGATGCGATCGAGCAGGGTGCCGGTCGTGCTGCGGTCGAGGGCGGAGATGCACACCGAGTTGGGCTCGGCTTCGAAACCGGCGACTTCTTCGGGCGGCACGCGATCGATCTTGTTGTAGACGCGCAGCTTTGCCGCGCGGTCCAGATCCAACTCGCTCAGGATTTTGGTGGTGGTCTCGAGGTGCTCGGTTTGCTCCGGATCCGAGGCGTCGACCACTTCCAAGATCAGATCGGCTTCGGTGGCTTCTTCGAAGGTGGCTCGAAACGCCGCGAAGAGATCTTTGGGCATGCCGCGGATGAAGCCCACGGTATCGGTCAGTACGACCTCTTTGCCGTCTGGCAAGCTGAGCTTTCGCGCGCGGGTATCGAGCGTCGCGAACAGCTTGTCCTCCGCGAGCACTCCGGCATCCGTCAGTGTGTTGAGCAGCGTGCTCTTGCCGGCGTTGGTGTAGCCGACGATGGCCACCACGGGGATGTCGCTCTGGGCGCGGCGGCGGCGGCGCTCGGAGCGTTGCTTGCCCAGGTGCTTGAGCTCTTTTTCTAGGCGATTGATGCGGTCGCGCGCGCGGCGGCGACCGATTTCGAGCGTCGTTTCGCCGGGGCCTCGGCCGCCGATGCCGCCCGTCAAGCGGCTGAGCGAGTCGTCCTTCGCGCCCAAGCGGGGCAGCGTGTACTTCAGCTGGGCCAGCTCGACCTGCAGCTTGCCGTCGCGTGTCTCTGCGCGCTGGGCGAAGATATCCAAGATCAATTGCGAGCGATCCAAGACTTTGAGGTCGGTCTTGCCGGCGATGCCGTGGGCCTGCGCGGGGTTCAAATCGCAGTCGAAAATCAGCGTTTCTGCGTCCAAATCGATGGCGCGCATCACCACGTCTTCCAGCTTGCCCGGGCCGATCACGAACTTCGGATCCGGCTGATCGCGCAGCTGAATGATGGTGTCGGCGACTTCGACGCCCGCGGTGCGGGCCAGGCTATCGAGTTCGCCGAGGCGCGACTTGGCGCGCTGCATGGCACCCGCGCGGCGCTTGTCGCCGACGTGGATCAAGATCGCGCGGCCGTCTTTGGCGGTGACGGTGCGCGTCTTCTCTTGCTGCGCGAATTCGGCTTCGAGCGAGCCGATCAGCTCGGCGAAGTTTGGCTCTTGTTGACCGTAGGGCAGGGGACCCACGACTTCGTACGGCGCACCTTTGCCCTCGAAGGTGGGTGTGTTGTAGGCGTAGCTGAAGCGCTGCGGCTCACTCGCCGGATTGAGCAACACCGCGGCGATCAGATCGAGCCGGAGCCGCGTCAAGTCGACCAAATCATCTTTGGTCAGCGGCTCGTTGAACAGGTGCGTGTGCACCAGGCGCAGCGCGCGGAAACGACCCTCGGCGGCGCGCAGGCGCCCGATATCCGGCAGCATCAGGCCCGTGGCATGGCCGACGATCACGTAGTCTACCTGGCCCGAACGGTGTACGAGGGCGCCGACCTGGCGCCGAGATTCGCGCGAAGCGTCGGCCAACGAGCGCACGAGCTCGGGCGTGGCGATGCGGTCGCTCGGCACGCGGCGCCTATAGATGCGCTCTAGAGTTTTGATGGCACTCGGCGAAAGACCAGTCGTGTTTCCGTAGAGTTCGGGCATGCAGGGAGCGCGGCGCGCGCTTCCCAGACTACCACGCTTTTTGTCGACCTGCGACGCGGCTCCGGGCCGCAATTGTCCTGAACATTGCCCGCGCCCTGAGGCATAGTCCCGGCGTATGGCGCTTTTGACCGAGCTTTCGCTGTCTTCTGCCGCACCGCTGGCGCAGATTTTCAATTTGGATCTGCGCACGATCGAGCCGCTCACGGCCGGCTCGGTGAACTCCAACTTTCGGCTCACCGATAGCGCCGGGAAGGTGTACTTCGCGCGCCTATACGAGGAGCAGGACCACGCGGGCGCCGTGCGCGAGCACGCGGTGGTCGCTGCTTTGGACGAAGCAGGGGTGCCCGTAGTGCGCGCGCTTTCGACCAAAGACGGCGGCTCGCTGGCAGATTTCGAGGGCAAGGCGTTCGCGGTGTTCCCCTGGGTCGAGGGCGAGAGCTTGTGCCAGGCCATGGTCACCCCGGCACGCTGTGTCGCCCTCGGCGCCGCGCTGGCGCGCGTGCATTTGTGTTCTCCCCGCGCACCCGCGCTGCCCGGCGGACGTTTCCAGATCCCGGACCTGCGTGAGCGCCTCGCACGCGTGGAAGCAGCGGGTCGCGCGTCTCTCTTGCCGGCGGTGCGTACGATTCGCGAGCGCCTCGATCACTACGAAGAAAAGCGTGCCAAAAACCTGGAGCAAGGCATTTGCCACGGGGATTTGTTCCGCGACAACGTACTCTGGCAAGGCCCGAAGCTACGCGCGTTGATCGATTTCGAGAGCGTGTGTCAAAACAATTTTGCCTATGATTTGATGGTGACGGCGCTTGCCTGGGGTTACGGCGAGAAGTTCGAGCTCGGCTTGGTGCAGTCGTTGTTCGACGGTTATCGCAGTGTGCGCCCGTTGCCGGCCGCGGAGGTCGCAGCGCTGCGCAGCGAGGGCGCGATCGCTTGTTTGCGCTTTGCCAGCACGCGACTCACGGATTTTTCCCTGCGCGTTCCCGATGGCACGCCACCCGTCCGACATTTCGGGCGCTTCTTGGCGCGCATGACCGCGATCGAAAATGGCGCGCTGGACACTTGCATTGCTTCGCTCGGAGCCTGACCTGTGCCGAGTATTCCCGGTCCCGAGCGCGCAATCGGCTTCACCCGAGATGCGTCGGGGTATCCCTCGGTCAAAGCCAGGGATTTGCGCGAGGGCACCTTCGCCCTCGGCTACCTGCACGCGCGCGATCGTTTAGTACAAATCACGCTCACCGGGCTCGCGGCTCGCGGCGAGTTGATGAGCGTGCTGGGCGACGTGCCGATCGCGCGGCTGATCGATCACAGCTCACGCGCCTTGGGGCTGGGGCGCGATGTGAAAGAGCAGGTAGCAAAGTGCACGCCCGAGAGCCAAGCGCTGCTCGGCGCGTACGCGGATGGTTTCAATGCAGGGGTGCGTGCGCGCGGTTATCCCTGGATATTGCGGCTCCTAGGCGTCCCAAAGATACCATTTAGCGCCGAGCGGGTGCTCGAAGTGTATCGCTTCGTGACCTATTTCGGGCTCACCAGCATGACGGTATCGACGGAGCTGATCATCGCCGAGCTGGCCGCGCGCGGCGCGCCGCGGCGACTGTTCGATCGCTTGCTGGGCCCGAACGCCCAGGGCATCGACCTCGACGCGCTGAAACAGCTTCGGATCCCCAAGGCGCTCTCGTTCTTCGACGTGGGCGGCGGGGGTGGTTCGACGCAAGCCGGTTCGAACGCCTTTGCCGTTTCCGCGCAGCGCTCGAGCACCGGCGGAGCGCTGCTCAGCGGTGAGTTTCACATGGAGGTCGGCAAATTCCCGCCTCTGCTGTACGCCGCTGATCTGAACTTCGCGGACGAATCGTACTTGTGTGGCATTACCATTCCGGGCTGCCCATGGTTTGCCGCGGGCCGCACCGAGCACGTGGGTTGGTCGTACACCTTCGGCCACGCCGACAACGTCGACTTCATTTCGGAGCAGGTGCGCGCGGGGCAATACCTGCGTGACGGGCAGTACCGGCCGCTGACGCGTCGCGAAGAGACGGTGTCGATCAAAGGCAAGCCCAGCGAAACCTGGGCCTTCCACGAGAACGATCGCGGCACCGTGCTCGGCGACGTGAGCGGTGAGGCGCATTTGCCGTGCGTGCGCGTGACCGGCCTCGAACGAGCTTTTCGCGCTTTTTCGGCGGCAACACGCATCCCCGCGTGCCGCACCGTAGATGACTTGCTGGACGTGCAGCGTGAGATCCAGAGCGTGTCGCTGGAGGCGATTTTGGTCGACTCGCGCGGTGACATCGCGAGCATATTGACCGGTACCATCGATCAAAAGCCCGACGCCTACAGCGGTGCTTATCCGCTGGTCGGCTCGACGCTGAGTGAGGCGCTCCCCGCTGCCGTCCCCGAGGTTGAACGCCCGATCGCTCTGCGCCCCGCGCTCGGGGTCGTGGTCTCCGCCAATCAAGGTGGGCACGGCCCGTATCGAAAGCGCTGGTGTCCCTTCCCCGAAGCTCCGTACCGCTTCGAACGCATCAACGAGCTGCTCGCTCAGCGCAAGATTCACCATCCGCTGACGCTGCTGCGCATCTGCTACGACACGTTCGATGGCAGCGCGCGCCGCCTGCTTCCGATTTGGGCGCCACTGCTTCCCGATCATCCGCTGGCGCACGCCCTCGTGGCTTGGGCCGAGCAGCAAGCCGATCGTTCGTTCTTCAGCTTGTTCGACAAGTTGTACGAAGAGACTTGTTTTCTGCTGCTCGAGCAGGATCTGCCACGCGCCGATGCGCGGCGCATGCGCGAGTGGTCGGCGCTCGCCCTATACCAAGATCAACTGGATCGCGTGCTGTCGCTGGAATGCCCAGAGCTGCTCGACGATGCCGCACTCGCATCGCTGCTACGCGCTGCCTTCGACGTCGCCCTCGCCGAGCACCGCACTCACGACGTGCCGGTGCGCACCCGCTTCGCGCATCTCGTCACGCGCGGGCGCTCACCCGCTTTCCTGGGCTTCGATTCGCCGCCCATCGAGCTGCCCGGGAGCCCCGTCGCGCCCTTTCAATGCCGCATCTCGCCGATCTCCGGTGAGCGCTTGGTGTACGCGCCGGCCTTCCACTTGCTGATGGACATGAAGCAACGCGGGGCTTGGTACAACCTGCCCGGTGGCGCCTCCGAATCCCGCTTTGGCCCGGGCTATGGCCGCGGCATCACGCCCTGGCTCGAAGGCACGCTTCATCCGCTCGGCTCGTCGCCGCTGCAAGTGTTGTCGCTGCGGCAGGCACTCGCACGTCAAAGCGACCGGCCCAACGCTTGACCGGGAGCTCGCACGCTCCCGGTCACGCTCGCTCGACCTGAGCGAAGGGCTTTACTTACAAGGTGCGGCGCCTTGAGCGGCGGCGCATTCTTTCGGGTTGGTCAGCGCGCGGCTGACGTGAAGCAGGCGGCACTGCACGTTATTGCCCGCGGCAGCGGTCGTGTAGCCCAAGGACGGGCCCGCGCCGTCGATCTCGACGCAGTCGGTTTGGCACGCGGTTTGGTCAGCGAAGCTGCCGTCGAAATCGGCTTTGCATGCAGTTTCGAGCAGCATGCAATACGACTCGCAGTTGCCGGTGTTGCCGCTCTTGGGTAGCTCGGTGGAGCCGCAATGACCATCACCACCGGGGCCGGTGTGCGAGCAGTGGCCCTTCGGATCGAGCAGTGCGTTGTACGAGTGGTACATGCGACAGCCGACGGTGTTTTCCGCGGTGTCACTCAGGTGGCCGGGCGGGAGCGCATTGCAGACGGCTTTGCACTGCGCTTCGCTCTCGTACACGGGATAGCCGTTGGCCTGCGTGCACTCTGCCATCTCGAGATGGCAGAAATTGTCGCAGTCTGGCTCGGAGGTCGGATCATCGAGGCACTTGTTCGACTTCAGATCGGCGTGCCCGCAGTGCGTGTCCGGGTCAACCGCAGAGGACGTGGTGTGCACGAGCCGGCACTGCAGCGTGTCGCCGAAGTAATTGCCTTTGTCGGTCGAGTCGTACAGGTGCGTGTCGACCAGGCCCTGACACTTGCTGACGCAGACTTCCTCGCCGTCGGCGCCGTCGGCGGTGTACCGTTTGAACTCGTCCGAGCAGGTTTGCGCGAACAACTGGCAATAGTTTTCGCAGTTCGATCCGCAGGCGTCGTTGCCGCCGGGGCCCGCGTTCGCGCAGTACAGATCCAGACTCTCGCCGGTGTCTCTCGCGAGATCGAGCTGGTGTATTCGGCACGGCACGCCGTCGCCGCCGATTTTTTCCATTAGCGCACAGGTCGCCAGGCAGGCTTCATCCGTGCGGTACAAGATGCCGTCGCAGACGTCCCGGGCTTTGCTGCAATACCCCTTGCACTGGGTGCTCGGTAGCACGTCCGTACCGCCGCCCCCGGTTCCCGGAGCGCCAGCGTCCGAGGGGACATAGGTGCGGTCTTCGATACCAGCGATGGTTTGGCATGCCCCGAGCACGCTGCTCGCGCCTCCGAGCAGGGCGGCTAGGATTGCAAATCGACCGATGTGGTTCATTGGAACACGCCTCCGAAACCAACCCCGGCGAGATCACGCCCGACGAGCGGGTGCAGCTCCAGATGAGCGGAGCTCTCGGGCTTTCCCTTGGGGGCGCTCGTCAAGTACAGCACCACGCCAGCGACGACGAAGGCGGCACCCACACCGATCGTGATGTTCGCGACCGTCGCCGCGTTCTTGGCATCCTTGGTCAGGGACTCACCCGCAGGGTCGTTGCAGGTGTTCCCGCCAGGGCAATGGTCTTTCGCGTCGTTGTTTTTCGAGATGGCTTTCACGCCGAAGAACGTGCCGACGCCCAAGCTCACGACGCCGAGCGCGCCAGTGACATAGGCGGCGGTACGCAAACCGTTCCCGCCCGAAGCGGCGTCGGGTTCAGGGTTCTGCGGCGGAGCGTTGCCGGAGGCTTGCGCGTTCTCGGTGCCCGGGTTCGAAGCGGGGACTGCACCCGCTGCGGCGACGGGGGGCGTCGTGGACGCGGCTAACGCGGGGATCTCCAACGTCTTGCTGTCGGCGTTGGCCAATACCTCGATGTCGGCTTCGTGGCTCTGATAGCCGTCCGCGCTGGCGACGATATGATATTTCCCCGGGTCCACCGGGATCGCCACGCCGAACAGCGCCTTTGCCAGCACCACGTTGTCGCGCGTGACGCGCAGGGAAGCGATCTGTGCGGTCTCGGGGACGACCTTCAGCGTGAGTTTCGAGAGGCTGGGCTGCAGGCGATCGGCGCGCTGTGCAGCGACACGTGTCCGCTCGGTCTCGCCTTGGGCTTGAGCTGCGGAAGCAGCTTCGCGGAAGGTGGCCCAGGCACTCGCGGTCCGGCCCGACTTCTCGTAACACTCACCGAGATAGAGCAAGGTACCGATTGCTGGATCGATGCGCTCGCTCTCTTCCAACTTGGGGCAGGCTTCCGCAAAGTGCCCGCTCTTCATGGCCTTGAGGCCATCGTCGAATAGGGACTCAGCGGCTGCCTTCTGCGCAGCTCCCGCTTCAGCGTGAGCGTTCGTCGGCACGGAGACGCCCACGCAGCACAGGGCCAGCGCGGACCAGGAGCTAAGCTTACCGGTCATGCTTTTTGCCATCGTTCAAGGTTCCCGAGTCTCGCAAGCTCCGGGGAGCGACGACAGTACAAAACGCTTATCGACGACCGCCGAAGTCACTCAGATCGTTGGAGGGGGTTGCCTTGGACGGCGCCGGGGTGGGCTTGGGCTTGAAAATGGCTGCCGGCACCTGAACTACCGGTTTCGGCTTGATTGCCGGGTCTTGTGGCCGGACGACCGGAGCTCCCGGTTCAGGCGCGGCGGCGGACGGCAAGACCACTGGCTCTGGCGAGACGGGCGCTACAGGCGCGATCTTCGCGACAGGCGCAACAGGGTCGAGCTGGGCGGGCGGCGAGTTCAAAGGCGGGCTGGGGGCCGCGACGCTTGCCGAGGCGCTGGGCGGGGTACCGGGCGAACGGCTTCCCAAGAACAGCACCACGCTCACCGCCGCGGCAGCGCCGATGCCGAGCACGGCCAGCAGGAGCCCGCGGGACTTCGGTTTTGGCGCCGCGGCGTCGCCCGTGATCGGCGAATCGGTGCGACCCCATGAATCGACCGTTCCACGCGCGGGTGTCGCGCGTTGTACCGAAATTGCGCGCGCTTGTCCGCTCGCATCCGCCGAGCGCGACAGGCGCCGATCGGCTGAATCGGTCAGAGGCGAGACTTCTGTCACGCCCAGCACGCGGCTGGCGCGATCCACGTGCAGCTGGCTCGACAAGCTACCGAATTGAGCCAGCGCGCGCGCGAGCTCACTCACGGTGCCGTAGCGCTCGGCGCGATCTTTGGCCAAGCAGTTCCGGATCACGTCTTCCAACTCCGGCGGCACGTCCGCGCGCAGGCTGCGCATGGAAATCGGCACGTCATTGAGCAAAGAAGCGCACAACGCGGGGATCGAATCACCGGTATAGGGAGGCCTGCCCGTGATCATCTCGTACAAAATCACGCCCAAGGACCAGATGTCGGTGCGAGTGTCGACGTCCTTGGCGGAGCGCATTTGCTCCGGCGACATGTACAGCGGTGAGCCGATCAGCACGGAGGTACGGGTGAGCGAGAGCTCCGACGCGCTGGTGCCGAGCAGCGACTTCGAGATCCCGAAGTCCAACACTTTCACGATCCGCGTGCCGTCGGCGCGCGTGGCGATGAACAAATTGGCGGGCTTCAAATCCCGATGCACGATGCCGGCGGCATGGGCCTCGGCTAGGGCTTCGACCGCTTGCAGAACGAAGTCGACGGCGTCTTCGATCGGCAGCATGCCGACCTTCGCCATCTCGTCCGAGACGTCGTGCCCCTCGAGATACTCCATCACCATGTAAGGGATGCCGCCCTCCATGATGCCGACGTCGATCACGCGTGCCACGTGTTCGCTGCGGATCTTGGCCGCCGAACGCGCTTCGCGCCGGAAGCGCTCGGCCGTGTCGGCACGTTCCAAGGCCAGCGGGTGCAGAAACTTCACCGCGACGCGTTGCTCGAGTTCCAGGTGCCAGGCGGCTACGACCACGCCCATTCCCCCAGAGCCCAACACGCGCTCGACCCGGTACTTGCCAGCGAGTACCTGGCCTTCCTGGACGGGGGAGTCAGCCATTATTGCGCCCAAGCCTAGCACGGCCGAGCACTTTCTCGGACGTTTCCGCGCAGGCTCGGCCGCTACTGGTCGAGCCTACGGGCGATACGCCGGGAAGGGATTCAGGAACACATTCGTACCAGTGTTGCGGTAGACCGTCAGGCGCGCGAAATCGATCCCGAGAATGGCCGAGAAACTGCGGGCGTCGTTGCTTCCCACACTACCGCCTACACCGAGCGATACGCCCCACGGTGCGCCGAGCCACAGGGTGCCCGCTCCGCCCACGGAGCCTTGCCCCCAAAAGCGTTCGTACGGGCCCAAGTCGAGCGCGAGCCCCAGCCCCCCATTGACGTAACCGCGGGTGGCCAGACGCACCAATTGCGAGATATCGCTGCCGTAGCCGAATTGCGGTTCCCAGGAGAACAAACCGCCGACAATTAGTGGGTGCGAGGGGTCCGTGCCCATTCCGAAATGCACCCGCATCGAACCGACGGTGCGCGATGACAGCGACTCTTGCGCGAGCTGCGACACGCCCCCACCAGCGAATACCCAAGACGAGACGTCGGCGCGCGCGGGCCGCGCGGCGCACAAGAGCGTGAGCGGGCAGGCAAGCCAGGTAAGCAGGTGTAGCGGACGCGGCGCGCGCAGCCGGCGCGTCCGAACCAAGGAGCTGATCATGAGTACTGGTGGCCCTATTTCGATCGCTAGGAAAACTCCGCCAGCGCAGCCGCGAGGCGATCCAGATCTTCACGCCGGTGCTGCTCGGTTACCGCGATCAGCAAGCGATCGGCGAGCCCTGGATCGACGCGGCCCAAATCGAAGCCGGCGATCAGGCCTTGCTGCTCGAGCTTGCGGCACACCGCAGCGGCGCTGCCGCCCGGGACCCGCACCGCGAATTCGTTGAAGAATGGCGCGCTGCCGAAGCCGTCCGAGTAGCCGCGCAGCTTCACGATCTCGTCCCGCAGGTAGTGCGCTTTGGCCAAGCAGTGCTGTGCGGTTTGGATGAACCCGGATTTGCCCAGGATGCTCATGCGAATCGCCAAGGACAGCGCGAGCAGCCCTTGGTTCGTGCAAATGTTGCTGGTCGCGCGCTCGCGGCGAATGTGCTGCTCGCGCGTCGAGAGCGTCAATACGAAGCCGCGTTCGCCGTTGCTGTCCACGGTTTCACCGCAGATGCGGCCCGGCATTTGCTGCAGGAACTGGCGATCGTCCCGACACGCGAACAGGCCCACGCCCGGCCCGCCGAATTGCGGGGGGCAAGCGATGGCTTGGCCTTCGCCGACGGCGATATCCGCGCCCAAAGCACCCGGCGATTCGGACAGGGCCAGCGCATACGGTTCGCTGGTGGCGGTGACCAACAGCGCGCCCTTGGCGTGAACGAGCTCGGCGAGCGGACGAAGATCCGAAAGCGGGCCGACGAAGCTCGGATAACCGACGATCACGGCCGCCGTGTCGCCGTCGATGGCGGCGGCGAGGGCCGCGAAATTCGCAGCGCCGTCCGCGGCGAACGGTACCTCGACGCACGACATGTCGTCGCGCCCGGCCAGATAGGTCGCGGTCACCGCGCGATAGTCCGGATGCACCGAGTGGCACAGCACGACCCTGCCGCGTTTGGTCAAACGGCAGGCCATCAGCGCGCCCTCTGCGGTGGCGCTCGCGCCGTCGTACAGGCTGGCGTTCGACAGCGGCAGGCCGTAAAGCTCGCTGACGATGGTCTGGTATTCCCAGATCGCCTGCAGCGTGCCCTGGGCTACCTCCGGTTGATACGGCGTGTAGGAGGTGTAAAATTCGCTGCGCAAGAGCAGCTGATCGACCGCAGGCGGGATGTGGTGTGCGTACATCCCGGCGCCCAAGAAGCTGAGCAGCTCGGCGCCGACGTTCTTGCGCGCGAGCTCCTTCATGTGGCGCATCAGCGCCGCTTCGCCGAGGGACGGCTCTAGAGCGAGCGTGCCGCTGAAGCGCGCGGCCTCCGGAATGGTCTGGAACAGGTGGTCGACCGACGGCTTGCCAATCACCTCGAGCATCGCCGTGATGTCTTCGGGCGTGTGCGGCAGGTAGCGCATTCAGTGATCCGAGTTCGAAAGATGGTCGGCGTAGCTCTTCGGGTCCAAGAGCTCGCCCGTGCCTGCGTCAGGGGTGATGGCGATCATCCAACCTTTGCCCCAACAGTCTTCGTTGATCACTTCGGGGCTGTTCTCGAGGACAGCATTGAGGCGCGTGATCTTGCCGCTCACCGGCGCGAACAAATCACTCAATGTCTTGACGCTCTCGATCGTGCCGAAGCTCTGACCGGCGTTCACCTGATCGCCGACTTTGACGTCCAAGCTGACCAGCGTGATGTCGCCTAGTGCGTCGACCGCGAAGGCCGTGATGCCGACCAAGAGCTCGCTGCCTTCGGCCAAGGCCCACTCGTGGTCTTTGGTGTACTTGCGGTCGTCTTTGACTTCTTTCGAGCTGGACATCGTAGCGTTCGTCTCCTCGGCGGCTTTCCGCTCACTTGCGCTTGTAAAAGGGAGTCTTCACGATCCGTGCGGGGATCTTCTTGCCGCGGCAATCGACCAGCAGCTCCGTGCCGATCGCGCTGGACGCGAGGGGGACATAGCCGAGACCGATGCTTTTGCCCAGGGTGGGGGAGGGGCCACCGGAGGTGCATAGCCCGAACTCCTTGCCCTCGCTGTCGCACAGCGGGTAGCCGTGGCGCGAGATACCGCGCCCGGTCATCTCGAAGCCGACCAAAATTCGGCTCAGACCGCGCTCCTTGACCGCCTCGAGCGCCGCTTTGCCGGTGAAGTTCGGCTTGTCTAACTTGACCACCCAACCCAGGCCCGCCTCGAGGGGGTTGGTCGTCTCGTCGATTTCGTTGCCGTACAGCGAGAGCCGCGCATCCAGGCGGAGTGTATCGCGTGCGCCGAGGCCGATCGCCTCGATGCCCGCGTCTTTGCCGGCCGTGAGCAAGGCATCCCAGAGCGCAACTGCGTCGCCCCAACCGCAAAACAGCTCGACTCCGTCTTCGCCCGTGTAGCCCGTGCGAGCGATGACGCAACGGATACCGGCCACGGTGCCCGACGCAAAACGGAAGGTCTTGAGCGATGCGATGTCGAGGCTGACGCCCGCGCGGTTCAGCACGCTCAGCGCCTGCGGTCCCTGCAGCGCGAGTAGCGCCGTGTGATCGCTGATGTCTTTGAAATCGCACACGCCGCGAGCGGCCGCGGCAAAGTGTGCAGAGATCTTGTCGCGGTTCGAAGCGTTGCAGACGACCAGCACGTCCTTCACGCTGCGTCGGTATACGATCAGGTCGTCCAGCACCGTGCCGCGCTCGTTGCAGCAGCAGGTGTAGGTGGCTTGGCCATCCGCCGCTTTCGCGATGTCGTTGGTGATCAGCGAGTTTACCAGTTCGAGCGCGCGATCGCCGTGCAGCTCGAGCTCGCCCATGTGGGATACGTCGAACAGCCCCACGCGTTCACGCACGGCCTGGTGCTCGAGCGAAATCCCTTTGTACTGAATGGGCATCTCCCAGCCAGCAAAAGGCACCAAACGCGCCCCGAGGGCCTGATGCTTTTCGAACAGCGGCGTACGCTTCAATAGCTCGTCAGTCACCCAGCCCGCGTACCGCGACCCGGACAGCGGGACAAGTGCGGGGACGAGACAAGCCGCGCAATCGCCCACCCAACGCCGTTTTTTCGGCAAACGTGCGGCCGGCCGCCGCCGCGCGAACTCAGGATCCGGAAACTAGTAGCCAATTTCGGGGTTTCGGCGGGGCCATGCTAACTTTCGCTGGTGTCAAAAGGCCGAATTTTGATCATCGAGCAGGATGAGTGGGAATCGACCCTGCTCGCCAAGTTCCTCGGTGAGGCCGGCTACGAAGTGCATGTGGCTGCGGAAGCTAGGGCCGGCTTCGACATGGTACGGACCCTGCTGCCCGATTGCATCTTGTGCGACGTCAATTTGCCCGACATCGACGGCTTCTGGGTGGCCCGCCGGGTGCGCACGGAGGCCTCGCCGGTCGCCACCGCGCCGTTCTTGTTTTTGACCAACGCCGAGGACACCGAATCGCGCCTACAAGGCCTGAACGTTGGCGCCGACATCTACCTCACGCGCCCGTTTCACGACGAAGAAGTGGTGGCGCAGGTCGGCGCGCTGATCGAGATGGCCAACCGACTGCGTAAGCAGCACGAGTCGTTCACCTCCGAAGGGCCAATCTCTGGTCCGGGCGCGGCGTTCACTGGTGACATCGCGCAAATGTCCGTAGCCACCGTGCTCACGCTGCTCGAACTCGAGCGTCGCAGCGGGCACCTGAAGGTGCGCTCCGATTCGGGCAAGATCGCGATCTTGGAGGTCGAGCACGGCAGCTTGGCCGGCGCATTGCTCGACGATCAGCCGGTGGACTCGACGGCCCTGCTGCGCGAGACGCTACGTTGGAAGAAGGGCAGTTTCACGTTTCGCAGCGCCGCCGTTTCGTCTTCGAGCGCCCCGCCGCGTCAGTCGATCGGCGGGCTGTTGATCGAAGCGATGCGCTTGGAAGACGAAGCGCGTCGCTGAGCGCTCATTCGAAGGCTTTGGGATCCAGCGGGCGCCCCTCGGGCGTGAGCCCGGCTTGACGCCAGCGCTCCGCGTCGGTCAACCCCGGCACGATCTTGGGTGGTGTGGTGTCGCGAATCACCAACCGCGTGATGCCCGGCTCTGGGATCACGTCCAGCTCGTACACGCGATCGGCGGCGCCGCCCTTGATCCGCGCGTCCGGAAAGATGGTGCGCGCCGCGCCAATTTCGACGTGCGACACCACGACGCGTTCACGCACGTAATTCGCCAGCGCATCGGGTTGCACCGGGCCGATCAAGTGGGTGGCCTCCTTGTATCGATGTTCCACTTGCATCTCGCGGGGGACCACGAACCCCCAGACCTCGGCGTTGCCCGCGGCGAGTTCATCCGGCGCCAAGCGATCGATCGGTTTTTTCAGGCCCGGCTTGGCTTCCGAAGCGGAACCCGGACCGACTTCAGACTTTTTGTGACAACCGGCGCTCAGACAGCAGGCCAGCACAGTCAGCCCGGTCGCCGCGCTGCGGATGTTCGCGCGAGAAATCATTCGACGATCGATGCCCATGCTTCGACTCGCGCGGGGGTGGAGAGTTTCGGCAAGGTGATGGTCGCGGCGCCTGGCGGCGCGGCGGCTTCTGCTTTTGCGCCGGTTCCCAGCGACGCCGACCCGGTCTGGAAGACGAGCTGGAAGTCTCCCGAGTTGGCGTCCGAAATGCGCGTTCGAGAACCGAGGAAGGCGTCCGCGACCACGTCTTCTTGGTAGCAGGTGGGGACTTGGGCCACGGTTACGCCGAAGATCACCGCTTGGTTCTTGGCGTCGGTACCGAGCAAGGTCGTGTCGGCCACGAACTGATCGGTGGGCGTGAACTTCTTCAGGAACGGCGCGGCCTGGCCGCCTACCGTGCGATCCGGTGGCAGAGAGCCGCCCTCGCCATCGCGCGGGATCATGTAGTGCATGCCCCAGACATAGGCGCCGTCCGTCGTTTTGCAGCTCGCGCCCGCGGCGGGTGGCTTCAAGGTCGAGAAGTACAGGTACGAGTTGAACAGGGAGAGCGGGCCGGTGACACGCTCGCCATCTTGGAACTGCTGGACCCAAAGCAAGTCGGCTGCGAACACATGGCTCGAGTTCGGCAGATCGCGAAGGGCCCAGAGGTAGTTCAGCATGCCGCTCGAGGCGCCAATCGAGCTTTGGTCGCCCGTGGACACCGCTAACGTCAAGTTGCCCTTGCTGTCGACCGACAGCACTGGGGCAGTGGCGATCGGTTGGCCGCTATTCCAATCGGCCTTGGGCTTGGAGCGCAGCTGAACCGCCGGGAAAGTGTCCCAAAAGAGCGACATCGTCCACTTGTCGGGTGATTTATTGGACACGTCGATCTTCCACAATGCGCCGTCTTGGTCGCCGACGAAGATGCGATCGGCGACCGATCCGACGTCCGTGGGGAACGCCACTGGCTCGCCGGTGATCGGCGAATCCAACGGCGCTTCGATCACGCGAGCTCGAACGCCGGTCGGCAGTTCCAGCTTGCTGCGCCGGAAGGTGCGAATGATCTTACCGGTGTCGAGGCGAACGATGGTCAGCGAGCGTGCACCCAGGTTCGTGGTGTAACAAGGCACCCGTGGCCGCGGTGGGTAGGAGCCGAACTTGCTGAAGTCGGTGGTTGCTCGCGCACAGCCCGGACTTGCCGGCACGGCACCGGCAGTGCCAGCGCCGCCCGAACCACCGGGCAGGATCGCGACCGGTACCTCGCGAGCATCCAGGCCGTCGTCTTCGAGCAACACGGTGGTGATGATCGGCGTCGCACCGCCGCTACCGAACAGCGGATTGCCGTTGGTGTCGCTCGTGAGCTGCCACAGGAATTTCGGGCCACCGCTCTCGGAATTGAGGGTCATGGCCGGATCGGGATTGGTCACGTCGAGCGCGAAGTAACCCGGGTAGGTACCGCCGAAGCCTTGCACCAAAATCGTGCGCCAAGTGGTGTTCGAGCTAGTCCCTGCGATGGCGTCCGCGACCGTGCGTTCGAACGTGTAAGGATAGGTGCCACTGGTCTTTCGGGCGACCACGTCTTTTACCACCGATACGCCGTCGAGCAGGAGCTGGTGGGTGAACGGATATTCGGACGGGATGTGCGGCAACACTTGGGGCGGGATGAATGCCCAAAGTTCATTGTTCTTTTGCGTGTCGACCCGCTCCGTGTCGCCCGCCAAGTTACTGGCGACCTTGAACGCGTGCAGCATGCCGTCGTTGCTCGAGGTGTACAGCATCATCGGCCGCGTCGCGTAGCTGCCGATGAACGCTTGGTACGTGTCGTCCCGGGTCAGCTCTCGAGGGTTGTTCACGATGCGCGGCGTGGCGTGGTAAATATCGCCGAGCAAATTGCAGGTGTCATCGAGCTGCATGTCCGGCGGCGGATTGCAGCGGCCCACGCCGGCCGCGTTCGTCAGACCGACCAACCAGCTCAGGTACTTGTCTCGGCAAGCCGAGGCCGTGAGCGTCGTCGGTACGCCGTTCACCACGTTGTTGCACGACGTGTCGTCCAGACCCATCGAGGCCGGGGAGGTATTGGCAACGAACGTGTTTGCAGTGGCTCCGACCGTCGCGCCGGTAACCGCGCCCACGCCATCCGGGTCGCTCCCGCCCAGGTTCGGTCGGACCGAGTAGTCCGAGCGCACGGTGCCGCCCGCGCTCGCGGTTGCTTGCACGGTGTAGAACGTGCGCACGCGCCCCGACTGAGAGTTCAAGTTGCGCGCGAACAAATCACCAGCCGTGGCACTGGGGGCGACGCGGGTCGCTTGATGGTTCGAATCGCACGTCCAACGTTCGCGTTGCACCGTGCCGGCCCAAGGTTGTCCGCTCAGCGGCAAAAAGCCGCTGAAAAAGCGATACGATGCCGCCGGTGCGTTCGAATCGGGATCGTTCGAGGTCGTCCCCGCGACGCCCGAGAACGCCGCCTGCGTGCGGCTGGTGGGGTTGAAGGTGGCAGCCAGAATGCTGGAGATGCTGCTGCGCAGAGACTCGCGATTGTTGGCGAAGTAGGCGTGCCGAGTCGAGAGATCGTCGCCCGCGAGCGCGATCCGCGCCAAGTTACAGCAAGCTTGTAGCGACGGATTGTCCGGATTGGCAGTGCACAGCGCGGAGGGCGTCGAATCCAGATCGGTCTGCTTGAGGGCGGAGCAGTCGACGGTGTTGCCGCCGATCGTCAACGTATCGAGCGCGAAGCCAACGACGTAGGTCTTGATCTTCTGCGACGAGAGCAGCAAATCGTGAGCGATGTCCTCCGGCAGCGGAAACGGGCAATCGTTGCCCGAGCAGTGACCGCGCAAATCCATGTTCGGCTGGCCATCGGAGAGCAACATAATCGCGGTCTTGCGGCAGTCCTTGTAGGGCTCAGTTGCGGGGCCGAAGTTCTGGCTGGGGTCGACCGGATCCGGAGACGTGTCGGTGCGCAAGAAGTCACGCGCGTCTGCGAGCATGCCGGCGATGGGCGTGGCGCCGTAGGGGCGACTGGCGCGCAGCACCTGTTGGATCTGCTGGTTCTTGTTCTGATAGTCGAGCGAGCCGGGCAGCGGATTGCCGAACGGGATCAAACGCCCTTCCCAAGGCGGGGCCGAAGCATTGCGCGCGCCGACTTCCATCGGGCTCGCGGTAGTGCAGCCGATGGGCTTGCCGGTGTGTGACGCTCCGACGACGTAGCTGTACGTCCCGAGTTCACCTTGATCGGGACTCGGATCGGTGTCGAAGGTCATCAAGCCGAAGCGAATGCCGCTTTGGTAACTGTCCAGGATGCCGTCCGAGGATTGCGTGAACGCGCAGCTCGTACCCACGTTGTTGTAGCTGTGGTAGTTGAAGGCGTTGGACAGAAATTCTGCAGGATTCGTGCTGGAAACCGCGCCCGGGCCGACTGCGCAACCGCCGCTCAGCGGGCGGTGATAGGGGTTCGCGTACAAGAAATCGTATGGCGAGTTGGGCAGCGAAGAGCCCGTGATCTTGTATTCGTTCTTGAACGAAGCGGAGCCGCGATCGAGCCTCTGACAATCGTAGTTCGTGATCGTGCCGGTCAGCACCTCTACCAAGTCGATCCAGCGGCTCTTCTCGGAGGTGGCAGGCCCGTTCGGGATCGCGCCCGTTGCGTCGTATTTACATGCCGGGAAAGAGTTGCTCGAGGTTTTGTATTCCATCGAGCCCGACGTATCGACCAAGACGAGCACGTTCGGCATCGGCCGGCTAACGTCCGCGTCGACTTGCGCCTGAGCCCGTCCCGAGCAGACCAGGGAGGCGCACACCGCGATCAGCGCGCCAAGCAGCGGGCGGAGGCGCCTACGCGGCGCCGGTGCGGGGGGCGAACTCGGAATGCAGGACGACTTCAGGCTCGGTTCGGTCATAGGAGGGTACTTTTTGTAGCGATCATGGCGCGCATCACCTGTTGACCGGCGGCAGGCGCGGCGAGCGATGCGGCACAGGCCGCAGCTGGCCTGACTTGAGAGATGGCGGTCAGCGTCATCACGATCATGGACACCTTCGCGTCATCACCCTCTGCCGGCACACCGGTCTTGGCGGCGTCGGTAACCTCCACCACGAACGTGGCGTTGGTGGTCTCGTTGGCGTTCAAGCTCGAGGTGCTGCCGGAGACACTGCCACTCAAGTTGGCGGGCGCGAACACGGTCTCGTTGCTCGTCTTCGCGAAGCTGGTCTGCACTTCGGCGAGTTCGAGGCGGTAGCAGCCGGGGCGTGGCGCGGGCGACGGAAAGGTGCCCGGTATCGCGTTCGATTGGCAGGGCTGAGGGCTCCTATCGATCGACGCTTTGTAGCCGAGCAGCACGGTACTCGGGTCCTTGGCTAGATACGCGGCGCTGGCCGTAATCGCGTATTCCGCGACCAGGCTGGCTTGCGCCCCTTCGCGGTCGTAGCCAGCGGCTTGGTCCGCCAAGCTAGCCGAACGGACGGCGAACAAACCGACCGCGCTGAGCAACGTGAGCACCATCACGACGATGAATACGGCCGCGCCGCGCTGGCCTTGACGCTCGCCTGCGCGGGAGCCACGCGGAAAGCTCGGCGAATTCGGGTTTGGGGTCACGTTCACCATAAAATGTCTGCCTGGTTGTGGAGCACCACGTCCGCCTGGAAGGTGCGAACACGGGCGAATGGCTCGGGAAGGTCCGGGCCGACGTTGAAGCGAAAGACGCCCTGGTTGGCTGGATTGGCGATGTTGGTGTTGCGGTCCGCCTCGCGTGAGCGAACGCCGAGACGCACCCGCACGCTGCGAATCAACTCCGGCGTATTCAGGGTGTTGAAGACGGGACCGGTAAAGGTAGGGAACAGTGGGTCGGCTGGCGAGAGCAAGCCCAAGTTGGGGTCACAACAGCCGGTGGTGCTGGTGACGGCAGTCAACTGCAGGTTCAAGTCCACCGCGTATTCGGCCACGATTTCTTCGGTGCCTTCGATCACCTGTCCGTTGATATTCAGTTCGACGCGAGTCAACTCCGTTCGACCAGCTTCACCGGGTGCGTCTGCGCTATTGGTGAACAGGTTCTTGTAGCCAGCAATGGCGGTGGCCGTTTGCGGCGTGCGAACCTCGTACTGAATGAAGTTGACCACGTTGACGGTGGGGGTGCTGGCACCCGAGCCGACCACGTCCGACAAGCCACAACCGATTGGGCTACCGGAGCGAAACTGAATCTGGGGTTGGGTGTTGATCGTGACGGTAGGTTGAGCGCCGCCTGCTGCGCCCACGATTTGCCCGTAGTATTGCCGGCCATTTTGCACGATGCGCAGCACATGCTCGGTCGGGAATGCGGCCGTCATCGTGGCGTTGTCCGGCATGCCGCTGTTGCCCAGGCGACGGAGCGCGCCCGCGCCCTCTTTGGTCGACAGCTCGAAGATCACCGTGTTGCCTGCGGGCACGACCTTGGCCCCGTACACGTCTGGCGACGAGTAAGAGCCCGCCAACGTGATGACCGGCGGGGTGCGGCCGTTCGCAGTTAGGGCGGGGTAGGTGACCGCGGGCGTCGTCAACTGAACGCTCGCCAAATTGCGCAGACCCACGGGCCATGTGCCATCTGGACTACCGCACAGGCGTGGGTCTCTGAACACGTTCGGGGACGACAAGAAGCCGGCGCGCCCGAGATCCGCGCGCAGCCGTTCGAAGCCGATCAGGCCGCTGACCGTGGCGTTGGCCAAGCGAGTTTCACGTTGATAAAATCGACCGCTGTCTCGTGCGAGCGCGAACACGGCCAGCGAAAGGAACAGTCCGCCGGTGAGCGCGACCATCAGCTCCACCAGCGTGAAGCCTGCGCTCCCGCCCGCGCGGGTCATGCGCTCTGTGCGCCTCGCGCTCACAGCGTGTTCTCCCGAATGGCGGTGATCTTCTGTACGAAGTGGAAGGTTTGAACGGCTCCGCTCACGTTGGCGACCTGCCCGGCAGTGCACATCGGTTGCACGAAGCTCTGTCCGTCACGCAACCAGAATACGCGCACCTCCGCGCGGATCAGGCCGTTGCCACTGACCGTCGGTTGGTACAGCCAGGACAGCCGCAGGTGCGAGCAAAAGGCGACGCTTTCCGGTGCGACGGCGGCATCGATCGAGTTGCCCAATGCGTCGAAAGCAGGGCCAAACGACAGCACGTTGCTGTAGGCCGGCAAGAGCCAATCATTGCTGGTGTTGGCGTTGGCTTTGACCAACTGCAGCCACGTGGTTTGCCCGATGTCCGGAACGGCGTTGCTGGGCGAGGGGTGATTCCACATCACCGCGTCGGTCGACAGCATGTCCAGCCAAGATTCAGCGATGTGCGTGGCAATGGCCAGATTCTTGGCATGCGCGTTGGAGACGCTCGTCACCTTCTGCATCGCGATGATGCCAGTCACGCCGATGCCGAAGATGCCGATGGCCATCATCAATTCGACCGCGGTGTAGCCGCGTTGCCGGTGCAGCCGCGCGGTCACAGTGCCACCCGCGCCATGCCATTCGGCAACACGTTGACGCGCCTTTGCAACATCGGAGCGGCTCGGCCGACGACGATCTCGATCAGACCCGTCATCGGCTGCAGGGTGTTGGCAGTCACGAGTCGGCTGAAGGTTCGCCCGCGGGGGGTGAAGCAAACGTCCAAGTTCGTCGCGACCGTGCCGCTCGGTTGCGCGGTGACGGCGACCTTGACGCCCGCAAAAGTGCCATTGGCCCCCGATAGGCTCGGGTTGAAGTGTTCGACTTCACGCGTGGCGGTGGCGAGTGCCCAATTCGTGTTGGTGCAGGATGGGGGCAGGCGTGGCGTGCAGTCCGTCAAGCCGCCGGCCGGTAGCGTTTCGAGCACGCGAAAGTCGCCCGTGGTCGCGTTGTAGTTGACCAGCACCGCGAAGCCTCGACCCATCGCGCGCAGCCGCGCATTGCGATAAACCAGCGCAATTTGCTGGGCCGCTTGATTGGTGCGGCGCTCACGCATGCGCGAGGCGATCTGCGGTACCGCAATCGCGGCCAAAAGGCCGATGATCACCACCACGACCATCAGCTCGACCATGGTGAAACCACGGCTGCGGGCCAAGGTGCGGGTTTTGACAGGGTAGGAGAAATCCACGGGTCCGCAATGCCTTCAGCAAGGGGTGTGCCGGAATGCGTAGTGGAAACAGGTGGGTTTTATTGCGAATTTTCCGGGTGGCGGACGGCGCGGGCGGCAAGGATTGCAACGCTCTGCAACGGTTGCGAGGTACGAGGATGTGTTTTTTCTTCGGGTCGGGTGGCCGGAGCCGCCTCTCAGAAGAGCTGACAGTGCGCCAAGCGAGGCGCTAGAAAGCGGATGCCCATGACCCTCAGCATTCGATCCATCGGTCGCATGGCGACCCTGGCCGTCCTCTCCTGTTCTGTCGCTGCTTGCCAGAAGGAGCGCGCGGTCGAGCGGGGTGCGCCACCACCACCGATCGCGAGCTCCAAGCCCGGTGCTTGCGCAAGCGGTGGTGGCACGGTGAAGGACAGTGTGAGTGCGGCGTTCTTCCCGCGCGTGGCCGCCGACTATTGTGTGGATCCGAACAGCGAAGCGCGCGCCTTCGGTGAGAATGCACCGAACTCGTTGGACGCCGTGTGCACTGAGCTGTTCGATGGCGAGTGTGAAGTTTACAAGAGCTACGGCCTGCGGCGGGTGGTGACGCTGCGCTACATCGATGGCAAGGGCTCGCCGGGCGCGGTGAACGTGAACCTGTCGCGCTTCGCGTCTGCCGAAGGCGCGTACGGCTTTTTCACGAAGCGCGTGGTTGCCGACGCCGACCCCGCGGAGACCGTGCCTGCGGCACTCGAGGCGGGGGGCTCAGGTGCGCTTGGTTCGGGCATTGCTTACGTCTGGCGCGCAGATATGGTGGCCGAGCTCAGCTACACGAACGAACTCGAACCGCCGGATCAGCTCAAGGCGAGCGCGCAGCGTGCCCTGCCGCCGATCGCCAAGGCTATGGGCGAAGCGCTTCCCGGCGATGCTCACCTACCCAAGGCGGTCAGCCTGCTGCCGAGCGCGAATCGCTTGCCGATGGGCATCAGCTATGCGGCCAAAGACTTGCTCGGCATCGCCGGCACTGGCCCCGGCGCGCTCGGCTTCTATCGCGAGGGCGCGGAACGCTACCGTGTGTTTTCTCTGTCGCGCGTCGACGAAGACTCGGCCAAAGACGTGCTCAAGACGCTGCGCAAAGTGGACGGCGCCAAGGCGTTGAAGGACACGGGCGTCGATGCGGTCGCGTTTTCGATTCGCGACGAGGAATCCTCGCCGCTGGTCGGCTGGGTCGTCGGCCGAAAGGGCAGCACCGTGGTGGGTGTAGGTGATGAACTCTTCGTTCTGCGCGGGAAATCGGACAGCCAAGCGGCACGCATTCCCGAGGCGAAAAAGCTCGAGCGAGTCAAAGCCGTTTTGGCCGACGTGAAGTAGGGCTTCCGTCTTCTTGCGCAGCAAGGGAGCGGGAGCGGCGCTACACTGAGCCAACCCCGTGGATTTCGAACTTCCCGAACAACATCAGATTTTGCGCGCTTCGGTGCGCGAGTTTTGCGAACGCGAGGTCAAGCCCTTCGCCAAGCGCTGGGACGAGGAGCAGCGTTTCCCGCACGAGATCGTCGCCCGTTTGGCTGAGCTCGGCCTGCTCGGCATTCGCATTCCCGAAGAGTACGGCGGCTCCGGGATGGACATGCTCGCCTACGCGGTGTGCGTGGAAGAATGTGCGCGTGTCGACGGCTCGCTGGCGCTCACGGTCGCTAGCCACAACGGCCTCGGCACCGGACACGTACTGCGCTTCGGCAGCGAGGCGCAAAAGCAGAAGTACTTGAGTCGTGCTTGCACCGGTGAATGGCTCGCGGCCTGGGCGCTGACCGAGCCCGGCTCGGGTTCGGATAGCGCCGCGTTGCAAACGACCGCTGTGCGCGACGGCGCTGATTGGCTGATCAACGGCAGCAAGATGTTCATCACCCAGGGCTCGGTCGCTGGCTTTTGCGTCGTGCTCGCACGTACCAACAGAGAGGTCGAGCCGCAGCACGGCATCACGGCGTTCATCGTCGAGACCGACACCGCCGGCTACTCAGCCAGCAAGAAGCTCGAAAAATACGGTTGCCGTTCGAGCGACACCGTCGAACTTCATTTGGAGAACGTGCGCGTGTCGGACGCGCAACGGCTCGGTGAGGTCGATCACGGCTTCCTCGACACGATGCGTATCTTGGACGGCGGGCGCGTCTCGATCGCCGCCATGGCCCTCGGTCTGGGACGTGGGGCCTTGAACATGGCCGTGGCCTACGCCAAAGAGCGGCGCGCGTTCGGCAAGAATCTCGCTGAATTTCAAGCCATTCAGTGGCTTTTGGCCGATGGAAAAACCGAGCTGGATGCCGCGGAGCTGTTGATCCAGCGCGCGGCCTGGCTCGCCGATCACGGCCACCGCTTTACCGCGGAGGCATCCATGGCCAAGCTCTACGCGAGCGAAGCCGCCACGCGCGTGTGCAACAACTCGATGCAGATCCACGGCGGCTACGGCTACACACGTGAGTTCGACATCGAGCGCCACTTGCGTGACGTGAAGCTGTGCGAGATCGGTGAGGGGACCAGCCAAGTGCAGCGCATGGTGATCGCAAAGAACTTGCTGCGCGAGTAGCTCGGGGCAGCGTGCGCGACGGGCGTGCTACTCCGTACGCTTGATCACGTGAAACCCAAACTGGGTCTCCACCACGCCCGAAATCTCGCCCACCTTCAGCGCGAACGCGGCGTTGGCGAACGCGGGTACCATCGACTGACGGTCGAACTTGCCCAGATCGCCTCCGCGATCGCCGGCGCCTGGTTCGTCCGAATACTGTTTGACCAGGGCGATGAAGTCTTCACCCGCGACGGCGCGCTTTTGCGCCTCTTCCGCGCGTGCCTGGGCTTCGGCTTTGCTGCGGCCGATGCCGGGCGAGGCGCGCAGCCCACCCTTGTACGCGACCAGCAGGTGGCGCGCCGAGATCTCGGCGGGTTGCGACGAGATATCGACCGCGGGGAGGGGCGCGGCGCTGCTGGCGCTGCGCTTGCTACCAGCGGAAGCGACCGGGCTCGGCGGGGGCGCAATGCGCGGCGCTTCGCCCGGCCCCTCGAAGGTCGTCACGACGCAGCCCGCGCATCCGACGAGCGCAACCAAGCCAAACACAGAGCGCGCGATCCGAGCCGCTGTCGAGGGTGCGATCACTTGGTGCGCTTGATCACGTGAAAGCCGAAGTCCGTCTCGACCAGGCCCGAGATTTGACCCACCTTGAGCTTGAACGCGGCATCCGAGAACGGCTTGACCATTTGCCCGGCCGAGAATTCACCGAGTGAACCACCGCGTTGGCCGGCGCCCGGCTCATCCGAATATTCGCCCACCAGCTTGGCGAAATCCGCGCCTTTTTTGGCTTTGGCGAGGCCTTCTTCGGCGCGCTTTTTGGCTTCTTCCTTGCTGCGCGTGACCGTCGCTGGTGCGCGCATCGCGCCCTTGTACTGCACCAGAAAATGGCTCGCCCCGACCGTCGTCGGTACGCTGGCTTCGGCCGGCGCCGCGGCCTCGACGGGAGCTTCGGGAGTTTTGCTGAAGGCACCCAGGCCGCCAGCGACGCCAACGATCACGAGTCCCGCCAAGATCGCCCACGGCGCCCAATCGGGGAGCCAGTCATCGGCCGCTGCAGGGCGGGCGGTCGAGCTGACGGCGCCGTGGCTGGCGCGGGCGACGTGCGCGTCGTCTTCCTCGTCGTCCTCGTCCTCCTCGTCTTCGTCTTCGTCGTCCTCTTCGTCTTCGTCTTCGTCTTCGCCGTCGTGCGACGCGGGAGCGGGCGGAGGGGTGCCGGGAGCGGCCGCGGTCTTGCCCTGGCCGGCCAGCTCTTCTTTGAGCTGCGCGTCCTTGCCGGGCGGCCCGGAATCACTCGCAGGAGCTTTGCCTTCGTCAGCCGCTTGCGTGGCCGTCTTGCTTTTGCCCGTGTCGTCGGCGCCCTTGCCGCCCCATTCGCTGTCGATCTCGTCCGTGACCGGTGGGGGAACCGAGAGAACCTTCTTGGGTAGTTCGTCGCTCATGGCATCTCCGATAGTTGTCGGGAAAATTCAGATTTCGGCGAAGGCAGAGGTGATCACGGCCTCTGGCCGGTCCCCTGCGAATGCTTGCAGCACGATTCGGCCGTCACCGAGCACATAGCCCTCGGTGCGGATGGTCTCGCCGGGCCAAACCGGCTTTCGGAACTGAGCGGTCAACCCCTTCAGACGGCTTGCGTCGCCGTCGCAGGCTTGCTGAATCACCGCGCGCGCGAGGAACCCATACGTGCACAACCCATGCAAAATGGGCCCCTGATCGAAACCCACCAAGCTCGCGAAAGCGGGATCCGCATGCAGTGGGTTCAGGTCGCCCGAGAGGCGATAAAGCAGCGCTTGTTCCGGCTGCGTCGTCTCGGTGACGCTGAAGTCAGGCGTCTTGCCTTCAGGAATCTTGGGGGTTTCGCTCTTCGGCGGACGCGGCCCGCCGAAGTTGCCGGCGTCGCGCACGAGCAATTGCCACTCCGTATCGAAGCAGGGCTCGCCGTTGAGCGTGGTTTGAGTGCCGAACACCACCTGCGCGAGCTTCTTCATGTCGTAGATGCCGACAATCGTGCCCACCGTGTGCAACGTGCCGGACGGGGGCAACGGCCGATGAATGCGCAGGCTTTGCGCGCCATGCACCAAGCGCGTCATGTCGCAGCGAGTCTTGGCGAACAGCTCGCTCACCGGCCCATACGCGGGGATCACGCCGAAGGTCGGGAAAACTTTGGGACCTCGGCCCTCGTACAGGTAGTCGAGCTCTGCGCGCTTGGCGCCAATGCCCAGGGCGTAAAGGACCGCAGTCTTCCAATCGTAACTGAAGACGTGTGGTTCGGTCTTGAAACCGATCGTGGAAAGGTCGAGGCTCATGGGCGGTTTGGGGCGACACCGTTATCGCGCCCCTTCAGCTCGGTCAATCCAGGCTCTACTCCACGGGCTCGTCGTTTGCTGCCCCTCGCGCCACCCCACCTCGATCCCGCTCAGATCCTGCAACCGGCGCTGTCCGCGCTGGGCGTCGATCTGCGTGGTTGGGCGCTCGCTTGGGCGCGCGTGACGCCGGCGCTGACCCTACTTCCGGCCTTTGGGCTGAACGCGCTGCCCGTTCAAACCCGGGCCGCGCTGGGCTTGGCGCTTGCCGTCAGCATCGCTCCCAGTCTCCAGCCCGCCCAACTGTCCGCGCCGTTTGGGGTCGCGCTGCTGTTCGAAGCTGCGCGCGGGTTGCCGGTGGCTCTGGCCGCGTCCGGTGCGCTGTGGGCGGCAGGTATGGCGGGCGGACTCACCGATAACATTCGCGGCGCGCGGGAAACGCAGGCCCTACCGGTGATCGACGAAGAGACCTCACCGCTCGGCGCGCTGCTCTCGTTATTCGTGGCGTTGATCTTCCTGGAAGGGGGCGGGGCCGCGCGCGTCGCTGCTGCGCTCTCGAACAACCCGACCGTGTCCCACGGCGCGATCTGGCAAGTGGCTTTTGGGCTGACGCACGCGATCGAACTCGCGCTTGCCGTTGCAGCTCCCGTGGTCGCCCTATCGATTGTGTTGGAGCTTGCCAACGCGCTGATCGCACGCTCCGCGACGCCCGCGCATGTCGTGGCGCTGCTCGCCCCGTTGCGCTCGATCCTGATCTTGGTCGCTTTCGCGTTGCTCTTCGAACGCATGGCGAGCCTGCTCGCGAGTGTCGCCGCGCACACACCCTGATCGACGCGTTGCGGCCACGGCGCACGAGGCGTCACTCCGCGCCAGAAGCCAAATACTTCGAGCTATTGGGGCGAACTTAGATCTTTATTTAACGGAATCGGCGGTGCCCAACCACTGCTTGCCATGCGCGTTGTTTGCTTCCCAGGCGTCCGCAGGGCCCTTCGATTCACGCACGTCGCCCTCGCGGCCGCACTCACACCGCTGCTTTTCGCCTGCTCCTCGGATGACGGCGGTAACGCGGGAACAGCCGGCACAGACTCGTCGATTGCAGGCCGTCCTGGCAACGTCGGAGGCAGCGTGGGCAGTAGCGGTGGTGCCCCGGGGGGCGCCGGGTCGCCGGTCATGGGCGGCGCGCCCGGCGTCGCGGGTGCAGCAGGCGCACCTGCCAGCGGTGGTACCGCAAGCGCAGGGAGTGCCTCGACGGCGGGAGCGGCTGCAGTTGCAGGCGCCAGCGCGGGCGGTGCGACGAGCTCGGGCGGTTCCGGTGGCGGCGGCAGCTTCGTGGAGGATGACGGAGTGGATTGCGCGGTAGGCACGATCCCAGCGCCTGCCGCGAACACCAAGCTGCCTGATCCATTCAAGAAGGCGGATGGCACGCGGGTGAGCACGAAGGCCGATTGGCGTTGCCAGCGCCGCTACCTGCGCAAGGTGATGGAGAAATACGTTTACGGCGAGAAGCCGCCGAAGCCAGCCATGGTGACTGGCACCGTGAGCAAGACTTCGATCACCGTCAATGTTTCGGACGGCGGAAAGACAGCGAGTTTCAGCGCATCCGTCTCGTCGCCGACGAGCGGCACGGGTCCGTTCCCCGCCATCATCAGCTACGGCGCCTCATCGCTCGACAAGAAGTTAATCCTGGATTTGGGCGTCGCGATCATCCAGTTCGATCCTTTCTCCGCCGGGAAAGAGGGCACCGGTCGCGCGAGCAAAGCGGGCGCGTTTTACACCATCCACGGTGCCACGCTGAGCAAGACCGGGCTGCTCGTGGCCTGGGGTTGGGCGGTGAGCCGCATCATCGATGTGCTCGAAGCCGATGGCGACAAGACCTTCAACTCACATGCCATCGGTGTCACGGGCTGCTCGCGCTTCGGCAAGGGCTCGTTCGTTGCGGGCGCCTTCGATCAGCGCATCGCACTCGGGATTCCATTCGAGACCGGCACCGCCGGCGTCCCCATCATCCGCGGCATCGGTAAGCTCGAGGCGTCTCAGAGTCTGTCCAGCGCGTATGGTGAGCAGCCCTGGTTCGGTGACGACTTCCAGCCGTTCGTGAGCTCGCCCAACACCTTGCCGCTGGATACGCACGCCACGGTGGGGATGTATGCGCCGCGCGGTTTGATCATCTTGGATAACCCGCACATCGCGAACCTGGGACCCAAAGCGAATTCGGTTGGCGCGCTGGCGGGAGCCGAAATTTACAAGGCGCTCGGCGCGCAAGACAACATCTCGTACATCTCCGATATCCAAGACGGCGGTCATTGCAGCTGGCGCCCGGAGTTCAACGCGCCGCTCACGGCCGCGATTCAGAAGCACCTGCTCAAGACCGGGACTACGGCCGGCAAGTTCGCGATCAGTTCGAAAGCGAGCAGCCCGCTCGCTGATTGGAAGGACTGGGAGACGCCTACGCTCCCGTGACGCGCTGAGCAACCAGCCCACCCACGTCGCTCAGCGCAGCTCGAGCAATAGATCCGCGCCGAGGACGACGTGTTCGACGGGCTCGGAGCGTGCGACGATGCTGCGCAGCTCGGTGAGATAGGCCCGTTGTAGGTCGCGCAAGCGAGCGAGATCGGCCGTGGACACGCCGAACAGGTTGTACATCATGCCGCGCTGACCCGAATCGATACGGGCCGCCGCTTGGCGCAGCCACCAAACGCGCAACTTGCGCGCGGCGTCGGGATCTTGCCGGGTATCGAGCGCCGTCACGCTCTCTTGGCGGTAGTGCTTTCCGTCGAACGAGATTTGTCCGCTATCCTGCAGTAATTGGAGGCAGCGAACTTCTGTGCTCGGTTCGATGCCGATCTGCTCGGCGATCCAGCCGGGTTGGTGCACGGCCTGGGCCGCGTAGCTCTGCAGCTCGAGCGCGCGCAGCACGGCTTGCGACCAGGGCTCGTCATAAGCGAGGCGGCGCGCGACCTGCAGCTTGCGCCAAGGCTCGACCGCGCTGGGCAACGAGCGTGGGTCCACGAAGGCCTCGATGAAATCGAGCAGGCGTAGCGAGCTGCGCTCGATCATCAGCAAGAAATCGGGCAAGCGCGGCTCGCTCGTTCCGGATATCCAGCGCGCGATCGCAAAGCGGCTCTTACCGCTGTAGCGTGCGAGCTCGACGACGCTCGTGCCTCCGCGGAGATCATCCAGCAGGGCGCCCACGCCTTGGGGCGTGAATGGATCGCTGTGCGCGAGCCAGGCCGGCGGCACTCGATAAAACTCCCCGAGTGCGGCGTGCACGTCGACGCCGAGCTTGGAAGCCACCCAGAGCGCCTTGGAGGCCGAGGGGAAGCTGTTGCCGCGCTCCCATTGGTGCACGACGTTGCTGCGCGCGCCCAGCTTGCGGCAGGCCAGCCTTTGTGTGCGCTTTCCTCGCAAAGCCCGTAGGAATTCAGCCGCCAGACGGTCGTAATCCATGTGTAGAGAATTGCACATATCAACGTGATCTAGGGTCAGTAAATGTGCATAACGGCGCTTGCTCGATTGGTCCGCCTTGGCCATAGTGGTTACAGCAGGAGGTTGGTGATGATGCGCGCGGCAAGGTTCGTTCCGACGGTGATGGTGCTGGCACTCGTTGCTGGTTGTGGCGGCGGACAGACCGGCGATCTCTCCGGCGAGAACGGCAAGGGCGGAAAGGGTACGAACGTCAGCTCGAACGGCTGCGACGATCAGCTGAGCCCGATCGCGCTCGACGATGCTTCGGCGCTGGGCTTCGACGCCGCGAGCGTGCTGGCATTTGCCGAGCAGAGCTATCAGGCGCCCCTCGCCTGGCAAGCGCTGCCCCAGGTGGAGTATTCGCCTTCGGCGAGCGAGAGCGTGCTCACGCTCTCGTTGAGTTCGCGGAACGCGGCGTGGCTCGTGCACTCGGTCCCGGCCAAGTCGACGGACGAGCAGGGGAGCGGCGCTCTACTCGGTGTGATCTGCCCGCCCGATCGGCTTCGAGTCGGTGTACATGCCGAGCTGCAAAGCACCGATGGTGCGCTGGCCGAGTCGTTCGATGCAACGCTCGACGCGCGCAGTGCGTACCTTGCGACGCTGCGTCGTGCGATCGTCCCCGAGCAGGTCGCGGGTAGCTTCGAGATCAGTCAGGTAACTGCGCCCCCGTCGGGCGGCGCAGCGACCGCCGCGGTAAAAGACCTGACCTTGGACATCGTGTTGACTCCCGGCGCTATGGCGGGAGCATTGTCGGGTCAGCTCACGACTCAGAACTCACAGGTGGCGAGTTCGTCGTCGCTCACGTTCGCGCGTTTTCCGAGTGACACGCGCTGCGCGTCGAATCAGGGCGGCGTTGCTCAGGCCGTGCCGGTCAGCGCAGAGAGTGCGGCGCTTGGTCAAACCGGTACTGACGCGATGAGCCAGGTGAACGGCTCGAGCGCGCTGCCGATCAAATGGAACGACGGTGCGACCAGCGCGTTGACGCTGGCCCTGAGTGGTCTGGGTGACGGTTGCGTGCAAGTCGCGCCGTACCTCGGCTACGAGGCCCCCTCGCAGCCTGCCGCCACAGTCGTGTACCCGGTCACGTTGCAGGCAACGACCGCGGATGGTCGCCTGCAGGGCCAATATGGCGCAAGCCTGGTGAGCTGGCCCAAGCTCGATGGCACGGGCTTCTCCGAACGCATCGAGCTGAATGGAACCTTCGCGGCCGATGCGTTGGCGGCCACCGGCTTCAGTCAGGTCGCCATTCCGACGGGCACGCAGCGGCTCAACGTCAGGCTCGAAGCGCTCTTCGAAGGCGCGCAGGCCAGCGGCAAAGTGACGCTCGATGCGCTGCAAGATCCACCGTGCGTGACCAATCCCGAGCCGCCTTCGGCGAACTCTTCGCCGGGCTGTTCAGGAACGATGGTGACGCCGGTGCGCGGCGCAACCTGGCCGAGGTGAGCACGCACCTCGCAGGCTCGATCGCAGCTCGACGCCGAAGGCTATGACGGCCGCGACAGAACGCGCGACCATTGAAAAATCACAGCGGAATGCGGTAGGCGATCGAGATCCCCAGAGAAAATACGGTATTTCGCCCAGTCAGGGAGGCTTCGTCGAGGAACGGATCGGTAGCTGCGACGGTGGGCAGGAACCAGTTGGCATAGCGAAACGTGGTGCCGAGTGACCAGTGGTCGGCGAGGTAGAAGGCGGCACCGCCGAGCAGGCCGATGGCCGCGCCCTCCGTGCGGATGGTCGAGCCGCGCTGACCGACCAAGGCCAGGTCCGAGTTCTTATCGCTGACCACGAAGCGATCGCTGACGACGGCTAGGCCGCCCGAGACCCCCCACCAGAGTTCGACGCTCTCGCCCACGTACGGGTAGTGGCGGATCGTGCCTTCGATGGTCAGGTAGCTGCGACTGTGGTCGCGCACGATTTCTTCCGGATCGTGGCGGGGGGCGTCGGTGGTTGGGATCAAGCCGAGCATGAAGCCGGCGCCGAACGCGAAGCGCCGACTGTTGCGATAGATCTGCCAGGCGTCCAACTCGAAGCTGGTGTCGCCGTTCTTGCAGCCTTGGCCGGAGCTGCGCTCGGCGCACACCTCTGCGCCGGGCAAAGTCAGCCATCCCACGCCTAGTTCGGCGCTGACCATCGGGCGCGCGAGCGCGGTAAAGCCGCGAGCCAAGCGCGGGTCGGCGCTATCGAGGCTGTGTGCCGCAGGCGGTGGCAGAGCATCGGCAAAACAGGGTGCGACGCGCAGCGACAGGCCGAGAGCTGCGATCAAGGCGGCGTGCTTCACGGTACGCCTGCTTTGGGCGTGGCGGACTCGAACGCGCCGAGTTGCTGGGCGATGCCGAGAGCCGCGCTGATGCCGATGAGGAAGCAGAGCACGATGATCAGGGCGGGGGAGAGGGAGGGAGCGGGGAGAGCAGACGCGGACGCGGGCACGGGCATGGGCACGGGCACGGTTGAGAGGGAGAGAGCGTAGCCGCGGCGGGTCTTGCCTAGGATGGTTTCGCTGGTGGCCTGTAGTTCGCGGGCGAATTGGCGGGCGTTTTGCGCGCGCGACTGGGGGGACTTCGAAAGATTTTTTTCTAGGAGCTCGGCGAGCGCGAGCGGAACGTTCGGCGCGCGCTCGCGCAGCGCGGGGATCGGCGCGCTTTGTTGTTTGAGCAAGACTTGGATCGCGCTTTCGCCGTCGAAGGGGGCGCGGCCGCACAAGCATTCGTAACCTAGGGTGGCGAGGGCGTAGACGTCGCTCGCGGGGGTCGATGGGCCGCCTGCTGCGCACTCCGGGGCGACGTAGCGCGCGCTGCCGAATATGGCGCCCGCGCGGGTGGCAATTGCCGGATATTGGTCGGCTTCGGCGCGCGCGACGCCGAAATCGAGCACCTTCACGAAGTCTGGGTCGTCACCGCGTCGCACGAGCATCGAATTTTCCGGCTTCAAGTCTCGGTGCACGATACCATGCTCGTGGGCCTCACCGAGCGCATCGGCGATTTGCAGCAAGACGTGCAGCGCACGCTCGGGGGACAGGGCACCCTGTGCCAAAAGTGCCGAACGCAGTGTCAGGCCGTCTAGGTACTCGAGCGCCAGAAACGGGATCGGCAGGCCGTCCTGCTGCACTTCGGAAAGAGACAGCACGTTGACCAGATTGGGGTGGCAGAGCGAACCTGCAATCCGCGCCTCACGTAGGAAACGTGCGCGCAAACCGTCATTTGCAGCAAGGTCCCGATGCATGATCTTGAGCGCGACGTTGCGCTCCACGCCCAGCTGATGCGCACGGTAGACTCGGCCAACCGCGCCCGCGCCGATCAGCGCCTCGACGCGAAACTCGCCGCGCAGTGTTTGACCGAGATAGGGGTCGGGGCCGCTGTCGACGCTGCGCGCGGGCAGCGCATTGCCGTCGCGCGGACAGAAAATCACGCCCTCGGCGTAGCTCTCCCCACAGCTCGAGCAGCGACGCTGGGGCTCGCCCATTGGCCGCGAGCTTAGCATGTAGGTGGGCGTGGCCTATCCCGGCCGCGCGAAAACGCCGGGCTAGTTGGCCGCTGTGCGGCAAGTTTCGCCGCGCTTGCCTGCCCTGGCCACAGATCCTGATCTTTTCTGGTCATGACCGCGCTAGTCGAGACTAGGCTCCGCCCGCCATGAGTGACGATTCGCCCCCCGAGACTGCGCCCGAACCGGCCTCCGTGCCGGCCGTGGTGGAGGAGCGTGTTGCGGCGAATACGTACAGCGTCAAGCTGCCGACCTTCGAGGGGCCGCTCGATCTGCTCCTGCACCTGATCGAGGAGCACGAGCTCAACGTGATGGACATCCCCATCGCGTTCGTAGCCAAGAAGTACGTCGAATACATCACGCTGATGGAGGAGTTGAACATCGACGTGGCGAGTGAGTACCTCGTCATGGCGGCGACGCTCACCCACATCAAGTCGAAGATGTTGCTGCCCGTAGTTCCGACCGACCAGGAGGACGAAGCCGAGGCAGAGCTCGATCCGCGCGCGGAGCTGGTGCGGCGCTTGCTCGAGTATCAGAAGTACAAGCATGCGGCCGAGCAGCTCTCCAGCAATCCGGTCTTGGGCCGGGACGTGTTTTTGCGTGGCGTGCCCGCGCCGAATGTCGAGGGCGTCGCGCCGCTCGCGGGGCTCAGCCTGTTCAAGCTCTTGGACGCGTTCCAGGGCGTGCTCTCGCGTGCCAAAAATGTCGTCGACCATCAGATCGACTTCGAACGCTTCTCGATTACCGATCGCATCAACGAGCTCTCTGAACTGCTGAAAAATAGCGGAAAAGTGCTGTTCGAACAGCTGTTCGAGGGCGCTCGCGGGCGAGCCGATCTGATCGTGACCTTCTTGGCGATCTTGGAGATGACGCGCCTGCGACTGACGCGTGTCGAACAAGAGGGGCCGCTCATGCCCATCTTCATCGAGCTAGCCGTGAACGAAGACGGGGAGTCGACGTCGCTCGACGACCTCGATCGCGCCTACGAGCGATCGGCACGCGAAGCGGAGTTGGCTGAAGAGGCGCCCAGCCCCGTAGCGGCTGACGACTCGAGCGAGGCGGACAGCGACTTGGATGGCGCGATCGACGAAGATTCGGACGACAACGATGACGAGTCGGACGATGATGACGACGAGTCGGACGATGACGATGATGACGACGAGTCGGACGATGACGATGATGACGACGAGTCGGACGATGACGATGATGACGACGACGATGAATCGGACGACGACGACGGTAAGACGCCCGACACGGAGCGGGAGTGATGGCAGCTAGGAAACGCAAGATCGCGCAGCCAAAGCAGGCTGCTGAAACCCAGGCGGAGCCGGATGTCGGCGTCGAAGGGGCCGCTGAGTCCGTCGCCACTGTGGAAGCCGAACCGGGGGCGGAAGTTCCCGCCGCGGACGCGGAAGACGCTGAAAACGAGCCCGAAATTGCGGCTGAAGCGGGCGCTGAGGAGGAAACCGAAGCTGAACCGCCGCCTGATTCCGAGTCAGGACGGGTCACACTACCGCCTCACTCTCGAGTGAAGGACGCGGAGGCCGCCGATGCTTCGGAAAGCCTACCCGATTTCGACGAAGAGCTGCTGGGGGAGGGCACTTCGGATGTGGACGAGAGCCGAGTGGACGACACGGGCGCTTACCTCAAGGGGTTGCTGGAGGCGCTGCTGTTCGTTTCCGACCGACCGCTCGAGATCAAGGATTTGGCGCGCGCCGCAAAGATCGACAAGAAACGCGTCGAGGAGCTGATCGAGGAGATCCGCAGCGACTATCTGAACCGCGGTGTGCGCTTGGACGAGGTCGGGGACGGCTTCGCATTTCGCAGCAATCCGGCCTACTCGGACTACGTGCGGGGCTACTTGTCGCTGCGACCGGTTCGCCTGTCACGCGCGCAGCTCGAGACGTTGTCGATTGTGGCTTACCGCCAACCCATCACCCGCCCCGAGGTCGATGACATTCGTGGCGTCGATGCCGGTCCGGTCTTGAAGGGGCTTTTGGAACGCGATCTCGTGCGCATCATCGGCAAGAAAGACGAGCCCGGTCGCCCGATGCTGTACGGGACCACTCAGACGTTCTTGCAGGTGTTCAGCCTGAAATCGCTGCGTGATCTGCCGACATTGCGCGAATTTACCGAATTGAACGACGAATCGCGCAAGACGTTCGCAGAGGAGCTGGGTGAGGAAGCGCCGGAAGGTCCGATCAGCTTCGAGGAAGCGATGGCCGCGGACGCGAACCTGGACGCAACCAAGGCCGCCGAGTCCGACGCCCCGGAAGGCACGACTGACGGCGACGAACTCGAGCATCCCGACGCGGAATCGGAAAGCCCGGACAGCGCGGACGCGGAGAGCGCCGAGCCGGAGAGCGAAGAGGCATCGGCCGACGACGAGGACGACGAGGACGACGAAGACGACGAAGACGACGAAGACGACGAAGACGACGAAGACGACGAAGACGACGAAGACGACGAAGACGACGAAGACGACGAAGACGACGAAGACGACGAGGACGACGAGGACGACGACAAGCCCGACGACGACAAGCCGGCCGAGGACAAGTAGCTCGCGTCGGCCGTCGGTCGCTACTTGGCGGCGGTCGGGTCGGGGTACGTCTCAGCGAGCTTGCTGACCTGATCGAAAAGGGCGGGGTGCTCGGCTAGCTTTCGCACGAGCTCCCAAAGCTTCGGGTCCGCGAGCCGAGCCATGCCGGTCTTCGCGGACGCTGCTTTGCCCTTGGGCGCGCGTTGAATGGCCGTCGGACCCTTCTTGCGCAGGGTCTCGAGCTCAGCGACGTAGCGCTTGGTTGGAAATAGCTCCCCGGCCTCCCAGGCTGCGAATTCTTTGGGCTCGATGCCCAGCGTCAACGCGAGCTCCTTGGCCGTGCACGAGAGCTCCTTCCGGAGTTGCTTGAGGTCTTCGGGCGACACGCGAAAGACTTTAGCATTTGAGCCTGGGCTTCGCGGTCGGCTTTTCGGACGAAACCGAGCCCGGACCGTGACCGACGTGATTGGGTGCGAACCTCGTTCCTTTTTTCGGTCGTGCTGCTGGGCGCGTGCGCTGCCCCCGTTCCGGATCCGACCGCCGCTGGCGACCCGCCGGTGAGCGTTCGCTTCGAGCCGAGCGCTACCCCGGATCAGGTTTCGAACGTCGTTCACGTGCTCCTGACGAGTCCGGGTCTGAGTTCGGGCTCGATTGCGTTGTTCGAAGGCACGGTCTCCAGCTACTACCTGGGCAAGTTCAAGCACGGTGAAGTGCCAAGCACCTTGGCTGGTCGTCAGGTGCCCGTGGTCAGTTGGCGATCGGGGGCGGAGCTGGTCGTGGCGCCGCTGAACCCTTTGCAGCTCGGCCCATACTCACTCATCTCGCTCGACGGCTTGGTTTCGGAATTCAAGGTGAGTTCCGTCCGCCCCGTACTCGAGCGCTTTTGGCCGCCGAGCGCGAGCGCGGCGAGTCCGCAGTTTGCGGTGTATTGTCGACCGGAGTCGAGCGCGGTCGCGCCGCCGAGTTCTGACTCATTGCTGTTCGAACCGGGACAATTAGCGGTGGAGCTCCGGCCTGGCGTCGATGAATCGGGCTTGTTCGGGGAGCGCTGCAGCCACTTCGAGTCGGAGCATGCGCTGAGGCCCGGCGAAATTTGGGTGCCGCCCCCTCTGGTCGGTGGCTGGCCGCTTTCTCCAGCAATTTTTGGGTCAGTCGAGCCCGATGTCGCGAGTCCACTCAGCTGCCAAGCGGCGGAGCTCGCGTTCGGTCCTGGCTGCGCCAGCATTGCCGACGATCGCGTAACGGTAAGAACACCGCGCGCCCCGTTGCTCTGGATCGTGCATACCGCGTGGGGCTCGCTGATCGAAGTCAGCGACGCCGGTCGTCCGCTGACCATCGACGGTTTGCGGCCCGACGCGCAGGTGCGCTTGTGGGGAAGCACGCATGAGCTCACGGGCGCATCCCGTGCGTTCGAGCTCGAGCTGCAGACCGCACCCGCTCGTGAGCGACCGATCCTGAACGAAGCGTTGGCGGACGCACTTGGGCCGGAGCCACAATCGGAGTGGGTCGAGGTGCTGAACGACGGCACGCTCGCGGTCGATCTTGCCGCTTATTCGCTGCAAGATGGCGGGGGACGTACACCACTGCCACACGCTGTCCTCGCCCCGCACGAGTACGCTTTGTTGGTGCGCGATGACTTCGCACCGAACGGCAGCGACGCGCCGCCCGCGACGGGAGCGCGGCTGATTCGGCTGCCCACGCTGGGAAAGTCGGGTCTATCCAATGCCGGAGAGCGCTTGGCATTGGTGAACGGCATGGGCGCAGAATGCTCGGTTTTGCCGGCGCTGGCGGGCAAGGCGGGTCAGAGCCTCGCGCGGCGCACGCCGGCCTCGCCGGACAGCGACGCCAAAGCGTTTGGCTTTGGCACTCCGACGCCCGGCTTTGCCAACGATGCGCTACCGAGCGCGCCTTGAGTAGAACGCGCGATCTTGATAGGAGCAAACGATGGCTCCGAGGATCGTCGGTTTGGTGTTTGTGCTCACGCTCGCGGCGGCCTGCGGTAAGACCGAGCCGCGCAGCATTCCCGACGCAGGCCCAGAGCGGCCGCATTCAGCGCCAGCCGCGGCGGCCGTCAGCGCAGTCAAAACCGAACCAACCGCGCTTGCCGTCGACCCCAGCTTTCAGCTGCCCGCGGTCGAGCGCATCATCGCCATTGGTGATCTCCACGGTGACGTGAGCGCATTGCGCGCCGCGCTGCGCTTGGGCGGCGCTATCGACGAAGCGGGAAAGTGGATTGGCAAGAGCTTGGTCGTGGTGCAAACGGGCGATCAGCTCGACCGCGGTGACGATGAGCCGCAAATCCTCGACCTCTTCGCGCGGCTCAAGAGCGAGGCGCAGGCCGCCGGCGGCGCGGTGCACGTCCTGAACGGAAACCACGAAGTGATGAACGTGCAGGCTGATTTCCGCTACGTCACCCCGGACGGCTTTCACGATTTCTCCGCAGGCCACCCGGATGCGCTGCACGCGCAGCTGGCCGCTGGAGTCGCGTCCGAGCAGCGGGGCCGCACTGCCGCCTTCTTGCCGGGGGGAGAGATTGCTCGGCGTCTCGCCGTGCAACCGATCGCGATTCAAGTGGGAGGTAACGTGTTCGTGCACGGTGGCATCCTGGAACAGCACGTGCGTTACGGTTTGGCCCGCATCAACCAAGAAACGAGCGCATGGATGGCCGGCGCGCCCAGCGCTCCCGCACCAACCAGCGTCAGCAACCAACGCGCGCCAATCTGGGTGCGCGACTACTCGGACGGGACGCCCGCCGCGGATCGATGTGGGGAGCTGACCCGCGTCCTCAGCGCACTGTCGGCCCAGCGCATGGTCGTTGGCCACACCGTCCAGAAAGAAGGCATCAACAGCGCCTGCGACGCCAGAGTCTGGCGCATCGACGTCGGCCTCTCGCGCTTCTACGGCGGCAAGCCCAGCGTGCTCGAAATCCGCGCTGATCAAGTGCGCGCGCTGACGGATGCAGACGCCCCCGCTCATCACTAGTTTTTTTGATGGTCAATCAACACGGCTCAGCGCACCCAGCCTTCGGCGTCGTGCATGGGAAAAGAGGGAATTAACCGGCAAAACGCCAAAACGCCAGAAGAGTGGAGGGAGCTTGGGTTTGCTTTGAAGCGGCGAGCTACCCTTGGGAACGCCGCGGAGCGTTGTTGCAGGCAACGCTAGACTACGGCGGCAATCGCGCGTGCCGTGAGCTGAGCGCCCCCTCTTTTTACCTCCCTCCCCGCTCCCGCGCAGCGTCGAGCGGAGTAACACGCCGCTGCCCACAAACTCCGGTGCGCGCGCAGCGCCGCACGCTTCGCGCCTAAGCGCGCGCCAAGCACTTCAGCCGCATGCCCGGAAATTCGTCGAGCTCCGCCGACTTTGGCAGGATCAGATCACGATCTGCGAATGAGGCTAGGCCCACGAGAGCTGACCGCACAGGCGCATGCTTTCCACGGGCTTCAGCGCGGGCGGCCCAGCGCCCCCGTCCGACCCTGCGCAAACGAGAGTCTCTCACCGCGCGCCTTCGGCGCCGCGCGTCCACTTCTAGCTACCAGAGATCGTCATCTTCGCAGTCCGAAACGTAGGCGACGCGACAGACGTAATCAGACGCAAATCATCCGCGATCCCGTCGATGCCCTTGAGCATCGCGTCGAGTGTGGAGGAGATCGTGATCTCGCTCACCGGGAACGCGAACTTGCCGTTTTCGATCCAGAAGCCGGCGGCGCCACGCGAGAAGTCCGAGGTCATCGCGTTGAAACCGAAGCCCATCATCTCCGTGACGTACAGGCCGCTCGGGGTGCTGGCGATTAGCTCGTCGCGGCTCATGGTGCCCGGTTGCATGATGAGATTGCTGGTAGAAGCGGAGACGCTGCCGCCGCCGCGCGCGGCCGAACCCGTGGACGCGCGCTGCAGCTTGCGTGCGCTGTACGAATCGAGCAGAAACGTCTTCAGCACCCCCGCATCGACCACGACGTTCTTGCGAGAGGGCAAGCCTTCGCCGTCGAAAGGGCGGGAGCCGGGGGCGCGTGGGATCAATGGATCATCGATCAAGGTGACGCCGGAGCTGGCCACCTCCGTGCCCTCGCGTGCCGTGAGGTAGCTAGATTTGCGCCAGACCGCGCCGCCCAGGATGCAACCAACGAATGCGCCGATGATCGAGCGCGACACGTCCGTGTCGAAGATCACCGTGGTCTCTTGGGTGGGCACCTTGCGCGGGTTGAGCTTGGCCAGGGTGCGCCGCGCCGCCTCTTGCCCGACGAACTTCGGGTCTTCGAGCTCGGACTGGTGACGCGTAGCTGACCAGTAGTGCCCGCGTCGCTTCTTGCCGCCTTCGTCTTCCACGACCGGTGCGACGGTGAGTGAAGCGTAGGAGCCGCGCAGAGCCGCTTGAAAGCCGCTGGAGAGCACAATCGCGCTGGTCGAGTTGCTGCGCGAGAAGGTGGCACCTTCGCTGAGTTTGATGCGCGGATCGAAATCGAACGCGGCTTGCTCCGCGATCAACGCTTGTTCGATGGCGCGTTCCGCGTCGATTTTGAACAGGCCTTGATCGAACAGATCCAGGTCGGGGAACGGCGGCTGGGCGAGCAGGCTGGGATCCGCAGGCCCTGCGAATGGATCGGGCTCGCTGAGCTCGGCCAGCATCAGCGCGTCCGCCACGCAGCGTTCGATGCCGCGCGGGCTGAGGTCGCTGGTCGACGTCAACGCCACGCGATCGCTGCGGATGACCCGCAACGAAATGCTGTGGTGTCCGGCCTCTTCGACGAGCTCCGGTTTGCCCATGCGCACCCTCGTGCTGAGATCGGAGCCGCCGCGCGCGCTGGCTTCCGCCACGTCTGCGCCGGCGCGTCGAGCGCGCTCGACGACTTCCGCGGCCAATTTGAGAAGCTCTCGAGACTCGTCCTGTTCCATTGCGCGCTTTCCTCGTAGTGACTGGCTGGGACTGGCGAGGCCAGGCTCAGCTTTTGCGACTCATCCGTTGCAGTGCTCGTAGCGTCCAGGCGGTGGCCGCGGCGAGCACTCCCAGCATCCAAATCAGAGCGTAGCCCAGCGGCCCGCCGGCGACCCCGCGCGTGCCGAAGTCCCCGTGAAATTGGGCGTAATTGGCGTGCACGCTCAGGCGCGAGAGCGTCGCCAGCAAGAACGTGGTGGCGAGCAGCGCCGGCACCGCGGCTTTGCGCAGCACGCGGCCCAGCCGGTGCGCGCGGGCATCCGCGGCGGCGGCCAAAAAACCGGCAGGAACCGAAGCCGCGGCGAGCAATACGACGGCGATCGGCACTGCGGCCGGCAAGCGCTCGCTGTCGACGAAATAGGCGAACGACCAATCGGGCTCGAAGGCCACGAAATAGCCTGCCACGGGGGCGAACACGAGCAACGCGTAGGCCATGGTCACGAGTAGCGCGCGGCCTCCCAAACCCGAGGTGGAACGGCCCAAATCGCCCACGGCGGCCCACGCGCACGCCACACCCAGGGCGAAGCCAAGCAGAGGAGTCAACGGCGCCGGCACCTCGGAACCTTCCCACGTTTCGCGGAGGAAGGAGCCCGAAATCTGCGGAAATTGGCCGTCGCCCGCGGGCTCGTTTGCCAGTAAAAATGCCAAGAACCGGTCGACGCTCGCGATACCCTGGACTAGAGCACTGCTCAATGGACGCAGCGCGTTTGCGGGAGCTCCTGGAAGCCGTCAAAGGCGGCTCACTCGAGATCGAATCGGCCCTCGGCGCTCTGGCGACCTTGCCGTTTTCAGACCTGGGCTATGCGCGCGTCGATCATCATCGAGCGCTGCGCCAAGGCATCGCCGAGGTCGTGCTGGCCGAGGGCAAGACTCCCGAGCACATCATCGGCATCGTGAGGCGCATCATCGAGGCCGGCGACAACGTGTTCGTCACGCGGCTCGTGGGCCGAACCGCGGAGCTGGTGCAAGAAGCGCTGCCGGTGCTCGGCTTTTCGACCTTGGCCCGCACGGCGAAGCTCATCCAACGGCCGATCCCGGAACGAAACTGCAAACCGGTGGCGATCGTGACCGCTGGCACCAGCGACATCCCCGTGGCCGAGGAGGCGTACGAAACGCTGCGCATGTTCGGTGTGCCGGCCGAGCGCTACTTCGACGTCGGTGTCGCTGGCATTCATCGTTTGATGAGCCACGTAGACGCGCTCAGTGCCGCGCCGGCGGCGATCGTGGTCGCGGGCATGGAAGGCGCTTTGCCCAGTGTCGTCGGAGGGCTGATCGGCGCCCCGATCGTCGCGGTGCCGACCTCCGTCGGTTATGGCACCGCGCTGGGCGGTTTTACCGCGCTGTTCGCCATGCTCACGAGCTGCGCTTCCGGCATCACGGTCGTGAACATCGACAACGGCTTCGGTGCCGCGATGGCGGTGGGGCGGATGATTGCCACCCAGCAGAAGCAAGCGGCGGCGACATGAGCGCGCCGAGATTCTTCGTTGGGGGCCATGGGCACTCGCACGGGCACGGGCACGGGCACGGGCACGGGCACGGGCATGAGCATGAGCATGAGCAGAGCGGGCACGGGCACGGGCACGTTTATGGGAAAGACAGGGACCCGGAGGCGCATCGCGAGCCATTGGTTCGGGGAGCGGGGACCGGGAAGACTCTGTTTTTGGATGCTTTTAGTGGTGTCGCGGGGGACATGACGATTGCGGGGCTGGTGGATTTGGGGGTCCCGTTTCAGGTCGTGCAGGAGAGCGTCGCGCTGCTGGGGCTTTCCGGCTTTGCGCTCGAGTTGAAACAGACCTGGGGCGGCGCGATCGGCGGGACCAAGTTCGACGTCGTGGTGGCCGATGCGCAGCCAGATCGTCGCTACCGCGCGATCGACGACATGCTCGCTGCGTCGAGCCTCGCTTCGGGAGTCAAGGCGCTCGCTCGGCGCATCTTCTTGCGCTTGGCCGAGGCCGAAGCCGAGGTCCACCGCAGCACGCTCGACTCCGTCGCGTTTCACGAAGTCGGTGCGGTGGATGCGATCGTCGATATCGTCGGCGCGGCCGCGTGTTTCGACTACTTGGCGGCGGATGTGGTCGCATCACCGTTGCCCATGGGCCGGGGCAGTGTGCTGTGCCAGCATGGGGTGTTGCCGTTGCCGGCACCCGCGACGGTCGCTTGTCTACGCGGCGTGCCCACGGTGGATGCCGGCATCGAGGCAGAGCTCGTCACGCCGACCGGAGCCGCGATCGTTGCTTCCGTTGCGCGCGAATACCGGGCTTGGCCGAACTTCGCGCCGGAGCGCATCGGTTGGGGCTTCGGCACTCGCATCTTGCCCGATCGACTGAACGCGCTGCGTGTCGTGCTGGGTAGCGCGGTGGGCTCGACCCAACCGAGCGCGGCCTCGACGCACGTGGTGCTCGAAGCCAACATCGACGACATGACCGGCGAGCTCGCCGCGCACGCTTTGCAGAATTTGTTGGCGAGCGGTGCGCTCGATGCGTGGGCGACGCCGATCGTCATGAAAAAGGGCCGACCGGCGTTGACGCTGTCGTTGATTTGCGAGCGCGGCGCCGAGCAGCGTTTGGCCGAAGCGCTGCTGCGCGAGACGAACTCGATCGGTGTTCGTCATACGCCGGTTTCGCGCAGCGAACGCCCGCGTCGTTTCGTCGAGGTCAGCACCGAATATGGCGTGATCCCGCTGAAGGTGAGCGAGGGGCCGTACGGGCCCGCGCGCGTCAAACCCGAGTTCGACGCGTGCGCCAAGGTCGCGCAGGCCGCCGGCGTGCCGGTAGGCATCGTGATCGCTGCAGCGCTCGCCGCGTACGAGCGCTGAGCACGCGCACGCCGGACAATCAGTCCGGACGTTGAAGGCTGTAGCCCGAAGCTTCCCAGCCGAGCACGCCGCCCTCGAGGAAGGCAACCGGCACGCCTTGCTCGGCGAGCTTGGCGGCGAGCTCTTTCGTCTGATCCCCAGAGCGACAATAGATGACCGGAGTTGCCGCGAGCATGTGCAGCTCTGCGAGCCGAGATTCGATCTCGGCGGCGGGCATGCTCACGGCACCGGGCAGATGCGCACGGGCAAACACCGCCGCTTCACGCGTATCGACGGGCACGACGCGGCCGGCCTTGAGCAGCTGTGCCAACTCGTCCGGCTTGAGTGCGCCTTCGGCGCGAGGCAAGAACGGATCGAGCATGTCTCGCAGCTCGCGCCGTTGCACTGCGCCCACCTTGCCACCCACGGGGCGGCCTTGGTGGAAGACGACGAACGTGGGCACTGACTGCACGCCCAACTGGCGAGCGATCATCGGAGAGCGGTCGATGTCGACCGTGACGACCTTGGCTTTGCCTTTGAGCTCGTCGGCCAAGGCCATGAGCTCGGGCAACATGGTCTTGCACGGACCGCACCACTCTGCGCCGAACTCGACCAGCACGGGCTCTTCGCTGAGTAGGACCTCTTGCTCGAAGTTTCGTTCAGTAACCGCGGGGAGGGGCATGGCAATTTCTCGGGAGAATCGGAGATGCCCTTATGGCGCCCGCCGTTCCCGGGGTCAAGACGCAGCTACGCCGCACTCGGGGGCCGAAACAACGCGTGCAACGCGACGGTGAGAAATGCCACCGAGCCCGCCGCAAGCAAGGCGGGCAGCGGGCTTGGGTGGGGCGCGCCGAGCAACGGCCCCCAAGTGGAGAGCGCGTTCGGTGGGCGCAGGCCGGCTTGCGTGACCGCCGCGTCCAGCGCCATGAGCCAGGCCACGCTGAACGACGCACTGACGAACAGCGGCCCCAAAGCCGCCGACAGGCGCCGGCGCAGGAACGCCACCAGCGGGGTGCGCCCCAAACCACGCGGCACCGACTCCGGATCTTCGGCCTCGAGCCGCACGATCTCGCAGCGCAAGAGCCAGGCTTGTTCCAAGCCGCGCAGCACTCCCAACGCGCAAACGAAGCTCGACGTACTGCTCGTTCCCGCCCAGAGCACGGCCGCGACGAACACCGTCGGCAGTGAACCCACTAGATCGCAGGCAAAGCGCAGCGCCCAGTCGATCACCCGCGGCCCGCTCGCGGCCAGGGCACCGAGCGGCAGCGCCACCAGAAATGCCACCGCCATGATCGACAGACCCGCGAGCACGGCGAAGGCCAGCCCGCGCGCGTAGGCTTGCAACCCGGGCGATAGCGGCGCGAGCGCGGTGGCCAGTACGACCAGCAATGCGGCGCCCACTGCCGCCAGAGCCAGGCGTCGCTTTGGGGACAGCGGTTCGTTCACCGTCGCCCCCCGATCTGGCTGGAGATGGCGCGGGGCCGGATCAAGTCAGCGGCGTGTCTGAGCAGCAACGACGCCGAAGCGAGCGATAGGGAAGCGGCCATCCAGGCGTTCACGTCTCCGGACGCCAGTGACAGCGCCGCGGTTCGTCCGAGCCCCGGGAGCTGGAAGATCAGTTCGACCAGCACGATGGCGCTCAGCACGAACGGCGGATAAGTCGCGCCGAGCGGGGCCGAAACCGAGAACGCGGCCGCTATCGGGGAGACACTCTGGCTCATAGTAGAGCGCGCGAGGTGCCGCGATACCCAAGCCGCGGTCGTGATCGTGACCAAACCGATCGCACTCAGCAGCCCCGCGCTGGAGCCGGCGAACGCGCGCACGAACGTGGCGCAGGGGATGGCGGCGAGCGCGGTGCCCGCGACGGCAGAAGCCACGCGCGTTGCGAAGCGATGGCTTCGACGCTCGAAGCGAGTCCACGCCACACCCAGCGGGAAGCCTCCCCCGAGGCCAACGAAGAGCAGGAAAGAAGTCGTGGCCAAACCCTGAAGAACCAGATCCAGAGCTCGCTCGCCGCTTTGCGTGCGGCCCAGGCCGCCGCGCAGCACCGCCGCCAACCATTTCCCGTACTGAGTTTCGACGAACGAAGCGGCGATGCGCCTCGGGCCATCCAGCGCGGAGTACTCCGTGCCGTGCAGCTGCCAGAAATCCCACCACAGCTCGACGACCTTGCGCGCGTCCGCGACACTTGCGCCTGGTGGACAGGGTACGGGCAATTCGGTGATGTGCGCGAGCACCGAGTTCAAGCGCTGAATGCGTGCGACGTCGTCTGCGGTGTCCACCTGCCCCAAAGCGTCGATCAGGGCTGGCAGCGCGAAGGTATCGACGTGGATCAGATCCTCGCGGCGCAGCGCGATCGAGCGTTCCGCCAAGCGGCTGGTCAGGTGCCGAACGCTCGCCGCGCGAAAATCGATCGCTCGATCCTGCCAAAATCGCGTCCAAAACAGCACTGCTTGCGCGCCGTCGGCGAGCTCTTCTGGGCTTGCCACCTCCATGCGCACGGCCACCGGCGTCAGCGCCAGTGCCACGCGCTCGCGGCTGTGTGGGTCGAGCGTGTCGAGCGCGGGCAGCACGTAGGGGAGCGCCGCGCCACCCAGGCGTGCCAGCTCGATTTGTGCGGCGACTGCGGGCCGTCCGCCGCGAGCGATCGAACGCAGCGCGTCGCTGGAAAGATCGCGCACCCCGATCGGGTGCGGATTGAAGAACACGGGGAACGCCGCGAACGGCGACCGCTGCTGGTTGCTCGGTCGACGAGCGTAGCTCGCCGACGCCCAGAACATGCCGACCGACACCGCGATCAGCGTGAGGGCGATCCCGAAGAGTCGTCGGATCGCGGCCCGCACGCTCAACGCCAGACGCCTAACGCACGAGCAAGTAGCCGAGCATGGCGACGAATAGCATCGCCCCCAGCACCATGATGCCGACCACCGACGGGGGCAGCCCACTCGTCGGGATCGAGACCGGCTCGTTGTCCATGCTGAATGAGGGAGGGGCACCCGAAGCTCGGGACCCCGGCGGAGCAGAGGATAGACCCGTGAGCGGGTTTACCGCGCCAACCATGGTGTGCCCCACTCGCAGGCGGCGCGACTCGCGGGTGGCTTCGTCGCTGGCCGTTGCTTCGGCTTCGTACGGGCGCTGAGTGACGGCTGGGGCGCGCACGGTCGTTTCGACCGGTGCCTCCGGTAGGGCGTACTTTTGATACGAGATCAGCGCGTCGGGCGCGGGCGCGGAGAGCGCGGGGCCGTCGAACTCGGCGACGATGACCGTGATGTTGTCGTGACCGCCGGCGCGGTTGGCGCGATCGGTGAGCTCCTTGCAGGCCTCGAGCGAATCGCGAGTCGAGAGCAACACCTCTCGCATCTCGTCGCCGCGAACCATGCCCGACAGACCATCGGAACAGACCAACAAGCGGTCGCCTTTGCAAAGATCCACGTAGGTGAGATCCACCTGCACGGTCTCCGCAGTACCGAGCGCCTGCAAGATGATGTTGTTGTGTTCGAAGGTCTCGGCTTCCTCTTCCGTGAGCTGGCCGGCTTCGATCAATTGATTGACCAAAGACTGGTCGCGACTCACCTGGGTGAAGCGATCACCACGCAGCACGTAGGCGCGACTGTCTCCGACCTGGGCCACGAACAGGCGTGCGTCCATCAGCGCGGCAATCGTGGCGGTGGTACCCATGCCGCGTCGGGTGCGATCCGCGCGCGCTTCGTTGAAGATGCGGACGCCGGCTTCTTCGACGGCCTGCACCAGGCGGCGCGCGAGATCATCGTGATGTGCAGGGGGATCGCCCTGCACCAGCTTCTCGTAGATGATGTCCACGGCGAGTTGGCTTGCGACTTCGCCCGCGGCGGCCCCGCCCATGCCATCGCACACGCCGAGCAGCATGCCCCGCTCGCCGACGGGCGGCTCGCGGTCGCTTTCCATCAAGCTTCGCGTCCTGCGGGTCAGGTCCGCAACCAGGAAGTTATCCTCGTTGTGTTCCCGGATCTGTCCCACATCGGTACGACCGAAGACGCGTACCTTCAGCCCAGACCCGGATCCGTTTTCGGTCATCGCCCGTCCGTCCGCCCGACGTCGAGCCGAAACAGATGTTGTCCGATACGTACGTGGTCGCCCGGAGTGAGCTCGCGCTCGGATCGGATTGCCAAATAAGTTCCGTTGGAAGAACCCAAATCCCGAAGACTGAACGTCCCGTTGTTGGGGTCCCGTGTGATGGCTGCGTGGCGCCGGCTCATGAAGGGATCATTGGTGAAAACGATGTCTCCCTGTTCGCGGCCCACGACCGCTTCATCGCGAGTGGGATAGTAGACGTCCCGCGTCACCCCTTCCACCGTGCGCTGGCAAAGCCGCATGTGGCGTGCCGCCGACGGGGAGCCGAAGATCTGCGTGCCGCGCTCCACTGCTGGGCTGAGCCCTTTCTCCGCGTCGCTCACAACCTCGAACCTTAACACTTCCAACCCGATCAACACCAAATCCCCGTGCTGCAGGCGCTCGGTCGCTGGCGCTCGGAGCCGAACGTATACCCCGTTCACCGATTCCAGGTCCCTAACAAAAAACCGGCCGTTTCGCCGGGTTAGCCGAGCATGGCGGGCTCCGACATAGGGGTCGTTGGGCAGGACGATGCTGCCTTCTTCCCGACCAATGTCCGTCTGATCGTCGACAATTGGGTAGTCCCGGCCGGGTTTTCCGTCCTGGCCGATCACGACCAGGCGCGCATCGAGCCGAGCTTCTGGAGCGGTGTGCGGTGCAGGTGGGACATTTGAGCCGGTTGGCCCGTAGGCCGATCCGCGGGCATCTTCCGGTGCTCCGCTCAGGCGCGCTCCGCAAAATTGGCAGAACGACATCTGGTTGGAGTTCGGCCCACGACAGCGTGGGCAGGTCAGCGTCGGGGCAGGTGCCGGTGGAGCCGCGAATTGAGGCGCGGGCGGCGCAGGGGGCCGCGCCTGCGCCTGCGGCGCCGTGGACGGCTCATGAGGCCGCTCCAGCGAGCCGCCGCAATTCGAACAGAAGCGGCCGCTCGTCGGGTTGCTGGTGCCACAGCGGGTGCACTTCCGCTCGGGGGGTCGTTGCGGCGAAAACTCGAACTGCGGCGCGGCGGGCCGCATCGGTGCATCGCTCACGCGCACTGCGCTGGCGGGGGCCGCAGGCGGGGCGAACGTGGAAGGCGGCGAAAAGAAAGGCGGCACCACGGACGGCGTAGCGGGCGGTGCGGGCGGCGGGGGTGGGGGCGGCGCCGGTGGGGGCGCGGGTGGCTTCGCGACGGGCGCGAGACCTCGCGGTGGCGTCGCTGCGACGCCAGCACCCTCGCCTGAAATCAGGCGATTCCCGCAGTCCTGACAGAACCTCAGTGACTCGGGGTTTTCTTTGCCGCAGCGGCTACACCTCACCAACGATTGCCCAATCTTTAATTCCTCGCTTTCAATACTTCAAACAGGGGGCGGAGTGAAAGTGAAGTGCCGAGACGTGGCTACCAGCGGGCCAGCGGGCTTCGCAGTTCGAGGATAAATTCGAGGCCAATGGTGTGGGCAAAGCCGAAGCCGAGGTACTCATCGGCCCGGACCTGGCCGGTGCTATCGGTCCAGTTGTGGAACAGGAACCCGCGGTAGCCGAGGGCCAGGCCAATGACCGTGGACTGAGTGATCTGAAATTCCAGGCCCAAACCGGCCGCCAGGGTCGGGCCACCGGAGCTCACCTTCCACTCATTGCCGTAGAAGGCCGCGCCGAAACCGAGCGTGCCGTAAGGAGTGAGGCGATTTCCCACGTCCAAGTAGTAGCGCGCCTCGCCGCGGAGCTGCTGCAGGATGCCGAGCCGGAGTAAGTTCCCGGAGTCCATGCGCGTGAACTCGTAGGCGCCGCCCAGGAACCAGGGGCCGCGCGAGCGATAGCCCATGCGAATGGCCAGCCCGCCGCCGCTGCCGAGGATGCAGGGCGTGGTCGAGGTCGAGGGACAGACGTCGCCACCCGACGCCACTTTTTCGAAGGCGACCGCGACGCCGTACTGAAAGTACTCCACATTGTTGGGTGGTGGACGCTGCGACTGCTGGGCCGAGGCACGATTCGTTAACGCAAAAAGAAACGTCAGCGTGGCCGCGCCGAACGCGAACGCCGCGGCTTTCCTGCGGCGCGCGCGCTTCGCGGGGAGCGCTTTGGCTTTCGCAAGAAGAGCCAGTTCGACCTTTGTCGTCGTCACGGGCTTGACTGTACCCGAATCCTTCGTCTAAAGCCGGGTCGAGTCCCAGGAAGCTATCGGAATGGAAATTCACCTCGACAAACGCGCTGTCCGGCAGATTCGACTTTCTGCGCAAGAGGCCATCGAGGAGGATGACACTGAGTCACTCAGGGAAGACATCCTCGAGGCATTTACCGAAGATCAGGTCGAGGAAATCGAACGTCGCCTAGACAACGGCGATTTTTTCGAATTTTTGACCGACGTGATCGACGAATGGAGCGGTGACGACGTCGACGAGTTGCTCGAGTTACTCGAGACCCAACTCGGCGAAGTCGGCATCGATCTCAAGACGGAAGCAAAGAGCGAAACCGCCGACGACGAAGACGAGCCGGACGAACCGGACGACGACTTCGACGACGAAGATGAAGACGACGACGAAGACGAAGACGACGAAGAAGAAGAGAAGGAAGAAGAGCCGGAGTGAGCTAGGCCGCCCAGCCAGAGTTCATTCGGCGGATAGGTCTGACTCTGGCTTCGCTGCGGACGCTGGCTCGCGAAGGTCTCGCTCGATGTACGCGGCGCACTCGCGTCGAGCCACGGGCGCGACTTTCGTGCACAGCTCGTGTGCGCATGGCGCGTAGCGCGAGTCCGGGAGCTGCTTGACCAAGAGCAGCAACGGCTCGCACGCTTGCTGTTCGGAAACGCGCCTGGCAAGGAGCGCCTCTTGCCAGAGTGCGTCGTCTCGCAGCGTGCTCGTCGGATAACCGAGGAATACGCCGCGGAACGCGCGTCGCGCAGCGTCGGGGTCGTGCCGGGTGTCGCGGTACAGCTCGGCGATCCGGTAGGCGGCGTCCGCGAAGTGCGGGCGCTCGTAGCTGCCCGACAAATGTGAAGTCTCGCGGGCGCGGAGCATGCGCTCGAGCAATGCGATCGCGCTCTCCGGTTTGCCCAAGGCGAGCTCGCCGTTGGCGCCGCGCAGCAAAGCGTCGTCCCAGTACGCACCGTAGGGATACGGGAAGCGGTCGGCAACGGTGACGTACGCGTGGCTGGCCTCTGCCGTCTTGCCGAGTGCCTCGAGGCGTCGCGCGCGCTCGTACAGAAGCTGTTCCCCGAGGTCCGTGCGGTCGAGCTCGGGCTCGATGCGCTCGATGTAGTCGAGCACGGCTTGATCTCCGCCATGCTCGGCGAGCGCCGAGAAGTAGCGACGCAGCGCCAGGCCGGCGATCGCGGAGCTCGGATATTTTCGAATCGCTTTCTCGAGATCGGCGAGACCACCCACGGCGTCGCCGCCGGCCAAGCGCAGATCGGCGAGCGCGAAGGTTGCGCGGGGCGCACGCTCGCTCTTGCCGCTCGCCAGGACGCCGTACCATTTGCGGGCGTCCTCGACGCGCCCCGCGCGTTCGTAGCTGGCGGCCGCGCGGTAACGGGCCTCGCTGCGATCGCGCGCGCTCGCGGCGCTGTCCGCCGCGCTCAGCCAACGCTTGGCCGACTCCTCGAACTGCCCCTTTCCATACGCACTTTCCGCGGCGTCCCGCGCTTGCACGTAGGCCGCGGGCAGGGTCGGTGCGCAGGCCACGAGTAGCGCGGCCAAGATCAGTACATGCTTCACGTTGTTGCCCCGCGCGCCTGAACGATCGCGTCGCACAGTCGCTCCGCCGCTCGTTCGACGTCCGCCGCCGACAAGTCCAGATGAGTTACTGCACGCAGCGAGCGCGGCCCGGTGGCATTGACGAGCACGCCCCCCCCGCGCGCGCTGGCGACCGCGCGCTCAGCGCTCAGCCCCTCGAGCGTGACGGACACGATGTTCGTCTCTGGTGGTACGACGTGCACACCGGGCAACTGCGCAAGGCTGCGCGCAAGCACCTTTGCCGAATCGTGATCGAGGCGCAAACGCGCGCGTTGCTGCTCGAGGGCAAACAACGCCCCGGCCGCCAAAATTCCTGCCTGCCGCATGCCGCCGCCGAGCATCTTGCGATAGCGCCGCGCCGCGCTCACAGTCTCCCGCGAGCCCACCAGTGCGGAGCCCACGGGCGCGCCCAAACCCTTCGAAAAGCAGACACTCACGGTATCGAACGGCCGCGCGAGCTCGGCCTCGGAAATGCCCGAAGCGAGCGCAGCGTGCCACAGCCTCGCCCCATCGAGGTGCGCGCGCAGCCCATGCTCGCGCGCCCGCACGACTACGGACTCCACGACCGCTTGCGGAAAGACACGCCCGCCCGCGCGATTGTGCGTGTTCTCCAAGCACACCAAAGAAGTGCGCGGATGATAGTCTGCCCGCGGCTTCACCGCGGCACTCAGCTCATCGGCGTCGAACAAACCGCCCGCACCGGCCTGCGCGAACTGCACCCCCGCGATCGCCGCGCCGGCGCCCGACTCGTAAAACGCCACGTGCGCACCCTCGCCAATCACCACCTCATCGCCCGGCCGAGTGTGCACGAGCAGCGCGATCTGATTGCTCATCGTGCCCGAAGGCACGAACAGCGCGCTCTCTTTACCGAGCAGCTCCGCGGTGCGACGTTCGAGCGCGATCACCGTCGGATCCTCGCCGTACACGTCGTCGCCCACCGCGGCGCTCGCCATCGCCTCGCGCATGGCGCGCCCTGGCCGGGTCACGGTATCGGAACGCAAATCGAAAACCGGCTCGCTACTCATCGTGGACCCGCGAGCCTACTATAGGTTTTTGATGGTCACGCAGCGCGGCCCATTTCGGCCCAGCCTTCGGCGTCGGAGTTCGCCGTTCGCGCAGAGCATCGCTATCGAAGCCCGACCTTGCGAATCGCTTCGCACTTCAGTGCGGAGCTGAAGCAGGAGACTAACCGCCAAAACGCCAAAACGCCAGAAGAGGGAGAGGGGATTGGGGTTGCTCTTTGCGGCGAGTCGCGCCTCGGGGGGCTCGTGAAGAGACTGAGCGCGACTACCTACTCCCAGCGCCAAGTGCGAAACGCCGAAAAGGGGGCTGGGGCGGGCGACTAGGCGAGACTCAGGGATCTCGAGGAGCAACGCAGAGTGTCGACTCCAAGCGCTGAGTGGCTTGCTGCGTGTCCGATCGCACAGACGTCGGGTTTGAGTGCGCTTCCTGATCGGAGTTACGCGCCATGAACAACGCTGCGCCGCGGTTCACCTCGTTCACCCTGATCTTTCTTCCTCCTCTGGCGTTTTGGCGGTTAGTCCCACTCTCCGGATCGGCCCGCGCCGCCGAAGGCTGAGTCCGCTTTGCGGCGTGTTGATTGACCATCAACAAAACTCTCCCAGACACACGTGTCCTGAATGCTCACTCTTCGTCGCTAGTTTCGTTGGATTCGGAGTCCGGGGTGGGGGAGTCGAGGTCTTCGAGTTTGATCGGCGTGCCTTGGCGGGTGCGTTCGGCGAGGGCTTCGACGAACAGTTCGTAGGCCATGATTTGCGTGGCTTGGGCCAGATTTACCGAGGGCTGATCGGCGGCCATGGGGATGCGCACGTGCAGCGTGGCCCAAGCGTGATCGGCTTCGGATAAGCCGGTCTTTTCGTTGCCGAACAGGAACGCCACTTTGCCGCCGGCCGCGGCGTGTTGGACGGCGCGGGCGGCGGCTTCGCGCGGTTGAATGATGCCGGAGAAGCCTCGGCGCGCGGTGGTCGCGAGCACTAAGCCGACGTCGGCGAGGGCGCTGCCTAGGTCGTCGACGCGCCGCGAGTCGTTCAGTACGTCCCAAGATTTTACGGCCATTTTGAAGGCCATCTCGTGCTCTGGGACGGCGAGGCGCCCGGGCTTGATCAGGGTCAGCTGAGTGAAGCCCATGGTCTTGATGGCGCGCGCCACGGCTCCCACATTTTCTGGATAGTGCGGGCGTACGAGCACGAACTGCGTGGCTTCGTGGATCGGCAAGCGTAGCTTCGGTTTGGGGATATCGAGTGGTTTATCGAAGCTCATGAGTCTGTTGATTTTCGAGTTGCTGCGAGCGGGCACAGCGGAAGCCGAGCGAGGGTCGCCGTTCGGTTGGCAAGTACGCGCCGCGTGCGGCTCCGCGCAGCCATGCCATGGGTGACTCGTAGCTGCCACCGCGCACGACCCGCGCGCTGGTGGCTTGGGTAGCGTCAGGGCCCTGGGGATCGCTCTGCTCGGCGTCGGGGTATTGCGTCGCGTAACGATCTTGGACCCATTCCGAGACGTTGCCCGCGAGGTCCAGAAAGCCATCCGGCGTGCGTCCCGCGTTGAACGAACCCACCGGCGCAAGCTCACTGAAGCCGTCCGCGTCGTCCGTCGGGTCGATGCCCAGTCGACCGTGGTTGGCCACGTGCGCGTTGGGCAGTTGGCCCCACGGAAAGCGGCGACCCGCGGGGCCGCGTGCTGCGCGCTCGAACTCGGCTTCCGTGGGCAGGCGTGCGCCGCGAAATGCGCAGAACGCTTGCGCGTCGTCCCAAGTCACCAAAGTGACGGGGAAATTGGGCTGTTTGAAGCGCTGCGCGCCGCGCTCGTAGGGTGGGGCCTTGCAGCGACCAACGCGCACGCAGGCATCGAATTCTGCCACCGTGACTTCTCGGCGATCCAAAAAGTAGCCCGATAGGCGCACTCGATGCGCCAGCGATTCGTCGGCGAAGCTGCGCTCGTCGCAAGTCGCGGCGAGCGGCTCGCGTTCGCACAGCACGGTAGCGTCGACGATCTCGGTGGAGGTCGAGCCCATCACGAACTCCGATGGCGGCACTCGGATCATTCGAGAGCCGCGCGCGCGCAGCACGTTGAGCCCACCGCTCAGCGCGGTCTCTGCGGGACTCTGTCCCGGAGGCCACGGCAGCAGCACCGGGCTGCCGGTGTTATCGGCGTGCGTCTCGGGCGGCGCCGCCAAGGAGAAGAGCAAGGCCAAGGCGACGCTGAGCACGAGGCGTTCGCCGAGTGCGAGCCGCGGGCCGCGTTTCACGGCGGCGCCACTTGCTCGCTGCCCGCGTCGCCGGTCGTCGATGGGCCTGCGTCGGTCACGGCCGCGGCACGGGCTCGAGCCGCGGCAGCCTCGCGCGCGACTTCTTTGCGCGCGGGTTTCGGTTTTTTCGGGGCAGGCTCCGCCGGTGCGGGCGTTCCGACCTTACTCGGTTGCGCGATTTGCACCTGTTCCGCGCGCGGCTCGGGTGGATGTTCGGCTTCGCGCAGGCCGATACTCAGCTGAAAACCCGCGATACCGAGCAGGGCGCCGACCGCGGCGCCGCCCAGAACCAAGCGCGTGGTGCGGGTTTCCTGGGCCGAGGGCGCGCTATTCATGTGGCGCAGATCGGGGATGGTCGGCAATTGCACGCGTGGGCTCTGCCAGAGCGCTTCGGCCAGCGCCTTGCCGAACGCCCGCGCGTCTTCGAAGCGCGCACCGGGGATTTTCGACAAGCCGCGCGCGAGTACGGCATCCACGTGCGGGTCGAGGCCGGCGTAGGCCGCGACGCCGGGAGGCTCGTCGGTGGTGATACGCGTGGCCACCGCGATCGCGTCTTCACCGGGGAAGGCGCGCTGCCCGCTGACGGCTTCGTACAAGGTCGCCGCGAGCGAGAACTGGTCGCTGAGGGGTGAGAATTTGCCGGAAGCGATGCATTCGGGTGCGCTGTATGCGGGGGTCCCGAGCAAGCCGCCGTCACGCGTGAGCGTAGAATCCGGAACGCGCGCGATGCCAAAGTCTGCCACTTTGGCGCCCGTGGGCGTCAATATGATGTTCTCGGGCTTGATGTCGCGGTGCAAAACTCCGGCCGAGTGCGCGGTGGTCAACGCATCACCGACCTCACGGGCGAGCTTCGCTGCCGCTTCAGGGCCGAGGGGGCCCTTGAGGATCCGCTCCTTGAGCGTCAGGCCTTCGGCGTACTCGAAGACCAGGCACAGGCCGAGCTCTGGGTCTTCACCCATGTCGTGCAGCGCCACGATGTTTGGGTGACTGACGCGCGCCGAAGCCCGCGCTTCTTGCCGCATGCGATGCAAAAGCGTGTCGTGCTGCTCGGGCGGAATGTTCAGATCGTCGCGCAGCAACTTGATTGCCACGCTGCGGTCGAGCACCGGATCGTGCGCCAAGAGCACGCGGCCCATCGCACCGCGACCGAGGAGGCGCTCGATCCGATAGCGGCCGATCTGCGCCGGTAGCGCTTTCTCTGGAGACTCCATGCCTTTGGAGCCTCCATCTATCCCCGGCCCACCTCGGGCTTCAATCGCTCAATCAGTGCCGGCGTCGGCTTCGGGCTTTTTCTGGGGGGGCGCGGGCGGCGCTGGTTTGTGCGCCGGGGGGACGCCGTACTCGTCGTGGAGCTTTCGGACCAAGCCGTCGCGCAGCACTTTCTCGTGATATTCGGGCATGGTCGGGATTTGGACGAATAATTTGACGTGGCCATCCGTGTCGACGATTTCGACCGTACCCGTGGCGTTGCCCTTGTTTTGCCCGGGGGGCTGATAACGAAAAATCAGGTAAGCCGCGTCCGGATCGCGCTCCACGACTTCGTAGCCGAGATCGACCCGCAGGTAGCGCAGGGCGCCGCTGTAGGTTTGCGCCTTGCTGTACTCGGATTCGCCGCCCACGCGCGCCGTCGCGCTGTGCGCGAACAAGAGGGCCGCCGACAGCAAAACGCCGGCTAGGCCAAACGAGCTAGGCGTGGGTTTCCACATCGCTGTTCGCTTAGCAGGCCGAGATCAGAACGGACAAATTCCTCGCGCGATCACTCCGGCAAGATGCCCGCGAGCAGTTGCGTGGGCCCGTCTTGAAGCATGAACGTCACTTCTTCCGGACCGTACAGTTCGCGTAAGCGCTCGATGCCGCGCGCGACCTCTGCCACGTCCGCAGGTCGATGCGCGTCGCTGCAGGCCGCATGATATAGCCCACGCTCGAGTAGTAGCTCGGCGCACGCTTGGGTTTTCCGCCCATATTTGCCGACCAGGGCGGCCACGTCGAGCAGCGCCGCAGAGCCGGCATCGACCAGCGTCTCCAAGATATCTTGGGAACGCCACAGGCATTGATAGCGCTCGGGGTGCGCGATCACCGGCAGCAAGCCGCGTGTTCGCAGATCGAACAACCGATGCTGAATCATCGGCGGAAAATCGATCTGATAGAACTCGAGCAATACCGCTTTGCCGCCGGGGTAAGGCAGGCCTTCTCCGCGCAGCAGCCGTTGGAATACGACTTCGTCGAAGTAGTGCTCGCTGCTGAGCGAGAGCTCGGGCAAAGGCTCGCCCTCGGGCAGCGTGCTCTTGAACTGCGCGAACGCTGCGCCAATCGTGGCCGCGGTGTTGTCGAACATGCCCGGTCGCGTGTGCGGGGTGGCCAGGACTCGAGCGAAGCCGAGTGAGCCCAAGCCGCGCAGCATGGCCAGGCCTTCTGCCGCCGACCCCGCGCCGTCATCGATGCCAGGCACGTAGTGACAGTGCAGATCGATGAAGCCGCTCATGTCGGGCAGAGCATAGTCGCGCGCGCCCGGAGGGCACGCTTTGCCGCGCTCAATGCGAAAGCCGGGCCTTTTTTTCGACCAGGATGCGCTGACAACCGCTCGCGACGCCGCCCAGCGCCAGCTCCAGACCAGCGCCGCGTCCCGAAATGAACATTTGGCTGCCTTCCACCGCCAATCGGCGCACTTCGGTGCCCCGACCGAGCACGGCGAGGTTCGCGGGCAGCGTGGTATTGGGCGACCCGAACAGCGGGGCTACGGCGGCCAACTCGTCGCACAATTCGGCCGCACCGGCGCCTGCCACGAGCAAACCGAGCTCGTCGCCGAGCACCAGCGCGTCGAGCGCCGCCGAGCGCCGGGCGGCCTCCAGCAAGCGGGTGAGGGCCACCTGAGTGTTTTCGCTACGGGCCTGACGACGATCCAGCTTGGGGTCGAACATTGACGGCTATTTTTGCCGGCCGGGCAGGACAGGGCCAAGTTTTGGTGGGGACGCCGATCGCTTCAATCTCATGCTACACGCGAGGCTCGACATGGCCGACTCGCTACGCCCGCTCCTGGAAGGCAAACAGATCGTGGTTTGCGTCGGGGCAGGGGGTGTCGGCAAGACCACGGTCGCCGCCACCATTGCCCTCGGCTTTGCCCAGCAGGGCGAGCGCGTGCTGTGCATCACCATCGACCCCGCAAAGCGCTTGGCCGACAGCTTGGGCATCGGCGCGATGAGCGCCGAAGAGCAGCTAGTCAGCCCGGAGTTGTTCGCGAAGGCGGGGCTCGAGGTTTCTGGCCAGCTCACGGTATTGATGCTCGACACCAAGCGTACGTTCGATGATTTGGTCCGGCGCCACGCATCCAGCCCCGAAGTGCGCGATCGCATTCTGCAAAATCGCATCTACACTTATGTATCCACCAGCCTCGCCGGGACGCAGTCCTACATGGCAATGGAGAAGGTGCTCCTGGTCCGACAAGATCCGCGTTTCGATCGGATCGTGCTCGATACCCCCCCGACCAGTAACGCGCTGGATTTTTTGGACGCACCCGAGCGGTTGATCGAAGCCATCGACAGTGCGGCCATGCGCTGGCTGGTGCAGACGGTGGAGAAGTCGGGGCGCTTCAGCTTGAATTTGGTGGCGCGTGGCGTGGCCCTCGTTCTGCGCGGTATCGGCCGCCTCACGGGCAAGGGTTTCCTCGAGCACTTGGCGGAGTTCGTGGTCGAGCTGAACGAACTCTTCGGCGGCTTTCGCGAACGTGCAGCGACGGTGGCCAAGGCCTTTCGTTCGCCCGATTTGGCCTACGTGCTGGTCACCTCGCCGGCGCCGGCCGCGATCGACGAGGTGAGCTACTTCGCGGCGCGCCTGCGCGAGCAGGGCAAGCAGCCCGATGCCGTCGTGGTCAACCGCTTGCAGCCGAATCCCGAGCCCGCGTCGCCGGCCGAGGTCGCCAGCGCGGCGCGTGACCTGGGGCTCGAGCTTTCAGCTCAAGCACTCGCTGGGGTGGAGCGAGCAGCCGAGGACGACCGCATTCGCGCGCGCTTCGAGGCCGAGCAGCTGAGTGCGCTCGGCACGTCCCTCGGGGCCAAGCTCCCGCCCATCCTGCTCGTCCCCGTGCTCGCCGCGGACGTGCACGACGTGCGCAGCCTCTCGCTAGTGAGCGCGCGGCTTTTTCCGTGAGCGCGCTGCGACGACGCTGGCCGGCGCGTTCTCGTTGCGCTTGCGCGCGCGGTACTCGACCGTGATCGGCACCGCGCGGAAGTCGAACGCCTTCCTGATCTGATTGGCCACGAAGCGCTTGTAGGCCTCGGTAATGTAGTCGGGCGCGTTGCACATGGCCACGAAGCGGGGCGGATGTGACTCGGCCTGGGTGACGTAGAAAATGCGCGGCGCGCGCCCCTTGCTGGTTGGCGGGGGGTGGCGGTTCAGGACGTCCTCGAAGAAGCGGTTCAGTTCGCCCGTCGGAACCCGGCGCTTGAACTCTTTGCCGGCGCGCGCCGCCAGATCGAGAAGCTCGTTCACACCGCGACCGGTCTTGGCGCTGAGGTGAACGATCGGCACCCAGCCCGCGAAGCGCAGCTCTTCACGCGCCTTCTCTTCGGACTCGGCCTGCTCTTTCTTATTTTGCAGGTCCGCCTTGTTCAGGCCCACGATCACGGCGCGGCGCCTTTCGAGGCACATGCCGAGCAGACGCGCGTCTTGCTCTTGCAAGCCGAGCACCGCGTCGCACATCAAGATCACGACCTGGGCACGCTCGATCGCGCGAATCGCTTGCAGCACGCTGATCAGCTCGACGCCCCGCTCGACGTTGGCCTTCTTGCGAATGCCGGCCGTGTCCACGATCAAGAACGTGCGGCCGTTGGCTTCGATGCGGGCGTCCACCGGGTCGCGCGTCGTACCCGGGCGAGCGTCGACGAGCGCGCGTTCGCTGCCGGTCAGACGGTTGAACATCGAGGACTTGCCGGCGTTGGGGCGGCCGATCAAGGCCAAGCGCGGGATGATCTCGTCCGGCTCTTCCGACTCCGGAGCGCCGCGGGCCGCTTTGGGCAAATGCTTGGCCACCGCTTCTGCCAGATGGGCCGTGCCGCGGCCGTGCAGCGCCGAGACCGCGATGATGTCGGGAACGCCGAGTTCGTACAGCTCGTTCGCGGCCGGGATTTTGCTCGCGGTGTCGACCTTATTGGCCACGTAAATGACCGGCTTCTGCGAGCGTCGCAAGAGCTTCACGGCTTCCCGATCGGGGCCGGTAACGCTCATCGTGCCATCCAGCACGCACACGATCACGTCCGCTTCCTCGATCGCCGCGTTGACGTGACGTGCGATGCCCTGCTGCATCGGGTCGTCACTGGTCGGGTCGAAGCCGCCCGTGTCGACCAACATCACGTTGTGACCGTGGATGTGCGCGGGGGCATAGTGACGATCGCGCGTGACACCCGGCTGATCGTCGACGATAGCCAGCTTCTTGCCGATCAGGCGATTGAACAGCGTGCTCTTGCCGACGTTCGGTCGGCCCACTACGGCGACGATTGCGCTCATTTGGCCCTCGGCGCGGAGCGCTTCTTGTTCTTGGCGCGAGTTGGCTTCTTCGCGGCTGCGACTTTGGCGAGGCCCACCGGCGCGTCATAGCCTAGTTCGGCTAGCTGCCGCGGCATGCTCTTCCATTGCGGTGTGACGCGCACGAACAGCTCGAGGTGCACCTTGTGACCGAGCAGCTCTCGAATGCGTGCCTGCGCGCCGACCCGGATCTGCTTGATCTGGAGCCCTCCGGTGCCGATGATGATCTTGCGCTGCCCGACCTTCTCCACATGGATCGTGGCTTTGATCGAGGAAGCGCTGGCCCCTTCCACGAATTCGTCGATCGACACCGCGACCGCGTGCGGGATTTCGCCGCGCATCGCGAGCAGGACTTGTTCGCGGATGTATTCGCGCACGAAGAAGCTGGTCGGGCGATCCGTGAGCGTGTCTTCGTCGAAGCCGATGCCGCCTTCCGGCAAAGCTTCGGCCAGCGCGGAAAGCACGCGTTCGACGCCGTCGTCGGCCTTGACGCTGATCGGGATCAGCGCGGCAAAGTTGCGCAGCTCCTGGTACGCCACGAGCGCAGGCAAGAGCTTGCTCTTGTCGCGCAAGGCATCCACCTTGTTCACGGCCAGCACGACCACTGCGTCCTTGGGTACGCTCGCAAAAAGCTCATGGTCGAGCTCCTGCACGCTCTTCTCCTTGGCGGCCTTCTTCGGCGGAGTGAGGGCGGAGATGTCGGTCATGAACAGCACGACGTCGGCCGTGCGCGCGGCATCCAGCGCGGAGGCGTTCATGCGCCGCCCCAACTCCGAGCGCGGAGTGTGCACGCCGGGCGTGTCGAGGAACGCCAATTGCACGCCCTCACGGTGCACGACCCCGAGCACGTTATCGCGCGTGGTTTGCGGGAGCGGCGAGACGATAGCGAGCGGCTCACCCAGGACGCGATTCAAGAACGTCGATTTTCCGACGTTCGAGCGCCCCACGATGGCAATGGTTCCAAAACGCATGAGTTGTTCGAGTCCGATGGTGCGCGGGCTAGGCGAGAACCGAAAGTGGTGCCCACAGGGGAGGTAGAGCGGCGCCGCGCCGCGCACACCTTCCACCGTTTCTCCCCGGTTGCAACGACAAGAAACACCGGCTACGACGCGCGCAGGCGGCGATGAGCGAGGAAAACGCGGGCGCTTCCGGAGCAAGCGCGGCCGGCGATCGAGGAATTGACGCAGAATTGCCGGCTGCGGTAGGCGTGCGTGCGAATTCACGCGGGATTTTGGCATGGTTCGCGGTGTTGGTGGCACTGCTGAGCCTGTTTGTGCCGCTTTCTTCGGGCGGGATTTGGGACCCGCCGGAGCGCGAGGTCGCGGAGTTCGCGCGACGCATCGCGCTCAATCTGCTCGGCGGCCAGGCTCTTTCGCTCGAGGGCGCGGACAACCAGGTGCCCACCCGCAGCGAACTCGGCCGGGGAGAGTTGCCCTTCACCTCCATCGCCGCCGGCTTCCGTGTGTTTGGGCTACACGATTGGGCGGGCCGATTGCCGCTGGCGATTTGGGGCCTGGCGGGTCTAGGGGCCACGTATTTGCTCGTGAGTCGGCTCGCCGATCGGCGCAGCGCTTGGTTTTCGGTGTTGGTGCTCGCCACCATGCCGCTCTATTTCCTGCACGCGCGGACGATGCTCGGCGACATCGTGACGATGTCCGCGCTGGCCATGGCGCTGTCGGGGCTGGGCTTGGCCGTCTTCGAGCGCGGACAACCGCTCGGCGGCGCGCGCGGGCTTTGGTTTGGGCTCGGGCTCTTGGGCATGCTCTGCGCGCTGCTCTCGCGCGGCGTGCTGATCGGCGTCGCCGTTCCGGCGTGCAGCGTGGGCGTGGCATGGCTCGTGCTCCGCACCGCGCGCGTCTGTTCAGCCGATCGCTTCGGCGACGCGGTTGGCGCGGTCGCGCTCGGGCTCGGCGGGCTGCTTGGAGTTTGGGCGTGTCGCGCGCTGCTCCAAGCTCCCGAAAATGGCGGCGCGTTTTCACTGTGGCTCGGCAGCACCGTCAATCGACCCCACGTGCTGCCGACCTTCGACAGCGTCTTGCTGCAGCTGGGGCACGCGCTGTTTCCGTGGAGCGCGCTGTTGCCCGTCGCGCTGGGCTCGCTCCTGCGCGCGCCGCCGACGGCCGCCGGGCCCGCGCGCGATCGGGAAGCAGCGCTGCGCCTGCTGTGCCTGACCTTGCCCGTGCTGGCCCTCGCTGCGTACGGCATTGCTGGGCCGGTTCTAGGCCCTATGCCGTTCGGCGCGGTCGCGCCGCTGGCGATCGCGGTTGCGCTCTTCGTGCGCGATTTCGAGCGCGGGCTCTCGGTCTCACGCGCGATGCCGATGGTCGTTTGTGCGTTCGCCATCTTGCTCTTGGTCGATTTCAGGAACTTCCCAGAAAAGGGCCTGAGTGCCTTCTGCGTCAGTGATGCGCATTTTCCGGACAGCTTCCGCGTCGCGGCAGAACGCTGGCTCACGGCAGGCACGTTGATTTTCTGCGGCGCGTTCTTCTACCTGTTGCAAGAGCGCTCGAACCATCGCGATGCTCGCTTTCAGCTGGCCGAGTACCGAGTTTGGCCACGCGTCCTGCGCGAGCTGTGGGCCGGCAATCTGCTGTTCGCGCTGGTCGTGTTCGAGGCCGCGCTGGTCGGGTTGTGCGTGCTCGGCTGGCTGAGCCAGCGCGTACGCACGTTGGATCACCTCGAAATGTTGGGCACGGTGCAGCGCTATTGGGCATCGAGAGCAGCCGTCGGCTTGCCTGTACTGCTCGCCTCGCCGCTGCTTTTGCTGGCCGTTCGCGACGCGTTTCGCACGCTGTTCGATCCCGAACTCGGTAGCCTACTGGGCCCGGGTGCGCTCGGGCGCGGCCTGTCCACGGGACTCTCCCGCGCGCAGGCGGCGCTGCTCGTTTGCGTCGCGTTCGGCCTGTGTCTGAGCCTCGGTTACTACCCGACGCTGGCCGCGCAAATCTCGCCAAAGCAAGTATTCGACGCCTATCGACAACAAGCAAAAGCCGGTGAACCGCTGGGCATGCTGGGTGCAGGGGCCGCAAGTGCGACCTATTACGCGGGGCGCAACGTGCCTGGGTTCGACACCGCTGGGCACGCGTTCGATTGGCTCTCTGCCGGTGAGGAACGGCGTTGGCTCGTGATTCGTGATGCAGATCTCGGCGTGTTGAATGCGCTCTATCGCGCTCACCGAGATCCGCCGCGCAACCTGCCCGTGATCGACAGCAGCTCGAGCGAGATCGTGCTCGTCTCCAATCGGCTGGGCGCGGCCGCGAACCAGAATCGACTCGCTCCCTACGTACTCGAGGATGCTCCGTCCCCCACGCATGCGCTCAGCGCAAACTTGGGCGACAAGCTCGATGTGCTCGGCTGGGACACACTCGACCTCGATGGGCATCCGGTCGACGCAGTCGAAGCGGGCCGCCACTACGTATTCGTGATCTACTTTCGGGTCGTCCAGCCGATCAGTGGCTCGTGGGAGACCTTCATTCACGTCGACGGGTTCCAACGACGCTTCAACGGAGATCACCCGACATTGGCCGGGAAATATCCGTTCAACCTCTGGCACGCGGGCGATTTCATCGCCGATCGGAGTGAGTTCACGCTGGAGCCCAATTTCGGTGCCGGCAGGTATCGGGTGTACTTTGGCCTATACAGCGGAAACCGGCGGCTCGAAGTCCGGCGCGGCCAAGCTGTGGAAAATCGCCTCGAGGCCGGCTTTCTCGATGTGCGCTAATCGCGCCATGCATTGCTCCGTGACACCTGCTCACAATGGGGTTAAGCGAAAGCCGTGAACGACGAGCACGAGAAGCCGTCAGATCCTCCCGTTTCGGAGCTACCTCCCGTTTCGGAGCGCAGGATCTACGAGCGCATCGATGTCGAGTGGTCGGTCGACTGCGAGACCGAGGAAACCTTCCTGTACGCGAGCATCACGAATATCTCGGAGATGGGGATCTTCGTGGCCACGCACGAGCCATTGGAAGTCGGCACGCGGCTCACGTTGCGCTTCGCGATGCCGGGCGAAGAGTCGCCCTTCATCTTGCTCGGGCAGGTCCAGTGGGTGAATCCGATCCGCATGTTGTCGGATAACCCGAACCCGGGCATGGGCATTCGCTTCGTCGATCTCTCGAGCGAAAATCGCGAGCGCATCATCAACTCCGTGCGCACCATCGCGTACGTGCGCGACAACACGAACTGAGCTCGTCGCCGCGCGCGTGCGGTTTTCGCGCGCTTTTTCGGTAAGCGCGAACGCGCTTACGCGGTAACGGCGCTGGATTTCGCGGGAAAACTGCGAAAACTCGACGAAAAACCGGCCCGCAATGACGAAACCGTGACCCCGACCCGGGGCTCGGCTGCTACAGTGCCGCACCGATGCGCCCCCGTATTGCTGCCGACTACCGCACCCTGCTCTGGGTGATGATTGCTCCCGCGCTGGTCGCGGTGCAATTCGCCCGTCCGGATTTGGTCAAATACCTGTGGTGGGTGAGCGCGTACTTCGCGCTGGCCTGCGGCGTGATTGCGCACAACCACAATCACTGCCCCACCTTCAAGGGCAAGCTGCAGAACCAGATCTTCGGCAACTGGATCTCGATTTTCTACGGCTACCCGACGTTCGCGTGGATCCCCACGCACAACCTGAACCATCACAAGTACGTGAATCGGGCAGGGGACGCGACCATCACCTGGCGCTACACGAATCGCCACAACCTGCTGGTCGCGGTGACCTACTTCTTCGTCTCCAGCTACTGGCAGAGCGATCCGATCAAGTTCTTCATTCGCAAGGCGAAGAAGGAGAACCCGTCCCTGTACCGGCGCATCCTGCTCCAATATACGATCTGGGGCGGCGCGCACTTGCTCCTCTTGGCGCTGTCGATCGCCCTGCACGGGCTCAAGACCGGCCTGTACGTGTACGTATTGACCCTGCTCGTCCCCGCGTTCTTCGCGCTGTGGACGATCATGCTCTTCAACTACGATCAACACGTGCACACCGACCCCTGGTCGAAGCACAACCACTCCCGCAGCTGGGACGGAAAGCTGCTGAATTTCCTGCTCTTCAACAACGGTTACCACAGCGCCCATCACGAAAACCCGGGCGTGCACTGGAGCAAGCTGGCCGAAACTCACGCTGCGCTCGCTCCCATGATCGACCCCGCGCTGATCGAGCGCAGCCTGTTCTGGTACTGGACCCGCGAGTACTTCGTGGCTCCCTTCATTCCCAGCATGGGTTCCAAGCAGATCGGCCGCGCGCCATTCGACGCGCCCGATGGCGGCCCAGTGAACGTGACTTCGGCAGATGTAGACGTGGGTGAAGCGGGCACGAACGCGCAAATGGTCGGGTCGTGATCACGTCCACGTGAACGTGAGCGAAGTTTCTTCGCTCTGAACGCTCATGCAGATGAAAAAAAAGGAGTTCGAATTCGAACTCCTTTTTTTCATTTGCGCGACCCAACGCAGCGCATCTCTGCACGCTCCCGGTGGGGATCCGTTCGGGTCGCGCCGAGACCTGCTCGTATTCCCTGCGCTGTGAAGCGCCGAGCCTACTTGCTGGCCGCGGGTTTTGCGGGGGCGCTGGCGGCGGGCGCTTTGCCCTTGGCGGCGGCCGAGGCGGCGGGGGCGGCGGCGGCGGTCGCGGCGGCTTTGCGCGCGGCGAGTTCCTGATCGGCGACTCGTTGGTCGAGTTCGGCGATCGCTTCTTTGGCGCGGGTCTTGTAGCTCGGGTCTGCCGATAGCTGCTCGTAGTTCGCGCGTGCGCGCGCTAGCTCGCCGAGTGAGCGGTAGCAGTCGGCGGCTTGCCACGCTGCGTCGCTACCGACCGAGCCGGGGTAGCGCGTGTGCACTTCTTCGAAGCGCGGGGCAGCGGTCGGACAACCGGACACGCGGCGCAAAGCTTGGGCGCCATACAACGCGGCGTTCGCGGCGTGCGGGCCGCCGAGGCTGGCAATTTCGTCGAAGTGGCGTTGAGCTTCGCTGTAGCGACCGTCGCGATAGGCGGCCATGGCGGCGTCGTAACTGGCGTCGCTATCCACGCTCGCGCTGCCGCTGCCTTCGAGATCTTTGTCGTCGTCGCTCGCGCCGAGTGCTGCTCCGCCGCGCGCTGCCTCCGCGCGCGGCGCGGCCGCGTATCGTTCGGCTGCGACGGGCGCTGGCGCGGCCGCGGGAGCGGCTTCGGATTTCGACTCGGTCGCGCGATCACGACGCGCAGCGCCATCTTCGACGCGAGCGGTCGGCGCGGAATGCGTCGCCGCGCGCGCAGGCTCCGGCGCATCGGCCTTCTTCGGTATGATGGTCACCGAATCGTTGTCGCTCTCCGGTACCCCGCGCTCGGTGACCAGCACGTGTTCGCGGTCGCCGGGCTGCGCACGCAAGAAGAACAGACTCGAGCCGATCATCAACATCAAGAGCGCGGCCATCGACACCTGAGGGCGCATGGCGTAGCTCGCGAGCAGTGATAGCCCGCGCCCGAGGCGCTTGCCGATCGGGAGCAGCTGAGCGGCTTGTTCCTCGGCTTGCAGAATGCGCAGCTCGAGGCCGTCGGGCGGTTCGACCAAGGGCAACGCGCCGACTTCGCGCGTCGCGCGCAGACCCGCACCGATGCCCTTGCAGCGCGCGCAGTGCTCCATGTGCCGCTTGGCCGCGGCGGTCGTCAGCTCATCCAGCTCGTCGTAGAGCAGGTCGAGCACGATTCGGTCGAACTTCTCGCAATCCACGGTAAATCACTAAGAAACGCCTAGCGCAACGCGCGGGCGTACTCCTCGAAATCGCTCAGTGCTTCCTTCAGTCGATCGAGCGCGTAACGCATCCGACTCTTGACGGTGTTCTCGCCCACGCCGGTGATCTCGGCGATGTCTCGAAACGGCAAGTTGGCGACTTCGCGCAGCAAGAACACCTCGCGCTGATCGTCTGGCAACGAGTCGACGGCCTTCACGATCGAAGAGCGCACTTCGGCCGACAGCGCGCCACGCTCGGCGCTCGCTTGCGGATTGGGATCGGAGATCGTGTCGCCGAGGAGCTGAGCGTCGCTCTGGTCGCTTTGCGGCTGATCCAATGACGCGTGGCGGCGATGCGAGAGCTTGCGCAGCTGGTCGATGCACAGGTTTCGGGCGATGGTGTAGAGCCAGGTCAAGAAGCGCGCTTCGTGTTTGAAGTCGGCGGCGTTTTGTACCAAGCGCATGAAGACGTCCTGGGTCACATCCTCTGCGACCGAAGGCACGCGAAGTTGCCGCAAGACGAAGTTGTAAATCGATCGGTTGTGACGACGCACGAGTTCCACGAACGCTTTGCGCTCGCCTCTCTGGTAGCGCACCATGAGCATCTCGTCCGTTGCATCGCCCTGCACGGCCGCCATTCGGGAATTCACTCTCGCCGGCAGGCGGCAGGGCGCTCGTTGCTTGGGATGAGACCTCCGTCTGAGGTCAGGGCCGTTGCCCGATTAATACGTCCCATGGCGGCGTTCGATCTGCGGTCCGATCCGGTCATCCACCGTAGCTCTCGGCCCGTGTTTCCCGCAAGACACAGCAGTTTCCAAGCGATTCGCCGCGGCTCGCACCCGGCCGGCAGGGCGTTCGCGAACGGCGGGCCGGCGGGTGCGCTGCTCCCAGCGGTGGGGGAGTGTGTGACCTATTTGTAGACCCCGTCGAGCTGCGGGGGGAAAAGCCCCCGGCTCGCGCAACCTCGCGAAGAAGTGTGAAAATCCGACTTGGCGGGAAGGCTCGCGCAGAGGAAGATGCCGAGCGGAGCTTGGGGCTCCATTCGACGCTCGAGTCTTGGTGCCGGGGACTGTAGCCGCCCGGTGTCGATTCTCCTCTCCAAAGATTGAGGGTAGTGATGCGCCTTAGCAAAGCCTTTTGGTTGTCCGCAGTCGCGGGAATTATTTCGTTAGCGTCCGCTGTCCACGCGCAGACGCCGGCGAGCAGCGCCAAGGCTGCCCCTGCAGCGGCGGCACCCGTCGCTAGCGCCAAGCCAGCGGTAGCGGCGGCGCCGAGTGCGAGCGCCGCGGCGCCCACCTCCGCTGCGCCTGTGCCGACACCGGCGACGGCGGCGCCTGCGCCGGCGACGCCCAGTGCGTCGCCAACGCCGACCCCTGCACCCGCCGCGTCGCCAACCAGCGCCGCCGCGCCGCTCGACGGTTCGACGTACGTGGTTCGCCTGCGCGATCTCGAGCAGCACATCGACGAGCTCAAGGAGCAGATTCGGCGTAGCCACACTCGGCTCAGCCTATTGAGCGACACCATCCTCTCCGGTGGCGCCGGCGGCGCGCGTGCCGAAATCACTTTTCGCAACGACCTGAGCAGCGCGTTTCGGCTGACCGGCGCGCTGTTCGTGCTGGACGGCGCGGTTCAGTACAACAAGCAGGACGAGGCCGACGACAGCCCGCTCGCCAACCAGAAAGACATCCCGATTTTCATCGGCTCGATCCCGCCAGGCGATCACACCGTGCAAATCGTGCTCCAGCTTCGCGGCAATGGCTACGGCGTCTTCTCCTACCTCAAGGGTTACAAGTTCAAGGTGCCGTCCAGTCACTCCTTCACCATCACGGAGGGTAAGACGCTCAAGCTGGACGTAATCGCGTGGGAGAAGGGTGACGTGACGACCGATCTCACCGACCGTCCGGCGATTCGCTTCACCGAGAACGTGCGTTCCGGCACGGCCACCACGGAGGGGGCGACGCCCGCAGCGGCTCCCGGAGCTCCGGCTTCGGCCAATGTCGGCGTTTCGGTGGGCGCGGGAGGCAAGTGATGCGCAAGCGACCGCTCAGGAGCGGTGAACTCGCCGCGGTCGGCTTGGCTTTGTTCTTTGCGCGCCCGACCCTCGCGCTCAGCACGTCGGAGGCCCAGGGCCGAGCCACCACCGCGATTCAGGGAGTCGAAGCCGACATAGGCAGGCCGCCGCCGCAGTCCAAGTTTCGCGAGCCACCGGCCACCCCAGCCGTGCGCCTCGCGAACGCGGACATGTTGCTGCACGCCAAGAACTATGACGCTGCGATCGAGATCCTGAGCAAGGTGCTCGAGCTCAACCGTCAGGGCAAGGCTTCGGAGGCGGACTACGCGGATGCCTCGTTTCTGATCGGCGAGGCCTATTTTCAATCGCGTCAGTACCTGTCTGCTCGGCGTCACTACCGTGAAGTGCTGGAACGTATGGCGCGGCCCGCCTATTCGGAGTTCCTGGGGCGCTCGCTCAGCCGGCTGGTCGACATCGCGCTGCGCACCGATGATCTGGAGAGCCTGGACTTCGTGTTCGCTCGGCTCGATAGCGTGCCTCAAACCGACAAATCCGGCTCTTTGGCGTATGCGCGCGCCAAGGCCCTGTACGCGCGCAAAGACTACGGCGCAGCCAAGTCAGCCGTGAACTCGGTGCCCGTGGGCTCGGACTACACGCTGCAAGCCCAGTACCTGCTGGGTGTGGTGCTGATGAAAGAGACGTTGGCTGCGGCCCCTGCTCCGGCCGCACCCGCAGGTGCCGCGCCCGGCGCTGCCAAGCCAGCGGTTGCCCCGGACACCCGCTTCACCCAAGCCATCGAGCAGTTTCGAAAAGTCACGCGCATGCCGGCCACCACCAGCGCTACCAAGCACGTGGTCGATCTGGCTTGGATGGCGATCGGGCGCTTGTTCCACGAGACCGACGACTACGTCGAAGCAGCCGAAGCCTACAGTCACGTGGATCGAGGTTCGCCCGAGTTCTCCACGATGCTCTACGAGCTCGCCTGGGTTTACGTACGCCTGGGCGATTTCGAGCGCGCACAGCGCGCATTGGAAGTGCTCACCATCACCGATCCCAACAATTTGGAGCTCGCGGACGGCTCGTTACTGCGCGCCGATTTGATGCTGCGCGCGGGTGAGTTTCAGAACGCGCTCGGGCTGTACAAAGACGTGTCCGGACATTTCGACCCGATCCGCCAACAGCTGGATACTTTTCTGAAATCGACCAACGACCCTGCCGTCTACTACGACAAGCTGACCGCGGATGATTTCGGTGCCGCGTCGGACGACAAGCTGCCCAAAGTGGTCTTGGATTGGGCTCGCGATCAAGCCGAAGACCAACACGTATTCGGCGTGATCGACGACGTTTCGCGGTCGCGCGCGCTGATCAAGAATTCGCGCAAGCTGGCCTCCAAGCTGAGCGCGGTGTTGGCCGTCTCCTCACGTGTGAAGGCCTTTCCGGAGATCCAAGTGCAACTGCAGCAGGTGCTCAGCCTGTCGAACAAGCTGGCGCGTGCGCGCGGTACCCTGGCCGAGGGCATCGACGACGTGGCGAACAGCAGCGTCAGCGGTGAGCTTGCCACGATTCGCACCGAGCGACGCACGTTGATGAAACGGCTCGGCTGGATGCCGGTGAGCGAGGGTGAATTCATCCGTCGTGACGAGTCCGGGGACACGCAATGGTCCAAGGCTTCGCAAGCTCTGCAAGAGCTGACCGTCGAGGCCGACAAGCTGAACGCGATCGTGAACGGCCTGCATCGGGTGATGAACGAAGCCGACAAGCACGGCGTCACCTCCGACCCGCAAAGCCGCGCGCGCTTCCAGCTGGAAATCGAGGCCAACGAGCGAGATCTGGTCACCTACCACAAGAAGATCGAAGAATTTCGCAGCGCTATCGAGGTGGGCAAGGCGCAGATCGGCTTCGGTGATCAGCGTTACATCGACGACCAAGACGTGCGCAAACGCTTCCGAGAGTTGCTCGCTCGCGAGGTGGCGTTGCTCGCCGCCGGGCAGGATTCTTCGGATGCGGCATCGTACGCAAAGTCGATCCAGCCGCTGCTGGCGCGGGCCGACAACGACGACGCGGCCCTGGACGTGCAACGAGCGAAATACGAGCAGCAGGCGATCGAGCTGGCGAATGGCCTGCGCGACAAGATATCCCAGGAGATCGCGCTGATCGAAGGCTACGCGCAGAACCTGGATGGCCTCGACCAGCAGGCGCGCCTCTTGGTCGGTGAGATAGCGATGAAGAATTTCAGCCTGGTGCGCGACCGCTTGAAGAGCATCGTGCTGCGCGCCGACGTAGGTATCGTTCAGGAAGCGTGGGAAGTTCGCGAAGAGCAGGCGCTGCGTGTGCGCAACCTGCAACGTGAACGCGCGCGCGAAGAGCAGACTTTGAACGACGAGCTGCGCGAAGTGCTCGACGATGCGGAGGATCAGCAATGAATCGCAGTCTCAGCTCCGGGCTCTTGACTGCCGCTGCGCTCATCGCCGCGTCGCTCACCTCGTCCGAAATGGCGCTCAGTCAGACGTCGGCGCCCGCCGCCAGCGCCGCGAAGCCTGCTGCGAGCGCCGCCGCGCCCGCCGCCAGTGCCAGCGCGGCGCCCGCTGCGAGCGCCAGCGCGGCACCGGTCGGTGCCAGCTCCGCTCCAACGGCGGGCCCTTCTTCCGTCGTCGGCACTGGCACGCCCAAGCTGCGCAAGCAAGCGCCGCCACCCCCGGCGCCAACGCCCGCACAGTTGAAGGCCTTCGGCATCTTGCAGCAGGAAGCACGCGACTACGAGGCGGGCTCCAAGGACTTTCGTCGCAACCTGACGATGATCGTGCGCCATCACTACGAACAGCGTCGGCAGCGCGTTCTGACGGCGCTCGACCGCGAGATCACCGAAGAAAAACACGGTCTGGACGACGCACGCCAAGAGGCGATCGCGCGCTTGGAGCGCTTCGTCGAACGCTACAGCGGTGAGAATGCGGATCCGCGCTCGACGCCGGACGCGATGTTCCGCCTGGGCGCGCTGTACGAAGAGCGAGCCCGCTCCAACAACGACGCGGACCTGACCACCGCGCTCGAGCCGGCGCTCGCGATGTACCGTCGGCTGATCAAGGAGTTCCCGCGCTACGAAGAGATCGCTGCGGTCCACTACTACTTGGGTCACGGCTACACCGACGCCGGACGGATCGAAGAAGGGCAACAAGCGTGGCGCTCGCTCGTTTGCTCCAACCGTTATACCGTCAAGGACGATCCGAAAGACGCCGGGAAGATCGCGCTCGACCCGCTGCCGCAGGACCACGACGACAAGTTTTGGCAGGAATGGTACAACAAGAACCCAGTCCCGCTCGATCAGGCTGGCCGCGGTAAGGGCAAAACGGCGGCCAAGCCGGCCACCACGAAGGCCGTCGCCGACGCCGAAGAGCGCGTGTTCACCGATCCATACGACGGTTGCAAGCCGCTGCCGCAAAAGGTCGAGGTTACCGACGACCCCCGCTATCTAGCGGAAATTTGGTGGCAGCTCGGCAACTTTCACTTCGATCAGATCGATCCGCACGGTGGTCCTTACAACTTGAATCGCGCGGTCAGTGCCTACGACCACTCGATGGAGTTCAAGAAGCCGCCGATCTTCGGCGTCGCGATGTACAAGCAAGCTTGGACTTACTACAAGCAGCAGCGCTACAAGACCGCGGTCGAATGGTTCGTCAAACTGCTCCACTACGCGGACGAGCAAGAGGCGAAGACCGGTGATCCGGGCGCGGATTTCCGCTCCGAGGCATACACCTATATTGCCGGTTCGCTGACCTACGTGGACTTCGACGGCCCGCCCCCCGAGCTGCCGTACATTCCGCGCAACGATGTGCTCGATACGGAGACCGATCCGGTCGCCGCCGAGAACAAGATGGCGATCGCGATCCAGCGCGTTCAAGATCCCGCGCTCGTCCCCCAAGATCAAAAGTGGACGGTCGAGATCTACAAAGCGCTGGCCCAGGAATACATCGAGATCACGCAGAACCGGAACGCGGTCGCGATGCTGGAGCTGACGCTGCGCCGGTTCCCGATGAACCGCGACGCACCGGTGATGCAGAACAAGGTCGCCGAGCTCTACGATCAACTCTCGCGCTTGGCGCCGGACGGTTCCGCCGCGCGCGCCGAATACGCCGGCAAGGCGCTCGAGGCGCGCACGAAGCTGGCTGCCTACGTCGGAACTACGCCTTGGGTCGACGCCAATAAAGACGACCCGGAGGCGCTCCAGACCGCCGAGCAGCTCGTGAAGGGTGGCTTGAAGCGGGCCGCCGCCGATCACACGAATTTCGCGCGTGGCTACTACGAGAAAGCGTTGGAGCTGAACGACGCCGGCGAGCAGCACGCGCTGCTCGAAAAATCGATCGCCGAGTATCGCCTGGCCGAAACCGGCTGGAACGCATACCTGGAGCAAGACCCGACCGCGATGGACGCCTACGAGAGCCGCTACTGGCTCGCGGACGCGCGCTACTGGGTGGTCGTGCTGCAGATCGCGATCGGTAAGTCGCCCACCCCCGAAGAGATCAAGACGGCGCACGACAGCGCCGTCGCCGTGCGTGATTCGAACGAAGACGACAAGTACCTGCAGCCGGCCGCCTATGACGTGGTGACGCTGGCCGAGAAGGTACTCGAAGACGAGTATCGCAAGTTCGACGACAGCAAGGGCGCGCAGGGCTTCGAGAAGCGCACCGAAATTCACTTCGACGGGGAAGGGGACTCACGCAAAGTCGTGAAAGATCCGATGCCGCCCCAAGTGTTGGATGCGGTGAAGGCGCGCGACGAATACAACGATCGCATCGCACTCGACCGAGATCCGCAAAAGAACGGCCTTTTGTACTCGTTCCAGTCTGCGGATTTGTTCTTCGTCTACGGTAACTTCGACGACGCACGCAAGCGCTTCCGACCGCTCTACGACCAATACTGCGGGGTCAACGAGTGGGGCTACAAGTCCTGGGAGAAGTTGATCAGCATGAGCAACTTCGAGGGCAACGCGGACGAGAGCCGCAAGCTCGCGGAGGGCAAGAGCTGCGCTTTCAACGCGGAGACGCAGAAGGCCGAAGACAGCATTCGGAAGCCCGTGAAGCAAGGCGTGGCCTATTTGGATGCACGCAAACTGTACGAAGAAGCGCAGAAAATGCCGGACGGCCCGGAGCGCGCGAAGAAGTGGCGTGAAGCGGCGGCTGCCTACAAGGTCGCCCTCGATGCGGCTCCGGACCGCGACGAAGCGCCGGAAGCCGCCATGAACGGCGCTTTCGCGTACAAGCAAGTCGGCGAGTACGACAAAGCGATCAGCATGTACGAGCTGTTCATCTCTCGCTACGGCAACGAGCAGACGCTGAACAAGCTGCAAAACGGCGACGCGAAAGCCAAGCCGCCCACCGCAGCCCAGCCCAAGAAGTACGAAGAGCGCGTCAAATACCTGCAAGGCGCGTACGACGCCTTGGCCGGCGCCTATGTGCTGTTCTTCAACTACCCGCGCGCCGCGGAGACCTACGACAAGATCAGCAACAACACCCACTTTGCGCAGGCTGATCGGCGCAATGCAGCGCGCCAGGCATTGTCCTTGTACGCGAGCTTGGGCGATCGCGGCGGCATGACTCGCGCCCGCGAGCGCTTCCAGGCGCTCGGTGCTTCGCCCAAGGAAATCGCCGAGGCGGACTTCATCGTCGCCAGCGCAGAGCTGAAGCGTTGGGATCAGTACAGCGCGGACGAAGGCGCGAACGCCAACGCACGTCGCGGGGCTCAGCGCGCGATGGATGACTACTACGCCGCAAACAAGGGCAAAGACGCGGCGGCGCAGTACGTGGTGCAAGCGGCATACTTCAGCGCCAAGACGCGCAAAGCAGTCGCCTCCGGTGAGACCAACAAGTGGTGGGACAATACGATCGCCGCGTTCGATAAGTGGAAGCGCCTGGCTCCCACGGAGGGCGGCAAGAACAGCGCGCTCGGTTCACGCGAGGCGGGCATGGCCGCCGAGGCCGAGTTCACCCAGATCGATCAAGATCTGGCGCGCACGTTCGACTACGAGGCCGGCTTCCATCACTACAAGGGCACGTCCGTCGAGGTCGTGGCCGAGTACCAGAAGGACGCGGGCGACGCCAAGAAGCGCTACGACAAGCTGCAGCACGTGGTCGATACCTACGTGTCACCGGAATGGACTACGGCTGCCATTGCGCGTCAGGGCTCACTTTACGACTCGCTCCGCACCGGCCTGTACAACACGCGCGCTCCGCAGCTGAAGATCTTCGACGCCAAGACCGAGGCGATCTTGAAGAAGGCAGAAAATAGCGACAATCCGGATCTGCAAGAGAAGGCGGATGCCCTCCGGGTCAAAGTTCAGAATGCGTGGCGCGATCGCCGCGACCAAGAGCTCAACAGCGCGGATCAGGTGATGGTCGATCGCTACGGCAACGCGGTCGTGTTGGCCAAGCGCTACAGCGTTTCGAACCCGGAAGTGACGCGCGCCATTCGTCGCTTGGCGTTCTTCACCGACGTGATCGGCGAGGCCAAGATGCAGCAGTACACGAGCACCATCAAAGACCTGAACTATTCGGCCGGGATGTTCCCGCGTATGCGCCCGGGCCAAGCTTCGGCGGCGCCTCCGCAAGGCTTGCCCGCGCCACTACCGGCATTCGTGCAATGAGGATGATGGTCAAGACCATGACGCGCTTCACGCTCACGCATCGCTCTCGTCGCTCCGTTTCGGCTCTCGCGCTGGCGGCAAGCCTTTTGAGCGTGGCTTGCGGCGGGGGCGCGGCGACCAGCAAAGGCGCGGCCGTCCCCGGTCAAGAAGGCACGCCCGCGCCCGTGCCCAGCGCCGGCGAGACACCCCCCGGTGGGCAGTTCGGCATCGGTGACGCGCCGACCAATGGCGAGGCCAGCAACCGTCCGAAAATGAACGCCGCAGCGCAGGCGGCATACAGCGCCGGCATGGATGCCTTCAAGAAGGGTGACCTTGCTGGCGCGAAGAACCAATTCACACAAGCGACGCAAGCCGACCCCAAGGCGTATCAAGCGTTCTACTCGTTGGGCGTGGTACGCGAACGTGCCGGCGAGACTTCCGGGGCGCTCACCGCCTATCGCCAAGCCACCACGATCGTTGCCGATTACGAGCCCGCGATCGCTGCCTACGCCGTGCTCTTGGCGCGCACCGGCAAGCCCGATGACGCCACTGATTTCCTGAATCAGCGCCAAGCCCAAATGCCGAAGAGCGCGGCGGTCTCGGCCGCTTTGGCCGAGGTCAAGTCGATTCAGGGCAACTCCGGGGAAGCTCAGCGCTTGGCTCAGGAAGCGCTCAAGCTGAACCCTGATTACCGGCCGGCGATGGTGACGCTCGCTCGCGATCACTACCGCTCGCGGCGTTTGGATTTGGCGCTGTACGCGCTGAAGGGCATCCTCGACGGGTACGGTGAAGAGAATCCGCCGCGCGACAAGAACAACGCCGAGGCACGGCTGATCCGCGGCTTGATTTACAAGGAGCAGGGCCTGCGCGGTCCGGCGATCCAAGAGCTGCAAAAGGCGCTCGAGCTCAGGCCAGATTTGGTCGAGGCGCGCGTGCAGTTGTCGTCTTATTATTTGGAGTCGGGTAACGCCGCGGACGCGCAACAACTGCTCGAACCCGCCCTGAAGTACGACGCGGACAATGTGGTCGCGCACCTCAACTTGGGTGATGCGTACCGTCTGCTGGGGCGCCCCGCGGACGCGAAGCGAGAACTCGAATGGGTGAAGAAGCGCGATCCGAGCGTTTCGCAGGTGCACTACAACCTCGGCCTTCTGTACTTGTTCACCGAGAATTTCCCGGGTGTTTCTGCCGGGCAGGCCGCTGACATCGCGATCGACGAGCTGAACCAGTACAAGAAGATGAAACCGCGCGTGGCCGGTGGCACCCCAGACGACACCGATGAATTGATCACGCGCGCCAAAACCAAGAAGGCCTTGCTCGATGCCAAGGCCGCGGAAGCCGCGGATGCAGCTGCTGCCCCGCCCGCAGCTGCACCTGCGGCGGCTACGCCTGCGCCCGCTACGCCTGCGCCCGCTGCGCCTGCGTCGGCAGGGGCCGCTAAGGCGCCGGCAACGCCTCCTGCGGCCACGTTTGCGCCTGCTACCGGAGCCAACAAATGAAAAACGTTCTCAAGGTCGCAGCGCGTTTCGGCCTTCTCTTGGCGGTGCTGTTCTCGTCGGCAAGCGCCTTCGCGCAAAAGAAGGGGCGTGTCGTGACGATCAGTGAGGTCACGATCGTCGGGCGCGTGCAAAAGCCGATCGCCGCCGTCGATGTGAGCCGCATTCAACCGAAGCTGACGCTCGCCGAGCTGCGTCAGCCGTTTTTGGATCGCATCGAAAAGGCGATCTACAACGATCCATTCTGAGCTTGAGCTGGGAGCTCTTCTTCGCCTGGGTGGTGGCGGCATTTTGTTCGCTGCTCGCCGTGAGGTTGCTGCGCGTTGTCGGGCGAGCGAGTGCGCCCGAGCCCGCTGCCCTGCTTAGCGAACTGCTTGCCGAAGTCGGCGCAGACGCGCCCGACTCGGAGCTCGTTCGGCGGGCCGCGATCGCAGAATTGAATCGACGGCTGTCCGACGTCTCGTTCGAACTCGGCTCGTTGCCGGCGCGCTTCACGGCACTGACGCGAATCTGCTTGGCGAGCGGTACGGCCTTGTCGCTCTTTGGCTACATTGGCGCCAATCCGAGCACCCGCTCACCGCTCCAGCGCGTGGTCGAACTCGTCGCCTGTGCGGCGAGCGGGGTCGTGGGCGCCGCCTGCGTGTTCGCCATCGGCCGCGCGGCCAAGCAGCGCAGCGCGGCGATTCGGGAGGAATGGGACCGTTCGTCGCGTGAGACAGGAAAGCAGCTCGGGACCTCTCTCGAGGCGCGCGCGAGCTAGCTGCGAAAGGCCTGGCCGAAGATTCCGTCAGAACCGACTTTCGCGAGTAGACCGATGCGGGCTACTCTTTCGTAGATCGTGGGAACGACTCTCGCTTGCCAGTGTCCGAATCCAAAGCGGACCAACCGGTAAGTTCTGCCGTGACGTAAAGAGGAAGCTTCAATGACCCAAGGGTTCCAGCAGCAGCCAGGTGCAGGCACTTCGCAACGCCCCGGACAGATGACCGCCGTGATGCGGGCCGTCGCCGCAACCGGTCCGAAGGTGCTGCGCATCGGCGTGGTGCAGGCAGGTCGTGTCTCGGAAGAGCGCATCATCAAGCAGCGCACGCACGTCACGGTCGGTCCGAGCGAAAAGAACATGTTCGTGATCGCGACCTCCAGCGTGCCCGCGACCTTTCGCGTGTTCGAGCTGGTGGGCAACGACTACCACCTGAACTTCCTCGACGGCATGACCGGGCGCATCGCGCTGCCTACGGGTATTTCGGATCTCTCGGTGCTCAAGGGCCAGGCGCGGCGCACTTCGCAAGGTGCGTATCAGATCCGGCTTACCGAGGATTCACGCGGCAAGGTCGTGATCGGCGACACCACGTTCTTGTTTCAGTTCGTGGCGCCTCCGCCCGTGCAACCGAAGCCGCAGCTGCCGGTGGCCGTCTTGCGCGGCGCGAGCGCGATCGATTGGAACACGACCATCATCGCTGCCGTGTCGTTCCTCTTTCATTTTCTATTGCTCGGTTCGATCTACTCGGACTGGCTCGATCCCGTCGTCGATGACGAGTTGAGCGTCGCCGGCGTGATCGACTCACTGAAGAGCTTGCCGCCGCCGCCCCCCGTCGAGGACAAGCCGGAAGAGAAACCAGACGAAACCGCGAAGCCCGAGAAGGCCGCGGAAAAGCCCACGGCGGCGGCGCCGGCCGCTGCTGGCCCGAAGGCGCCCGCGGGTCAGATGAGTGAGAAGCAGACCGCCGCGCTGCACAACGAGCTCGATCAGCTCGAGATGCAGACGCTCGGCGCGTTGGCCAGCACTGCACCGGCCACTGCCGGCGTGTTGAAGGGCAGCGAAGTCGCGACCAACGCACTGGATCAGGCCGCCGCCAGCAGCGCTGGTGTCGGTGCCGGCACGGGTGATTTGAAACTGGGTTCAGCCGGCGGTGCTATTCGCCCCGGTATGGGTGGTACCCTGGCTGGAATCGGTTCCAGCGGCCGCACCACAGGGACCGAGGGAACGGGCGCTGGCGTCAAGGTCGCAGGTCCAAAGGGCAATGCGAACGTTGGCGGCGCGAACGTCAGCGGCGGCACGGTTGGCAACGCTTCGCGCGTGGTGGCCGGCATGCGCGCTGGTTTCCGCTCCTGTTATCAGCGCGGTTTGGCTGAAAATCCGGACGCTGCCGGAAACATCACGCTGACGATTCGCGTGGGTGCAGGCGGGGAAGTCACTGGCGTCAGTGGGTCGTCCGGAACTTTGCCCGCGTCCGTCGTCGCTTGCGTCAAGGCTCGCGCCCAAGCCGCGCAGTTCGATGCTCCCGAAGGCGGTAGCGCGGTGATCTCCGTGCCCGTCACTTTCGTCAAGCAATAGTCGGCAATGCACGGCGTTCACTGAACGTCGCAGTGAATCGAAGCATCTGACGCCTAGACAAACTCCCCTCATCCGAGGGGAGTGGCGTTTTTGCTCCGGCCGAATGGCTGAAGCCCTGGAAATCGAAGCTCTTTTTGTCAGACGCACTGCGTTGACACAGAAATTGTAGGTTCATATACTGAACGCGGACTCGCTGCAGAGTCCCTTCGAGGGAGGCTTGGTTTACAAAATGCGAGCGACAACAAAAGCATGGGCTCTTTCGACAGCTGGTGCAGTGCTGTGTTGCTTCGGCGTAGCGTTCGCGCAAAACGGTGAAGCACCGGCGAGCGCGGTCGGCGTTGATTCGCAGCAAGACGTGAACCTCACTCCCGCGCAAATGTTGCAGCGGGCGCGCTCTTTCAAGCCGACGATGGATAGCGACGCGGCAGCCGTTCAGCGGCAAGCAAGCGACGCGAAGTCGAAGCACGACGTCGTGAAGACACTCTGCCTGAGCGACAAGCTCAGCCAGATCCACGTTGCCGTGAGCACTGCAGCAGGTCGCATCGAGACCTTGGAAGCAGCCGTCAATCACAACGAGGCCGATCGCGCGAAGCACGAGTTCACGATTGTTCAGGTCTTGAAAGATCGTTCCTCGGCTTTGGTTTCGGAAGCCAATCAATGCATCGGCGAAGAGACGGGCTTCATCGGCGAGACAACGGTGACCGTGAGTATCGACCCGTCGATACCCGATACCGACCCGTCGAATTTCCCTGCTGACCCCCTCGTGTCGCAGCCCCCCACGCTCAGCAGCCCGACCAAGTAACGCGCCGACCGGCTCTCTCCCCGCTCCCTCATCCCCCCGAAGAACCCGATCGGTCCCATGAAGTTCTGCCTTACGCTTGCGGCGACAGTGCTCCTCGGCGCTATTTCGCTCGAGGCCCACGCTCAGGCCCAGCAACCATGGCTTGCAGATCGCAAGTATGGTGAAGGTATCGGCGTTCGCGTGGGTAACCTGGAATTGCACCCAGGGATCTCGGGCGAAGTTGGCTACGACTCCAACTATTTCCTGCGCTCAAAAGAAGAAGCGCCGCTCTCCGCGTATCGCTTGCGCGTTACGCCGTCGATCACGCTTTCGACACTCGGTAAGCAGCGAACGCCGGTGCAACCGAGCGTCACGTTCCGCGGGGGCGCGTACCTCTCGTACAACGAGCTCATCGCGACCGATTCCAAATATTCGAGTGCGTTTGCTGATCAGCGCCACTTGGACATCGGCTCGGATCTTCTGTTTCAGTTTTTCCCGACCGGTCGTGTCGGGGCGGACACCTATCTGAATTTCGTTCGCCAAGGCCAGCCTTCGAACGATCCCAACACGCAGAACGCGTTCGATCGCGACAGCTTGCGCGCTGGTGCTGGTGCCACTTGGCGACCCGGCGGTGGCCTATTCGATTGGCGCCTGGGTTACGAGTTTCTGTACAACTACTTCGAAAAGTCGAACTTTTCGTACCTCAACAATTATCAGAATCAGGTCAACATGCGCGGCCGCTGGCGCTTTCTGCCGCGCACCGCACTGCTCTACGACGGCAGCTACACTTGGGTGAATTACCCGAACCCATCGTCGCAAAACGACGGGACGATTGCGCGTTCCAGCATTGGTATGAACGGGCTCATCACCACGCGGCTCTCGCTGCTGGCCATGGTCGGCTGGGCCGGCACGTTCTACAACCAGGCCAACGGTCAGACCCCACAGCAGTTCGACTCCCTCACTGCCCAAACCGAGCTCAAGTGGTACATCAGCGGCGGCGCGGATGCGATGAACCCTGGCTCGGCGCCGGTTGGCCTGTCCTATGCTTCGATTGGTTACATGCGTGACGTGTCCAATAGCTACCTCGGCAACTTCTATCAAAGGGACCGCGGCTACGTCGGGGTGTCCTATCTGCTCGGCGGTGCCTTCGTAACCAGCCTAAGCGCGGGCATCGCAAATCTCGCGTTTCCGGACTCGTTTTTCGCAACTTGTCCGATGACCGGAAGTTGCGTGCAGCAGCCGGCCTTCTCCGAGCAGCGGGTCGACGTGAGCTTGTTTGGTGAGTATCGTCTGAGCAACACGTTCGGTCTCAACGCAACGGTCAATTACGATCGCAACTTCACCGACGTGGCTGTGAAGTCGGACCCTGCCGGCACGACCCTGGATTACCTGGCCTACCAGCGCTGGCAGGCTTTCCTCGGCGCGCGTTGGTTCTTGTAAGCCGATTTGTTCATGAAGCGAGTCACGTATCGTTGGATGCAGAGTTTCATCCGCGGCTGCTTGTTCCTCTTCGCAATGTTGCTCTCCGCGTGCTCGCCGAACCGCGGTGGGCCGCGTAGCAACCTACCGCCGCCCAGCGAGCGCTACGTGCTCGGCCCTGGCGATACTTTCACACTCGAGATCGTGGGCGAGAAAGATCTCCCGCACGAGTATCAGGTGGCCTCCGACGGCACGGTGGACTTCCCGTACGTGCACACGCTCAAGGTCGCTGATCTGGAGGCGCAGCAGGTTGCGCGTTTGGTGCGAGAGCGCTTGATTGCCGAAAAAGTGCTCTCCGATCCGAGTGTGGTCGTGCAGGTAAAAGCGTACGCCAGTCGGGTCGTTACGGTGCTCGGTCAGGTATCCAAACCGGGCAGTTATCCGCTGCTTCCAGGGATGTCGCTGATCCAAGCCATCTCTCAATCGGGCGGGCTGACGGCGGTTGCCAGCGGTACGCACGTCAGCCTGACGCGCAAAACGAGCAAAGGTCAGCAGACCGTCGACGTAGACGTCGAAGCCATTAGCGAGGGCAGCGCCCCGGACGTGCCGCTTCAGGCGGGCGATCAGATCTACGTCCGCGAACGCATATTCTGAGCGCGAGCGAGCTTTGGCAGCGCGCTCAGCGCTGCTCCAGCGGCGCGAAGCGCACGATGACCAGCGAGCGAAAATCGGGCGTGGTCATGCCCATGAAATAGCTGGTTTGCGGCCCGGCGGAGCTTGCTCGCGTTTCACTCGACAACGGGATCCCACCACCCGCTGCCAGACTCACGGTCCAAGGTCCGCGGTCGCCGAACGAAGTGTGCAGCCCTGCCAGCCACTCAGCAGGAAAGAGCAGTGCTTCAGTGACGCGTGGGCTCGCTGCGCGTCCGCGGCTGTCGGAAAGCGAAGGCAGCCCGAACGCCTCTGCGCTGACCGTCAACCAGTTCGGAAGCACGGAGACCGCGACACCGAGCGCTACGAAGCCCTGGTTCGCCAAGGTGACCCCACCGAAATCGACCGAGCGGCGCAGCCGAGCACCGAACTCGGCTCTCAACTGTAGCGCGCGTTGCTGAAAGCCGAACGTCGCGCTCGGCATCGCCACGAACGAGCGCTCGTTGGCGAATGGATTGCGGTCACCCAAGGGCAAGGTGGCGTCGACTGCGAGGCGCAAACCGAGACCGGGCGTCGCGAGCGCTTCATCTAGTGAGTACGCGACGCCGATGCGCGGATCGCGCACCGCGTTGTGCTCCAATGGGGGCGCGGATTGGGAGGCGATAGCTCCGACGCCGGCACCCGTTTGATAAGCGCGCATCGATGCCAAGAGCGATGTCTCGAGGTTTCGGAGCAGACCGAGCGATAGAAAGTAGGAAACGTCCAACGCGTACTCGAGGACGTCGACATCACGACCATCGCGATCGGGTGATGCGGCACGGAGCACGAGCGGCTGATGGAGGAGTTCGCTCGCGGCTCCCAAATCGACCTGACCAGGTCGAGTGACCCGTGTGTCGGGCATGCTCAGGAACGTGGCGCGACCGGCGGGCAGCCAGAGCCCGTTGGCGTCGAAGCAAGTAGAGAATTGCGGGTTGCTCGCGCACTCCGCGGCCTGCGCCGGCCCGGCCGAGAGTGCGGTAGCGCTGAGTAGGGCCGAAGCCAAGAGCCGCTTGGTTCCGCGTGGCACCGGCGTCGAACGAAGCACAGCGGGCACTTTACACGGGGGACGTGCTAAGAGCTCGGCCAGCGATGATCAGCGCAGAAACGCCGCTAGTCTTGGGTTCCGCTTCACCACGCCGCAAGGACATCTTGTCCGGCCTGGGCCTCCCGATCCGAGTCGAACCAGCCGACATCCCGGAGCACGTCGAGCTCGGTGAGCAGCCGCTCGACTTCGTCTCGCGGATCGTGGCCGAGAAGTTGAGCGCGGTCGCCGCGCGTATTTCGGCTCCGTTTTCCGCGGTCCTCGTCGCGGACACCGTAGTCGTGATCGAAGGCAGCGTGCTCGGTAAGCCACAAGACACCGCCGATGCCGCGCGCTTGCTCCGGCGCATCGTTGGCAGGACGCACATCGTATACACGCGCTACGCGATCAGTTTACCCGACGCTCCAGCGGTCGCTCGGGTGGCGCACACGGTGGCCACGGAGGTGAGCCTGCGCGCAGCATCCGAGGACGAAATCACCCGCTACGCCGCGAGCGGGGAGGGCCTCGACAAGGCTGGTGCCTATGCGGCGCAAGGATTGGGCGCGTTCCTGATCGAACGCATCGTCGGCTCGTACAGCAACGTCGTCGGGCTGCCGGCGTGCGAGGTCGTGCTCGATCTGCGAACACTGGGCTTGCTCGGGCATTTTCCCTGAGCCCATGTCGAGTCTGGAAGCCGCGCCCGGTTCAATCGGCAAAGAGCTGAAGAGAAGCAGCTTTTGGCAAGATGCCGGCTGGGTCTCGGCGCTCGCTTTGGCGCTCCGCGTGCTCGTCGTGGTGTGGGCGAAAGATCGCTTTCCGCCAGCCGATGACGGCAGCTTCTACCATGTGGTCGCTCAGCGGATTGCCAATGGGCAAGGCTATACCTGGCTGTGGCCAGATGGTGCAGTCAGTTATGCCGCTCACTATCCGGTCGGTTACCCCGCCTTGGTCGGCATCGCTTATGCCGTCTTCGGCCCTCGCCCAGTGGTGGCCATGTTGGTCAACGCCGTGCTCGGGGCGTTGGCAGCCTTCGCTGCGCAGCGCTGCGTGATTCGCTACGGATCACGCCGACAAGCGCTGATCGCGGCGCTCCTGCTGGCGCTGCACCCTGGCTTGGTCTTCTACACGCCGGCCCTGATGACCGAGGGCGTGACGGCGGAGATGCTGGTCGTCGCGACCTGGCTCAGCTTGCGCGTCGGCTCCAGCTCAGGTTCTCTCGGGCGGCTCATGGCGCTCGGGGTCTGTCTCGGTGGGCTCTGCCTGGTGCGCCCGCAGTTGCTGATGATCGCGCCCGTGTTCGGTTTTTTCGCGCTCGATGCGCACGAGGTCCGCTACCGTGTGCGGATCGTTCGGGCTTTGCTCGTGACCGGCGTGGCGATCGCAGCGTGCTTGCCATGGACACTACGAAACTGTGCACGCATGGATCGCTGCGTGTTCGTCAGCGCCAACGGAGGCTGGAACCTGCTCATTGGTTCGGCGCCAGAGGCCAATGGCGCCTGGATCCCAATCGAAGGAGCGAGCGTGCCGGCGCCCTGTCGCAACGTGTTCGGCGAGGCCGAGAAAGATCGCTGCTTCGGCCAAGCAGGCATGGCGAACATTCGCCAGCGTCCACTTTCGTTCATCGCGTTGATTCCGCGCAAGCTGTCGGTCACGTTCGACTATTTTGGCGCGCCGGGCCACTACCTGCACACCTCGAACTTTCGAGCCTTCGATGAATCGAGCAAGCTCTGGCTTGGCATCGTGGAGACGGTTTGGGAGCGCTTGGTGCTGCTGTTTGGTATCGTTCAGGTCGCGCGGGCCGGTCGTGCTCGGCGCACGCTGCGCGGGGTCGTCGCGCTTCCGGCCGCGCTGTTTGCCGTGCTCCGCTCCGGGTGGCTGGGTTACCTCGGTTTTGCGGTGATTGCCGCGCTCTCCGGTAAGGAGTTACTGAAGCGGCCGGTCAGTGCGCTCGCGGCCGGCCTGGTCTTGAGTACGGCAGCCACCCACGCGCTTTTCTTCGGTGCGGGACGATATGGGTTCGTGTGTGCAGCTCTGCTCTGCCTCGCCGCGGTCGGCCCGCGCCTCCGGCCCGGTGACTCTTTTGACAGTCGAGGTAAGAAGCAGCGATACTGTGAGGAAGGAGTTTCTGCCGGATGCCGCTGATTGAGACCGAAGAAGCCGCTCGTCGCCTCGCGCGCGCCATCGCCAGTGATTTGTCCCTCTACAACGAGGAGAAAATCATTCGTGGCATCGAGGGGGATTCCCTGTTCGACCAACTCGGGGAGGAAATCGAGGAAGGACGCGCACTCTTCAAGAGCCGCGTCTCGCCCGACCTCTACCATCGGAACTTTTACGATCGTGCTTTGGTCGATATCTTGGTCAAGTCCAAGGGCCACATCAAAAGCAAGATCTGGTAGCGGCGCTTTCGCTGGCGTTCTGCCGTTCTGTGGAAGCAGCTGGGCTGTAAGCTCGTGAGCGCGCAACGATTCGTGCTCGGCGCGGAGCAGCGTCGTGAGCGCTTGGACAAGGTACTCGCGCGGCTCTTGCCTGAGGTGTCGCGCGCCACCGTGCAGCGCTGGATCGAGGAAGGCCGCGTTCGGGTGGACGGCAAGCCGTGCCGCTCGCGGGATTCGGTGACGGCGGGCAACGCGATCGAGCTCGAGCCGGGGCCTCCGCAGCTCAGCGAGGCCGATCCGGATCCGAGCGTAGTGCTCGAGGTTTGTTACGAGGATCCCCACTTGTTGGTGGTGAACAAACCCGCCGGCCTCGTGGTCCATCCTGCGCGCGGGCACCGCACCGGTACGCTCGTGAATGGCCTCTTGGCGCGGCCTGGCTTCGCACTTCCGAACCCCGACCCGGAGGACGAGCAGGGCTCGTTACGCCCTGGAATCGTGCATCGTATCGACAAGGACACGAGCGGCCTTTTGGTGGTTGCCAAGGATGATCCCACGCGCGAGGGGCTCAAAACGCAGCTCGCTCAGCACACCGTGGAGCGGGCATACCTGGCATTGACCGTGGGTGTGCCCGCGGTGGGCACGATCAGGAGTCTGCACGCACGCGATCCGAAATCGCGCCTGCGCTTTACGTCGCGTACGAATGAAGGCAAATCTGCGGTCACGCACGTGCGCGTGCTCGAGCGCTTGGCGGGCGGTCGGGCTGCGTACATCGAATGCCGGCTCGAGACCGGTCGAACCCATCAGATCCGCGTTCACCTGAGCGAGCAAAGCAAGACGCCACTGCTCGCCGATGCGGTGTATGGGGGACGCCTGTCCATGGCCAAAGAGATCGCCGAGATCGCCGCGACCTTGGGGCGCCAAGCGCTCCACGCGACCGTACTCGGCTTCGTACATCCGATCAGCGGCAGTTCACTGCGCTTCGAGGTACCGCCACCGGCGGACTTCGCGCAGGCGCTCGAAGCGTTGCGCGCGCTGTCCTGAACGCTTCAAAGATGAAGGCCCGAGCCGAAGCGCTTGCGCAGTGCAGCGCTGCCGCGGCTGCCGATCTCGTTGCCGAATAGTTCGATCACTTTGAGCTTCTTGAAGTGGCTGGATTGCGCGAGGGCCAGTGCGCCCGCGTCGCCGATGCCGTTCGCGCACAAATCCAGGGTTTGCAGGTTCTGCAGCGCGCTCGACTTGGCCAGGATTTGCGCGCCTTCGTCGCCCAGGTTGTTCCCGGACAGCGCGAGAACGTCCAGATTTTTCAAGCGTTTGGCTTGGGCGAGCCTTTTGGCTCCCGCGGGGCCAATCTCACAACCCAACAGGTAAAGCGATTTCAGCGGCGGTTCGCCGCCTTCGAACGCCGCGGTTCCCGCGTCGCCGATGGCGTTCATGCTCAGATCGAGTGAGGTCAAGTGAGCGAGCGCGCCGCGAGTCAAGGCGCTCGCTCCCGCGCTCGTGATCGAGTTACCGCTGACGTTGAGCGTCTCGATTCCGCTCAGCGCAGACGCGTGAGCGATGGCTTCGGCGCCCTCGTCTCCGATGTCGTTTCCGCCCAAATCCAGCTCGCGCAACGCCTTGAGGTGAGGGGAGCGCGCCAGCGCACGAGCGCCCTCGATTCCGAGATCGTTGTCGCTCACGTCCAGCACCGTGAGTGAGACGAGCGAGGACGATTCGGCCAACAAAGAACCGAGTTCGGGGCCGAAGGCCTTGGCGGGCAACTTGAGCTCGGTCAGTTTTTCGTCGCTGGCGAGTTTACTGCGCAGAGCCGAAAGAGAATTGCTCGCATCGCCCTTGGCGGGTGCAGCCGTCGAGGGAGCCTGAGTCGGGCCGACGCTACCCGCGTTCGGCTGCGTGCCGCCGCAGGCGCTGGCGAGGCAGAGCGAAACGATGAGCCCGCTCACACCAATCTTCGCCCGCGGTCCGAGGCCATTCATGCGCGTGGTTTTCGCAAACGCAGGAAGAAGTACAGACACGTACCCAGAATCAGCACCGCACCGAGCACGAGGATGGTGAGGGGCGAAGTCGGGTACTTGCCACGAGCCAGCCCAGGCGGCGGCCGATCCACCATGAAGCTGCCGGCGGCAGCGGGGTCCGTTGAGCCCGAGCTCGACCCGGCGTGGCGGAAAAGCATCCCTACCAGGGTTACACGCCTGCTCTCTGGCCGGCAACCGCCGTCCTTGGGGCGGCGAATGTGGGCTCGGTCCAGCGAGGCCTGATCCTGGTCGGCCGCCGCCCGAGGCGTGCTAGAAGCCAGGCGAACTCGGCGACGCGCATATTGAACCGCTTCGAGCCGCGCCCCGCCGAGAGCCCCGGAAAGCTGACGTGACCCCGAACGACTCCGTACCCGCGCCCAATGATACCGAGCTGCTCCTTGCTTGCCAGCGCGGCTTCGGAAAACTGAAGTCCGAGGTCGCCCAGGCCGTGGTCGGCCAAGACGAAGTCGTCGAGGCTCTGCTGATTACGCTGCTCGCCCGCGGCCACGCCTTGTTGGTCGGCGTCCCCGGCTTGGCGAAGACGCTGCTCGTCAGTAGCCTCGCGCGCGCCCTCGGCCTCAGCTTTGGCCGCGTCCAATTCACGCCCGACCTATTGCCCGCCGACATCACGGGCACGGATATCTTGAACGAGGTCGAGAAGAACGGCCTGGTGCGTCGCGAGACGAGCTTCATGCCCGGCCCGATCTTCAAGAATCTGGTGCTCGCAGACGAGATCAACCGCACGCCGCCCAAGACGCAAGCCGCCCTGCTACAGGCCATGCAGGAACGACGCGTCACGGTGGGCACCACCACCCACGCCTTGCCCGATCCGTTCCAGGTGTTCGCGACGCGTAATCCGATCGAGCAAGAAGGCACCTATCCGCTGCCGGAAGCCCAACTCGATCGCTTCTTGCTCGAAGTGCACGTCGAGTACCCGTCGGAGCAGGAAGAGCTGGAGATCGCCCGTCGTACTACCTCCGGAATCGAGCCAGATTTGTCGTCCGTGGTCGACTTGGAGCAAGTCCGCGCGTTCGGCGCGCTGGTCCCTCGTATTCCCATTACGGAAGACGCGGTGCGCTTTGCGGTGGCCTGCTCTCGTGCGTCACGGCCGGGCAACGCTGCGTCCCCGCCGGAAGTGAATCAATACGTGCGTTTCGGCGCCGGGCCGCGGGGTAGCCAAGCCTTGGTTTTGGCCGCTAAGGCGCGCGCCGCCCTGCGCGGCGAGGCGGCTGCGGATGTCGACGATGTGCGTGAGCTGGCGCTGCCGGCGCTGCGCCATCGCTTGGTCTTGGGCTACCGCGCCGACGTGGATGGCGTGCGCGATCGCGACGTCGTGGCGGCCATCGTAAAGAGCGCCAAGGGTTGAGTACTGCTTAGCTATGGATCAGACCGAGCTCAAATCACAAATCAAACGCGCCTTGCTCGAAGAGCTGGATCTGCGCGGTCGTACGGAAGCGGACATCGATGACGCGGCCCCGCTCTTCGGCGAAGGCCTGGGTCTCGATTCGCTCGATGCGCTGCAATTGGCGATGGCTATCGAAGAGCGCTTCGGTGTGAGCGTGCCAGAAGGTGAGGCCAGCCGGTCCATCTTCGCCTCGGTCGACGCCATCGCCGAGCACATCACGCGGACGAAAGCAGGCTGACCATGGCGGGGCGTGAACGCATTGCGGTCACGGGGCTCGGGCTGGTCACTTCGCTTGGTTTTGGCCGTGAGCCGTCTTTTTCTCGGCTTTGTGCCGGCGAGCGCGCGATCAGTGAGGTCAGCTTGTTCGATTCGAGCGGGCTCAAGTCGCGGATCGCTGCCGAGGTGCGCGGCTTGGACGTCCGTGCGATTGCACCGCACGGTGAAGCCGAGGATTGGTCGCGCAGCGACGCGCTGTCGTTCATCGCCGCCAGCGAGGCCCTTGCGCAAGCCGCGCATGTTCCCGGCTCCGCGCTCGGCCTGGCGTTGGGCGGCACCACCGGCGGGATGTACGAGACCGAGCGCGCGCTGGCGGCCACGGGACCCGATCGCAGTACGCCGCAAGACGCGCGTCGTTTGCTGGATTTTCCGCTCGCAGTTTCGGTCGAACGACTAGCGCGCGCGCTCGGAAACGTCGGTCCTTCGGCGACCGTGTGCAGCGCTTGTTCGAGCGGGGCGGTGGCGATCACGCTCGGCGCTTCCTGGTTACATTCCGGGCGCGCGAGCCGCGTGCTGGCGGGCGGTGTCGACGGCCTGTGTCAACTGACTTTCACCGGCTTCAGCGCGCTCGGTGCATTGGATCCCGAACCGAGTCGTCCCTTCGATGTGCGGCGTGCCGGCCTCACGCTGGGTGAAGGAGCAGGCTTTTTGGCGCTCGAACTGGAGTCGAGCGCGCGCGGGCGCGGCGTACCGATCATTGCGTTCTTGAGCGGTTGGGGGGTCGCCTCCGAGGCGCACCACATCACGCACCCCGAACCGAGCGGCAAACGTGCGGCGCGCGTGCTGGCAGATGCCATGGCCGCGGCCGGGCTCGGCTCTCGTGACATCGACTACGTGAACGCCCATGGCACCGGCACGATTCAAAACGACGCCATGGAGGCGCGTGCCTTGGAGCTGGCTTTTGGTGCGGACGTGGGCCGAGTTTGGGTCTCGTCGTCCAAGGCCCAGATCGGCCACACACTGGGCGCCGCGGGCGCGATCGAAGCGGCAATAACGGCGCTCAGCGTCAGTGGCGGCCTGCTGCCACCGACCGCGGGCCTCGAGCGTCCCGAGGCGCCTGAGCTGCGTCACGTGCTCGCGCCGAATCAGCGCGCCCCATTGCGTGCCGCGCTGTCGAGCTCGTTCGGCTTTGGTGGCGCGTGCGCGGTCCTCGCCTTCGAGGCCCCGAGCGCCGAAGCGCGTGTGCTGTCGCGCAAGGTGACGGCGGAGATCGTGATCACCGGCGCCGCCAGCTACGGTCCTGGGGGCGTCTCGAGTGGCGCGGAAAGCGCTAATTATTTGGCCGATAGCGCGACGCGGCCCGCTTCGCCGCCCGAGCCGATCAGCTTGCTCGACCCTGAACGATCGCGTCGCTTCGGCCGCGCGTCGGCGATCGTGATCGCGACCGCCGAGCGCGCCTTGCGCGAAGCCAAGCGTGAACCCGCTGAGACTGGCTTCGTCGTTGGCAGCGCGTTCGGTGACGTCGAGCGGTCCGTGCGTTTCTTGCAAAAGGTGCTGGGTCAGGGGCCCAAGTTTGCGAGCCCTGCGGAGTTCCCCCAGCTGATCGCCTCCACCGGTTCGGGTAACGCATCCATCTATTTGGGCTTGACCGGGCCGTGTCTCTCCGTCAGCGAGTTCGGCACCAGCGGACAATCTGCAGTTTCCGTCGCCATCTCGTTGCTCGAGCTGGGGCTCGCGCCAGCGGTGCTTGCAGGCGCTGCTGAAGCCCGCGACGCGATCGTCGATGCCGTGTTGGGCGGAGACGGTTCGCGCAGCGAGGGCGGGGGCTTCGTCGTACTCGAGGAGCTGCCTGCCACGCTCGCGCGCGGAGGCGTGCCCTTGGCCGTGGTCGCGGAGCACCACGCGTTGCGCGCCGCCCCCGAGCAAGCCTTCGCAGCGCTGCCGCCGCCGCCGAGTCGAGCCTGCATCGTGGCCGGTTTTCTGCCGTCCGCGCTGGCCGGCGTGCTCGAACGATCGACGTGGGGCAAGGTGCCGTTATCCAGCCTGCCGACCACGCTCGGTCAACACGAGGCGATCGGCGCGACCGCGCTGGCAGTGGCTGTCGCAGAAGTGGCGTCGGGTGCGGCGGAGCAAGCCCTGATCGTCACCGGAGACGTGGACACCGTATATCTGACGCGCCTGTGCCGCTACGAGGCGCGCGCGTGAAGCCGATCGCGATCATCGCCGCCGGCGTCATTTCGCCGCTCGGAGAAGGAGCGGCGGGCTACGCGGTCGGTGAGCTCGGTGCCCGACCCCAAACCCGCATCGGCCCAGACAGTGAGCTCGCAGCTGCCGGCTTGCGACGTCCCAACGCAGCGCGTGCGCCGCTCGCTGCGTCCACACCGGGCGATCGGGCACACGCGCTGCTCGATCGCGCGTTGAGCTCCCTGTTGGTGGACCTGGCCGCCGTCGTGCCCCACTTTCGCGAGCTGCGCCTGGGCTTGGTGCTCGGTACATCGTCGGGTGGTCTCGGCTCGCTCAGCGAGTTGCTCACGGCGCGCGCGCGCGGCCACGCCATCAGCCAAGAACTGGCCCTTTCCGCCAGTTATTTCGGCCCGCTGCGCGCGCTCACGCGCTGGGCATTGAACCCGCTGCGCGTGACGCAAGTGTTGGCGGCGTGCGCCTCGTCGACGGTCGCCATGGGCATCGGCTGCCGTTGGCTCGAGGCGGGCACTTGCGATCTGGTGATCGCGGGTGGCTACGACGCGCTGACCACGTTCGCGGCCGCGGGCTTCGAAGCACTTGGCGCCACCACCGCCAGCGTGCCGCGTCCGTTCCGCAAAGATCGCGATGGCCTGGCGCTCGGCGAGGGCGCGGCGCTGGTCGCGCTCTCGCGCGCGTCCGATACTCCGGCGCTCGGCTACGTGCTCGGCTTCGGTATCGGCTGTGACGCGGTGCACGTCACCGCACCCGATCGCACCGGTGCGGGCTTGGCTCGCGCGGCGCGCGCGGCTCTGCTCGACGCCGAGCTCGAACCCTCGCGCATCGATCTGATCAGCGCGCACGCCACCGCGACTCCGTTCAACGACAGCGCCGAAGGTCATGCCATCGCGGCGGTGATCGGCGCTACCGCCGAGCGCGTCGTAGTTCATCCGTTCAAGGCCATTGCCGGCCACACCTTGGGCGCCGCGGGCACGCTCGAAACGCTGGCCGCGCTATCTGCCGCAAGCCATGGCATCTTGCCGGCCGCATACGGCGAGGGTGAGCTCGAGAGCGAGTTTCCCGCGCGTTTATGCAGCCAAAATCAGGCGGGGAACGCCGCGCACGTGCTCAAGTTGTCGACCGCATTCGGCGGCACGAACGCGGCGCTCGTGCTCAGCCCGCAGGCACCGCGCCGGCTTGCCAGTCCGCGCCCACAGAGGCGGGTGCGCTTGCGTGCGCTCGGCGAACCGCAGCTCGTTCCGGACGTCGCGCTGATTGCCCGCGCGACGGGCGTTGCCGAACAAGATCTGGAGCGCTACGACCGCCCCTCGTTGCTCTGCCTGGCCGCTGTCTCGAACTTACTCGAAAGCCAAGAGCTGACGCCCGAAGCGCGAAAATCGTGTGGCGTCATCGTCGGCACGATGAGCGCGAGCCTGGAGGTGAACGAATTGTTCGCCGCGCGCTTGCGCGAGCGCGGCGCTCGGGGCGCGGAGCCTCGCCGTTTTCCAGCCACCTCGCCGAACTTGGCACCTGGGCGCGCCGCGATCGCCTTCGGCTTACAAGGCCCGAACTTCAGCGTCGGTGCAGGTCCGGGGGCAGCGCTGGAGGCGCTGCTTCTGGGGATCGAACTCTTGGCGGCGGGGGACGCGCAGTCCCTGCTCGTGCTGGCCGTCGAAGACGTGGGCGCCGTGGTCCGGGAAGTCTTTGGCGCCGCGGGGCTGCCCCAACCCGAGCCCGGGGCGATCGCCGCGTTGCTCGACACCGGCGAGTCTGGGTTGCCGCTGGAGCCCGAGAGCCTCGCTGGTCGCCTGCGCGAGGCCTTCGCCCACAGCTCGAAGACGGCCCCCGGCTGGCCGTTGTTGAAGCGCGCCTTGAGTTCTGCCCGGGCCTGAGCAGCGGCCGGCGGCCATCCTCCGTGCCGGCTTGCACAACCGAGCGCCGTTTGGCAGTGTCTCGCCGGAATACGCTTCCATCCGGGGGCGTTTGGCTGAAAAGAACCCCGTGCCCTCACTTCGCTCGCTCCTCCCACTGTTCGTTTTGGCCGTGCTGTCCACGTTCGGCTGTTCCCACCAGTACATCCTCAACACGGACGTGGAGGACACCGACTTCAATCGCAGGGTCATCGACTACTGCGAGGGGTACCGGCATGCGGTAGAGCAACGCGCCACCGCGCGGCTCCTGAAAATGGCGCACCCGAGCTACTACGAAGACGGCGGCAACGTGGATGCCAGCGACGATCTCGATTACGAGGGCCTCGAAGCGTACCTGAACAGCGAGTTCAACAAGACGCGCGCCATCCGCTACGAGATCCACTATCGCAACGTGGGCGAGGGCCGAAAAAATACGGTGCTAGTCGATTACACGTACAGCGCCAGCTACAAGATCCCAACGGCTCACGGCGACGTCTGGCGTCGGCGGGTGGCCGACAATCGCATGCAGTTGGTGCGCGAGGGTGAGGGCTTTCGCATCCTGTCGGGGATGTGAAGCCGCACGTGCTGCTTCACGGTAGCCGAAATTCTTCGCTAATCTGGGCAATCTCGTAGCGCGTTCCAGCGGGCTGGAGGACAAACAAGAGTTCGTCCCCGAACAGCCGCGCGCGGCCCGCCCAGGAAACGCGGATCGGCACCTTGACCGCTATCTCATCGGCGGCGAGCTCGATTGCGAATTTGCGGGCGGCGGGCAAGCGCGCGAGATCTTCGGCGCGAAAAGTCTCGAGGTCTGCCTCGCGGAACAACAGCTGGCCCCGTAGCTCGGTGTAGTCCAACACGGTAAAGCGCGACTGCCAGAAGCTGCGTGCCGGTTGCCTGCCGGAGCCGGTGTCGACGAAAGCTTGGGGAGTGAGCAGAGGATCCATTCGTTCCAGTGCCTCGTTCACGGTGGCGCTCAAGAAGTCACGCACCGTCTCCCGCGCGAGGCCGCTCGACATGGGCGCACGTAGCGCAAGCCACTGCTCCCGGCTGTTGCCCACACGGGTGGGCTCGGGCACTACCTCCGAGCGTTGCTCAGGCACGCCCGGGGCGCGGCGCGGCGCTGGGAATTCCGCGTTACTCGCGCTGGGCGACGGCCGCGCCGCGGCGCAACTCAGAGACAGCGCGAGCGCGGCCAGGGACGAACACGCGCTAAAGCGCTTCGACCCGAGGCTCATCCGTGCGCGACAGCGTGACGATGGATTGCGGCGCGACCTCACGAAAGCCAACCGGGATGGCATCCAACTCCGAGGCGATCAGCGAAAAATGGGTACTTTCAATGCTCGGAATGCGCGCTTTGCGGACTCCGTCTTCACCGAGCAGCTCCTCGATGTCACGCCGACCGTTCCAGACTCGGAAGCCCAGGGTGCCTTCGCGGTGCACGGCCAAGAGTTGCTCACCGTTGGTGACCAGGATGTCCCCGCTGTTGGCCGGGTGCCCTTCTTCCGCAGATAGGCGATCGACCAAGCTGATCGAGGCACGCAGCGCGCCCGCCACATGCTCCGGCGCCACGTGCGCGTCGCTCAGGTGACCCGCGTCGTGCAAGAACGACAAGAACAAATAGAAGAACAGCTCACTGTCCGTCTCGCCGCGCACGTTCTTGCGCAAAAATTCCGGCTGCGACGCCAATAGACGCTCGCGCAGGCGCTCGAAGCCGAAGATTGTCCCGGTCTGCGCAAATAGCCACATTCGATAACGGAACGGGTGCGTATTTTCGGTGCGCAGGCCGCCCACCGAGGCGCGCCGCACGTGCCCGATCAACACGTCGGTGCGAATGTCACCGGCGGCTTCCACAAGATCAATCTCGTCTCGGTCGTCGATCGGGCGACGGCGCAGCAATACCTCCCCGGACTGGTAAAAGCCGAGACCCCAACCGAGCGGATCACCCGCCGTGCGCCGCGCGCGCAAGAGTGCGGCGTTCGCCTCGAGCACGCGAGCGCCGAGATCCGGGCGATTACCGATGAAACCGAACATGCGTGCCATGCGAGTCTCCGTTTACCTGGCGAGGAGCGCGCCGTGCGCAGTGACTAAGCATACCGCTCAGAGCCACGCTTCGCACGCTCCTCAGTGACAAAGGTGAGATAGACCGCTGCCGGCCTGGCAGCCAAGGGCGCGGCTTGGGTTTTCGTAGTGCTCTGTCGCAGTGCACTGGGTGCTAAAGTGCGAGCAGCATGGATCGAGACGACTTCCAAGAAGCGCTGCTCGGGATCATGGAGCGGAAGAAGCACTGGGCTTGGTCTTCGTTTACGAACGGGCTGGTCGCGGCGGATCGCTTGCACATTCACCTCGAGCAAGAATACGCCACCTACGTGCGCGACTTTCCGATCCTGGTCGCGCGCGCCTACATTGCCTGTCCGATCGCCGTCGTGCGTCGCGAGCTGATCGAGAATGTTTATGAGGAAGAGACGGGTGGCATCCAAGCAGGCAAACCGCATCCAGAATTGTTTTTGGAGTATCCGCGCGGCCTGAGTATGGATCTGTCACGTTTCGACGAGGTTGCGTTGCTCCCGGCGGCGCAGCGTTATCGAGCGTTCCTGGATGAGACGACCCTGCGGGGTGGTTGGGAGTCGGGCGCCGCAGTGACCACGCTCTTCATCGAGGGGACCGCTCACGAGCGGGGCGAACTCGATCCGAGCGCGCCACGTCGCCCAAACCCGCCGCTCGAGGACCACCCCCTCGTGCGCCACTACGGGCTCCCGTTGTCCCACCTACAATTGACCAAGGCGCACCGCGCCGTGGAGGGGGAGCACCGTGCCGCCGCCTGGCGGGTAATGCTCGATCACGTCGCGGTCGCCCAGCAACCGGCGGTAATTGCCGCAATGGAGAGCGCTTTGGAGCTTTGGCAGGGTTACCGTGACGGCGTAGCGGAAGCCTGCGGGCTTTCGCGTCGAGCCTAGCTGGGGGGCGCTTGTGCTAGCCTGCCGCCCGATGCTTTCCGTTAGGGTTCATGGGTTTGCGCAGGGTCTGGCATTGGGGATCCTGGGGCTGGGCTTGTTCGGGTGCGGCGCGGTCTATCCAGAGATCAGTACCCCGGTGCGCGCCGCCGGTACCCGTCGCCTCGAGCCGCCGCCGCCGGCTGATTTGGTGTTTCTGAAGTTCGCCAACGCGCACATCCCGACTCACACCCGTGATGGTCGGCAGTGGGATTCCGTGGGCGGCTCTGCGCCAGATCCCTTCGCCAAGTTGCTGATCGATGACAAGGAAATCCTGCTCACCCCAGTCCAGGCCAACACGCTCAGCCCGACCTGGCCCGATCAGAAGGTTGGCAATTATCGCATCCCGACCGGCGTCCCGGTGCACGTCGAGCTGTGGGATTCCAACGCGATCAACAACCACCCGATCTGCGTCGAAACGATCGGCAACCTCTTGGCCGAAACGAGTGACGAACAGAATCTGGAACTACGCTGTGATAGCGGCGCCACGATCGAGATCGTGGTCCAGCCGGCACACGCCAAATTTGGCCTCGGCCTGTACTACGAGCTCGGCACTGACGACATCCACGTCACTCGCGTCATCGGTGAATCGCCAGCGGGCCGCGCCAAGCTCACGCGTGGCGATCAAGTGCTGAAAATCCAAGGCCGCGAAGTCAAAGGCATGGATCCGGAGACCGCCCGCAGTTTGATCAATTCGAACGTCTCGACGGGCGTGACCTTCTCGATCCTACGGGTGGACGGTTCGCAAGCCGAAGTCACTTTGAAAGACGGCCCGATCTACCCGACCATCGAAGAAGACGTCGCGGTAGAGTGACGAGTCTGCGCCGGCTTCCGGGGTCGGCTTGCTTCGCACGGGTCGCGGGCTAATGTTTGGCTGATGACCTCAGCTGGCCCCCCAGAACCGGTGCTCGTCGTCCTGCAACCCGCGCGGGGCACTTTGTTGGTTACGGGCAGCGAGGCCAAAACCTGGCTCAACGGCCTCGTCACGTGCGATGTGCTGAAGGTCGAGCCGGGCCGGGGTGCGTTCGGTCTAGTCCTGAACAAGCAGGGCAAAATTCAGAGCGAGGTCGAAATCATCGCGAGTGAGGAGGGCCTCTTGATCGGCGTATCGCCGGGCGCCGCGGAGCGGTTGGTCGCGTCGCTCGACAAGTTTCTGGTCATGGAAGACGCGGAGCTCAGCGACGTCAGCGCCGATTATCTGTGGGCGGATTTCCACGGGCTGGGCGCGGCTGCTCTGGCGGAGGCCGCAGCCAAGCTGTGTGCCGGCACCGCGTCGGGCATCCGTTTCACCTCCGAGGCGGCCGCAACCTTGGTCTTCGAGCGCGACGAGCTGCTGGAGCTGGAGCGTTTCGTGGAACGCACACCCGCCCTGCGTCGAGGCACAGATGCGGATTGGGAGGCGCTACGCATCGCCCAAACCTTCGGTCGCTTCGGGGTCGATTTCGGCGAGGCCGACAATCCACACGAGGCAGCGCTCGACCGCCGCGCGGTGTCTTGGAACAAGGGCTGCTACCTCGGCCAAGAAGTGGTGTGCATGCAGGACATGCGTGGCAAGTTGAAGCGTCGTTTGGTGGCGCTCGCGCTCGAAGACAGCGCGGACGTGCCGCCTGTGGGGAGCCCAGTGACCGCCGAGGACAGCGCGGAGGCAGTGGGGGAGCTGACCAGCGTCGCGCGCAGCCCGCTGACCGGGAAGTTGCTCGCCCTGGCCCGCGTCAAGAGCCCCTATTTCGACGGAAAACTGGCGCTGGGCGTGGCCGGCAGACAAGCCGCGTTTGTCGCGCTGGGCGCGCCCGAAATGGAGTAGTTTCGAGATTCGATGAGCTCTGACGCCTCCAAAGGTTTGGTCCACACGAGTCGCTTCACCGAAAGCGGCCTACGCGTCGCCGACGACGTGCTCGGGCTGATTGAGAAAACTCCGCTCGTGCGCCTCGCGCGGCTCTCCCCGCCGGGTGGTGCCATGGTCTGGGCCAAGGCGGAGTTCGTGAACCCCGCGGGTAGCGTCAAAGATCGCCCCGCGTTGTCGATGATCCTGACCGCGGAGAAATCCGGCGAGCTCAAGCCGGGCGCCACCTTGGTCGAGGCCACGAGCGGCAACACCGGCATCAGCTTGGCGATGATCGCCGCCGTGCGCGGCTATCGCTGTTTGCTCGTGATGCCCGAAGACATGAGCCTCGAGCGTCGCTACATTTTGCGCGCCTACGGCGCCGAGATCATTCTCACCCCTGCGGGTGATGGGATGTCGGGCGCGGTGAGCAAGGCGCTGCGCGTTCTCTCCGACACGCCCGGCGCGTTCATGCCCAGCCAATTCGACAACCCCGCCAACCCCGCCAGTCACGAAAACGGAACGGCGCTGGAAATCCTGGAGCAAACCGGCAATTCGCTGGCCGCATTCGTGAGCGGGGTGGGCACGGGCGGCACGGTCACCGGCGTGGGTCGGACGCTCAAGAACAAGCTCGGCAGCGCGGTCAAAGTGTTCGCGGTCGAGCCGGCCAACAGCGCGGTGCTCTCGGGTAAGCCTGCCGGCATGCACGGCATTCAGGGCTTGGGCGCGGGTTTCGTACCGCAAATCGTCGACCGCAGCGTGATCGACAACGTGCTCGAAGTGACCGACGTCGCGGCCGAGCGGATGGCGCGGCGTCTCGCGCGCGAAGAGGGCTTGCTCGTCGGACCCTCTTCGGGCGCCAACGTGCACGCGGCCTGTGAAGTTGCAGCCCAGCTCAAGGGCGGCAACGTGGTCACGATCTTGTGTGACTCCGGCGAGCGCTATTTGTTCTGACGCGCTTCGTCACACCCGACGGGATGCGTTACTTGCCGACGAACGTGGGGCTGCGCTTTTGGCCCCACGCGGCCACGCCCTCGCGGAAATCCGCCGAGCCGAGCAGCGCGGTCTGACCCTGCTTTTCGCGTTCCAGCGCGGCTTCGATGCCGCCGGTTGCCGATTCGCGCACGGCGTTCTTGATCGCGGCCAAGGCCAGCGGCGGCCCCGCCGCGAGTGAGCGCGCGAGTGCCATCGCCTCGCCGCGTTCGTCAGCGGCCACCCGATTGGCGAGACCGAGGCTCAGAGCAAGAGGAGCGTCGATGCGGGTGCCGAGCAGCAAGTACTCGAGCGCGCGTCCGATCCCAACCAAGCGCGGTAGCCAAAAGCTGCCGCCACCGTCCGGCATCAGGCCGATGGCGACGAATTTTTCTTGGATGTACGCGCTCGGCGCGAGCACGCGCAGATCGCAAGCCAGCGCCAGATCCGCGCCGAAGCCCACGGCGGGGCCGCGCACCGCCGCGATGAATGGCTTTTGCGCCTGCACGATGCCGCGGATCAAGGCGTGAAACTGAGCGATGCGCGGTCCGAGATCCGCGCCCAGGTCGAGATCGCCGAGCGCGCCTTTCAGATCGGCGCCCGAGCAGAACGCATCGCCCGCGCCGGTGAGCACGACCGCGCGCACGCCGGCGTCCGCCGAGACTTCGGCAAGGCCGGCGGCGAGCGCATGCAACAGCTCGGGATCGAGCGCATTCTTCGTCTGCGGACGATTCATGATCAGCGTCGCGACGGGCCCTTCTCGCTCGACCAGCAGTACCGATTCCATGCTCATGAAGCTTAGCAGCCCTGCCCTCGAATCCGGTAAAATCAGAGCGAGCCGCTCAGCCGGCTGCGTGCTACTGCTGGCCTCGAACAGAGCCGCATTTTCCGCTCGCCCGTCTCCAAAGCCCCGTCACCATGAGCAGCCGATCTTTCCCCATCCCCGAAGCATTGCCGCTGGCCGAGCAGCACGGTCAAACCTACCCCAGCCTCGTTGCATTGATGCAGCGCTTACTCGGGGAAGGGGGCTGCCCCTGGGATCGCGAACAAGACATGAAGTCCCTCCGTCGCTACGTCTTGGAGGAGGCGTGCGAGGTGATCGACGCGATCGACGAAAACGACCCGGTTCACATCCAGGAAGAGCTCGGGGATCTCGCGCTGCAAGTCGTGTTCCTCGGCGAGCTCGGCCGGCGCGAGTCGGCCTTTGGCCCAGACGATGTGATCCGCGGCATCGTCAGTAAGCTGGTGCGTCGTCACCCGCACGTGTTCGGCGAGGTCCAAGTCAGCGGCAGTGAGGAAGTGCTGACGAACTGGGAGGCGATCAAGGCCGAAGAAAACAAGGATCGCGGCGTGCTGGATGGCGTGCCACGATCGCTGCCCGCCCTGTATCGCGCGCAGCGCATGAGTGAAAAGGTCAGCCGCGTCGGCTTCGACTGGCCGGATGGTCGCGGCTCGCGTGACAAGGTGAGTGAAGAGTTGGCGGAGGTCGACGAAGCCATCATCGGTGGTGACAAACAGCGCATCGAAGAAGAGCTCGGCGATTTGCTGTTCTCGTTGGTCAACTTGGCGCGCCATCACGGCGTGGATGCCGAGCTCGCCCTGCGCAACACCTCCGATCGCTTTGCGCGCCGTTTTTCGCACGTCGAAGCGCGCGTCAAAGAGCAACATGGGGGCTGGCCCCGCGGAGAGGATGGCAAGCCGACCGCGGGTTTGTCCTTGGAAGAGCTCGATCGTTACTGGGACGAAGCCAAGCGGAAGGGCGCATGACCCACCCGGACCCCAGCCCCGAACCGCTCGATATCGAAGACCCCGTGGGTCGCCTGCCCGAAGAGTGGCAAGCCGCGCTCAGCGCGATCGGCGAGCGTCCGTTTCGAGCCAAGCAGTTGTTCCGCTGGTTACACCAGCGCGCGGAGTTCGATCCCGAAAAGATGAGCGATCTGAGCGTGCCGTTCCGCGCGCGCTTGCGCGAAGCCGGGGTTGGCGAGCCGTTCCGCGTCGAGACGGTGCACGAATCGAAGGACGGCACGCGCAAGCTCGTGCTGGAAGCAAAAGACGGCGCGCGCGTCGAGAGCGTGATCATCCCGATGACCGATCTGAGCGACGCGGATGCGGGTGCCGCGCCTTCGGACGACGAAGACGACGAACCACTCGCCGCCAAGTCGCGCGTCACTTTGTGCATCTCGACGCAATATGGCTGCGCCATGGGCTGCGTTTTCTGCGCCAGCGGTCAAGCCGGCTTGGTGCGCGGCCTGCGCGCTTCGGAGATCGTGAGCCAGGTTTACTTGGCCAAGCGCTACCTGCGGCCCGACGAACAGCTGAGCAACCTGGTGTACATGGGCATGGGCGAGCCACTGCACCACTACGAGCAAACCGCGCGCTCGGTGCGCCTGCTCACCCACCCGGATGGCCTGGGCATGAGCCCGCGCCGAATTACCATCAGCACCGTCGGCTTGACCCCCGGTATCGAGCGCCTAGGTCGTGATTTTGCTGGAAAAATCGGCCTAGCAGTGTCAGTGCACGCGCCCAACGATGAAACGCGCGATAAGATCATTCCCATGAATCGCCGCTATCCGCTGGCGACGTTGATGAGCGCGCTACGGGCTTATCCACTGCCCAAGCGGCGGCGCATCACCATCGAATACACCCTGATCGACGGCGTGAACGATACGCCGAGCCACGCGCGTGAGCTGAGTGCGCTCCTTCGCGGCATTCCGAGCAAGGTCAATCTGATCCCGATGAATCCGATCACCGCCTCGGAGCTGCGAGCGCCGAAGTCGGAAGCGGTGCGCCAGTTTCAAGACATCCTCGCCAACGCCGGCTACAGCTGCTTCGTGCGTACGCGCCGCGGGGACGAGGTCGCCGCCGCCTGTGGACAGCTGGCCATGGCAGATGATTTGGTGCGCAAGAAGCGCGAGCGCGAAGAGCTGCGGGCCGCAGCCAAGAAGTCGTGATGTTCGAGAAAGTGCTGGTCGCCAATCGCGGCGAAATCGCCTGCCGCATTTTTCGAACCTGTGAGCGACTCGGGATCCCGACCGTGGCCGTATTCTCGGATGCGGACGTGCTCTCGCCGCACGTCGCCCTCGCGGATGAAGCGATTCGCATCGGGCCCGCCAAGGTCAGTGAGAGCTACCTCAGTATCCCCGCCATTTTGGCGGCAATGAACGACGTCGGTGCAGACGCCGTGCACCCCGGCTATGGCTTGCTCAGCGAGCGCCGCGCCTTCGCTGATGCAGTGACGGAAAGCGGCGCCACGTTCATCGGCCCTCCGAGCGCCGCGCTCGAAGCGTTCGGCGACAAGATCAAAGCCCGCCAAGTGGCGCGCAGCGTGGGCGTGTCTCCGCCGCCTGGCAGTGAGCAACCGGTCGATCCCAAAGACAGCCAGACCTTGAGCGCAGAAGCCGAGCGCATTGGTCTGCCGCTATTGATCAAGGCGGCCGCGGGCGGCGGCGGGATTGGCATGCAAATCGTGCGCGACGTCGCCGATCTCGAGCGCGCTGCGCAAACCTGTGCCGATCGCGGGCTCGCCGCATTTGGTGACGGGCGCATCTACCTCGAGCGCTACCTCGATAGCCCGCGCCACATCGAGGTGCAGGTGTTTTGCGACGCTCACGGCAACGCAGTAGCGCTCGGAGAGCGTGAGTGCAGCGTGCAGCGGCGGCATCAAAAAATCATCGAAGAGTCGCCCTCGCCGGCTAGTTTTTTTGGCAGCGGGCAAGGGGGCGCCGAGCGCCGCTCAAAGCTCTGGAACTCGGCCCTTTCCGTGGTGCGCGCGGCCGACTATCGCGGTGCAGGCACGGTCGAGTTCGTGGCCAATGCAGCCGGCGAATTGTACTTCCTGGAAGTGAACGCGCGTCTCCAAGTCGAACACCCGGTCACGGAGCTGGTTACGGGGCTGGACTTGGTCGAGCTGCAGCTGCGGGTTGCCGCGGGTGAGCCCCTTCCACCAGCCGCGCTCACGCCCGAGCTACGAGGCCACGCGATCGAGGTTCGGCTCTATGCGGAAGATCCGCAAAAGGGGTTTTTACCTCAGCCTGGCCTGCTCAAGCGCTTCGATCTGCCGAGTGATCTGCCCGGGGTGCGCATCGATTCGGGCGTCATCGCCGGCCAAGAGATCACGCCCCATTACGATCCGATGCTGGCCAAAGTCGGCGCCCACGGCGCGACTCGCGAAGAAGCGCTCGCCCGCTTGGAGACCGCGCTCGCCGCCTGCCAAATCGAACTCGTCGGCCCGAAGGGCCCGCGTGCTACGAACCTCGCGTTCCTGCAAAAGGTGCTCGGCTCTGTCGAATTCCGCAGCGGACAGTACGACACGGGCTTGGCGGAACGCCTCAGTCGGCCCTGAAGCTCCGCGTGAGCTGGCTGGCTATTGCGGGGCAGGCGCGCCGCAAGCCGCGCAGATCGCGCCCTTCGTCTTGGCTTGGCAATTGAAGCACCGCTTCGGCAGCACCAAGAGGATCAGCATGCCGATGCAGCTGAGCAGACCCAGCGCCCCGAACCAGGGCGAGTGTCCGCGCATGCGCGCGTAGATAGATAGGCCGGCCACCAATAGGCCGATCCCGACGAGCGAGATCAGGCCGCCCGTGACGCCCTGCACGGCGTTGCCGACGATTTGCAACGCGAGCCCGGGCCCGCCGAGCGCCAGGCTGTTTCGATTCATTTCTTTGAGACGCCGTTTGATGCGTTCGTACTCGGCTTCACTGATTTGCAGGGCAGCGGGTTGACGCAACCCTGCGGCGTCGCGCGAATCGGATTTGGGCGGGGCGTATGGATCGTGAGTCACGATTGGTCCTTCGGGAGCTGCGGTGTACGCTGTCTGCAATGCTAGAAAGCACGCCTACTCCAGTCGATCCAGCGACAATTGCGACGTTCGTCGAACGTGCGCGCGCTTGGGCCGCCGGTGATCCGGATTCAGTGACGCGGGGCGAACTGGAAGCGCTGATCGCGGCTGGCAACCACGCCGAGCTGGCTGAGCGCATGCAGGGCGACCTCGAGTTCGGCACGGCCGGGTTACGCGGCGTGGTCGCCGCGGGCAGCGCGCGTATGAATCTGGCGGTCGTGATTCGTGTTACGCGCGCGCTGGTGGATCAGCTCTTCAGTCGGGCACATGACGTGCGCGCGTTACCCGTCGTAATTGGCTGTGATGCGCGGCTCGACAGCCAACGCTTCGCGGACGCCGCGGCGCGTGTGCTGCTCGCGGCCGGCATTCCCGTCAAGCGCTTTGCAGACCCAGTGCCGACGCCTTTCGTCGCCTACGCGGTGCGCGCGTTCGCGGCCAACGCCGGCATCATGATCACCGCGAGCCACAACCCGCCCGAGTACAACGGCTACAAGTTGTACTGGCAAAATGGCGTGCAAGTCGTGCCGCCTACGGATCACGAGATTTTCGCGCGCATGCGTGCCATGGGCCCAGCAAATGACGTTCCGCTCGCAGATTTGGCGGCCCAAGAGCTGATCGGGCAAGACATCGTGCTGCGCTATTTGGCGGAAATTCGCGGCTCCCTGCCGCGGATCCGAGCCGATCGCCGGCTCTGCATCGTGTACACGGCCCTGCATGGCGTGGGTGCGAACGTCCTCGAACGGCTGTTCCGCGAAGCAGGCTATGCGGACTTTCACAGCGTGCCGGAGCAGCGTGAGCCGGATGGTCACTTCCCAACCGTGCACTTCCCGAATCCGGAGGAGCCCGGCGCGCTCGATCTCGCGCTGGGGCTTGCGAAAGCGAAGGCTGCCGATCTGGTGATCGCGAACGACCCGGATGTGGACCGCTTGGCGATCGCCGTGCCGACCGCGAGCGGTCAATTTCAGGTCCTGACCGGCAACCAAATCGGCCTGTTGCTGGGAGATTTTGCGCTCTCGCACGCAAACCTGGGAGAGCGTGGCTTGGTGCTCTCGTCGGTCGTGTCGTCGCCCATGCTGGCCCTGATCGCTGCCGCGCGTGGCGCCCGCCACGAAAGCGTACTCACCGGTTTCAAATGGGTCTGGACGGCCGCGCTCGAGCTCGAGGGCCAGAACTATCACTACGCTTTCGGCTACGAGGAGGCGCTCGGCTACTCATTCGGACACACGGTGCGCGACAAAGACGGCATCAGTGCGGCGCTCGCCTTCGCAGAGCTCGCCGCCGAGGCCCGCTCCGAAGGCAAGACCGTGCTCGAACGCTTGCACGCGCTGTATCGCGAGCACGGCCTGTGGGTCAGCGTGCAGCACAACGTGGTCCTGAAGGGGGGCGCGGGCGCCGCGCGCATCGCCCGCGCCATGCAACAATTGTTGGACGCGCCGCCCACCGCGCTCGCTGGCCACGCTGTCAGTCGCGTGCGCGATCTGCAAATTCCGGAGCCCAACGCACCCAGCTGGCGTGGCCCTGCGCTCCTCGTCGAATTGACGCTCGGCGGCGGGGGCCGCGCGTTCGTGCGTCCGAGTGGCACGGAGCCCAAGTTGAAGATGTACGTCGATCTGCAAGCTCCGCTCGCGCCGGATGCGCAGATCACCAGCGCGGAGGCGAGCGCACTGGCCGAAGCTCTGGCCGTTGCGCGGGCCCTCGTGACGGCGCTCGAGCTCGATTCTTAGAGGCGAGCTGGCAGCGGGGGAGGGTCAGCAGCGTCCCGAGCGACCTCTCCCCAGTTCGGGTCGGTCTCGCTCAGTCGACGCTGTCGAACGCGACGACTTCGGTCGAAGCCAGATTGCTCACGGCTTCGCGCACCGAAGTTCCGATCGCGGCCTCCGTACCGACGACGGTGATCAGCAGATCCTCCTCGGAAAGCCGCTTTCGAAGCGCATCATTGGCCTGTTCGAGGGTCACGCCCTGAACGTGCTCCGTGTAGCGCGCGTAGTAGTCCGCAGGCAAATCGTAGAGCGTTTGGTCGAGCTCCAAACCCACGCGCTTGGCGGCCGTATCGATGGCGAAGCAGTGTGAGCGCACCATGTAGCGTTTGGCCCACGATAGCTCCGCTTTGGTGACGCCTTTTTCGCGCAGCTCGTGCAGCATGTCGAGCTCGAGCTTGAGGCATGGGCCGGCGTCCTCGGCTTTGGGTGAGGTCGACATGCTGAAGCTCTGGCGACGTCGGTCAATCGGCAAGTTGGAGTACGCGCCGTAAGACCAGCCGCGCTTGGAGCGGACCTCTTGCGTCATGCGCGCCGTGAACGTGCCGCCGAAGATGGTGTTGGCAACCAGCAGTGCCACGTGGTCTTCGTCGCGAGTGTGGGAGCCGAGGCAGCCGATCAAGATCTTGGTCTGAGTGCGCTCGGGCTTGTCCACGATGACGAGGCGGCGACCAGGGATGGCGCTGGGTTCGGGCGTGCCATCGGCTCCGACGCCACCGCTGGGCAACGCATCCGAGATGCGCTTGGCGATCTGGGATGCGCGGGTTGCGTCCAAATCACCCGAGAAAGCGAAGACCAAGTTGCCGCGCACGAACGAGCCTCGAAAGACTGCCTGCACGTCGGCCGAGCTGATCTCCGGCACGGTCTTGGGCGTACCCGAGACCGAGCGGCCATAAGGGTGCGAGCCGAAGAAGCGGCGTCGAAAGAAGCGGCGGGCCAAGCTGCTATCGTCGTCGAGCGAATCCTTGAGCTCGGCCAAGGTCTCACGCTGCAGGCGTTCGAGCTCGGTCGCCGCCAGACTGGGGCGCGACAACACATCTACCAACAGATCGACGAACTCGTTCAGGGAGCGGGAGATGACCGTCGCCTGAAAGGCCATCGTGCTGTGGGCGACGTCTGCGCTGAGCGAGGCGCCGAGGGAGTCGATCCGGGTATCGATCACTTGCGGATCGAGGCCACCCGCGGTCCGTCGCATCAACCGTGCGAGCAAGCGAGTCGAGCCCTCTTTCCCTGCCGGGTCGACGAGCGAACCAGTCTTCAAGCCGATGCTGATCGTGACTAGCGGGAGCGCCCGCGAGGTCTCGAGCAAGACCGTCGCTCCACCCGCGTCGTCCAGACGAACCACCGTTGCGGCGGCGCTCATTGCGCCGCCTCGGCGTCGTCGCCCGCACTTACGGAGGAATCTGGGCGCACGAAGATCACGCTTCGATAGCGGGGCAGCAAATAGCGGCGTGCGACCCGAATCAGATCACTCGCCGTCACACGGCGAGTGGTCTCCAGGCGCTCGAAAGCGGCACCGGGACGGCCCAGGACGATTTCGTAGAAGCCAAGCGTCGAGGCCTTGCCGTCGCTCGTCTCCAACCCGGCGAGCAAGCCTAGCTCGAGCCTGGCCGCGGCGCGTGCGATCTCTTCTTGGGAGATGGCTTCGGTTCGGATTTTTTCGAACTCTGCGTCGATCACTGCCAAGAGCGTCTCGGCCGACTGCCCTTCGCGGGCCGAGATGAATAGCTCGAACAAGCCCGGATCGCGGAAAGGCCCGACGAACGCGCGCACTTCGGTGGCGAGCTCCAACTCTCGCACCAGCTTCTGATGGAGCCGGCTGGCCCGACCGCTGAACAAGACCTCTGCCAAGAGCGAGAGGGCAGGGTGATCGAAATCACCCATCGCGGGGCTGTGGTAGCCGACGACCAGTTTTTCGGTGGCGGTGGGTTTGCTGACCTCGACTCGGCGCTCGGCGAGCTGCGGCGGTTCCGGCTGTACGTCTTCGATCGGTAGCGTACTGGCCGGCAGTGCCCCGTATGCGGCGGAGAGCCGCTTCAAGAGCGCAGCCTCGGCCACGTCACCGACGATCACCAGCACGGCGTTGTTGGGCGCGTAGTAGGTCCGGTAAAACTCTTGGCAATCTTCGGTCGTGAAACCTTCGATGTCCTTCATCCAACCGATGGTCGGCCAGCGATAGGCGTGACTCTCGAACGCCGTCGCCCAGAGTAGCTCGCTCGCTGCGCCCTCCAAATCATCGTCGACTCGCAGACGGCGCTCGTTGGCGACCACCTCTTTTTCGCTCTTCACCTGCGGGTCGCGCAGCACCAAGCGGCTCATGCGCTCGGACTCGAGCTTCACCACGAGCGGCAGTTGATCCTTGGGGATCGAAACGTTGTACTGCGTGAAATCCAACCAGGTGGAAGCGTTGCTCTCGGCGCCTGCTTCTTCCAACTTGCGATCGAACTCGCCGGCTTTCCGACCTTCGACCTCGTTGAACATCAAATGCTCGAACAGGTGCGCGAGGCCCGTCTTGCCTTCACGCTCGTGGCGCGAGCCGACCCGGAACCAGGTGTGATAGGCGATCACCGGCGCGCTGTGGTCCTCGCAAAACAAGAGCTCCAGCCCGTTGCCGAAGCGGAAGCGCTCTACGGCCAAGGACGGTCCGAACGCCACCGTTTCGAGGTGCGTTACTTGCCCGTCGGGCGTCGCGCCCGCGTTCAGTTCCGAGAGGCGCTTTTCACGTAGCTTCGAGCCTGGGCTACTCATCAATATCCTTCTTTTGTAACGATGGAACCCGGTTCCCGCAAGAGCGGGCGCACGCTGCGCAGGCTCGAATGGCTCAGGTCTCGAGCTTCAAGATGGCCAAAAAGGCTTCCTGAGGCACCTCGACGCTGCCCACCGCCTTCATGCGTTTTTTGCCCTCTTTCTGCTTCTCCAGCAGCTTGCGCTTGCGGCTGATGTCGCCGCCATAGCACTTGGCGGTCACGTCCTTACGCATGGCGCGCACCGTCTCACGGGCGATCACCTTGGCGCCGATCGCAGCTTGGATCGCGACCTCGTATTGTTGACGAGGCACCAGCTCTTTCAGCTTCGAGGTCAGGGCGCGGCCTCGAGAAAAAGCCGTGTCGCGATGCACGATGATGCTGAGCGCGTCGAGCGGTTCGCCGTTCAACATGATGTCGAGCTTCACCAAGCTGTCGGCGCGATAGCCAGTGACTTCGTAGTCCATACTCGCGTAGCCGCGCGAGGCGCTCTTCAAGCGGTCGTGAAAGTCCAAAATCACTTCTGCGAGCGGCAGCTCGTAGGTGACCACGACGTGATCTTTGGTCGAAAAGTTGAGCCCGAGCTGCGTGCCGCGGCGCTCTTCACACAAGGCCACCGTCGCGCCCACGTATTCAGCGGGCACGTGCACCGTCAACTTGAGGATCGGCTCCTCGATCGTTTCGATATCGCCGACCGGGGGCATCTTCGAAGGGTTGTCGACGCGCACGGTCTCGCCGTTCTTGGTGTGCGCGAAGTACACCACGCTCGGCGCGGTAGTGATCAAATCCAGGTTGTACTCACGCTCCAGGCGCTCCTGGATGATTTCCATGTGCAGCAGGCCCAAGAAGCCGCAGCGAAAGCCGAAGCCGAGCGCATCCGACGTATCCGGCTCGAAGCTGAACGACGAATCGTTCATGTGCAGCTTGGCCAGCGCGTCGCGTAGGTTCTCGTACTCGGCGGAGTCTGTCGGGAAGATACCGGCGAACACCATCGGCTTCACTTCGCGAAAGCCGGGCAGCGGCTCGGTCGCGCCGTGGTGAAAGGTGGTTACGGTGTCACCGATCTTGGTGTCTTCCGTGGACTTGATGTTGGCCGCCACGAAGCCGACCTCACCCGGACCGAGCTCGTCGATCGCGACGGGGTGCGGGTTGTAGCAACCCATCTCGGTCACGTCGTAGTGGCGACCCGTCGCCATGAACTTCATGCGGTCACCCTTCCTGAGGGTGCCGTCCATCACGCGCAGCATCACGACCGCGCCGCGGTAGCTGTCGTACCAGCTGTCGAACAAGAGCGCGCGTAGTGGAGCATTCGGATCACCCTGAGGCGGAGGCACGCGCGCGATCACCGCCTCCAACACTTCCAGCACACCGACGCCAGTTTTGCCGCTGGCGAATAGCGCGCCGCTGCAGTCGAGGCCGATCACTTTCTCGATCTGCTCGGCCGTGTGATCCACGTTGGCCGAGGGCAGATCGACCTTGTTCAGAACCGGGATGATTTCGAGGTTATTTTCGATGGCCAAATAGGCGTTGGCGACCGTTTGGGCCTGCACGCCTTGCGTGGCATCGACGACCAATAGCGCGCCCTCGCAGGCACGCAGGCTGGAGCTGACCTCGTAATTGAAGTCCACATGCCCGGGCGTATCGATCAGCTGCAGCTGATACTCTTCGCCACTGGTCGAGATGTACTTCAGGCGCACTGACTGCGCTTTGATGGTGATGCCGCGCTCACGCTCCAGCGGCAGCTTGTCCAGGAACTGCTCCACCTTCTCGCGCTTACTGATCGCCCCGGTCACGTCGAGGATGCGATCCGCGAGCGTGCTTTTTCCGTGATCGACGTGGGCGATGATCGAGAAGTTACGAATCTTTTTGGGGTCGGTCGGCATTACTTGCAACGCGAGCGTTCGCGGGGCGGCTCTCTAGCGCGGCCTCGGCGCGCCGACCAGCCAAGCTCGCTCCGACCCGCCTTCGACTTACTTTTTGGCGGCTTTGGGGGCGGGGGTATCCGTCAGGCTCATCTGTCCCGGCAGCGCGTGTTCGTAGCGCTTCAACACCAGATCAATCCCTTCACGGATGTACACGGCGACCGGAACCTTGGTGCGGGTATGCAACAGGTGCAGCCGCTCGTTCTGCTCCGGCGTGATGTAGACGGTAGTGGAGATCTTCTTGCGGGACATTCGGTAGACGTGCCTAGTTACCAGCCGTTACACTAGATTCCCATACGTGTGTTGTCAATCGGAACGCGCGACCGACTTTAGATATTATTGTTTAATTTCCGAGATTTAACAAATCACAGCCGGCTCCTAATCCAGGGCTCGCGGGGCATTTTTGAAGCTGTCGGCCCGGGTCTGCGCCTGCCGGCCGACTGGGTGGATCGTGGCATCCATGCACGCGGGTGCGTGCCGGTAGGCGGCTATGCTTGGGCAGCATTCCGGGCTAAAGCTAGGCAGTGCTGAGTGGGTCCTGGATCGCGCGGTCGAGATCGACGCCGAGAGGTTTGAGAATGACGAGCAGAACGAGGGACACCAACACCAAATGGGCTTGGATCGCGCTGATGAGCGGCGCCATGTTCCAGTTCGGTTGTAATGGTGCAGCGGGCGCTGGAGCGAACTCCGCGAACTCCGTGACCACGCGTGACACGCAGGTCACTCACGAAAAGTGTGACGTAACGTCCGAGACGGTCGAGAAGATCGACGCCAATGGCGACGGCAAGCCCGACATCACGATCGTCCGCGAAGGGGGGCGCGAGCTATGCCGCGCGGTCGACCTGAACTTCGACGGCGTGGTCGACGCTTACACCTACTTCGATCCGGCAGGCCAACTGCGACGTCGCGAGAACGACTACGATAAGGACGGCGAGATCGACGAGATCACGACCTTCAAGAGTGGTCAGATCACGGAGAAAGATCAGTCCACGGCGCTCGCCAAGCACCTCGATACTTGGGACTTCTACCAAGCCGGCGTGCTGGTCCGCACCGAACGAGATTCGAATGGCGACGGCGTGATCGATCAATGGTGGGAATACCCGAAGCCGGGTTGCCCGTTGATTCACGCGGATATGAACAACGATGGCCGTCCCGATCCGGGCGCCACCATCGATTACTGCAAAGAAACCGGCTACGTGCCCCCCGATCGCGGGGACAAGGCGCCCGCCAGCCCGACCTTCGAGACCAAGAGCTCGCTGCCGACCGAAACCGAAAACAAGCCCTCGGACGTGCCGACCGAGAAGTCGACACCCGCCGCTCCGGCCGCGCCTGCTGAAAAAGGAACCAACAAGTGAGCAATGCGCAGGATCGATGGCGCGGCGGTGCCCTGGTCGTAGTGGCGCTCGGCTTGAGCGCGTATGCCTGCGGCGGCTCGGGTGAGCCCAAGACCGGCGCAGCGCTGCGCGGCGAGGTGAGCGGTGTCGCTGCTGACGATCGCTCGCGTTGTGACTTCAAGGGGCGAAGCGACCGCGAAGTCGTCGAGAGTCTCGGGCCAGGTGCGAAGAAAGCCAACATTCGTCGCGTCTACGGCGTGGTCGGGGAAGGTGAAGATCGTCACCGCGTGCTGATGTGCCGTGAGGTCGACACCAACCTGGACGGCGTGAAGGACGTCGTGCGCACCTACACGGACAAGGGTGAAGCCTTGAACGAGGTGGCGGACACGAACTTCGACGGCAAGATGGACACCTGGATCACCTTTGCCAAAGGCCGCGTCGCCAAGCTGCGTGAAGATCACAACGGTGACGGTCAAGACGACGAAACGCGCTTCTACGTCAGCGGTCAGCTGAGCCGCGCCCAGATCGACACCAACTACGACAGCAGGCCCGACGTCTGGGAAATCTACGACGAGGGCAAGCTCGAGCGTCGCGGGGTCGATTTGGACTTCGATGGTCACGTCGATCGCTGGGATCGGGACGAGATTGCCTTGCGCGAGATCGAGCAAAAGGACGCGGAAGCGGAGAAGGCCGCGGCCGCCGCAGCGGCGGCTGCCGCGGGTGGCTCGGGCGGCGCCGCGCCGACCGGCGCGCGTGCTCGCAACAAGTAGGGCTTTCGGCCCGGGCTGACGAAAGCCCAGCGCGCGCCGAGCCTCAGTGCTAGGACCGGCCACCCTTATGGCAGAAGAACGGCTTCAAAAAGTCTTGGCTCGCGCTGGCATTGCTTCACGGCGAGCCGCAGAGGAATTGATCACCAAGGGTCGGGTGAAGGTCGACGGCCGAGTGATCGACCAGCTTGGCGTGCGGGTCGACCCGCGCAAAGCCAAGGTCGAGGTAGACGGCAACCGCTTGATGCCCGAGCCGCTCGTGTACATCGTGCTGCACAAGCCGCGGGGGGTGATGTGCACCTTGAGCGATCCCGAGGGGCGTCCGACCGTTGCCGAGCTACTGAAGGCGGTCGGCGTACGGGTGGTCCCAGTAGGGCGACTCGACTTCCACACCAGCGGCGCGCTCCTGTGCACCAACGATGGCGAGTTTGCCCATGCGCTCGCGCATCCGCGGAGCAAGGCCAAAAAGGTATACGTCGCCAAAGTTCAGGGACTCGTGCTCGACGAGCAGCTCGCCGAGTGGCGCAAAAGCATCGAAATCGACGGCCGCGCTACGGCGCCCGCCGAAGTGCGACGCTTGCGCTACGAGGGTGACAAGACCTGGCTCGAGCTGACGCTCCGGGAAGGGCGCAATCGGCAAGTGCGTCGGCTTGGTGAAGCAACCGGTTCTCTGGTAATGCGGCTCGCGCGCATTTCGCAGGCGGGTGTCACGGCCGAGGATCTGCGACCTGGCCAGTGGCGCCATCTCAGTCTCGATGAGCTGGTCGTGCTCAAGCGTGACTTCGGGGTGCCGCACCGTGTCCGCGCAGCCGGTACCGAAGCCTGGGAGATTCAGGTCAAAGCCAACGCCAAGGTACCGCGCGTGGCAGTGGCCAAGCGCTCTGCAGAGGAACCGCACGCGCGTTCACGACGTGAACCGGGCACGGGCAAAGATCGGCATCGGGCCCAAAGCGCCGAACCGCGCGGCGGCCGCGAGCAGCGCCCCGAATTCCGAGAACCGCAACGCGCGCCGCGCGCCGAAGCGACCGGCCCGCAAGGTGATCGCTTCGCGCGTCCGAACAAGGCTCGCCCAGAGCGCGGCACGCCGGCCCCGGGTGTCGATCGCAACGCGCGCCCAGACCGCAACGCGCGTCCGGAGCGGAGTGCGCCGAGTGGGCGCGCCGACCGCAACGCACGACCGGAGCGGAGTGCGCCGAGTGGGCGCGTCGACCGCAACGCGCGTCCGGAGCGGAGTGCGTCGAGTGGGCGCGTTGACCGCAACGCGCGTCCGGAGCGGAGCGCGCCGAGTGGGCGCGTTGACCGCAATACGCGTCCGGAGCGGAGTGCGCCGAGTGGGCGCGTCGACCGCAACGCGCGTCCGGAGCGGAGTGCGCCGAGTGGGCGCGTCGACCGCAACGCGCGTCCGGAGCGGAGTGCGCCGAGTGGGCGCATCGACCGCAACGCGCGTCCGGAGCGCAGCAGCAAAGCACGAACGGAGCAGCGGCCGACCCGGGACGCTGCTCCGAACGCGCGTGTCAGTTCGCGCGGTGTGCGAGAGTCTTCGCGCCGTCGCGGAACATGATGCTGATCTTGGCGCCTTCCAGCACTTTGTCTACGTAACCCTCGCCAAACTTGGAGTGCAGCACGAGCTCGCCTTCGCGGAAGGATTTATCCATCGCGTAGCGGGTGAACGCGTCCACGGCTTGGCCGAGCGTCTTCGAGGCCCAGCTGTCGGCGCGTTCTTTCTCGGCGCGCGCCTTCTGCGTCACGCGGGCTGCCGCGGGCGAGGGCTTCGGACCCGTGTTGCGCGCACGCACGTGCACGCCGGTCGCGGTCGTCTCCGTGCGAGGGGCTCGATAGTTGTGTTCCGAGTTACACGTGAGGCAAATCACGCGTTTCGGCGCGCTTTGGACCATGGCGACGATGCGATGCATCAGATCCATACGGCATTTGGTGCACCAGGCGTCTATTTCGGCGCCCGCTGTTAGCGACTTCAAGATTGGGACTCCTCGTTCGGCTGCCCATTTGCCAGAGGATCTGGCGCAAGGGAAGCCTTGTCATCGATATCTGTCCGCGGCTCGGGTGGGCGAGACGAGCGATCGCGCTTCACGCTCACTTTGGCTTTGACGTCCGGAATGGGACGCCCGCCTTTGGCCGCGTCGTTGGGGATGAAGCGAACCTCGGTTTTGACCTCGAAAGAGAGCTTGGTCAGCACGTTGGCTAGCTCGTCCGCAAAATTGGTGTGGTCCAAGAAATCGCGCACTTCCTTGGCGACGGCGCGGTATAGCCCGTTCTTGGTCTCGTCCAGCTGAGACAACACGTCTTTCGGGAGGCGCAGCTCGCTCACGAAGTGGCGCACGTTCTCCGGCCCCTCGCTGAGCCGCTCATAGCCCGCCTCGAACACTCGTTTGACGAGTTCGGGTAAGATGCCCTCGAGGCGACGCACGCGCTCGCGTTCGTCGCGCTCAGGGCCGTCGGGCCGTTCGCTACTCACCACGGAGGGGTACCGTGACCCCTCGCGGCCGTCAAACCACACGCTCAGATCTAGGCGCGAGAGCCGTCCTGTCCGGTCTGGCCTCGAGCACTTGACAGTGCATCGGCGCGTGGCGGCGTCAGGGCGGAGAGCCGGCGCGGCCGGACCGGCCGCGATCGCCAGGTAGTGATAACCTCCCGTGGATGCACAACGAGAGCGAGTTCCGAGAGCGACGGGAGCGCGTGCTCGCCGCGATTCACCCAGGGGTGCTCGTGATCCCCGCGGCGCCACTCGCCATTCGCAACAACGACGTGGAACACGAGTATCGGCAAGATTCCGATTTTTTTTACCTGACCGGTTTCGACGAGCCGGAGAGCGTGTTGGTGCTCAATAGCCAGAGCGAGCAACGCTTCACGTTGTTCGTGCGTGCTCGAGACCCCGAGCGCGAAGTTTGGGACGGCGCGCGTGCCGGCGTGGAGGGTGCGGTCAGTGAGTTCGGGGCAGATGTCGCGTTCACGATCGGCGATCTTTCGCAGAAGCTGCCCGACGCGATCCAGAATACCGAGCGAGTCTTCTATCGTTTGGGCAAGAACCGCAGCTTCGACGACACGTTGCTCGCCGCGCTCGATCGCGTGCGCGGGCGCGCGCGTTTGGGCGTTACCTGTCCCAGCTCGATCGTGGACGCCGCGACCGTCGTGCACGAGTCGCGGTTGAAGAAGTCCGAGCTCGAGCTGCGCGCCATGCAGCGCGCCGTGGACATCACGCGCGACGCACACGTGGCGGCCATGGCGCAAGCAGCGCCGGGCATGTACGAGTACGAGGTCGAGGCGATTTTGCGCGGGATCTTCCGGCGCTTCGGCTCCGAACGCCCGGCCTACTCGCCGATTGTCGGCTCTGGTCCGAACGCCACCGTGCTCCATTACCATCGCAACGATCGCCGCATGCAAGAGGGTGATTTGCTGCTGATCGATGCCGGTTGCGAGTTCGACTACTACGCCGCGGACGTGACGCGCACCTTTCCGGTGAGCGGACGGTTCACGCCGGCTCAACGCGCGATCTATCAGCTGGTGTTGGACGCACAGCTCGCGAGCATCGAGCTCACTCGCGCCGGGCGCACCTTCGATGACGTGCACGCCGCCAGTGTCGAGGTCATCACCCGGGGCCTGTGCCAGCTGGGCATCATCGAGGGCCCGGTCGAGACCGCGATCAGCGAGCTCCGCTACAAGCCGTACTACATGCACAAGACTAGCCACTACTTGGGGATGGACGTGCACGACGTCGGCGCGTATTTCGTCGCGGGCAAACCACGCCCGCTGGAGCCGGGCATGGTGATCACCGTCGAACCCGGGATCTACATTGCGCACAACGCGGCGGTGGCAGCCGAGTATCGTGGCATCGGTGTGCGCATCGAAGACGACGTGCTCGTCACCGATGGCGAGGCCGTCGTGCTGAGTGAAGCGATCCCCAAGCGCGTCGACGAGATCGAGCGCGTCTGTTCGCGAGCGGCCTGAAACCGTCGTATTGGCCGGATAGATCGTGCGATTCTTTGGATTGGCAGCGCTCGCTTCCGCGTTCTGTCCTGTCTCGATCGGGCTCTTCTCGTGCCTAATCGCGTGCCCGGCGCGCGCGGAGCCCGCCGCGACGCCCGCGGCTGCATCTCAGGAGCGCTACCGCACGCCGATCCTCGGTACGGACGCGTACTGGCACGGCTTCGGTTCGTTGTCTTTGGGCAAGGGCCTGCGCTTCAACAATCCGTACCGCTTGGCGACTCCGCTCGGCGATACCCCGGAGTCGCTCTCGCTCACTGCGGCGTACTACGATCTCGCGCTGGGCGTCGTGCGCGGCCCCGCGCGCGGGCTCTCGCACGGGGCGGTCGCGCATTTGTCGATCGCCGCGCAGGGCATTCCGCAAGAAGTGCTGAGCGTGTCGTACATCGCCCTCGAACGTCTGGATAACCGCCGCACCCTGCTGTTCGGCCGTTTCGGGATCCCGATCATTCTCGAGCCCGACCTGAGCGGCGGTCTGGAGGCGGCGGTCGGCGCCGCGTACATGATCACGGCCGGCATCGGCGTGCAGGGTGAACTCGTCGGTAGCTTGTATTACGGCGCCGCCACTCAAGATCGCTCGGTCACGACGATCCCGGTGCTCTCTGCACAGCTCGGTTTGTTCATCGATTACGAGGTGCTCCCGTGAACTCCGTGCTCCCCCAGCTCCTCTCGCCTCTCTCTCGCAACCGCGCAAAAGTCGGGTTTTTCGTGGTCGTGCTGCTGTTTTGCACGGCGCCCACACCGGGTGACGTGGGCGGGTGTGGACAGACCCCCGCCGAGCTCGACCCGGGCACGTTCTTCGCGAGCAAGGCCAACATCGACTGCCAGCGCTGCCAGGAGTGCAGCCTGACTCGTGTCTCCTGCGCCAACGCGTGCGAGCATCCCGAAAGCTATCCCGCTGCCTTCCCGGAGAACTGCGTCCCGCTCGTGCACGATGGAGAGGTGTGCTTGCGCGCGCTGCTTCACGCGAGCTGTGACGACTATGGGTCGTACATGAGCGATAGCTCGCCCAGCGTGCCCACCGAGTGCAACTTCTGTCCGGAGCCGGCTCCATGAAGTCAGCTCTGCTGCTCGCGCTGTGCTTGGCGGTGTCGTCGTGCTCGAGTACTGCGCGCATCACGGGTGACTTCGGTGAGTATCGCAGTTACCGAGAGTACCGCGTCTCGACCACCCTCGAAGCGCGGCTTGGAGCTGCCGAGCACTACCTGCGTGCTTACCCGAACGGCGACTACCGCAAAGAGGTGGGCGAATGGTACGTCCCGACCGAGAAGCGCTATTTCAAGCTGTCTTGGAACAGCCTGCCGCGCCTTCGCGCCTACCTCGATGCCATGCCTCACGGGCCACACGCCGAAGAGGTGGCGGAACGCATCACCGAGCTCGACTCTCGTCGCGTGTTCGCGGACCGACGCGAACAACGCATGCTCAGCCACGCGCAAGAGATCGAGGCGCGCTTGGCTCGGGCCGCCGAGCAGCGGCGCGGCTTCGTGCACGAGTTCTCGCGCCTGACCGAGCTCGTGGCCGCGACGCGCTCGTTCGGTGAAGCGACCTCCGAGCTTGCGCCAGATTTACTGGTGCGTCTGCGCGAGCGCCCACCGCAGCTTCATTGCGAGGGGGACCAATGTCAGAAAGTATTTTCGTTCAGCTACGCGGTGCCGGAAGAGCGATCGCTGACCGAGCGCACGATCGACGTTACCCTGAACATTCGGCTGGACAATGGCCTAGTGCAGGAGCTCTCGCTCTCGGGTCCCGAGCTGCTGACTCGCCTCGCAGAGGCGATTTCGGTGCGCGCCGTGCCTCCGCTCAACCCGCAAGCGAGCGCCGAAGCCCTGGGCCAAGCATTGGAGATCGTGAACGCCGCGGTGGACGTTCCGTTGCCCAAAGCACGCTGCGACGCGGAAGCCGTGAGCCCGGTGGTCTTGGAGCGCCGTTGCGATGGCTTGCGCCTATTGGTCGTTGCGGGCACGGATCCCGGCGCTGCCGATCGCTTGAGTATCCGGCGCGAGGCGAGCGATCGAGCAAAGAAGCCGCGGATCCAGGGCAAGCGGTGACGAGTGTGGTAGGAGCCGTGCCGTGTTCAGCGCCCCCGCGATTCCGTATCTGCACATTCCCGAGCTCGTGATCATCCCCAAGGGGCTCTTTCGCGGCTTTCCGCCCGGGGATTTTTCGATCAAACCGTTCGGAGCGCTGGTCGCGATGGGCGTGTACCTCGGGTCCGTTTTGGCCACTCGCCAAGGCAAGCGGCTCGGCTTGAACGACCGAGTCATGACGAGCTTCGCCGCTTGGGTCGTCGCGGGTGGCTTTTTGGGCGGCCACATGCTGGACGTGATTTTCTATTACCCGGGGCAGGTCCTCAGGGATCCGATGTCGCTTTTCCGAATCTGGGAAGGCCTGTCGAGTTTCGGTGGCTTCTCGGGCGCCATCATCGGCGGCTTCTCGTGGAAGTGGCGCTACAAGGCGGACATTCTGCCGTATGCCGACGTCATCGCCAGTTCGTTTCCTGCGGGCTGGGTGCTCGGTCGCACGGGCTGCAGCGTCGCGCACGATCATCCTGGTCTGCTGAGCGATGCTTGGTTTGCCGTGCAGTATCCGGGAGGCGGTCGCTTCGATCTCGGTCTGTACGAGATGCTGCTCACCATTCCGCTCGCGCTCGCCTTCTTGTGGCTGCGTAAAAAGCCGCGCCCCTGGGGCTTCTACGTGGGCGCGATCACGATCGCTTACGCGCCCGTGCGCTTCGCGCTCGACTTTTTGCGGGTGGGGGAGCCAATCGCCGACGGTGGCGGGCTCGTAGCGGCGGTCGACCCGCGTTACGCGGGGCTGACCCCCGCGCAGTGGGCGTGCTTTGGGCTCTTGGCAGTGGGCGTGTACTTCTTCGCGCGGACTTTGCAGTCGGCGGGGTCGCCGGCCGCATTCGCCGCTCCCCCACTGCCTCGGGCGCTGGGCGGGCGCCCGGAGAGCTCGGCGATTACGCCCGAATCTTGAGCGCGCCGCGAGCAACGCGCGCGATCAGCGGCAGGCGACCCGGAGTTTCGCCGTCCATGTCGATCAGCACTTCGGCGCGGGGCACCAAACTCTCGGCCTCGATCAACGAGCCGCGCGCGAAGCGCACTCCGCGCTGACCGAGGTGCGTGCCTTGGTACAGGCGTGGCGCGAGCGCGACGCCTTCAGCGCGCGTCAAATCATGCATTGCTACCACGTCGAACAAGCCGTCGTTCGGCGATGCATCCGGCGCGATTTTCATGCCGCCACCGAAATACCGACCGTTGGCGACCGCGACATTCACGATTGGCGCTTCCAAAACGACCTCGCCGTCGACGCGCAAACGCACCGGTGCGTTCGAGTAGCTGATCAATGCGCGCAGTGAGCCGACGAAGAATGCCGCGCGACCGCCGATCCACTTGGGGCCCGCGTTGACCAAGCGATCGGTCAGACCACCGAGTCCGAAGCTGGTGATGTTCAGGAACGCGCGCCGGATGGTCTCGCCCGAATGGGCGGTCAGTTCGAGCAGACCAAGGTCGAGTGGGCGAGCCTCGGCCGTGGTCAAACGCTCGACCGCCTCCTCGAGCGTGTCGCCCAGGGCGAAGGTTTTCCGAAAATCTCCACCGGTCCCGGACGGGATCAGCGCCAAATCGGGACCCGCGAGCGGGTTCCCCTCGGGGTCCAAATAACCCTGGCTGACCTCGTTCAGGGTGCCGTCTCCGCCCATCACCGCCAGGCACTCGACGCCGTCCGCGCGCGCCTCGTGCACCAGCCGCGTGGCGTCGCCGGGAGCGCGGGTTTCGACGAACTCAGCTGGGATTCCGCGGCCCTCCAGCAATCGCTTCAACGTAGGGAGCCGTCGAGTTGCGCTGCCGCTGCCTGCACTGGGGTTGCTGATCACGCGTAGCTTCATGAGTGCCGGAGCTTACACGACCGCCCCGATAATCTCTCCGGACCCCGCCCCAGCGAGAGCTTGCAAGCCCCGTGCCGGCTGCCTGGCCGGCGAACCCACAAACTGCTGACTTGAATGGCGATTCGCAGGCAGTTATCGTCGATGCCGGATTCTGCGCCTCTCCCGGCCATCGCCGCAGCGAGAGCTAGATTTATTTAGGGAACACACAAAGAAAATGGCGACCGAGGATGCACGAAAACTCTTCGTGGCGGGCTTGCCCGAGTCCATCAGCGAAGACGTGCTGAGGCAATTGTTCGAAGCAACGGGGGGCAAAGTGGTGGACGTGAGTCTGCCGCGCGATCGTGCAACGGGGCGACCGCGTGGCTTCGGCTTCGTCACCTTCGCCACTTCGGAAGAAGCGATCGCAGCGCGCGACAAGCTCGACGGCTCACTGCAAGCTGGCCGAGCGATCTCCGTGCGGCCCTTTTCGTCGGAGCCACCGCGTCGCGGTGATGCCCCGGGATTTGCGGGCGCTGGCGGTGGTGGCGGCGGCGGCCCTGGTGGCGGTGGCGGCGGCCCTGGTGGTGGCGGTCCACAGATGACCGAAGACCGCACGCTGTACGTCGGCAACTTGCCGTACGACACGAGCCAGCAGGAGATGACGCAGATCTTCACCGACAACAACATCGGTCCGGTTGCACGCATTCACTTGCCGGTTGGTCCTGACGGTCGTCTGCGCGGCTTTGGTTTCATCACCATGGGCACTGCAGAAGCCGCGAACGAAGCGATCACGACGCTGCGCAATTTCGATCTGCGTGGTCGTCGCTTGATGCTCAACATCGCGCATCCGCGCGGCGCACCGGGCGCACCGGGCGGCGCTAGTGAACGGCCGCGTCCCGCTTACAGTGGCGGCGGCGGCGGTTACGGCGGCGGCGGCGGTGGCGGCTACGCAGGTGGCGGCGGTTACGGTGGTGGTGGCGGTGGTGGTTTTCCCCCCATGCCTCCGCCCGGCATGGACACCGCGGGTCGCGCACCCGAGGGTCGCCGCGCACGTCCAGCTCCTGGTGCCGGCGCCGGTTCTGATTGGGACGACAAGAAGAAGAAGAAGAAGGCCCGCGGTGGCACCGAGGAACCCAAGAAGGGTGAGCGCGGCGGCGGCGGCGGTGCAGCGGCCTGGAAGAACAAGGACTGGGACGACGACGACTGAGCGGGAGCTCCGCGGCCGCATGCCCGCCCCGCAAGCGCCGCGTAGTTCGAATTCGCTTCAACGGAGTCCGCGCAAGTCTTTGATCTTGCGCGGACTTTTCCGTTGCGAACATTCCTCCCTGGAGGATGCTGCTTTTGGTCCCGGTCGGATTGCGCGCCGAAGGTGGCGCGTGCTAGGACGTGGCTCCGATTTCGCCCGGTTTCCGCCGGCAACGTTAGCGCGGGCAAACGCTCGCTGATCAGACGAGCAATAAACAGCGATGATTTTCGACTGGCTCTACGGCCTGTTCTCGAATGACCTTGCCATCGACTTGGGCACGGCGACGACGCTGATCTACGTCAAAGGCAAAGGCATCGTCAGCTGTGAGCCTTCGGTCGTGGCCGTGGCGCGCGACGCGAATGGCGTGAAGCGAGTCCTGAACGTCGGCCGCGAGGCCAAGGAAATGCTTGGGCGCACTCCGGGCAACATCGTCGCCATCCGACCGCTGCGGGATGGCGTGATCGCGGACTTCGAGATCACCGAGGCGATGCTGCGTTACTTCATCGCGCGCGCCCACAACCGGCGCACGCTGGTAAAGCCGCGCATCATCATCTGCGTGCCCTTCGGTATTACCGAGGTCGAGAAGCGCGCCGTGAAAGAGAGCGCCGAGAGCGCTGGCGCACGCGAGGTGTACTTGATCGAAGAGCCGATGGCGGCAGCGATCGGCGCAGGGCTGCCGATCACCGAGCCCAGCGGCAACATGGTGGTCGACATCGGTGGCGGCACTACGGAGGTCGCCGTGATCTCGCTGGCCGGCATCGTGTACTCGCAGAGCGTCCGCGTCGGCGGCGATAAGATGGACGACGCGATCGTCGCCTACATGAAGCGCAAGTACAACTTGGCGATTGGTGAGCAAACCGCCGAGCGCATCAAGATCACCATCGGCAACGCCTATCAGCTCGACCCGCAGCTGACGATGGAAGTCAAAGGCCGCGACATGGTCGCGGGCATTCCGAAGACGGTGATCGTCAACTCCGACGAAATCCGCGAAGCGCTGGCCGAGCCGATCAACGCGATCGTGGAGGCCGTGCTGCTCGCGCTCGAACGCACCCCCCCGGAGCTCGCCGCGGACATCGTCGACAAGGGCATCGTGCTCACTGGCGGCGGTGCATTGCTCAAGAACATCGACGTGCTGTTGCGCGAGGAAACGGGCCTGCCGGTGATGGTCAGCGATGACCCCATCAGCTGCGTCGTGCTTGGCAGCGGCAAAGCGTTGGATCACATCGAGCTGCTCAAGGAAGTCACCATCGGGTGATGAGCTGAGGCTCGCGTGGGTTCGTTCAAGCACTATCGAGATATCGTCATCGTAGTGCTGCTTTTGGCACTGCCGTTCTTCTTCCTGCGCTCCAGCATCCGCAGGCCAGAAGACACGAGTTGGGTCGATCGCACGCTGCTACACGTCGCGGCGCCGTTTCAGTACTTCGCCGCGCTGTTGGCGCGAGGGGTCTCGGGGCTGGTCGGCGACTACGTGTATCTCGTCGACGTGAAGGCGGACAACAACCGGCTCGCCTACGAGAACGCGAATCTGCGCAGCAAGGTCAGTGATTCCGAGCGCACGGAAGCGGACAACCGTCGCCTGCGTCGCTTGCTCGGGCTGCGCGAAACTCTGTCTCAAGAACTCGTCAGCGCGGTCGTGGTCGGCAAAGACACGACCGAGTATTTCCGCGTCGCGCACCTGACGGTGGATACCAAGAACGCAGTGATTCGGCCGGAAATGCCGGTCATCTCCGTGGACGGCACGGTCGGCACGGTGCTCCGGGTCGCCGGGGAAAAGGTGGACGTCCAGCTGACCGTAGACAGCGGCTTCGGCGTAGACGTGATGGTCGAACGCACCGGCGCGCGCGGCTTCGTGCGCGGCATCGGCGATCGCCAAAAGTACTCGGCGCGCGTCGAATACGTGCAACGCACCGATGATGTCGACGTGGGCGACGTGTTCGTCACCAGCGGCTTCGGCTGCCGGTTCCCGCGAGGAATCCCCGTGGCGCGCGTCAAGAAGGTAGAGAAGCGCAACTTCGGTATCTACCAATCGGTCGAGGCCGAGCCCACGGTAGATTTCTCGCGCCTCGAAGAGGTGATGATCATCTTGACCGATCCCAAGGACTGCGAATCGGGCGCCGGCAACTCGGCGTCGAAGAAGCAGCGCCAGCAGCGTTGAGCTGGAGCTCCGCATGAGAAACCTCGGTTACTTCGCCGTCGCTGCCCTGCTGATCTTGGTGCAATCGAATTTATTTCGCTTGCTTGGTCCGATCGGTACGCTGGTCGGCGCGCATTGGGTGCATGGCGCGACCCCGAGCCTGGCCCTGCCGTTGGTAATTTTCCTGGGGGTTCACGAGCCTTCGATGCCGCGCGGCGCGGCGCTGGCGTTCGCCATTGGCTACGCGCAGGATCTGCTGGGCGGCGCGCCGGTGGGGCTATTCACCTTCGTTTACGTGATGATTTGGTGGCTCTCGCGGGTCGCCGGCGTCAGGCTGACTGCGCAAACCATGCTCACCCGCATGACCCTCGCCTTCGTCTTCGCGCTCGTGCAAAGCGCCGTGGTCCTGGTGCTCCTGGCCGTCTTCGGCAACGACAACCGCCGCCCGCTGGAGGTCGCGACGATCGTGCTGCCCCACGCTGGCGCGACCGCCCTGTGCGCGCCGCTGTTGTTCCGCTTGGCGCAGCGCTTGCGGCAAGGCGGCACCCCCGCGCGCGCGCAACCCGAGGCATTGACGTGAGGCGCGCGTGCTAGTTCAGCGCTCCGACGTCGGCGAATTTCGACAGCGCTACCGCTGGCTCGTGTTGGTGGCGATCGCGGCGTTCGGCATTTTGATCGGGCGGCTGGCGCAGCTGCAAATCGTGGAGGGTGACCTGCATCGCGCCCAGGCCCGTCGCAACATCGTGCGCGAACGGTCCCTGGCCACTACGCGTGGCGTGATTCGCGACGCTTTCGGGCGCGTTTTGGCCGCCAATCGCCCGTCGTACAACGTGTACATCACGCCCGCAGAAATCGACCTCGAGACCACTTGGCCGCGCGTGATGAAGGTCGCGCCGCTCGATGAGTTCGAGCGCGCCGCGATCGAGAAGCGGATCCAGGACATCAAGGCCCTGCCCAAAGAAGACAAGCGGCGCGGCCGGCAAATCTTGCTGAAGGTCGACGTCGATCGCGACGTCGTGGCTTTCCTCGAGACGCACGAGAAAGAGCTCAACGGCGTCGAGGTCACCCCGTCCCCGGTGCGCTACTATCCCTATGGGGAGCTCGGGGCGCACGCCGTCGGCTACATGCGTGAAGTCGACGCTGAGGCGCTCGAGCGCCTGGACGAGCGCGGTTATCGCGCGGGCGATCGCATCGGCGCGATCGGCATCGAACGGCGCTGGGAGAGCTACCTGCGCGGTCAGCGCGGCTGGCGCAAGATGGTGCGCGGTATTGCGCGTCGCGAGAGCAACGCGGAAATCGACGCCAAATACCTGGAGGAACCGCGCCGTCTCGAGCCGATCCCGGGGCGCGACATCTCGCTCACGATGGACATCGATTTGGTGGCTTCGATCGAGAAGGCCATCCGCGGCCAGCTGGCAGGCGCGGTGGTCGTGGTCGATGTGCGAACCGGGCGCCTGTTGGCGGCCTTGTCCAAGCCCAGCTTCGATCCCAATGTCGTTTCCGGCGGCAACGGGACCAAGGCGGTGGGTGCCGCATTTCGGCGTCTGAACTCGGACCCGTTGAAGCCCACGATGGACAAGACCATCTCCGCCGCGTATCCGCCAGGCTCGACGTACAAGCCGTTCACGGCGCTCGCCGCCTTGGCCGATCGCGTCACCGATCCGGATCGCGAGGTCGATTGTCACGGCGGCTTCGAGTACGGCAAACGCTTCTTCCGCTGTACCGGCATCCACCGCAAAGTGAACTTGCACTCTGCCATCGTGCAGTCTTGCAATACCTACTTCTACGAGCTCGGCTCACGGCTCAGCATCGACCGCCTCGCGGCGATTGGCCTGGATTTCGGCTTCGGCGTAAAGACTGGCATCGGCGTGAACCCCGAAGCGCGCGGTCGCATGCCGACCCGCAGTTGGTACACGCGGCGCTACAAAGAAGCCTTCCGCGGCGGCTTCACCTTGCTCTCGGCGATCGGGCAGGGGGCAACCACGGTCAGCGTGTTGCAGTTGGCCTTGTCGTACGCAGCATTGGCCAATGGTGGCACCCTTTATCAACCGCAGGTAGTGCGCAGTATCGAGACCAGTGACGGTACCGTCGTCCAAGACTTCCCGCCCCGCGTGCGGCGCATGGTCGAGCTCGACCAAGATCACCTGTCGATGGTCAAGAACGCGCTGACCGGCGTGGTCGCCGAGAAAACCGGTACCGCCTACAAGGAGCGCATTCCCGGGCTCGATCTGGCGGGCAAGACCGGCACCGCGCAGGTGAGCCACGTCACGCCGCGCGGCGTCGATCCCGACAAGGTCTGGTACTTCAATCGCGATCACGCCTGGTTTTCCGGCTATGCCCCCTCGAAATCCCCAGAAATTGCGATTGTCGTGATCATCGAGCACGGCGGTGGCGGCGGCAAGAACGCGGCCCCTGTCGCCATGCGCGTCGTTCGCGACTGGGAGAAGCTGAAAGAAAAGCGCGTGACCGCGCAAACCGCGGCGCATCCCGCCGGCAAACGCGGAAGCTTGTAATGGCCGGCGATCGTTTCTCGTTTCGGCGCGGGCCGATGGTCGACCGACCGCTCTTGCTCGGCGTGGTGGCCATTCTCACCCTGGGCTTGGTCAACCTGTACAGCGCCACCAGCGTCTACATCGACGACACGAGCCGCGCGCGTCTGGCCGACATTTACGTAACGCAGATCTACTGGATCGCGGTCGGCACCATGATTGCAATCTTGGTCGCCGCGATCGACTACCGACACTACGAGCGCTTGGCTCCCGTGCTGTACGCGGGCGGCATGGTCTCGCTCGGCCTGGTGTTCGTCGTCGGTAAGGACATTCGCGGCTCTTCGCGCTGGATTCAGCTCGGAAGCTTTGCCTTCCAACCCAGCGAGTTCATGAAGATCTTCCTGATCTTGATGGTCGCGAAAGTGGTCCACAACGATTCCCGGACCGAGCCCAGATCGCTGGTTGATTTAGCACCCGCGGCGGCCTTGATCTTGATCCCCGTCGCAGCGGTGATGGCGCAGCCCGATTTGGGGACTTCGCTCATCTACCTGCTCACCTGCGTGTCGATGCTGGCCATGATGCGCATCCGCAAGTTCAGCGTGCTGTCCTTGATCGCGATGGGCGCAGTATCCATGCCGCTGGCATGGATGTTCTTGATGCACGACTACCAGAAGCATCGCATCACCAGCTTCCTGAATCCCGAAGCGGACAAAACCGGCACTGGCTGGCACGCCCTCCAATCACAGACCGCGATCGGCAACGGTCAGCTGACGGGGGAGGGGTTCATGCAGGGCACGCAAAACCAATTCGGTTTCTTGCCCGAGCAATACTCGGACTTCCCGTTCGCCGTGTTCTCGGAAGATTGGGGCTTTTTCGGCACCGTCGTGCTGATCTCCCTGTACGCCTTCGTCTGCATTTGGTCGATTCACATCGCCTCCCAAGCCAAAGATCGCTTCGGCGCCGCGCTCGCCGTCGGCGTCGGCGCGATGCTGTTCTGGCACGCCGTGTTCAACATCGGCATGGCCATGGGCGTGTTGCCCGTGGTGGGGATTACCTTGCCGCTGTTTAGCTACGGGGGGAGCAGTGTGCTCACGATGCTGATGGGCTTGGGGCTTCTGATGAACGTGAGCATGCGGCGGTAGTCGCGACGGGCGAGCGGATAATGACGCGCGGCGCCTTCGGCGCGCGGTGGGAGACTCTCGTATGTGGCGGCTGCGGCGTCTTGCGTCGATCGCAGCCGGTTGAAACAGTAGTTCTCCGGTCTCGCCGGCTCTCTTATGCCGCTCTCAATCGCAGATCGTGATCTTTTCTTCCAAGACTCCCAGCTCCTGGTGGTTCCGGGCATGCGGCATAACTGCTTGGCGCGCGCCGGGGCGCGAAGCGTGCGGCGCTACGCGCGCACCAAAGTTTGTGGGTCGCGTCGCTTTACTCCGCGCGACGCTGAGAAGGAGAGGGGGCGATCGCGATCCAGCGACGCAGCTCGCAGCGCACGCGGTTCACGCGCGGAGAGGCGGGAGAGTTAACCGCCAAGACGCCACTTATGATCCCACACATCTTGCGGGATCGATCGAGGTGTGATCTATGCTGCCGATGGGCAGCATAGATCTCGGGCCGGTTTCTGCGGAATTTTTCGGGGCTGAGCTGGGGGACCGCCGACT